>ERZ1673752.1-NODE-1-length-666039-cov-169.159589_pt1 | contig 666039 bp, 480 predicted proteins | sample MGYA00580195_ERZ1673752 | MGnify/ENA primary metagenome ERZ1673752 (study PRJEB41218, sample SAMN15661744) | gut metagenome | host: Homo sapiens | place: Canada: London | collected 2015-08-20/2019-03-30 | study: EMG produced TPA metagenomics assembly of...
TGTTCCTCACGGGAACAATGTTAGCCGGTGTCGGTTGTAAAGACTACGACGACGACATCGACAAAATCAACGATCGCATCGATGAGTTGACCACCGGTAAAATTGCAACTCTGGAGTCGCAGCTCGGTTCGTTGCAGACTGCAGCCGACAACCTGAAGAGCGCCGATGAAGCTCTCGGGAAACGGATCGACGAACTCAAGAGTGACGCAGACGCCAATGCCAAGGATATCGAGGCTCTGGAAAAGGCACAGGATCAACTCCAGAAGGACATCGATGCCATCGAAAAAGACCTTTCGGACAATTATGTTACGAAGAGCTATCTGAACACGACGCTTTCTTCGTATGCAACGACCAAATATGTAGGTGACGCCGTAGCGGCTGTTACGAACAATCTTGGTAAATTCACGACGGAAAAAGCTATCCAGGATGCCATCGACGCAGCAAAAGACGCAGCTATCAAGGCTGCCGGCGACGCTTGCAAGGATGCATTCAAGACTTCGTTCGACGCTGCCGTCGCTTCGGCCAACCTCGTCAACGAGACCAAGCTGACCCAGGCGATCAACGACTACGACACCAAGATCAAGCAATACCTCGAGGATGCCATTACGAAAGAGGACGGTTTCATCAACAAGGCTATTGCCGAGGCTGTCAGCGACGCTGTCGCAGACCTGCAGGCCATGATCTCCGGTCGTCTGACTAGTGTGTTGCTGATTCCCGACCTGTATGTCAACGGCATCGAAACCATCGAGCTGAAATCGCTGTCGTACGAGGCATGGAAAGTAACCTCGAGCGCATCGGCCGAGAGCGTGGCTCAGGGTTCGACGACTTCGACGACCGCTGCTTCGGCTACTTCGGTACGTTACAACGTAAGTCCCTCGGTCGTTACCAAAGAGGACATCAAGGATCCCAGCTTCGTATTCGAGAAGGCTGAGGTTCGTACGCGCGCTGCCGTCAGCGAGCAACTGCTGAACGTCGCTTCGTGGGATATCGCAGGCGGTGTGCTGACCGTGGACGTGAAGAAGACGGCAGGTACCGCCCTTACGCTGGATGCAAAACACATCTACACGGCTGCCCTGAAAGTACCCCTCGCAGACAAATACCTCGGCGAAGGCGAAGTAGGCACTGCCGTATATTCGGACTATGTTGCGCTGACCGAAACGGCCATCGAGCCGAAAATCGCCGCCCTGATCGACCTGAACTCGGACAAGAGCGAGGACGGTGAATTCGAGTGCGATGAAGCAGCGGATCACTATCACTTCTCGGCTGATTATGAGGCTGCACAGGCTGCCGATCCTTCGTTCACCGAAGCATACAACAAGCCGATCGACCTGCTGTCGATGGTTACCGGTTGCTATATCGACGATGATGAAGCCAAGGAGATCACCAAGGAAGCGCTCAAGGCTGCCGGCCTCGAGTTCCGCTTCGTACTGCCGACCAAGCCTTACAAGGTAGGTGACAACGATACCGACCAGCAGAAATTCGCCAGCGTAGCCAATACGGACGGCGCGTGGACGCTGACCTCGAAACTGCCCGACGGCACGACTAACAACCAGGCTGCTATCGACAAGACGCCGATCGTACGTGTCGAGCTGGTTGACGTGAACAACAAGAACGCCGTCGTTGACGTTCGTTACTTCAAGGTACAGTGGCTGAAGGAGAAGATCGCTCCGGTCGACCTGAAGGTTCTCAAGACGTTCGACTACACGTTGACTTGCGATGCCTTCAAGGGTTCGTTCACTTGGGAAGAGATGGTTACCAAGGTACTCGGCAAACTCGGTGAGAACGGTCTGTCGCAGGCTGAATTCATCGCAACCTATGCCGCTCCCGAAATCGCCGCTACCGACCATAACGTAGGTACCGTGGCCCAGGCCGCTGCCGACGGTGTCGAGCTGCTTTACAACTTCGACGCTACTGCTGCCGAGTCCGCTGCCGCCTTCACCTGGATGCTGACGCCCGAGCAGATCGGCAACGTGATCGCCGACCTGATCGATGGCAAGGAAGTGAAGAAGGTTGTCAATGTGACGATCCCCGCACAGAACGTATACCAGGGCAAACTGACCTTCTCGTTCGTTGTGAACATCAAGAAGCCGACGCTGCCTGAGATCTACGGTTACGACTCTTCGTTCTGGCACTCGGATTACACGCTGGCCTATGTTTACCCGATCCAGTACAATACGCCCGGCGCATATTCGACCTGCGCATACCGCTATGAGCTCGACCGTCTGTTCGCCGACAGCAAGCCGGTCACGAACCTGCTGCCCTGCGGCAAATGGGATATCCAGTTCGCCAAGACGCAGCCGGCCACTGGTTATGCACCTGCGCTGACGACCGAACCTGCCGGTGAAACCGACGTGACGGGTTATACGCTGAAGAAGGGTGTTATGGATGCCGTCAAGCTCAACTACAACGGTATGGGTGACAACTGGTATGCTCCCGCAACCACGAACCCGGGTGCCGTCAATACCGCCGCCGCTGCCGACATCACCGTACAGGTGCTCAACAACGAAGCCGGTATCGGGATCCTGAAGCAGCAGGCTACGCTCAAGGTATGGGCTGCGATCAACCCCTATAACCACATCGAGCTGACGGACTTCAACGTATACTTCGTCGAGCCTCTGAAGATCAACACCGAGCTGACCGACGCCTACTTCGTAGACCAGATCATCAGCGGTTCCGAGGTCGACTGCTCGAAGGCCTTCACGATGACCGACTTCAAGGACTACATCGTAGCTGAGGTGACGACCGGTACGGGCGAGAAGGAGAAATATGCTTCCGACCTCTATGCTTACTATGCAGTGAATGCCCCCGCATGGGATTTGGCCAATGCCAAGACCAACCTGAAGAAAGATGCCAGCGGCAACTATGTAGTGGATGGGACGATCACGGCACAGACTGCCACGATCAAGGCTGAAGACCGTTTCGGTGTGAACTGCATCACCAAGGATGGCTCGAAGCTCGTCTTCAAGAACATCAACGGCGTGAAGGTCGAGAAGACCGTGAAGCTCTTCATCCCGGTTACCGTTAGCCACAAGTGGGGCACGATGACCGCCAACGTGACGATCGAGCTGCACCCTGAAGAACCTGCTAACTGATTCTGATCCTTTCCGCGGAATCCGGCGCTGCCTCGCAGCAGCGCCGGGAACCCGGGAAATACTCCCTAAGGCAGGGGTCGCACATCCCAAATTTTTTTGGTAACAACAACTCCCACTTTCAAGTAAAACTCCTGCCTGCGGCAGACCGAAGAGGCGCGGTCTGCCGCTTTTTTTATGCCCGGAAGTTTCCCTGCGTTCTCTCGATCCGCATTGTGAGTTCGTTATCCTGGAGCCCGGTTTTTTCGGGGGGGGGCTTTTGTGCGGCTCCCGTTTCTCGTGTGGTTCGCGGTTCTCGCGCGGATTGCGGCTTTCGGGCGATCGCAGGGCTGCGGGCGCGGAGTGCCCTGGTATTTATGAAATATCCGTCGTTGTATCGGGCAGCGGCGGATATTCCTGTCTATTTCGGGCTGTTGGCCGGTCGGGGATGATGGACGAAAAGCAGCCGGGATCTGCGGATCCCGGCTGCTTTGCTATTCGGTTAGTGTGTCGTAAATTTTTCTTTCGCCCGTTATTTCGCCTTTGCGGCCTTTGCCGCCACAGCCTTGTCCAGTTCGATGATGAAATCCGAGAGGACATTCATGTAGTTGATGAAAGCGTCGTAGGCCGAATCGTAGGGGTTGAAATAGGAGTGTACGTCACCGTCCGAGAGCCATTTGGTAGCCATGTAATAGAAGTGGTCGGAGGTCTGCATGAAACTCCACACATAGTCGAAATCGGGGTTTTTCAGCGCTGCGATCTTCTCCTTCTGGGCGTAGAGCTTCGAGAACGCTTCGTTCTGCAACTCGTTGCCGAGCCATGCCGTCACGTCGCGCTCCTCATCGGCCCATGACATCACGTGCGGACAGTGGAGCACCGCTACGGGCTGGTATTTCTTGGCGGCTTCGGTGACGGTCGCGAATTCCAGTCCGTTTTTCTTGGCGAGGATCGCCTTCGGCAGCGCACGCATGAACTCGAAGATTCCCGTGTCGGCGGTCTGGTGTTCGCCGAAGGTTTCGTAGTCCATGAAGAGGTTGATGACTTCGCCCGGGGTCTCGTCCGAAGCGAGCCATTTCACATATTTGTCTGCCGTCAGCGGCCATTCGTCCCAGTTGCGGTTCGAGAAGCGGAAGGCGATGTCGTCCGAGAGCTTGTAGTTGCGCAGCAGCAGGCGCAGCTTCTGGTTGACAGCGTTGGCGTATACATAGTTGGACGATTTCCAGCCCAGCACGTGTTTGGCGCCTTCAGCCAGCATCGTACGGAAGCCCATTTCGGCCACGGCGGCGCCGATGTCGTCGGAGTAGATCAGCTCCGTATTGCGGAAGGCGGTCGGTTTCACCCCGAATTCCTTTTTTATGAGCGCCGTGTGGAGCTTTACCTGTTCGGTGAAATCCTCCTTCGACGCCAGCGATGCCAACGAGTGGGAGTAGGTTTCGGCAAGGAATTCCACGCAGCCCGTGGCGGCCAGTTCCTTGAACGATTCGAGGACTTCGGGTGCATAGGCACGGAACTGTTCGATAGCGATGCCCGTGATCGAGAACGAGCAGCGGAACTTACCCTTGTTTTCCCGGATGAGCTTCAGCAACAGGGCGTTCATCGGCAGGTAGCATTGCCGGGCGACTTTCTGCATGATGGAGCGGTTCAGCAGGTCGTCCAGATAGTTGTGATCCTTGCCCATGTTGAAGAAGCGGTACTTCTTCAGTCGCCAGGGCTGGTGTACCTGAAAATATAAGCAGACGGTTTTCATAGGGTAGCTATTTTATTGTTTTTTATTCTCTTCGATCACCGCTTCGTATACGGTTTTGATTTTGGCTGCGGCATCGTTCCATTTCAGGTTTGTGACCTCTTCCAGGCCTTTCGAGGCGAACATCCCCGCAAGCGCCGGGTACTGGATCAGCCCGTAGATGGCATCGGCCAGGGCATCGACATCCCAATAGTCGACCTTCACGGCATAGTCGAGCACTTCGGCCACGCCGCTCTGCTTGGAGATGATCACCGGGACGTTCGAACGCATTGCCTCGAGGGGCGATATGCCGAACGGCTCCGAGACCGACGGCATGACGTATACATCCGACAGCTGGAACATCTTGTGTACATCCTCGCCGCGCAGGAATCCGGTGAAGTGGAACCTGTCGGCAATGCCCAGCCGCGCCACGCGGCGGATGACGTGGTTCATCATGTCGCCCGAGCCGGCCATTACGAAACGTACGTTGGGGACTTTCTTCAGCACCTTGGCCGCGGCCTCGACGAAATAGTCGGGGCCTTTCTGGTAGGTGATACGCCCCAGGAACGTGACGATCTTGTCGTCCACGCCCCGTTCGGGCATTTTGCAGTGGCCTCCGGCGAACCGCACGGCATTGTGTACCGTCACGACCTTGTCGGCCGGGACGCCGTAGCGGTTGATGACGATGTTGCGCGTGAGGTTCGAAACGGCGATCACCCGGTCTGCGGCGTGCATGCCTGCGCGTTCGATGGCGTAGACCTGCGTATTGACGTTCTCGCCGCTGCGGTCGTATTCCGTGGCGTGCATATGCACGACCAGCGGCTTGCCCGATACGCGCTTGGCGGCGATACCGGCGTAGTAGGTGAGCCAGTCGTGGGCGTGGATCACGTCGAACTGCCCTTCGAGGTCTTTGGCCACCTGCGCTGCGACCACGGCATAGCGGGCGACCTCCTCCATAAGGTTGGCGCCGTACTTGCCCGAGAAGGTATAGCGTTGTTTCCAGGCATCGGTCGTCGACCAGACTTTCTGTCCGGATTTGACGTAGCGCTCCTGGTACTGTTCATACTCTTCGGGGGAGATATAAGGTACCATGTTCGAGTCGATATGGATGAACGACATCTTCTCGAGAATGTCGTCCGCGCCGCTTCCCGTGGATCCGTAAAGCGCCTCCACGTCACTGGCATTCAGGACGTGCGTGAAACGCTGATCCTCGTCGCCGTAGGCGTGGGGTACTACGAATGTTACGTCGACATCGTTGCGTGCCAGCCCGCGGGTCATTCCGTAACATGCCGTTCCCAAACCACCCGCGATGTGGGGCGGGAACTCCCAACCGAACATTAAAACTCTCATAACTATATCCTTGTTTTGCAATTTTTACCTATCCTCTCACAGGAACGTCCCGGCTCACGGCCACAAGCCGCGGTTGCAAGTCCGGACGCCCCGGAATCCCGCCTTGGCAGGATTTTCCTCCCCTCACAACTTGTTATTTCCCAGCCTTTATCTTTTTTGTCGCAGCCTTTGTCGCAGCCGGCTTTTTTCCTGTCGGTTTCTTCTCCGCACTCTTTTTCGCTGCGGGTTTCTTTTCTGCGGCCTCTTTTGCGACGGCCGTCTTTGCCGCGGTTTTCCTGGCGGTGCTTTTCGCCGCCTTCGCGGTTTTGCTTTCCCGGGCCTCCTCCTGCGTGCGCTCGCGGATCATGCTGTGGATATTGAGCACGGCCCCGACGCTCCACGCCTGCGAGATAGCCCCGCGCGATGCATAGGGCGGGTCGGCATCGTAGAGCTCGCAAATCGACCCGATGCCGTAGCTCTGGATGTCCTCGTCGAAATTGGCGAGTATCTCCCGGGCCTGCGGCAGGAATACGTCCCTGTCGATATCGAAACATGCCTTGACGTAGAATTGCAGCAGCCACGGCCATGCCGAACCGTTCTTGCCCGCGAAATCGCGTTCTGCGGGCGATCCTCCCTCCAGCGAACCTTTGTAGAGCAGGTTGCGGGGCGAGAGTGTCCGCAGCCCCTTGGGGGTAAGCAGGTGCTGGCGCACGGTGCGGATCACCTCCAGCTGCAGCTCCTCGTCGAGCATCTTGTAATTCAGCCCGCAGGCGACGATCATGTTGGGGCGCGTCGATTTGTCGGGCCCGTCCGTCCCTACGAAATCGGCCAGATAACCTTCCGGCAGGCGGAACAGTTCGACGAACGACGCCTGCGTGCGTGCCGGGAGCGACTCCCAGGCCTTGACGAAGGCTTTGTCTGCGTGTTTGCCGGCCAGTTCGAGCGCATAACATACGGCGTTGTACCACAAGGCGTTCACCTCTACCTGGTAACCGTTGCGCGGAGTGACGGGGCGGCCGTCGATCACGGCATTCATCCACGTCATCGGGATGTCGTCCGCAGCGGCCCACACCAGTCCGTTGTCATGCAGCGCGACGCGGCCGCCGACTCCCCGGCGGTAGCTCTCCAGAATATCTTTCATGGCCGGGCCGTAGGCTTTCCATATCTGCTTGCCGCCCACTTCCCGTTCGAGTTGTTGGAGCGTCCAGAAGAACCACAGCGGGGCATCTGCCGCGACGGCCGCCGAGGCGTTGCCCGTGAACATGCCGTCGCGCATTTCGCGCACCAGCGTGTCGAGGGCGTCGATACAGTCCTCCTTATGCCCCTGTTCGAGCGTGATGCCCGGGAGCGATACGAAGGTCTGGCGGCCCGAAACCCCGTGCCACGGGTAGCCCGACACCACTTCGGTGCGGTCGCCGGGACGCCGGATGACGAATTGCCGCGCCGAATGCTCCAGGCAGCTGATGAAGTCGATCTTGTGCGTGCGCCGGGCGATGGATGCGGCGAATACCTCTTCGATGGTCTTGACCGAACCCATTTCATCGAGCGAAGCCGAGAAGATGATGCTTTCGCCCTTCTTGAGTTCCGTTTCGAAATAGCCCGTCGTGAGCAGGTCTTCGTAACCGTCGTAACCGCGCGCCAGATCCTGCTGGTATTCGAACCCGTAGTACCAGTCGGGTGCGGGCACGAACTCCGCGCCGGGCTTGCTGGTTTGCAGGTATAGCCACGGGAACGACCCGTAGAGGCGGCATTTCACGCCGTTGACCGCCGGGTAGGAGTGCCCGTCGGCATCCATGTTGGCATGCGTCAGCGCATGTTTGTCGCGAAAGGCAAGGAAGGGCCGCAGCCGCAGGTGGGTTTCCGAATGCGCATCGACGAGCGTATAGCGGATCATCAGCTGCGTGCGCTTGTGTATCCACAGCATCTCCTTCCGCAGGATCACGCCGCCCACGCGGTAGGTGATCGTGGGGGTCGGCGTATATTTGAAATCGGTGATATACTTGTGTCCGCGCGGCTCGTATACCCCCTTGAAGCGGTGCAGGGCCAGGTTGAATGTCTGGTCGTGCTGGACGATGGTTTCGTCGAGCGACGAGAGCAGGACATACGTCCTGTCGCTGTCGTCGATGGGCGCTACCATCAGGCCGTGGTAGCGGCGGGTGTTGCAGCAGACGATAGTCGTGCTCATATATCCGCCGATACGGTCTGTGGAGAGCATTTCGCGCTGGAGCGAATACTCCAGGTTGCCCAATTCGCTTTTGTCGAAAGTAAGTGCTGACATGTCCTTCAAAAAAATACGGTTCGTTCTATAAAGATAGCTGAATTTTCATGAAAAGACAATCGCATTTCCGAAAATTCATATCTTTTTTACATTATTAGGCCCAAATTCGCTAAGCCCATTTTACCAATGCAAAATCCATGCGATGGGGCAGGTGCGGGTTCTCCGGGAAAATACGCAGCGCCACGTCGAACGTGCCGGCTTCGTCGGGCGTATAATCCAGTGCGTAGGTAACGCGGCTGCCTTCGGTCTTGGTGTGCTTGAGTCCGATCGTGCGCATCACGTTGGCATTCTGCCCGCCGACGATCTGCTGTGCGATGACCATCTCCACGCCGATGTCCTCGGGACGCAGGCTGACGATGTCCACGGTCACTTCGAAATGGTACTTTTCGCCTACGAAGATCGCCTTGTTGTCGATTTTCACACGCTGTACGTCGATCACACGGATCTGATCCCATACCGACGAGACCTTGCGTTTCCATGCCGCGATCTCGCGGGCCAGCTTGTAGCCGCCTTCGACGATCCGGTGCTTGCGTGCCGCGAGCTTGTTGTAGAACCGCTCCTCGTAGTCGTTGAGCATGCGGTTGGTCGTGAAATTCGATGCGATGTCCGCGACGCATTTCTTGACCGACTCCACCCATGCGTGGGGTATGCCGTCCTTGTCGCGGTCGTAGTATTTCGGGACGATCTGCTCCTCGATGGTGTTGTAGATCATTTCGGCGTCGAGCTCGTCCTGATAGTGCTGATCGGCGAAGGTGCGCTCCATGGGCAGCATCCACCCGGCGCCCTCCTTGTAGCCTTCGACCCACCATCCGTCGAGCACCGAGAATTGCAGCACGCCGTTCATGACGCACTTCTCGCCCGACGTCCCCGAAGCTTCGAGCGGACGGGTCGGGGTGTTGAGCCATACGTCGACGCCCTGCACCATGCGGCGTGCCAGCTCCATGTCGTAATTCTGCAGGAAGAGGATCTTGCCCACGAACTGCGGCATGGCGGCCACCTCGACGATGCGTTTGATGAGGTCTTGCCCCGGCTTGTCGTTGGGGTGGGCCTTGCCGGCGAAGATGAATTGCACGGGGCGCTCCTTGTTGTTCACGATGGCCGAGAGCCGGTCGAGGTTCGTGAAGAGCAGGTAGGCGCGCTTATAGGTTGCGAAGCGGCGTGCGAAACCGATGGTCAGCACGTCGGGCTTGATGCCCTCGATGACCTGCAGCATCTGGCGCGGCGAGTCGAGCCGCACCTGGCTGGGGTCGCTGTAACGCTTGCGGATGTGCTTGATGAGCTTGTTCTTGAGGTGCATGCGCTCGGCCCACAGTTCCCCGTCGGGGATGTTGTGGACTTTCTGCCATGCCGGGATGTCGTAGGCGTGCCCCTCGAATCCGTCGGCGAAATAGCGGGCGTAGAGGCGGCGCAGGCTGGTCGCGATCCAGGTCGGGAAATGCACGCCGTTTGTGACATAGCCGATGTGGAGTTCGTTCTTGAAGTAACCCGGCCACATGTTGCCCAGGATCTCCTTCGACACCTCGCCGTGGAGCCACGACACCCCGTTGACCTCCTGCGAGAGGTTGCAGGCCAGCACCGACATCGAGAACTTTTCATTGGGGTCGTTGGGGTTGGTCTTGCCCAGGTTGATGTACTGCTCCCAGGTGATGCCCAGCACGTCGGGGTAGTGCGACATGTACTGGCGGATCATCGACTCGGGGAAGGCGTCGTGCCCGGCGGGCACGGGGGTATGCGTCGTGAAGAGCGACGAGGAGCGGATCACCTCCAGCGCCTCCGAGAAGGAGAGCTTCTTGTGGTTCACCAGGTCGCGGATGCGCTCGATGCCGATGAACGCGGCATGTCCTTCGTTGCAATGGAACACATCGTGCTTGATGCCCAATGCGCGCAGTGCGCGGATACCGCCGATACCGAGCAGGATTTCCTGCTTGAGGCGGTTCTCCCAGTCGCCGCCGTAGAGGTAGTGGGTGATCTGGCGGTCTTCCTCGAGGTTGGCCTCGAAATCCGTGTCGAGCAGGTAGAGATCCGTGCGGCCGACCTGGCATTTCCAGACGCGCGCCGAAAGCGTACGCCCCGGGAAGGCGATGGTGATGGTCAGCCAGTTGCCGGCCTCGTCACGCACGGGCGAGATCGGGAGTTTATAGAAATTCTGTGCCTCGTAGGTCGCCTCCTGCGCCCCCTGTGCCGAAAGACGCTGCGTGAAGTAACCGTACCGGTAAAGCAGGCCCACGGCTGCCATCGGGACGTTCTTGTCCGAGGCCTCCTTGAGGTAGTCGCCCGCGAGTATGCCCAGGCCGCCCGAGTAGATCTTGAGCGACGAGTGCAGGCCGTATTCCATCGAAAAGTACGAAATCGTGGGGATCTTCGGGTCGGGCTTTTCGTTCATATAGTCGCGGAACTGCGCATATACGGCGTCGAGCTGCCCGAGGAAAGCCTCGTCGCGTTCGAGCCCCTTCATGCGTTCCACGCTCAGTTTGTCGAGGAAAGCGATCGGGTTGCGCTCGCATTCGGCCCAGAGTGCCGGGTCGATGCCTTCGAACAGGTCGCGGGGCCCGGGGTTCCAGCACCACCAGAGGTTGCGCGAAAGCTCTTCCAGGGCATGCAGGCGCTTGGGCAGGGTCTTGTCGACCATCATGCGGTTCCAGTTGGGTTTCTCGGCGAAGAGCTGCTGGCGCACGAAGTTGATCTGCTCGTTGCGGGCGTTGCCTTCGTCGAGCACCGCACGGTTGGTGCGGATCACCGAACTTTCGACAGCCTCGGAATAGGCCTGTTCGTAGGCGGCGAAAAGGTGCTCCCAAAGCGCTGTTTCAGATATCTCGTAGGCCGAAACGCGCATCTCGGAAACATGCTTCTCGTCCAGCGCGCTGAAGCGCAGCAGCGAGTCGGCGATCTTCTCCTCGACCTCCTTGTCGTTGTAGTCGTCGCGGCGGATGACCTCCACGCCCAGGTGCTCGCGATGCTTGTCGACCCACAGCCCGAACCCTGCGAGGGTCGTCGTGATGGTCGGCACCGAGAATGCCACCGATTCGAGCGGCGTATAGCCCCACGGTTCGTAGTAGGAAGGGAAGACCGTGATGTCCATACCGACGAGCAGTTCGTAGTAATCCTTGTTGAAGATGCCGTCGGCCTTGTTCAGGTAGGTCGGCACGAAGATCACCTTCACCTTCGAATCGTCGGTCGTGAGGATGCTGCCGTTCAGGGCGTTCACGATCGGGTCGCTGTTCTGGTATTCGAGGTAGTGGGTCGAATACTTGTATTGTCCGCCGTCGATCGGGCTGGCCGGGTCGGCCAGGTGCGCCTGCAAGTCCGCGCGCGGGCCGCGGTTGCCGGCCGGAACGGTGATGTAGGCCAGAACCTCGCGTTTGAGGCGGTCGGAAGCGGCCAATTTCTTGAGCGATTCGATGAATACGTCGAGGCCCTTGTTGCGGAATTCGTAGCGGCCGCTGGTGCCGACGATCAGCGGTTCCTTCCGGAACTTGTGCCCGAGGCAGGCCTCGGCCACCGAGATCATTGCCGTGCGGGCTTCGGCACGCTTGGCGTCGTACTCCTCGCCCGTCCATACGAAGTCGTTTTCGAACCCGTTGGGCGTGATGCCGTCCGGTTCGCGTCCCAGCAGGTATTTGCATTCGTTGGCCGTGATGTCGCTGACCGTGAGGAAGGCGTCGTGGTACGTGGCGGCCATCTTCTCGATCGAGTGTTTGGCCACTACGTTGAACCGCCGTGCCAGTTCGTCGGCATTGAACTTGGCCAGGTCGTTGTAGAGCGGCAGGCCGTTACCGGCGATGCAGCGCCCCATGACCGTGGCGTGCGTCGTGAAGAGCGTGGCCACATAGGGGGCGTGTTTGCGCAGGTGGAGTCCGCCTGCAGCAGTCATCCACTCGTGGAAATGCGCGGCGATCTTGTCCGTCGCATTGCAGAAATTGTCGACATACGAGGCAATGACCATGCCCGCGGCATAGCCGAAGAGCACGGGTTCGATGTAATCCCACTGTCCCGAGAGCGAATCCACGTGGTACGTCTCCCAGAGTTTCTTGAGTATTTCGTCCTTGCGGGGGATCAGCGAAGTGAAGTCCACCAGGATTACCGTCGGCTCGCCCTTGATCTTCCAGTGCCCCACGCGGATCCGGAGCCCGTCGCTGTATACGCTCTGGCGCCATGCTTTCAGCATGTTGGGGTCTTCCTCGAATTCGGGGTTCGCCCCCTCGTGCTGGAGGTCGGGCCCGATGAGGATATAGCGGTCGGCGAATTTCCGGGTTGCGGTCTGTGCTTTGGTCGAGATGACGGTATGGATGCCGCCGACCTTGTTGCAGACCTCCCAGCTCACCTCGAAAAGGTAGTCGGGAGTCAGTTTTGCATTACTCATATCTGTCGTGCTTGTTTGTAATTTACTCGATGAATCGGTTGAAAACCGCTGCAAAGGTAATACTTATATTTATATAAAACAACCTTGTTCGATTAATTAGTAAAAATATTTAATAATAACTTAACATTTCTGTTTCACATCGTTGCATGTCGTGTTATGTTTCGAAAAGTGCCCCGATCACGGCATCCGAAATCAGGAATTTTTCCGGCGGGAGGGCCATCCGCCCCCGGGCTATGCGGAGCGTACCCGAACGGAGGAACGGTGCTGCCTCTTCCTGCATCCGCGCCAGCCGTTTTGCTCCGAAACGTGCCGCGGCCTCTTCCAGATCGATCCCCTCGGCCGTCCGGAGCGCCGTCATGACATATTCGTTGAACCGGTCGCGTCGGGTCAGCACTTCCTTCCCGGCTGTAGCGCCTGCTATGTATTTTTCCACTGAACTGGCGTTCCAGTGCCTTTCTTCGCCGTCGAACGAGTGGGCTGCGGGCCCGATGCCGAGGTATTTCGTCCCATGCCAGTAGGAGGCGTTGTGACGGGCTCGAAATCCCGGCAGGGCATAGTTCGAAACCTCGTAATGCTCGAATCCGGCGGCCGTAAGCGTATCGTGCACCGTGAGGAACTCCTCCTCGCTGACCTCTTCGTCCACGGCGCGGAACTCGCCCCGTGCCGCACGGCGGCCGAAGGCCGTATCGGGTTCGATGGTCAAATGGTATGCCGAAATGTGCTGTACGCCGAGCGACAGCACTCCGTCGAGCGATCTTTTCAACGAATCCCCGCCGAAGCCGGGAATGCCGAAGATCAGGTCGGCGGTGATGTTCCCGAACCCGGCGCGTTGTGCCGCCCGCACCGCACCGATGGCCTGTGCCGTCGTATGGCGGCGGTTCATCAGCTTCAGGCACCCGTCGTCGAACGACTGGATGCCGATTGACAGCCGGTCTATGCCCGCTTCGCGCAGCCCGTCGAGGTAATTTTCCGTCAGGTCGTCGGGGTTGGCCTCGAGGGTGGTTTCCGTGGTGCCGGAGCAGTCGAACAGCAGCGCGGCATGATCCAGCAGTCCTTTCAGCGCGGCGGGTGCGTAGAGCGAAGGCGTGCCGCCGCCGAAATAGCGGGTCGTGACCGCTTCGCCGCGCAGGTAATCCTGCCGTTCGTCCAGTTCGCGGTGCATGGCGGCTGTCACGCCGTCCATCTGCTCCAGCCGGGCGCTCTTGTAGAAGTCGCAGTAGGCGCAGATGCGTTTGCAGAACGGTATGTGGAAATAGAGTCCGGCCATGGCCTATCCGAGTTTTCGGGGAGCAGGAGTTTCCGCCGGTTCGGCGGCGAGTGCCTTTATCGCCTTTACGGTTTTCCGTCCGTATCTGTTGAACGTAAATATTCCCCCTGCGATGTTATACCACGGATCGTAGACCAGGGCCCACCGGATTTCATCGCTTCTCCAGCTCAAGATCAGCAAGTCGCAGTCCAGGTAGGGGATGCCCTTTCGGTTTGCGGCCTGCAAATAACGCTGATTGTCGTATTCGATCCTCCATCCCTCGTCGGACAGCAGTTTCCGTATCCGATCTTTCAGTCCGTCGGGTTGCCCGGAGAGCGGGATACTCTTGAACTTCAGTTTCCTGCGTTGTAACACATGGAGGGCAACGCCCGCGCCGAACAGCAGGAGCGCGGCCAGCCAATACCGATCCCGAAATCCCTGAATGAGGTCGCGGACAAAATAACAGGAGAAGAATATCCCGGAAATAATTAACAGGATGGAGAAACAATGGTAGTTTACCCATTCGATCGAAAACGGTTTCAGGCAGATCCTGTCGTGGCGTATTTTTATCGGGCGCATTATAATGATAACGATGTTTTGTATAAGGGCTGATTAATCAAAGATAGGAAAAATTCCCGGATGTCGTCCCTTTCCGCCCCGGTTTTTTCGGTGCCCGTGCGTCGGGCCCGGCTGCCGGATCGGATTTACGGAAAATACCTCCGGTTTCCTGATTTCGATGCGGTTGCTCCGGAAGCGCCCCTCCCGTCATTGTTTTTGTCCGGGCGGCGTTCCGTCGGGCGGGAGTGCCGTGCGCCGTCGATGGGCATTTCGACCGAAGTGCGGCCTGTGCGTCCGCCTCGAATTCCATCCTGCGGAGCCCCTGTGCGGATTGCGGCCGTATGTTTGCAGCAGGATATGGAGCCGGGTTTTCCTGCGGCTTTGGGGGATACGATAGCTGCTTATAAATGAATCATATACAGGCATCGGGAAAAATAATGGATATTTTTTGCTTTTTTCACTGTTAGTTTTTTCACAAGTGTAAAAGTTTTTCTACCTTTGTGCGGTTAAAGTCCGGTCTTGCGGATTTTCGACGTTAGGTTAATCAAGGATTTGATGTTTTATTAAAATAACAATTATTATGGACAAAATGGATTTGAAAAAGTATGGGATCACGGGTGTGACCGAGATCGTGTACAATCCGTCGTACGACGAACTTTTCCGCGAGGAGACCAAGAAGGGGCTCCGCGGTTTCGAAAAAGGCCAGCTGACCGAGACCGGTGCCGTGAACGTGATGACCGGCGTTTATACCGGCCGTTCGCCCAAGGACAAGTTCTTCGTAATGGACGAGACCACCAAGGATACGATCTGGTGGACTTCCGATGAATATAAGAACGACAACAAGCCTGTTACGAAGGCTGCCTGGAAGGAGCTGAAGAAACTCGCTACCCAGGAGTTGTCGGGCAAGAAACTCTATGTCGTGGACACGTTCTGCGGCGCCAATGAGAATTCGCGCCTCAAGATCCGTTTCATCATGGAGGTCGCATGGCAGGCCCATTTCGTAAAGAACATGTTCATCCGTCCGACCGACGCCGAACTGGAGAAATACGGCGAGCCCGATTTCGTGGTGCTCAACGCTTCGAAGGCCAAGGTCAAGAACTATAAGAAACTCGGCCTGAACTCGGAGACGGCCGTCGTTTTCAACCTCACCGAGAAAATGCAGGTTATCCTCAACACCTGGTACGGCGGCGAGATGAAGAAGGGTATGTTCTCCTACATGAACTACCTGCTTCCGCTCAAGGGCATGGCTTCGATGCACTGCTCGGCCAACACCAATGCCAAGGGCGAGACCGCTATCTTCTTCGGCCTGTCGGGCACCGGCAAGACCACGCTTTCGACCGACCCGAAGCGTCAGCTGATCGGCGACGACGAGCACGGCTGGGACGACGACGGCGTATTCAACTTCGAGGGCGGCTGCTATGCCAAGGTCATCAATCTCTCGCAGGAGAACGAGCCTGACATCTGGAACGCCATCCGCCGCAACGCGCTGCTGGAGAACGTGACGGTAGACAAGAAGGGCAAGATCGACTATGCCGACAAGTCGGTAACCGAGAACACCCGCGTTTCGTACCCGATCTTCCACATCGAGAATATCGTGAAACCCGTATCGAAAGCCCCGGCTGCCAAGAAGGTGATTTTCCTTTCGGCCGACGCATTCGGCGTGCTGCCCCCGGTTTCGATCCTCAATGCCGAGCAGACCAAATACTATTTCCTGTCGGGCTTCACCGCCAAACTGGCGGGTACCGAGCGCGGTATCACCGAGCCGACCCCGACTTTCTCGGCTTGCTTCGGCGCGGCATTCCTTTCGCTGCACCCCACCAAGTACGGTGAGGAACTGGTGAAGAAGATGAAGAAGGCCGGTGCCAAGGCATACCTGGTGAACACGGGCTGGAACGGTACCGGCAAACGTATCTCGATCAAGGATACGCGCGGTATTATCGACGCCATCCTCGACGGTTCGATCGACAAGGCTCCGACCAAGACGCTGCCTATCTTCGACTTCACGATCCCGACGGAGCTGCCGGGCGTAGATCCCAAGATCCTTGACCCGCGCGATACCTACAAGAACGCCAAGGATTGGGACGTCAAGGCCGAAGACCTCGCTAACCGCTTCGTGAAGAATTTCGTGAAGTTCACGGGTAACGAAGAGGGTAAGAAGCTCGTAGCCGCAGGCCCGAAAGTGAAATAATCTCTGAATAAAGTTTTGAATGGTAGAACCCCGCGCCGGAAGGTGCGGGGTTCTTTATTTTGCGGCATTGCGTATGCTGCGATGGGAGGGGGATTCCGTATCCTCGGAAGGGCTCGGGTGCTGTTTCCCGTGGGGCGGGTTGCTGCCTGCCGCGATTCCGGGTGCCGCCTGGCCGGGCGGGCGTGTTGCGGGTGTGCCTCGGAAGGGCCCACTGCATTTTACCCCGGGTTTAGGTTTCCGGGCCGGCCGCTGTTTCCGGTTGCCCGCATTCCGGGAGTGCTGCTCCCTTTGGTTCCGGAGTTGCGGACTTTCCGTGCATGGCTGCCTACCGCAGTCCGCAACTGCTGTTTAGCGCACGTCCGCTGTCCGCTGTTTGTTGCGGGGCGTGAAGATACGATACCCGATCGAGACGCCGATCTTGTTGGGATACCACTCCGAAGAGCCGTTGAACGGGTCGGGGTGTTCGGGTTGTACGGGGCGGTGGGGGTACATGTCGACCTGGCCGTCGAAACTGTACCCGTTGTAATGGCTGTCCATCCATGCCCAACCTAGGAAAGCGTCGAGCAGCCAGCGTTTCCCGAACTGGTATTCATAACCCACGCAGAGGCCGATCATCATGCCGTATCCTTTGCAGTAACGGTCTTCGAATTTCAGTTTCCACCCTTCGATGTAAGGTTTCGACATGTCGAAGGCCATCATGCCGATGTTTGCCCCCAGATACCAGCCCCGGTTATGCTCCTTGAAATAGCGGCGGTATTCGCCCATGAAGATGGCGAAGAGCATGTGCTTTTCGTTGATCGACTTCCACGGCGAGATGACGATGTCGGTCTGTAAGGTCGATTTGGGCGAGATGGCGAACTCCACGGCGGGATTCACCACGCCCACCAGAGCATAGGGGACATTGAGCTTGACATATCCCTGCGGGGATGCCTGCTGCGTGCAGAACAACGCGAACAGGAATGCCGGGATGCAAAGCCCGAAGCGGATGTTTTTCATAGGCGGATCGTTACAACGGACAAAGATATGAAAAAATCCGGCCAACATACTGTGCTGGCCGGATTTTAACTATGTGCTGGACGGATTTATACCGTCATAATTTCCTTCTCCTTCTTTTGGAGCGCCTCGTCGAGGGTCTTGGTGAATTTCTCCAGCAATTTCTGGGCCTGTGTTTCGCCGTCCTTCGACTCGTCCTCGGGCATACCCTCTTTCTGGGCTTTTTTGAATGCCTCGACTGCGTCGCGGCGGGCATTGCGCAGGCTGATGCGGGCGGTTTCTGCCTCGTTGCGGATTTGTTTCACCAACTCCCTGCGGCGTTCCTCGGTCAGGGGCGGGATCGACAGGCGGATCTGCTCGCCGTTGTTCGAAGGCGTCAGCCCGATGTTCGAGTCGATGATGGCCTTTTCGATCGCACGCAGCATGTTCTTGTCCCACGGCTGGATCAGGATCGTCTTGGCGTCGGGTACGGTGACGCTGGCGGCGCCCGATATGGGCACCTGCGAGCCGAAATAATCGACCATTACGCCGTTCAGGGCATTGGGCGACGCTTTTCCTGCGCGCACGTTCAAAAGTTCCTCTTCGAGGTGGTCGATGGCCTTCTGCATACGGCCGGAGGCATCGTTGAGAATCGTCTTGGTATCCATATTATTCGAGTGTTTTTTCGATGGTTTTGATCATTTCGTCAAACTCTTCGGCGTCGTAGCCCACGGTTGCCAGCATGACTTTACCATCGGCGCCGATCAGGAAATTCCGCGGGATATAATTCGAGGCATAACGGTCGTAAATGGCCTGCGAGGGGTCGAGGCCCATCGGGAACGTATAGCCCATCTTTTCGCGGAACGCCGCCACGTCCTCCCGCTTTTCGCCGCGCGATATGGGCAGGAATACGAAGTTGCGGCCGGCGAAACGGTCGATGATGTCCTTCTGCACGCGGGTCAGTTCCTGCCGGCAGGGCGGGCACCAGGTGGCCCAAAAGTTCAGTAACACGACTTTGCCTTTGAGTTCTGCGAGGGAGGTTTTTGTGCCGTCGAACATCTCCACGGTGAAGTCGGGGGCTTTGTCGCCCGCCTTGACCAGCGTGGTCGATTCGGTATCCGCCGCGGCTTTGCCGCCGCGGCTGCCGCACGAGGGCAGTAACAGGATTGCGGCGATGATCACTGCGATCAGCGCCAGCATGATCCATAACTGCTTGTTGCTCTTTTTTGTTGCCATAGCCTTATTTTTTTACAAGTGTCCCGATCCTCTCCCCGGCAAGCACCTTGCCGAGGTTGCCCGGCGTGTCCATGTCGAAGACGATGATCTGCAATCCGTTCTCGCGGCAGAGCGTGAATGCCGTGAGATCCATGACTTTCAGCCGGCGGTCGAGCACCTCTTCGAAGCTTATTTCGTCGAATTTGACGGCCGCAGGGTCTTTTTCGGGGTCGGCCGTGTATACGCCGTCCACGCGGGTGCCCTTCAGCATCACGTCCGCCTCGATTTCAATGCCGCGCAGCGCCGAAGCCGAGTCGGTCGTGAAATAGGGGTTCGACGTGCCTCCGCCGATGATGACCACATACCCCGCCTCGAGGTATTCGATGGCACGCGCCTTGGAGTAGTATTCGCCGATGGGCTCCATGCGGATCGAGGTCAGGACTTTGGCCTTCACGCCGTTGTCCTCCAGGGCCGATTGCAGGGCCAGCGAGTTGATGATCGTGGCGAGCATGCCCATCTGGTCGCCTTTCACGCGGTCGAAGCCTTTCTTTGCGCCCGTGAGGCCGCGGAAAATGTTGCCGCCGCCGATGACGATGCCGATCTGGACGCCTGTGGCCGCTGCCGCCCTGATCTGTTCGGCGTAGGACTGGAGTACTTCGGGGGAGAGCCCGTATTTCTGCGAACCTTGCAGCGATTCGCCGCTCAGTTTCAGTAGTATTCGCTTGTATTTCATTGTATGATGGGTTTACCGTAACGCGAAGATAAAAATTTTTATTGAAAAAAACGCAAGAATGACTATCTTTACAGAAAATAGGCGGTATGGCGGCTATGCCGGAAAAAACCGGCGCCATGTCCGGTCTGAGCTGTTTTACGGAACACAGGCTTCGCCTCGGCAATGTCCGAATAAATTTGGCATTGTGCTCGGCTTGTGCTATCTTTAACCTCGTTTTAGATAGGCTGCGGTTCGGACAAACTCAAACAAGTTTGGTTTGTCGCTCTCCTTGCGCTATCTTTGTGCTGCCATGACGTTGGATGAATACAAATTACTCCGAAAAATAAATTCCCCCCGCGACCTCAAGCAACTCTCGGCGGAGGAACTGCGCACCTACTGCGACGAGCTGCGCAGCTATATCATCGACGAGTGCTCGGTAAATCCCGGACACCTGGCGTCGAGCCTCGGCTGCGTGGAACTCGCCGCCGCACTTCACTACGTTTTCGATACGCCCGCGGACAAGATCGTCTGGGACGTAGGGCACCAGACCTATGCCCACAAGATTATCACCGGGCGCCGCGAGGCGTTCAAGACCAAACGCCTGCTGGGCGGCATCAGCGGTTTTCCGCGCATGTCGGAGAGCCCCTACGACGCTTTCGGGGGCGGGCATGCCTCGGTGTCGATTTCGGCGGCGTTCGGCATGGCCAAGGCTGCCGAGATGCGGGGCGAGAGGCACCAGGTCGTGGCCGTCATCGGCGACGGTTCGATGACCGGCGGCCTCGCGTTCGAAGGGCTCAACAACGCCGGGGCCAGCAAACGCACCAATATCCTGGTGATCCTCAATGACAACAACATGGCCATCGACCAGGCCACCGGCGCATTGAAGAACTACCTGCTCAAAATCTCCACGTCGGTGCATTACAACCGTTTCAAGCAGCGGTTGTGGGGCATCCTTTCGCATACGCCGCGCCTGCTGCGCCTCTGCCAAAAGGCGGGCAACGCCGTGAAACAGGGGGTGCTGAACAAGAGCAACCTCTTCGAGAGCTTCAATTTCCGTTATTTCGGCCCCGTCGACGGCCACAACCTCAAGGAGTTGGTGCGCACGCTTCGGGCATTGCGCGACATCGAAGGGCCCAAGTTGCTGCATGTCATGACCGTGAAGGGCAAGGGCTACCTGCCTGCCGAGCACGACCAGTCCACGTGGCATGCCCCCGGACGTTTCAATCCCGATACGGGCGAGCGGATCGCCTCGCCGGGCGCCGCGGCGCGTTACCAGGATGTCTTCGGCGAGACGCTCGTCGAACTGGCCGGGCTCGACCCGCGGGTCGTGGGCGTCACGCCTGCCATGCCGTCGGGTTGTTCGATGAACATGCTCATGCACGCCATGCCGTCGCGTTGCTTCGACGTGGGTATTGCCGAGGGCCATGCCGTGACCTTCTCGGCGGGGATGGCCGCTGCGGGCATGGTGCCTTTCTGCAACATCTATTCGTCTTTCATGCAGCGGGCTTACGACAATGTGATCCACGACGTCGCGATTCAGGATCTGCCCGTGGTGATGTGCCTCGACCGGGGCGGCATCGTGGGCGAGGACGGCGTGACCCACCACGGGGTCTTCGACATGGCTGCATTCGGTGCCGTGCCGGGACTTACGATCGCTGCGCCGATGGATGAACTGGAACTCCGCAACATGATGTATACCGGCCTGCAATACGGTCATCCCTTCATGATCCGCTACCCGCGCGGCAACGGTGCGGGACGTCTGTGGCGGGGCGTTCCCTTCGAAGCGCTGCCCGTCGGCAGGGGCCGGAGGCTCCGCGAAGGTACGGACGTGGCGCTGGTGACGGTCGGGACGGTCGGCAACGCTGCCGCCCGTGCCGCGGAACGCGCCGCGGAGAAGGGCGTGAGCGTGGCGCATTACGACCTGCGCTTCGTCAAACCGCTCGACGAAGCCCTGCTGGCCGAGGTCGGTGCCAAGTTCCGCCATGTGGTCACGGTCGAGGACGGTTCCCTGCGCGGGGGCGTCGGCGAGGCCGTCACGGCATTTTTCAATGCCCGCGGCTGCGAGGTGGCCGTGCACTCGCTGGGCATCGGCGACGAGTGGGTCGAGCACGGAACCCCGGCTCAGCTCTACGCCCTCTGCGGTTACGACGAGGAGGGTATTCTGCGGGCGCTGCTCGCTGCGGGGGAATAAAACTGTCGTTTCCGCTCCTGTTTGCCGTGCTGCGGCATAAAATCTGTTACGTGCTCCCTAAAAACCGTTTGGGGAGTGAAAATCGCGATCGTATTATTGGCCGCTGCGCTGCTTGTCATCGGCGTGGTATACGGCCGTGCCGCCGACCGTACCGACCGCACTCCGGTGCCGTCGTTCGACCTGGCGCGCTACATGGGCACCTGGTATGAGATCGCCCGCTACGACCATCTGTTCGAACGGGGGCTGGCCGGAGTGCAGGCGCGCTACGAACTGAGACCCGACGGTCGCATCGGGGTGTTCAACAGCGGAACGGATTACCGTTCGGGCCGTTGTAAACGTGCGCGGGGCAAAGCCTGTGCGGGACAGGTGCCGGGACGTTTGCGGGTCTCTTTTTTCTGGGTTTTTTATTCGGATTACAACGTCATGGAGCTGGGCGGCGATTACGATTGGGCATTGGTCGGCGGCGGTTCGGCAAAATACCTCTGGGTACTGTCACGCACGCCGACACTCCCCGCGCATACGCTCAACCGTATCCTGCGGCTGGCCGAACGACGCGGTTACCGGACGGACAGGCTTCTGTTCGTCGACCAGGGGCAATGACACTCCGCCGAAGGGGTGCTCCTCCGTTCCCTGCGGCCGTGTTACACCGTGAACGTCCAATCGTCGCCCCGGCTGAGCGCGGCGTCGAACCGGAACCCTTCCCATTCGAATTCTTTGAGCCTTTCCGGATCCGTAATCCGGTTTCTGATAAGGTGGCGCGTCATCTCCCCGCGGCACATTTTCGTGTAGACCACGATGGTTTTCAGACGGTCGCCCTCGCGGATGCGGAATTCGGGCGTGATGATACGCGCTTCGCGGCGGATGCGTTTCCAGTCGAACAGGCGCTTCATCTCGCTGCTGGCGAGGTTGACCAGGATGCCGTCGTCGGCATGGATTTTTTCGAGGAAGGCTTCTGTCAGCCGTCCCTGCCAGTACCCGAACATCGTTTGGTCGTCGTGCCCCGGCAATACGGCGTCCCCTTCCAGCCGGTAGCGGCGGATTGCGTCCAGCGGCCGGAGCAGCCCGTAGAGGAACGACGTGATGTTGAGGTGCTGCTGTGCGTATTCGAAATCCCCGGGGGTGAATCGCTCCGGGGCGATATGCCTGAATACGACGCCCGTGTAGGCCAGCAGCGCGGGGAGGGCCTCTTCGCCGTGGAACTGCCGGTAACGCCGGCGGTTGGTCGCGGCGATCTGCCGGTTGGTGCGCAGCATGCGTTCCAGCTCTTCGGTGCTGAGCGTCGCCAGCTGCAGGGCCAGCTCCGCAGCCTCGCGGGCGTAACGCGGCAGGGTCGTTCGGGGGATTTCGGCCGGATTGTTTTCGGCCATCGTTTTGGCGCAGGAAAGGAGTATTTGCATGGCTGTGGATCAAAATTGGATGTCCTGCCCCTCTGCCGGCTCCGCAAAGCGGGTGAACGGGACGAACGGCGTCACCGTGAACTCGGCCGTGAGCAGGTATGGACGGTATGGGCAGGTCTTGTACACCTGTTTGCAGATACGGTAACGCGCATACCGGGCCGGGTAGACACGGGGTGCGAGCCGGGCTGTGAACCCGTAGGTGTATTCGGCGGCCGGTGCCGGATGCGGTACTTCGGTGCGGGATGGGTTGTTTGGCCCGATGCCGACCAGCAGTGAGTTCCACGCATTGACGACGGGCAGCGTTTCCCACCGTCCGTGCTGGAAGCGGCAGACGGTGTAGTCGCTCCCGAAGTATACCGTCGAATCGCCTTTGTGGCGGATCGTGAGCCGGATATGTTCGGTGCCGGCGGGATAAAATGCGTATTCGGCATCCATTGTCAGCCCTTCTGGCGGCGGAGTGCCTTCGGGTGCGGGCGGATAGGGTGTCGTGTTGGGATCGAACCCGTGGAGCCGGATCAGGGGACTGTCGTGCACGCAGCGGCGGAAGCGGGCTTTCATCGCCGTGTCGGCACGGAGCATGTGTACGTCTACGACCCCGTCCTGCTCGTTGACCGACGATGCGTAAACGGCATCCGCGACCGGGTCGGCCGCCTTGTTGGCTGTCGCCCATGCCCAAATGCTGTCCTGTAATGCGGACGGTTCGCCCGTTGCGGGGCGCCTCTGCGCGGCGGCCGTACAGCCGGCCGCAAGCAACAGGAACAGCAGGAAGCGTTTCATGGTGCGGTTTATGCTACGGAGCAGGGGATGCCGAGCGACTCGACGCGGGCGGCGATGGCCTGCAACTCCTCGCGCGGCACTTTTTCGAGCGTCCGGCACGGGGTGTCGCGGTCGAGCGAGTAGACCATGACCTGCCGCGGGCGGATTTCGCCGACCAGGCGCAGCCATGCCGCGACCTCCTCTTCGGTGGTGTTGTCGACCCTTTGTCCGTTGCACTCCCCGCGCAGGAACATCGTCTGCACGGTCAGGTGCCCGTCGAAATCCTTCATCTGTTCGACCACCCGCTGCACGGAGTAGGCCGGGCTCTGGGGATTGTTCATCAGGCGTGCCGTGGCGTCGAAGGCCGAATCGAGCTTGAGGATGTTGTTGTCCACGCTGCGAAGGGCACGGCGCACGCCTTCGCGGTGGAGCTGCGTGGCGTTCGACAGCACGGAAACCCTGGCCGAAGGGCACAGCTCGTCGCGCAGGGCGATCGTGTCGCCGATCACGGCTTCGAATTCGGGGTGCATCGTCGGCTCGCCGTTGCCGGCGAAGGTGATGACGTCGGGCGGGGTGCCGTCGGCCACCATGCGCCGCAGCGTCGCTGCGAGCTGTGTGCGGACGTCTTCGCGGGTGTTGAAGCGCCGCGCGCCGGGATGCTCGGCATTCCAGCCGCATTCGCAGTAGATGCAGTCGAACGAGCAGAGTTTCGACTCGGTGGGCAGGAGGTTGACCCCCAGCGAGAGTCCCAGCCGCCGCGAATGTACCGGGCCGAAGATGATGTCATGGAATAATGAAGTCATACCACAAAGATAGTATATGCCGGGGGCAAAAGCAAGTTTACTTGCATTTTGCCGGGGCGCCGCCTGTCTGAGGCAAAGCCGAAGATAGCTAAAACGGAAATATTTTTCTACCTTTACAAAAACCAGTCCTTATGAAATTCAGGTTCGGATTGCTGCCGCGCGTCGTGCTGGCCATCGGCCTCGGGGTCGGCTGCGGCTTTTTCTTCCCTGTGTGGGCGACGCGTATCGCCCTTACGTTCAATGATATTTTCGGCCAGTTCCTTTCGTTCGTCATCCCGTTGCTCATCCTCGGGCTGGTGGCGCCGGGCATCGCCGACCTGGGACGCAACGCCGGGCGCCTGCTGGCCCTCACGGCGGCGCTGGCCTATGCCTTCACCCTTTTCTCGGGCTTCGGCACCTACCTCACGGGGCAGGCGCTGTTCCCCGCATTGCTCGAAGGCGCCGCAGCCGTGCTGCCCGACGCGGCCGCAACGGCCCCCGCACCCTATTTCACGGTCGGGATGCCACCCCTGTTCGGTGTCATGTCGGCGCTGGTACTGGCCTTCGTACTCGGGCTTGGGATGGCCTATACGCACAGCGTGAAACTCAAAGGGGTGATGGACGATTTCAAGTCGATCATCGACCGCGTGATCGCGGGCGTCATCATCCCGCTGCTGCCCTTCTATATCTTCGGAATCTTCCTTTCGATGACCCAGTCCGGGCAGGTGGCCGGTGTGCTGGGCGTCTTCGTAAAGCTGATCGCGGTGATTTTCTGCATGACCGTCGTATTGCTGCTGGTGCAGTTTTCCGTTGCCGGGCTGGTGGCGCGCAGAAATCCGCTGCGGATGCTCCGTACGATGCTCACAGCCTATGTCACGGCGCTCGGCACGCAATCGTCGGCCGCCACCATCCCCGTGACCCTGGCGCAGACCCTCCGGCTCGGCGTGCGCCCTCAGCTGGCGTCGTTCGTCGTGCCGCTCTGTGCCACGATCCACCTTTCGGGGTCGATGATGAAGATCGTGGCCTGCGCATTGGCCGTTTCGATGCTGGCCGGGCTGGATATTCCGGCGGGGACTTTCGCGGGGTTCATCCTGCTGCTGGGCGTGACGATGATCGCCGCACCGGGGGTGCCGGGCGGCGCGATCATGGCGGCGCTGGGATTGCTCGAGTCGATGCTCGGGTTCGACGAGACGCTCGCGGGGCTGATGATCGCCACCTACATCGCCATGGACAGCTTCGGCACGGCGACCAACGTGACGGGCGACGGTGCCGTCGCGGTGATCGTCGATGCGATAGACCGCCGATCGAAAAAATGAAAAACCGAACAAAGTTCTTCCCCGGGCCGCCGAAAGCGGCCTTTTTCCTTATCTAATATCCGGAAATAAGTATAAATGCGTACCCGTGCCGAATAAAAAACGGCTAATTTTGATGGCTAAAAGGTTTTTTTGTACTTTTGCGCGTCCGAAACGAAAACTTAAACATTAAATTACAATATTTTATGGTTGATATTTTTGCACGCCTTGAGAAAAATGCAGGTGGCCCCATCGGTCAGTACATGTCGTACGCCCACGGTTATTACGCTTTCCCCAAACTGGAAGGCGATATCGGCCCCCACATGACTTTCCGGGGCAAGAAGATGCTCAACTGGAGTCTGAACAACTACCTCGGGCTGGCCAACCACCCCGAAGTCCGCAAGGCCGACGCCGAGGGTGCCGCGCAGTTCGGCATGGCGGCCCCGATGGGCGCCCGCATGATGAGCGGCCAGACCGTCTACCACGAGCGTCTCGAGCGCGAACTGGCCGAGTTCGTCGGCAAGGAGGATGCCTTTCTGCTGAACTTCGGTTACCAGGGTATGATTTCGATCATCGACTGCCTGCTGACGCCGCGCGACGTGGTGGTCTACGATGCCGAGGCACACGCCTGCATCATCGACGGCCTGCGCCTGCACAAGGGCAAGCGTTTCGTATACGGACACAACGACATGGAGTCGCTGCGCCTGCAATTGCAGCATGCCACCGACCTGGCCGAAGAGCAGAACGGCGGCGTACTCGTAATCACCGAGGGTGTCTTCGGCATGAAGGGAGACCTGGGCAAGCTCGACGAGATCGTGGCCCTGAAAAAGGATTTCCAGTTCCGCCTGCTGGTCGACGATGCCCACGGCTTCGGTACGATGGGTGAGGGCGGCCGCGGTACGGCATCGCATTTCGGCGTTGTGGACGGCGTAGACGTGCTGTTCAACACCTTTGCCAAGTCGATGGCCGGTATCGGTGCATTCGTCTGCGGCCCCCGCTGGCTGATCAACCTGCTGCGTTACAACATGCGTTCGCAGCTTTATGCCAAGTCGCTCCCGATGCCGATGGTTATCGGTGCGCTCAAACGCCTGGAGTTGATCCGCAACCACCCCGAATACCAGCAGAAGCTTTGGGAGATCGTGCGTGTGTTGCAAAGCAGCCTCAAAGAGAACGGCTTCGAGATCGGTGTGACCAATTCGCCCGTGACGCCCGTTTTCCTGAAGGGCGGCATTCCTGAGGCTACGAATCTGGTCGTCGACCTGCGTGAGAACCACGGCATCTTCTGTTCGATGGTCGTTTACCCCGTAATCCCGAAAGGCGAGATCATCCTGCGCATCATCCCGACCGCAGTCCACACCCTCGAGGACGTGAATGTCACCATCGAGGCGTTCAAGGCCGTACGCAGCAAGCTCCAGGACGGCATTTACGCCCAGCTGCCTATCCCGGTACGTGCCGACGAAGGATTCCTGGTTCGTTAATTCCCCGGTTCCCGGCAGGACGGTTTATTCCGCCGCCCGGAAATAAGGGTTTCCCATATGATGTCCCCGGCTTTTCCGAAGGCCGGGGACATCGTTTTGTGACAAAATTCGCCGGAAAATTTTGCAGAATAAATTTTTCAGTTTATATTTGCAATCCCGAAATGCAAGTTTCGGATGCCGGGAAGGGAGGTTGGAAGCCTCTTTTGCAGACGGAGAAACATATTGCGGAAATAGCTCAGTTGGTAGAGCACAACCTTGCCAAGGTTGGGGTCGCGAGTTCGAGTCTCGTTTTCCGCTCTCGAAATCAGCAACTTACAGAAATGAAGTTGCTGATTTTTTTGTCTATCTACGGCAGAAAACAGGGCTAAAACGGCCTTTTTACGGCTCTGCCTCCCCATTGCCTCTCCATAAAACTCCCCATTGGAAACGTGTTTTTTCTCTTGTATCTAACGATGCAAAATAATGATTTTCAAAGCGATACCGCGTAAATACGTAGTTTATAAGAACCACACCAGCTCCTTATGCCTTTTGTTTTTCCATGACGGACGCAAAAATTCGGTCGGTTTAGGCGTTTCGGTAGCCCGTGAATATTGGGACACAGAAGCACACAAGGTAACGGATAATTGCCCCGACAGGGACGATATACAGTTTCAGATAATTGCCAAAATCAAGGAATACGAGAAGAAAATCAAGAAATTGGAAGCCCTCGAAATTCCCGTAACTTTTGAAACGTTATTTGAAACGGTGGGTAAACGTATGGATTGTACGGTAGGCGATTATTTCAAACAGATAATCGACAGATTGGAAAAGGTCGAAAAGTACGGTTCAGCCAGCAAGCACAAGGTAACGTTGGCCCTTATGTCGCAATTCCGCTCGGTCAATATGCGCTTTGATGAATTGGATTTAACCTACTTGCGTGAGTTTGAAATCTTCCTGCGTCAGCGTGGTAATGTAAATAACAGCCTTGCGACCAAGTTCAGCGTACTGAAAGCGGTCTATAATAAGGCGGTTTCAGAGGGTGTATTCATTCCTAAATCGAATCCTTTTCAGCAATTCAAGGTAGGAAGCCTATGGACGAATACCCGCAAACGAGCCATCACGAAAGAGGACATCCATAAACTGATCGAGTTGGATTTATCGGACAGGGACTTTTATACCCAACTTGCAAAGGACATCTTTCTGTTCTCGTATTTTATGGCAGGCATCAATTTCAAAGATATTGCCCTATTGACTAATGGAGATATTGACAACGGACGCATCTACTATGCAAGACGCAAGACAGGCAAGATGATGAATTGCTGTCTGACGGAACAGGCACAGGAGATTATCGACAAGTACCACACCGACCAAGTGGAGGAGGATTACATCTTTCCAATCCTTGACCGTACTATCCACACGACCGAGAAGCAGATATTGGAACGGGTGAAAAAGACCCTGAAACACATCAATAAACGCCTGCATGAATTGAGCGAGGAAATCGGTTTGCATACGCCCTTAACGACCTATGTCGCTCGGCATACGTTCGCCACGGTCTTAAAACGGTCGGGAGTGAATATTGCCATCATTTCCGAATCGTTAGGTCATTCTGATTTATCGACGACCCAAATCTATTTGGACAGTTTCGAGAACAGCCAAATCGACGCGGCGATGCGGAATCTATTGTGAAAGAAAGGACACTCCATCGAAGGGCTAAGGCCGCAGTGCCGGCATTCAGTATTGCTCCAAGCCGCAGGGATGGTGCGAAGCACATTTTATTATCACTTCAGAAAATCAAAACAACCTGATAAGTATGCTCGCGAAAAAGAGAGTATTATAAGGTTATATCACGACATAAGGGGCGTTGTGGTTATCGGCGCATTACCGTTGAGATGAATAAGATCGGATATGCGATAAACCACAAAACCGTGCTTGAGTTGATGAATATTTGCGGAATAAAATGTCAGGTCAGACTCCGTAACTACTGTTCATACAAAGGACGGGTCGGACGGATAGCGCCCGATCTTCTGCAACGCGACTTCGCGGCCGAAAAACCGAATCAGAAGTGGGTTACCGACCTTACGGAATTTTCGGTCTGCGGCGTAAAGTTATATCTATCGCCGATTATGGACTTGTATAACCGAGAGGTTATCAATACGTTTGCCAGAATACCGGATTCCCTGGATATTGTCCTGCATTCCGACCATGGCTGGCAGTGTCAGATGAAGCGGTATCAGCTCCGTTTAAGACAGAAAGGTATTACACAGAGCATGTCTCGCAAGGGGTGACTACCTGGATAACGCTCTAACGGAAAATTTCTTTGGATTATTGAAGTCCGAATTATTATATTTACAAAAATTCTCATCCATAGACCATTTCCGAAAAGAACTGGAAGAATATATCGACTACTACAATAACAAGCGGATAAAGAAAATACTTAAACGACATGGGCCCGGTACGATACCGGACTCATGCCATCTAAACAAATATTAATCCGTCCAAAATCTGGGGTGCACTTCAGCCCCGGTTTCCGTTCGAAGGGGACTGAATGTCGTGAATTTATTCCCTCGACAGTGTTTTGGCGGTCTTGTGCGGGCTTGGGGCGTGACAGCTTTTGTTGTCGTTTTCGCTGTTGTGCGGTTGGCTTGTAGCCGGGGCGTTGCGATGCCCCGTATACTATACGGCTTTCGTTTACGTTATTTGTCGGTATGACCGACAACTGAAACTTGACGCCGTTCCGGTTGCGGGGATGCCCCCGAGTATGAAGAACCCTCGGATCCCGAGGTGGGAAATATGCCGATCGGACACGTGGAGGCCCGATTTCCGGCCTGCCGTAATCCAATAATTATGCCGCTGACTCCGATTGCCTATACCTGTCCGGGCAAGACATATCTCCGATACGATCCCCTGCCGGGATATACGGCCTTGTTTTTGTCGGTTGGGTATATGCTAACACAAAGACATGATGAAAACACGCCTTATTCCGATTCCCGTCCCCGGCGTCCGGGCTCATTTCCCGGCTCCATTCCGATTTTTGCCGTTCCGACGATGCGATTCGTGTCGTGCCGAATGCCTGCGTTATGATTCCCACAATGAAACCCTACTGAAAAAGAAGGTATATGATTCATAGAAAAGAATTACAGATGGGTGCCAAACACCCTAACACGAGCATCAAACCGATGCTTAATATCCGAAGCGGAGCCGGCGACGGCCGTCATACGCTCGTCATCCAATTGATCCGGGAACGCCGTCGGGGAGTGATCTTCACGCCCTACCGGCTGCTGCCCGAGGAGTTCGATGCCGCAAGGCAAAAGGCTGTCGTTACATCCCGGCGCAAAACGCATACGGCCTTCATCCGGGATGTCAACGTATTTCTGGAGAACCAGCGGCTGGAGATCGGGCGTATCCTCTCCGAACTGGAACGCGAAGGGCGGCCGTTTACCGTCCGCGACGTCACCTCGGCCTACCGTCAGCGTTACGACAATCGCTATGTGCACACCTTTTTCAGGCGCCAGATCGAGGATTTGTGCAAGGAAGGGGCGTTGGGTACCGCCAACAAATACAAGGCTACGCTCGTCGCTTTCGAGAAATTCGCGGGTTCGCGGCGTGTCGATTTCGACAGCGTGGATGAGAACATGCTGCTCGACTTCGAGCGGTATCTCCGGCAAATCCCATTGTCGCCCAATACCGTCACCTTTTATTTAAGTAATTTCAGGGCCGTATATAATAAAGCGCAAAAACGGGGCTATGTCACTCATGGCAAGTCGCCTTTCAGGGCCGTATCCGTGCATATCGAGAAAACGCGCAAGCTGGCCGTCAGTGCCGAGGTCATCCGCCGGGTGGCCGCATCGGAGTTCCCTGATTCTCATAAACTGAACTGTGCCCGCGACATGTTCATGTTCAGTTTCTATACCCGGGGAATGTCGTTCGTCGATATGGCCTACCTGCGCCAGGAAGATATTCGGGATGGGGCAATTTGCTACCGGCGGCGTAAGACCGGACAGGTTTATACGGTCAAGGTCATTCCCGAGGTGCAGGCGATCCTCGACCGTTATCGGGCGCAGTGCTCCCCCTGGGCGCTGCCCGTACTGCTCGATTACGGGGAGGACGGCCTGCTGCATCCGCTCGTATTCGGGGGCACGACGCCCGAGGAGCGACGCCAGTTCGAAGCCAGGCTCTACCTGCGCTATAAATACAGCCTCTCCTATTATCTGCGCTTCTTCCGGAGCATGCGCCGCCGGCTAGATCTGTCGGTCAACCTCTCTTTCAACGTGGCGCGTCACAGCTGGGCGAGCCTGGCCCGCCGGCAGGGTATTCCCGTTTCGGTAATCAGCGTCGGGCTGGGGCATACGTCGGAAAAGACGACCCGGATTTATCTGGACGAACTGGATAACAGTATGGTCGATGCTGCGAATGAGGCGGTGGCAGGTTTATTGAAAAAGAACGGTGCGGCGTTGAGGAAAAACCGAAAAAAATAGTATATTTGTTTATGTAAGGTATTTTGCGCTTTCGGAAAAAGGCCGCAGGCGGAAAAGTACGGTCTTTTCCAAAAAGACTGTGGCATCCATTTCTTATCCTTCCGAGGCTGTATCCGGACTCATCTTTGCTGGCACAAAGATAGAGATTATTTTGTCATTATAATTTACCCCCCCCCATACCAAAATTCACCAAACACATATCTTTTTTGGTCATTTTATACTCCTAATCCGTTGCGGGTCAGGAGTATTTTATTTTCAGGGCCGAGGGCGAACAGTGTAAGTATCGCTGGCAGAAGCGATAAAAGGCCAGATAGCTTTTGAACCTGAACATCCGAACCAACTCGTCGTTATCCCTGATACCGTCGCGAACCGCCTGCTCTATATCCGCGACTTTTTGTTTCACCCGCCAGCTGTGGTAGGGTTCGTGGAACGTGTCGCGGAACCTGCGGATAAAGGAACTTTCGCTCATATTGGCCATTTGAGCGAGCTCGGTGATATGCTCCGCCTGGCGGTAGGTACTCAGCACGAACATTCGGAAATCATCTTTGGGCCTGACCACATCCCGCAGGAAATTCCCCAGTCCCGTGTCCCCGTAGAAATAACGCATCATCAGAAAGAGCTCGTGTTCCTTGACGACATGATAACAGGGCAGGTGTAGTCCTTCGGGTTCGAGCGCCGGCCCCAGTCCCTGAAAAAAAGAGAGCACCTCGGGTACGATCGGCAGCACGGGCGAAAAGACTTTGCCGGGGGCGTCCCGGGTCGCTATTCTGGCCAGTATGTCATTGTGGCATAGTATTATCCTATTGTTGAACTCAAGGATTACCATTTCGCTTTCCCTCAGGGCCAGTACCGAAATATCCCTTTTTCGCGCCAGGAATATACATTGTCGGTCGGTGAGGTAATAGCTTCCGCTCCGGCCGATGCGGACATGCACATGTCCTGACAGCAGGAAAAGGATACGGTGCGAACGGTAGTATGCCGCGGGCAGCGTCTGGGCTTCGGACAGTACCGTTCGGGAAAATTTTGCAGCGAAACGGTCTTTCTCGGCGGAACAGGTCGTGCATCCGGCCGGACAGTTGGGGACATGGAATGTCCCCCATACGGAGTTTGTGGGATTTGCAAGTCGTTTCATCATTTATACGCGTTATATCAACTATATATATCTGGTATACAGTGTTTTGTGTATTTGGTTTCATCGCTTTGCAACTTCATCGCAATTGAGAAACATTTATCCTTAATACAATCACTTAATGCATTGTGTTTCAAATATATATTTCGGTACATGGTATTTGCCAGTCTTTTTGGAAAAGACTGGCAGTATTCACTACTTGCTATCTGCCTCGTTTCTTGATGTTTGGGACGTGTGCCGAGGATTTTTGTCCGTTCGAGTGTGGGAGTTGCCCGGACAGCGTTGCTGTAACGGGTTTTGGAACAAGCAAACAAAATTATTCATACATATGAGAAAATTTCTTGTTATGGTATTTCTATTCTGTTGTTCGGCAGGTTCGGCTGTCGCGCAGCAGCTCGGAGTCAAGACCAATGCGCTACACTGGGCTACGGCCGGTACGCTCAACATGGGGCTCGAAATCGGTTTGGGCAAGCAGACCACGCTCGAACTGACCGGCGATTACAATCCCTGGACGCTCGACAAGGAAGAGAACAAGAAACTCAAGTTCTGGTCGGTGATGCCCGAGTTCCGCTATTGGCTCTGCGAACGGTTCAACGGCCATTTTTTCGGAGTGCACTCCGGATACGGTGAATACAATATCAGCGGTGTGCGCATTCCGTTCCTGAAAAAGTCCGTGAAAGACCATCGTTACCAGGGCTGGGCGACTGGGCTGGGTATTTCCTACGGTTATTCGTGGCTGCTGGGCAAACGCTGGAACCTCGAGGCCACCGTCGGCGTGGGATACGTCTACACGAATTATGACCGTTACGATTGCGTTACCTGCGGTAAGTTCCGCGGTAAGAACGACCATCACTATTTCGGGCCGACCAAGGCCGGTATTTCCATCATATACATTATAAAATAGGAGGGAGGAAACGATGAAGCATATCTTTCGCATATTGTTAGCGGTGTTGGCATGCAGCCCGGCCTGGGCGTATGCCGGGAAAACCGAAAAGAAGGTGAGCTACCTGCCGGACATCGAAGTGACGAACCCTGTGGTACGGAAAAGCGGCCGCAACGTAGACCTGACGATGGCCGTCGATCTGAGCGGTGCGCGTATCCGAACGCAACATACGGTGGCGCTGACCCCCGTGCTGGTTTCCCGCGACGGGCAGCGCGAGGCGGCGTTCCCTCCGGTGGTGGTCGACGGCGGTACGCGTAACCGGGTCTACCTGCGCGCGCAGCGCTTCGAGAGCGTGGAGCTGCCTCCCCGCCACGACGGGCAGGAGGAAGTGGTCATCCGTCGCCGGAACGGCAAGGAACAGACCTACGACTATGCGGCCTCGCTGCCTTACGAGCGGTGGATGCTCGACGGCCGTGTGGAGTTGCGCGAGGAGGTGCACGGCTGCGTGAACTGCGCTGCCGGCGGGTCGGAGGAGGAACTCATGCCCGGCGTACTGCCCGAGTTTATTCCCCGATACGGTTTCGCGACGATCCTTCCCGAACCCGAGCCGGTAAAGGTTCGCGCCGAAACCCGTACTGCCCGGTTGCAGTTCCGCCAGGACAGTTACAAGATCCTGCCCGATTTCAAGGACAACCGTGCCGAGCTGGACGAGGTGTCGAACTCGATCCTGCTCGTGAAGCAGAATGAGGACGTGAAGATCACGGGTATCTATATTTCGGGTTACGCATCGCCCGAGGGGTCGATGGCGCATAACCTCGTGCTTTCGGAAAACCGTGCCAAGGCGCTCGCCGAATATATCGGCCGCCACGACGATATTCCGTCCGACCTGCTGCATGTCGAATGGCACGGCGAGGACTGGGCCGGCTTCGTCAGGGCGCTGGACAACTACCCGCAGTTGCAGGGACTCGACCGCATCCGCGAACTGATCGCGAAATATCCCGACAACCAGGATTACTGCGAGTTGGAAATCCGCAAGCTGGAGCCCGCGGAGATTTACGCTCGCCTGCTGAACGAGGTCTATCCGCCGTTGCGCCGCAACGAGTATAAAATCGAGTATAACGTGCGCAATTTCAACCTGGAAGAGGCGCGCCGGATGGTCAGCGAACGCCCCGACCTGCTGAGCTTGCAGGAGATGTATAAAGTGGCCGGTTCCTATGAGAAAGGGTCGGCCGACTACGAGCGGGTCATGGAAACCGCTGCGCGTTATTTCCCCGAAGAACCGGCCGTGCTGAACGATCGGGCGCTTGATGCGCTCGGGCGGGACGATGCCGCTGCTGCGGTCGGTATGCTGGAGGGCAGTGGCCTGACAGAGAAAAACCCCTCGCTGCTCAACACGCTTGGGGTGGCCTATGCCCGCAGCGGCGAAATGCACGAGGCCGAGCGGACGTTCCGCCGCGCCGCGGAGCAGGGGTCGGACGAGGCACGCCGCAATCTGGAGCAAATCCGGCAGGTCATCGATCAGTTGTAATTCGGTAAAGAGAATTCTTCCGTATTGGAAATTAACGATAATCAACAATTTTAATTTTTACATTCATTAATCCCATTTGTATTATGAAAGTCAAAAACTATTTGGCACTGACCCTTATGGCAGCGGTGGCGTTCACGTCCTGCAGCAAGGAGGAAAACGGTGCTGCGGGTGACAACACTCCGAAGAGTGTGACCCTCACTCTGTCGAACGTCGTAGCCGGCTCCCGTGCCGCCGACGCCCCTGTTCCCGATGCGAGCAAAGTGGCGCTCAACGATCTCCAGGTGTTCTTTGCCAAGAGCAACGGCGACCTGGTGCAGGGTATGACGCTGGATAACACGCCTGCGCAGCACTATTTCACGATGGCCGGATTCGACGCGCGTGAGGATAAGGTCTTCCATTTCCTGCCTGCCGAAGTGACCAAGGTGATCGTCGTGGGTAATCTTGGCACTGCCTCGGATGCCAAGACCGCTTCCGAACTGGAGCGTGTGCTGGAAATCGCCGCCGAGCAGAACGATGCGAACCTGTCGCTGTACGACGAGGTGATGCTGACGACGGTCATCGGTAAGGATGACGCCGGGCACCCGCTTTACCAGGCAAACCTGACGCTCGAGCCTCGCGTCGCACGTATCGAGGTGGCCAGCTTCGAATATCAGGCCCGGCTGGGTTCGGACGGCGCGGAGTTGCCCCGCGACTACGAGAGCATCTCGGTCGAGCAGATCGTGCTGAATAATTACTACAACCAGGCCGCTTTCGTAGCCGGAACCGTTTCGGGTGACAAGACGAACGAACTGATCGATGCCGGTACCGCATTCGGGTTCTTCGCCGCAGCCGCCAATGCCGGCCTTTGGAATAACGACATGTTCGGCACTGCGGATCTGCCGGCAGTAGACCTGGCCGCAGCCGGCGATTACACAATGGCATATACCGACGGGGCAAAGCGTCCGGCTTACCACTTCTTCCCCAAGGCCGACAAGATCGCTGCCGACGACCATCCGCAGCTGGTGGTTAAACTGACCGGTACGAAGAGCGACGGCACCAAGAGTGCGCTTTACCTGGCTACCCGGACGTTCGATCCGGCCGTAACCAACGATATCGCCAAGATTTATCAGGTGAGGTTCGCTTTCGACGACGGTGACCTGTCGAACCCGGAGAAGTGCGTCGAGGTCAATGTGGATGTCGTTGCATGGGATGTCGTGCCGGTTATCGCGGAATTCTAAGTTTTTTCCATCTACATTTTCACGGAAAGGGAGCCGGGGGCTCCTCCGCTCCCTTTCCGTTCTTTTTATTGACGAAAAACATACAGACTATGAAATTCAGAATTTTCGCTTTGGGCTTGTTGCTTGCGGGGATGACCTCGTCGTGTATCCGGGAGGACATGAGCGAGTGTCGTAATACGCACAGAATGGTGCTGAGTTACCTGGGGGACGGGCAGACCGAGATCTTCGGCGACAAGATCGACCGGGTCGAGATGTATGTTTTCGACGCACAGAACGACTGTGTGGATAATTTCGTCGTCCCCGGCGACCAGGTTGCGGCCCGTACCGCGCAGTTGCCGCCCCTCGCTCCCGGCGATTACAGGGTGGTGTGCCTGGGCAATACCTACCATACGAAGGTTGCGGATTTGTCGGCCGGGCGCTTCGATGCGATCCGTTTTGCCGATGCGGATTACCTGGATACCGGGGCCGCGTCGGGCAACGATTCGCTTTACTATGCGTCGGTTCCCGTTACGGTGAAGGAATTTACCGGGAAAGACGACGAACAGACGACGCTCGTGCCTTTCGCCTGCTCCCACTACGACGTGTCGGTCGAGGTTGCGGGCATTCCCCAGCCCGATGTCAGAGCCGGCCTTCTGCCGATGCTCGAAATCTGCGGTGTCACGCCTTGCACCGACTTCGAAAACCGCGTATGCGGAGAGGCGACCGATTATGTACTCGAAACCAAGTACGACGCCGGTAAGATGTTGCTGACGTCGAGAACCAATATCATGCGGCATACGAACCACGAGGATGTGAACGTCTGCCTGCGTACCGCGTCGGGCGAAAGCACTTTCGTCGAGGTCAACCTTGCGGAATTCCTCGCCCGGAATCCTAAAATCGACTGTTCGAAACAAGAAGTGCTGATCCCGATCCGTATCGAATTCACCTCGGTGGGCGTGGAGGTTTCGGTGCCCGATTGGTTCGTCCAGGATGTGAAACCCGAATTTTAAGCGACTACGACCATGCGTAAAGTCAGATATCTGTTTCTTGCGGCGTTCGTCGCCGCCTGTTGTGCCGGGGCGATGTCCGGCTGCGGCAAAGAGGAGGGAATGGGCTCCGATTCCGCCGGAAAGAAGAATGTCTCCGTGCTCCTGAACGTCGACTCGCGCAGCGTCGATGCCACGGACGGCACGCCTACGGACGAAGAGTCGGCACTGCATACGCTCCGTGTCTATGCTTTCGTCGGCGACCGGCGCGTCGGTTACTATTACGGCTCCGGCGATTTCGGCAGCCCTGCCGTGTTCCTGATGGATATGGCCCTGACATCGACGACCAGCCAGACGGTGGAGTTCTATGTCGTGGCCAACGAGGCGGCGATGGTGACCCGCGGCGGCAGCGATGTCCTCACCGAAACGACGACCCGTAGACAGCTCGGGCAGTTTAATTTCACGGAACTCGATATTTCGCAGGGACTTCCGATGTACTGCCAGACGACGGTGGCGATCGACGTCGCTGCCGACAGCCCGAATCCCCCGGCCGATCCGGATCACGGGGGGCATACGCAGCTGGCGCAGACAGTCGATATCCGTCTCAGGCGCCCTGTCGCCAAGCTGGGGGTTTTTGCCGCCAAGCGTCCGGGCGAAACTGCCGAATTGCGTATTACCGGGCTGCAGATGCTGGCCGAGGGTACGCGCATGCGCAACTACCTGATGGAGCAGAACCGCACGGTGCTGGAGGGTGTGCAGCCGAAGCCGTCGCCTTTCTTGCTCACCCCGGTCACGGCGCCCGTCGGCGAGCTGGCAGTTCCCGCAGGCGAGACCGAAGCGGCCGCACGCCTGGATCCGGCCAATTATACCCCGGTGCTCGATGCGCCGTTCTATCCTTTCGAAAACCCCTGGGGCAACGGCGGCAGCTGGAATATCCCGGGCGACGAGTACGGCAACGTGCTGCAGGTCGACTACAAGTTCGGGGACGAAGACCGCACGGGGCTGGTCTACCTGCCGGAAGTGGTGCGGAACAGCTACTATACGGTGTGCTGCCTGATGAACAACACGGGCAAGTTCACCGTGGAATACATGGTCGCCGACTGGGACGACGGCGATTCCTGGAACGATCTGGTTTTCGACTACCCTTCCTACACCAACCCGCTCCAGCCCAGCCTGGACGGCGGTTCGACGGTGCCTGCGACGGCTCCGGCGATTTACTACAATCCCGATTACGACCCGGCTGCCGATGATACCTTCGACCCGTCGTCGGCTGCTGCTGCGGGCAGCTACTCCTTCTTCTTCCAGTTGTCCGCACCCTCGGGGCAGGAATGGACGGCGACGCTGACCCCTGTCGAGGCGACGACTGCCGGTGTTTCGGCGGCCGACTATTCGGTGACGGTCTACGACCTGGCCGGAAAGAAAGTAGAAAAACCCACGGCTTCGGACGACTTTTACCGGATCGTCGTGCGCGCACTGAACGAGGACTCCAAGTTCGTGGGGAATTACGTGGGGCTGGGTATCACCTATACGCCGGCATGGGAAGGCGCCGGGGCGGGTACTTACCTGCTCATCAACGGCGAGAAAGGCAATACCAAGTGGCATTCCGAATCGGGTTACGAGCAGGTTCCCGAGTTGATAGAGATCGAACACATAGAGAATTGACCGGACAGAGAACCGGATCTTCAAGATTAAATAATTCAGCGACGATGAAACGGATTTTATCATATTTAGCGCTCTTCTGCTTCGCGGCTTGCAGCTTTACGGCCTGCACACGGGACGATGGCAGCATGTCAGGGCCTGCGGGGGGCGACAACAGCATCCGCCTCGGCATTTCGGGCATCGAACGGATGACGCGTGCCGAGGACAATGCCGTCGAGTCGCGCGTCGACCGGCTCGACGTGCTCATATTCGATGCGGCGGGCGCCAAGAAGCATTACGAACGGGTCGCAGCCGGCAGCGTGAGCCAGGGCGTGGTGACGCTCCGGGCCGAACGAACCGATTTCGAAGCCGATGCGGGCTACTGGGTTTACCTGATCGCTAACACCTCCCACGGGACGGAGGATTTCGAAGCCCTGACTACGCGCGACGGGTTGCTGGGGATGATGCAGCGGGACGAAAATATCCATATGACGGGCCTTTCCAACGTGTCGAATGCCCCCGAAACATTCCTCATGGACGGCATCGCCTATCCCAAGGGCGTGTCGGAACCCGATACCCCGGGCACCGTGGTGCTTTACGACGGGGAGCGTTCGAACGATACCGAGCTGATGGTGACCCTGCGCCGTGCCGCCGCCAAAATCGTGGTGCGCATCAAGAAGGGCGCCAGCATCACCTTCGACGACTACGCGACGGCTGCCGGACACGGTTGCGGCTATTACCTGCGCAACATGCCGATTTCGACCTCGCTGGTTGCCGGCGTGCAGCTGACTGCCGAGGTAGCGACCCCCGACAAAAACAGCGCGGGATATTTCCAGTGGGGTGTCGACGACGACAAAACCTCGATCGACGAGGTTCGCGTGACGGCCTATGCTTACAGCCACGACTGGGATAACAAGAGTGCCCTCGACTGGGAGCCCCGCCTGGTCGTCAACCTGCCGTTGTGGTACCACGGCGAACCGGGCGACAGCGACTACAATCCGAATAAGGTGGATGCCAATTTCCTCGAAAGGAGCTACTACCAGATTCCGATCTGCCGTCCGTCGGTGAAACGGCTCGAGCGCAACCACTATTACGAAGTGACCGTCGAGGTCAACGCCAAGGGTGCCGCCGACGCTTCGGAGCCGGTCGACCTGGGCCCGATCGGCTACTCGGTTCGGGAGTGGGACGAACAGACAATCGACATCGGCGGCGAAACCAACCGCCCGCACTACCTGATGGTGAATACCGATTCGCTGGAGATGCACAACATGGCCGACGACACGACGACGATCGAGTTCGCCTCGTCGTCCAAAGTGACGGTGACGGTCGAACGCTCGTGGTTCGTCAACAAGTTCGGCGAGGAGCGGACGCTCTCTACGCGCGATATCACGGTCGGGCCGGACGCGGAACTCTCGGGGCACATCGAGGTGCACAGCCCCGTGCCGACGAACAACGCGCCGCGTTATATCAGGCTGAAAGTAACGAACGACGACGGTTCCGAGGCGCGTTATATCACCGTCATCCAGTATCCGCTGGTCTATATCACCAACACGCAGGGCTGGTACTCCTACCGCAGCGATTTCGGCGGTACGACCTATGAGGACCGGGGTACTAACGGCTATGTCAGTGCAAGCTACAGCCGCGGAACCTGGACTCCTTCGACTCAGACTACTGGAACTTTTACTTCGAAAGTCGCAGAGTTGAAAACGTCGGGAAGCGACCGGGGAAAATCCTCTATCTATTATTACTCGTGGGTGAATACTTGGGGTGATACGGCCGATAAAAACGGGAATATCAGCTCTTTGAACAATGCCCGTATGTATCATATCCGGATTACGGCTTCGTCGGGAGATTATACGTTGGGCATTCCCCGCCGTGATACGGACAATTATACGGCTTCCGACGACGAGGTTAGCAATAACTCCAAAGTCGTATCGCCGTCGTTCCTGATTGCTTCGCAGCTGGGAGCCACGCAGACGGCCTCTTCCACGGCGCAGGCGGAGAGCCATTGCGCACGGTATGTCGAAACCTATGTCGACGACGAGGGCAATACGGTTCATCTCGACAACTGGCGCCTGCCGACCCAATACGAGATCGGCGTGATCCTCGGACTTCAGCCGGGGGCGAACGAGAATACCGACGATATGGCGGTCGACAGGGTGCTGACGGGTAGCAGATATTGGTCTGCTTCCGGTGCGGTCAGTAGCTCGAACTGGCATAATGTGACGAACTCCGGGAGCTATAATATCCGTTGCATCCGCGATGTCTACGATACCGACGATTTGTAAAATAGCCAACATAAAAGCGAACAGACTACTATGATAAAAAGGATGATATACGCTGCGGCCGCGCTGGCCGGCATACTGGCCGCATGCACCTCCTGCCAGCGGGCCGACCTGCCCGGTGCCGGGACGCCGGACGACGGTTGTGTCGAAATCCGTTTCGGCGCCGATATCCCGGCCATGCCCGTGGTCGAAACACGTTCGGTCGATCCCGACGGAACGGGCGTGCAGAACATGACGCTTTTCTGTTTCGACAGTTACGGGCTGTTCATTTCGACGACGAAGGCCACGGTGGTGGCCACCTCGGACGACATGGACGAAGGTACGTTTACGGCCCGGGTTCCGCAGAATACGCGCCTGATCCATTTCCTGGGCAACCAGAACATGGAGGGTTTCCCGGAAAGCAATTTCTACAACCAGTCGGAAGCGCAAGTGATGGCGGCGCTCGAAGGGTCGTCGGGCATGATGATCTATTGGGGGCGGTTCGAATGCGCGGCCGGCGACAGCAGTTCGATCGCCGACCAGTTGAATGCGAAGGGCAATATCGAATTGCTGCGCAACCATGCGCTGATTTCGGTGGCGAATCCCCAGAACGCGTATTTCACGGTGAATGGTTTCGTGGTCTACAACACCAATGCTTTCGGCACCGTGGCGCCTTACCATCCCCGAGAGGGGTTCGTATGGCCCGGCTCGGAGCCTTTCGTGACGCTGCCGAACAACACGGCGGTGTTGAGCGACATCCTCGACGTGACGACCGACATGCAGCAATATGTCTTCGAATGCGAGAATACGGTCGACAAACCCGTCAGCGTGATTCTGAGGGGGCGCCATCCCTCCGACGAAGAGGATAAGTACTACCGCGTGATGCTGGTCGGCGAGGACGGCGAGCAGCTGCTCATCCGCCGCAACCACCACTACAAAATCAACATCGCCGGCCAACTCTCCTACGGTCAGGACTCGTTCGGCGAGGCGCTCGAGGCCGCCGCGACCAACAACGTCTGGATTTCGATCCAGGACAATATCGACGAGGTGTCGGACAACACCTTCACGCTGAAGGTAGACCAGACGAGCTATGTGCTGAACCAGAGCTACGAAGGCAAGATCTTCGAGGTCGGTTATACGATCAGGAGGAATGACGGCGGAGCGGTTACGGCGGACGACGGGGCCACCGTGACGTGGCTCGAGGGCAACGACGTGGCGAGCCAGAGAATCGACGCCTCGTTCGGCATCGACGACGACGGGACGGGGGATGGGAAGGTGAGCATCGTTCTGCGTGAAATGGGCGATAACGAAAAACTCGAAGGTACGTTGCTCATCAAGAAAGGATTGTTGCAGCGCAAGGTCAAGGTCATCCTCATCAGGACGCAGTCGTTCCAGCCGGCGTGGGTGGCTTCGCAGGTCTACGCCCGTCCCGACGAAACCAGCGACACCTACGGCGAGAACGTGACGCTGATGTTCACCGTGCCCGAAACGTGTCCCGCCGAGCTGTTCCCGCTGCGGGTGCTGATTGGCGTCGAAGACCTCGACGTGCGTGCTGCGGCCGGTATGTCGCTGCCGGTGGTACGCCGCGGCGAGGACGATTTCGGCGAGGTCATTCTCAACGACAAGGACGAGCCGATCGAGTACAAGTTCGTCTACACGGCCCAGCAGCCTGGTGTGCAGCGGGTTTATTTCCGCACGATCCTGCCCCAGAGCGGCTCCGGGACGACGACCAAGGTGTCGATCGAGGCCGAGCATTTTGCCACCCAGGAAAAAGAGGTGACCTACACCAACAACCAGTATATGATCGAGGTGACGGGGCTGGACGAATATAACGCCAAGCCCGACGATTTCGCCGACGATGAAAAGGTCTATTATCGGCTGGTGCCGCAGAAGAAAGGCGCTTTCGTGCAGTTTACCATGCACCTGCACAATAACGGAACCCAGCATGCCGACGGGGAGTACGGCGAATTCCTCAATGCCACGGAAGACGACGAGTTCCTGCTCTATTCGCAGTACCTCGACCATATTCCCGACGGCGAAGAGCCCGCCGGCGTCACGTTCGACTGTTCGTTCACGGCCGTCAACGAGAATATGTGGACGGAGAACGGCCGCATGTACCTCTTCTACCCGCGTATGGGAAGCGCCGATCCGACGGCGGGGAAGGGCATTTATTCGGTCTACCTGAAGACCAACCGGCCGCAGAGCGCCGAGGTCGTCCGTATCGCCTCTAATATCAGCGGGGAGCAATCGCTGAAGAATACGTCGGAGGATTACAAGGGGCGCGGCTACCGTTCGGCGACGTTCGAGCTGGCCAACTATAATCCGTTCCGCTTTGCGGCGCGGGTCGACGGCGTGGGCGACTATTCTACCGGCAGCAGCGAGGAGCGGGTGACGGAGTTGACGTGGGAATATGGAAACCCGGCCGAAACGAGCGTCGATATCGAATTCGACGTGACCAGTTTCCGCGGTACGGATGACAAGTCGGTCGATCCTTTCGGTGAGGAGTTCGAAATCTATATCGATGCGCCGATGCTCGAGATCGACCGGCAGCGGCTGAACTACCTGTATCCGGACTGGCCTGCCGATAAGCTCAAAGCCGATCCCGCAGTCGAAGGGCGCTTCATCTACACGGTCGCCGCTACGCGCGAGGAGGAGCGTGGGTTCGGCTTTGCCGACGCCCTGATACCCGAGGTTCCGCTGGGAACTGCCGGCGGGGATGCCGTGCCTTCGCAGAACGGAGAGCGTAAAAAGCTGCCTTTCAAAACCAACCACGTGGTGAGTGCCGGCGACATCACCCTCTCGTCGAACGAAGACCAGGTTGTCTTCTTCGAAAAGACCTTCCGTGTGACCAACAAGTCGATCGGGGGGCAGATCTCCTACGATCCCGGTACCGGGGCGGTCGGGGTGCCGAAAAATTCGTTCGTTTCGTTCACGCAGTCGGGGACGGGAAGCCGCGTAGGTTCGATGACCGTGACGGCGGACGGCATATACGAGCTGCGGCTGCGCAAGGAGTATGATCCCGGATGGTTCGACCGTATCGAATTGCACTATACGAAAGACGGCACGATCTATCATAATGAGGTAGATGAGAACAATCCCCTGACGCTGGCCCGTCTGGTTCAGTCGCCGGATATCGTGATGGTGCCTGCGACGGACGATTGACAGGAGCGATGGCACGTATCGACAGGTTTTTGTCTTTATTGCTACTTTGCGGGGTGTGTGCGCTGACCGGATGCCCGGAATGCCGTACCGCAGAGCGCACCGGAAACCCGGGATCCGCCGCGTCTGCGGCAGGTTCCGGGTTCGCGGCCGAACCCGAATCCGGAGTGCCCGGTGCTGCGGGGTTCCGCCTGCCCGACGTGCCGGCGGCGCTGCGTGACCCGGCCGACCGGGCAGACTACCTGGCTCTGCACTACTGGGATCATTTCGATTTTGCCGATACGGCTTCCATCGCCCGCCCGGAAGTGAGCGAGCAGGCGTTCGTCGATTTCCTGAGCGTGCTGCCCTATACCCGCAATGCCGCGGCCGCGGTCGATACCCTCTACACGCGGGCGGCGGTGGGGACGGAGGTGCTCTATTATTTCATCGGGCTGGGCGACAAATATCTTTACGAGCCCAATTCGCCGATGCGCGACGAGCAGTTGCACATCCTGATGCTGCGGTCTCTGATTGCCAATCCCCGGATCGGCGAGGTCGATAAGTTGCGGCCGCGCAGTCTGTTGGAAATAGCGTTGAAAAATCGCCCGGGGGACAGGGCTGCCGATTTCTCGTTCCTGGGGCGCGACGGGTGCGATAGGCACATGTCGCAGCTGGAAGCGGAATATACGCTGTTGTATTTTTACGATCCCACGTGCGATGAATGCGAATGGGTAAAGACGCAGCTGGCCTCTTCGCCGACGATCTGCACGATGGTGCGGAGCGGCCGGCTGACCGTGCTGTCGGTGAGTGTGGCGGGCGGCGCTGCCTGGCGTGGTATGGCTGTCCCGCAGGGCTGGACGGACGGTTGCGATGCAAGTGAGCGGCTGGTGCGTGACGGGGTCTATGATCTGAAGGCCATGCCCACGCTCTATCTGCTCGATAGCGGGAAACGGGTGCTTCTCAAAGACGCTTCCGCCGGGCAGGTCGAAGCACGGCTCGGGGAGTGATTGAGGGGGCTCTGCCGGATTTTACCGCCTGCTTTTCCCGGTCGTATTATTCCCGATCCGATACTTCCTGTTCCCGCTCTCGCCGGTTTCGATATTCGGCAGGAATCCCGTGATTATCCCCAACAGGGGCAGCAGGGTGCTGATCCGGAAGATGAATTCGATGCTGGTCTTGTCGGCCAGCCAGCCGAAAAAGGCCGAGCCGAGGCCGCCGAGGCCGAACATCAGCCCGAAAAAGATCCCGGCGATCATTCCGACCTTGCCGGGCATCAGGTCGGTGGCGTAGACCAGGATGGCGGAGAATGCCGAGGAGATGACGAGTCCGATGATGACGGCGAGCGCGATCGTGCAGGCCAGGTTCGCATAGGGCAGCAGCAGGGTGAAGGGCGCTGCTCCGAGGATGGAGCCCCAGATCACGTATTTACGCCCGAAACGGTCGCCCAGCGGCCCGCCGGCGACCGTGCCGACAGCCGATGCCCCGAGGAATGCGAAGAGGCAGTACTGCGACCCCTGCACCGAGATCCCGAATTTATCCATCAGGAAGAATGTGAAGTAGTTGGTCATGCTGGCGATGTAAAAGTATTTCGAGAATACCAGCACGCCCAGGATGCCCAGGGCGAGGCGGATTTTGCGTTTTCCCAGGTGGTGTGCCGGGGCCGCTGCGGCTGCTGCGGGGCGGTTTGCGGTGACGGTGAGGCGAAGTTTATACCAGTTCCCGATTCTCGTGAGGATGAGGATGGCGAGGATCGCGGCCAAAGCGAACCAGCCGATCGAGGCCTGCCCGAAGGGAATGACGACCAGCGCGGCCAGCAGCGGCCCCATGGCGCCCCCGGTGTTGCCGCCGACCTGGAATATCGACTGTGCCAGTCCTTTCCGGCCTCCCGAGGCGAGTTGCGCCACCCGGGAGGATTCGGGGTGGAAGACCGAAGAGCCGCAGCCGATCAGCCCCACCGCCAGCAGGATGGGTACGAAGCCAGGGGCGACGGAGAGGATGAGCAGCCCGACCAGCGTGAAACACATCCCTGCGGCGAGCGAGTAGGGGCGCGGATGGCGGTCTGCATAGAGTCCGATGAAGGGCTGCAGCAGCGACGAGGTCATCTGGAAAACCAGCGTGATGATTCCGATCTGGGCGAACGTGAAGCCGAATTTCTCCTTCAGGAGCGGGTAGACGGCCGGGATCACCGACTGCATCATGTCGTTCAGCAGGTGGGTGATGCTGATCATGAACAGTATCGGGTAGACCGTTCCGGTCTCCGTGAAGCGCCGCAGGCGTGTGTCCGTGGGTTTTGTAAGCGTCTCCATTGCTGCGGGCTATGGTTCTTCGAGTATCCGCGTGATCGCCTCCCGGGCGTTCCGCACGTCCCCGGCGAGGATGTATCCGAGTAACTGCCCGTGCGTGGGCTGGGAGGCGAGCAGGCACTCCGTGTTCCTGTATATATTGCTGAACCTCTTTTTCAGATGGGCGGCCGTCGAGCGATACAGCTCGCACAGGATTTCGTTGTGCGTGGCCTCGGCCAGGGCGATGTGGAAGTTGACGTCGGCTTCGATACAGGCCTGCAATGCCCCGGCAGCCGCGGTCGCTCCCCGTTCCGCGAGGTGCTTTTCGAGGACTGCGGCGTCGTGTGCCGTTCGCCGTTCGGCGGCTTTTTCTGCAATCGCGGCTTCCAGTATTTTCCGCACCTCGTCCAGATCGTGCAGGTCGGCGCGTCCGAGGCGCCGCTCCATCGGTTCGTCCGGCGGCGTGAGGCGTTCGACAAATGTCCCGGCACCCTGCCGTACCTTCAGGAAACCCATGTTGGACAGGATTCTGACCGCTTCGCGCACGGTTGAGCGGCCGACCCCGAAAATCTGCATCAATTCCGGTTCGGGCGGCAGTTTTTCGCCCACCTCGAATTTCCCCGACATGAATTGTTCCTGCAACCGCCCGGCCAGCTCTTCGGCCAGCGATTTCTTGCTGAGTTGCATGTTCGAACCGGGTTTCATCATATCATCTGATGTTTTATGCGAAAGTAGGCATTTATTTCGAGCCGACAAAATTTTTCGGGGTATTTTGCGTGCGGAAGAAGGCCCGGCAATTTTTGCACCGGCCGATGGCTGAGAAAAGCGGGTGCAAGTGGCGATTTTTTATGTGCGGCAATTTTTGCATGTTATTGGTGAAGAACGGGGTGTTTTCAGAACGGACAAATATCTAATTTTGTAATAATGAATATAGATGAAGACGATACGAGACTTTTCAGGCCGCTTGAGCCGGGGGAGTTCGGTATCTATACAGAGCTTGACGAATTGCCGGTATCCGGTTGTCCGGTATACCTTATGAAGGGGGTCGGAGGCATCTGCCTGTCGGGTACGGCTACGGTACAGGTTTTCGGCCACCGTTTCCGGATCGTGCGCGGAATGGTGCTTGCTCTGTTTCCCTGGCAGTTGGCTTCCATCAAGGAGGTAAGCGACGATTTCGGGATCAGGTTTTTCCGCATATCGCACGATATGTTTACCGACACCCTCAGCTCCCTGTGGAGACCCAGGCCCGGTTTCTTTTTTTACATGCGCACGCATGTCGCCTCGGAGCCGCGCGAAGAGTATGTCGGGCGGTTCCTGAATTTCTGCGACTTGCTGGCCTACCGCGCCGAAAATGCCCCCGCCATCTGCCGCCGCGAGTCGGTGATGCAGCTTTTGCGGGTGTTCTATTGGGACATCTACGCCATCTATCTCAATGATCCGCAGGCCGAGAAGACAGCCTATACCCACAAGGAGGAACTGGCGTTCCGTTTCATGCAGACGATCGTCGAGGAACATTCTCCCAACAAGGACGTGGCGTATTTCGCCGAGAGGCTCGGGATCACTCCGAAGTACCTGACCAACCTGATGAACGAGATCAGCGGGCAGTCGGCACGGGACTGGATCGTCTACTATACGATCTTCGAAATCAAGGCGCTGCTTCGTGAGTCGGCGATGGACTTGAAGACGATCGTGGCGCGTGTCAATTTCCCCGACCAGTCGACGCTGAGCCGCTTTTTCCGCAGGTACACGGGCATGTCCCCGTCCCAATACCGGAAGAATATTCATTTCTGAACGATAGGCCGGGCCGGAAGCCCGGCTTCTTTTTTTGTTGGATGCGAGGGCTGAAATGTTTTGTAATATAGTCGTATTTGTTGTGTAATTTGCGTGTATTTCCCCAATAACATGCGATTATCGACCAAATTTGGGCGAAATAAGGTTTCTTTTTACATTTGCCAAGACAGAAATGCGGGCTTCTGCGAAACTATACTTTCGCGGGGCGGAGCGGTAGGTGCGGATGGCTGTCGGAAAGGGATGTGATTAACCAAATATTTTTCTCATATGAAAAATTTACGAAACCTGTGCCTGCTGTATGCCCTCGCAGTATGCACCATGTTACCGACAGGCTGTATCGAACGGCCGGATGAAGTTCCCGGCCCGGATGGCACGGCCCAGGGCGGAAATAAATACGATTACGCCACGACGCGGGATGTCCCTCTGAACCTGGACTACGCCCGCAGGGGCAGCAAGGCGCTGTTCGAAATTTATGCGGAGAACCCCGTGGATGCCGGGGACGGCGTGCTTACCCTGAAGCCCGGCGTAAAAGCCCTGCTCAGGGCCTATACCGATAACGACAGTAAATACTCGGGGGTGGTTAACCTCCCGACTGCCGTAAGCAAGGTGTACGTGTATAGCGAATCCTACGGGTTTCCGGCCTGTATCGGGGTCGACGTGACTGCCGGCGGTATTTCGTTCGACGTGCGGCAGCTCTATGAAAAGTCGGCCGGGAAAGTTTCCGGCGCCGTGGTTGCCGACCGAACCGTGACGACCCGCGCCGATGCGGCCAATCCATATAATGTGCAGCAGCTCGGCGACTGGACTTGGGAAGGGAAACCGCTCTATATCCTCGGTACGCTATTCGGCCAGAAACCCAACCTGAATATCGACCCCGAATATGCGCAGACACCTGCGGGGCTGATGAACCGCATCCAGAACGTGCTGATGCCGGGCGTCGACAATTCGAAATACGCCATGCCTACGGAGGTGGTCAACCTCAATATTGCGAAGGATGCCCATCTGACGCTGGTGTTCGCCGCAGAACTGGCCGGATGGCGCAATGCCATCGGTTATTATTATTATGATACGCAGAACCCTCCCCGGACGCAAGCCGAGTTCGATGCGCTGCCCAAGTACGTGGCCTTCCCCAACTGTACCTCCTTTACGACCAATTTCGACGATCCGGACGATTGGGGCTCGGGCAGCGACGATTGGACGGCGCCCCTGTTTTTCGGCGAACAGCTGCGGCTGACCTATTTCAAGGGAGGCAAGGCCACCGACATTTTCCCCGCCGGTACGACCGTCGGCTGGTTCATGCTGCCCGATGCGTATGAAATTTCGACCAAGAACTATCCCTATACCGGGAAACTCGACGTCACCGGTTCGAAACACCCGGCACGCTATTCGAACAATGAGTTCAATGCGGGAAACGGCCGCTATATGGTCAGCCTCTACGACAAGGTGAGCGGCAAGACCGTGCTCGGCTTCGAGGATGGCGGCGACAACGACTACAAGGACGTGCTCTTCTACGTCGATGCCGATCCTGCCGATGCAATTTATGATCCCGAGCGCCCGACGACCGACCCCGATGACGAGAAATATCCCGACGTGACGGGCGACCCTGTGGTCGGCACGCTGGCATTCGAGGATCTGTGGCCGAGCCAGGGCGATTACGACATGAACGACGTGGTGGTCGGGTACAGCACGACTTTCACGACCGACAAGGACAACCGGATCGTGGCGATCAGGGATGTTTTCACGCCGTTGCACAGCGGCGGTAAGCTCCGGAGCGCCTTCGGCTACCAGCTCGACATTCCCGTAACCGCCGTCAAGGGCGTGAAGGTCGAAAACGGATCTTCGGCGGCCGGCCTCGAAAAGAACCAGGATAAGGCCGTGGTCATACTCTTCGACGACATCGAGCAGGCCGTGGCCCGGGGGCCCGTCACCGTCGAGATCGAACTGGACGGGAGGCTGTCGATGGACAAGGTGACCCGCAAGTCGCTCTACAACTCGTTCATCTGCGTGAGCGACAAAGGCTTTGTTCCCGGGGCCGTCCGCAAGGAAATACACCTGACGAACTATGCTCCCACGTCGCTGGCCGACCCCTATCCTTTCGGCCGCAACGATGACAAGAGCTCGCTCGACAAGGCGGGGAACCCCATCGGGCCGTATTATTATGCGACCTCCGAGTTGTATCCTTTCGCCATCGACCTGCCCGTTACCGATTTCCGGATCCCGGACGAGATGGTAAAGATCGACGTCTTCTATCCCGATTTCGCCGACTGGGTGAAGAGCCGTGGCGAAAAACACAAGGAGTGGTACAAGAAGTCCGTGAAATAGAACCGGTATTGCCGGTTCGGACAGAGCCCCTGCATCGCGGGGGCTTTGTTTGTATCGGAGCTGTCGGAACGATATGTGAAATTATTGTTTTACCTTTGCCGAAAATTGGAGAACCGAATGGCAAAGATTCTTATTATCGACGACGAGGAACAGTTGCGCAAACTGCTGGCACGCATCATCGGGCTGGAAGGTTACGAGGTGGCCGAGGCCGCCGATTGCGCCGAGGGGCTCAGGATGCTCCGCCGCTGCGAACCCGATGTCGTGCTGTGCGATGTCAAACTGCCCGACGGCAACGGTGTCGAGATGGTCGGTCGGATCAAGCAGGCCATGCCTTCGGCCGAGGTCATCCTGCTGACGGCCTACGGCAATATCCCCGACGGCGTGCAGGCCATCAAGAACGGGGCGTTCGATTACATAACCAAAGGCGACGACAACAACAAGATACTGCCGCTGCTGAGCCGTGCCACCGAGAAGGCGCAGATGCAGCGCCGGCTGGTTCGTCTCGAGGACAAACTTTCCGAAGAGCATTCGTTCGACCGCATCATCGGTTCGTCGGAAGCCCTCCGCAGTGCGGTCGCGCTGGCGCGCAAGGTCGCCGCCACGGACACCTCGGTGCTGCTCACGGGTGAAACCGGAACCGGCAAGGAGGTCTTTGCGCAGGCCATCCACCATGCCAGCCCGCGCGCGAAGGGAGCGTTCGTCGCCGTCAACTGTTCGTCTTTCTCCAAGGAACTGCTCGAAAGCGAGCTTTTCGGCCATCGTGCCGGTAGCTTCACGGGTGCCACCAAAGATAAGAAGGGATTGTTCGAGGAGGCCGACAAGGGGACGCTTTTCCTCGACGAGATCGGCGAGATGCCCGTCGAGCTGCAGGCCAAGCTGCTGCGCGTGCTCGAATGCGGCGAGTTCATCAAAATCGGCGAAACCCGCCCGACCAAGGTCGACCTGCGGATCATTGCCGCCACGAACCGCGACCTCGAAAAGGAGATCGCCTCCGGGAATTTCCGCGAAGACCTCTTCTTTCGTCTTTCTGTTTTTCGCATCCACCTGCCGTCGCTGCGCGAGCGGCCGGGCGATATCGCCGAATATGCCCGGTTCTTTGCGGCGCAATTCGCCGACAGGATGGGGCGTCGGATCGACACGATCGACAAAGGGTACATCGCCGCACTGGAACGCCATGCCTGGCACGGCAACGTCCGCGAACTGCGCAACGTCGTGGAGCGCAGCCTGATCATGGCCGAAGGCAATGCCCTTACCGTCGGCTGCCTCTCCCCCGAATTCCATGCCGCGTCGTGCGACGGCTCCGTACCTGACTCGATGGCGCTCGACGCCCTCGAACGGCACCACATCCTCAGGGTACTCGAATACACGAAAGGCAACAAGGCCGAGGCCGCCCGCCTGCTGGGCATCGGCATCGCCACGCTTTACCGCAAGCTGGAAAGTTACGGCATGAAGCCCTGACGCCGGCGCCAGGCGTATCATTCTGAGACGGCCGCCTGTCGCGTATGAACATCGACCTTTTTATTATGTCATGACTATGAAGATACAAGGGAGGCTTACCCTGGGCATCGGCGTGCTGTTCGCCATGATCCTGTTGCTCGGCATCCAGTCGGTCAGCTACGTCCGCCAGCTTTCGCGCGCTACGGGCACCATCCTGGCCGACAACTATAATTCGCTGCAATACGCCGGGGACATGCTCCGGTCGCTGAACGACATCGGCCAGGATTCCGTCTCGCGGCACGCCCTGCGCCAGAGCCTGGCGCTCCAGCAGCAGAACATCACCGAAGTCAGCGAAAAGGAGCTTACGGCGGCCTTGCAGCAGCATGTCGCCAGCCTGAGCGACCCCGTCACCGAGGCCGAGATACAGACCGTGCGTGCCGATCTCTACCGCATTATGGAGGTGAACATGGCGGCTATCCGGGCCAAGAGCTCGCAGGTCGAGGAGCGTGCCGACTATGTCATGTGGTGGCTGATCGTCGTGGCCGCCCTGTGCGCCCTTGTCGCGGGCGCCGTGCTGGTGTGGTTCCCGCGGATGGTGCTGCGCCCCATCGACGAGCTGAAGAAGGGGATCAAGGAGATCGCCAGCCATAATTACGGGAAGCGGCTCGACTTCACGAGCAACCGTGAGTTCGAATCCGTTGCCGAGTCGTTCAACAACATGGCGGCCAAGCTCGACGAGTACCGCCGCAGTTCGCTCGACGACCTGATGACGGCCAAGACGCGGATCGAGGCGATCGTCAATTCGCTCCACGAACCGATCATCGGACTCGATCCCCGGAAGACCATCCTCTTCATGAACCGCGAGGCGCTGTCGGTGCTCAACCTGCCTGAGACCGTCATCGGGCGCGATGCCGCCGAGGTGGCGCTTGCCAACGACCTGCTCCGGCGCCTGCTGCGCGAGCTTTACGGCGAGAAGAAGAACGCCGGGCAGGAGCCGCTGAAAATCTATGCCGACAACAAGGAGAGCTATTTTCAGATGGAGGATACGCCGCTCTACATCATGCCGGTCGGCAGCCGGGAGCAACAGTTCGTCGGCAACCTGATCGTCCTGAACAACATCACCAAATACAAGGAGCTGGACTCTGCCAAGACCAATTTCATCTCGACGGTTTCGCACGAGATGAAAACCCCCATCTCGTCGATCCTGATGAGCCTGCAACTGCTCGGCGACAACCGTCTCGGGCAGCTCAACGAAGAACAGAAACAGCTCGTGGGCAGCATCCGCGAGAGCAGCGACCGCCTGCTCAATATCACGGGCGAATTGCTCAACATGACGCAGGTCGAGTCCGGAAAACTCAGGCTCATGCCCAAGGTCGTGAAGCCTGTCGAACTGGTCGACTATGCCGTCAGGGCGACGCAGGTGTTGGCCGAGCGTTTCCGCTGCTTCGTCGAGGTGGAATACCCCGAGAAGATTTCGAAACTGTTCGTCGACAACGAAAAGATCGCATGGGTCATTACCAACCTCCTCTCCAACGCCATCCACCATTCCCCCGAGAATTCGCGCATCATCGTCGGGGCCGTGCAGCATGAAAAGGCGGTCGAGATCTTCGTGCAGGATTTCGGCCGGGGCATCGACCCGCGTTACCATAAGAGCATTTTCGAGCGATATTTCCGCGTGCCGGGTACGAAGGTGCAGGGCAGCGGGTTGGGGCTGGCCATCTCCAAGGAGTTCGTCGAGGCGCACGGCGGCACGATCTCGGTCGAAAGCGGGATCGGCAGGGGAAGCCGCTTTTCGATCCTCTTGCCGGCATAGCATCCTGCCGGAATGCTCACCCCCGCAGTGCTGGAAGCCGCAGACGTCGTGCCTGCGGCTTCCAGCGTTTTTGTTTATCCGGACGGAAATGTCCGGTCTGGCGGCGGCAGGCGGCTGTCGAAAAGAAATAAAATTCGCATTTTCCCCGGCTTTCTCCGTATTTATTTATTTTGCCTATTTCAGACGGCTAAATACCGTAGAAAAACGCTTGTTTAAAGTAAAAATTATTATCTTTGCAGGAGTACAGCACCAAATAATCATTTCGAATTATGGTCGATTCTTTTTTGGGACAAGCCGAGGAAGGCAACAAAACCGCTCTGCTCAAACTGCAGTTGATCGGGCACTACATCATGGGTGGGGATTTCAGCATCACGGATCTGAGCCATGAAATGAATCTGTCGGTGCCGACGGTCACCAAACTGGTCAGCGAACTGATCGAAGACGGCTTCGTGCACGACTTCGGGAAACAGGGTACTGCCGGGGGGCGCCGGCCCAACATCTACGGGCTCAACCCCTATGCGGGTTATTTTGTCGGTGTCGACATCAAGAAGGACATCATCACCCTGGCGATCATCAATTTCAAGGGGCAGGTCGTCGACATGCGCGATTGCGTGCCGTTCGTCATGGAAAATTCGGTACAGGCGCTCGACCGGCTGTGCGACGTGGTCAACGGGTTCATCGCCAAGAGCAAGATCGACCGAACCAAGATCTTTTCGGTCGGCTTCAACCTCTCGGGGCGGGTCAATTCCAAGACGGGGTACAGTTACAGCTATTTCTTCGTCGAGGAGGAGCCCCTCACGATGCTGCTGGAGAAACGCCTGGGCTGCAAGGTCTATGTCGAGAACGATACCCGGGCGATGACCTACGGGGAGTACATGTGCGGCGTGGGCAACAACGAGGATACGATGATATTCGTCAATGCCAGTTGGGGTTTGGGCGTCGGGCTGGTCATCGACCGCAAACTGTTCTACGGCCGGTCGGGATTCTCGGGCGAGTTCGGCCATTTCCCGCTGCTCGACAACGAGGTGATCTGCCGGTGCGGCAAGCGCGGCTGCCTCGAAACCGGCGCTTCGGGCTCGGCCGTACACCGTATATTCATGGAGAAGCTGGCGCAGAAACGTGTTTCGATGCTTTCCGACAAGTACAATCGCGGCGAGCAGATCCTGTTGGAGGATATTCTCGAAGCGCTGGGGCAGGAAGACGTGCTTGCCATCGAAGTCATGGAAACCGTCGGGCATACGCTCGGCAAGGCCATGGCCGGGCTCATCAACCTCTTCAATCCCGACCTCATCGTGCTGGGCGGGACGCTGGCCGTGGCTAAGGATTATATCATGTTGCCGCTCAAGAGCGCCATCAACAAATATTCGCTGCAACTCGTGAATAAGGATACTACCATAAAACTCAGTAAGTTGGGTGAAAAAGCCGGGGCCGTGGGCGCCTGTATGCTGAGCCGTAGCAAGATGCTGGGGCTGATGTAGCCCGGATCGATAAAATAGCCATAAAGAGAAGTCCGTAGCCCTACGGACTTTTTTTTGTACCCGTTATTACCCGATATTACCAGCCGCAAAATCTTTTTTTTTTGGTCGATTAGAATAAAAAAGACTATAATATTGCTTCATTGTAAATTTATTTATTATATTTGCATAGAAAAACGATAAAATTTACTTTATTTTATGCAAACTATAAAATCCAGTCTGATATGAAAACCTCGAACCGAAGGAATTTTCTTAAAAAAGTGGCTGTGACTGCGGCTTCGGCAGTTGCCGTCCCCGGACTGGTCAAAGCGGCCTCGGAATTCGGCGGTACGGGCACGGACGATGCCCTGGCCGCATCCGCTCCGGGGTATGGCGGGCTGATCGTCCCCAAGGGGGAGGGGCTGCGCATCACGGGTACGTTCCTCGACGAAATTTCGCACGACATTCCGCACCAGAACTGGGGCGAGAAGGAGTGGGACGCCGATTTCCGGCACATGAAATCCATCGGTATCGATACCGTGATCGAGATCCGCTCGGGCTACCGCAAGTTCATCACCTACCCGTCGCCCTACCTGCTGAAAAAAGGATGTTACATGCCTTCGGTCGATTTGGTGGACTTGTTCCTGCGCCTGGCCGACAAGTACGGCATGAAATTTTATTTCGGCCTCTACGACTCGGGCGAATATTGGGATACGGGCGATATGTCGCATGAAGTGGAACATAATAAATATGTAATCGACGAAGTGTGGAATATGTACGGTCGCAAGTATAAGAGTTTCGGCGGCTGGTACCTGAGCGGCGAGATCAGCCGTGCTACCAAGGGTGCGATCGGGGCGTTCCATGCCATGGGCAAGCAGTGCAAGGAGGTTTCAGGCGGACTGCCCACCTTCATCTCTCCGTGGATCGACGGCAAGAAGGCCGTGATGGCCAGCGGGAGCAAGCTCACCAAGGAGCAGGCCGTTTCCGTCGAGCAGCACGAACGCGAATGGGACGAGATCTTCGACGGGATACACGACGTGGTGGATGCCTGTGCATTCCAGGACGGGCATATCGACTACGACGAGTTGGATGCGTTCTTCACGGTCAACAAGAAGCTGGCCGACAAATACGGCATGCAGTGCTGGACGAACGCCGAGTCGTTCGACCGCGACATGCCCATCAAGTTCCTGCCCATCAAGTTCGACAAGCTGCGCATGAAGCTCGAAGCCGCCAAGCGTGCGGGCTATGACAAGGCCATCACATTCGAATTTTCGCATTTCATGAGCCCCCAGTCGGCATACCTGCAGGCCGGGCACCTCTATAACCGTTACAAGGAATACTTTAACATCCGTTAGCCGATGAAATCACAGACGAATACGGGATATGTGGCATTCTTGTCACTGGTAGCCGCCATCGGCGGGATTTTGTTCGGGTACGACACGGCGGTCATTTCGGGTACGATATCCGGTGTAGCCTCGCAGTTCTCGCTCGATGCCATGCAGCAAGGGTGGTTCGTGGGGTGTGCGCTCGTCGGTTCGATCGGCGGCGTGGCCGTGGCCGGCGTGCTGAGCGACCGCTTCGGGCGCAAGTTGACGATGCTGTTGTCAGCCGTTCTGTTCACCGTGTCGGCTGTCGGGTGTGCCCTCAGCGCCGATTTCACCCAACTGGTCGTCTACCGCATCATTGGCGGCGTAGGCATCGGCGTGGTGTCGATCGTCTCGCCGATGTATATTTCCGAGGTCGCCGTGGCACGCTGGCGCGGGACACTCGTGTCGCTTTACCAGCTGGCCATCACGGTCGGGTTCCTGGCGGCCTACCTCGTGAACTTCCAGATACTCAAATCGGCCGAAACGGCCGTCTACGCCTCCCCGTGGATGCAGAAGATATGGGTTACGGAGTTGTGGCGCGGCATGTTCGGTGCCGAAACGCTGCCTGCGCTGCTTTTCTTCATCGTTATCTTCTTCATTCCCGAAAGCCCCCGCTGGCTCGTGCTGCGCGGGCGCGAGGTGCGGGCGCATGCCGTGTTGCAGCGTATCTACCGTTCGCCGGAAGCCGCCGACGAGGAGATCGCTGCCGTACACGGCACGGCCTCCGCTTCGTCGAAGTCCGAATGGCGCGTGCTGTTCGAGCCGGGTATCCGCAAGGCGGTCGTCATAGGCGTTTTCATCGCCATCCTGGGGCAGTTCATGGGCGTGAATGCCGTGCTGTACTACGGCCCGACGATCTTCGAGAATGCGGGGCTGTCGAGCGGCGATTCGCTCTTCTCGCAGGTGCTCGTGGGCGTGGTCAACATGCTGACCTCGGTGCTGGCGCTTGTCATCATCGACCGCGTGGGACGCAAACAACTGGTCTACTGGGGTGTGTCGGGCATGATCGTCTCGCTGCTCTGCATCGGGCTCTATTTCATGTGCGGTGCGGCGCTGGGGCTGCCCAACGTATTCCTGCTGATATTCTTCCTGGCCTATATTTTCTGCTGCGCCGTTTCGATCTGCGCCGTGGTGTGGGTGCTGCTCTCGGAAATGTACCCTACCCGGGTGCGCGGGCTGGCGATGTCGATCGCCGGACTTGCGCTGTGGGTGGGCACCTATCTCATCGGGCAGCTGACGCCGTGGATGCTCGAAAACCTTACGCCCGCCGGCACGTTCTTCCTCTTTGCGGCGATGTGCGTCCCCTATATGTTGATTATCTGGCGTGCCGTTCCCGAAACCACGGGGCGTTCGCTTGAAGAAATAGAGAAATACTGGCAAAAAAATGAATAACACGAATAATGAATCCGGTGCTGTGCGCATTCAGACCGGAGACCTCCGTCGTATGGATCACCTGCGGGACATTAATCTAACAACCGACACTATGGATTTTCAGAAACTGGCCGGCAAGTATAAGTCGGAGTTGCTGGACAGCGTCCTGCCGTTTTGGCTCGAACACTCCCAGGATAAACAATACGGGGGGTATTTCACCTGCCTCGAACGCGACGGCAGCGTCTACGACACCGACAAGTTCATCTGGCTGCAAGGCCGTGAAGTGTGGCTTTTCTCGATGCTTTATAACAAGGTGGAAAAACGCCCCGAGTGGCTCGAGTGTGCTTTGCAGGGTGCGGAGTTCCTGAAGAAATACGGCCATGACGGCAATTACAACTGGTATTTCTCGCTCACGCGCGACGGCCGGCCGCTGGTCGACCCCTACAACATTTTCTCGTATACCTTCGCCACGATGGCCTTCGCGCAGCTGGCTATCGCCTCGGGCGACGCCGGGTATGCCGCCATCGCCAAAAAGACTTTCGACCGGGTGCTCGAGAAGCGTTCGAACCCCAAGGGCAAGTGGTGCAAGGCACATCCCGGGACGCGTCCGATCAAGGATTTCGCGCTGCCGATGATCCTGTGCAATTTGTCGCTGGAAATCGAGCAGCTCATCGACAGGGAACTCATCGACGAAACGATCGAAACATGTCTGCACGAGGTGATGGAGGTCTTTTACCAGAAAGACCTCGGGCTCATCGTCGAGAATGTCTCGGCAGAGGACAATTCGCTGGTCGACTCCTTCGAGGGTCGCTCGATCAACCCGGGGCATTCGCTCGAGGCGATGTGGTTCATCATGGATTTGGGCAAGCGGCTCGGTCGCCCCGATTTGATCGGGAAGGCCGTGGAGATCGCGCTTGCGACCATCGAATACGGCTGGGACAAACAGTACGGCGGCATATTCTATTTCATGGATCGTCTCGGGCGTCCGCAGCAGCAGCTCGAATGGGATCAGAAACTGTGGTGGGTGCATATCGAATCCGCGATCACGATGATCAAGGCCTACCAGCTGACGGGCAACAAGGAGTGCCTTGCGTGGTTCCAGAAACTGCACGATTACATGTGGACGCACTTCAAAGACCCGAAATATCCCGAGTGGTTCGGTTACCTCAACCGCCGCGGGGAGGTGCTCCTCCCGCTCAAGGGCGGCAAGTGGAAGGGGTGTTTTCATGTTCCGCGCGGACTTTACCAGATATGGCAGATCCTCGAACAATGCAAATAGGCGGCTCGTTCCCGATGCCTGATAAACGATTTGCCGGCCTCAAACGGTGCCGTGATATTTAAAAGAAACGAAACAAGCATGACACGTATAGGATTCTTACTTTCGGCGGTGTTGTCCCTCGCAATCGGGCACGTACGTCCCGCACAAGCCAAAACGATACGCCGCACGGTCGACGTGCTGGTTATCGGCGGCACGACTTCGGGCACTTCGGCGGCCATCGCCGCGGCGCGTCAGGGGGCGGCCACGCTGGTCGTCGAACCCACGCCCATGCTCGGGGGGATGTTCTCGGCGCAGGGCGTCCCGGCTGCCGACGGTAACCACCACCTGCCCTCGGGGCTGTGGAACGAATTTCGCGAGGCTCTGCGCGCCCATTACGGCGGGGCCGAAGCGCTTGCCACGGGCTGGGTGAGCAACACGCTCTTCGAGCCCCATGTGGCGGACAGCATCTTCAGGGCGATGGCTGCGGCCGAGCCGCGGCTCGAAGTCCTGCACGGGTATGTGCTCGATAAGGTATACAAGCGCGGCAACTGCGTGACGGGCGCCCGTTTCTCGCGTAGCGGGGGCGACAGGCTCGAGGTCTCGGCTCGTATCACGGTCGATGCCACCGACCTGGGCGATGCGCTGCCCATGAGCGGTACGCCCTACCGCATCGGCATGGACGCCCGTGCCGATACGGGCGAGGCGCTGGCGCCTGCCGAGGCGAACGACATCGTGCAAGACCTGACTTTCGTCGCCATCCTCAAGGATTACGGCAAGGGTTCCGACAAGACCATCCCCCGCCCCGAAGGGTACGATCCTGCGGAGTTCGCTGCGGCCTGCCAGACCGCTGCGGGGCAGCCGATCCCGGCGGAGGTGATGCTCAACTACGGCCGCCTGCCCAATGGCAAATACATGCTCAACTGGCCGGTCAACGGCAACGACGTCTACATGAATATCGTCGAGGTGCCCTATGCCCGGCGTGACGCCGCGCTGCGCCCCGCCCGCGAGAAGACCCTGCGGTTCATCTACTATATCCAGCACGAACTGGGTTTCAGCCACCTGGGGATCGCCGATGACGAGTTCGGCACCGCAGACGGATTGGCATACCTGCCTTACCACCGCGAGGGGCGGCGCCTGGACGGGGTGATCCGCCTGACGCTCGATGACGTGGCGGATCGTTACGGCCGCCCGTCGGCACTTTACCGTACCGGCATTTCGGTCGGCGACTATCCCGTCGACCACCACCACGATTGCCGTCCTCAGATCGGGAAGATACCCTTCCCGCCCGTGCCGTCGTTTTCGGTGCCGATGGGGGTGATGATCCCTGCCGGGACGGACAACCTGGTGGTTTCGGACAAGGCTATATCGGTTTCGAACCTTATCAACGGTTCGACGCGCCTGCAGCCGGTAGTCCTGCTCACGGGACAGGCGGCAGGGACGTTGGCGGCCATCGCCGCCCGGGAAGGGTGTACGCCTCGCGAAGTCCCGGTGCGCAGGTTGCAGGCCGCCCTGCTGGCGCAGAATGCGTATATCGCGCCGTTGTACGACGTGAAACCCGATGACCCCGACTTCGCGATGTTGCAGCGCATCGCAGCGACGGGCATCCTGCGAATGACGGGCGAGCCGTTCCAGTGGGCGAACCGCACGTGGTTCTATCCCGAGCGCAGGATCTCCGTCGGTGAGTTCAGCCGCGGCCTGCACGACTATGCGCCGCAGGTCGAAGTGTCCGACGACCCCGCGCCGCTTACGGCGGCGGCCGCCGCCGCCATGCTCCGCAAGGCCGGTGCTGCCGTCGCTGCCGACGGTACGGAGCCCCTGACGCGGCGTGAAGCGGCGCGGATGACGGACGAAGCGCTGCATCCGTTCGACCGCGACATTGATTTCGAAGGAAACCTGATAAAATAACGAACCATGAAGAAACTCATCCTCCTGCTGCTGGCCTCTGCCGTCGCGACGACCGCAGCCGCACAGGCGCAGCGCGATACGCTGACCTTCAACAACGACTATTATTTCTCCAAGCGCAATGTCGAGGAACTGGTGCCGGTCACCGGGCAAAATATCGTGATGCTGGGCAACAGCCTTACCGAACGAGGTTTCTGGGCGGAGTATTTCCAGGGGAAACGCGTGCTCAACCGCGGCATCGGCGGCGACTGCATATCGGGCATGATCAACCGCGTGCAGCCGATCGTCGACGGACGACCGAAGGCCATCTTCATCATGGGCGGCGCCAACGACCTGCTTTTCTCGAAGATTTCGAACGAGAAACTCCTGCAGCAATACGAACGCCTGCTTGACATCATCGCCCGGGGGACACCCCGCACGAGGGTCTATATCCAGAGCCTGCTGCCGCTCAACGAGGCGCATAACGAAGCCTTCATGAAGGGCAAGAATGCCCGTTTCGCCGAGTTCAACGCACTGCTGCGTGCCATGGCCGAACGCCGCGGGCTGACCTTCATCGACATCTGGAGCGCTATGCAGCGCAACGGGGAACTGCCCGAAGAGTACACGTTCGACGGCATCCACCTCAAGGCGGCGGGTTATGCCGTGTGGATCGAGAAGATCAGGCCCTACGTCAAATAAGCTGCCCGGATGAAACGTCTGTTTTTCGCGCTGGCATTGTGCGCGGCGTCGGGGGCCTGCATGGTCGGCGGCGACATGCGCTTCTATGAAGCCCGTTCGGACAAGATCCGCTTTACCGGCCGCGCCGCCGAAAACGGCGACGGCAGCCTGTCGTTCGACTGGAGCGGCTGTCATTTCACGTTCCGTTTCGACGGCAGTCGCTGTGCGATGCGTGCTGCGGATACCGGGCGTAACTACTACAACGTATTCGTCGACGGGCGCCTGTACGGCAAGGCGACCGTCGAGGGAGCCTCGTCGTGCGTGCCCCTCGCCGAAGGGCTTGCGCGGGGGCCGCATACCGTGACGGTGCAGAAACGCACCGAAGCCGAGCAGGGGCGCACGACGCTCTACGGCATCGAGGCCGACGGTGCCCTGCTCGACCTGCCGCCCGCCCCGTCGCGGCTGATCGAGTTCATCGGCGACTCGCACACGTGCGGCTACGGTACCGAGGGGAAAACCGTCTCGGAGCCTTTCACCCCCGAGACCGAGAACTGCGACCTGGCATGGGGCTGCATCGTGGCGCGCTGTTTCGATGCCGATTACGTGCTCACGGCCCATTCGGGGCAGGGGATCGTCCGTAACTGGGCCGATGAAAAGGAAACCTCCGACCTGACTATGCGCCAGCGCATCCTGCGGACATTCGACATGACCGACTCGCCGCGGTGGGATTTCCGGGGCTACAAGCCCGACATCGTGGTGATAAAACTGGGCACGAACGATTGCAGCACGGGCATTACACCCTCCGAGGCCGCCTTCGGCAAGGCTTTCCGCGAGCTTTACGGCGCCCTGCGCGAACACTACGACTCCGTGCCGATCCTTTACGTCATCCCCGACGGTGCGGAGGCGTTCTATCCCTATATGCAGTCCGTTATGGCCGGTCTGGAGGATAGCGACCTGCATTGCATCATGCATTTTACCGGCATCACCAACCTGGGCGACGACCTGGGAGCCGGGTACCACCCCAACCACCGCGGACACCGGAAGTTCGCCGCTGCGGTCATCCCCTACATCGCGACGATCATGGGGTGGGAGATGCCGGTAGAGGTCATTCAATAACTATTGGAACGATGAAAAAACTATTTTTTACCGCCCTTGCCCTTGCGGGTTTCCTCTGCGCTGCTGCGCAAACCCAGGACTGGGCGAACTTCGGCCGTTTCGAACAGGCCAACGACGAGGTGCGCAATCCGAAGGTCGTCCTCATGGGCAACTCGATCACCGAACTGTGGATCAAGACGCATCCCGATTTTTTTACGGCACACGGTTATGTGAGCCGCGGCATCAGCGGGCAGACCACCTCGCAGATGCTCGTACGCTTCCGGGCCGACGTGCTGGACTTGCACCCGCAGGTGGTTGTCATCTGCGGCGGGACGAACGACATAGCGCAAAATACCGGTTACATATCGTTGCCGCATATCCTGGGCAACCTCGTGTCGATGGTCGAGCTGGCACGTGCCAACGGCATCGCCCCCGTGCTGTGCTCGTTGTTGCCCGCGCGTGAATTCGGCTGGCGCAAGGAGCTTGAACCCGCGCCCCGGATCATCGAGCTGAACGCCATGATCCGCGAGTATGCCCGCAGGGAGAATATCCCCTTTGTGGATTACCACGCGGCGATGTCCGAACCGGACGGAGGCATGGTAGCGGCCTATACCTACGACGAAGTCCATCCCACGGCCGCGGGGTACGACGTGATGGAGAAGATTCTGCCGCCCGTCGTCGACGCGGTGCTGAAGAATCCGAAAAAGTATCGGCGGCGTTAATAGCCGGCAGGGGCAGAATTATAAGAGGGCCGGGGAATGCTTATTTCCCCGGCCCTCTTATTCTTGCAGGCAGATCGCAGCGGCCTTCCGTTATTTTGCCCCCGTGACCTTATTCCCGGAGCAGCAATACACAGCTGCCCGGTGCGCCGGCCTTTATCTTCAGTTTATTCCGCCCGGCGGCCGAAATACGGATGCCGCTGTTCTGTTCGGCCGTTCCGAAATGCCGCAGGTCGAGGTATCCGGGCAGTGCCAGCGTCCTCTTGCAAGCCCGCTTGCAGTCGATGAACACGGCCGTATGTCCCCCGACGCTGCCTTCGTAGCACAACAGGTCGGCATCGTCGGCGATAGGCGTCTCGAACCAGGTGTAGACACCCCGCCAGCAGGTCTTGTCGCCGTTCTCCATCCGTTTGTTTCCGATGAGCTTGTGGTAGCTCTTGCCGTAGGGCGCATAGATGAAGATGTCGTCCTGCCCGTCCAGCAGCGCGTGGTCTCCCAGCCCGTCGGGCAGCAGCCAGGTCGATTGGTACCCCTGTCTGTTCTTTTCGACGTAGCGCCGGAAAAGGGGGTGCTCCTGTTTGGTGAACGTCGATGCCTTCGCCGCTTCCGTCCAGTCCGTGTAGGCCCCGCCCGGGGTGAGTACGTGCGTCTCGCCTTCGAACATCGACTGCATCCCGTAATAGATGGCGATGGTTACGGGCGCGGCGTTGCAGAACCGGTGCGAGGCCGTGACCTCGATGTTGTTGCGGCGGACAGTGTATGTCACCGATTCCCGGCACAGGGTGTCGCGCAGTTCTTCGCCGCCCGCGGCGTTCCGGTAGGGGCGTGTCGGGTCGAGGATTACGTTTTCGGCCTCGACCGTCACCCGATTTGCCCATAGCGTCGTGTCGCCCTCGATGCGGTTGCCGTCGGCCAGCAGGGTGTAACCCTCGCTGCGTGCCGTGCGCGCCGTGCGTTCCCTGTATTTGTGGTTGCCCCCGCACCACCCGCATCCGGGGATGGCGAAAGGCCCGATGTTGTCGCTGTACGTCGAGTTGAGCAGGACGGCGGGTTCGGCCTCGGGCTGCGTGGTGGGAAGCGCCGTCCTGTTGCGCGTGATGCCTACGCGGTAGAACGTGTAGAGCTCGTTGAACATGCACCGCCTGAACCAATAGGTGATATCCGTCCGTTCGTCCAGCTTGGCCGAAATATAGAGGTCGCCGCCCTGGCGTTTGACATACATCGCTTCGGAATAGGGGCGGTCGCATCCTTTTTCCTTGCCGCGCTTGGAGGCATCCTTGCCGGTACAGAGCGCCGTTGTGGGCGCCATGCTGCCCAGCAACAGCAGGCAGGTCATGATTTTCAAATGTTTCATCGTTGCGTTTTTGTAGGGAAGCGATGCATCCGGGCGCGTCCCGGGTGCATCGCCTGTATACCGGGGTATCCGATGCCCGGCCCGCTTACTTGCGGGTGAGCTTCAGGAAGAGGTCGGGACGGTCTGTGGTGATGAAGTCGACCCGGTTTTCGATGGCCCATATCATGTCGGCCGGGTTGTTTACCGTCCAGACGTTCGAGGCCATCTTCAACGCCTTGATGTCGTTGAGCCACGTCGGGTTGTTCAGGTATACGCCGTAGTTGAAATCGCAGCCCGTCAGCCCCATCGCCTTCAGGTCTTTGGGCAACGTGCCGCCTCCCAGGTACATCAGTTGCGTTTTGGCGGGAGCCAGCCGTGCCAGCTCTTTCATTACGTGGAGCGAGAACGAGATGTAGGTCACGCGTTTCGAGAGCCCGTACCGGCCGACCATCTTCACCACGGCCTCGGCCGCTGCGGTTTCCGCCTCGGGGGTGGCGTGGGGCTTGAGTTCCAGAACGAGGTGTACCTTCGTATCCTTAGCGGCCTCGAGGTATTGCGCCAGCGTGGGCATCGGCTCCCCGTTTTCGAGCTTGAGCGTCGTCAGCACGGTCGAAGGGGTGCTCTGTACCTCGTATCCGTCGTGCCAGCTGTCGTGGTTGAGCACCGGAACGCCGTCCGAGGCCATCCATACGTCAAATTCCACGCCGTACACGCCCAGCTGGTCGGCCTTGAGGAGCGAGGCGATCGAATTCTGTGCCGAGCCGTCGGTGTGCCAGAAGCCCCGGTGTGCGACCACGCGGGTCTTGTTCTTCATCGGGATGCCGTATTTCAGGTAGCGGCGTGCCTGGATGATCCGGGCCAGGCGATCCATCAGGGCCTTGTCTTTCGGGTTGTCCGACTCGTCGAGGGTCAGTACGCCGCGGTTTCCGCAGTAGTAGGCGACGGCCGAAGAGTTGAAGACGTCGTTCTTTTCGAAGTGGTTGATATAGGCCGCCATCCGGTCGTGCGACGAGTTGGGGATCGCCGCTGTGGCCTTCTCGTCGAATTCGAACTCCATGGCCATCCCGTGGCGGCGGGCCGTGGCGCAGGCCTCGTCGAGGCGGCTGTCGGGGATCGAGTGGTTGAAGAAGTGGTTGGGCTGCTGGTAAGCCACGTCGAAGCCCAGGCGTTTCCATTCCTCATGGCCTTTGGCCTGCCAGTAAGGAATCCAGTAGAAAAGCTTGCCTTCGGAGTGGATGTATTCGCTCAGCGGAATGGTGAGCTCCTCGCAGTGGTGGGTGTCCTCGGCGACCCAGTAGAAGCCCGAGAGTTCCAGGTGCTTGTATTTAGCGGCCTTGAAACGTTCGACCAGCTCCCCGATGTACCATTTGGTCGCGGCGATCTGATCCTCCTCTTTCGAGAAATCCATCTCCCGGCCGTCGATCTCGCCCCAGTCCTTCTGGCCGCGGATCGCTTCGGGAAGTCCCAGCACGATCCGGTGCCTGAATGCGGGCTTGCCCAGCTCGCCGATCTCTTCGCCGATGCACCGGTCGAGTGCCGAAAGCGACTTGCCCTGCTCGAAAATCCGATCCAGCAGCCACTCCCATTCTGTCCTGCGGGCGTTGAGTTTCTCGTAGCCCACGGTGTAGTTGCGTCCCGAGCCGTCCTTGAACTCGAGGAACAGGAAGCCGTCGAAGAGCCAGTCTTTCGAACCGTCGGCAAACCGGTGTACGACATAGGGACGGAATTCATCGACTGTCCAGTCCAGCCGGTGGCTGCCGCCCTGGTAGATCAGGGCCAGATCCTGAATTTCGGTCGTCCGGTAGCCCTGCTCGGCGGCGGGTTTGCCGGACGCGGCCGTTCTTTGCCGCAGCGGGTTGTCGATCACGAACCGGCAGAATTCATGGAACAGTTCCTTGTCCTTTGCCGCCGTCGACGCCCACAAGTCGTAAAAACGATTGGTGCCGTGGTAATAGCTCAGCGGCTTACGTCCGTATACGCCGTGTTTTTTTGCACCTTCCATATACTCGCGGAATCTTTTTTTGTAAACCTCGGAGTTCTGCTCCCCCTCGAGGATGTTCTCGTCGAATTCGAATTCCATCGCCAGGTCGTAGGCCTTGATGTCGGAGAAATAGCGAGACAGCGGCCTTACGCCCTTGTCGTCCCAATAGTGGTTGGGCTGCATATAGGCGTAGTCGATGCCCATCTCCTTCCATTTGGTGTAGCCTGCGGCACGGTTGTAGGGTATCCAGCAGAAACTCTGGTTGATCGCATGCAGGTATTCCGCAACCTGGGGGATGACCTCTTCCGACTTTTTCAGTTCGTGGCAGTAGCCGTCGCCCGGCGTCACGATCTCTTCGGAGATGGGGTAGAACCCCGCCAGTTCGACATACTGGTAATTTCCTTCGTCGAAGCGCCTGCGCACCTGGTCGATATACCATTTGCAGGCCGCAACGCGGTCGGCTCCCTTGGCGAAATCCATCCGCCGCCCGCCGAGCGACCCCCAGTAGGTCGTCGACTCGTTCGTGTCGTCGTACTTCCGGTAGATGATCGGGTCGGGCATTACCATGACGACCTTGCGCTTGGCCGGGGGTGTGCCCAGCCGCTGTGAAGCCTCCTTCACGGCCGCTTCGAGGGCGTTCACGCCGTTGTCGCCGTCGAACCAGTAGTCGATCAGCTCCTTCCACTGCTGTTTGCCGGCCGAAACGCCCTGCCCCCGCAGCACGCCTACCATGTAGGCGTATTTACCGCCGTCGGGGCGGCTGCTGTCCTGGAATTCGAGGCAGAGGAACCCGTCGAAGAGCCAGTGCTCCCTGCCGCTCTCGTCCACATAGGTCACGAACGGGGTGAAACGCTCCTTGTCCCAGCGGTACGGGGTGCGGTGGTGGCTGCCGCCGTAGCACAACACCAGGTCGGTATAGGACGGTATCGCGTTGCGTTCCTGTTCCCAGGCGTACATTTTCGGTTCGGAATCGCGGGTTGCCGGGGCCGCGTCGCCCGTGGGGCCGTTCGCCGCTGTGGCGGGCGTATGGTTTGCGGCCAATGCCGCTAAGAGGGTGCAAAATGCGAAGGTCTTGAGTTTTTTCATCTGTTTACGGATCGTTAATCGTTATTTGCGCATCGGGTTGTCGAGTACGAAGCGGCAGAATTCGTGGTAGAACTCCCTGTCTTTGGCTGCCGTCGATTTCGACAGGTCGTATAAGGCGTTGGTGCCGTGGTAGTAGCTCAGCGGCTTTGTGCCGTAGACATTGTTCAGCCTGGCTCCGGACATGTATTCGCGGAAACGCTTCTTGTAGGTGTCGCAGTCGGCCTTGCCCTCGAGGAGCGCCTCGTCGAACTCGAATTCCATGCCCAGGCCGTTGGCCTTGACGTCGGAGAAGAACTGCGACAGCGGTTTCTGTCCCTCCCAAAAATAGTTGGGCTGCATATAGGCGTAGTCTACGCCCAGCTGCTGCCATTTCTTATACCCTGCGGCGCGGTTGTACGGGATCCAGTTCAGGGATTGGTTGATCGCATGCAGGTATTCCGCAAGCGGAGGGATGATCTCGTCCGATTTTTTCAGTTCGTGATTCCAGCCGTCGCCCGGCGTGACGAGTTCCTCGGAGATGATGTAAAACCCCGCCAGGTCGATATACTGGTAGTTGCCCAGGTCGAAACGCCTGCGTACCTCGTCGACATACCACTTGTAGGCCGCGATGCGGTCTTCGGCCGTCGAAAAGTCCATTTTGCGGCCGTTCAGCTCGCCCCAGTAAACCGTGGAGCCGGGGTCGCCCTTGCCATTGCCCTTGCCGTCGTAAACCTTGTAGATGATCGGATCGGGAAGTACCATGATGACCTTGCGTTTGGACGGGGGTGCGCCCAGGCGTGCCGAAGCGTCCTTCACGGCTCCTTCGAGGGCATCCATGCCGCTGCCGCCGGCGAACCAATAGTCGATCAGCTCTTTCCATTGCGTCTTGCCGGCCGAGAATCCGTAGTCCTTCATCAGCCCCACCATGTAGGCGTAATAACCGCCGTCGGGACGGCTGCTGTCCTGGAATTCGATGAACAGGAAGCTGTCGAACAGCCAATGTTCCTTGCCCTGTTCGTCCACGTAGCTCACGCTCGGGGCGAAACGCTCCTTGTCCCAGCGGTACGGGGTGCGGTGGTGACTGCCGCCGTAGCACAGCACCATGTCCGTGTAGGAGAGTATCCCGCTGCGGCTTTGCTCCCACGGGTACATCTGCGGGCCGGGGACGTCGGTAGTGAACCGGACATGCTGCATCTGGCTGTATTCGCCCGAGTCGTTGCAGGCTACGGCGAAGACCGTGTAGGTCGTCTGTGCCGTCAGGCCGTCGATCTCGACCGTCGTCCCGGTGTATTGCGTGCCGTTCTGGGCGACGCTCTGAGCCGTTTCGGACGTAATGACCCCCGTGGCCTTGTGTATGATTTTGACGGACGTGGCATTCGTACGCCTCATGTTCAGCGTCACGGAGTTGGCGCCCGACGATGCGATCGTCATGCTCAGGGTCGGTTTCGGGCCCCGGGAGGGTTCGTCGTCCCCGTCCCCGCAGCCGATAAAGGGCAGGCAGCAGAGAAGCGTGAAAATAATTCGGTAATTCCTCATGGGATGTCAGGTTTTTTTATTTGTTTCCCTTCCCGGTGTGTTGCGTCCGTACCGGGTTGTTTACGACGAAACGGCAGAATTCGTGGAAGAACTCCCTGTCCGTTTCGTCCGTGGAAACCGAGAGGTCGTAGAGGGCGTTGCTCCCCTGGTAATAGGCCAGCGGGCGGGTGCCGTAGATGCCGTGTTTCTTTGCATATTCCATGTATTTGCGCATCCGTGCCCGGTATATGTCGCTGTGCGGATCCGCGCTGAGGATCGAAGCCTCGAATTCGAACTCGATGCTCGTCCCGGCACGGTTGATCTTCATGCAGGCGGAATCCAGGTCGTTTTCCGGCTTCCAGTAGTGGTTAGGCTGCATGTAGACCTGGTCGAAGCCGAATTTGCGCCAGTCGTCATGGCCGCGGGCGTCGTAGAACGGAATCCAGCTGAACGTGTAGTTGAGCCGGTGGAGGTAGTCCGCGATCTCGGGGAGCAGGATGTCCGAACGGGTCAGATGGTAGCTGTACTCCGTGTCGTGCGGCTGGGCGGCGATCTCGCGGATCCAGTAGAACCCGGCCAGGTCGATGTATTCGTAATCGCCCTGGGCGAACCGCGCCCGTACCTGGTCGATGTACCACCTGCAGGCCGCTACGCGGTCTTCGTTGCTGTTGAAATCCAACCGGCGCCCGCCGAGTTCTCCCCAGTAGGTCGTCGTGGTGGTCGTGTCGATGTAGTGTCGGTGGATGATCGGATCGGGGATCATCATGATCACGCGGCGTTTGCAGGGCGCTTTGCCCAACCGTGCGGTGGCCTCCTTGACGGCCTGTTCCAGGGCGTCGACACAGTTGCCCTTTGTGAAATAGTAGTCGATCAGCTCCTGCCACTGCTCCTTGCCGGCCGATACGCCCGTGTCGCGCAGCACGCCCGTCATAAACGAGTAGGCGCCGCTGTCGGGGCGGTCGACATCCTGCGATTCCAGGAAGATGAAGCCGTCGAATAGCCATTGTTCCTTCCCGTCGGGGTCGACGTAGGTGACATAGGGGGCGAAGCGCCCCTTGTCCCACAGGAAGGGGTTGCGGTGATGGCTGGCACCGTAGCATAATACGGCATCGGTCGTGGTCGCCGGACTCTTGTGTTTCTTCTCCCACGGGTACAGCTTGTCCTTCGGGCCTGCGGTGCCGGTCGGGAGGGTGAAAACCAAGGCTGTTACCACTGCAATTGCTACTGTAAAAAGTCTGCGAGTCATGTCTTGTCGTTTTTATCCGACCCCGGAGCAGTCTCTTCCGTCCGGGGTCAATATATCCGTTTATGGGTTATTTCCTGTCCGTTGTCGGTCGTTGTGCCCGTAACGGATTGTTTATGATGAACTGGCAAAGTTCGTCGAACAACTCCCGGTCGGCCTCGTCGTCCGAAGCGTGGAGGTCGTAGAACCCGTTGGTGCCATGGTAATATGCGAACGGCCGTTTGCCGTAGATGTTGCGTCGTTTGGCGTAGTCGATGTAGTCGCGCAGCCGCTTGCGGAATGTTCCGCTGCCTTCGCGTGCATTGAGCAGCGTGGGCTCGAACTCTATTTCCATGCCGATGCCCAGGCTGTCGATCTGTCTGCAAACCTCATCCATGTCGTTCTGCGGCTTCCAGTAATAGTTGGGTTGCAGGTAGACCTGGTCGAACCCGAACTGCTGCCATACGTCGTACCCGCGCGAGCCGTAATAGGGTATCCAGTTGAACGTATAATCCAGCTTGTGGAGGTAATCGGCGATATGCGGAAGCATGATGTCCGAGCGGGTCAGGTGGTAGCTGTACTGTGTGTCCACCGGCCGGGTGACGATCTCGCGCAGCCAGTAGAATCCCGCCAGCTCGATATGTTCGTAGTTGCCCCGGGCGAACCGCTCCCGTACCCGGTCGATATACCATTTGCAGGCGGCTATGCGGTCTTCATTCCTGTTGAAATCCAGTTGCCGCCCGTCCAATGCTCCCCAATAGGTCGTACTCGACGTCGTGTCGATATAGTGCCGGTGAATCACCGGGTCGGGGAGTACCATGATGACCTTGCGCTTCTGCGGGGCTTTGCCCAACCGCGCGGCAGCCTCCTTCACGGCCTCTTCGAGGGCCTCGACCCCGTTGCCGTCCGTGAAATAATAGTCGATCAGCTCCTGCCATTGCGCCTTGCCGGCCGATTCGCCCTTGTCGCGCAGATGCCCCGTCTCGAAAGCGTAGAGTTCTGCGTCGGGGCGGTTCGTGTCCTGGAATTCCAGGAAGATGAACCCGTCGAAGAGCCAGTGCTCCCCGCCCTCTTTATCGACATAGGTGACATAGGGCGCCAGCCGTTCCTTGTCCCACAGGAAAGGGGTGCGGTGGTGGCTGCCGCCGTAACATAACACGGCATCCGTGGGGGGCTGCAGGTTGCTGCGGTGCTGCCCCTGCGGGTACATGGTTCGGGAACAACCGCCCGCGAGAAGCAAGGATCCTGCGGCCGTTGCGAACGGAATGATATTTTTCAGGAATTTGAGCATCGTAGTCGGTAAGTCGTAATTCGTAAAATTAAAATTAATCCCGTTGTGAAAGGGAGTGAACTCACAACGGGATTAATTATTCAACATCTATCGTTAGAATCCCAGACCCTGTACGTCGCCCAGCTTGCAGCGCCCGTTCATATAGTCGCCCGTCGCATCGAGACGCTCGACATTGACGATCACGAATTTCAGGTAGCGGCCTGCAATTGTCTTCTGGACAGGGTAATCGTAGATCAACCGCGGGTCGGTCTTGTCGGTACCGCAGTTCACCCATTCATAGGCACGCTTGCCGCTTGCCACGAGGTTCCATTGGGTGCCGGCGCCGGAGTACTCTTCGGCGGTATAGATCTGATAGTTCAGCGCATTCCCCTGGTAGTTGTAGCTGTCGCTGATACGGAATTTGGTAAATACCTGTCGCTGTCCCATGTCTGCGACGAATACCATCGGGAACGTATTGGGGGTATTCCAGAAAGGAATCCACTCATCGGAGAACGAGCCGTCGAACAACCGTTCGGCCGTGTAGATGGCCACGCTCCATGCAGGGGGCAGCGGGTCGTAGGCATAACCGATGCCGTTGCCTTCCAGGACAGTCCACGGGCCCTTGACTTCCTTGTCCATCGTGAAGGGGACATACATGACCTCGGTCGTGACGGTGATCCCGTCCAGCGACGTGGAGGTGATGCGTACCGGCACGAGCAGGTCGCCCACGATGTCGAGGTTGCTGCCCGTAAAGAGCTTGTCGGAATTGATCTTGCCCGAGAACTTGGCCGCAGTCTCGCCCGCAGCGATCTGCGAGCTGGTGGCGTCAAGCGTGGCGAACCCGTCGGGCGCAGCCAGGTAGTTCGTCCCGTTGGCCTGGTTGTAGGCGTCCACGAGGCTGTTGTCGATCGTGTAGTTCACCGTCAGATCCATTGTCGAGATGGCATTGTCGAGCACGATGTTGCCGTCGAACGTGATCACCTCGTGCGTAGCGGTGGGATGGAACGATGCCGCCAGCTCCCTCTCCATGCCGATCGAGGCGCGTTTGGGATTGATGATCTTCACATTGCGGTTTGCATCGACGGCCAGCGCGTCGTTGGCGACGGTGAGTTCGAGCGGAATCGCATACTCCGTACCCTCGCCCAGGGCGAAGATGGCTGCGTCGTCCCACGTAACCTCGACGAATTTACGGGTGTCGCCGTCCGAAAAGCCGACCGTCGAAGAAGAGAGTTTGTAGCAGTTTGCCGGCAGTACCGCATAGTTGGTGCCGTTGGCCGTGTTGTATTCGGCCAGGGCAGTTTCCGAAACACTGAGGAGCACTTTGGCACTCTGTTGTCCCTTGCCGTTCTTCAATATTGCCAATTCATATTTTCCATTATAAACCGATACGCCGGCATATTGCTCCTCATTGACAAATGAAATCGTATCGTCTACCATGAAGTTGTTGCGATTGTCCTCGCAGCCGGCCAGGGCGGCCGAAGCAAACAGTCCTGCAAGCAACAGTTTCCACATATTTATTTTCATAGGTTCGAGCATTTATTAATGTCCGTAATTCTGGGTCATGTTGGTCATTTCGGCCATCTGTGTCGCATTGATAGGATGGAGGTAATCCTTGTCGCGGAAAACGGCGGGCGAACCGACGTAGTCGTTGGACACGCGTTCGTAAGACTCTTCGTACGTGGTGGCGCTTACGTGCAGCGTCCAGTTCTCGCTCGGGTATTCCTTCTTGGCGATCATCCAGCGGCAGGCGTCGTAGTGGCGCATCGCTTCCAGTCCGAACTCTACCATGCGCTCCTTCTGGATGCACCAGCGGAGCAGCTCCTGGTTGCCGCGGATCTCGGGATAGGCCTCCTGGATCTTATTCAGGCCCACCCGTTCGCGCACCTTGTTCAGGTATTCGAGCGCTGCGGCTTCGTCGCGCTGGGGCTTTTCGTTGCAGGCCTCGGCATAGTTGAGGTAGATCTCCGCCAGGCGGAACGCCGGGTAAACCGTTTTCATCGTGGTATAGTCGGTAGCCTCGCGCAACGATTTGTTGGTTTCGTAAAGACGGCGCCATACATAACCTACGCGGGTGATACCGCCGCCTTCACCTGCATTCCACTTATTGGTGCAGGCGTCATTGTTGTAGCAGGTGAACTTGATGTTCTCCGTCTTGTTGGGCCACCAGAAGCCGTTGGGCACCAGACAGGCGTAATAACGGGGATCGCGGTTGATACAGCTGTTATGGGCCTTGATGCCGTCGCCCCAGTCGATACCGGGCTGCTTGTACCCATCGGTGAATCCGGTCGCCTGATAACCCGATTGCGGATCGACGATGGGTTTCGACATGTCGTTCTCACCCTGGTAGCCTGTCACGGGATAGCGTCCCGTCGTGTACATCGGATAGCTGTCGACCAGCTTCAGCGAAGGCTGGATACCGCCGTAACCCTGGTAAACGGCGCCCGAAGCACCCGTCATGCCCGGCATGGCGCATGCCAGCAGACCGCCCGTGCCGCCCAGCCACGAATAACCGCCCGAGCGGCTCCACCATCCCCAGATGGTCTCCTTGTTCCAGGGCTTCAGCCTTACGCCCTGATAAGAGGACATGTAACGCGTGAATTCGTCGGTCTGTTCCGTGTCCTTATAGAGATCGTATAAGCCCGTTTCTGCCAGTTCGATGACATCCCAGGCTGCCTGTGCGGCTGCTTCCCATTTGGTTTCGTCCTTGCTCTGCGGGAAGAGGAATTCACCGCGTATGTTCTGCATCTGGCCTTTGTAAAGGTCGCACCCGTTATATAACGGCGATGCGGCATAAAGCAGTATGCGCGATTTCAATGCCAGGGCTGCACCGCGCGTAACACGGCCGGCCCACTGCTTGCCGTCGATACCGATGTCGTCGGTGCGTACCGGCAGGTCGTTCTTGATCGCGTCGAGCTCCCCGACCATGAAGTCGATGTTCTGCTGTACGGTGTGGCGGTCTACGGTCTTGCCGTCGATCGTCTCGTCGGCGATCTGGTCGCCCCAGATGAATACCGGGCCGTATTGGCGGAACAGCAGGAAATAGTAGTAGGCGCGCAGGAAACGGGCTTCGGCCTTCATGTATGCGAGGGTCGCCGGGGTGTCTTCCTTGTCGAGGTCGATATATTTCAGGAAGATGGAGCACTGGTTGATGCCGATGTAGTAATCCGGCCAGTAATTGAAGTTGGTCGTGGCGCTGCTGTAGTTGCCGGTTCTGAACTGGGTGTAGTAGACCCACTGGTACCACGAGAACAACGACTCGTCCGCACGTCCTACCGTCCAGCCGTGCATGCCTACGACCTCTTCCTCCTGGGGAATGTAGGAGTAAAGGTGGCTCAGGTATTTCTGGACTTCCGTTTTCTGCCGGAAAATATCCTCGATCTTGGCCTGGTCGTCCAGTTCCACGTCGAAGAACGACTCGCAGGAGGACAGCGTAAAGGCCAGTAACAGGGCGGTTGCGAATATTCGTATTTTTTTCATTGCTTATCCTTTTTTAGAAGTTGACATTTGCACCGATTGCAAAGGTACGTATGAGGGGGTATACATTACCGTAATTTGCATTTACCTCGGGATCCCAGAGTTTGAAATCGCTGAATGTAACCAGGTTCTTTCCCTGGATATAGAACCTGATCTTGGACAGGCCCCATTTCTTGGTCATGCTTTCGGGGAGCGTATAGCCGATCTCCGCATCTTTCAGACGCATGAAGCTCATGTCGCGCTGCCAGTAGGTCGAAAGTTGCTGGTTGTTGTCCACCTTGTTGAGCGACAGGCGGGGGTAGGGGGCGTTGGGATTCTGGTTGTCGAGCGTCCAGCGGTTCTTTGCCACATCTTCGAAGATCTGTCCCATGCGGAGGATCGTCGACGAAGCGCCGAAGAGGTTCTGGCCCTGGATGATGCGGGTCACGTGGCCCACGCCCGAGAAGAATACCGATACGTCGATGCCTTTCCATTTGACGCTGGCGCCGAAACCGTAGTTGATCTCCGGTACGAGCGTATAGCCGATGGCCACCTTGTCGAAGGTGTTGACCACGCCGTCGCCGTTGACGTCGCGGTACTTGATGTCACCCGGGCGCACGGTGCCGAAATCCTGCTTGGGCCAGTTGGCGATGTCCTCTTCCGACTCGAACAGGCCTTCGGCGATCAGGCCGAACTGCTGGTTGTTGGCAAAGCCGGCGAGGTTCTGGTATTTCCAGATCTGGTCGGGTTTGTCGTCGTAGAGTTTCTTGTTGCGGTTGTAGGTGAAGTTACCGCGTGCCGATATGCTGAAATCCTTGTTGAAGCTGTGGTCGAATTCGAGCGACATGTCGAAACCCTGGTTCTTCATGCGGCCGAGGTTGACCCACTGCGCCGTTTTCGTGCCGACCACCGACGGGGTGGATTCGCGCTGGATGAAGATGCCTTCGCGTTTCTCATAGAAGTAGTCCGCCTGGATCTTGATCTTGTTGAACAGCCCCAGCTCGATACCGACGTCGGCCTTCGTCGCCTCTTCCCAGGCAACGTCCGGGTTGCCGTACTCGCCGGTCGAATAGCCGGGCAGGTTGGTCTGTCCCAGGTCGCCGAAAGTGAACCCGCCGGCATTGGTGTTCATGGTCGTATTGTAGGCGAAACGGCGGCTGCCGCCGATCTCGTCGTTACCGATCTTACCGTACGAGGCGCGGATTTTCAGGATGTTGACCTTATCGCGCAGCGGCTCCCAGAATTTTTCGTTGCTGATCATGTATCCTACGGCGTACGAGGGGAAGAAGCCGTAGCGCTTGCCGGGGGCGAAGTTCTCCGAACCGTTGTAACCGAAGTTGAATTCGGCGAAATACTTGTCGCGGAAGGCGTAGGTGAAACGCCCGGCGATACCCATGTTCTTTGTCGGGTAGGCGTCGATGTAATTGACGGGCCTGTTCTTGGATTTGCTGCGTACCGAGTAGAGGAACATGCCGCTTACGCGGTGGTCTTCCGCGAAGAGGCGCTCATAGATAAGCGAGCCCTCGAAATTGATGGCCGTCGTACCCGACGAGTCCGATGTCACGAGGCGCATGTAGTTGCTGCCGTTGGGGTTGGCAGCGGTCAGCATCAGTTCGCCGTTTTCGTCGCGCCCGGTGGCATAATAGGTCACGGGGGACATTGCACGCTCCAGGAGGGTTGCGTTCTGTGCATCCCATGCGAATTTTACATTGGCTTTCAGGCCGGGGGTGATGATGTCCGAGAAATCCTGCGTCAGCGACAGCAGGGACTGCGCCACCATGGTGTTGTAGCGCCGGTATCCGGTGTTGTTCAGCATGTTGTAGGGGTTGACCGAGCCCGACTCCTGCGGGATTGCCAGCATGCCGTTCGAAAATACGGTCGGCGTAGCCACGGGGGTAACGTACATCGTGTAGGCGTACAGGTCGTTCGTGGTCGTGCAGGGAGCGTTTTTGGTCGTATACTGCGTGGAGAGCGAAAGGCCCAGCTGCGTCGACTTGGTAATGTCGATGTCAATGTTCGAGCGGAAGCTGTACTTGTTGAAGTTCATCTGGGCATTGTAACGGTCGTTGTCAGCGACATTGAACATACCGCCTTCCGTGTAGTAGGATGCCGAAACGTAGTAACGGATTTTCGGGGAGCCGCCCGTGACGCTCGCGTGTACGCGGCCGGTCATGGCCAAGTCCTTGAAGATGGTGTTGACCCAGTCGACGTTCGGATAGAGGTCGGGGTCGCGGCCGCTCAGGTACATCTGGCGGGCGTAGTCCGAAATCGGCATCTCGGTGCTGCCGCTGTCGCGGTAGAGTTCGTTGTAGTAGTCGATCCACTGCGAAGCGTTCGCCAGCTCGGGCAGCTGGACAGGCTGCGTAATGCCGAATTCGGCCTTGACGCGGATCTGGGGCGCCGTCATTTCGGTGCCTCGTTTGGTGGTGATCAGGATGATGCCGTTCGCACCGCGCACACCGTAGAGGGCGGTCGCCGTTGCGTCCTTCAGGATGGAGAACGTGGCGATGTCGTCCGCGTCGACAAAGTCCATGTCGCGCTCGATACCGTCGACGAGCACCAGCGGGGTGGTTTTGGCACCGAACGTACTCTGTCCGCGGATCCAGAACTCGGCGCTCGATCCGGGTTCGCCCGTACGCTGCATCACGACGATACCCGCCAGTTTGCCGGCGAGGTTCGAGGAGAGCGAGCCGCTTGCCACTTCCAGTTCGCCGGCGTCGATGGTGTTGATGGCGCCGATGATACTCTCCTTGCGCTGTTTACCGTATGCGACTACGGTTACTGCCTCCAGTTCGGAAACCTTGCGCACCAGCTCGGTCACGATGTTGGTCTTCGTTCCGACGGGAATGCTCTGGGTTTCATAACCCAGGTACGAAATCTCGATTACATCGGTCGGCTTTACGTCGATCGAGAAGGTACCGTCATTACCCGTGATGACACCGCGGGTACTGCCCTTGACGATCACGGTGGCTCCCGGTACACCCGCCTTGGTCTCGTCCAGGACGCGTCCGGTCATCTTGACGTTCCCCCCCCCCTTGCGGGGCGGTAACAGACGATTCCAGGCTGCTTGCGGAATACACAAATTCGGGATTTGCGCTCAATTCCGTAACCGATATAAGCCCCAGTATCAACACGAATGACCGGAGCATTATTTTACAAAAGAGCTTTTGTATAGTCATTGTCATATTTCCTCATTTATAATTACTTAATGTAGATTTGTACGGTTCGGGCGTCGGTCGGGCGCCGCGGGCCCGTACGTGTTGGATTGATCCTTGCTTGGCTAGAAGCACTTTGGATTAGTGTTTTTCAGGAAGTCAATAGTTCGGGTCTCGTCTGTTTTACCATAGGCACGTTTTAGTTTTTAGGTATGGTGAATAATTAGTCGGTTGTATAATTCGTCTGCCGATATGGCCGTCAATGCCGAAAGAACTTGATATACGACAACATACGGCCTGTGTGGTACTTTTTTTTCTGTGAAATTCAGTTAAAAGTATTCATTATCCGGTAACAAATATAACAATAAAATTATTATCATTACTATTTTTGATAAGTTTTTTTACTTTAAAGGGGTGTGGTACGATTTGTATATCCTTGGATTTGTGTGTGTAATATGTTGATTTTCAATATATTGTTGGTGTTTTTAGGGCTGTGAAATATTTGTGAAAAAGTAATGTCCTTTTTATCAGCTACTTGGCTTTGGGCTAACGGATTAAGACGGTCTTGGTCGTTAAAATTGTGTAATACAATATCTTATATTTTTATGCTTCATCTCTTCTCGAATCATTCCTGCCGGGAAATAGTTGCTTCCCCTGATTTTTGCTGCTTCAATGATTCGAAAAGTTTTTTACTGTTTTTGGGTTTGTAAGTAAAATATTTTTGCTTATTTTTGCCCTGTAAACTTTCGGGCTTACCGGCTAACAGGGTATACCTATGTATATTATATTTGCCGTTTATGCCCGCATCCGGCTACGCCGGCCGCACCGCATGGAACTGCGCTGAGTTGAAAATTCAATAAAATACCCGGAATAAATGATGATTAGAAATTGTTGTATGCTGGTGGCGGGCCTCCTGCTACACACGCAAATATTCGCACAGGATAAAACGGCCGCAAGCCGTACCGGCGAGGACTACACCCTGTCGAACGGTGCGGTCGAAGCCGTTTTCAGCGGGAGCGGAAGCTTCGACATCGAGAAGCTGGTGCTCGACGGGAAACAGGTCGTCGGGGCAGGCAGGAACGAAACGCCGTGGATCCTGATATACAAAGGTACCCAGGGCGAAAACCCGGAACTGAAACCCGAACATGCCGTTTACCGCGGGGTGCAAGTCCGCGATGACGCCCAGGCCAAAACTTTGGTGTTCACGTGGGAGCTGACGTTGGACTACTCGCCGGTGAAATATCCCGTGCGGATGTACGTGACGCTTCCCGACGGCGGCGAGCTGCTGCAATGGAACATAGAGGCCGACCTGCCCGCTGGGTGGCTGGTCACGGATCTGAAATTCCCCAATGTCGTGATCGAACGCCCCGAAGACGGCAGGATCATCACCACCGAAGGCTGGGGCGTCGAGAAGCCGCTCGACATCGCTACGTTCGAAGCCCGTTACCCGTCGCATGCCTCCGCCATGCAGTTCCTCGTGGTACACAATGCCGAGGGTGCCTTCTATTACGGGACGGAAGACCGCCGCGGCTGCGGAAAGACCTATTCGGCGCAGTGTACGCCGACGACGGTTGCATTGAGCGATGCCATTCCCGCTTCGGCCGGATGGATCGCGGACGGGACGTTCCGCCTGCCGTGGGTCTCGGTCACGGGTTTCACGCCGAAGGGTTGGGAAGATGCCGTTGTCAGGTGGTACCGTCCGTTTACCTTCACGACCGAATGGGGCCGTAAGCCGCTCGCCTCGCGCAATATCCCGCAGTGGTGTTACGATGCCGACGCGTGGGTGCGTGCCAAGCATGTGACCGACCAGACGTACGATGCCGTCCGGCGTGCCGCCCGGTATTTCGGGCAAGGACTGGGCGTGCACTGGTATTTCTGGCACCATTACCCCTACGATACCCACTATCCCGATTACCTGCCTGCGCAGGAGCGTTTTGCCGGGATGGTGCAGGGCGCCCAGAAGCTGGGTGCGCGCGTGACGCCCTATATCAACGGCCGCCTCTGGGATCCGGCGGCGGACAGCTATAAGCGCGACCGCGGTTACGACGCGTCGTGCCGCAAGCCCGACGGGTCGCTCTATACCGAGATTTACCCCACGTCGAAAGTCCTCAATACGGTGACCTGTCCCTCGACGGATATCTGGCACCGGAAGGTCATCGGGCTGGTGGACAGCCTGCAACACGCGGTCGGAGTGGACGGAATCTATATCGACCAGATCGCTGCGGCGGCGCCCGAACCCTGTTGGAACGAGGCGCACGGCCATCCGGTCGGGGGCGGCGATTTCTGGTACGACGGCTACCGCAGGCTTATCGGCGAGATCCGCGCAAACCACCTGCAGGAGGACAGGATACTGACCAGCGAGGAGAATGCCGAGTGCTATATCGACCTGTTCGACATGTTGCTGGTCGTCAATACGCCGCACGAAGAGGACAACTGCATCATCCGGCCGGTGTTCCCGATGGTCTATTCCGACCGTGCCGTCACCAGCGCCTTCACCTATACGCCGAGCGAGGCGGACAAGATGTCGCTGGGCGATTTCCGTTACGAACTGGCGAAGGCATTGTTGTGGGGTTCGCAGATCGGGTGGGTCGACCCCGTTCCGCTTATGTCGGAACAGGCTGCGAAAGAGGCGCGTTTCATGAAGACGCTCATGGATTTCCGCCGCACTCTGCACGATGTCGTGTACGGCGGCCTCTTCATCCGCGAGCTCACCCCGACGGGCGACAACCCCGTCGTGAAGATCCCCGGGTTCGGCGATGACGCGTCGGTGCTGGCCGCCGAGTGGCGAAAGCCGGACGGCCGCAAGGTTTATATTGTTGTCAACATGGATGAAAATAAACATAAGGTTTCGTTACCCGGTGTGGACAAGCCCTTCGAAATGGCGGGTGCGTCCTGCAAGCGTATTGATTTGTAGCGGGTAACGATGTCCGGGCAGGGCCCGGATAGGTTGGGTAGGAGAGGGGTGCCCGGCGTAACGCACGCCGGGCACCCTCGTTTTGCGAGGGGGGCTTGCCCGCCGGAATCCGCGTGATCGGCCGCAACCGCATCGTCTTCGCAAGGAGTACATCCCTGTCTGCGGGAATTACAGGCAGCCATTCTGCGATTTCCTCTCCGCCCGCTCCCCGATGCCCCAAGGCGAGAAATAATGAACCGCGGGTTTATTCCATGTAAGTCATGACGTTGCCGCTGATCTGCTGCAACGATATTTCGCAAACCTTCGTATTGTATTTCGCCGTGAGGATGCGCTCTTCGGCATCGAGCAGGCTCTTCTGCGCTTCGCGCATCTCGATGCCCGGCAGGTCGCCCAGCAGGTAACGCTCCATGGCGATCTCGTAGTTCTCCTTGGCGGCGATCAGGTTCTCTTTTTCCAATTGGATCACCTCGAGGTTATTGCGGTAGGCCTGCCAGAAATTCGACAGGTTGGCACGCAGCGACTGCTCGAGCCTTTCGCGCGTGAGCTGCGCATTTTCCACGTCGATGCGGGCGTTGCGCTGCTCCCGGCGGCGGTTGCCGTCGAAGATCGTGATGCCGAGTTTCACCCCGGCGTTCAGTCCCAGCGTCCCGCGCGACTGGGTCGTCCCGTTCCCGAAACGGTTGTAGGTGTAGCCGTATCCCGTCGTCAGGTTCAGATAGGGGTAGTTGCGCGCCTGCACGGTCTTCAGGTCGAGTTCGGCCAGCACATTGTCATGCCCTGCCAGCAGCAGAGAGGCATTCGTGTCGAGCGTCTGTGCCAGCAGCTCCTCCCATTTGAGCTCGCCGTTGACCTCGATCACCGAGTCGCGGATACAGAGCATTTCGTTGACGTCCTTGTTGGCCAGCAGTTCGTTGATGCGGATGCGCGAAGCCGAAACCAGCTCCTGCTGGGACATATATTTCGAACTGTCGGCATTGAAGTCCACGCGTGCCTGCAACAGGTCGAGGCGCGAGAAATTGCCGACGCTGACCCGCGCTTCGGTGATGCGCAGCCGCTCGCGCGAAAGCGCCACGGCATAGCGGAAATTCTGCAGGCGCAGCGTTTGCTGGACGTAATTGTAGTATTCGGCCGTCAGGCTGGCTACGAAGTCCTCGATCGTGATGCGGGTGCGGACAGTGCCCATCTCCTGCATCTCTTTGAGCTTTTTGTAGTTGGTACGGATGCGGAATCCGTCGAAAATCGTCCAGTTGAGGTTGATCCCGGCGTTGAACGTCTGGTCGTAGATGCCGTTGTCCGACCATGCGTCCCCTTCGCGCGGTGTGGTGCGCTCGTTGTCCAGCGCCCCCGAATAACCCGCCTCGAAGTCGATCGTCGGCACCATGCCGGCATTTGCCGCCGTGGCATTGTTGTCGCTGATGCGCTCCTCATTGCGCACGATGCGTATGTCGTAGTTGTTTTCCAACCCTATTTCCAGGCACTTGCGGAGGGTCAGCTCCTCCTGTGCCGCCGCCGTTGCGAAAATCCCCGCGGCCAGGGCCGATAAAATCACTCGTTTCATTGGGCTTCCTTATTTCTGTTTCTTACTCCGGTCTGTCGATACGTAGCTGTATATTGCCGGGACGATGTAGAGCGTCAGCAGGGTGGATACCACCATACCGCCCACTACGGCGATACCCATGGCGATACGTCCGTTGGCACCTTCGCCCGTGGCGACGGTCAGCGGCAGCAGGCCGAGTATGGTCGAGGCACTCGTCATCAGGATCGGGCGCAGGCGTTGCAGCGAGGCTTCCTCGATGGCGTGCAGTTTGTCGATTCCCGCTTCCTGCTTCTGGTTGGCGAACTCCACGATGAGGATGCCGTTCTTGGCCACCAGGCCGATGAGCATGATGATGCCGATCTGGCTGAAGATATTCATCGTCTGCCCGTTGGCGGCCATGAATACCAGTGCCCCCGCAATGGCCAGCGGCACGGTGAGCATGATGACCAGCGGGTCTTTGAAGCTCTCGAATTGCGCCGCGAGGATCAGGTAGATCAGCAGGATGGCCAGCAGGAAGGCGAACATCAGGCTCGACGAACTTTCACGGAACTCCTTCGAGTCGCCGGCCAGCGCCGTGCGGAAATCGTCGCCGAGCGTTTCGGCGGCGATGCGATCCATCTCGTCGAGTCCCTGCCCGATGGTCTTGCCCTTAGCCAGCCCGGCCGATACGGTCGCCGAGAGGAACCGGTTGTAGTGGTACAATTGCGGCGGGGCGACGTTCTCTTCCAGTGCGATCAGGTTGTCCAGCTGGATCATCTCGCCCTTGTCGCTGCGTACGTAGATCGACCGCAGGTCGGCGGGCTTGTTGCGTTGCTGGCGGTTGATTTCGGCCAGTATCTCGTACTGCTTGCCGTTCATGTAGAAGTAACCCATACGCTGGCCGCTGAGCCCGTACTGGAGCGTCTGGGCGATGTCGCGCGTCGAGACGCCCAGCAGGTTCGACTTGTCGCGGTTGATGATGATGCGCGCCTCGGGCTTGCTGAATTTCAGGTCGACGTCGGCCATCTGGAACACGGGGCTTTCGTAGACCTTGCGCATGAATTCGGGCAGCACCTCCTGCAACCGTTCGATGCCGGTGGCCTGCAGGACGTACTGCACGGGCATGTTGCCGCGGCGGCCGCCGAAGGTGCTCTGCTGCTGCACGAAGGCGCGGGCCTTGGTCTTGGTACGTACGGCCGCCGAAAGCTCCTCGGCGATCTCCATCTGCGAGCGTTTGCGGGTCGAGATGTCGGTCAGGGCGATCCGGACGTTACCCGAGCCGCTCGATACGCGCGCCGTGACCGACTGGGCCTCGGGTACGAGCGAATCGACCAGGCGGTTGATATCCTCGGTGTAGTCGCGCAGGTATTCGTAGGTGGCGCCTTCCGACCCGCGGGTGTTGATCGAAATCTGCGAGCGGTCTTCGAGCGGCGCCATTTCCGCCGGGATGGCCCGCCACAGCCAGCCGATCAGTCCGATCATCAGGGCGATGAGCGGCAATGCCAGCCAGCGCCGCCGCAGGAACCCGGCCAGCGTGCGCTGGTAAAAGTTGTTCATTCCCACGAAGAAGGGTTCGGTCTTGCTGTAAAACCAGCTTTTGCGCTCCTGCCGCACCAACAGTTTGGTCGCCAGCATCGGGGTGATGGTCAGCGCAGCGAAGGTCGAGATGACCACCGCGCCCGAGATCACCATGCTGAATTCGCGGAACAGGCGGCCGGTCATGCCTTCCATGAAGACGATCGGGAAGAACACGGCGATCAGCGTGACCGACGTCGAGATGACGGCGAAGAAGATCTCCTTGGCGCCTTCGATGCCGGCCTCCTTGGGCGTCATGCCGCGTTCGATGCGGATGTAGATGTTCTCGGTCATCACGATGGCATCGTCGACCACCAGCCCGACCGAGAGCACCACGGCCAGCATCGACAGCACGTTGATCGAGAACCCGGCGACGTACATCAGGAAGAACGTGCCGATGAGCGAGACCGGGATCACGATGCACGGGATGAGCGTCACGCGCCAGTTGCGCAGGAAGAGGAAGATGATGATGATGACCAGGATGAAGGCCTCGTAGACGGTCTGTCGCACCTCGTCGATCGAGGCGCGGATGAAGCGCGTGTTGTCGAACCCGTAGGAGGTCACCACGTCGTCCGGCAGGTCTTTCTTCATCGTCTCCATGCGCTGGTAAACCGCATCGGCGATGTCGATGTGGTTGGCTCCCGGCTGGGGGATCACCACGACGCCCACCATCGGGATGCCGTTCATCTTCATGTAGCTGCGCGTATCCTGGGGGCCCAGTTCGGCGCGTCCCACGTCGCTCAGGCGGATGATACGGTTGGAGGCTTCGCGTACGACCAGGTCGTTGAACTCCTGCGTGGTGTGCATCAGCCCCATCGTGCGGATCGTCAGCTCGGTGGTGTTGCCTTCGATGCTGCCCGAGGGAAGCTCTACGTTTTCGCGGTCGAGGGCGTTCTTGATGTCCACGGGCGTAATGCCGTATCCGGCCATCTTGGCCGGGTCGAGCCACAGGCGCATCGAGTAGCGTTTCTCACCCCATATCTGCACGCCGCTGACGTTGTTGATCGTCTGCAGTTGCTCCTTGACCGTCAGGTCGGCGATTTCGCTCAGCTCCAGCAGCGAACGTTTGTCGCTCTGGATGGTTACCATCAGGATCGGCGTGGCGTCGGCATCGGCTTTGGTGACCGTCGGAGGGTCGCAGTCGCGGGGCAGGTAGCGCTGGGCGCGCGACACTTTGTCGCGCACGTCGTTGGCCGCGGTTTCCAGGTCTACCGAGAGTTCGAATTCGACCGTGATGCGGCTCTGTCCCTGGCTGCTGACGCTCGACATCGAGCGGATGCCCGGGATGCCGTTTATGTTCTGTTCGAGCGGCTCGGTGATCTGGTTCTCGATCACATCGGCATTGGCTCCCGGATAGGAGCACGTCACCGAGATGATGGGGTTGTCGACACTCGGGTATTCGCGTACGCCGAGGTAGCTGTACCCGATGAAACCGAATAGCAGGATGATGATCGTTAGCACCGATGCCATTACCGGCCGCCGGATGCTCAGTTCGGAAATATTCATGCGGCGGCGGTTTTATTCGACGGTGTCGAGTTTTACGGGGAGCCCTTCACGCAGCTGGAGCGTGCCGGAGACGATCAGCGTGTCGCCCGGGGCCAACCCCTCGACGACCTGTATCCGCGATTCCGTCCTCAGCCCGGTTTTTATGGCTACGGCGTGGGCTTTGCCGCCCTTGTAGAGGAATACCTTGTCCACGCCCATCTCGGGGACGACGGCCTGCGTCGGGATGGCGATGGCGTCGGGAATGTCGTGCATCCGGATCTTTACGCTTACGAAGCGTCCGGGCAGCAGCCTGCCCCGCGTATTGGGGTAGTGCGCACGCACCGAGAAATAGTGAGTATTCGGGTCGATCTTCGACTCGGTGGCATATACCTCGGCGTGGAACGTCTCGTTGTACCCCTCGACCGTGAACGTGAGGCGCGTCCCGGGTTTTATCTGGCTGGCGTAGCGCTCCGGGACGGAAAGGTCGATCTTCAGCGGCTTGATTTTGGTCAGCTTGGCCACCACGACGCTCGGCGAGGCATAGGCGCCTTCGCTGACGTTGCGCAGGCCGATCACGCCGTCGAACGGGGCGTGCAGCTCCGTGAGCGCGATGTTCGAACGCACGATGTCGATGTCGGCGTTGAGCATCGCCAGTTCGGTGCGGGCCTGTTCGTAGGCTTCCTGGCTGACGGCGTCCTTTTCGAGCAGGGCGCTCTGGCGGTAAACACGGTCTTCGGCCAGTTTGAGCTGCGCTTCGTAGCGCGACAGCTGTGCCAGCAGCGGTTTGTCGTTGACTTTGGCCAGCAATTCGCCCTTGCGGACGGTCGAGCCTTCCTGGAAGTTGATCGAGACGATCTTGCCCGAGGTCTCGAACGAGAGGTCTACCTCCTCGTCGGGGAGCAGGCTGCCCACCGAGGTGATTCCGTCCGTGAGGGTTTGCGGCCGCACGACGAGCCCGTTGACGTTCAGGACGCTGCTTTTCCGGGGTATGCTGATTTCCGACGGGTCGGCGTCGGCGGCTGACGAACTGGCGCGGTAGTGGTTGTAAACGACCAGCCCTGTACAGAATACTACGAGGATGACGGACGTGATGATCCATTTCTTTTTTTTCATACCGGAGAGGTTGTCTTTAATGAGGGATATGCAAAGATACGAAAAAACCCGCTATGCCTCCGCTGCCGGAAGGTATAATTGCACCCGTTCGTGGTAAAAACGGGGCCGGTTGTGGGTTCGTGTATGCCCGTTTCCGGCGAAACGGCAAAAAACGCCGGCGAAACGACCGGCACCCGCCGCATTCCCCTACCGTCGGGAGCAATACCTACATGTTATTATTCTGTCCCGAAAATTACCTAAAACAGGGAATTGTCCGGGCTCGGCGGGCACCTTAACTTTGCCACCGCAAACAAAATAAACGGAGAGCCTATGCGTCTTGGAATTTTACTGTTTACCCCTATTTTATTATTGGCGGGTGTTACCCTGCATGCGCAGGAAGCCGTGAACGCCCCCGAACCTGCGGCCGCGGCCGATTCGGCTGCCAATGCCGAGCTGAAGGCACAGCTGAAAGCCGAACTCCTGTCGGAGATCCGGGCCGAGCTCTCTTCCGAAGTGAAGACCGCCGTCAGCAAAGAGGCCGACAAACCCTCACGGCTGACCGTAGGCGGGTACGGCGAGGCCGTCATGACGCGCAATTTCTTCAGCGACAACTACCTGCGTTATATCAGTCCTGACAAGTACAAGAATGACAAAAGCCACGGTCGCTTCGACCTCCCGCACGTGGTCATCTATCTGGGCTACGATTTCGGGCGCGGCTGGTCGATGGGCACCGAGATCGAATTCGAGCACGGCGGCACGGAGAGCGCCTTCGAAACCGAATTCGAGGAGGGCGGCGAATATGAGTCGGAGATCGAACGCGGCGGCGAGGTCGCCCTCGAACAGTTCTGGCTCCAGAAAAGCTTCAGCCCGGCCTTCAACCTGCGCCTGGGGCATATGATCGTGCCCGTCGGCGGGACTAACCAGCACCACATGCCCACCGAGTTCTTCGGGGTCTACCGTCCCGAGGGCGAGAATACGATCCTGCCCTGCACATGGCACGAAACGGGCATCAGCCTCTGGGGACGTGCCGGTGACTGGCGTTACGAGGTGATGTTCCTGCCGGGACTGGATTCCGACCGGTTCGGCGACAACGGTTGGGTCAGCGGCGGTGCCGGAAGCCCCTACGAATTCAAGATCGCCAATGCCTATGCCGGGGCGTTCCGCATCGACAACTACTCCGTCCCGGGCTTGCGCCTGAGCCTGAGCGGCTATGCGGGCAACAGTTTCAGCAACACGCTGAGTGCCAACCGTACCGGTGCGGACAGATACAAGGACGTGAAGGGTACGGTGATGATCGGCGCCTTCGATTTCCTCTACGATGCCCATAACTGGGTCGTCCGCGGTAACTTCGATTACGGGCACCTGACCAATTCGGACAAGATTTCCCAGTTCAACCGCGATATGCCCAACGCATCGCCCTCGCCCAAGCAATATGTGGGCTCGGACGCCATCGCCACGGGGGTGGAAGCCGGTTACGACATCTTCTCGCAGATACGCAAGCTCAAGGAGAGGGGACACCGCTTCTACGTCTTCGGCCGCTATGAGTTCTACGATTCGATGTTCGATACCGCCAAGTCGGTGATCCGCCAGGACTGGTGCGGCCGCCAGCGGGTAGCCGTCGGGTTCAACTATTACCCGATCAAGAACATTGTCATCAAGGCCGAGTACGGCATCGGCCTGCTCCGGTCGTACGACTACACCGACTCCGCCACCGGGGAGACCCGCACGGGGCGTTTCAACAACGAGCCCTCCCTTTCGCTGGGGATCGCCTATTCCGGCTTTTTCAGACGTTAACCAAATCATAATGAGAATATGAAAAATCTGTTCAAAAATTCCGTTTATGCAGCCGCGGCACTCGTCCTGGCGCTCGGGGCCGCATCGTGCAGCGACAGCGACGGCGATTACACGTTTGCCGACGAGCGTGAAGAGGCGCTCAAGGATGCTGCCGTAGATTTCGTCGACAATAACGTGATTCCGACCTATAAGGCCCTGGCCGACGGGAGCATCGCCTTGCAGGAGGATTGCGAGGCCATGCTGGAGGCTTTCGACGCGGGAACCCTTACGACCCCGCTGGTGCAGGCCGCCTGCAACGACTGGATCACCACGCGCAAGCACTGGGAGCTCAGCGAGGCCTACCTTTACGGCGCTGCGGCCGATTACGACATCGACCCGCATATCGACTCCTGGCCGCTGGACGGCACGGCGCTTCAGAACCTGCTGAACAACGACAGTATGATGGCCGAGATCGAGAGGAATCCCGATTATGTCAGCGCCAATCTGGGTTACGGCCTGCTCGGGTTCCATGCGTTGGAATACATGCTCTTCGAGGATGCGGGCCCCCGCGCCCTCGGCAAATACACCCGCCCCCAGCTGGTATACCTGGTCGGTGTAGCCAACGACCTGTGCAACATGTGCGTACGCCTCGAGGCTTCGTGGGCGGGGCTGGACAATGTCACCGAGGAGAAGCAGACGATCCTGGGCGATGCCGAACTGGAGCCGACCTTCGACTACGGCGCTTCGATGCGCAATTCGGGGAAGGGCGGCAGCAAGTACCGCAACTATAAGGATGCCGCCGAGGAGATCATCCAGGGCTGCATCGACATCGCCACGGAGGTCGGCTCGCAGAAGATCGGCCGTCCGGCCAACGGAACCAGCTCCGAGGATATCAATTACATCGAGTCGCCTTACAGCCAGAATTCGAAGACCGATTTCATCGACAACATCATCAGCATCCGGAACACCTATCAGGGCATGACCTCCGGCGACGCTTCGGTGAGCGACTGGATCGAGGTGGTCGATCCAGTCCTCGATACGGAGGTTCGCAATGCGATTTCCACGGCGATCGAAAAGATCGAGGCCTGCCCGGCCCCGTTCGTCGACAACCGTACGGCACAGGCATGGAAGGATGCCGCCACCTATTGCAACAACGACCTTGTGAACGCGCTTACGAAGGTGCTGACGGCACTGTCGGTCGAAAAATAACCATTTTCAGCAATGAAAAAGCACTTGATTTACAGCTTATGCATGTCGGCAGCCCTGATGGCTGCCGCGTGCGCTGATGACGAGGGGTCTAACTCCACCCCCGATCCGAATCCCGATCCCGTTTCCGAGGAGTATTACGCCGGCGGCAAACTGGGTACGGCTTTCAACACCACGTCGGTGGCCTACGAGCAGCCTACGCCAGTGGTCGACGACGACGCTGCGATGACGCAGCGTTTCCTGAACGGCGAGGCGCTGTTCGAAAAACCCTTCACGACAAACTCGTCGGGTGTGCGCTGCGGCCTCGGGCCGCTCTATATCCGTACCTCGTGCCTGCACTGCCACCCGGGCTACGGCCACGGCAAGCGTATCGAAGGCGCGTTCAACACCAACCAGATCGGCAACGGCTACCTGCTGGTCATCACCGACGAGGATGACAATTACCTGACATCGCTCACCGGTATGCCGCAAACGCAGGCCGTGGCGCCGTTCAAAGCCCCGATCGACGAATCGAAGATCATGATCGGCTGGCAGGAGTATACCGACGAGTGGGGCAATAAGTTTCCCGACGGCGAGTCTTACAGCCTGATCTATCCCGAAGTGACGATCCCCGAGAACGCCTATTACGTACCGCTGATCGGCGCCAAGGGCGAGGTGCCCTATGCCAAGGTGCGCGTGCGCCTCGAATCGACCATCGGCATCTACGGTACGGGTTTGCTGGATGCCATTTCGGACAGCGACCTGAAAGCCGAGTACGTGCGCCAGGAGCAGAACGGCGTGCCGCTCAATCCCGCGATCTTCAAGAACGGCGAGTGGGTCAAGACCTACGGGACGACCGCCCATCCGCTGCGCTATACCTATGCCCTGAGCCGCGGCCCGTTGCAGGATGCGGCGGGTGCCAATGCCATCTGGAACATCACCAACGTGACCCGCTCCGACCGCCGCTACCACTACATGACCGAAGCCTATGCCGAAGTGGCGTCGAAGGATGCCGATGTGCAGCGCGATTTCTACACGCTTTTCCCGGCGTGGAACAAGACGGGCGATGTCGAACAGGATATTTACAATTACCTGATGAACAAGGAACTGCCTGTCGAGATGAGCGACGAGGACTATGTCGATTTCATGGTCTGGCACCGCGGCCTGGCCGTACCGGCGGCGCGTAACCTCGACGATGCGGACGTCAAACGCGGCAAGGCGCTCTTCACCGAGATCGGCTGTGCCACCTGCCACCGTCCGACCTGGACGACGGGCGACGATGTCTTTACCGACCCCAACGGTTTCTTTGCCGACGGCGACAGCCGCCTGCCGCGTTATCCTAACCAGAAAATCTGGCCCTACTCCGACATGGTGCAGCACCGGCTTTTCATGGTGAACGACATCCGCACGGGCTGGTGCCGTACGACGCCGCTCTGGGGCCGTGGCCTGAGCGAGAAGTGCACGGGCGCCAGCGACCGCCTGCACGATTGCCGTGCGCGGACGGTCATCGAGGCTATCATGTGGCATGGCGCGGCGCAGAGCGACGCCCGCTGGTCGGTCGAGAAGTTCCGCACGCTGAGCAAGGACGACCGCGACGCGGTGGTCGAATTCATCGAATCCATCTAACCCTTCCCGGATATATGCGAAGCGCCGGTGCCCCGTGCATCGGCCTTTGCCGTGTCCGGACGATGCATTCACACACGAACCGACGGATGAAACTGTTGAAACGCCTTGCCTTCGGGCTGCTCGGAGCCGTGATGGCGGTGCTCGTTACGGCCACGGTACTTGAAAAGATATACGGTACGGATTTCGCCGCTGCGCATATCTACGGCGCGGGCTGGTTCGCCGCGCTTTGGGGTGCCCTCACCCTCGCGGCGCTGGCCTGCCTGTTCCGCCGGAAATTGTGGCGCAGGCCCGCCGTCCTGTTGCTGCACCTCTCTTTCGCGGTCATCCTCGCGGGGGCTTCCGTGACATGGCTCTTCGGCCGGCAGGGGACGTTGCACCTGCGCACGGGCGATCCCGGGGCGAACGCATTCGCCGGCCGTGACGGTTCGGAGCAAATACTGCCCTTCCGGGCCCGGCTGGACGATTTCCGCATCGAGTACTATGCCGGCACCCGTGCGCCGATGGATTTCGTCAGCCTTCTCACCCTGACGGCCGACGACGGGTCGCTGCACGGTGAAGTCGGCATGAACCGCATCCTGGTTTTCCGGAATTACCGGTTTTACCAGTCCGCCTATGACGAGGACGGACGGGGTACGACCCTCTCCGTTTCGTATGATCCGTGGGGCATCGGCATCACCTATGCCGGGTACGGGCTGCTGCTCGTTTCCATGCTGGCGTTTCTGTGCGACAGGCGCGGGGGGGTCAGGCGGTTGCTGCGCAGCCCTGCGCTCCGCAAGGCGGCGCTGTGCCTTGTCCTCTGTACGGCGGCCGTACAGGGTGCCCGGGCGGCTGACACCTTGCCGCAGACGCTTCCGCGCGAGGTCGCCGCGGAATTGGGCGACTTGTATGTCTACTACAACGACCGTATCTGTCCGTTGCAGACCCTGGCTAAGGATTTTACGGTGAAACTCTGCGGGAAGAGCCGCTACCGGGGACTTACGCCCGAGCAGGTGCTTTCCGGCTGGTTGTTCTATTACGACGACTGGAAACGCGAGCCGATGATCCGCATCAGGAGTGCCGGGGCACGCCGCCTGCTGGAGGTCGGCGGGCGTTATGCGCGGCTGTCGGATTTCCGCAACCGGGTCAACGAATACCGGCTCGAAGGGGCTGCCGGGCGTCCGGCGGGCGAGGCCGATGAGAAATTCAACATCATCGGGATGGTCTGCACGGGTACCATGCTGCGGATTTTTCCCTATACCGACCCTTCGGACAGCCTGCTGCGTTGGGCGTCGCAGGTCGATGACCTGCCGCGGGAGCTGCCTCACGGGCAGGTGCTCTTTATCGGCCGGGCGATGAACTACGTCAACGAACTGGTCGTAAAACGGGATTGGGCGGGGGTCGCAGGGGTGTTGCGCAAGATCCGCAGCTACCAGCAGAAGGAAGGCGGGGAGTATATGCCTTCCGGGCTGCGTTTCCGTGCCGAAAAACTCTATAACCGGCTCGATTGGTCGCTGCCGCTCGCCGCGGCATTCATCCTGGTCGGGATCGGAGGATTCCTCGATGCCTGCCGCCGGATGGTGCGCGGGCGGGCTTTCGGGACGAAAACCCGGGGCTGGCTCCTTGCGGGCGTTGCCGCCGGAGGACTGTATCTTACGCTGATGCTGGCGCTGCGGGGCTATGTCAGCGGCCACTGGCCTGTTTCGAACGGCTATGAAACGATGCGCTTCATGGCATGGTGTACGCTGCTGCTCACGCTGCTTTTTGCCCGCCGCTTCCTGTTCCTGCTGCCTTTCGGCTACCTGATCGCCGGGCTGTCGCTGATGGTTTCGATGATGGGGGAGTCGAACCCTCAGATCACGCAGCTGATGCCGGTTCTCGACTCGCCGCTGCTCTGCATCCATGTGATGCTGGTCATGGTGGCCTATGCGTTGCTGGCGTTCGTCATGTTCGGCGGCGTGGCAGGGGTCGTCCTGCACCGCCGCGCCCGCGGGGCGGCCGCGCAGCTGCAGGCCGTCAGCCGGCTGATGCTCTATCCGGCCGTCTTCTGCCTCGCTGCCGGTATTTTTGTCGGTGCCATCTGGGCCAATGTGTCGTGGGGACGCTACTGGGGCTGGGATCCCAAGGAGGTATGGGCGCTCGTCACGCTGCTGGTTTATGCGCTGCCCCTGCATGCCGGTTCCCTGCCGTGGTTTCGCCGGCCGTTGTTTTTCCATTGGTTCTGCATCGCGGCGTTCCTCTCGGTGCTGGTCACCTATTTCGGGGTCAATTTCCTGTTGGGCGGCATGCACAGCTATGCCGGATAGGGTAGCGGTAATCCGGGCCGGAATGCTTTGCGCCCCGACTGTCCTGCCCCTATCGCCCGGTGTCGTCGCAGCCGCGCAGTCGCGCGGTAAACCGTCTGGGCATCTCCGGCATGGCGCCGTGCTGCGAGCATACGTGTGCCGAGACCTCCACGGCCAGCCTGTGCGCCTCTTCGATGCCGAGCCCCGAGAGCAGGGCGGCCGCGAACGATCCCGTGAACGAGTCCCCTGCGCCGACCGTGTCGGCCACTTCGACCCGCGGCGTGGGGATATATGACCGGGTGTCGGGGGCGAATACCGAACTCCCGGCGGCACCGCAGGTGAGGATTACGATCCGCAACCCGTACCTGTCGAGCAGCGTGCGGCACTGCTCCCCGGGCTGCATCCCCTCCATGCCGAACATGCCGCCGACCACGGCCAGCTCCTCGTCGTTTATCTTCAGGATGTTGCACTTTCGCAGCGACTCTTCGACCACCTGCTGCGTGTAGAAGTGCTGCCGCAGGTTGATGTCGAAGACCTTGTATTGTCCCTCGCCGTCGGGCATCGTTTCCAGGAAACGCCCGATCGTGCGGTGCGATACGGGGCTGCGCTGTGCCAGCGACCCGAAGCAGGCTGCACGGGTGTGCCGGGCGAGCTCCTCGATCTGCGGGGTGAACGGTATGTTGTCCCAGGCTACGCCCTGCCGGATCTCGTAGCTGGGGATGCCCGCCCCGTCGAGCGTGACTTCGACCGTCCCGGTCGGGAACGACACCGTTTCCAGCATATGTCCCACCCCTTTTTCGCGGAGCTGATTGCGGAGTTCGCGTCCCGCCTCGTCGTCGCCGACAGCGCTGACCGCGCAGCTGCGCAGCCCGAACTGCGACATGTGGTAGGCGAAGTTCACGGGAGCGCCGCCGATCTTCCGCCCTTCGGGCAGTATGTCCCAGAGTGCTTCGCCGATTCCGACGACCCACTCTGTCTTTCGGTTTGCTTCGGTATTCATGGTCGTTTGCGTTTGCTGCGAAGTTAACGGTTTTGCTCGATATTTTTCCGCTTGTGCGGTGTTTTTCTGCATGGGGCGAGGCATTTGGCCGTAATTTTCGTAGCATCGGGCCTGTCGTGCCGGGGCGCTTACCCATGGCGGGACGGACGAATTATGCCCGGAAAGTTTGTATTGAACGGCTTTTGTCTTATTTTTGTCTGACACAAAACCCGAAACCATGATGCTGCGAACCCTTCCCGCCCGATCCGGCTTCCTGTGGGTGCTTCTGGCGTGCATTTTCCTCGCAGGATGTACGCGGCACCCGAAATACTCGCTCCAGACCGAAGCGGCGCTGGAACGGCTGGATGCGGAACTTTCCCGCAAGGATCGTTACCAGCAGTGGCGGCAGGCGCAGAACGACAGCCTGCGCCGGGAGGTGGCGCGTGCCCGCAACGCCGGCGACCGGGCGTGGCGCCTGTTCGCCGTGTCGCAGAATTACGTGACCTACCAGCTGGATTCGGCGGCTTATTACGTCGACCGCCTTTACCGGCTGGCAGCCTCTGCCGGGTCGGGGGATATCCGCCGCATCGCCCTGCTTGCCGACATCGACGTCTGGCTGGGCCGCGGGCAGCTGGGGCTTGCCGAAGAACTTTTCCGCAGGATAGATACTGCCGGTATGTCCCCTTCGGAGTATGCCGCATGGCATTCGCGCTACTCCTCGATCGCTGCCCGGCGTGCGGCCGAAGCCGAGGACGGGGCTTCGCGATCGACATGGCGCGATACGGTGATGCGTGTCAGGCACATGTCCGTGCCCGGGCAGTCGGAGTGGACGCAGGCGCGGATCGCCGCCGCCGCTCTGCGCGACAGCGGCCGCTTCGCCGAGGCCGTACAGTTGCTCGAGCCCTATACGGCCAGGAACCCCGACTACCAGGAGCTGGCGCTTCTCTATTACGGCCTCGCAGGCATCGCGCGGGCGTGGGGCGACGACGATCTGCGGCTTTATTACCTGGCCGAATCGTCCGTCGCCGACCTGCGTGCCGGCACCCGTTCCTATGCCTCGCTGTACGACCTTGCGCTGCTGCTGTTCGACCGCAAGGATTACGACCGTGCGGCAGCCTATATGGGCAGCGCGTCCGATGACGCCATGCACTGCCGGTCGATGGTGCGCATACCGGTCTCCTCTTCCGCGGCAGTCAAGATCAGCGAGGCCATCTCCTCGAACATCGCCCAAAGACAGGCCATGATGACCACGACGATCTGGTTGGCCGGTGTCTTCCTGGTCGTCCTCATCGGTATCCTCTGGTGCGTGCTCTGGCAGCACCGCCGCCTGCGCGGCAACCACCGGCAGCTGATCGACATGAGCGCCCAGTTACAGGCGAAGAACGACGAGATGCAGGCCAAGAACGACCATATCCGCGAGATCAACGGCGCGCTGGTCGACTCCAACCGGATCAAAGACCGTTACGTCTGCCACTATATCGACCTTTCCGTCCATTACATCAAGCAGATCGACACTTTCCGCCGCGAGGTCTGCCGCGTCGCCCGCAACAAGGGCGTCGACGAACTGGTGCGCTGGCTGAACACCTCGCAGGCCGTCAGCGGCGAATATGCGAAGTTCTACCAGTCGTTCGATTCCTCGTTCCTCGACATCTTCCCGCAGTTCATCGAACAGGTCAATGCCCTCCTGCAGCCCGAGTCGCATTTTGCGCCCCGCGCCGACGCATCGCTGACCACCGAGCTGCGGATTCTGGCGGCCATCCGGCTCGGGATTACCGACAGCGGACACATCGCTTCGCTGCTCAACTGTGCCTCGGCGACGGTCTATACCTACCGCACCAAACTCCGCAATGCGGCGCTGGATCGGGACAATTTCGAGCAGCAGGTGTCGCGGATCGGTCTCTGATCTTTCGGATAGTCTATATAATCCGGGGTGTGGATTCGGTTTTTAAAACCCTGATATGTAATGCTATATAGATTGTCAAACCTCTATATAGTTCTATACGTGCGCTGGAATAATCATAAATAATAGGTATTTTTGTCCTAACCCTGGCCACGGAACCATTTAACCAATCATAAATTATGCTGACTAAAACTTATTTTCGCAGAAAGCTCGCGCAAGCGTGCGGGCTGGGACTCGTGCTCTGCGCTGCCGCTGCATGTGCGCCGCAACAGAATGTGCTGACCAAAGAGGAGATTGCCGACGGCTGGCAGCTGTTGTTCGACGGCAAGACGCTCGACCAGTGGAAGGACTACAACGGCGAAGAGCTGACCATGCCGTGGCATGTCGTCGACGGCTGCATCCAGGCCAAGGGCGACGGCAGCGACCTGGCAGGCTACATCGTTACGAAGAAACAGTACGAAAACTTCATCCTCGACTGGGACTGGAAACTCTCCCACGGAGGGAACAGCGGTATGATCTACCACGTGGTCGAAGACCCCTATTTCAAGGTACCCTACGTAACCGGCCCCGAATACCAGCTGATCGACAACGAGGGCTGGGAAGAGGTCAATGCCCCCAACAAACTCGAAGAGTGGCAGAAACTGGGCGTGGACTACGCCATGCACCTGCCCGATCCCGATTCGCTGTTCGTCAACCCGCAGGGCGAGTGGAACTCGTCGCGCATCGTCTTCGACAACGGCCATGTCGAGCACTGGCTCAACGGCCACAAGATCCTCGAATTCGAAGCCTGGACGGACGACTGGTTCGCCCGCAAGCACAGCGGCAAATGGGAGACCGCACCCGAATACGGCCTTGCGCGCCGCGGTGTGATCTGCCTGCAGGATCACGGTTCGCCCGCTTCGTTCCGCAACCTGAAGATCAAGGAGCTGCCCCGCAAGGCCGGCCGCGAGGTTGAGCTGTTCAACGGCAAAGACCTGACGGGCTGGGAGGCCTACGGCACGGAGAAGTGGTATGTCGACAAGGACGGCAACATGGTTTGCGAGAGCGGCCCCGACAAGGAGTACGGCTACCTCGCCACGCGCGAATATTATAACGATTTCGACCTGACGCTCGAATTCAAGCAGCTGGCCAACGGTAACTCGGGCGTCTTTTTCCGCTCGTTCGTCGAGCCTCCCGTGAAAGTCCACGGCTGGCAGTGCGAAGTGGCCCCCAAGGGCTTCGATACGGCCGGTATCTATGAATCCTACGGCCGCGGCTGGCTGGTTCAGATTCCCGACGAGAAGGAGGACATCCTGCGGGAGGGCGAATGGAATACGCTGCGCCTGAAAGTCCAGGGCGACCGCGTGCAGACGTGGCTCAACGGCGAAGAGATGGTCGACATCACCGACGCCAGGATCGGCGCCGCACAGGGGCGCATCGCCCTGCAGATCCACGACGGCGGCGGGATCAAGGTGCTCTGGCGCAATTTCCGTCTGACAACCTTATAATTACCACTAACCTGAACACGATATGAGTACCCGCAGGAATTTTCTGAAAACGCTGAGCGGCATGGCGCTGCTGACGGTCGTCCCGCGCCATGTGCTCGGCGGCCCGAAACACGTGGCGCCGAGCGACCAGCTCACCAAAGGCATCATCGGCGTCGGCGGCATCGGCAAGAGCAGCTACCATTTCACCAGCACCAAGGAGTGCCGTCTGGTGGCGGTCTGCGACGTCGACAGCAAGCATCTCCAAAGCGCGCTCGACCTGGGCAAAAAGCGTTTCAACGAGACGTTGCAGTCCTATCGCGATTTCCGCCGCCTGATCGCCGACCCCAATGTCGACATCGTCCATATCGCCACGCCCCCGCACTGGCACGGCATCATGGCCGTCGAGGCCGCGAAGGCCGGCAAGGACATCTGGTGCGAGAAACCGATGACCCGCACCATCGGCGAGGGCAAGCGCGTCGTGGAGGCCGTCAAGCGCAACAACCGCATCTTCCGCCTCAATACGTGGTTCCGTTTCACGGATACCTTCTACGGCCTGGGCACCACCGTCGAGCCGCTCAAGAAGCTGATCGACAGCGGCCTGCTGGGATGGCCGCTCAAGGTGACCATCTCGGGCACCACCGGCTTCACCTGGAAATTCTTCTGGGTGGGCAAGGAGAACCTCGTCCCGCAGAGGGTTCCGTCGAATCTCGACTACGACATGTGGCTCGGCCCGGCCCCCTACAAGCCTTACAACGAACACCGTGTGCACCAGACTTTCCGCGGTTACTGGGATTACGACGGCGGCGGCCTGACGGACATGGGGCAACACTACATGGATCCCGTGCAGTACCTGCTGGGCAAGGACGAAACTTCGCCCGTGAAGGTCGAGGTCGACGCCCCCGAGCAGCACCCCGACGCCGTGGGTATCTGGCGTAAGATCGTCTATACCTACGACGACGGCTGCCAGATCGTCCTCGAAGGCGAAGGCTTCGAAAGCGGCGGCGACACGCCTTATATCGAAGGCCCGCTGGGCAAGGTCTATAAAGGGTTCCGCTGCACGATCCCCGACATCATGGAGAAACTGGCCGAGATGCCCGACCCTGCGCCGCAGAACACCGACTTTTTGGAATGCGTCCGCACGCGGAGCAAGTTTGCGCTCGACGAGCAGAAGGGACACCGCAGCTCGACGCTCGTGAACCTGGGTGCCTGCGCCCTGCGTTTGAACCGCACGTTGCATTTCGACCCCGACAAACAACTCTTCATCGGCGACGATGCCGCCAACCGACTGATCGACCAGCCGATGCGCGGCCCGTGGCATATTTAAGCACCAGTTACCATGAAAAAGATAATCATACGACTTTTTATGCTGGGAGCATTGGCCGCCCTGCTGCCCGCAGGAGCCGCCGCCCAGCAATCGGATGCCCGCCAGCGCACGACGGAAACCATCGTCGCCGACGGACTCGCACAGCTCCCCGCAGCCGATGCCAAGGTTTTCAACCAGGTGATGGGCGAACTGGCCGCCACCGGAAGCAAGGGGGTCGAGATGATCGCCGCCATGCTCGTCCCTGCCGACAAGGGCAAGAACGCCACGTTCGAATACGCCCTTAACGGCGTGGTGGCCTATGTGACCGACCCGGCGCACGAAGCGCTTCGTGACGATGTCCGCAAGGGCCTGCTGGCAGCTATCGACCGTTGCGGCGACGACGCTAACCGGGCTTTCCTTTTCTCGCAGCTGCAATTCTGTTCGACGGCCGCCGATGCCGCCGCCATGGCCCGTTATCTGGACGACCCCTACCTGGCCGGCTATGCCCTCCGGGCGCTGGTCTCGACCCCGGGTACGGAAGCACTGCTGCTCGCCGAGGCCGGCAAGGACGACCTTACCGCCGCCCGCAAACAGGCGCTCGCCTACGCTTTCGCTGAAAAGCGGCTTGCCGCTGCCGAACCGTTTCTCCTGACATGGCTCGAAGGTGCCGATGCGCAGACTGCGGAGCAGATCTATAACGCATTGGCCGCCTGCGGTTCGCAGGCCTCGGTCAAGCCGCTGGCCGCTGCCGCTGCCAAGACCGGCTGCGCATGGAACGATGCCGGCGCTGCGGACGCTTACCTGCGCCTGCTCGCAAGGCTTGCCGCCGCAGGCGACGCCCGGGCCGTAAAGGCCGCCAGGGGATTGCTCAAATGCGACCTCCAGTACATCCGCGGCGGTGCGCTCGCGATCCTGGTCGATGCCCTCGGTGCCGGGAAGGCGATGCCTTACGTGCTGAAGGCCGTTGAGGAGGGGCCTGCCGAATACCGTTATGCCGCCCTGCAATCGCTCGGCAAAGGCGACGACAAACTTTTCGCACAGGTTGCAGCCGGCATGCCGCGCTACGATGCCGCCGCGCAGGCCGCCGTTATCGGATGGCTCGGGGAGTGCGGCGCCGTGTCGCAGGCCGATGTGATTACGGCCGCCGTAGCGTCGCCCGACGACCGCGTGGCCGAGGCCGCAATTGCCGCCTCGGGCCGTATCGGCGGCGGGAAGGCGCTTCAGGCTTTGGCCGGGGCGCTCGAAGGCCCGCATGCCGGTGCCGCGATGAAAGCCCTCCTGGCATTCAACGGACAGATCAACCCCGAAGTGGGGCGGCTGCTTGCGAAGGATGATGCCGCGGCACTCGTTCCTGCGCTCAAGCTGGCCGCCGCGCGCCGCATGTCCACGGCCGCAGACCGGGTGTTCGCACTGCTCGGCTCCTCCGACGCGGAGGTTCGTGCCGCCGCGTACGGGGCGCTTCCCTTCGTCGCCCAGCCGCAGCACATGGATCGGCTTTCCGAATTGCTCGACGCTTCCGATGAGGCCCACACGGCCGCGATCCAGTCGGCGCTGATCCGCACCTCGGGGCAGCTCCCCGCCGACAGGCGGTACGGCGCCGTCGCAGGTTATATGAAGGCCTCGAAAACCCCTGCGCGTTACTATCCCGTGCTGGCGCAGAGCGGCACGCAGGAGGCTGTCGCCAGCCTGCTCGACGGGTTTCGCTCCGGGAACCGCGACGCGGCTTTCGCCGCCCTGCTGACGGTCGAAAATCCTGCCATGACCGATATCCTTTACGGAATCGCTGCCGAGCATCCGACGCTCACCGACCGCGCCCTCATGCGCTATGCCGACCTGGTTTCGCAGTCCGTCGTGACCCCGATCCGCCGCTACCAGCTTTACAGACAGGCTCTCGCACTCAGGCCTTCGGCCGCCGTGCAGGCCAAATTGCTCGGCTACCTTTCGGGCGTATACGCCCTCCCGGCACTGATGCTGGCCGCCGAATACCTCGACGATGCGCAGACCGCCGCCCCGGCCGCCGCGGCCGTGAAGACCATCGTTGCCAAGTGCAACCCGATGCCCGGCGGCGAAGCTGTCCGCAAGGCTTTGGAGCGGGCGCACGAGGTCTATAAGGAACTCGCCAAATCCGACGCCGACGCCGGGTATGCCGTGGATGAAATCACGGGACTGCTCGGTAAGATCCCGGCGGACGGATTCGCCGTGCTGCCGGCCGACGGGCTCGCGGGATGGACGGCCGTGGCCGTGAATCCTGCCGAGGCGAAGACGCTGCCTGCCCGTCAGGCGGCGAAGCTCCGCAAAGCCGCCGACGAGGCGGTGGCTGCCAATTGGGGCGCTGCGAACGGCCTGCTCGAATTTGCCGCCAAGGCTCCCGCGACGATCGGGACTGAAAAGGAATACGAGAATTTCGAACTCTGGATCGAATGGCGTTCCGAGGGCGAGGCCGGCATGGCCGTGCGCTCGATGCCGCTGATCCGCCTGGGCGGTGCCGCCGGGACGGGGCTCGCGGACGGCAAGGCCGCCCGAACCGTTGCCGACAACGCTCCAGGGACGTGGAATACGCTCTATGTTAAGGTCGTGGACGATCGTATCACGCTGGTGGAGAACGGCGTGAAAGTTGCCGAAAATGCCGTGATGACGAACCTCTGCGCACCCGGCGGGCCGGTTTATGCACAAGGCCGTATCGAACTGGCCGGACAGGGTGCTCCCGTCGCCTTCCGAAACCTCTGGATCAACGAATTGCCGTCGACACCCGTCTTCTCCCTCCCGGCCGACGAGGCTGCCGCGGGCTACGAGGTGCTCTTCGACGGGCGTTCGCTCCACAAGTGGACGGGCAATACGACCAATTATGTGCCGCTGGACGGTACGATCGACGTGACGGCCACCTACGGCGGTTCGGGGAACCTCTACACCGTCGGGGAATACGGCGATTTCATCCTGCGCTTCGAGTTCCGGTTCCTCACCGAGGGCGTCAACAACGGCATCGGTATCCGTACGCCGATGGGCGTCGATGCCGCGTTCCACGGGATGGAGATACAGATTCTCGACCACGATGCGCCGATCTACAAGGGCATCAGCGATTACCAGCAGCACGGTTCGGTTTACGGCGTCATCCCGGCCGAGCGCGTGAAGTTCGGCGAGCTGGGTGAGTGGAATACCGAGGAGATACGTGCCGTGGGCGACCGCATTACGGTCACGGTCAACGGCCGGGTGATCCTCGACGGCAATATCCGCGAAGCCTGCCAGGGGCATAATGTTTCCGAGGACGGTTCGAAGGTCAATCCCTATACGGCCGACCACCGCAACCACCCGGGGCTTTTCAACAAGTCGGGCCATATCGGCCTGCTGGGCCATGGCGCCGGCATCCAGTTCCGCAACCTGCGTGTGCTGGATCTGGGCGCAGGCCGCAAATAACAACCGCCGGGGTCGCCTCCCGTCCGGATCTCTTTCCGGACGGGCGACCCCCGGGGACGGCGCGGGAACTCTCCGCACCCGATCCCGAAACTTGTAACCTGTCGGGCGTACCGCGCCGCAGCGGGTACGCCGCGGGCGGAGATTGAGCCCCGGCCGTGCGAATTGCCGCGCCGCCCGATATAACCTTTTGGAGGATTCCGATGAAAAACGAACCGACCGTTTCCCGCCCCGTGCGGATTGTGGTGATAGGAGCCGGGAACCGGGCCAATAAGTACCTCGAATATGCCCGCCGGTATCCCGACCGGCTGCAGCCCGTCGCCGTCGTCGATGTGAACGACCTGCGCCGCCATGCCTTCGCCCGGGATTTCGGACTGCCTGCCTGCAGGAGCTATGCGCATTACGATGACTTCTTCGCCGATGGTGTCGAAGCCGACATGGTGCTGATCTCGACCCCCGAGAACGTCCATTTCGACCCGGCGGTCAAGGCCATCGACGCGGGATACCACATCCTGCTCGAAAAGCCGATCGCCCAGCACCTCGAAGAGTGCCGCGAAATCGCCCGCCGCGCCCGCGAACGGGGCGTGATGGTCGGCGTCTGCCATGTGCTGCGCTACCATCCCTATTTTGCCAAGATCCGCGAGATAGTCGCCTCGGGCGAGCTGGGGCAGGTCGTCTCGGTCAACCATACCGCCGCCGTGGGCCTCGGCCGTGCCACGCACAGCTACGTGCGCGGGATTTTCCGCCGCGAGCGGGAATCGAATCCGATCCTGCTGGCCAAATGCTGCCACGACATCGACTTCCTGCTGTGGCTCACCGGCGCGCATTGCCGCAGCCTGTCGTCCTTCGGCTCGCTGCGCTGGTTCCGTGCGGAGAATGCCCCCGCAGGTGCGGGGCGCCGCTGCCTCGACTGCGCGATAGAGTCCGCCTGTCCCTTTTCGGCACGCGACCTCTACTATGTCCGCCGCGACTGGGTGGCGAACTTCGATGTCCCCGAAGGCAAGACCCTCGATGAGACTATCCTCGAGGAGCTTCGCACCGGGATCTACGGCCGTTGCGTCTACCACTGCGACAACGACGTGGTCGATCACCAGCTGCTTGCGATGGAGATGGAGGGCGAGGTGACCGTGAGCCTTTCGATGGAGATGTTCACGGCCGACGATTTCCGCAAGACGCACGTCCGTCTGACGGGCGGCGAGATCGACGGCGACGAGAGGACGCTGCGCGTGCGCAGGTTCTGCGGCGGCGAAGAGCGGACTTACGATTTCTCGGATATCGTAGGGCAGCCGTTCCATGCCGGTGCCGACCTGCACCTTATCGGGGATTTCATCCGGGCGCTCCGCGATCCGGGCTATCCGTTCCTGACGACCATCGAGGATTCGATCGAAAGCCACCGTATCTGCTACGACGCCGAGCGCAGCAGGCGCACCGGGACGACGATCCGCGTCGACAGGACGAAATAACGCACTGCGGAAAAGGCCGGATGTCCGGCCTTTTCCATTTTTAGCACCGTCTTTGCTACCTTTGCCGGAAACGGCCTCCCATGGAAATCCTCTATCGATGGATCGACGGCATCAACGACGTGCTGTGGTCATACCTGCTGGTCGCACTCCTGCTGGGGTGCGCCGTCTGGTTCACGTTGCGTACGCGCGGCGTGCAGTTCCGTATGCTGGGCGAGATGGTGCGCGTGCTGGGCGAGTCGGCCGGCAGCGGCCCCCGGGGCGAGAGGCATGTCTCGTCGTTCCAGGCATTCGCCGTGTCGCTGGCCAGCCGCGTCGGCACGGGTAACCTGGCGGGCGTCGCCACGGCGATCGCCGTCGGCGGGCCGGGCGCCGTGTTCTGGATGTGGGTCATCGCCCTGCTGGGTGCGTCGAGTGCCTTCGTCGAATCGACCCTCGCTCAACTCTACAAACGCAAGGGGCGGGACTCCTATATCGGCGGCCCGGCCTACTACATGGAACGCGGACTGGGCAAACGCTGGATGGGCGTCCTCTTCGCCGTGCTGATCTCCGTGACATTCGGTTTCGCCTTCAACTCGGTGCAGAGCAACACGATCTGCGCGGCCTGGGAGGGTGCTTTCGGCTTCGACCACCATTGGGTCGGCGCCGGCCTGGCGCTGCTCACGCTGCTGGTCATCTTCGGAGGCATCCACCGTATCGCCCGGGTGAGCGGGGTGGTCGTCCCGGTCATGGCACTGGGATATATCGTCCTTGCGCTGGGCGTCGTGCTCTTCAATTTCCGGCGGTTGCCCGAGGTCGTGGAGCTGATCGTCGCCAATGCCTTCGGTTGGGAGCAGGCGCTGGGCGGCGGTGCCGGCGCAGCGCTCATGCAGGGCATCAAGCGCGGCCTGTTCAGCAACGAGGCAGGCATGGGCTCGGCGCCGAACGTAGCCGCAACGGCCCATGTGTCGCACCCGGTCAAGCAGGGACTGATCCAAACCCTCGGGGTCTTTACCGACACGCTCGTGATTTGCACCTGCACGGCCTTCATCATCCTCTTCGGCGGCGTCCCCGATGCTTCGCTGTCGGGTATACAGCTTACGCAGGCGGCGCTGGTCGGCGAAATCGGCCCTGCGGGCGGCATCTTCGTCGCCGTGGCGATCTTCCTTTTCGCCTTCAGCAGCATTATCGGGAATTACTACTACGGCGAGGCCAATGTCCGGTTTATCACCCGCCGCCCCTGGGTGCTGACCCTTTACCGGGTGCTGGTCGGGGGCATGGTGCTATTCGGGGCACTCGCCACGCTCGACCTGGCCTGGAGCCTGGCCGACATCACGATGGCCTTCATGACCCTCATCAACCTCGTGGCGATCGTCCTTCTCGGGCGCCAGGCGTTCCTGTTGCTGGCCGACTACGTGGGCCAGCGGCGCCGCGGCATCAAAAACCCGGTCTATACCCGCGACCGTATCCCCTCGCTCGAAGACAAGGCGGAGTGCTGGTAGCACCCCGCCCTGTAAGGCATGCCCGGAACCGGGCTATTGCACGAACCGCCGTGTCACGCGGAAACGCTGCATGGCCGCCACCACGAGGTAACTTGCGGCGAAGGCGAGGCATGCGATCAGCAGGATGCGCAGGAGCGTCGGCAGTGCCGGGATCCGGGCGACGAGGTCATAGCCGGCCTGCACGAGGATGAAGTGGCAGAGGTAGATGCCGAACGTCGCGCCTGCCAGCCGCGAGAGCCATGCGCGGGGCTTGAAGTCCAGCTTGCGCACGATTACGAAGACCGGGTAGGTCATCATGAAGACGTTGATGCCCGCGAAATACCATACGATCTCAAGGTACGCGTAGTTGCCCGGGAAGTGGTTTTGCAGAGCGACGTATCCGAAGGCCGTGATCAGGTAGCCCGCAATGAACATCGGGATGCAGACGGCCAGTGTCCGGCGCCAGTCCCATGCGGGCGGGAATTTCACCAGGTAGTATGCCAGCACGAGGTAACCCGCGAAGCCCGAGACGTAGTAGAACGTCCCGAATTCGTTCCAGTCGCAGACGCCGTAGAGCCCCATGTTTCCGAAATTCCCCGTGTAGCCCAGCATCGGCGCGAACATCTTGGCGTAGGGCAGCAGCAGGGTCACGCCCCATACGCCGAGCAACGTTTTGAGTTCGCTGCGCGAAGCCCTTTCGAGCCATGCGCTGACCACGGGCATGATCAAATACAGCCCTGCGAGCATGTAGAGGTACCACAACGGCGTAGTGTCGAACGTGAAATTGAATACGAATGTCCGGAGTTTGTGCAGCGTGGCGCCCCAGGTGAAATTTTCGGGGTCGATCGCCGGGCTCTGGCTTGCGGTGACGTAATTGAGGTAGACGTAATAAAGCAGCGGCAGCACGACCGACCAGAAAACGAGTGCCGCGAGAATGCGTCCGATGCGCTTGCGGTAGAAGCCGGCGAGGCCGGTTTTCACCGGGAGCAGCAATACGCCCGTCATCATGACGAACAGCGGCACGCAGCAGCGCACGAAACTGCCCGAAAAGGCTCCTGTGAGGAATGCGGCGCGGTCGTTGTCGAACTGGCCGACGAAGGGGTCGCAGCAGTGCGAAAAGACCACCAGGAAGCAGGCGGTCACGCGCAACAGGTCTACCCAGCCGATGCGTTCGCGGGCCGGGGCGTTCGGGTTGGGAAGTCGGGTCTCCATCTGTTTGTCGGGGTTAATCGGATTTTTGCGAAGATACGAAAAAAAGCGCGCCGCCACGATTTTTTTCGCAGCGGTGCGCCGTTTTTTGTGCCGGGACGTGCGGTTTTTTATGCCCTGCCGTCCTGTTCGGGGCCGGAATATACCGTCTCGCCCGCCATTGCGTCCTTGTTCGGGCATTCGGTTTTTGCCTCCCGGCTCTTTCGTCAGAGCTCTTGCCTGCCGCCGCTTGCGCTTCAGCCATTACGTCCCAGCCCTTGCCTTCCGGCCCTTTCGTCCCGGCTCTTACCCCGCCCTTGCGTCGGAGCCCTTGTCTCCCGGCTGTCCTTGCGCCGGGACGTGCGGTTCGCCGCGCCCGGTGCCGCCTGCCGGTCAGTTCACGACGACCGTCGGGAAATATTCGCGGAAAAGCGCCGCGGCACGTTCCGACTGTTCCGGGGTGTTCTCCTGTACGCCTGCGAGCCTGTACTCTTTGCCCATTGCTTCGTATTTGTGGACGCCGAGCGTGTGATAGGGCAGTATCTCTACCCGCTCTACCTGTTTGTAGCCGCCCAGCCGTTCGCCCAGCGCGCGGATGTCGGCCTCGGCGTCGCTGTAACCCGGCACCAGTACGTAGCGCAGCCAGAACGGCTTGCCGTGTTCTTCGAGCCATGCCGCCGTGCGGAGCGTCTGGGCATTGTCGCGCCCCGTGAGCGTGCGGTGGCGCTCCGGATCGGCCTGCTTGACGTCGAGCAGCACCAGGTCGACCAGCCCCAGCAACTCCTCGACCGCCGGGTTCCAGACGCCGCCGTTCGAGTCGAGGCAGACGTGGATGCCCGCCCCGTGCAGCTGCCGCACGAGCGGCACCAGCGCCGCGGCCTGGAACGTCGGCTCGCCGCCCGAGAAGGTCACCCCTCCGCGCCGTCCGAAGAACGGTTTCTGGTCTGTGGCCATGCGCAGGATCTCTTCCGCAGGCGTGGGCTTTCCCCCGCAGGCGTCGATCGTATCGGGGTTGGCACAGTAGAGGCAGCGGAAATTGCAGCCTTGCAGGAAAACGACGAGCCGGAGTCCCGGCCCGTCGAAAGTTCCCATCGATTCGTAGGAATGTATTCGAAGCATAATCTGAATATTGTCGCCCTGCTCGCGGTTGGTCGGCGTAATCTGCGGCCTGCAGGCCGCAATTTATAAATCCGACCCCACTCCGCACCCCTCCCTTGAGAGGGGCTTGTGTCCGCCTGCGGCGGAAATCCGGCGTGGTGTGGCGCGGCAGTGGCGGCTGAAAATTTACATCCTCTCGTGGAAGCTGCGGCTGATGACCTCCAACTGGTGTTCGCGGCTCAGCTTGGTGAAGTTCACGGCATAGCCCGATACGCGGATCGTCAGCTGCGGATAGTTCTCGGGATGCTCCATGGCGTCTTCGAGCATCGCGCGGTTCAGCACGTTGACGTTCAGGTGGTGTGCGCCCTTCGTAAAGTAACCGTCGAGCATCGTCACCAGGTTCTCGATCCGCTCCTCTTCGGTCGGGCCCAGCGATTTGGGGACGATCGAGAAGGTGTTCGAGATGCCGTCCTGCGAGTCGCGGTAACGGAGTTTGGCCACCGAGGCGAGCGAGGCGATGGCGCCGCTCTTGTCGCGTCCGTGCATCGGGTTGGCCCCCGGTGCGAAGGCCACGCCCTTGGCACGTCCGTCGGGCGTCGCGCCGGTTTTCTTGCCGTACATCACGTTCGAGGTGATGGTCAGCAGCGAAAGCGTCGGGCGGGCGTTCTTGTAGACGGGCAGTTTCTTGAGCTCCTCGCTGAAGAAGTACACGAGGTCTACGCCCAGGTGGTCTACGCGGTCGTCGTTGTTGCCGAAGCAGGGGAATTCGCCCTGGATGTCGAAGCCTTCGCTGAGCCCCTCGGCATTGCGGCGGGCGGTCACTTTGGCATATTTGATGGCCGAGAGCGAGTCGAGGGCGATCGAAAGTCCTGCTACGCCGTAGGCGAGGTTGATGCGCGGGTCGGTATCGACGAACGCCATCTGCGCCTTCTCGTAGTAGTATTTGTCGTGCATGTAGTGGATGATGTTCATCGCCTCGTTGTAGACGCGGGCGATTTCGGTCAGCACCATCTTGTAGTTGCGCATTACCTCCTCGAAGCGCAGCGGGCCCTCCGAAAGGGCGGGGATGCCCTTGACCATCAGCGTGCCGGTATTCTCGCAGCGGCCGCCGTTGATAGCCAGCAGCAGCGCCTTTGCCAGGTTGCAGCGCGCGCCGAAGAACTGGATCTGGCGGCCGATGTCCTGGTACGATACGCAGCAGGCGATGCCGTAGTCGTCCGAATGGCGCACTTCGCGCATCAGTTCGTCGTTCTCGTACTGGATCGAACTGGTGTCGGCCGAAACCTTGGCGCAGAAATCCTTGAACCCCTGCGGCAGGTCGGGGCTCCACAGGATCGTGAGGTTGGGCTCGGGCGAAGGGCCGAGGTTGTAGAGCGTCTGCAGGAAGCGGAACGAGGTCTTCGTTACCTTCGTGCGGCCGTCGTTGAAACGTCCGCCGATGGCCTCGGTCACCCACGTCGGATCGCCGGCGAAGATGTCGTTGTAGGACTGCATCCTCAGGTGGCGAACCATGCGCAGCTTGATGACGAACTGGTCGATGAGCTCCTGTGCGAACACCTCGTCGATGTTGCCGTGCGCCAGGTCGTATTCGATGAAGATGTCGAGGAACGACGATACGTTGCCCAGCGACATTGCGGCGCCGTCCTGCTCCTTCACGGCTGCGAGGTAAGCCATGTAAACCCACTGCACGGCCTCCTGTGCCGAATGTGCCGGGCGGCTCAGGTCGAGCCCGTAGTATTCGCCCATCGTACGGATGTCCTTCAGCGCCTTGATCTGCTCGGCGACCTCTTCGCGCAGGCGGATACGGGCGTCGGTCATCGGGCCGGTCAGGTCGTGCAAGTCCTGCTGCTTGGCTTCGATCAGGCGGTCGGTGCCGTAGAGCGCCAGGCGGCGGTAGTCGCCGATGATGCGGCCGCGGGCGTAGTTGTCGGGCAGGCCCGTCAGGAAGCCCAGCGAACGGAACGAGCGAATCTCCTCGGTGTAGACGTCGAACACGCCGTCGTTATGCGTCTTGCGGTAGTGGGTGAAAATATCCCTGACCTTCTCGTCCACGTCCACGCCGTTCTCCTTGCAGGCGCGCGATACGACGTTGATGCCGCCGAAGGGCTTGATGGCCCGCTTGAGCAGCTCGTCGGTCTGCAGGCCCACGATCAGCTCCTGTTCCCTGTCGATATAACCCGCCTTGTGCGAGGTGATGGTCGAGACGGTGGCATTGTCCAGCGAGCGGACGCCGTTGTTGTTCCGCTCCTCTTCGAGCGCCTTGAGGCAGAGGTTCCAGATGTGCTTGGTACGTTCGGTAGGGCCCTGCAGGAAAGTGGCGTCGCCCAGGTAGGGGGTGATGTTCGTCTGCACGAAGCTCGTGACGTTGATTTCCTTGCTCCAAAGCCCGTCGATAAAGGTTTTGTTCAATTCCATAGAATGTTATTCAAAATGAGATTAAAATTGTCGTATTTGGGAGTCACAAAGGTATGTTATTTTTTTCACAATACCGAAATCTTTGGGGTATTTTCTTAAAAAAACTTAAAAAATACCTAACAATAGGGAGCTTCCGCCCGCGGGTTTGCACGGGGCGGGATTATTGCGTAGTTTTGCGGGAGTAAAATATCCCCGTTATGGAAGAGCTGACACTTACCACCCCGGCGCTGCTGTTCTCCGCCGTTTCGCTGATCCTGCTGGCCTATACCAACCGGTTTCTTTCTTATGCCCAGCTGGTTCGCACGCTCAAGGAACAACACCTGCAACACCCCTCGAAAGTCACCCGTGCGCAGATCGACAACCTGCGCCGCCGTCTGCACCTCACGCGTACGATGCAGATCCTGGGCGTCACGAGCCTGTTCCTGTGCGTGGTGACGATGTTCCTTCTCTACGTCGGCCTGATCCTCCTTTCCGCCTATGTCTTCGGTGCGGCGCTGTTGCTGCTGATCGGGTCGCTCGGCGTGTCGATTTGGGAAATCCAGATTTCGGTGCGTGCGCTGGAGATCCACCTGCACGACATGGAGAAATAATTCGCCGGTCTTGTCCGGTTGCGCGCTGGCCTCCTTTTCCACAGGGAGATACCGGGGAATTGTCCCTATGACCGCGGCGGTTCCGCTTCCCATGCCATATCCCTGAAAAAACGAAGATGCCGCGACATCCCGTCACTGCATCTCCCACTAACCTACTTATGTAACCTAAAACCAACTCGGAAACCTTCTTCCGGTTCCCACGTTGCAAAGATACGGGGCCGTCGTTACGGGCGAATGACGATCCCGTTACGTTCCGGCGACAAATGCCGCCCTGTCCGGGAAAATCCTCCGGCGGGGCGGATTGCCGGCCGCTTTTTGCGGGTGCCGCTTTTGCGGGGCGGCCTGTCGTATTCCGGCTGCGTTTGCCGGGGCGTTCAAAAAACCCTCCTTCGAAAAGGAGGGTTCGGGTGGATTTCGTATGGGAGCCCCGTGCTATTTTTTGTGCTCCAAAAAATAATGCTGCGACTTGAGCAGGTTGCGGGCCTGCAGGATCATTGTTTTGGTTTCGTTGAGGATCGTCAGGTAGAGGACGCTGGCGCGCGTGCTCACCGTCTCGTCGCCGTTGATGCGGCGCAGCTGGCTCTTGATGGCCTCGACGATCGTGTCGAAGAGTTTGTCGCGCATCTCCAGCACCATGTCCAGGTCGGAGAAGTCTTTGGTGCGCAGCATGTCGTTGATCTTGTCGAAGATCGCTTCCACCTGGTCGTTCACGCGCATCAGGTCTACGATCTGCTCCTTGGTGAGCCCCTCGTGGTGGTTGTTGATGTGCTCGTATGCCGGGCGTGTTATGTGGATCAGCGCCTTGGTCACCTCCGAGAGGTAATCCACCACCTGTACGTAGAAATGTCCCGTGTCGATGTCGCACTGTTGCAGGCGCCGCAGCGTAGGCATGATGCCGTACTTGCGGTCGCGCGCCTCTTCGAAGAGCTTGTCCGACGACTGTACCATCTCCTTGAGTACCTTGCGGTTCTCCTTGAATACCGCCACCAGCGTACGGTTGTAGATGCGCGTCACGTGCTCCATCGTCGTGCAGACCTCGCCGATGCAGACGCAGAGCACCTCGTCCGGGCTCTCGGCCTTGACGACGGGCGATTCTTTGGTTTCGGCGGCCTTGATCTGCTCGACGTTGCGGTGGCTGCGAACCAGCAGCCATGCGCAGAGTGCGACGAGCACCGTCACGGCGATCCAGCCGCCCCACAGCAGGAGCAGTGTCACGCCGAAGGCGATCAGGAATCCGCCGAGCGCCGTGATGAACCAGCCCGAGATGACGGCCATCACGCCCGTAATGCGGTATACGGCGCTCTCGCGTCCCCAGGTGCGGTCGGCCAGCGACGAACCCATGGCCACCATGAATACCACATAGGTCGTCGACAGCGGCAGCTGGTACGAAGTGCCGATGGCGATCAGGATCGATGCGGCCGTGAGGTTCACGACGGCGCGGATCATGTCGTACGGCGCCGACGAACGCTCCTCTGCGGGCAGCGGCTCGAACCTCCGGTCGATGGCCTTCTGCATGCGGACGGGGATCAGCCCCGTCCACATCGTGTTGAGTACCAGTGTGGCACGTACCAGGCTGCGTGAAATGAACGTCGAGCCGAAGCGCTCTTCACCCTCGTGCTGCGAGGCGAGCGACAGCTCGGTCTCGGTGACATGCTGCGATTTCTTCGAGAAGAACAGTGTCAGCACCATCACCAGCCCCGATGCCAGCAGCAGCAGGAAATTGGCGCGTGCCGGTTCGGCCAGTTCGCCCATCATGATCGACTCGCTGCCGGCTTCGCGGGCGATCTGCCATGCGTCGTAGCTGGCCAGCGGCACACCGATGAAGTTCACCAGGTCGTTCCCCGCGAATGCCAGCGCCAGCGCGAAGGTGCCCGAAAGGATCGTGATGCGCATGATGTTGAGCCGCATGCGCTGGAAAAGCCACAGCACGACCGACGATGCGGCCCAGAATGCCAGCAGCGTTACCAGCACGTGCTCCCCGACGTAGTCCGCCACCGACGTGGGGATCAGCCCCGAGCTTTTCAGTCCCTTGAACAGGGCGAAATAGAGGATGCCCGCCAGCGAGATGCCGCACCATACGGCTCCCCAGCGGCGGAACACCGGTGCGAAGCGGAACGAGAAGATCAGCCGCGAGACGTACATGAACAGCGACCCGGCGGCGAATGCCAGCGCCACGGAGAGCAGGATGGCCGCGATGATGGCCATGGCCTTGCCCGTGTTGATGTATTGCGAAAGGTCGGCTATGGAAGCCCCGGCGTCGCCCCAAATATGGAACAGCGCCGCCGCGACCCCGGCGCCCAGCAACCCGAAGACCATTGACACGGTGGTCGACGTCGGCAGCCCGAGCGTGTTGTAGAGGTCTAACAGCAGGATGTTGCCGAGCATCATGCCCAGGAAGAGCATCATGATCTCCTGGAAGGAGAATTGCCCGGGGTAGAATACGCCGCTTCGGGCGACCTCCATCATGCCGCTCGACGTGAGCGTCCCGACGAGGATGCCTGCGGCTGCGATCCAAAGTATGACGCGCCGCGGGGCGACTTTCGACCCCAGGGCCGAGTTGAGGAAATTGACCGCGTCGTTGGCCACGCCCACGACGATGCCCATCACGGCCAGTAGGCCCATGATGATTACGATACAAGTGAATAGGGGACTCATGGTTTGTTCTGTTTCTGGATTTTTCCGCCGTAAAGGTCTGAAACAAATATTACAAAAACGTTACAGTCCGGTTGCGCCCTTATGAATGTTTGCGCAGGGTGAAGACGAATTCCAGCCCGCCGCGTTCGCCGTTGCGTACGGTGATCGTCCCGCCGTGGATCACGACGGCGTTTTTGACGATCGAAAGCCCGAGTCCCGTGCCGCCCAGCTTGCGCGAGCGCCCCTTGTCGATACGGTAGAACCGCTCGAAGAGGTGCGGGAGGTGATCTTCGTCGACGCCGATGCCGTTGTCGGCGAAAAGTATCGTGCATGCCTCTGCCGTGTCCGAAAGCAGGCGGATGAAGATGTCGCGCCCGCCCGAGTAGGCCGCGGCGTTGTCCGCCAGGTTGCGGAAGACGGAACTTAGCAGCGAGGGGTTACCCTCGACCTCGACCGGGCCTTGGAAATCGCAGTTCACGCGCAGCCGCTGCCCCTCGGGGCGCAGCTCCATGTCGGCCCTGACCTCGTCGATCAGGTCGTTCAGCACCACGGGTTCCTTGCCGATGACCTCCCTGCCCTCGTCCATGCGCGTGATGGTCGAGACGTCGGAGAGCAGGTGCCGCAGCCGTTCGACCTGCGCACAGCTCTTTTCGAGGAACGCCGTGCGTTTCTCCGCCGTCAGGCAGGGGTTGGCCAGCAGCGTTTCCAGATAACCCTGTATTGCGGCCACGGGGGTCTTCAGCTCGTGGTTGATGTTGTTGGTGAGTTGTTTCTTGATACGGATTTTCTCCTGCTCTTCGTGCAGCGCCAGGGCATGTTCCCGGTCGCGGTCGGCCGTCGTGCGTTGCAGGCGGGCGTAGAGGCGGATGATGTGGTTCGAGATGTCGCCCAGCTCGTCGTGGGGGAAGGTCTCTTTGTCGTCGATCCGCTCGCCCCGCTCGGCGTGCTCGGCAAATTCGTTCAGGCGTGTGATGTTGTGCCCCAGGCGGCGGGTCGTGAAGTAAGCCGCAATGCTCATCAGCAGCGTGACGCCCAGCATGAACCACAGGAATTCCCAGTCGGCCGCGAGTACTTCGCGCAGCGAAACGGAGTAGGGGACGGCCGAGCGGACGATGATCCCGTCGCCCTTCATGGCCGAATAGAAATAGTATTGGTCGGTGCTTTCCGAGTGGCGGTGGATGGTGTAACCGGTGCCATGGGCGATCGCTTCGGTGACTTCGGGGCGCCCGAGGTGGTTGGCTGCGGGCAGCGAGTCGGCCGAGTTGTCGAACAGGACGCGCCCGTCGTCGTCGATGACCGTTACGCGCAGGTCGCCGTAAGGAAGGGGATGTCCGGTGAGGAATGCCCCGGGTGCGGTGCCCTCGCCGAGTGCGTCGAGCAGGCGCAGGTTGAAGAGTTGCAGCCGGGCATCGAGCCGCTCGGCCTTGAAGCGCTTCTCGCGGCTGTACTGGAAGGTGACGAAGCAGGCCACCAGCGCCCACGAGAAGGCGAACAGCAGCAGGAACAGCCGCCTGTGGTAGGAAAACCTATTCCTCAAAACCGTAGCCATAGCCCAGGCGTGTTACGATGTGTTCCCCATAGGGGCCGATCTTACGGCGCAGGCGCGTGATGTTCACGTCGATGGTGCGGTCGAGCACGATTACCTCGTCGCTCCATACCTGCCGCAGGATCTCTTCGCGCGAGAATATCTTGCCGCGCGAGGAGAGCAGCAGCGCCAGGATCTCGAACTCTTTTTTGGTCAGCGCCAGTGGCTTCCCGTCGATCGTGCAGACCTTGCGCGTGAGATCCATCCGCAGCCCTTCGAACGCCACGGCCTTCTCTTCGGCGGCCGGCTGTGCCGTGCGGCGCAGCACGCTGCGTACGCGTGCCAGCACTTCGCGGATGGAAAAGGGCTTGGCGATGTAGTCGTCGGCCCCGATGTTGAGTCCTGCCACCGTATCGTCCTCGGTGTCCCTGGCCGTGCAGAAAATGATCGGCACGCCTGCCGTCTCGGGGCGGGACTTGAGCTGCCGGGCCATCTTGAACCCGCTCGTTTCGCCCATCATGACGTCGAGCAGAATCAGCGAATAACGTTCGGGATGCATGTCGAGCGCCTGTTCGGCGCTGTAAGCCACGTCGACCTCATAGCCCTCGACCTCGAGGTTGAACTGCAGAATCTCACACAGCGATTCTTCGTCGTCGACTACCAGGATTTTGTACTTTGTCATAACTGTTACGGATTGGAATCCGGCTCAAAAGTACGTAACAAACCGCTTTTTGCACCTCCCGTGCCGCATATTTAACCGAAATGTAACAGACTCTCACTCACCCAGCACGGCCATCTGCTGCCGGATCGACTCCTCGTGGATGGCCTGCAGGACGGAACGCATGAATTCCCGGTCCATACCCATCCGGATGGCCTGATCCGCCCGCCGGGCCAGCAGTTCCTCGTAGCGCTGCGCCTGCAACACGGGCATGTTGTGCTCCTTCTTGTACTGCCCGATATCGCGCGAGACGCGCATGCGCCGCGAGAGCAGTTCGAGCAGTTCGTCGTCCAGCTTGTCGATCTGCGACCGCAGTTCGGTCAGACTTTCGGTCGTGGCGTTGGTTTCGCGGATCACGAGGTTGCGGCAGATGTAGGCCAGTCCCTGCGGCGTCACCTGCTGCGCCTTGTCGCTCCATGCGCAGTCGGGCGAGCAGTGGGCCTCGATGATCAGCCCGTCGAGCCCCAGGTCCATGGCCTGCTGCGAGAGGGGGGCGATCAGCTCGCGGCGCCCGCCGATATGGCTCGGGTCGCAGAATATCTGCAGCCCCGGGAGGCGGCGGTGCAGCTCGATGGGGATCGACCACATCGGGTGGTTGCGGTAGAGGCTTTTGTCGATCGACGTGAACCCGCGGTGGATGACACCCAGGCGGCGGATGCCGGCGTTGTAGATGCGTTCCACGCCGCCGATCCACAATTCGAGGTCGGGACTCACGGGGTTTTTCACCAGCACCGGGATATCGTGCCCGCGCAACGCATCGGCGATCTCCTGCATGGCGAACGGGTTCGCCGTCGTGCGGGCCCCGATCCAGATCATGTCGATGCCGCCTTCTATCGCTGCCAGGACATGCTTGCGCGTAGCGACCTCCGTGGCGGTATACATCCCCGTTTCGCGTTTTACGCGTTGCAGCCAGGCTATGCCTTCGACGCCTACGCCCTCGAACCCGCCCGGTTTGGTGCGCGGTTTCCACAGTCCGGCGCGGAATAGCTTGAAGCCCTCCGCGGCCAGTTCGCGGGCTGTTTCGATTACCTGCTCTTCGGTTTCGGCGCTGCACGGCCCCGCGATGACCAGCGGCCGACGGGGGTCGAGCCCCGGGAGATTGATGGGTTGTAAGTCGTTCATGGTTTTTATGTTTTTCGTTTTTATCGTTTGTTCCTTGTCAGATTACCGGGTTGGGGCATTCGGCGTATTCGCCCAGGATGCGGAAGTCGCTCGTCAGCGGCCGTGCCGCTTCGATGGCCTGCCGGTAACGCACCGCGTCGTCGAAGGTGACGTCCACGTAGAAGCGGTATTCCCACTCGCGGCCGATGATCGGCAGCGACTGTATTTTCGAGAGGTTGATTTCGTAAAAGGAGAGCAGGGTGAGCACCTTGGAAAGGCTTCCCTGGGTGTGGGGCAGCGAGAAGACCAGCGATGCCTTGTTCGTGCGCGCCGGGTCGGTGAACCCTGCGGCGCAGCTGCGGTCGGCCAGCAGGAGGAAGCGCGTGAAGTTGTGTTTGTTGGTCTCGATGCCCCGTTCCAGGATTTCGAGCCCGTAGAGCTCCGCCGCCCCGGCGCCGCAGATGGCGGCCGTGCCGCGGAGCCGTTGTTCGGCGATTTCGCGGGCGCTGCCCGCCGTGTCGTCGCGTTCGACGACTTTCATCGCCGGATGGGCTTTCAGGTAATCGCCGCACTGCATCAGGGCGATCGGGTGCGAGTGCACCTCGCCGATGTCGCAGGGCGCCTCCCCCGGCAGTGCTGCCAGTACGTGCGAGATGCGGAGTTTGTATTCGCCGATGACGGCGAGCGAACTGCGCCGCAGCAGCTCGTGGTTGGGAAGCAGGCTGCCTGCGATGGTGTTTTCGATGGCCGCGATGCCCAGCAGCGTCGGGTCGGCGGCCATGCGGGCGAACTGCTGGTCGAAGCTGTCGCAGGGCAGGATTTCGACCTGCTCGCCGGGGAAACTGCACCTGGCGGCGGTTTCGTGGAAACATCCGGGTTGTCCCTGTATGGTGATGCGTTTCATAATCGAATTTTAGGCATTAAAAAATCCCGCTCTTTGCAGAACGGGATCCTTCGTGTTTTCACTCTATCGTATCATACAGCTAATTGCATACAACCCCGCTCTTCCTCTTGCTATAAAAGAAAAAGTAAAAAAAGTAATATGCAAAACCGTAAAGTCTCATCTCTCGTGGGGATTAACAGCGACAAATGTAGTAAAATATTTGCGGAATCCAAATTTTCAGCCCTGTTTTTTGCCTGCGGCGGCCGATTTCCGTTTCCGGAACCGCTTTTTGAACTGCTGGCGGCGGCCGAAGAGCAGACGGAAGAAAACCCCCCGCAGCAGCGTGTCGTTGATGTCCCACCCGCGTATGTCGGCGTAGCGATCCAATATGTACAGGAACGGGACGGCCGGGCAGCTCAGCCGCCGCAGGTTGATCATGCATTCGTCGGGGCGCAGCGGCCGGGCGTGGAATCTCATGCGGTTGATGTCGATCAGCTGGAAACGGTAACTGCCTGTCGTACCGTCGTATTCCCAGAGGATATTGGTCTGGTTGAAATCCTCGTGGCAGATCCCTTGCTCATGGAGGCGGACGGTGAAGCGGGCGAAGGCTTCGAGTACGGGCAGCGTGTCCGGCGCCGGGAACTGTTTCATGGTCTGCGGGAGCGGGGTGAGCTCCGACCGGCGGGAAACGAAATAGGCGTCGGCGATCAGGCCGCCCTTGCGGTATTCGCTCCATGCCACCGGTTCCGGGGTGTCGAAGCCCATCCCGCGCAGGCGCAGGGCGTGCTCGTAGGCGCGGCAGGCCTTGTTCTTGCGGAAGAACGAATACATGAACCTGTTGAACACATTGGGGCGCTTATAGCGTTTGACGACAAGGCGTTCGCCCCCGATGTCGAAAGCCCGGATCTGGTTGCGCCCGTCGTGGAGCACCTCGCCCGAGGCGTGGAAAACCTCCGGGAGCCGTTCGATAAAGGGTTGCACGTGCCGTATTGCGGGATTGACCGTTATTTTCATGATGGCGTCCGTTTACCAGGCAAAGTTACGGCAAACACTGTTCCCGTATAGTCCAGTTTGGGAATAATATTGGTGAAATAGATGGAAAAAGGCGTGCCGGTCGTCGGTTTTGCCGTTCGTAGCCGGTATCGTACCGGGTAATATCGGATTCCTTACTTAATTATTCAAGAGGTGGGGGCAGAATTAGCGGCGGTCGTGACTGAGATCTGTTTTACCCCGGTCATTTGTTTTTCGGTTTTTACACGTTATTGCTATCGGAAGGTGCGTGGCGCCGCCGTTCGGATGATGGTTGCATTTTAGTTGCAAATCGGCGGCATGGTCTGGCATTTCACCTTGTCGCCGAAAAAGAAAAAATCCTTGTAACCCATGTTACAAGGATTTTACTATTTATCAGAATGAATTGACTGCGCTAACTATTGCATCGACAATATCTTCGTATAAGATTTTTGAAAGCTCTTTATGTTTCTTGTGGTTCTTTGCAACTCCATCATTCCATGACCCCATTCCTCCGAAAACAAAGGAAGAAAATGCCGCGAATAATAATTGGAGCGCGTCGATTGAATAGTTATTCTTTGGTAGTATATCTTGCAAATATGAATCCTTATATGGGTTCTTTTCATCTAATAGCCGTCTTGCGCTTTCAAATAACTTACCCCAATATTCCAAATTTTCTTCAAGAGCGAAACTTTCAATTTGAGTCAAAGAATTCTTAAGTCGGGTTTTAATTTCTAATAAGTCATATTGTTTGTCGATCGTCGGACGATCCTTAGATATGCACTTGTATTTTACCTGCCATATTTTATTGTCGGGTGCATTTTGATTTATACTACTCCATTCGGCATTCCAAAAGTCTGAATGATCTTCGAAAACAGTTTCTATTAACCAAATCCCTCCACCTCCGACAAAACCTGCCGTCATATAATCGTCCGGCCTTTGCGACTTGAAGTGCAGCCTGAGTTTCAAGCATCCTTTTTCGTTAAGATATTTAAACCATCCGGTTGGACTATCAGCTACCAGCATCTCGACTTTCTTGGAAAACAGGCCTTTTTTCTTTTGATATATAAAGTCGACAGATTTACAATATTGGAAAATACAATTCGAATCGAAATCGTATAGCAAGTTACCCACTTGCAAATAATCGTTGCCGTATCCGATAATGGCAATTACCTGTGCAATAATGTCATTCATGCTCTTGAATGGTTATTCTATCAAATATACTATTTTATCCATGGATATCCAAAAGTTACCCCCCCCCTGCGCAAATTTATGTAACTATTTGTATTAAGTGGTATTATTCGGCTAATGCCTCTAAAAGTCCAAGCGCCTAATCAGTATGTTATGCCTGTTATTTCTTCACCGATCGGTACGAAAAAAGCGGCTACCTTGTTTCGGTAACCGCTTGATTTTAGAGCTGTTGACGAGGATTGAACTCGTGACCTCTTCCTTACCAAGGAAGTGCTCTACCACTGAGCTACAACAGCAACATTTCCCGTTCGAGTGGTGCAAAAGTACATAAGAAAAATGAAAAGACCAAAAAATTGTGAAAAATTCACAATTATTTTCTACCTTTACTTTTGAATTATAACCCATGCTCATGAAACGTATACTAATAGTAGGTGCCGGAGGCCAGATTGGTTCCGAGCTGACAGTCTATCTGCGCAAAATTTACGGTGACCACAATGTCGTGGCGACAGACATGCGCGAATGCAAGGCCCTCGGCGAGGCCGGCCCTTTCGAAGTGCTCAATGCGCTCGATGCGACGGCAATGGCTTCGGTCGTGGCGCGTTACCATATTGATACGATCTTCAACCTGGTCGCTTTGCTCTCGGCTGTGGGCGAACGTAACCCGCAGATGGCCTGGAACGTCAATATGGGGGCGCTCAACAACTCGCTCGAGGTGGCGCGCCAGCACCATTGCGCCCTCTTCACGCCCAGCTCGATCGGTGCTTTCGGCCCCTCGTCCCCCAAGGACAAGACCCCGCAGGATACGATCATGCAGCCGACGACCATCTACGGTATCTGCAAGGTCACGGGCGAAATGCTGGGCAACTACTACCACCATAAATACGGCGTGGACACCCGTTCGGTGCGCTTCCCGGGCATTATCTCCAACGTCACGCTGCCGGGCGGCGGTACGACCGACTACGCCGTCGAGATCTACTATGAGGCGATCCGGTCGGGCCGGTTCACCTGCCCTGTGCCGTCGGACGTCTATATGGACATGATCTACATGCCCGATGCGCTGCGTGCCTGCGTCGAACTGATGGAGGCCGACCCCGCGAAGCTCGTGCACCGCAACAGCTTCAATATTGCGTCGATGAGTTTCACCCCGGAGATCATCTGTGCCGAGATCCGGAAACGGCTGCCCGACTTTAAGATGGACTACGACGTCGACCCCGTGAAGAAGGAGATCGCCGAGAGCTGGCCCAATTCGCTCGACGACACCTGCGCCCGTGAGGAGTGGGGCTGGAAACCCGAGTGGGATCTCTCGCGCATGACGGACGACATGCTGGCGCATATCCGGGCGAAGCTGGCTGTTGCGAAGTAACGTTCGGGGACGATGGCGTTGCCATAACCCGTGTCGCCGGGAGCCCGGCCAGCTGGGACGGCACGCCGTTGGCGTCCTGTCCGTAGGCTGTGCCGCAGTTGCGGGATCCGCGAACGCCGGTGCCGCCTCGTACGGACGTCGCAATGCTCACGCATCCTGGTACGGTATTGCGGGAGGAGTGACCGTGCTTCCGGGACCGGCTGCCGGATGGTTTTCCCGTGCCGGCGAGGGTGTGGGGCGGCTGGCCGGTACGGCCCGTAACGGGGGATTCCGGGCGATGCGGAGACCGGACTGGCGGTATCCTGTGCCGGGGACTATTGGGTGTTCCTGACGGGGGATACCGCAGCATAACTTTTTATTATGAAGAAGAAGCGGATCAGGCGAATCATAGCCGTTTTTATCCTGTTGCCGATAGCTGCGGTTATCGGCGGCAGTTTCTATATGCTCGCGTTCTCGCTGCGGCCCGATGCCAAAATGCGGGAAAAGAATGCCACGGCCTATGAATACATGTATGCCGAATACCCTTTCCTGCGCCCGTGGGTGGACAGTTTACAGACGGCCGGGGCGTTGCGCGACACCGTGATCGCCGACCCCCGGGGCGTCCGGCTGCATGCCCTCTATGCGGCGGCTCCAGTGCCGACCGACCGCACGGCGGTTATCGTCCACGGTTATACGGACTGCGCCGTGCGGATGCTGATGATCGGCTATCTCTATAACCATGACCTGGGGTATAACATCCTGCTGCCGGATCTGCATTACCACGGGCAGAGCGAAGGGCGGGCAATCCGCATGGGGTGGCTCGACCGCTTCGATCTGCTGCACTGGATGGAGGTTGCCGACGGGATTTTCGGCGGCGATACGCGGATGGTCGTGCATGGCATCTCGATGGGGGCTGCCACGACGATGATGGCCTCGGGCGAGCCCCAACGGCCCTACGTCAGGTGCTTTGTCGAAGATTGCGGTTATACGGGCGTCTGGGACGAGTTCTCCAAGGAACTGAAGTCGTCGTTCGGGCTGCCGGCATTCCCGCTGCTGTATACGGCCAGCTGGCTGTGCGACCTGAAATACGGGTGGAATTTCCGCGAGGCCTCGTCGCTGGCGCAGGTCGCAAAATGCCGCCTGCCGATGCTCTTCATCCACGGCGATGCCGACGATTATGTCCCCACGTGGATGGTTCGCCCGCTTTTCGAGGCGAAACCGGGCGACAAGGAGCTGTGGCTCGTGCCGGGTGCCGGACATGCCGCTTCCTACCGCGACAACCGGGAGGAATACACGCGCCGCGTCGGGGAGTTCGTCGGAAAATATATCGGGCCCGCTTGAAAAGGGCCCGGGGCGGCTTCCGGGCGCTTCTGCCGGCTCGGAGTATGCCCCTCCTGATAATATGAAATATACTATGGAAAACGATAATCAACAGCAAGTCAAGTTCTTCTACCGGATTCTGGAGGAGGGCATCGCAAAACTCCCGGCCGATGTGCGCGGGGCGCTTTACCGGCCGTGTGCCGTCGATTGTGTCAAGGATGTCGTCCTGACGGAACTACGCAGGCAATTCGAAGAATGCGGCTGCGACCTCGACCGGCAGTATACGAAATACGGACGTTCGGAGTATTTTTTTGCGGACGTCATCGAGCCGGGGCGGGTCTACGAGGTCGGGTATCCCCGGTGCCTCTGCCCGCAGGTCGATGCCGGGTTCGTGGACTCTGCGGCCCATTGCGAATGCTCCCGCCAAAGCATCCTCTATGTCCTGGAGGAGCTGCTGCCCGGCAGGGACATCCGGGTGGAAGAGCTCGAGACCGTGTTGTCGGGCGGCGAGAAATGCCGTTTCCGGGTCATTGTCGGGTAGCTCATTGCGGCGCCTGGCTACTCCCGGCCGCGTCCGGTGTGCGGGCGTGGGGTGCCGATGGCTGCCGGCCAAAATAAAAATCCCGAAGCCGATGCTTCGGGATTTTTCAATAGGGTATTCAGCCGTCTAAGCGCCCGCATAGATCAGCATTCCGAGCCCGGTGAGGAACAGCAGGAACATTCCCAGGTTGAGCCTGCGGGAGATTTTGGGAGCCCCCTTGAATTCTTTCCAGATCAGTATTCCCCAGAGTGCCGATACGAGTGTAGCACCCTGTCCCAGGCCGTAGGAGATCGCCGCCCCGGCCTTGCCCGAAGCGATCATGCTGAACGATTCTCCCAGGCACCAGATCATACCGCCCAACACGCCGACCATGTGGGTTTTGAGGCCGCCTTTGAAATAGTCGGCGATCCGCACGGGTTCTCCGTCCACCGGACGTTTCATCGCGACGGTGTTGAACAGGAAATTGCTGACGAAAACCCCGACGGCGAAGATGAATACGGCCGTATAGGGTGTCATTTTGCCGGCTGCGGGGGCGGCAAAATCGTTCAGATCCATGGATGCGGCCACGAAACGGTAGAAGAATGCCATGATGATGCCGGCCGCAACCGAAATGAGAATGCCCTTTGTCGTGAGCCTGCGTTTTTCGGTCTGGGCTTTCTTGTAGGCGAATCCGTTCATGACGATCGCTGCGGCGATGAGCAGTACCCCGATGAAAATGAAGGTCGGGTCGCCTTTGGCTGCGCTGAAATAATTTATCAGCACGCCCAGTACCAACGCAAGCCCCACACCCACGGGAAAAGCTACCGACATGCCGCAGAGGGCGATGGCGGCCGAAAGCAGGATGTTCGAAGCGTTGAATATCACGCCGCCCATGAATGCCGAGAAGAGGCTGCCTGCGTCTGCCTGTGCCAGGTCTGCGAGGAAACCGCGCCCTTCGGCGCCGAAACTGCCCAGCGTGAAGGCCGACAGCAAGGAGAAGAGCAGCACACCGACCACGTAGTCCCAATAGAAGAGTTCATAGCGCCACGTGCGGGCCGCCAGTTTCTGGGTGTTGCCCCAGGAGCCCCAGCACAGCATGGTGATGAAGCAAAAAGCGATTGCCAGGGGATAACTTTGAACGATAAACATAATGCGTCGAATTTACGGGGTTCGGATTAATTCCCGGCAGCTTGCGGAGTGCTGCCGTATACCAACAGGTCGCGGATTTGCAGCGATGCATCCTTGCGCGGGTTATGCCATTCGGCCGTGATGCGGTGGGGGCCGGACGGGAGCCGGTAACGCCAGAACAGTTCATGGCGGCGGGTGCGGTAAAGCGCCGGGAGCTTGACCCGTTCGACCGGTTGTCCGTCGATCGAGAAGGTTACTTCGGCGACGTACGATTCGTCGGGGCAGCGCAGGGCGCCCGTCAATACCGCTCCGATGCCGTCGAATTCGATTCCGCCGGCTTCGGGAAGCGATTTGTGTATCGAACGGCGTTCGGTCGGATAATGCCCTTCGAACGACTGTTCGAAACGGACGGGTACGGGTTGCTGGCATGCGATGGTCACGTTGGTTTCACCTACGGAACCGCCGTTGCGGCGAATCACTTCCAAAGCCTGACAGAAACTCATTTCGTAGGTGCGGTTGAGCGAGATGTCGGTATAGGCAAAGTCCATATCTTCCACTTCACGCAGGTTGCGCATCCATTTTTCCGGGATGTTGCCGTACCCGAGCATTGCGCCCAGGATACCGCCGGCCGATGCCGGGTTGCAATCCGAATCCTGTCCGCAGCGGGTGGCGATATCGAGTGTCTTCGAGAAGTCGCCCTCGCCGTAAAGCAGGCCGATAAGGATGTAGGCGCTGTTGATCACGGCGTCGATGTTGAACGGCACGAATACGCCGTCCGGGCAGCCGATATCCGAGCTCCATTTCTTTTCGCATTCGAACCAGGTGCGTTTCCAGTCGCCGGGATACTGCTTGTGCCAGGCGATGACGTCTTTCATGCACCGGTAATAGCGGCTCTGTTCGGGGATGGTTTTCAAGGCTTCCTCGACGATGAATCCGATGTCGTCCGAGACGAACGAAAGCGAATACATCGCTGCCACGTAAACTCCGCCGTACCAGCCGTCGCCGTAGTTCATGATGTGTCCCACGCGGTCGCAGAACTCCGAGGCCGCGTTGGGCATGCCCGGGGACATGAGCCCCGCAAAATCGGCTTCGATCTGGAAGTCGAGGTCGTCGGCATGGGGGTTGTTGAGCCAGTGCCCCGATTCGGGCGGGCGGATGCCGTTGAGGATGTTGTAGCGTGCGGCCTGGTTGGCGTGCCACAGTACGTAGCCGGCATTGGCGAAGGCTGCGGCGAGCGAATCCACCGGGGCGTCGATGCCCAGGCGGTCGAAAACTTCGACGAACGTCAGATCCATGTATACGTCGTCGTAGAGTCCCGGGGTGTTTTCATACCACCATTTGATGTAGTGTTCCGGCCACGGGATCGGGGTGTATTCCTGGATCATCGTGCCGTTGAATTTGAATTCCGTCGGGCCGCCGTAGGTGCATCCGATAGTCTGGCCGGCCCAGCCGCCCTTGATTTTGTCGAGCAGCCGTTCTTTGGTGAGGGTGACCTGTTCCGGGAGCTCGCGGGGCGCCGGGCGGGCATTGCACGAGACGATGGTCGCGGCCGTGCAGAGTAACAAAAAGGTTTTTTTCATGGTCGGGTCTGTTTTAGCGTTATAGGTTGAATACGTCGACTTCGGTACGGTAAGGTACGGAATTTTGCGCACCCGGGCGTGTCACCGATATGGCCGAGGCTTTACAGGCGAAACGCACGGCTTCGGGAAGTGTCCGCCCCTCGGAAAGGGCTACGACCAGCGCCCCGTTGAACACATCGCCCGCGGCAGTCGTGTCGACAGCCTGTATCTTATATGCCGGGACGACTTCGCAGTGTTTCCCGTCGAAGACCAGGGCCCCTTTGGCTCCGAGCGTGATGATGACGTTGCACACGCCCATCGACGCGATTTTACGGGCGGCTTCTTCGGCCGTGTGTTCATCGGTGATGCGGATTCCGGAAATGGCTTCGGCTTCGGTTTCATTCGGGGTGATCGCGTAGAGCGTTTCGAGCAGTCCGGCGGAGAGCTTCGAGGCCGGGGCCGGGTTCAGGACGACCTTCTTGCCCAGCCGGTATGCCATGGCGGCTGCGGCTTCCACGGTTTGCATCGGGATTTCGAGTTGCAACAGGATGATATCGGCCGCTTCGACCGCCTCGGCCGACCGTTTGAGGTCGTTCGGGGTGAGATGTGCGTTGGCTCCGGGTGCGACGACGATGCAGTTCTCAGCGTCGGTATCTACGGTAATCAGGGCCACGCCCGACGGGTTTTTCGTGTCGGAAAATACATACGAAGTGTCGATCCCTTCTTCATTGAACAACTGGTTGGCCTGGTGTCCGAAGATGTCGCTGCCTGTTTTGCAGATGAAGGAGACCCTTCCGCCCAGACGCGCCACTGTGACGGCCTGGTTGGCGCCTTTGCCGCCCGGGTTCATGAAGAAGGTGCCCCCGATGACCGTCTCGCCGGGAAGGGGTAAGTGTCCGGTGCAGATGACCATATCGGTGTTCGAACTGCCGATTACGAGAATTTTTGATTCTGACATGGTGTTTTTTCTGTATGGCTGTTTATCCCGCCCTGCCGGTTCCTACAGACCGGCAGGGCGGGGGGGTGTTCAATCGGTATATCCGTCGTTTTGTTTGAGGTTCGTGTTGGTCTTGCGGATGTTGGCCGGAATAGGGTAAAGTTTCGTGTATGCCGGGCTGACGGCCGGTTTCAGGTCGCGTGCTTCGCTCCACTTGCCGAACCGGATCATATCCTGGCGACGTAATCCTTCCCATGCAAATTCCCGGCCCCGTTCGTCGTAAATTTCATCGAGTGTCAGATCGGCGGCCTTGTAGTCTTCCAGCCCCGTGCGGCGGCGCACCTCGTTGAAAAGGGGAACGGCCAGGTCGGCATGCCCCTGGCGCACGAGCGCCTCGCCCTTCATCATCAGCACGTCGGCATAACGGTAGACCACATAGTCGTTGTCCATGCATTCGCCTTGCAGCCCGTTTGCATATTCGTATTTGGCCGAGCGGACGCCTTCGTTCGATTTTGCCGGGTTCGAGAAGTCGAACAGCGAGGTGATATGCGGCGTGTAGTCGAGCTGCTGCCCGTTTTGCATCAGGAGCGGATTGCCCGACATGTCGTACTGGGGGCCCGCGAGCCATTGCCTGCGCCGGATGTCTTTCGGATCGTACTTGTTATAGAAAGACTCGGTTGCGGCGAAGCCGTTCCAGCAAAAGTCGAGGATGCCGTAGGTCTGTTGCGAGAGGCTGTTGAGCGTCAGCTGGTGGAACCGGAAGACGTGCCACCAGTTTTGCGACGTATAAACTTTGTCATAGAGGATGACGAATATATTCTCCTTCGACGAGGTGTTGTCCACCTTGAAGTTCGAAAAGTAGTCGGGTTCTATCTCCAGTTGCCCGAAGCCGATCACCTGGTCGCAGGCAGCGATGGTTTCGTCCCATTTGGCCTCGCCGATCCACTCCTGCGCATTGATGTACAGTTTGGCGAGCGTGGTGTAAGCCATCGCCTTGGTTACGCGGCCGTAGTTCGAGGCGGTAGGCACGTCCTGCAACAGGCCGACGTTATCCTTGATCTGCTGTTCGATGAACGAGAAGAGGAACTTGCGATCCACCTGCCTGGGCAGGCTCGTGTCCGAGAAGTCGGTGGTGAAGGGAACATTGCCGAACAGATCCATGGCATTCAGATAGAACCATGCGCGCATGACCAGCACCTCGGCTACCAGGCTGGGTTTGGCCTCGAAATCGACCGACGACTGGTCGAACTCATAGAGTATCTGGTTGCAGAGCGAAATGCCGCCGAAAAGGAACTCCCAGATCGTTTGCAGATCCTGCATCTGCGAATTCCACGTGTGTGCGTGCATGTCGCGCCATACGCCGTCGTCGACCCACTGGTTTCCTTCGCGCAGGGGACTGACCGCCTCGTCCGTCGATACGGAAATCGTGCCCCAGATACAGCGGTAGCAGGTATAGCGTACCAGATAAGCGTAAATACGCCCGGCGCTCATCAGGAATTCTTCTTCGTTGTTGAAGAATTCGTCGGACGGGATCGAGGAGTAGGGATTCTCTTCCAGGTCGGTGCAGGAACTCAGTATTGTACTTAGCAGGAATATCGTGGACAGGATTGATACTATCTTTTTCATAATAGGTTCGTTTGTTGGTCGGATGATTTAGAATGCGATGGCTGCTCCGAGAACGAATGTACGCGTACGGGGGTAGAAATCATACCAGTCGATGCCGGGTTGCAGGCCCGAGATGCTGACTTCGGGGTCGATGCCCTTGTAGCCGGTGATGGTAAAGAGGTTCTGTGCCGTGACATAGCAGCGCAGCTTGGAGATGACCTTCGATTTGAGCTTGAAATCGTAACTCAGCGTGATGTTGTCGAGTTTGAGATAGGAACCGTCCTCCACGAACCGCGACGAATAGTATGCGCCGTCCTTGTAGTTGGCATGGTCGAGTGTCGAGCGCAGGATATTGCGGGTGCCGAAGTACCCGAACCCTTCGTAATAGACACGGCTCTGGTTCAGGACGTCGTTGCCGATGGAACTGCGCAGCAGGAAGCTCAGGCTCCACTGTTTGTAGCTGAAGGTATTCTGCAGCGAAAGCAGCACGTCGGGATATGCGTTGCCGATAACCTGGTAATCCGCTTCGGTAATGCCCTCTACACCGTCGAGGTCTTCGTAGATGGCACCGCCGTTATCGTTGAATCCCACAAATTTCGGGCCCCAGAAGTTGCCCAGCGAGCCGCCTTCGACGATGCGCATGGTATACATTTTCAGGTCGTCGGGGAAGTAGCCGGTCTGGATCTGTACCATTTCGTAATCCTCGTTGGAGAATTTGACCAGGTTATTCTTGTTGTGGCTTATCGTCGCCGCGAGGTTCCAGCTGAAATTCTTGCGTGAAATCGGCGTGGCGTTGACCGTCACTTCGATACCTTTGTTGTCGATCGTGCCGACGTTGGCGAATTTCGAAGGGTAGAGGTTGGGCGGTACGGGTACGGTATAGGTGTAGAGCAGATCCTTGGTGCGGCGGTTGTAGTAGTCGACCGTGACGTTGAGCCGGTTGTCGAGCACGCTCATGTCGAGCCCGACGTTGAACTCTTTTTTCTTCTCCCATCGCAGGTCGGGGTTGGGATTGCTGCCGGGTTCATAGGTGCTGATCCACTTTTTGTTGTAATAGAAATTCGACGAACCCTTGCGCAGGATCGACAACGAACGGTAGTTGCCGATTTCCTGGTTGCCCGTGATGCCGAAGCCGGCGCGCAGCTTGAGCTCGTTGAGCCATTTGGCGTCCTTCAGCCACGGTTCGCGCGATATGCGCCAGCCGAGGCTCACGGCCGGGAAGGTTCCCCATTTGTGGTTGTCGCCGAAACGCGATGAACCTTCATAGCGCACCGATGCCGAGAAGAGGTATTTTTCCTTGTAATTATACATCACGCGGCCGAAGAAGGCGATGAGCCGGTTGTCTTCCTTGCTGCTGCCCATCGAGGCGAGCCCTTCCTTGAGCGCCCCGCCGCTGCCGATGTTGTGGAACCCGAAGATGTCCGTATCGAACTTGTAGTTCATCTGGTCGTAGCTTTCCGAACTTTCCTCGCTGAACGAGTAACCGGCGATGGCTTGCAGTTTGTGGTCGCCGAACGTGCCCGAATAATCGATCGTCGCTTCGAGCATCTTGTTCTTGTAGTGGTCGTTGTAAGTTTCCGCCGTCCCGTTGTTGCCGATATTTACCGGGTAATAGCGGCCGTAATAGTGCCCATAGCGTTCCGACCGCTCGATGATGGCGCCCATGGCACTGATTTTCAGGCCGTCTATGATGCGCAGCGAAGCATTGACGCTGCCCGAGAACTCTTTGCGGATGCCTTCGTCGTCACGTTGTTCGAGCATCGCCACGGGGTTGTGGTAGTCGATTCCCGGCGAGAAGAAGTATTTGCCGTACTGGGGGGTGTTGCCGCTGGTTTCGTAAATGGGTTCGGTCGGGTTGCGCAATACGGCCTGCCGCATGATGAACTTGTCGGCATAGGAGCCTTTTCCGGTGGTGTACGCAAAATTATAATCCACTTTCAGCCGATCCCGGATGAGCGACTGGCTCACGTTCAGACGTCCGCGGAGTTTCTCGTTCCCGGTTTTTTTCACCAGCCCGATGTCGTTGGTGTAGGAGACGCTGGCGCGGTAGTTGAGTTTTGCGGAGCCGCCCGATGAGGATACGTTATAATTTTGGCTTACAGGGTGTTTGCGCGTGACGGCGTCGAACCAGTCCGTCGATCCGCCGAAATCGTACGATGACGCTTTGTCGGGGAAATATTGCCGGATCGTGTTGCGGTATTCGCTTGCCGACATCACGTCGGGTTTTTTGTCCACGCTTTGCATGGCGACATAAGCCGAGAATTCGATACGGTTCTCCCCCGCATGGGCTTTTTTCGTCGTCACCAGAATCACACCGTTCGTACCCCGGGTGCCGTAGATCGCAGCGGCCGAACCGTCTTTCAGCACGTCGATCGAGGCGATGTCGTCAGGGCTGACGTTCGACAGGTCGCCGCCCACGACGCCGTCGATGACTACCAGCGGCGAAGCGCCGCCGGCCATCGTCGTCATGCCCCGCAACTGGATTTCAAAGTCGCCGTTGGGGTCTCCGCCGTCGGCGCGTACGATATTCAGGCCTGCAACCTGTCCCTGGAGCAGTTGCAGCGGATTGGTGATGTTCCCTTGTTTGAAATCATCGCTCTTGAGGGAGGAGACCGAGCCGGTCAGCTCTTTTTTCGTGGTGGTACCGTACCCGATCACGACTACGTTGTCCATCGTCGTGACTGATTCGGTGAGCTGCACATCGAGCGTTGTTTTCGTTCCTGCCGGAAGTTCCGTGTTCCGGTAGCCGATGAATGAGAATTCGAGGACGGCATTTTCCGCATTTTGCAGACGCAGCGTATAGCTGCCGTCGGCAGTAGTGCTGACACCGTTGGTCGTACCTTTCTCGACGACCGTTACGCCCGTCAGCGGCTTGCCCGTGTCGTCGGTTACCCGGCCGGAGATCCGGCGGGTGTCGTGTTGTTGCAAGGTGTCGTAATCTCCGGTACCGGCTGCATGCGTGACAGCCGGCAGCGTACCGAGCAGCGCGGCCAGACAACAGGTGCGCAGCATGTGCTTTCGTAGAATTAGGGTCATAGTTTTACAGGTTTAGTTGGTTAGACTGGTGGTGGGATGGCTTTGCCCCGAGGCATTAGGTTACATGGTTATTCGTATTTTGGGTTAATGTAATGGTTGATATGTACGTTTGTCGCCTTATTTGCGGATCGTTTGGCGTATTTGTCCGGCCGTTTGTTATACAAATATAAGTTTAATAGTTCTGATGGGGAGGCGTATTTTTACTTGAATTATGATAAACCCAAATTGATTTATTAAAAAATAATATATATTGTAACTCGTGATATAAAATATTGTATATTATAGATATAGATGTATTATTTCGTATATTGGCATATGTTTTATCCGGTTATTTTCAAATGATTTTATCTGAAATGAATGTTTATAGGGATTCGTGGCTGTAATAAATGCTGCGGGGAGCTGCCAGATAGGGTGGAAATGCCGGTCTTGCGTGTATTTAGTGCTGAAACGACCTCTTTGGGATTATCCGGATATCCGCGAAATTGTCCGGGAATATTTCTTTATAACCCGGATCTTTCATAAGGAATTTCCGGGATTTCATCTCCTGCAAATAATTCCTATCTTTGTATAACTAACCCGCAAGGCCATGAACAAAGCTATTTCGCTGCTTGTGCTTATCCATTCGATGACGAAGGCGGAAAAACGCTATTTCAAACTTTACAGCAACCTGCAGGAGGGCGATAAGGTCTATCTGACTCTGTTCGCCCTGATGGAGGAGTGCTCTTTGGTCGAGGAGGTTGCCCGGCGTTTTGGCGTCGATGCCGGGGAAAGCAGCTTCGACATCGCCGTCAAGCACCTGTATAAAGTAGTTGTCGACTGCCTGCTGCATTTACGGAGCCGTTACGATATCCAGGCCCGCATTTCCAACCGCATGGCCGAGGCGGAGATCCTTTTCCGCTGCGGCTTGCTGCAGGCGGCGACCGAGGAGCTGAGCCGGGCGAAAAAACTGGCCGGGCAGTATGAGATGACGGCCCTGCTTATGCTAATCCGGCAGACGGAATTGCGTTACCTGAGTGCCGGGGATTTTCAGAGGATGAGTGAAAAGCAGCTGGTCGAAAAACAGATGAAAGTCAACGAGACGTTCAAACATTTGCGCAGCGCCAACCAGCACATGCAGCTTTACGATATCCTCAAGTATCGGGCGCTTTACCGCAGCAAGGTGCGTTCCGAACAGGAATGCCAGAGTCTGAACGATTTGGTGCTCAGTGAGCTGCACCTGATAGCCAATAATACTTACAACGGGTTCGAGGTGGATAAACTCCACCAGCTGTTCCAGTCGACCTATTTCCTGCAGTCGGGCAATTACAAGGCTGCCATCCGTATCTATCAGCAACTGCTCGAATTGTTTGACCACAATCCGGGCCGGATGCTCAACCCTCCGCTGCACTATCTCGATGCCGTGCTGGGGGTATTGGACAGCCTGCTTTCGGCGGGGCTTTACGATGAGATGCCCTTTTTTATCGCCAAGCTGCACCGGCTTACGGAAAGTGATTACCCCCAGGAGTTCGTCCGCAAGGTGCTGGCTTATATTTATATATACGATTCGTTCCGGCTCATCAACTGCGGGGCTTTCGCCGATGCGCAGGAACTTTATAAGCTGCATGAGGAGACCCTGTTCCGCAAACTATCGCAGCAGAAACTCGATGTCCAACTGTTGTTGCAACTCAATCTGGTCGTGCTGCATCTGGTGTGCGGCCGGGGTGGCGAAGCCCGTAAGGCCATGATCCGGATCCAGGCGACCGGGCTCGTGTTTTATAATTTCCCGGCTTTCCGTATTGCGCGGCTGGTGAATTTGCTCCTGCAGGCCGAATGCGGGCGGTTCGATTTCGCCGAAAACGAAATCAAATCCATACGCCGCAGTACCGCTATCGGAAACAGCTCGGTCGAAAAACTTGTTTTCAGGTTTGTACGCCTCTTTCCGCTGCCCGGGAGCCGGCGGGAGAGGGGCCGCCTGTGGGAACGGCTGTACGGTGCGGTGCAGGCAGTTGCGGCCGATAAATACGAACGGCCGTTACTCAAATACTTCGATTTTACGGCATGGATCGAGGCGTGCCTGACCGGGGCGGCTTTGTCGGATGTGCTGGGGCGTAATACCCGGCAGCAGGCCGAACGGTTCAGCGTGTAGGCGGCCTTCCGGCCCGGCCGGTGGCCCTGGGCGGAGCCTGGCGCGGCGGCGGGGTATACTGCGGGGTGCCGGCCTTGCCGGTCTGCGGGGGCGGCAGTGCCGATCCGGGGGTGCCGGATGTGCCGAACTGCGAGGTGCTGGGCTATGCCGATCTGCGGGACGCCGGCTGTGCCGGTCTGTCGGGCTGTGCCGATCCGGGGGCACCGGGCTTGCGGGTATAAAAGAAAATCCCGGGCCGGAACTGGTTCGGGTTTTGTAGGAGTAGCATAGTGTATAAGAGCGTAAATATTTTATTTACAGTTATTTAATGCATCAGCTTTCATAGGTTCCGGAACTCTGAAAAGCAAAATCGGGCAGGTTTAACGGTAAGTTGAGTTACTTATTCGTTACCTGCCCGAAATGCTTTATTTTGCATTAAGGCGTTTGTTTTCAGCTCCTTGCGCTGCTTTTCCCCGCAACAAATAACTTGACTTAACGTTTAACAAATCCTCAAAGTTCAAGTTATCATGAAACGCAGCACTTTCAAAGTCCTTTTCTATGTGAAAAGGCAGTCCGAGAAATCGGGTCAGGTTCCCGTCATGGGTCGTATCACCATCAACGGCACGATGTCGCAGTTCAGTTGCAAACTCTCCGTTCGTTCCTCTCTCTGGGATGTCAAAGCAAATAAAGCTGCCGGTAAAAGTCTCGAAGCCCAACGTATCAACGAGAAGCTGGAAAATATCAAGACCAATATCGGCAAGCAGTACCAACGTCTCTGCGACCGGGATTCGTATGTCACGGCCGAAAAGGTCCGCAATGCCTTTCTGGGTATGGGCGATGATTGCCGGCTGCTGTTGCAGACTTTCGACGAATACCTCGCCGGCTTTCTCAAACGTGTGGGCAAAGACCGCGCCTATTCCACCTACGAGGATTACTGCCTGCGTCGCAGGCGTCTTGCCGCTTTCCTCGAATACGAATACCACGTCAAAGACATTGCGTTCAAAGAGCTGAAGCGGGAGTTCGTGGAAAAGTTCGTCGTCTACCTCTCCACGGTAAAGGGTCTTGCTTCCGGGACGATCTGCGCCGGGGTCAAGAAACTGCGCCTGATGACCTATACGGCGTATAAGAACGGCTGGATTGCCGTCGATCCTTTCGCCGGATTCCATGTCAGGCCCAAATACGCCGAACGACGTTATTTGTCCGCTTCGGAACTGCAGGCCGTGATGGACGTCGAACTTCCCAACTACCGAACGGGCATCAACCGGGATGCCTTCGTTTTCTGCGCCTTTACGGGTCTGAGCCATTCGGACGTTGCAAAGCTGACCCATGCGGATATCCATACGGACGACAACGGGGAGCGGTGGATCATCGACAAGCGCCAAAAGACGGGCACACAGTTCCGTGTTAAACTCCTTCCCGTCGCTGAAATGCTTTACAAGCGTTATAAGGATACATATCGCACAGGTGAGAAGGTTTTTCCGCTTAAAGGCACTTATAAAACGCTGAATATGTCCTTACGGCATGTTGCCAGACATGCCGGTCTGTCGTTCAACCCGACGATGCACATGGCAAGGCATACCTTCGCTACGACGGTTACGCTGACACAGGGTGTACCTTTGGAAACAGTCAGCAAGATGTTGGGACATAAACATATCACCACGACCCAAATCTACGCCCAAATTACCAATGACAAGATCGGGCAGGATATGGCGGCGTTGAGCGAGAAACTCGACAGCGTCTTTCGGGTGGCACAGTAAACCCGGCAATCTGAATAGCAATAACGGTCGGTTCCGAGCAACGAAAGGCTCAGAACCGACCGATTGCTTTAATTTGAGGAGGGGGGGGGAATCAGAATAGCTTCCGGTTGTTTTTCCGTGTGTGAAGGTAATTCAGCTCATCGCTGTAAAGGTCGAGTACGAATCGCAGCATATTGTCTACAAGTGCCGTCAGTCTGGTATGGTCATTTCCTAACAGGTGAACTACCTCCAAAGTCCGACGCTTGGTTTTATTGCTGACATATATGGCTGACCGTTCATTAGCACATCTTACGGGAGCGAAGAATGTCTGCTCGAAATCGGGTAACAGAACTTTTTTCCGCTGGAATCCGGAGTTGTCCGGAGTCCTCTCGGCATCGACCGGCGCTTTTTCATCCGAGTCCGCTATTTCGGACTCCGTTTCCTGAACGGCCTCTTCCGGAGCTGTCGGATTTTCATCATCCTGTTTGGGGCTTTCCTGTGCGACCTTTGTAACTGCCAACTTTCTTCCAAGGAGCATTTCTTGGAGAGCGCCCTCGTCCATTTCAACCCGTTTGCGAGAGGAGCGTTTGGGTGTGTTTTTGGCTTTTTGATTTGATGGTCCCATTATACTATGATTTAAATATGAAAAGGTCGATATAGAACTTTGTTTACTTTGTCCTTGGCTCCATGTGTGGATTTTATCAAAACACCCTTCTTCGTGTTGTTCAATTGATATTGGTCCCATGAACCAAATAACAAAATAACTATTGGCTCCGCAAGATATAACCGCCTGAAATACCTCGATTCCGATGTCCGCTCACGACCGCTCCAGTCCGCACTGGCGGTTTTTTCCCGCTCCGAAACGGTTGTAATATTGCATCGGGAAACGTCCCGGCTTCAAGACCCCCGCCAGTAGTTTATCAAAATCTTCGGTCGAGGTTTTCGGCGGCGGGTCTTTACCCTCGTCAGAGGGTAGCGAGGTGTACCTTTGTCCGACAAACTGCGTTTTGTCCGACAAAGGTCCTCGCTCTGCGAGGCCGGGGCCGCTCCCAAGTCGCGACCCTTTTTTAAACTATATATGGATACCACCCGAAAACTGACAGACCCAACCGACAGGAAGCCCCGAACACCGAGTTATAAATACTCGTTCCGGCTCAATGAAGAGCAGAATATCCGTTTCAACAAGTTGCTTTGTAAGGCCGGATTGGAGCATAACCGCAGCCGTTTTATTGTCAAAAGAATCTTCGCCGAGGAGTTCGTCGTCGTTAGACGTGACCCCTCGAAGACGCAGTTCGTCGCCCGGCTCAGCGACTTTTACTTCCAGTTTCAGAAACTCGCTAACAATTACAATCAGGTTGTAAAAGCCATCAACGCGCACTTTTCCAACGTCGCGATCCCGCATCAGGTCGCCATGCTGGAGCAGCACACGCGCGAGCTGAAAGCCCTGAGTCACGAGATTCTGAACCTTGCAAAACAGGCTAAGGAGTGGTTGCGAATATAAGGTCGGGCTCTTCGCCCGGTGGGGCTCTGTACTACAATAAGGAGAAGGTGGATAAGGATGAGGCCGAAGTGCTCTATTGGCAGAAGATGCTCGAGCCGTTCGACCGATACGGACGTCTGGATGTCGATGCCTGCATGGCGAGTTTTAGGCCGTACCTCGAGGCCAACAAAAGAACTCACAATACGGTCTTCCATGTATCGCTGAACCCATCGCCCGAAGAGAGGCTGACCGACATACAACTCCAAGAAATCGCCCGGGAGTATATGGAGCGTATGAGTTACGGCAACCAACCTTATATCGTCTTCAAACATACGGATATCGACCGGCACCACCTTCATATCGTCTCGTTGCGCATCGATGAGAACGGTCGTAAACTGCCGCACGACCTCGAGGCCCGGAGATCGATGAAAATAACCCGGGACATGGAGCTGAAATATAATCTGCATTCAGCAATCGACAGTCCGGAAGTGCATGATAAGAAAAACCTGCAGAAGGTAGACTATCCTGCAGGGAACGTCAAACAGCAGGTCTCGTCCGTCGTACGCTCCTGTTTGCGCCATTACAAATGCGCATCGTATGGAGAGTTCCGCACGCTACTGGAACGGTTCAATGTTTCCATTGAGGAACGCACAGGAACCATCGACGGACGTGACTATGCCGGCATTGTCTACGGCGCCCTGACCGACGACGGGTACGGCGTCGGCACGCCGTTCAAGTCGAGCAAGCTCGGCAAGGACGTAGGCTATCAGGCCCTACAGAAATACTACGAGCGATCGAAAGAAAAGCTCAAAGAGGAAGGGGCTCTCGAAGGGCTGCGTCAAGCCGTCCGCAGCGCCATGAGCCCGCACCATACGCGGGAAGAGTTCCGGCAGCAGCTCAAGGCAGACAATATAGACGCCGTCTTCCGGATCAATCCGGTGGGTCGGATTTACGGGGTTACGTTCATCGACCATAACGAAGGGATCGTCGCCAAGGGTTCGGTCTTGGGCAAGGCTTTCTCGGCCAATGCTTTCAACGAGCTCTATCCGATCCCCCAAGAAGAACCGCATATCGTACAGGAGCAGCGTTGGGAGCCGCGTCCGGAACAGCAGCACGACCGGCAGCCCGATCATGCCGCCAATCCCATCTCGGGCATCGTGGATACGGTCTTGGATTTGGCGAATACGGATGCCTACGAAGAGCGGCAGCGCATCGAGCGGCGGCGCAAAAAACGGCGGCGCCGGTAGCGCTTCCCTATACCTGAAAACACCCCGTGCATAGGGACGCTATCGGGTAAAGGCCGTGATAAGCCGGAACGCTCTTCCGACATTTGCCCGGATACGGCGAGCGGGATTTTCCGGCCTATCCTGTTGCAGCGTTCGGGCGCTGCTGCAGGCCGATGAAGCTTTTTTTTGCGGGCCGATATAGGAGTTTCCCGGATTTTTTATTTTCTTTGCGCTCTCATTTTTGGGAACTAAACATAATTTAATGGAACACAACGATGAAAAATGGAACTACCGAAACGAAAATTTCCCATTCCATCCTGTCGCTGCGCTACCTGCTCTTGACGCTGAGCATACTGACGATCGTCCGCTGCGGCAAAAGCGACGAAGGATCGCCTTCTCCGGCTCCCGAAGCCGACAAGTACGAAAGTTACTGGTATTATTCCTACGAGGCCGAACGTGTCCTTACGGCGGCCGACCTCTCCGTGGACGACTTCACGCCCTATACGCTGGGCAGTCGGGGCGACACGCTCTTCGTGGCCGGCAATGCGGGCAACAGCCTGCTGCTCATCGACACCGAACGGGAAGAGGTGCTGCGCACGCTGGATTCATGGGATTTCAACGGCGAACAGAAACATTTCGGCAGCCGGATCGAAGCCGTCGTCCCGACCGCCGACCGCCTCTACGTGGCCGAACGGGAATCGAAAATTCACTGCTTCACGCTCCCGGCGCTCGAATATGCCGGCTGTATCGGCAACGGCAACTGGAACAACGCCGTATTTCAGGCGCAGGCCGCGGCCGTGGCCGACGGACTGATTTTCAGCCGGGACAAGAACGGAACCGTGAGCCTCTACCGGGAAGCGGACGTCACGCCTGCGAACTACCAGCAGGTATCCCGCTACCGCCGCAGTGCGACGGTAGGAGCCGTGAACAACAATTTCGCGACGCATTGCATGCGCCCCGACGGTGCGGGACGGCTGCTGCTGACGGACTACAACCAGCGGAAAATCCACGTGCTGGATATTGCCGCAGCCGCACAGATGGAGAACGGCGCCGCCCTCGATCTGCCGGAACAGGCCCTTTCGCCGGATTTCGCCCCCACAGGGCTGGCCGTAACGCCCGAACGCTATTACGTCACGGGCGGAAATCGCATCCATATCTACGACCGGGCCAATGCCGTTTGGAGCAAAAGCCTGCAATCGATCGGAGGGTACACCTTCGCACAACCCGTGTGTATTCAGGCGCAGGCCGATTCGGTGCTCTGGATTTCAGACATGGCAGCCTCGAAACGGGCACTGGTGAAGATGGTCGTACACAAGAACGAAATCCGCGAATACGAACGGACGGGCGGGCACCTGCTGAAGGTCGCGGAACCGACCACGCGCGGGACTTCGCGCGAGTTCTTCGTGGATATGTGGACGCATGAGATCGTCGAAGAGCCGCACATACGGTAACAATCGAGTGTAAACCTTGTAAAACAGCCAATTTATGTTCATTCGAAATAACATCAAACAGATCGGACTCTTCGCTGCGGCCTGCCTTTGCGTCGTGCTCGGAAGCTGCTCGGAAGAGAACCTCGATACGCCGCCCGGCGGCAACCCGGATGCGGCCGGACTTTCGGGGCTCATCCACATGGCCTCCCCGGAGGACTATACCTCGGAGAACCATATCATCATGTTGCAGGACGACGAACCGGAGAGCATTTTCCTCGATCCCGCACAGCGTTCGTTCGACCCCCGCCGGCCGGTTCAGGTCTCCGTGACCGGAGACCGGGAATTGCAGCTACGGGCCTACTCGCCGCGGCGCATCCGGGATCTGAAGATCTGGGCCTCGATAGAGGGGTACCCGGACGAGTTCCTGCTGGCGCGGTTCGACATCGTGCCGCCGTTCTTGGAGTTCCGGACGGCCATACCCTTCGTCTCGGCGGACAAGGAGTATACGACCGCCGCGGGAAAGACGATCCTCATCCTGAAAAACCCGCATCTGGGCCCCGACGACCTTTCGCTGCGCATCGAGTGCGAGGATCCCTATTACAAGAAATTCGCCGCCATCAAGACGACGTGGAGCATCCGTTTCTCCAACTTCGAATACCCCAACCATCCCTACTGGCTCGCCATGAACCCCGCGCATTGCCGCGAGGCCGTGGCCATGTCGCTGAACATGGCCTACCTGTTCTCGACACAGGAGTATCAGGATTCGCTGCGGGTCAACGACCGCCGTTTCGTCGACAACGCACTCAATGCGCTGAGCGCCGAAACGCTGCTCTCGCAATCCCTGACCCGCCCGAGCTTCGCGTGGGGAACGCTCCACATTCAGGGCGGACTGGGCGGCGGCGGTACGCTGGGGTTGCAGGATGTCTGCTTCCTGGGGCACTACGCCGACGACGTGAGCGACAACATGGCGCTCTTTCACGAATTCGGCCACGGCATGGGCTATGGCCACGGCAGCAACACCGTCATCAGCGAGAGCGGCGGCAAATACAGTTGGCGGCAGATGTGCCAGTCGATCTATCTCCGGCAAAGCCTCGCCAAGGAACTCCCCGTCTACTCGCGGCGTTTCATGCACAGCCGCCGCAACCACTACGACCAGTGGAGCGACAACCGGCTGGCCTACTTCGGCGCCGCGGGACGCTACTACCGCGGCCGACACGTCATCGAAGACCCCGAACTGGACGAACTGGACGGCGGGCTCTCCGGCGGAAAGGATTTTCTGGCGACCGACAACGGCGGCGACACGGGCGAGGCGCTGCGTTTGCGGCTCGACTATGCGACGGCCGGGGTCGCACAACGCGACTATGCCCCGCGCGACGTCTATGTCTACGGCGACCGGCTCTATGTCGCCAACGACATACGGTCCGCGGATTACAGCCTCGACGTTTTCGACCTCTCGACCGGCAGCCCGAAGCTGCTGAAGCGCATCACCGCATGGAAAGACCCGCAGTCCGGGGCCGACGTGACGCTCGGCAAGCCCACGGGAATCTACCGCTCCTACGATAAGATCTACCTGTCGGGAACCGGTGGCCGCGTCTATGTTTTCGACGCCGAAACGTATGAATGCCTGAACTTCCTGACGCCTGCGGGCGGAGCCTTCAGCGTGGCCGTCGGGGAAGGCGTCGTGTACAGCATACTGGACGCCGTGCGCGCCATGCCGGAGCATCTGGTAACATCCCAAAACATAGGCAATGTCCCCACGCTTGCAACGAGCGCCAAATGGAGCCGTTCGGAAAACAATACGCTTGCGCGCAACCACCGGGGAGAGGTATATGCCGTAGTGAACGGCCCCCGGAAAATCGTGCGTATGGACAGGAGCCTGCTGATGTCCGGACGGCTGGACGTCGCCCACGAGCTGACCTTCGACCACGCACCTCAGGGAGTCTGCTTCGCCGACGACGGACGCATGTTCGTGAGCTTCGGAAACGCCTCATCGGTGCGTTTCGCACATGTGGACCCCGAATCGGGCGAAGTACTCGAGAACCTGACGAAGATCGGTGATATCGAGTTCAAGAACCCCCAAAAATGCCTCATCCGGCGCAATACGCTCTTCGTCGTGGACCGTCTGCCCGATTTCTGCGTGTACGCCATCCCGTTGAAGGATTTGGAATAGGGTTCATCGACACGCAACAGATAGGAACGGACTGTCGGAAAGTTATCCGACAGTCCGTTCTGTTTTCTCAGAAGCAAAAGCCCGCTCCCCGGTCTTCAAGGGCACGGTTATCCGCCCCGGGAGTTACATTTTCCCGCCTGTTGCGACTGTTTTGCATCGTTGCTTTTTCCAAATTCATCAAAGGACTGATGGATAAATGGAATCGCCGGTTGCCTGCGGAAACGAAATGCAACAGATGTGATGTTATAGAGTCTGTGCATCGCGCTGAACTTCAATTCATGTATAACCAATTGGATGCGACATAATAATATTTAAGCATAGCGGGAAATAGCTTGTACAGAGTGTCGCTATAAAAAGATGCAACCTAATGTTGCATCTTTTTTGTTTCGGTATGTAAGACTATGAACATCTTATCAGGGTAGAATATTTATGCCCAATTAGGAGTGACCTTGATGATTAATTGAAAAAATAATTGAGATGATACGGCAGTGCGGTTGCCGCCGGACGGCCATTCTCCTGCACTTTTCACATAAACACAAATCCACAATAACGAAGAGCTATTGAGCACGGCATATCGCCGGAGAAAGTAATTGTAGGGATTGTTCAAATATCCGGGAAAATAGTTATTTTTACGCTCGGTGTTCTCGGCTTGTTGCTGGAACCGCAAATGATACCTATTAAAAACTAACGTTATGTCCATACAACCCTTATTCGATCTCACGGGCAAGGTGGCCGTGGTCACCGGCGGCGGCAACGGCATCGGCCGCGCCTGCTGCGAAACGCTCGCCGAGGCGGGAGCCACCGTCGTGGTGAGCAACCGCACGCCCGAAACCGGCGAAGCCGTGGCGCAGGCCATCCGCGACAAGGGCGGCAAGGCCCTCGCCGTCGCATGCGACGTACTCGACGACCGGGCGCTGGAACAACTCGTTTCCCGTACTGTCGAGGAGTTCGGTGCGATACACATCCTCGTGAACAACGCCGGCGGCGGCCGGGGCGGTCACGAAAATCCGTTCGAACTAAGCGCCGAAGAGGTCGAGGCGATTTTTCGTCTCAATGTCTTCAGCGCGTGGAAACTCTGCAAGCTCGTGGTGCCCCACATGGCCCGGGCGGGTTACGGCAGCATCGTCAACATTACCTCGATGGCCAGTATCAACAAAAGCCCGAACATGAGCGCCTACGCCTCGTCGAAAGCGGCGCTCAACCACATGACTGCCAATCTGGCATTCGACTTCGGGCCGATGAACGTGCGCATCAACTGCGTCGGGCCGGGCGCCACGCGCACGCGGGCTCTTTCGACGGTGCTGACGCCCGAGATCGAGAGCCGCATGCTGGCCCACACGCCGATTCACCGGCTCGGCGAACCGTCCGACATCGCGGGTGCCGTGCTCTACTTCGCCGCGCCGGTTTCCGAGTGGGTCAGCGGTCAGGTGCTCTTTGTCAACGGCGGCGGCGTGCAGACGCTCGACTGACAGTCGGCAGTTTTGTTCCTGCACCTGTATGACGTTTTACTTGATACAAGCAGAGCATTCCGAAAAATAGAATCGCCCCGACACAGAGTTCGGGGCGATTTTATTATAGCGTTTTTGGAAGCAGGGATTACTCCGGCTTTTGCAACAATCCTTTGATATACGTTTCAATCTCTTCCGCTCTGATGGAATATGCGGGTTCCAGCTGGCTGAAATTACGATCCTCGCCGAAACGCCTGTAATCGGTCAGCATGGTGAGAATATGTTTGCTTTTGAGCATATGGTTCGAATAATCGCCGGCCCTTTTGACGTACTTCATCACATCGGGGTCTTCGCGGAAAATGCAGTAAAGATCGTAGTAGTCCCGGAACTTGCTGCGCCGTAGCATCACTTCCATTTTCATTACGGCAATGGATGCGGCATCCGCCAAAACGATGTTGTTCATAAAGGGAATCAAGGTCATTTCCGGGGCTTTGCTCTCCCGTGCATAGAAGGAGAACTTCACGCCCGCGACGACAAATTCCACATGGTTATGGTCGAGAATATCCATCGACTCCACTTTGCCCACCGTTTCCAGCTGTTTGCGAATCGTCGGCCAATCCACATCCATACGCTTGTCCTTGCGGGTCTGCCAGCGCATGAAATCCAAATCCTCACTCAGCCTGTGGCCAAGTTGGATGGCAAGGGCCGTTCCCCCGACCAACACCCAGCCTTTCAGGCAGTCGAGCCGTGAGGCCGGTTCGATAAGCGCTTCGGTATGTCGTGCGATTCCTTTCATGCCGTCAGTCGTGATAAATGGCGCGTAAGCATTGATTTCAGGTAACGGTCAGGATAACGGACATGGAAATAATACCATGCGTAAAAGCGGTTCAGCGAGTAATAATAATCTCCCTGAACGACCATCGTCTTCAGCCAGACGCTCTTGATTTTACTATTGGGGAATAATTTGAATAGCAGGTCGATATCCTCTATATCCAATTTGACGAGTACCGCTTCGATCAGCTGGCTGTCCGATATGGAATCCCGGACGGAGGCTTGGTCATACGACCAGAACGCCCCAGCCTCGATCAGTTTGTCCACGAGATGATTCCGAATATCCATATGGCAAAGTTAGCAACTTTTCTTAGATAAAACGTATTCCCGACACCATTTATTACGCGCATTACCTGCAATTTATGGGCCGTGTGGCGTAGCACTATACGCCGTTTTACTCCGTAGGCTTCTCCTCTCCGAGCTATACAGCCATCAACTCGTATTTCGATAGAGTGCCTCGTAAATTTACAGCATAGGAAGAGCTTTTATTAAAAAAGTATAATCCGGATTGTTATTAGGCCGATGAAGTCTTTTTTGCGGGTCGATATAGGAGTGCGTCGGATTTTTTGCTTTCTTTGCTCTCAAACACGGTACGATTATGAAAAAGAGTTTGATTCTCCTGACGGCTTTATCCGCCGTCGGATTCGGGGCCGAATCCGTAATTGCCTGCACGGGCATCACGCTGACGTCCGGCGACGGAGCCTGCGTCGTGGCACGCACGATCGAATGGGGTGGCAGCGACCTTCGCAGCCAGTATGTGGTCGTTCCCCGCGGCTATCGCCAGCAGTCGTTCGTTCCGGGCGGGAGCGACGGCATGGTCTTCACGGCGCAGTACGGCTATGTCGGCTTGGCGGTCGAGCAGCAGGAGTTCGTGGCCGAGGGATTGAACGAGGCCGGGCTTTCGGCCGGACTGTTCTATTTTCCCGATTACGGCCGATATGAAGACTACGATCCGGCACTGAAGGGATCGAGCGTCGCCGATCTGCAGCTCGTGCCGCTGGTGCTGAGCACCTGCCGCGATGTCGGGGAGGTGGAGGAGCTGATCGGCCGCATCCGCGTGATAAATATCGACCCGCGGGCTTCGACGGTTCACTGGCGCTTCGCCGATCGTTCGGGGCGTCAGGTTGTGCTGGAGTTCATCGGCGGGAAGCCGGTTTTCTATGAAAACGAACTGGGTGTGCTGACCAACTCGCCGGGGTTCGACTGGCAGCTTACCAACCTGAACAACTATGTCAATCTCTATGCGGGCTCGGCTCCGGATCACGACATGGGCGGTGTCCGGCTGGCGGCTTTCGGGGCAGGAAGCGGGATGCTCGGTATTCCGGGCGACGTGACGCCTCCTTCGCGGTTCGTCCGTGCGGCCTTTTACCAGACGACGGCTCCGCAGCAGGCCGAAGCCGAAGCCACCGTGCTGCAAAGTTTTCAGATACTCAATAATTTCGACATACCTGTCGGCGTCGAGTTCGCCGCAGGCAAGGTCCCGGCCGACATTCCGAGCGCCACGCAATGGACTTCGGTCACCGACATCACGAATCGGCGCATCTACTACCGCACGATGCACGACAGTGCGATCCGCTGTTTCGATTTGCAGACGATCGATTTTGCGAAGGTAAAATACCGCGCCCTGCCGCTCGACGAGGTGCGGCAACAGCCTATTGTCCGGATAAAGGTTCGGTAAGGAAATTCCCGTAAAAATTGCTGATTGCTTTTCATCCCCTCCTGCCGGTTGCGGCGGGATATGCTGCCGTGCGGAATGCTTTTTTCGGGCGGTATCGAAAATCATCCCCGGGGCCGCGGAATAAAAATTGCCGTCCGGAAATCTGTGCGGAGCGGATTTTGTGAGCTTGCCATCAGGCAGCGACCGAAACATGGGAATCTGCCCGATAATCTTTGCCGATGTAGAACTTGCACACGACAGCCTGCGTGCGACTGCACTGCCCCCCCGTTGTAGCCGGCGCTGCCGCAGCCGGCGAGGGCCGACATGCGGCGGCGCCCGGGTCTACAGCCTGCTGGAGCGGCTTCAGGGGGGGGCTCGCCGTATGGTCGTATGCAGGCGCCTGCAGCCTAACAAGGGAGTGCCGCTTGTTCTTTTGCGTCCGCTGCTTATCTTTGCCGTGGGGGGGGGCTGATGCATGCTCCCGTTTTGTGTGCGGGAGCCGGGTCGGGAGGCGCATACGCCCGGCATGCAGCCCCTGCGGCAGCGAGCCGTTCGTCGTGGGCGGCATTCCCTCTTTTCCGCCCCTGCCCCGGACACGTTTTTTTATCTTTTTTGCTGCGCAATATTTTTCGAGGGCCTATCCTCTGCCGTTTTTCAGGAGGTCTGCCCACTTGTTTTTTCATGTGAGCTCCGGACAGCCGGTTGTATGCCTTTTCGGGGGCTGCGGCATTTCAGCGCCGGCTGTATAGTCCGAAAAATCCGGATTATCGTCTATAAAGTCTTTCCGTTTTGCGTTACTTCGAATTCTGAAAATGGAAAATGTGTTTAATATTAGGAGTGTAACTTATGAAAAACGGAAAAGAGCCCGGCGAGAAGACCGGCTCGACTTTACTGATTGCGGGCTTGGGGTCCGTCATCGAGCAGAAGACCCGCCAAGGCTGCCGGCGCACGGCAGCCAACTACCGCGCCGTCCTGCACAAGACTGCGGGCTATCTGGGTGATGAGGCCGCGTCGTTCCGGCTGCAGGAGGTCACGCCGGGGTGGGTCGGGGGCTTCGTGGAGTGGCTTCAGGCGCGTCATGGCGACAAGCCGCAGACGGTCGATTTCTACCTTCGGACGCTGCGTGCGATGTGCCGTCATCTTCTGGTGCTGCGGCACCTTCGCTGGGAAGGTGGTCAGAGCCCCTTTTCCGGCATCCGTACCAAGGGTGTCCGTCCCGCCAAGCGTGCCCTTAACGAATGCGAGGTGCGTCGTCTTACGCATCCATCGCTTCGCAAGAGCCTTCCTGCGCACCTGCAATGTACGTTGGACGTTCTTCTGTTCATCCTCTATGAGCGAGGCATGGTCTTTCAGGACGTTTACAACCTAAAGTGGGACATGGTCAGCCCGGACGGTCATATCTTCTATCTGCGCAGCAAGACGCACTGCCCGATCGACGTGGAGGTTACGCCCGAGGCGGCTCGGATCATGGAGCGCTACCGGCGCGGCGACACGGCGTGGGTGTTCCCGTTCCTGCACGAGGGCCGCAGCGCGACCCGTCGTGCGCTGAGCGAGGAGTCTGCGCTGCGCCGCATCAACGCGCAAGCCAAACGCATCGGTCTGGGTGCCGACATTGCGCTTCCGCTTACGACCTACGTGATGCGCCATACATGGGCTACGCTGATGCTCGAAGCGGGCAAGAGCGTGGAGCTGATCGGCCAGTGCCTGGGACATACGAGTATCGCGACCACGCAGATCTACCTGTCGCGTATCTCCGTCAGCCGCGTGGACCGCGAGGTGGAGGATATGGTGAACCGGATGCTGCGTGTGCCGCCTGCGCGGCGTGCAAGAAATACGCTCGTCGTTCCCCGTTCGAGAAACGCCGGACGCCGGGGCTCTTCTGCCATGAAAAATGAGGGGGCTACGGAACACAAAACCAGAGCTGTTTCCCGCAAAAAAGAAACGGATTCGGGACTAAGACGGAAGCTCTCGGGAATACTTCGAAAAATTCCGTTTCTTGGTAAGAAAGAGAAAGTGGAAGAAACGGCTCGCTCTAGGATACCTATTTGGGTGCAAAAGTAATAATATCAAGCTATTCTGCAAAAAAAACGGAAAAAAATTCATCATTCCCTGCGGGTAAAAACCATGCCCGTTCCAAGGATTTCGTTTTCAACGCGCTGTTACACAGTGCGTTTTTTTTTGTTCAATTTTTCTTTTTCTCTTTCTTACCAAGAAACGGAATCTCTCCGGGCAGCCGGTAAAAGACTACTATATGAAGAGATTCTACTTAAAAGATGTATCGATTATCGATTCAGGATATGCGGGACCGCTCGGCTCTGGGCATCCCATCCGCGTAAATACTGTTTTGCAGCGGCTGCGTTCCGGCTTCGGCCGTTGAGAGGGGCCTGCTACCGTTGTTTTTTCCCGGGGTGGGGTTCTTTTTGTCGGCCTGCCCGGATCAGACTTAACTATTAACAACATACCAAACTATTTCTTATGAAAAAACGATTACTTACCGTATTGCTGTCTAGTGCGGCACTATGGAGTGTTTTTGGGTTTCCGGGAGCTCTCTCCCGCGCGTATGCTTTTCCCGGAGCACAACAACGGCCGTTGACGGCGGCCGGGTCCGACAGCCTCGGGGCTGCGGCCTCTGCGGCCCCGACCGGGGCGGACAGTTTGCGTTCGGACAGCCTCTCAGTGGACAGTCTTTCTGTCGATAGCCTCTCTGTGGACAGCCTTTCGGCCGACTCGCTGCTTGACCTTCGCTCTGCGGCGGATTCTCTGGTGTTGAGCGCCCGGGAGCTGGATTCTCTGGAACAGCTCTCGCAGACGCATTGGATCGACACGGTCATTATGGCTACCCCGAAAGATGTTCCGAGCCGTCGTCCTCGCGAGTGGGACGTGAAGTGGAACATGATTATGGGGGCTTTCGCCACCCCGTTCTTCGGTTTCTCGTTCAGCGTCGCGGACCAGTGGACGCTTGAGTTCGACGGGAGCTACAATGCGTGGTCTCTGAAGAACGAGCGCCACTGGAAGCACGGTCAGGGCTCTGCCGGAGCGCGTTTCTGGACCAAGGACCGCGAGCAGGGTCATTTCGTCGGAGCCCATGTTCTGGGCGGGGTGTATAACTTCAACGGCGTGCGCCTTCCCTACCAGTCCTATCCGTCGATGGATGACCACCGCTACGAAGGCTGGGGCGTCGGCGGCGGTTTCAGCTACGGCTACCGCTGGAACTTCTCGGAGCGCTGGGCCATGGAGGGCGAGCTGGGTGTTGGCTACGTCTACTCGAAGTACGACAAGTTCGCCTGTGACCGCTGCGGGGAGAAGATCGCGTCTGGCAAGCACCACTACGTAGGTCCCACGAAGCTAGCCCTGAACCTGATCTATCGTTTCGGGAAGAAGAGCCGCGAGGCCTACAAGCGCGCCATCGCTCCCCGTCCCACGCCCCTTATCCGCGAGCGTCTGGTCCGGGATACGGTTATCCTGACCGAGACTCAGATCCAGCGCGACACGCTCGTTCAGCGCGACACGGTCCAGCTGGAGGCTCCGACTCCCGTTGTTTCGAATCTGGACTACACGCTTCATATAGAATACAAGACAGGCAGCTCGATGTACCAGTCGGCGTTGGGCAACAACGACGAGGAGATGCAGAAGTTCCTGCACGTTCTGGACACGCTGCGCTCGAACAAGAACATCACGCTCAACTCGATTCAGGTCATCGGCTACGCCTCGATCGACGGCGCGACCGATACCAACCAGCGTCTGAGCAACCAGCGTGCGCAGAGCGTCGCTGCGTACCTGCGGTCGAAATACCCGGATATGAGCCGTCTGATCTCCTCGGAGGGCCGCGGCGAGGACTGGGACGGGCTTCTGAAGCATATCGAGGAGTCTATCGGTCTTGAGGGCAAGGACGAAGCAGCCTATATCATCCGCACCGTGGGCATCAATTCGGGGCGCGAGGGTCAGCTGATGCGTCTGAACGGCGGCCGGTTCTACCGGGCGATCTCGCAGGAGATCTTCCCGAAGCTGCGCCGCATCGAGTGTAAGATCGGCTTCACGGAGATCAAGATGCAGAAGAAGGGTACGGCAACGGTCAGCACTCAGGAAGAGTAGGGATCGCGGAATCCGGGCAGGGAAGACGGTATCGGCTTGGCCGTCTTCCCTGCGGGGATTCCAAGGTCTTGATGCAATTAAGACAAGCGAGAAATCATTTAAAACCGAAAGATATGAATGTAAAATTAATTCTTGCGGGATTTGCCGCCCTTTGCATGCTCTCTTCGTGTATCAAGGAGAGCGACGGCGGCCAGTCCCCGAATCCGCCGGGCGCTGCACAGGATGCGCGTGCCGGCATCAGGCTCCGGGTTCACGGAGAGCCTGCGGACCCGCTGCGCGGGGAGACGGTCAAGACGATCGATGTGCTGGTGTTCGACGCGAACTCCACGCTGGAAGAGGTTATGAGCTGTACGCCGGGAGATGCCGTGAACGGCGAGTTTCCGCTGGAGTTGAAACCGGGTCAGAAAACCTTCTTCGCGGTGCTGAACAATCCTGCTGCGGACGCCATGGGCCACATCTCGTGGAGCGTAGGAGCGACGACGCTCGACGACTTCCGGAAATCGTCGTTCGAAGCGGCGCGGGGTAACGCGCAGAGCATCGGTCCGGATCTCTCGGTCTATAAAGACGGGGTCTTTATGATGCTCAGCGATGGGAAAGAGGTGCTTCTGGAGTCCGATCAGTTCCTGCGTGTGGAGCTTTCGTGCAACCGTCTGGGCTCCAAGGGCCAGATGCTCTGGAAGGACATCCGTCTCTCGCCGTCCTTCGTCGACAACGATATCAATCCGCGCAACGACGATATCGCGGATAATGACGGGGATCCGGTCTCGAAGGTCAAGGACCATCTGAGTCTGGACCAGACGGCCGGTTTCCAGCTGATGAACGTGCAGGGCACGATGTGGGTCGCGGCTCCTGCGGCCCCTGCGGAGGACGCCCCTCTGGGGGCTCTTCTTCCTTGGGCGGACTCCTACGGCAACGGATGGCTGCCGGCCCGGACGGACAATTACACGACTGCTTTGAACGAGTCGAGTTACGCCACCGAGAATATCGTGCCGTCGAACCCCAAGAAGAATCAGGTTACCTGCATGCTCGTCAAGGCGCAGGCGTTGTGGGACGGCCAGAAACCGGGTGCGCTCTACGCGATTATCAAGTTCACGGATGCAGCCAAGTCGTACCGGCATGTGGAGGAGTATCTGGGGGTCTATAATAACAAGGCCGAGGCAGAGAAAAAATTGGCGCAGCTTCAGGGCAATGCGGCGTTGAAGGATCTTGTGGATATCCGGGAATATACGGACGGTATCGTTTACTACCGGGTGGACCTGCTGGATTGGGAGAAGGTCGAGCCGGGCAAAGACATGCAGGGGGCTGCCAGCATTCGGCGCAACAGCTTCTATCAGGTGAAAATCGGCGACATCCTGAACCTGGGCTGGAACAACCCCGCGGACCTTGTGGACCCCGAGGACGACCGTCCGGTGTCGAACCCGTGGGTCGATGTTCAGGCTACGATTACGGTCGCGGACTGGGTTACGATCGACCAAGAGGGGGAAATCGGTTAAATCATCTTATCTAAATCGACTATGTTCAACAAAATAACACGACAGCAGAACGGCCTCCTGCTCCTTGTTCTGGGAGCTGCGGCCTTTCTTGGGAGCTGCGTGCGGGCGGACCGTGCGGACTGTGATTTTCCGCTGCGCCTGCGCTTCTCCTATACGGACAACGCTCCGGGCGTAGAGCTCTTTCAGGAGGAGGTTACCTCGCTGGACCTGTTCTTCTACGACGCAGCGAGCGGCCATCTGGTCGGCCACGAAACGCTGCATGCGCTCCTTGCCCCGGAGTCGGGAGCCGCAGGCGCGGCGCTCGGGCCGAGGTCCCTTTTCTCCGCCGCGGATGACGGCGGCAATACGGAGGGCGGCAATACGGAAGGCGGCGACACGGAAGGCGGCGATACGGAGGGCGGCGATACCGAAGGCGGCGACACGGAGGAGCCGCAGGAGGGGATCCTCGAGCCCCTGCCCCTGACCTACAGCCTGTCGCTCCCGCCGGGGCGTTATGACGTGGTAGCGTGGGGCGGCATCCGCGACCGCTACAAATTCGTTGCCACGCACATGCTCGACGAGGCCTTCGTCTATGCCACGCGCGAGGCGGACAGCGACCAGACCCTTATCGCCCCGGGCGGTGAGAAGCTCTTCTACGGAACCCTGCGCGGGCTGGAGATCAACGGGCAGCTGGGCAAGGAGCAGGTTGTTCGCTTCGTCCAGAACACGAACAACATCCGCGTGGTGGTCACGGGCCTTACGGAGAACCACCGCAAGCGTACGGAGGCATCGATCATCGCCCTGAACGGCGCCTATACCTTCTCGGACAACAGCCGTCTTGCGGCGATCCATGCGACCTACCAGCCCGTCGAGGGGGAGGTGGCGGGTGCCGTCCTGCGCGACTTCCGGATCCTGCGCCTCAAGCAGGGCGACGACTCCCGCCTGAAGGTGCGCGTGGCCCCCGATCACACGGTGCCGGCCGACCCGGCCGACCCGGACGCTCCGGAAGTCCCGGCCGATGCGGATAAGAGCTATACGATCTTCGACGGCAGCCTCACGGACCTGCTGCTGCTCTATCCCTTCGGGGATCTGGATGCGACCTCGGACTACACGATCGAGTTCCGCGTCGGGGCTCTGGGCGGCGGCGACGAGGACGACAAGAATACGGAGGCTCGGTTCTCGGTGCTTGTAAACGACTGGGTGGTGATCAACCAGGATACGGACCTGAACTGATCCGTATCGGACGGATGGAATACGAATAACCGATGTTTTATAAATAACTATTTCTCAACATTTTTAACAGTTTTTATTATGAAAGGAAAACAGATTTTAGCGGGAGCGCTCGCACTGATGATGGCGTTGTCGTCCTGCACCAAGGAAAACGGGACCGAGGGTTCGGGCGGCGATTCCGGACAGGAGGTCGTGGAGGGGCTGAGCACCTATGCCTCGATCAGCATCTCGCAGTCGGCACGTCCGGGTACCTATGCCGGTGGCGCTGAGGCCGAGAAGACGGAAGGAACCATTAATAAGGCGACCGTGTTCGTCGTCTCGGCGGACGGTATAGTCCGTGATAAGATTGATATTACGACCAATGCGACGGCGGCTTTTCAAACGACCACGGGAAAGAAGTATCTCTATGCCCTTGTAAACCTTCCCGACGAATTGCTGAAGGATATAGAGGAAGGTAAGACGAAATGGGAGGAGGTGCAGACGACCATGCAGGCTCTTATGACGTATGAAGCTTTCGAAATACTTATCGGCGGTGCGAATCCTGATGATCCTACTACCGGCTTCTGGATGTCGAACTTCTATGGTGTCGAGGGCGTGCAGCCGGTTGTCGTCGTGGAGGCCTCTGAAGCTGAGGTTAATTCTAATGATGTTCAGACCAGAAAAAACAATTTCACCATCAATGTCGGCCGTATGGTCGCCAAGGTGAAACCGCAAATTACGGTAAACACGGCTAACTGTGGCGGTGTGCTTAGCAACATGCAGTACCGCATGCGTCAGTATCCCAAGTATATCTACTTGTTCCAGCAGTATCAGGCCGATGCAACCGCGCCCGGCGGCTTCCTCGATCAGGTGATGACGCCGTACTATTTCGCAATATGGCAGAAGTCTGATAAGCCTTTATGGACGGTGGATGATCCTACTAAGATTTCGAAACACGACTACTTCGAGGACGTGAAGAACACCGGTACTGCTGAAGTTCCTGTATATACGCCTGAGTTCAGCACGCTTGCTTATACAAAGGCAACCCCCGCCGAGGATCTCGTGCCTTCCTATGTTACGGAGAACACGACCAAGGTGGGCGATGGTATTAAGATCCGCAACAAGGGTACCTACCTTTCGATCAAGGCTACGTTCAACCTCGAGAAGTCCGCAGGTAACGTATTCCTTACCGCCGATGGCAAGAAAGACGCTACCGCCTATACGGCTGGTACGACTTTCTACCGTGTCGCCTATTACAACACCTCCGGTGAGATCGAGCACTACTGCGGCGGACTTTATCTGGACAATACCACTAAACCGACGAAGGTCGTTGGCAAAACCACCGGCTGGAACTGGGGCGATCCGATCGAGTTCTGGACTGCAACTGACACCGGCAAAACCGAGGACGAGGCTAAAAAAGCTGAAGATATAGCAGATACTGAGTGGCGTACAGGTGATACAGGTGCCGGTTACGAGTTAGTCGAGTACAAGGATGCCGTTTGCTACTACGGCATGTGGCTGTTCGACCAAGCTATGGGTGATAACCTTACGAAGAAATACTCCGTCTTGCGCAACCGCGAGTACGCTGTAAGCATCACCTCTGTTGCGGGTCTGGGCGACGCTAAGGAGGACGACGTGGTGAACAAGCCGGATGATGTCGAGAGCGACTCCTATATGAAAGCTTTGATCACGGTCGAGCCGTGGGTGCTAGTCAATGTCGACGGCGGCATCTGATGCTTCCTGTCGCAGCATGATCCATTTTATCAAGAGAAACGATTAATGACCGGGGGCTGCCTCTCCTCGCAGGAGACGCGGGCAGCAGGGGCAGCCCCCTTTTTTCAACAGGACGCATGCGCCGCTTCGCGCGGCGATGCACCGGAAGCGCAGGCACGATGCCTGCGTCGGGAGCTCCCGAAGTGCGGGAGCCTCTATATCGGGAAATCGGAAACGACAACGGCGCCGGAAAGGCATATCGCACGACGCCGGGCACAAGGGCCGTATCCGACCCATAAATCTACGGAGTTCGCACCGCCGCAAAGGGTGCGGATGCAGGTTTTTCCGGCTATACGCATATAAGGCGTGCGCCGATGTGCATCAAGGAGGAAAACACGCGGGGCGGCCTTCGCCGCACCGACCAGATAACGAACACCGGACGCTTCGGGAGATGTTCCGCGGCCGCCCAGAGGGGCGGTTCCGAAGCGGCTGCCGGACCGGGGCGCATCCGCGCCGGCGGGTCCGGGAAGCGGACGAGTTAAGAAACCGAAAAGAAAAAGAAGAGTTTTGAAATGTAGTTTTTTTATAAGGGTGCTGATGTTCTTCGCCGTCCCGGTTCTCGTCGCCGGGTGCTCGGAGAAGGAGCGCGGGGAGCCGCGGGCTTCGGTGCTGCTGCACCTCTCCTATACGTTCAACACCGAGGAGCGGGACCTTTTCAGCGATGTCGCCGCAAGCGGCGACGTGCTGGTCTACCGCGGGGACGGCACGCTGTTGGAGCATCGTGCGATGACCCCGCGCGAGATCGCGGCGGCGGCCGTGCAGCTGTCGGTGCCCCGGGGCGACTCCTACACCGCGGTGGTGTGGGTGAATCTGGAGCGTGAGCTCTATGCGCTGCGCGACGAGCACCTTCTGTCGACGATGTGCGTGGAGCCGCTCAGCCGGACGGGATACGTCGAGGGCGTGATGCCCGAGCTGCTGCACGGCGCCTGCGCCTTCACGACCGATGCGGATGCGCCGCACGAGCGGAGCCTTCCGCTGCGGAGCCTGACCAACCGGGTTACCGTGATTCTGGACGGCGCGATGAACTGGACGCGTGCCGCAGGTACGCCCTATGAGCTGCAGATCGCAGGCACGGGGGGCGTCTACGGCTGGGATGCCGGGCCGCTGCCGGGCCGCGGGCTGATCTATCTTCCGGGTTACACGCCCGATTTTCCGGGCTACGACAAGGCGCTGGGTGCCACGTTCCACCTGCTGCACCTCACCCCGGAGGATGATTTTCGCCTGATCGTCTTCAACGGCCCGGATATTATCTATAACCAGCCGCTCGTCGGGGTGCTCATGCAGAACCCCGCTATCGATAGCGGTGAGGAGCTGTGGCGTCACGGGTTCTATTACCTGCGCTTCGACAGCAACATGGAACTCGTCTACAACGGGGCGATGTCCCTGCACCCGGACGACTGCGGTGCGGATGCCCCAAGAACGGAAACAAAGCTAAATAATTTATAGTATCATTATGAGATCACACCTGACGTTTTTCAACCATTTTCCGACCCGCCTTCTTCGGAACGCGCGCAGAGCGTTCCGTGCGGCGTCGATATTGTTGTGGGGTGCTGCCCTGTTCGGGGGCTGTACTTCGGACATTGAGGAGGGGCCCGGTCTTCAGCCGGAGCAGCCCGCCAGTGAGAATAAGCTGACGCTGAGCATCAGTATCCCCGATGTCTCGGCCTCATCGCCGGGAACCTATGCCCTGACAACGGGCGAGGAGGGCTTCCAGGATGGACAGGACTCGTTCCATGTCTTGCTTTTCGGGAATAAGACCAATGAAACAACGGATGCGAAGTACGAGTTCATGCAGTTCGTCGAGCCGAAGACGGACCAGTCGTCGACACCCGGCAGGCGCAACTTTACCATCGAGATACCCCCGACTGATCCGAATGATCCGGCTGCGCCGAAATACAAGTCCTATAAGGCGATGGTCATCGCCAACTATACGCTCGAAGATGGCGGCAGCGGCAATCTCACGGAGCGCTGGGAGCGTTATCTTGAGAAGCATAAGGATTTTGCCGCGGCCCGGGAGAAGATTCAATTCTCGCAGGCCGGGACTTGGAATACGGCTGCGGGTACGAAGCGGTATCTTCCGCTGTATGGCGAATCTCCGGCCTTCGATGAGAAAGTCGCCCGCATTCCGAATATTGAAATGCGGCGTGCCGTGGCCCGTATCGACGTGGGGGTCAACATCGGCGGGGACACTCCCGCCGGCACCGGCGGCAAATATCCGGTTTACGACCTCAATAGCACCGCGTACAACGGAAACACGCATGCTGCGAACGGCGCGCAGTTCACGCTGCAGAGCGTCACGCTCTACAATGCGGCAGGCGCGGGTTATGTGGCGCATAACCGGGCGGCCGACCCGGATGCTGATGATCTGAGTTACTATGTCACACCGCTTCAGTCCGACGGGGTACCCTATGCATATAAGACGGAAACTGGGAAGACGAACATGTTCCGCCGGGAGATCTATCTTCCGGAGACGCCCAACAAGTTCGACGACGACACGCGGGCGTTCTACATCGTCGTCGGCGGAGAGTACAACAACAGTGGCACGACCACCTACTACCGCATCGATTTCTACAACCGCGAGGCGAACGGTGCCCCGGACGCTACGGGCGAAGGGTATGTGAAACCTACGAAGGATAACCGCTTCAACATCCTGCGCAACAACGCCTATGTGATCAACATTCTGGAGGTGCGGGGTCCGGGCCATGCGACGGAAGAGATCGCTGCGCAATCGGAGCCCATCAACATGGAGGTGGACGTCCGCTCGTGGGACACCGGGGACAGCGACCTGGGGAACGTGGTTACGGACGGGCAGTACAACCTGTCGGTCAGCGCTACGCGGCTGCGCTACCACAGCGACGGCACGGCGCAGGATCTGAAGGTCTTCACGAACTACCTGCTTGCGAACATGCCCGAAAAATCGGGCTGGGAGATGACGCTCAAAGAGCCTACATATCAGGACAACATCAAGTTTTTCGACGATAACGGTCAACCGGTCGACTTCAAAGGGGAGGGTTACACCCTGAAGGGCGAGGCCGGCATCACGAAGACGCTGCACGTGGGTTTCGACCGCTTTGCCGTAGGGGATGCAGCAGACCAGATGGAGCGTACGGTTACGCTCGTTTTCACGGCAGGCCGCATGCGGCAGGAGGTGGAGCTGATTCAGGACGTGAAGAACCTGAATACGCTGACGCTGACTCCGGATCTGCTCTCCTTCCCGAAGCGTCCGGCGGCCCACCAGCCGGTGATCGTGAAGAGTTCGCCTGCCGACGCCAAGTACTATGTAACATGGACCGACGATGGCGGTACTCTCCGCCGAATGAATATTTCGGACCCCGACGCCGTGCGTGAGGAAAAAACCGATGCTCAGGGCAGCGTTATCTGGGAATCCTTGGGCGGATGGAATACAATTGAAAAATCGTTGCTTCCCGGGGGATTCGACTGCGCCGTGGATCACCAGAACGATCAGGATCCGAAGAAGACGTGCGTTGATCAAATCAAATTTTTCGAGAAAGCCGAAGACAACATGTTCTTGCTGTGCCCGTCGGATTGGGACACACAGCATAATGCTGACGGCACAGACCCTACGCAGCCTCGCGACTGGAACTTCGTGGTCGAGGCCTATTGGGCCGACGGGCAAAACAAGTTCGAGGATACCCCGGGTGCGCAAGCTACGCTTCAGGTGGAGCAGACCCACGAGGAGCCGACGTGGGAAGTCGTGGATGCGAAAAGCGAGGGTGATATCGACTCGGCGCCAGTGCTCGAGAAGAATACCAAAACAGTTTCGGCGAAGACAACGAGTGTCACCGCATTTTTCCGCACGAATCCCCAGTACCCGTGGTACTTCGTTTCGAAGAGCGACGAGGGCAACCTGAGCGGCAAGGAGTGGGTGACAAACTGGGATGCCTTCCGCGGCAAGACCTACCCCGGCAACAGCTCGCAGCCGATAACACTCACCGAGAACACCAACCTCCAGCCGCGCAGGGTGACCTTCCAGGCCAGCTCGCCGCAGGCAGGCTTCGACCGCGGTGCGGCGCAGCTGATCGTCGAGCAGGAGGCGGCCGGGCTGCTTCTGGAGCTGCAACCGGGCGTCGGCGTTACGAAGCTTGCCGAGGATAAGCACGACGTTACCACCGAGGCCGGTGAGACGATATCACGGGCCAGATATACGCTGGACTTCGGCTCGAAAAGCGCCTCGGATATGCACGGGCTGAACGTACGCGCCAACACCGGCTGGTGGTGGAAGTGGACCGATGGGAACTTTACGGATAACTATCCCACGGACGACGCCCCGTCGAATCCCAACAACAAGTTCCAAGGCCTTGATGCCGCGACGACGTACGGCAAGGCGTACTTCGAAGCAAATGGACGCCCGGCGCCGCGCCCCCTGAGGCATACCCACCCTTACTGGGGGAATTCCGTCAGTGACACGCCTCTGGGCGATAACCTCTTGGGCTATGTTATCGGCGAGTGGCTGCCGACTCCCTCGCAGGTTAAGAATGAGGGCAAGGTAAACGGCATTGCGGAGAACTGCGACAAAAACTCGTACGACCGCACGTGGAACAACGCCTTCGCGATGCGCCCCGTGGAGGGTGTCTTCCTTTCGCCTTCGGCGACGAGCGACACGGATTTGCAGGATAAGCTACCCGTGCCCCATGCCGGAACTTACTATTCGGAGCTTACCTTCTACAACAGGCACGACCTCTATCCGACCGAATCTACCGACCCTAATCCGGATAACCAACCGGACACGGAGTTCGGGAATAACCAGCGGAAAGTCGACGCTGAGGCCAAGACGCTCCGCATCCAGCGTACGGTGCCGTCGCTGGTCTACTGCAGCTTCCCGTACGAGAACCGGAACAACGTCAACCTGTCGAACTACGAGTATCCGGAACTTGCCAAGACCGAAGCCGCCGCACTGGCCGACCCCCAACATTGGTCGAAGCAGAATATAATCATCAAGGCGAACAGCCCGCTTAAGGTGACCCTGAGAGATCAGAATTACGGGAAGAATGATGCCGAGCCGTATGAGGTCGCTACCTATACGTTGTATCCGAGAAGCCACGAGGGCTACGATACGCTGCAAATGATCAGCTTGGGAGAGCTTGGTTACTATCCGAACGGTCAGACAGAATGGAAGAAGTTGATCGATGAGAGTCAGGTGTCTTTCGAGCAGGCGACCTCCTTCCATCGCTATCAGATCGAGATCAAAGGTTTCCGTCAGGAGACGAAAGACCAGCCGGACGTTCCGTTCACGATTACGCGCACCTATACGGCCGGATATTGGATGGTCCATCCCGCGAGCCCCCAGATCATGCGGGGTGGAAGATACGGCTCCGGGGGCTTCTACATGTACCTCGACTTCAGCGCGAGCTCCTATGGGCGTAGGCAGAATATTCGGATCGGCCGCAGGAAGGTGCGCGTCGGAGATTTTGAAAACAACCAAATCACGCCGGGAGGAAAATTGTCCGAGCCTGAATATACCGAATACACCCTCGACGGCAGCGCGGGCCAGTGCTATGTCAAACACGAGGTCGAGCCGAATACGGACCCCGACAACATGTGGATCTACTGGGTGGAGTATCAGCCGGCCAAAAAGGACGCCGAAGGAAACCCCCTCCCTTACACGACGCAGTGGAGTGACAACGGCTACGCTTCGCAAGGCGAGGTGGACAAGTACCTGTTCCTGCAGGAAGCCGCTAACGCCAACGGCCTTGTCTTCCTGAAGGAGGGTCCTACGGCTCCGGCACTGTACAAGGAAACGAACCAAGGGCGGGATCACTGGCTGGGCAACGGTGTATCTTCGTGGGAGGGTAAGATCGATCCCTTCGAATATCAGCGAGATGCATGGCTGCAATTCAGTGGTCCATATACCCCCAGGTATTATCGCACGACTTACCGTAAAAAATGTCTGATCACAGAGAGTGAGTTCTTTTGCGCCGCCGCCTCGGGGGATACCTCTGACGCCAACTCGCAATATCTGACGGCGGCGACCTGCGATGCCTATACGTCGCTTCATGGCAATACGCGTGCGGTGAGCGTGTTCCTCAATCTGAACTGCTCGATTCGCGGCCTGCATAATATGTTTGGCTCAAAGCGGCATGGTGTGGATGTCGGCGGCAGTAATCCCGCCGGACGATTTGGTCCGTACGGATGTCCGGATAACGGAAAGCCGAACCACCAAGGAGGCCATGTACCGGGTATTGAACGAAAAAACGTACAGCTGTTCGAATATATCAAGGACGCGACCTACACGACACAGGCCGGCAATGTAAAGGGTCAGGCATTGAACCTGATGATCATGCGCCGGGCGATTACGACCCCTCCCGGCAATGCACCGTATTATCCGCCTTCGATGGTCGTCCCGCAACCCTGATCCGCCCCGGGGGCGGCCCGAAGCATAAGAACCTAACGAAGCAGACAAATAAAAACACAGCATACAATGATACGAAAAGAGAACAAGAGATCTCCCGGGGCGCACGGCGCAGCGGGAGTACGGATCCAAGAGCGGCTGCGGAGCCGGGCTGCCGGCGCGGCGGCGGCTCTCATGAGCCTGGTCGCGGTGCTCTGCGCCGGCTGCGCCGAGGACCCCACGGAACAGCCGCGCGGCGCGCAGGGCGGGACGGGGGATTACGCCCTTCTGCAACTTACGGTCCCGGGTGCCGCAGCGGGCACGCGGGCTGCGATGACCCCCGCTCAAGAGGGCGGCATCGCCATCGAAGATACGCACATCGTCCTTTGCCAGAAGTGGGATGCCGGCTGGTACCTGAACCGTGTGATCGCGCTGGCGGAATGCACGGTGACAGAGTCTGAGAAGCCTGATGCGAACGGATACACGACCTACAATATCGAGGTACCGTTCGAGACGGGCACGAAGGGCAGCAAGTACTGCCTGGGCGTGATCGCGGGATTCGACGGCGGCAAGGCGGCGCTCGAAGCGGCCGTAAATCCATTCTACGGGAACGAGCTGGACGCCGCGGACCCGCTGCGCGACATCCGCACCTCGCTTGTCGCCACGGCCGCGGGCAAATGGCCCTCAGGGACCGCGTTTCCCATGTGGGGCGAGAGCGATGAATTCACGCAGGTGCCTAACGGCAGTATCGGGACGCTCAGCCTCATGCGCGCCACGGCCCGCGTGGACGTGGGTGTCAAGTTCATCAAGAACGGTGACAAATATAATTTGAATGACATGCAGGCCGAGGGCCTCTACAATGAAGGCAAGGGCACCTATTTCGCATTGGCGAGCGTGCGGGTCTACGGCACGATGAAGGGCGGCACCTATGGTTCCGCGGAGAATGTGTACGGCTCCATCACGTCCGAACCCAGTGCTGCCACCGTACCTAATACGGATGTCGGTAAGTTCGGACTGGAGGACCTGAAGTACGAATACAGCGAAGGAACAGGAACAGGAACAGGAACAGATAATGATTTCACTGATTCTACACCCGCAGACGGGGGCACATGGAGCGATAAGGAGAAGAGCGCACGCCGCATGCTGACGCGCGCCTGCTATGTTTTCGAAACGAAGAATGAGGGCGCGGAGTTCGACGCGGCCGCCTGCGTCATCGTCGGCGGTTACTACGGCGAGGATAAGACCCCGACCTACTACCGCATCGACTTCGCAACGACGAATATCGTGAACGGCGTTCAGAACAAGCCGCAGCCCGGCAACCGTTTCGACCTGCTGCGCAACAAGGTCTATGTGGTCAACATCACCTCGGTATCCGGCCCGGGTAAAAACTCGCCGGAGGAGGCTCTCAAGAGCGACGAGACGAAGATGACGGCCGAGGTGCAGGAGTGGAACCAGAACGACAAGGTGGGCGACATCACGACCGACGGCGTCTATACGTTGAGCGTCGACAAGTCCGAGCTGCAATACTACACCGACGGCACGCCCGAAGAGATCGTCGTGAAGACCGACTACGACGGCGTGCTGGGCAGCGGCTGGACGCTGGAGGCCGAAGCGGAAAAGGCCGATGAGCAGCAGAAATTCGAGAACGCACTGCTCTTGTACGATTCGAAGGGCAATCAAATACCCGTCGCGGACTTCGCGGGTAGCAAAGGCACCACGACGCTGCGCATCGGAATGAGGGAGCTGCCGGATGCGGGCGGCAAGACCGCATACCTTAACGGCAAGCTGATCGTCAAGTCCGGCCGCATGCAGGTTCAGATCCTCATCCGGCAGACGTCGCAGGACCTGCTGCGCATCCTCTTCGAACCCGAGGAGATGGTCTTCGGCAGGGGGAATGCCGATGCTGCCGAGAACGCGGCCTTCACGCAGCCCGTGAAGATCACGGTCACGACCAAAAAGGACTATGTGCTGACGATCACGGGCAAGGACGCCAACGGCGCGACGTACACCCAGACGATATGCAATACCCAAGATCATACGCAGGAGGATAAGGTTGCTCGCGACGACCGGTTCGAAATCCTCTTCAAAAGAGAGGACAACAACGGCGGCGACACGAACTACAGCTACCTGCTGCTTCCGAAGTATTTCGAGCAGGACCGGGCCTTCACGTTCGATGTGACGGCCAGCCTGCCCGGCTTTAACGATGTCGCCCCGGCCAAGGAGCGGTTCATGGTCTACCAGCTCAAAGACGGGATGCGGTGGATGGTCAACGAAGGAGCGGGCTACGTCGTGACGCCGAATCCGTGGCATGTGATCTTCAGCAATCAGGCGCACGCGGGTACGCGCTTGAATATCGAAGTCAAACCGGATGTAACGGTGAGCCGGCCTTGGTGGTTTTCGAAGGGCGACGATATGACCGAGCTTCCCGAATGGTTTATGGCCGGGAACGCAGACTTGATCGGGAAGAATCTCGAAAACGTGTATAACGACGCCAACGGCGGCGTGCGGATCAAATTGGACGCATATACAGAACTCGGCCGCCGCAGCGTGACGCTGAAGGTCGAGGAGATGACCGGCGGGCTGCCGACGAGCGACTCGAAGCTGATCATCACGCAGCGCGGAAAAACACCGGCCTTGGAACCGAGATTGGCACAATTCACAACCGACTCGCCGAAACACAGTTTCACGAGAACCCAGGAGTTGGACCTCGAGAAGGGCAAAAAGGAGATCTACACGCTCGACCATGGTACGGGCCCGGGCGCCGGAACATACACCTTCAATGTGTGGGCGAGTACCTACTGGAAAATGTTTTGGAACATAGAGGATCAAACGCAGCACGACTTAAGCATGAACCTGCTTGTCAAACCCGACTTCGTGCCTACGACGACGATCAGACCCAAACAATACGCGGACGGAGTTGAAGAGACGTGGGACGGCATCTTCACGGTCAACGTGCCCCCAGTCCCGACCGTGCCTTTTGACAACTCCGGTGCTGAAACGACGGAGGATCCCACTGTCGAGCTGGGCGGCCGCCGTACGGTGACGCTCGAGCTGCGCAATGACTCCCCGAAACTGACGTCCGAGGATGTCGAGGACTACGCCCGCGAACTGCGCATCACGCGCGACCTGCCCGCTTATACCTACATCGACCTCTGGCCCTTCGAGAACCCTGACGGCCAGCCCGCGAACCTCGACAACATGGTTTACGATAACATGCCCCAGCCGTATGACGACGCGAAATTCCGGGTGTATACCAATGCCCCGGTCACGCTCAAACTCCAACAGAAAAAAGCAACGGAGAGCGCATACTGGGGTGAAGATTCGGTGGTCTTGACCCCTTGGACGGGATATCAGCGGCTGGATCGATTGTTTAAAGAGATACCCGGGGTGATGGACAAGGCCGACATGGACCCGAACAAACCCGCGACCATGTACAAGCTCACGGCCACATACAAGCAGTACGACAAGGCCAAAGGGGAGAACGTAACGCGTGATACGACTAGAATCGCATACACGGGATACCATATGGTAATGCCGACGGTGGAAGGGATTCCGCAAAACGCCAGCATCTTCGCCTCGACCGCACGCGAGCTGACGTTCGACTTCTCGAAAAGCCTGTTCGTAACCCGGAAGGTACGCATTACCAAGGACAAGTACTACACCCACTACAAGCCGGTGGAAGATAACGGTATGGCAGACTATGAACCCACAGAATACCTGACAGGTGACCAAGGGGTCGAGATATCCTCGAAAAGCGGCCTGAAAGAAGATATGCAGGTGAAGGTTCAGCTCGCGGCGAACACGCACCCGAACTTCCTGTACAAAATCGGCGTGGAGTTTTTCGACGAGGCGTCCCAAACATGGAAAGAGGATCCCTCTGCCGCACCGGAGCTTTATCAGGACGGTACGGGAGTGAACGGCTATATCGTATACTACGAACGGAAAAATGCTGCGGGCAGCACCAAAGATAATTTTATGCTCGAAGGCAAAACAACAAGTACATGGCGAGATAAACACGGCTTGGACTATGCTCCCGCTACTGTGTTCTATGCAAATTACAATTCCGCGTGGGAGAAAACCGTCGAAGATGCGAAAACGGTTAAAGCCTGCGATGAAAATGCAAGGACGAACTCGGCAAATTGCGATGTAGAATATATACCCAGCCTGCGTTTCATAGGTACAGACGCGGCAAACAAGGAACAATCGTGGGTAGCGGAGAAAAGAGCATGTACCTGCCCACATGAAACTGGCCAGACTAACGCACCCGCGTGGATCTGGGTGCACGAACCCGGCCGAACTTATCAACAGTATCCGGCTTTTGGTCAATTAAACTACGCTAGCTGCAATGTGTGTAACAAAAACGAAAATATAAACAGCTTGATGCATGGGACGAGCGCAGACATCTTCCGGCAAAGTCGGCCCGATCTGGCACCCCTGCCCACCACATGGAAACACATTCCGTATACAAAGTACCCTGACAATAGTAGAGCATACAGCTTCGCCGTGAACGGGTATTACGTGAAGCCCGCGAATAATACCAAGTATATGTACTGGTACTTCACTAACATTGCTGTAGACGCTCGAATTGCTTACGTGGAAAAGTTGGATGATGAAATTCCTATCGTCCGAAAAGTAACCACCGATTAGCCGATGCATGCCTTGCTTGCCGGCCTCATGCCGCCCCTTTCGGGGGTCGGATCGTTCGCCCCTTTGTTTGCCGCCGGAACCCTATGTGGTTCCAGCGGCCACCGCGGGGGCTTCGGGCTTCCCGGCCCCTCTGGCGGGAGTTCCCGGAGCGCCTTCGTGCGAGGTCTAATCCGCTGACAGCGACAAAATTAAGATAGTATAACCCTTTTTATATCATTTCGGCCATGAAATCCGCCCGCTTCACTCCGTCCCCGATCCGTCCGCTTCCGTACTTCAACACGTACGGCACGGACGCCGAGCGTTCGCTTGCGCGTTCCCTGCGTGCGGAGTTCGTGCCGAAGGTTCGTCGCCTGCTCCCGGGCCACCACCTCGGGTGCTGGCGTCACGATGCGGTCGTTAATTTCGTCAAGCGTCACAAGCATACGCATCCCTATTTCGTGAAGGCGGATATCCGTCAGTTCTTCCCGGGTATCCGCCACAGGGATGCTGTCGTAGGCGCGCAGCTCGCCTACCGTGACCTGCTGTCGCTGGACTACGTTCCGGGAGCGTTCAAGCGCCGCTACGTTCCGGCGCTTCATGCGTGGGTGGAGTCACTGCCGCTGCACCGGGGCCTGCCGCTGGGCAGTGCCCTCAGCGGCGTGCTTGCTCCAGTCATGCTGCTTCCGATGTGGCTGGGTCTGAAGCGCCGCTTCGGGTGCCCGCTGCTGGTCTATATGGACGACGTACTGATTTGCACGTCCGACGCTCTGCAATGCTCGGAGGTGTATGCCTATCTGGACGGGTACCTGCACCGGGAGTTCGACCTGGCGTTCAATGCCTCGAAGAGCCGCTCGGGCCGCTTCGCCACGGCTGCGGTGGTCTTTTGCGGCTGGGAGTTCGCCGGGGGCTATGCGCGTATCAGCGCCGATAAGATGGAGGCGTTCCGTTCGCGGATCCGCGAACTGGTACGCCGCTATCGCAAGACCGACGTCAAGGCTTTCGTCAAGCAGCTCAACCGCAAGATCGACGGCTTCGGCCACTACTACAAATTCGGGGACGTGCGCACGCAATACCGGGTCCTCGACCAGTTCCTGCGTCAGGAGTTCCGCCGGTGGTTCGCACGCACGACGGGCGGGAGCGCCTACCGGCGCGAGGCGCTCGCGTCGCTGGGCCTGCGGAGCCTCGAAGATATCCTGAACAAGGTCCGGCATTCGGCGCGCCGCCCGGCCCGCTGCGGCGAACGTAAGCTCCGCCCCCTTGCTGCTGCGCCGGCGGGCGTTGCGAACCTTCGTCCGCCGGCCGTGTCCGGCATCGACGAGCTCGCGGAGATCGGCCGCACGCTCCAGCGGCAGATGACCCAGCTGCTCGCCCTTCAGCGCCGGCAGGTTGCACTGCTCACGGAGCTGCTCGAGGCGTGAAGCGCCGGCCGGTGCCTGCCGCCGAGATCGCGGGCGCCCGGCTGTCGAAACGATGTGAACCCTGTAGGGGGACTATGAGAGAGCATAGAATTATAAAAAGCAGAAGATTGCAGATATACTGAATGAAAGCTACCCAGCCTACCTTACCGCGCCCTGCGGCGGCCCCGCCGGTTGCTTGCAGTCCGCTGCGCCCGTCGCGCCCGTTCAGCCCGCCGCGCCCGCCGCACCGGTTCGGCCTGTCGGACCAGTCCTTCCCGTTCTGTGCGCCGGCCCTGCCCGCCCGGCCGCTCTTGGCTCGTGCAGCCACGGGGCTCTGGCTCGTGCTGGTTTGCGCGCTGCTCTGGGGGTGCGATTGTCCGGCGGAAGACGCTCCTGTGCCTCGCCGCCCGCTGGTTGTCTACCTTGCACTGGACAACGACCTTTCGGGGGAGTGCGACGCGCGGCTGGCGGCCCTGTGTTCGGGGTGGCGTGCGGGTATGGATGTGTGGGTCTATGCGGATACGCCCTCGGGCGCCTCTCTCCGGCATCTGGAGCCGACACCCTCGGGCGCCGAGGCCCGCACGGTTGAGACGTACGGGGACGAGAACTCGGCCTCGGGCGCGACACTCGGGCGCGTTCTTCGGAGCGTTTGGCAGCGCAGCCCTTCGGATGGCTACGGTCTTCTGTTCTTCTCCCACGCTACGGGGTGGCTTCCCGAGGGGGCGCTGGCGCGTCCCCACGCCGAAGCCGCTGCCGTAGCTTCGGGAGCGGGCGGCGGCGCGACGCGCACGCTGGGGCGCGACGGGAGCGCCGAGATGTCCCCGGAAGCGTTCGCCGCGGCCATCCCCGAGGGTATGCCCTTGGACTATATCGCCTTCGAGGCGTGCCTCGTGGCGGGCGCGGAGGTCGCGCTGGAGCTTTGCGGCCGTACGGAGCTGCTGCTGGCCTCGTCTGCCGAGCTGCTGGTCCCGGGCTTCCGGCCCCTCTACGGGGATGGGCTCGAGCTGCTGACCTCGCGCTGCGCCCCGGCCGAGCACTTGCTCGCGGCCTTCGCAGAGCGCTATATGCGCTACGTCCGGCAGGAGTGCACGGGCGCCTACCGCTCTGCGACGCTGAGCGTCATCCGCACGTCGTCGCTGCCGGCCCTTGCCTCGGCGGTGCACCGGGCCACGGGGGGCCGCGCCGGGGAGATGGCTTCGGAGGAGCTGCTCTCGCAGCTCCAGCACTTCGACCGCCCGGGTCAGTACGGGGACCGCCCCGCCGCGGCGCGTTTCTTCGATCTGGAGGACTACGTGGAAAGGCTGCACGCCGCAAGCGGCGCAGATATGGCTTCGCTGGCGGCCTTCCGGGCTGCACTGGAGGATGCGGTGGTGTGGTCCGACGCCACGGAGCAGTTCATGGGCGGTGCGGGAGCTCCCTACGGGGGCTTCGACATCGACCGCCACGGGGGCCTTACGACCTACGTTCCGCGCGCGGAGTTCCCGTCGCTGAACGACAGCTATACGCATACGGCGTGGTGGCGGGCCGTCGCCTCGCCGGTAGGCGAAAACACTGAGAACGATACGAATGAACAATTACGATACCCCTAACCCATCCCTCCCCGGCTCGGGCCTGTTCCGGCCGCTGGCGCTCGTGTGTCTGCTGCTTCTGGCAGCTGCGGCGGAGCTTCACGCTACGGGGGTCGGTGCAGGCGCCCCGCAGGGGAGTGCCCTCCGCCTCAGGCATTCCGCGGCTGCGCCGCGGCGCCTGCACCCGCCCCTTCCGCCCGATACGCTGGGCTACGGCGAGCAGCTGCTCTACGTCGTGGAGCACTGGTGGGACTCGTTCGACTTCGGGGATACGACATGGCTCGCGGACAGCGCCGCCTACGAGCAGGCGTTCGCCGACTGGGCCTACATCGCGGGGTTCCTTTCGGATGAGTACGTCTCCCGCAGCACGGGCTACGTCGTGGAGCGCGCCGACGTGTCGCGCCCGATGCTTCTGCGCTTCGCGCAGGCCGCCGAGCACTACTTCGGGAGCGCGGACTCTCCCTACCGCAACGAGGAGGCGCTGATCCCGATACTGGAAGCCCTGACCACTGCGCGGCATGCGGAGCCCGCCGAGCGAGAACGCTTCGCGGCGCTGCTTGCTGCCGCGGACCGCAACCGCCCGGGGAGGCAGGCCGCGGAGCTGCACGGGCAGGCCGCCGACGGCCGCCGCGTGGCGCTCTCGTCGCTGGCGAGCGACTACACGCTGCTGCTGTTCTATAGCCCCTCGTGCTCGTCGTGCACGTTCGTAAAACACCAGATCGAGGTTTCGACCGCTATAGGGCCGCTCATGCAGCAGGGCAAGCTGCGCGTCTACGCCCTCTACCCGGGTTCGGACGACGAGGAGTGGCGCCGGACGCTCGGTCAAATGCCCTCGGAGGGGTGGACCGTCGTGTGCGACCCCGACGGGTCGGTCACGGACGAGGGGCGCTACGCGCTCGGCACGCTGCCGACGCTCTACCTGCTGGGGCGTGAGCGCCGGGTACTGCTCAAGGACGCCGCACTGGAAAAGATCGAGCAGTGGCTGCACGAATACGCGGGGCCGATGTCCTATAAACTCCCCGTGCCATGAAACGCCGTCGCGCGGGATGAGATGAACTTACACCTTAACCAAAATTTTATAGTCATGAAAGAATTAGTAGAAAAAATCAACCGTGAATTCGCGGCTTTCGCCGCCAACGCCGCCGCGCAGAGCGTGCACGGCAACAAGACTGCGGGGCAGCGTGCGCGCAAGGCGTCTCTGGAGCTCTCCAAGCTGTTGAAGGAGTTCCGCCGAGTGTCGGTGGAAGCCGGCCGCTGACCGGCACGATCAGGCAACCGGAGCGCTGCAAACAGATGTATTGGACGCTGGAACTTGCCACGACGCTTCACGATGCGCCGTGGCCCGCTACGAAATCCGAGCTGCTGGACTACGCCGTGCGTGCGGGTCTTCCGGCCGAGATCCTTGAGAACCTGCGGGAGATCGAGGAGGATGAAGAGGAGTTCGAGTCCATCGAGGACCTCTGGCCGGATTACTACCTCGCGCACGAGGGCTACTTCTACAACGAAGAGGAGTATTGACTCCGCCCGGCCCGCACCGCCGGGGATCTGCTGCGCCGTTGCTGCGCGGGCTGCGGGGGCGGTGTCGCCCGGGCTTTTCCCTACGCCGGGGAGCTTCGGCCCCCGGCGCCGGGACTCGGGCTGCGGCAACAGCCCGGACGACATCCCTTGGGCCGTTGGGGGGGCGTACCCCCGCATGCGCCGCGTATGCCGTGCGCGACCTGCCGCGGGGCGGGCTTTCCGGGGACGGCCCGCCCGCCCCGGAATTACTGAAAAGATAAGTTAAACTGTTTATGAAGGCAATGATTGAACGTTACACGCCGATTTCCCGGTTTCTGTACGAGGACGAGTACCTCTTCCACGACCTCGACCAGTCCGGGAGCGGCTTCGATTTCCTGTTCCTGATAGCGGGAATCATCATCGCCGCCGGCCTGCTGACGGCGGTTGTCTTGGGCTATAAAGCGTGGCGTCGCCGCCGGCTGTGCGACCCTCGCCGGGACCACTATCGCGACGACCGATGATACGGAGTGCGAAATACCTGCTTCGGATGTTTCCGGGCCTGAATGCGTATGGTTATGACGGGTGCTGATACGATGCTCTCTGCCGTGCCGCTGGTTGCTTCGCCGTTGCACCCCGCCGTGCTGTGCGGCGGGGGTGCTGTGGCCGTGCTGCTGGTGTTCTTCGCCCTCCGCCACCTCCGCATCGGATACCTTCGCCGCCGCATGGAGGATAACGGGCGCTTTCTGGAGAACGTCTACCCGCAGCGTGCCCTTCCGGAGCTGATTTACCGCTGCTGGGAGCATGACGTGGCGGCGTACAACCGCGCTCGGCGGCGCTGGCCCTGGCGTCTTCTGTGGCATGAAGCCCGGGCGGAACGCTTCACAGCCAAGCCCCCGCAGCCTCCGCGGGCGTCGTCGCTGCCGCAGGCTGCCAAGCCCGCCGTTTCCCGAGGCGTTCCGCGCGCCGGGAAGCGTCCGCGTGGCGCGCACCGCGGCGCGCGTCCTGCCGACAAGAATGGGGGATGCTAATCGAATATCTATGAAAAAACGAGTCTTACACACCGCTCTTCAGCCTGCGGCTGAAAACGGCCTTCCCGGCGGGGATGCTGTCCATGCCTGTTTTACCTATACGAGGTACGACGCCGGGCGGCGGGAGCGACGCTGCGACTCGCGCCACCACCTGCTGCTGTTTCTGGCGGGGCACGGCACGATTCGCTGCGATGCTTTCCCTGCGCGGACGTTTTGCGGGGGCGAGATGTTCCTGCTCCCGGCAGGCAGCCGCGCGGAGCTGACCATAAGCGCCGGCCTGCGGCTGCTCGACACGGCTTTCGGGACGCTGAGCATGGGCTGCGGGCAGCTCTTCCCGCCGGAGCCCGGGCCGCTGCTGACGAAGGGGGAGTGCGATTTCCGGTCTTTGGATATCCGGCCCCCGGTGGCCTTTTTCGCCGACACGCTGCGTGGTTACTGCCGGGACGGTTTCCGGAGCTCCGAGCAGCATGAGCTCAAGTGGCGGGAGCTGCAGCTCCTCATGCGGTGGTTCTACACGGACGAGGAGCTGATGGGGTTCTTCCGTCCGCTTCTCTGCCGAACGCCGGAGCCCGGGCCTGCCGGGACGCAGGACGAGGAGAGGCGGGAAGAGAGGCGGGCATCCGCCGCGCCTGCCCGTGCGGAGCCTTCTGCCGATAATACGGCGGACTGATCCTCCGGGATGCTATGAAAAACCAAGTATAACGATTGTTAAAACCTAACCACTATGAAACGAAACACATTTATCGGCTGGACGCTCGCGGTTGCCGCGACGCTCGGCCTTTGGTCCTGCTCGGAGCAGGATAATTCCGATCCCGACCCCGAGAGCGTCTCTGCGGCCGTGCAGGAGGCCTTCGAGGCCCGCTATCCGGGGGCTGCGAACGTCACATGGAGCCTGCGCGGGGAGTACGCCGTGGCCAGCTTCACGCCGGCCGCAGCGACCTACGCCCCGGCTTGGGGCGGCAGCAGCAATGCCTGGTTCGAGAACCGGAACGGGGCGTGGAACATGACCGAAACGAACATCGACTTCGCGTCGCTTCCCGCGGCCGTTCAGGAGGGCTTCGAGGCCAGCAAGTACGGCGACGAAGCCTTGTGGAGCCTCACGGGCGACGTGGACCGTCTCGAACGCCGCGACGTGATGCTCCCCACGGCGGAGGGCAGCGCCGTCGTGGTCTATGTGCTCGAGGTGCGTAGCGCAGTTTCGGGGGGAGCTGTTACGACGGTGGAGCTCTACTTCTCCCCGGAGGGCATCCTCGTAGGCGAAGTTGCCGACGCCGAAGACGACGACTACGAGGGGCAGCTTCCGCAGCAGCCCGCCGCCGGCATCTCGGAGTGGCTCCAGCGCCATATCGTGGAGAAGGGCGGCCGCGTGCTCGAGATCGACGCCGAGGCCGGGGGCACGGAGGTGGAAGCCGTACTGGAGGGCCGCAAGCTGGAGCTGTGGTTCGACAAGGCGCAGGCGTGGGTCTATACCCGGACCGACTACTACCGCAGGGACCTGACGGGTGCGATCCCGTCGGAGATCCTCGCGGCGCTGCGAAGCTCGGAGCACTACACCACCGACGAGGCCATCGACGAGATCGAGAAGGTGGAAACCAACGCCGCCAACGGCAGCAGGACGTGGTGGAAGTTCGAGCTGGAGACCCGCTGGGACGAGGTGGACGTGTATGTGGACCAGAGCGGCCTTCTTGCCGGGCGTCCCGAGCTCGACCCGGGACAGGGCGGCAGCGAGCCTTCTCCGGACGAGGTCGCGGCGTTCATCGCGCAGCAATACCCGGGTGCGCGCATCGTCGGGCGCGACTATGACGACGGGCTGCTCGAAGTGGAGATCCTGCACGAGAACATCCTCAAGGAGCTTCTCTTCAACGGCCGCCGGGAGTGGCTCCGCACCGAATGGGAGCTTCCCGCCTCGCAGCTTCCGGCAGCCGTAACGGCGGGCATCGCCGCCGGGGGCTACACTCTGGACGACGACGAGGCGGATTTCGTGCAGAGCCCTTCGCAGAGCTGCTACGAGGTGGAGGCGCGCAAAGACCATATCGAATATAAGCTGCGCATCGACCCGCAGGGCACGATCCTGGAGGCGGTGCGGGACTAAGGCTGCGAGGCGGGACTTTGAAGTCAGGCCCGCAAACGCTCGGGAGCTTCCGTCCGGTCTGCGCTGCGACCTGCCCCGGAGCTACCGTCGGCGGGAAGAATGTATGAGAATCAAAACTGTATAAACACAACTGCTATGAAGAAATTTCTTTTCACGGCCCTCGCGCTGCTTCTGGTTGCGGGTGCGGCCTTTGCCGACGGGCGTGAGCGCCCCATCGGCCTGAAGGAGCTTCCCGAGGCTGCCCGGAAGTTCCTCGAACAACATTTCGACTCCCTGACGGTGGCCTACGCCGTGGAGGACGTCAAGCCCTTCGGCACGGAGTACGAGGTGGTCTACACCGACCGCACGGAGGTGGACTTCCGGCGTGACGGCCAGTGGAAGAGCGTGGAGCGCCGCTACGCCCCCGTTCCCGCGGCCATCGTCCCGCAGCCGATCTCCGACTTCCTTGCCGAGAACAACCTTTCGGGCCAGTTCATCCGCAAGCTCGACCGCGACCCCTACACTTGGGAGATCGAGCTTTCGGGCGGTCTGGAGGTCAAGTTCGACCAACGGTTCAACGTGCTCGGCTATGATGACTGACCCGCTGCGCAGGTGCGGTGCGAGGTGGTGGCTGCGGCCCTTGGTGGCCGTAGCCGCGCTTACCGCCGTAGTCCTCGGGGTCGGCTATGGCGTGGAATTCGAACGCTCCGTATCGCCACGCAAGCTGCCGCTTGCGGCGCAGGAGTTCCTCGCCGAGCACTACCCGCAACAGACTCCCGCCCTGGTACTATGGGCGTGGGATGACTTCCGCATCCGCTACGAGGTGTTTTTCCACACCGGCACGCAGCTCAGGTTCCGGTACGGCGGGGCGCTGAAGGCTGTCGACAGCCGGCAGCAGCCCATACCTGCGGGTATCGTTCCCGAAGCCGTCCGGGAGTATGTGGGCAGGCATTTCCCGGGGACCGTCATTACCAAGCTCGAGCACGAGAGGCGCGAGTGGGAGGTGCGGTTGAGCAACGGCGTGGAGCTCTCGTTCGACAACCGGAACTTCTTTCCGACCGGTTACGACGACTGACCGTCCGTACGCTGCCTCCGCAGCCCGGCATACGGGGTGCGGAGGCACAGAATCGACGTTCCGAATTCCAACCTGTTAAAAATAAAGATATGAAAACGACACATGCAATTTTCACTCTCCGGCATCCCGGGCTGCGAATCCTTTTCCTGCTGATTTCTCTTTTTCTGGCCCCGGGCTGCGACGACGAGCAGCAGATCCGCTACGGCAAGCTGCCCGCTGCGGCCCGGAGCTTCATCGAGGAGCATTTCCCCGACCGCAAGGCGGTCCATGCCGAGCGGGAGAAGGACGACGGGAGCAAGGAGTACACGGTGAGGCTGGACGACGGCACGGAGCTCGAGTTCGACGCCCGGGGCAGCTGGACCAGCGTGGACTGCAAGTTCTCGCTCCTGCCCGCGGGAATCATCCCCGAGGCCATCCGTGCGGATCTGGCGATACGCTACCCGGATGCTGCGGTCTATAAGATCGAGCGGCAGCTGGGCGGCTACGAACTCTCGCTCAGCAACGCAAAGCAGTTGATCTACGCCTCCGACGGCACCTTCGTCCGGGAGGATATAGACCTGTAGAAGGGCGTGCGACGACCTGCCGATACGAAGATGAAGCCCGACACGAAACCCTATCTGGAGCTCGAGGCGCCTCATAGCCCGAAAGCCGCATCCGGGAAGGCATCTTCCGCCACGCATGAACGTTACCGCGCGGCGCTGTCGCTCTATGTGCAGACGGGGATGAGCTGCCGTGCGATCTGCCGGCAGTGCGATGTTCCTCTCTGCGGATTTCTGGCCTACATGCAGCACTGCCACCGGGAGAAGGTGCTGGCCCGCTACGGCATCGCGTGCAGCCGTGAGGAAGCCTCGCGCATCCGCCTGCGGGCGCGGCGGGGCCAGACCCCCGCGGCGCATGTCAAGTACCGGGACGCCGTTGCGGCGTGCCGGGATGCCGTCTATCTGGAGTTCAACACATCGCAGGTCGCCCGGCTGTTCGGTCTGGACGGCACGTCGCTGGGCAACCAGCTGCGCCATCACTATCCGGAGGTCCTCGCGTGGCGGGAGCAGGAGCGGCGGCGCCTGGGGCTCGCCGACAATTCGCACAGGGGCCCCCGCCCATGGTGCGTCGAACAGTATGCCCGTGCCGTGGAGCTGCTCCGGACGACGCAGATGACCGTTCCGCAGGCCGCCGGGGCGTGCGGCGTCTCTGCGTCGGGGCTTCAGGAGCATCTGCAGTATTACCACCGGGAGCTGCTCGAGAGGCGCCGCGGGATGCGTGCGAAGGCTGTCGCGTGCAAGCGCCGCGGGCAGATAACGGGCAACGGAGCACGCCATGAGCCCTCCCCGGAGGTTACGGCCCGCTACGGCGATGCCGTGCGGATGTGCCGGACCACGGAGCTGCCGCTGCAGCAGATCGCCCGCATGGCGGATGTTCCGTATGCAGGTCTGCGGCACCACCTGCGCACGTGGCACCGCGAGGTGCTCTTCGAGCGCCGCGGCGCGGAGTACGGGGGCGACGAGTCGCAGCGGCTCGCGGACACCAAACGCAAGAGCCGGGCTGCGGCACGGAAATATGCCGCAGCCATCGGGCGGCTTCGTGCGGGCGGGCTGTCGACGGCCGCCGTCGCCGCGGAGTTCCATCTCAACGCGGAGTCTTTCCGGGAGTATCTGCGCAAGCACGAGCCGGAGCTCTACGCCCGCAAGGGCATGACGCGCACCCCGGACGGGCGTCCTGTGCTGCGGCGCAGCGAGGAGAAGTACGCCGAGGCGGTGCGCCTTTACGCGACCACGCCCGAGCCCCTGAAGCACATCGCGCGGCGCTTGGGCCTTAACTACAACTCGCTGGGCGGCTTCGTGCGCCGCAGCAGGCCCGAGGCCATAGCCCGGCACGAGGAGCTCGTCGCGGCGGCAAAGGTGCTGCCGGAGCGTGAGCGCATGATTGGTCCGGGGGTTTAATCCGCTGCGTTATGGAGTTTTTCCCGAACAAAGGGCCGCATTCGGCCGAAGGGCATACCCGGCATTTCCCGGGGCGGATGTTCGCGGCTTCCGTGCCGGAGATGCCGCTGCGCACGCAATGGCGCTTGCGGCTGTTGCGGAATCCCCGCAGGAACTATTCCGGCACGGAACTCGGCAGACATAACATGGAATCGCAATTCCCTTTATTCGGATGAAGGAGCAGGCTGCATACGACGCACAGGTACGTCGCACGCTTGCGCAGGTCGCTTTGCGCCTGCGCAAGTGCCGTACGGACCGTCGTCTGACCGTGCAGCAGCTCGCCGACCGCTGCAATATCGAACGCTCGAACCTGAGCCGTATCGAGTCCGGCAGGGTCAATGTCACCCTTCGCATGCTCTGCATCCTGTGCCATGGCATGGATATGGAGGTCCGGGACCTCTTTACCGAAGACCGGACGAATGTCGACTCCGGAAAACAAAACGACAATACGCACATGGAACATACATAGCTTCGCAGCAGCTCCCAAAGGGGCCCCGATGCGGAGTCCGGATTCCGGGGCCGGTCACGGCACGGCAGCGACGGCGCCTGAAGAATCCCCGAGCCGGCAGAGAAGACGATAAACGGCGCCGCCGGGCAGCCGCACCCTATTAATACCTCATCACCCGCACCTCTTTTATCCTTCCCGATTCCCGGCCGGTGTATCCGGTCTTGCCGGCGGCAAAACGCGGTATCGGAATATTTCGGGCATATCTGTAACCGAACCCCGGAGCTACGAGCTCGGGGGTTCGGCCCTTTTTACGGCAATTCCCGGCACGGATTACGTGCGCGGGCGCCTCCGGGGACGCCGATTCGAAAGTTATGAAATTCAGATGCCAATGATAAATAATCCGACTAAAACAAGATCACCATGTCACCGCATACCCGCTCCCTGAAAAAGAACCGTTTTATCGAAATGCTCCGCGCATGCATGGATAAAAACCCCTCGTCGTCCGACATGCGGAACCTCGAGGCGGCCTATGAACGCTACATCGGCTGCCTGCAGCGTATGGTCGTGCATACGGCCCATTACGGCGTGCTCGAGGCACTGCATACCCTGGCCCGCACCAAACAGCGCCTCATGCTGCTGAAGTGCAAAGCATCGCAGCAGCCGGGAACGGTGGCGGCACTGCTCGATGCGGCCGTCGAACTGACAGACTTCGAGATCAGGCTCCTCTGCTTGCGCTTGCAGTATCCCGCCGTCATGGAACCCGACGACAGCCCCGCACAGGCCAAATCGCCGCTCCATTTATCCCGGGAGTACACTCCGACCGATATCATGGAGCTGATCTCCGCACTGCATCTCTCCGGCGCAATCTGCTATATAGACGGAAAACCCGCGGAGATGGCCGTATTGGTAAACATCTTCTCATGGGCCTTCAACCTGCGCATCAAACATCCCGACCAATGCCGCCACGCCGTAGTCAACCGTAAACTACGCCTCACCAGATTTCTGGACATCCTGAGAAACAATCTGGTGGAATACAGCCAGCGATAATCCGGGAAGCCGGCCCCGGGCATCCGGTAACGACTCCCGGGGCCGGTAACATAGGATTTAAGGCGCGGGCACAGAACGAGACACGACACTACGCGCGAGCGGACCGATATACTTATAATTCCCGATTCGTAATTACTCGAATAGCAGGGTTGAACAGTCGATGACAGGGACATTTGGGTTTTTCTAAAATTATGCGTATTTTTACAAAGGTTATTTGAAACAGGGAATTTCAGTGTAATCAACTGAAAATTAACCGTTACCTTCTCGTTACCTATTCTCCTATATAAAAGCTGTAACGACCCGATAAATCAAGTCGTTACTGCTGTTTAATCCCGCTCCGCGATGGCCCGGGATTTTTCTGTCGGGAACTCCGGATTAAGCCTGTCCGGCCGAACCCAGGACGCTTTCGCATTTGTGCATGTAGAGCTTCTTCAGCTCGTCGCGGGCCGGGCCCAGGTATTTGCGGGGGTCGAACTCTGCGGGCTGGTCTACGAAGATCTTGCGGATGGCTGCGGTCATGGCCAGACGGCCGTCCGAGTCGATGTTGATCTTGCAGACTGCGCTCTTGGCGGCGCGGCGAAGCTGCTCTTCGGGAATACCTACGGCATCCTTGAGCGCACCGCCGTGCGTGTTGATGATTTTTACGTACTCCTGCGGTACGGACGACGCTCCGTGCAGCACGATGGGGAAGCCGGGGAGCTTCTTCTCGATCTCGGCCAGGATGTCGAAACGCAGTTCGGGCGGAACGAGGATACCCTCGGCGTTGCGGGTGCACTGCTCGGGCTTGAACTTGTTGGCGCCGTGCGACGTACCGATCGAGATGGCCAGCGAGTCTACGCCGGTCTTCGATACGAAGTCGATCACGTCGGCGGGGTCGGTATAGGTGTGGTGCTCGGCCGAAACCTCGTCCTCGACGCCGGCCAGCACGCCCAGCTCACCCTCGACCGTTACGTCGAACTGGTGTGCGTAGTCTACGACCTGCTTGGTGAGGGCTACGTTTTCGTCGTAGGGCAGGTGCGAACCGTCGATCATCACCGACGAAAAGCCCATGTCGATGCAGCTCTTGCACAACTCGAACGAGTTGCCGTGGTCGAGGTGCAGGCAGATGGGAATGTTTTTGCCCAACTCCTTGGCATACTCGACGGCGCCCTGTGCCATGTAGCGCAGCAGCGTCTGGTTGGCGTATTTGCGTGCGCCCGACGAAACCTGGAGGATGACCGGCGACGAAGCCTCCACGCAAGCCGAGATGATGGCCTGCATCTGCTCCATGTTGTTGAAGTTGAATGCCGGGATGGCATAACCGCCCTTGATGGCTTTTGCGAACATCTCACGGGTGTTCACAAGTCCCAATTCTTTGTACGATACCATAATAATTTAATTTATGCAGTGAATTGTTTGTCTCGAAAAACCGCACAAATTTAATAAAAATTCTAATTAATTGCGTCCGATCCGGCTATTTTATTCTCTTTTTGTGAAAATAATAACAGCCGGCGGAAAATTGTTGCGCAATCCGGATAGTTTTTTGTATTTTTGCATGGCCTTAACCCCCGGCGTGCGGGCAGGGTATTTGCCGGTGCGGCTTGCTTGCGGCCGACTGTGGTCGGCAGGGCGGCAAGTAGGCGGGGGGGGATGCCTGCCGGCTGCGGGGCTGCTTGCTGTAATGTGCCGGCAATGCGCCGCGCGGCATGCCGGGCACGGGACAAACGGACATTAACAAACACAAAACATATCACGATTATGGCTGATTTCATTTATCAGGAGCCGTTCCCCGTCGGGGAAGACAAAACCCAGTACCGTCTGCTGACGAAGGATTATGTGAAAGTCGTCGAGTGCGACGGCCGCAAGATCCTCAAGGTCGACCCCGCAGGCCTCGAACTCTTGTCCAAAGCCGCGTACAGCGACGTGTCGTTCTACCTGCGCGCCGCCCACCTGCAGAAATTGCGCAACATCCTCGATGATCCCGAGGCCACCGACAACGACAAGTTCGTGGCTTACACCATGCTGCTCAACCAGGTCGTTGCGGCCGAGGGCGAACTTCCCACATGCCAGGATACCGGCACGGCCATCTGCATCGGCCACAAGGGCGAGGACGTCTATACGGGCGCCGACGATGCGAAATGCATTGCCAAGGGCGTGTACGAGACCTACAAAGACCGCAACCTGCGCTATTCGCAGGTCGTGCCTTTCACGATGACCGAGGAGAAGAATTCCGGTACGAACCTCCCGGCACAGATCGACATTTACGGCGGCCATCCCGGCATGGAGTACGAATTTCTCTTCATTACCAAGGGCGGCGGTTCGGCCAACAAGACCTTCCTCTACCAGCAGACCAAGGCGCTGCTGAACGAGAAATCGCTGACCGATTTCATCAAGACCCATATCTTCGACCTCGGTACGTCGGCCTGCCCGCCCTACCACCTGGCCATCTGCATCGGCGGTACGTCGGCCGAGATGTGCCTCTCGACCGTGAAGAAGGCTTCGGCCGGCTACCTCGACGAGCTGCCCACTTCGGGCAACGAGGGCGGCCGCTGCTTCCGTGACCTGGAGTGGGAGGAGAAGGTGCTCAGGATCTGCCAGCAGAGCGGTGTCGGCGCCCAGTTCGGCGGCAAGTACCTCGTGCACGACGTGCGCGTGATCCGTGCCCCGCGCCATGCGGCTTCATGCCCCGTGGCCATCGGCGTGAGCTGCTCGGCAGACCGTAACATCAAGGCCAAGATCACCCCGGAGGGCATCTTCCTCGAAGAACTGGAGAAGAACCCCGCGCGTTTCCTGCCCAAGGAGGCGCCCGGCATGTCGCCCGCCGTGGAGATCGACCTCGACGAAGGCATGGACAAGGTTCGCGAGATCCTCTCGAAATACCCGATCAAGACGCGCCTGAACCTGAAAGGCACGCTCATCGTGGCCCGCGACATCGCCCATGCGCGCATCAAGCAGATGATCGACGAGGGCAAGCCGATGCCCGAATATTTCAAGAAACACCCGGTGTACTATGCCGGGCCGGCCAAGACCCCGGACGGCATGGCCTCGGGATCGTTCGGCCCCACGACGGCCGGGCGCATGGATCCTTACGTCGACCTGTTCCAGTCGCTGGGCGGTTCGCTGGTGATGGTGGCCAAGGGCAACCGCACGCAGCAGGTGACCGATGCCTGCAAGAAGTACGGCGGGTTCTACCTCGGTTCGATCGGCGGCCCGGCGGCGATCCTGGCCAAGAACTCCATCAAATCGGTCGAGGTCGTGGACTTCCCCGAGCTGGGCATGGAGGCCGTCCGCAAGATCTACGTCGAGGATTTCCCGGCGTTCATCATCGTCGATGACAAAGGCAACGATTTTTTTGCCGATTTCAAGCATTAAAAACCAGCCCGCGGATATACTAACGGGCAAAAGTTTACGTTGTAAAATCTGAAAGAAGGTTTTATTGTAAAGCTCAATGAGAGATTTCATTGCGAAAATATCCCTGACGGCACTCTTCGTGCTGGCGATCTTCTCGGCATCGGCTGCCGAGAAGGTCACTTTTGAGGCTAATTCTCCGCTGACGGTCGCTGTCGGCGAACCGTTCCGCGTGGAATTCGCCCTCAACGCCATGCCCGACGACGGCACGTTCAAGGCTCCCGCATTCGAGGGGTTCGACGTGATTGCCGGGCCTGCGGAGGCCCGGGGGCAGTCGATCCAGATCGTCAACAATGCGATGACGCGGGTTATCAACTACACGATCACCTACGTGCTCGTGCCGCAGGGCGCAGGCAACGTTACGGTCGGCGCCGCCGAGATAGCGGTCGAGGGTACGACCTACCGTACCAAGCCGCTGGCGATCGAGGTGGTGGACGAGGGCAAGGCGCCGGGAGGCGGCGGTTCCGCCGCCGGCGGACAGCCGCAGCGCCGGGAGGAAGCCTCCTCCGAGAGTGCGGCGCAGAGCAAGGTCGCCAAGGACGACATCCTGCTGCGGGCCATCGTATCGCGGACTTCGGTTTTCAAAGGCGAGCCGCTGCGCGTGACCTTCAAGCTTTACGAACGGGTTCCGGTAGTGGGGTATAACGATGTGAAATTCCCTTCGTTCAACGGCTTCTGGGCCCAGGAACTCAATACCGAGAACGCCCGCCGCGAACGCGAAACCTTCAACGGCAAGGTCTACGAGACGCTCGTAGCCAAGGAGTACCTGCTCTATCCGCAGCAGGCCGGTACGCTCGTCATCGAGCCCGCCGAGATCACCGCCGTGGCGCAGGTCATCATCCAGAGCCGCCGCAGCCTCGATCCCTTCTTCGGGGGAGGTCACGATTTCGTGAACGTGCCCCGCAAGGTGCAGAGCCCGCGGATAAACGTCACCGTTAAACCGCTTCCGACGGGCGCCCCCGCCAGCTTCAGCGGCGCCGTGGGCAGTTTCACGATGGATGCGGTGCTGCCGCCCGACCGGCTGGCAGCCAATTCTGCGGCGACCTATACGGTGAAGATCTCCGGTACGGGCAACCTCACGTTCGTGCAGGCTCCCAAGTTGACGCTGCCCGCCTCGTTCGAGCAGTATAACGTCAAGACGACCGAGTCGATCAACGCCTCGGCGGCCGGGATTTCCGGCTACCGCCAGTTCGAATACCCCTTCATCGCACGCGCCGAAGGCACGTACGACGTTGAGCCCGTCGAATTCAGCTATTTCGACCCGGCGCGCATGCAGTACATGACGCTGCGCTCGCGTCCGCTCGAATTGGAGATCACGCCCGATGCCAAGGGCGGCGGAGGCGACGCCTATGTCGTGCAGGGACGCGGCATGTCCAAGGAGGAGGTCAAGATGCTCGGGCAGGACATCCGTTTCATCAAGCTGGGCAATGCCCAGTTGCGCCCGGTGCGCGAGCCGTTCCTTTTCGGGGCTGCCTACTGGGGGCTGCTGGTGGGAATTCTGGCGCTCTTCACGGCGGTCTACGTGGCGCTGCGCAAGCAGATCCGCGAATCACAGAACGCCGCCCTGGTGCGGGGCAAGCGTGCTAACAAGGTCGCCGTGCAGCGTTTCAGGGTCGCCAAGCGTTATATGGAGGAGCAGAACCGCCATGCGTTCTACGAGGAGATGCTCCGGGCACTGTGGGGGTACATGGGCGACAAGTTCAACATCCCGGTGGCCAACCTCACCAAGGAGAACGTCCGCGAGGAGCTGCACAAGCGCGGCGTGTCGGCCGAAGAGTCGCAGCGCTTCACGTCCATCATCACCAAGTGCGACGAGGCGCAGTATTCGCCCGCCGCATCGGCGCAGATGAGCGAGGTTTACGCCGAGGGCGTGGACATCATTTCCCGGATCGAAGCGGTGATAAAAAGATAAGAACGCTATGAAACGAATAATCGGATGTTTTCTGTTGTCGCTGGGCCTGGCCGCAGTATCCTTTGCGCAGGAGCCTGCCGACAGCCTGCAACAGGTTTCCCGGCAAGTCCCTGCCGAGGTGCAGGCTCCCGGGGAGCAGACTGCGGAACAGTTGTGGGACAAAGCCAATACGGCCTATATCAACGGCGATTTCCATGCGGCCGCCGATGCCTACGAGGAGTTGCTTTCGCGCGGGGTGAGCTCCATGAAACTCTATTATAACCTGGGCAATGCCTATTTCAAGGACGACCGTATCGGCAAGGCCATCCTCTATTACAACCGGGCGTTGCGCCTTGCGCCGGGCAACGACGACATCCGTTACAACCTGAGCGTCGCCGAGGCCCGCACGAAAGATAACATCGAGGACATCCCCGAGTTCTTCTTCGTCACGTGGATGCGCGACATCCGTCACACGATGGGATGCACGGCGTGGAGCCTGCTTTCGCTCGCACTGCTGGCCTGTATGCTGGGGCTGTTCCTGGTCTACCTGCTGGCACAGCGCATTTCGCTGCGCAAGGCGGGTTTCTACGGCACAGTCGTCGCGGCGCTGCTGTTCATGCTGACCACGTGGTTCGCCGTGGGGGAGCGCCGTGAGATGCTCGACGATACTTCGGCCGTGGTGATGACCGCCTCCACGGCGGTGAAGAGTTCGCCCGACAAGTCGTCGACCGACCTCTTCGTGCTGCACGAGGGTACGGTCGTGACGATCACCGACCGCCTCGACGGGTGGTGCGAGGTCGTGATCGCTGACGGCAAGAAAGGCTGGGTCGAAGGACGGAAAATCGAAATCATCTGAATGTCGAGGCTTTTACAGGACGTTGTCGGCGAGTTGTCGAAACTCCCGGGCGTAGGGCGCCGTACGGCGCTGCGCCTGGCCATCCACATCCTGCGGATGGAGCGCGAATCGGTCGCTGAAATGACGGAAAGCATTGACCGTTTCCGCAACGAGGTCAAATATTGCACGCAGTGCAACAACCTCTCCGACGAGGAAGTTTGCCCGATCTGCGCAGACGACGAGCGCGACCATACGACGATCTGCGTCGTCGAACAGGTGGCCGACGTGCTGTCGGTTGAGAATACGCGGCAGTACAAGGGATTGTATCATGTGCTGGGCGGCGTCATTTCACCCATGCAGGGTATTTCGCCCTCCGACCTGAAGATCGACCTGCTGACCGAACGCATCGCCCGTGGCGGCGTGAAGGAGGTGATCCTCGCCATTTCCACCTCGGTCGAGGGCGAAACCACGCTCTTCTACCTGATGAACCGCCTCCGGCAGTTCCCGGGATTGAAAGTCACCTCCATAGCCCGCGGCATCGGCTTCGGCGACGAACTGGAATATGTCGACGAGCTGACCATCACGCATGCCCTGCTGAACCGCCGCGAGGTCGAATGACCTGCGGCCGGGGCGCACTGCGGGCGAATCCCCTGCTCTGCGGCACGACATGCGCCGGAATACGGCCGGAACTGTCGCCCGTTCTTTTTCTGCAAGCAAGACCCCGGTACAGGATTGTACCAATGTAAAATATTTCTGTTATGGAATTTCTGACAAACGACAAGCTCACGATCGTGGGCGCGGCCGGCATGATCGGCTCGAACATGGCCCAGACGGCGCTGATGATGCGCCTTACGCCCAACATCTGCCTTTACGATCCCTATGCTCCGGCGCTCGAGGGCGTGGCCGAGGAGCTTTACCACTGTGCGTTCGAAGGGGTGAACATCACCTGGACGAGCGATGTCAAGGAGGCGCTCTCGGGAGCGGCCTATGTCGTTTCGTCGGGCGGCGCGGCCCGCAAGGCCGGCATGACGCGCGAAGACCTGCTCAAGGGCAATGCCGAGATCGCCGCACAGTTCGGCAAGGACATCAAGGCTTACTGCCCCGATGTGAAACACGTCGTGGTGGTCTTCAACCCGGCCGACATTACGGGGCTGGTGACGCTCATCTATGCGGGTATCCGCCCGTCGCAGCTCTCGACCCTCGCGGCGCTGGACTCCACGCGCCTGCGGAGCGAGCTGGCCAAATATTTCAGGATTTCGCCCGACGAGATCCGTAACTGCCGTACCTACGGCGGCCACGGCGAGCAGATGGCGGTCTTCGCTTCGACGACGCTCGTTGCCGGACGCCCCCTGTCGGAGCTGATCGGCCGTGAGATGCCCGAAGGCGACTGGCACGACCTGCAACAGCGGGTGATCCAGGGCGGCAAGCACATCATCGACCTGCGCGGACGTTCGTCGTTCCAGAGCCCGGCCTACCTGTCGATCTGCATGATCGCTGCGGCGATGGGCGGCAGGCCGTTCGGCTATCCGGCCGGCGTGTTCGTACACAACGACCTGTTCAAGCATATCCTGATGGCGATGGAGACCGAAATCACGAAGGACGGTGTCAGCTATAAGGACGTGCAGGGTACGGCCGAGGAGAACAAGGCCCTTGCCGACAGCTACGGGCACCTCTGCAAACTGCGCGACGAGGTGATCTCGATGGGGATCATTCCGCCCGTCGAAGAGTGGCGCAGCCTTAACCCGCACCTGAAATAGGCGGCGGTTGCATACTGTTGCGGCAGGGGCCGGTTCATTTGAACCGGCCCCTGTTTTCGATTTATGGCCGGGAGTCGAACGGCATCGTATATTTCACCGGGGGCTGACCTTCCCGTCCTTTGTCCGGCGGTGCCCCGATTTTCAGCGAGGGGAGAGTTCCGGTACGCGGACAGCCTCTTCCGAAAATTCTTGGTTTGCGGTTTTGAGTAGCGGATATCGCTCAGGCATCCCGTAGTGTCGATGACGAACGAAATGACGACACGGCCGTATATTTCGGGTTGTTCGGTTGGCCGCCATTCGTATTTCCGGAGGTGCGTCTGTACCCATCGGCGGAAATCCGCGAGGTCGCCGCCTTCGGGCTGCGGATCGATGTCCGTTTCTGTGGATGGTATATTGCCGGCCGTATCTGTGGTTTTGATGGGCTGCGGGTTGGCGCCTTTTCTTCCGGCAGGCCGGCAGGCCGGACAACTGGCCTGCCGGCCTTGTATTCAGGCCGGCAAGAGATTCCTGTCCGGAAATGTCTGTCATCCGGAATCTCTGCGGTGTGAAGCCGAATGCGCGTAACCAGACACCTCCCCGGGCGTATACTAAATGGATTCCTTCTTCCGTTCTATGTCGGCATGACCGACAATGCGGAACCGGGACGACCTTCCGGGGGGAGGCGTTTCCTCAGCCGCAACGGGAGCCATAGAATTAATATGGGAGGATCTGCCGGCCGGACTTTCGAGAACCGCCCCCCCCCGGCCATGATCCGACGACCATTCCCCGATACTAACCACCACCTTCTTTGGCGGATAAACCCTTACTTGATTCGAGAACCGCTTTGTAGTTCCCGTAGCGTCTGCCTTTCCGGTTTCGTATTTGTCCGGTGCCTCATGTTGTGTGCCGAATGACAAAAAACGAATATGATATGACAAAGACATTCTTTATTTTCACTCAGGCTCCCGATAACGGGGCTTATGGACTTTGTCCCCTTGCTGTGGGCGCCGGGGGTATTCTGGTGCGGGAATGCCGGGGGTACGGGATATCGATAGTTAAACCCTTAACAGACGAGGTATTATGAACCAAGACAAGGAACAGCGCGGGAGCTTCAGGCATCCCAATATGAGCGTGCGGCCGATGCTGAATATTCGCAGCGGGAGCCGTGACGGTCGCTATACGCTGGTCATACAACTGATCCGGGAGCGCCGCCGGGGCGTGATCTTCACACCCTACCGGTTGTTGCCCGAGGAGTTCGACCACCTGCGCGGAAAAGCCGCCGCCACATCCCGGCGCAGAACCCATACGGCGTTCATCCACGAGGTCAATGTTTTTCTGGAGAAACAGAAGGAAGAGGTGCAGCGCATCCTGTCCGAACTGCAGCGCGAAGGGAAACCGTTTACGGTTCGGGATGTCACGCAGGCCTACCACCGGCGTTACGACAACCGTTACGTGCATACCTTTTTCACACGGCAGATCGAGGAGTTGCGCAAAGAGGGGGCACAGGGTACGGCCAATAAGTATAATGCGACGCTGATCGCCTTCGAAAAGTTCGTCGGAAGCCGCCGTATCCATTTCGATAACGTGGACGAGAACCTGCTGCTTGATTTCGAACAGCACCTTCGCCAAATTCCCCTGCAACCCAATACGGTGTCTTTTTACATGAGTAATTTCCGTGCCGTTTACAACAAGGCTCAGAAACGCGGTTATGTAACCCGGGGCCGGTCGCCTTTCGATGCCGTGCCCATCCGGATCGAGAAAACTCGCAAGCTGGCCGTGAGCACCGAAGTGATCCGCCGTGTCGCGCAGTCCGAATTTCCGGACTCCTACAAGCTGAATTGTGCCCGCGACATGTTCATGTTCAGTTTCTATTGCCGCGGAATGTCGTTCGTAGATATGGCCTACCTGCAGCAGGAGGATATCCGGGACGGTATGATTCATTACCGCCGTCGCAAAACCGGCCAAACCTATTCGGTGCGGATCATTCCCGAGGTGCAGTCCATCCTCGACCGTTACCGGGAAACATGTTCACCCTGGGCCTTGCCAGTGCTGCTCGAATTCGGCGCGGACGGTCTACTGCGCCCGCTCGTGTATAATGGAACGACGACGGACGAACGCAGGCTGTTCGACGAGAAACTCTATTTGCGTTATAAATACAGCCTGTCCCACTACCTGCGCTTTTTCCGGGATATGTGCAAACGCCTGGATCTTCCGGTCAAACTCTCTTTCAACGTTGCGAGGCATAGCTGGGCGAGCCTTGCCCGCAAACAGGGTATCCCGGTCTCGGTCATCAGCGTCGGTTTGGGGCACACGTCCGAAAGAACGACCCAGATCTATTTGGACGAACTGGATAACAGTACGGTGGATGCCGCGAACGAAATCGTCGCAGGGCTGCTGAAAGGTGCTGCCGGGAGGCGGAAAAAAAGCACGGAAAAGAGCCGGGGATGGTAAAAAAATAATAACTTTGCCGTAAAGACGGTTGTTTGTATAGACGGCGGGATATACAGCAAGATACGGTCTTTTCCAAAAAGACTGTAAAAGCCTTTTTTTCACCTTTCTGAGGCGGCTTCCGCCCCTTGTTTCTAATGCAAAGATAGTGCTTATTTCGATATTCCGATCTACCCCCCCCCATACCAAAATCGGTCAAACACATATCTGTTTTTTGTCATTTTCACACCTGAAGGCTCTGTTTCTCAGGTGTATTTTGTTTTCAGGGCCGACGGCGAACAATGTAAATAACGCTGGCAGAAACGGTAAAAGGCGAGGTAACTCTTGAATCCGAACATGCGGATCAGCCGGTCGTTGTCCCTGATCCCGCTCCGGACTGCATGTTCTATGTCTGCGGCTTTTTGTTTCACCAGCCAGCTGTGGTAGGACTCGCGGAACGTGTCGCGGAATTTGCGGATAAAGGAACTTTCACTCATGTGCGCCATCCGCGCCAGTTCGGCGATGCTTTCCGCATGGCGGTAAGAACTCAGCACGAATGTCTGGAAATCATCCTTGGGACGGATTACATCGCGGAAGAAACATCTCAGTCTGGCATCTCCGTAGAAGTAGCGCATCATCAAAAAAAGTTCGTGTTCCTTGACTACATGGTAACAGGGTAGGTACATCCCGACGGGATCAAGGGCGGGCCCCATCCCCTCGAAGAATGCCAGAATCTCGGGTACGACCTGCAATACGGGCGAACCTGCTGCATTCGCAGAATCTATCGTCGCCATGCTGGCCAGTATGTCGTTGTTGCATAGTATCATCCGATTGTTGAAATCGAGAGTGACCACATCGCTTTCCCGGAGCGCCGATACTGCAATCTCCCTCTTCCGGGCTAAAAAGATGCACTGGCGATCCAGAAGATAATGGCTGCCGCTCCTGCCGATGCGTACATGTAGATGCCCCGACAGCAGGAAAAGAATGCGGTGCGAACGGTAGTCGGCCTGTGGCAGCAGTTGTGCTTCAGGGAGTAGCGTACGAGTGAATTTTGCAACGGAATGGTCTTTTGCGGCGGAACAGGTCATGCAACCGGCCGGGCAGTTGGTCGCATGGAATGTTCCCCATACGGGATCGGTGGTTTTTACGGACTGTTTCATCGTATATTCTCTTTGTGTGGCTATTATATGCTTGCAATACAGTTGCTTGTATTTTAAGTTTCACAGTTTTACAAATCGAATCTGCTGGTTAAACATTTCTTCCGTGCATGTGTTTGCAATGTCTTAATTACCAGTATGTTTGTCCTGTTGACGAATGTGCGCAGTCTTTTTGGAAAAGACTGTCACTTATCGAAGCGTTTTTCCTGTAATTATCTTTCTGTAATCCAGTCGCTTGTTTTTGTTTTGCTTTCCGCGCCGGGACGGAGATATATGACGGGCAGCCACTCCTGTTCCGGCGCTGTTAATGGGGAGTTGTTATATAATCGTGATTTTCGGATCGAGATAATAGCAAAGGAATATGAGAAGAACCATACTTATCTTTTTTCTTGCCATCTATTGGGCCGGGGGCCGTGCATGGGCACAGGATATCGGTGTTAAGACCAACATCCTCTATTGGGCGACATCAACCCCGAACCTCGGTTTCGAGTTCGGCCTTGGCAAACGCACCACGCTCGACCTTGCGGGTGGTTACAATCCCTGGACGCTCGACCGGGAGGCGAACCGGAAGATCCGGCACTGGATGGTGATGCCGGAGTTCCGCTACTGGTTATGCGAGCGTTTCAACGGCCATTTCTTCGGGGTGCATTCGGGCTATGCCTTTTACAACCTGAGCGGGGTTCGCATTCCGTTCCGGGGCAAGTCCACCAAAGACCATCGTTATCAGGGCTGGGCGACCGGCCTGGGCCTCTCCTATGGTTATAACTGGATACTTGGCAAACGGTGGAACCTCGAGGCGACGCTGGGCTTCGGTTACGTCTATACGAACTACGATAAGTACGACTGTGCGACCTGCGGCAAATTCAGGGGCAGTCAGGACAAGCACTACTTCGGCCCGACCAAGGCGGGTATCTCCATTATTTATATGATCAAATAGCGCATCAGGGTATGAAAAAGACAGCCTCACTTATATTCATCCTCGCATTGCCGGTTTCGTTGACCGCCCAGGTCGATATTGCCGGCGAGTCCGTGAAACGGGTAAAACACAGCGTCGAGGTGGCGTTCGATATTCACACGACACCGAAAACCTTGAAAAATCGCTACAAGATGGTGCTGACACCCTATCTCTGCAACGGTGCCGACACCGTATGGCTGCCGCAGGCGGAAATCTACGGTAAGATCCGTTATAAGAGGGAGCGGCAGGAGCAGGCGCTGTCCGGGAACCGCACGTGGAGCCTCGCTCCGAACCAGATACTGGAAGGCGGGAGTTGCACTTATGCGGCAGCCGTTCCCTATGAGAAGTGGATGCGCACGGCGTCGCTGGGCATCAAACGCCGGATGGTCGGCTGTGCCTGCGACTGCCATGACGGCGACCAGACCCTGCTGGCGGATGTTCCGGTCTATACACCGCCCGTTCCCGCCGTTGCGGAGATCGCCGCCGATCCGGCCCGGTTCGAGGTTGTGGAGGCACACAGGCGCTGGGCTTTCGACCGCAATGAGATCCGGGTTTTCTTTCCGGTGGCGGATACCGAACTTTATCCCGATAAATTTGGCAACCAGGCTACGCTGGATAAGATCGTCGAAGGCATCCGCAAGATCGGCAGTACGGAAAGACTGCGTCTGAGCGGGGTGGAAATCACGGGTTTCGCGTCTCCCGAAGGCGCCCTCGCACTCAATACCCGGTTGGGCGGCGAGCGTGCCCGAGCCCTCAAAACCTATATTGCAAAGGCAGTCCCGGAGTTGTGCGATGCGGATTTCCAACTGATAAACGGTGTCGAGAACTGGGATGACCTGCGCCGTATGGTCGCTGCTTCGGATATGGAATGCCGTGACGAAGTGCTGGCAGTGTTGGACAACGATGCCGGGAACGACCGGAAGGTTGCCCTTCAGAGGCTGGCGGGCGGTAAGCCTTATCGCTATATGCTGAAAAACTTTTACCCCGAACTGCGCAATGCCTGCTATGTGGCCGTCTATTACGATGTGTTGAACGATGTCGCGGCCGATGCGATCAACGCCGCTAACACGCAGATCCGCACCGGGAAATACGCCGAGGCACTGGAACTCCTGCGCGAATACGGTGACGATCCCCGTGCCTGGAACCCGATCGGTGTTTGCCACATGATGCTCGAAGAGGAGGACGAAGCTGTCCGGTGGTTCGAAAAGGCCGTCGCTGCGGGGTGCGTAGAAGCGCGGAAAAACATGGAACAGATAAGATAACGATACGAACAAGTCACTTCATTTCATTCTCACTAAATTCTTCAATTCTATGAAACTTTCTAACTTGATTCTTGCAGCTTCAATAGTTGCGATGACTTTCGCTTCCTGCAACAAGGAAGATGAAGCCGGCACGGGAGACAACTCGCTCAAGAGCGTGACCATTTCGCTGGCCAACGTATTGTCGGGCACCCGTTCCGCCATACCTGACGGCGAGGGGGATCTGACCGAAACCAAAATCAACCTGATCAACTATCAGGTATTCTTTTCCGATGGCACCAACCTCTATCGCGGGAAAAAAGCCGACGACCCGAAGACTGACGCACAGAATTTCTTTGTGGTCGGGGGCGATGTGGGCTTGGAACAATCTTTCCATTTCCTGCCTGCAGGTGTAAACAAGGTAATCGTTATCGGCAATGTTCGGGGTGATGACGGACAGGTGATTAAGACCGGTACGACGGGATTGACGGCTGCTGCCGAAACCGACCTTGTCGAGCAGTTGGCAATCGGCGGGCAGCAGGATGTGGACGAACTCACGCTATACGGCGAATCCGAGGCTTTGACTCTGTCCGCCCAGCATGCAGACCATTCGAACCCTGTTTATGAAGCCACGGTGAATATCGAACCCCTCGTCGCACGTGTCGAGGTGACAGGCATCGAATGTAACTTCGGGGACAGCCCGATTTACAACGCGATCAAACTCCAGAAATTCGCGATCAACAATTACTACGTCCAGGCCGAGTTGACCGAAGGTACGATGTCGGACTTGCAGAAAGCCAAAACTGACGAAACAGCGATATTCGACTATTTTGCAACCCTTACGGGAGATCAGTGGTACTATGAAAACCTGAACGGGGCCCTGCTGACATCGGCTGCGAACAAAAACGAAAAGAAATCTTACTACCATTTCTTCACGGCCGGGAGTGAGCTTGTCAATGCTGTCGTGTCGGATGGCTATCCCCAGTTGCTCATGCAGGCTACCGGCCATGCCGATGCCTCCGGCAATGATGCCGGCACTCCGCTGTACCTGGCGACCAAAGCACTCAAGGATGCGAGCGGGAACCTTACGAAGTTCGAACGCGGCCATATTTACCGGGTGAATTTCATATTCAACGACAGTGATTTCGAACAGCCTGACAAATGTATTGATGTTACCGTAAAGGTGGCCAAGTGGACGGTACATGCCGACCTCACGCCCGTATTCAACTGATTTATCCTTATTCCGCAGGCGGGATCGACCGGTTCTCCGGCTCCGCCTGCGTTTTTACAACACAAACCGACAGACTTATGAGAACAACGAATATCGCCGGGTGCCTGTTGCTTTTCGCAGGGCTTTGCGCGTCGTGTATCCGCGAAGATCTGGGCGATTGCCATAATACCGATAAGCTGGTGCTGAGCTATAAAGGCGACGGTTCGGCCGAGATTTTCGGGTCGAAAATCTGCCGTGTCGAGATGTATGTCTTCGATGCGGACAACGACTGCGTCGGCTCCGGGGTCTTGTCGGAAGAAGAGGTCGCAAACCGTACGGCCGTGCTGCCGCCGCTCGATCCGGGCGATTACCGGATCGTTTGTTTAGCTAATACGCATCATACGGAAGTCGACAATCTGGACTGTCGCCGGTTCGACCAGATGAGGTTCGCCGCCGGGGATTACCTTGCAGGAAAGGTGGTCGCCGGCAACGATTCGCTCTATTACGCTTCCGCATCCTATACGGCTGAGCCGTACGATGCCGGGCGGGAAGACCGGACGCAGGTCGTCGGTTTTGCCAGTTCGCACTATAAGGTGTCGGTCGAGGTCGCCGGTGTGCCAGCCTCCGGGCAGCGTGCAGACGGGACGCTCGTATTGGAACTCTGCAACGTGTCGCCCTGTACCGATTTCGAGAACCGTGCCTGCGGAGAAGCGACCACCTATCGTCTTGAAAGCAAATACGACGTCGGCAGGGCTTTGCTGACCGCCCGTGCCAACATTATGCGCCATAAAAACCACGAGGACGTGGCGCTTTGCGTGCGGCCCGCTTCGGGCGGTGAGCCGTTGGCCGAGGTCAACTTTGCCGAATTCCTCGCGATGCACGAGGATGTCATCGACTGCACCAGGCAAGAGGTGCTGATCCCGATCCGCATCGAGTTCAAGTCGGGGAGCGTGTCGATTACCGTTCCCGAATGGTATGTCGATGAAGTGAAACCTGAATTTTAAGGTATCGAGCCATGAGAAGAAGAACCTGCATATCGTTTTTCGTCCTGAGCGTCCTGTCCGCAGCGCTTTGCATTTCGTCGTGCGACAGGATGGAACTGATGCCGCAAAGGTCGCAGTCGGACGAAGGAAAAACGGTCACCCTGCGCGTGATTGTGCCCGAACCTGTCGTCGTGGATCCCATGACCCGTGCCGGCGCCGGCGATTTCGACAAGATCCGCGATCTGAACATCGTCGCCGCAGATGGCGGAAGCGACGATTCCGCACTGTTCGAGGTCTATTATGCCGACGGATCGCAGAACGGAGATCCGGCCGTCGAGATGGAAGAGGGAAAGGATATAACGATCCACTTTTCCGAAGAGTTTACGGGTCGGTATGGGCTGACCCGAAAAAAATTTTATATCGTCGCCAATTACGGCCGAAAGATCGACAAGGCTGCGGTGACTACCGTCGGGCTTCTGAAAGCTCTGAAACAGGAATCATCCAAGGGTTTCCCCGGCATTCCTGTCAATGGTTGTATGATGTTTGCCGAAGCCGGGAATGCCGGAACCCATACCCATCCGGATACCGGACAGACAGGGTTGTCCCTCTCCGCCGAACTGCGGCGTACGGTAGCCATGATTACGGTAGGTATCGACGGGTCGAGGTTGGCCGCGGGTGTTTCCATCGTCCCGCGCAGGATCAGCCTGCACAGGGTGCCGGTGCGGTGCTATCTTGGCATGGCGAACAAACCCTATGAAGACGAAACCCTCGGCATCGAGGAAATCGGCGAGCAGAAGGGCGACGGCGGCGAGCTGAACTGGCCGATGGTCGTGGGGGACGCAACGCTCTCTTCTGACCAGGGGCAGGCTCCGTCGTGGGCAGCCTCGGCAGAGACTTACGCCGGCGGGCATTACGCCGGCGATGACGAGAGCCTCGATGTTTCCGACCGAACCATCGCCCCGCTTTTCATGTTCGAAAATGATCATGGAGGCGATGCTTTCGGCCACGGGGATGGCATCCGTGATCCACGCCTCAAACGTCCAGTTGCGTGCCAGATGGCGGGTGAATGGGGCAACCTGCTCAAGGATCGGTCTACTGCGACCTGCTCCTATCTCGAAGTCGAGGCGTTGTATTTGCGCCGGAATACCGATGGTACAACCCGATACGGGGGAACCGTCAGGTTCCGCTTCTTCTTGGGGGACGATGTCTCCCGGAACTTCGACGTGCTGCGCGACCACTATTATAAGGTCACCTTGCAGCTCGAAGGCAATGCCGTCACGGAAGGCGGCCAGGTCGATGAAAACGGGGATCTGACGGTGGATGGCTCCCAGGTTACGTGGCGCGTGGAAAGCGACCTGAGGAACGTCGTGATCGAGACCGGCGACATTATCGTGGGCGGTTCCGGCGAGTATTATCCCATCGACATCTCGGGGTTGGAGAGTCCCCGTATCTACGTGAAGACGGAAAATTCGTCCGGTGAAAATATATTCTTCGTCCATTCCTTTAGTGATGATGGTACGGGTGGGGGTAATTGGATCTCATTGGGCAGCTGGCCTACCCTAACGCAAGTATCCCGAACCGAAGACAGAAAGACTGTGCTATGGATATATATATCCCCTTGGGATCCGAACCTGGAAGATGACTTTGGTGACCAAGGGTTTAAGGACGGTATACGGAGTGTAGACGTGGTGCTAATGGACGATGACGGATCTAACGCAAAAGAACTCACTCGTTTTAAGATAGTGCAATACCAACCCATCCGGTACGAGGCATACGGAGACTATATCGAAAAAGAATACGGTCATCAACCGATAACGATGTATATCGACCGGGTGGATCGTGAGGCGATGCCGTGGGGGTTCGACGGAGTGGAATTGGATTATAACGCCAATAACGGCTATGCCAATACGTACCATCTTATCAGCGAAGGGCCGTTCGATCCCGACATATACCCCGGGCACGGAGCGAACCACCGGGACGTTGCCGTGAAATACCTTCCCTGGGGTAAACAGCACGGTGGCAGCGCATTGATTTATGCAACGACATTGTGGTACTTGCCGACTTATTTTCAATCTCCTTCGGGCACGATCAACGACCTGCTTAATAATAAGACCTTCCCCGACCATAATTCAGATCCGGGAGCGAACGGAACCGACTTGCATTGGGCCGTTCCGAGCATTATGGGCTGGCAGGTCATAGAGAAAGCCTCGATTGCCGGGGATTTGGATCCGAACCACCCGGTACTGCCCTACATGCAGTACTGGACTTCGAATGCTGTGGTTGCCGATCCGGATGCGGGCGGTGACGGCGCCGGGACGAAAGACAGCTATACCTACCAGTTCGGCCGGGGATTGCACAGTTTGACGGAGCTCGATACCTATCCGGCCGATCTGAGACAGGATCGTGCAGTGGCCATGCGCTTCCGGTTGGTCGCTATCCAGGATAACTAAGGTGTGTGGCGATGAAGTTTCCCGTCGTTGGCCTCCTGGGTGCCGTCATTCTCCTGCAGGCCGGGGAGGGGGCATGCGGACAAGAGCCCCTGCGGGCAGCTGCATTCCGCCTGCCGGATGTCCCCGCCGCGCTGGCCGAACCTGCCGAGCGGGCCGATTATCTGGCGCTGCATTATTGGGATCGTTTTGATTTTGCGGATACGACGCTTGTTCGCCGTCCGGAGATCACCGAGCAGGCTTTTGCCGACTTTGTCTGCATCCTGCCGTATGCGCCCCGTGCCGGCGCGGCTGTCGATTCGCTTTTTGCCCGTGCCGAAGTGGCGAAGGGGATGTTCTGCCATTTTATGGAGCTCGGTGATAAATACCTTGATGAGCCGGCTTCTCCTTTGTACAACGAGGAGTTGTACGTGTTGTTCCTGCGGGCGCAGCTCGATAGCCCCCTATTGGAGGAGGTGGAGAAAATCGGCCCCAGCACCCGATTGGCAGTGATGTCGAAAAACCGCCCCGGCGACCGTGCCGAAGATTTCACGTTCCGGTGCCGTGACGGCAGCCGCGGGCGTCTGTCGGAAATCGGAGCCGAATATACGCTGCTCTATTTCAATGCTCCCGATTGTGCCGATTGCCGGCGTGCCAAAGCCTATCTGGCCTCGTCTTCGGCTGTGGCCGGTTTGCTGCGGGACAAGCGGCTGGCCGTTGTTTCGGTATGCATCGGAACCGACCCCGAAGTGTGGAAGGAGACGGTCTGCCCGACGGGGTGGATCGACGCTATCGACGAAGAACAAACGCTTATGCACGATGCGGTGTACGATTTGAGGACGGTGCCTGCTATCTATCTGCTCGACAGAAATAAACGGGTGTTGCTGAAGAATGCTGCGCCCGATGAGGTCGGATCCTGGCTTTCCGGCCGGTGAGTTGCCGGGCTGCCGGGCTTGCCCCGTCCTGTCGTTTCGGGGTGTGCTGCCGGGGGGCTTGCATCTGCGACCCGGGCGGCTGAAAAGACAAGAACGGAAGAAATCGCACCGCAAAACGATTTTGGCGATTCCTTCCGTTCCTTTTTATATTCTATTCCGGCCCTTGCCCGGCAGGTTTTTCAGGGTTTGGCCTGGAATACGGCTTTCAGTTCGCCGTCGCTCAGCAGCAGCAGCATCGGCCCGTCCATATCGTAGTGCGTGGTGGCTTCGAGCGCCTTGGTGAAGGCGTCCTCCTGTTCCATGCCCGGGCAGGCCATCATCGTCGAGGCGATCGGCCCGATCCTGAGCGCGCCCTTGTCTGTGGTTTCGTATTTGCCCATCAGGCGGTTGCAGGCTCCGACCCCCGCAAAGCGGTTCTCTTCGGCGAGGAACGTCAGGTTGAACTTGCCCTCTTGGGGTTTGACCGCCCTGCCGTTCAACTGTACGAGCTGCCATTCGGTGCCGACGAGCGGCCGGCGGTTTTTCTTCTGGTAGGAACGGCATTTGCAGCAACCCGCGGCGAGTGCCGCTACGGCTGCGATAACCGCGATTCTCAGCAAAATCTTCATAGCATATTCTTAAATGTGTTGTGCAAATATACGGAATATATCTTATCTTTGTGTGGAATTTGAAAAACACCCCGCTATGAAGAAGATTATCGCATCGCCCCACGCCCCCAAGGCCGTGGGCCCTTATTCGCAGGCCGTGGAGGCCGGCGGAGCGCTCTATGTCTCGGGACAGCTCCCCATCGACGGAGCGACCCAAAAGATGGCCGAAGGCATCGAGGCCCAGACACGGCAGTCGCTCACCAACCTGCGCCATATCCTCGAAGAGGCCGGCTATACGCTCGGCGACGTGGCCAAGACGACCGTCCTGTTGCAGGACATCGGCGACTTTGCCGCGATGAATGCCGTTTACGCCGGGTTCTTCACCTCGGGAATGCCCGCGCGCGTATGCTACCAGGTCGCCGCACTCCCGATGGGGGCGCTGGTCGAGATCGACGCCGTCGCGGCGAAATAGCCGTTGCCGGACATCCCGTCCGCAGCAAATGTGCGCCCCATAAATGTGGGGCGCATGTTTTGCCTTTTTGTAAATAATTTGTGGATAAGTTTGGTGCCGTGCATTGGGTTATTCCATAGAAAAGAATGAATTTTGTAGAACCGGGTTTCGCCCGGATCGACGCTAAAAATCTGAAATAAAAGCAATAACAGTTATGTCTAAAGCCGTAAAACCCGAAGCGCCGCAGAAAGTCGATTACAACGATGCGGTTGCCGAGTCGAAAAAGTATTTCGACGGGGACGACCTTGCCGCGACGGTATGGGTCAGCAAATATGCCCTGAAAGACTCTTTCGGCAATATCTATGAAACGTCACCCCGACAGATGCACGAGCGTATCGCAGCCGAGATCGAGCGCATCGAGCGCAAGTATCCCAATCCGATGTCGCGCGAGGAGGTCTTCGGCCTGCTGGATCATTTCCGGTATGTGATCCCCCAGGGTGGCCCGATGACGGGTATCGGCAACAATTTCCAGGTGGCCTCGCTCTCGAACTGTTTCGTGATCGGGCACAAGCATCCGGCCGACTCCTACGGCGGCATCTTCCGCATGGACGAGGAGCAGGTGCAACTGATGAAGCGCCGCGGGGGCGTGGGGCACGACCTCTCGCACATCCGTCCCACGGGCAGTCCGGTGCTCAACTCGGCGCTCACGTCGACGGGTATCGTGCCTTTCATGGAGCGCTATTCCAACTCGACGCGCGAGGTGGCGCAGGACGGCCGCCGCGGTGCGCTGATGCTCTCGCTGTCGATCAAGCACCCCGATGCCGAGCGTTTCATCGACGCCAAGGTCGACACGGGCAAGGTCACGGGCGCCAACGTTTCGATCAAGATCGACGACGAGTTCATGCGTGCCGCCATCGCCGGCAAGAAATACCACCAGCAATTCCCGATCAATTCGGACAACCCCCGATACGAGCAGGATATCGACGCCCGGAAGCTCTGGGACAAGATCATCCACAATGCCTGGAAGTCGGCCGAGCCGGGCGTACTGTTCTGGGATACGATCATCCGCGAAAGCGTGCCCGACTGCTATGCCGACGAGGGCTTCGTGACGGTTTCGACCAACCCTTGCGGTGAAATCCCGCTCTGCCCCTACGATTCGTGCCGCCTGCTGGCGCTCAACCTGCTGAGCTATGTGGACAACCCGTTCAAGAAGGATGCGAAGTTCAATTTCGACAAGTTCCGGTCGCACGTGGCCATGGCCATGCGCATGATGGACGACATCATCGACCTCGAACTGGAAAAAGTCGAGCAGATCATCGAGAAGATCGCCGCCGACCCCGAGGACGAGGACGTGCGCCGCGTGGAACTGGAGCTGTGGAAGAAGATCCTCGGCATGGCGCAGAAGGGCCGCCGTACGGGCCTCGGCATCACGGCCGAAGGCGACATGCTCGCCGCACTGGGACTGGTATACGGTTCCGAGGAGGCGATCGCATTCGCCGTCGAGGTGCAGAAGACGCTGGCTGTCGAGGCTTACCGGGCTTCGGTGAAGATGGCCGCCGAGCGCGGTGCCTTCCCGGTCTACGACGCAGCCAAGGAGAAGGACAATCCGATGATCGCCCGCATCCGCGAGGCCGACCCGGAACTCTACGCCGAGATGGAGAAGGTCGGCCGCCGCAACATCGCCATGCTGACCATCGCCCCCACGGGTACCACGTCGCTCATGTCGCAGACCACGTCGGGCATCGAGCCGGTGTTCCGCACGGTCTACAAGCGCCGTCGCAAGATCAACCCCTCCGACAAGGACACGCATGTGGACTATGAGGATGAAACGGGCGAAAAGTTCCAGGAATACAACGTCTACCACCACAACTTCGTGAAGTGGCTCGAGGCGAACGGATACGACACGTCGAAGCTCGCGACGATCTCCGACGAGGAGCTCGGGGAGTGGGTGGCCGCTTCGCCCTACCACGGGGCTACGGCCAACGACATCGACTGGGTGGCCAAGGTCAAGATGCAGGGTGCGATCCAGAAATGGGTCGACCACTCGATCTCGGTGACCGTCAACCTGCCGAACAATGTTTCGGAGGGGCTCGTGGCGCAGGTTTACCGCACGGCCTGGGAATGCGGCTGCAAGGGCGTCACGGTCTACCGCGACGGCTGCCGCGACGGTGTGCTGCTCGAAAAGGGCTCCAAAAAGAAGCAGAAGTGCGAGGAGCATCCCGGACAGGTGCCCAAGCGTCCCAAGTCGATCCCGGCCGACATCGTGCGTTTCAAGAACGGCACCGAGGACTGGATCGCCTTCGTGGGCCTGCAGGACGGCCGCCCCTACGAGGTCTTCACCGGTAAGATCGAGGAGGACGCCATGTATATCCCCCGTAAGATCGACAAGGGCTATATTATAAAGGTACGCGAAGAGGACGGCACCAAACGTTACGACTTCCAGTATACCGACCGTTACGGCTATACGAATACCATCGGCGGTATCTCGCGTCTGTTCGACGAGGAGTTCTGGAACTACGCCAAGCTGATCTCGGGTGTCCTGCGCCATGGCATGCCGATCGAGAAGACCGTCTCGCTGATCGAATCGCTCCACCTGAACAGCGAGTCGATCAACACGTGGAAGACGGGCGTCTGCCGCGCCCTGAAGCAGTATATCGTCGACGGCACCAAGTCGAAAGGCAAGTGCCCGAGCTGCGGACAGGAGAATATGGCCTACCAGAACGGCTGTCTTACGTGCATGTCGTGCGGTTATTCGAAGTGCGGTTGATTCCGTAAGGATTTAATCCTGAGCTTAAAAGGCTGGAAACATACGTTTCCAGCCTTTTTTGTGCGGTTTCGGCGCTGTTTTTGTGCTATGGCCTGTCAATTAACGGTTTCGGGAAAAGAGAAACTTTATTATTGGGATTAAATATTATTGACCATGAAAAAACTTATTCTATTGTTGGCAGCCGTGGCATTGGCTACGTCTGTGTGGGCGCAGGATACGCCCAAAAAACCGAGCTTTGCCGGTTTCGTGTCGAACGGTTTCTGGGATAACTGGGAAATTACGCTTGGAGGCGGTGCCGGTACGGCCCTTTCCAACGGTACCAACCAGGGGAGTTTCGGCGACCGTATCAATTTCGAGGCCAACTTCGGCCTTACCAAATGGTTCCATCCGGTGACCGGTATGCGCCTCCAGCTGCAGGGCGGCCGGTTCGCCAATTTCGACGATGTGCTGGGCAAGGCGAAATGGCCCTATTTGTTCGTGCATGCCGATTTCATGCTCAACTTCTCCAACTGGGCAGGAGGTTACCGTGAAGACCGAGCCTACTATGCCGTGCCGTTCGCCGGTTTCGGATATATGGCCTCGAACTTCACCGACAAGAGCCACGAGAACAACGGTTCGGGTACGCACCAGTCGTTCGCGTTCACTTTGGGCTGGCTCAACAAATTCCGCATTTCGCCGTCGTTCGATTTCAATATCGAACTCAAAGGGCTGATAGCGCCTTCGCGGGTCAGCCCCGTTGCGATGGACGGCTCCTACCTGTTCGGCTTCAGCGCTACGGCAGGTTTCACCTACCGCTTTAACAAGCGCGGCTGGCAGCGCGGTGTTGCGGGCTATACCGTTGCGGACATCCAGGCTTTCCAGGACGCCGTAGCCGCCAGCATGGCCGCTGCCGCCGCCATGGAGGTCGAGAATGCCCAGCTGGCACAGCAGCTTGCCGCCTCGCAGGCCGAGCTCGCCGCCACGGCCGATGCCGCAGCTGCGGCAGCTACTGCCGCCGCGGCCGCTACCGTCGTTGCCGCCGAGGAGCAGGTTGCAGCCGATACTTCGATCATCCTCTTCGATTACAGCATGTCGTGGCTGACCCCGCAGGAGAAGACCCGCCTCGAACTGGTGGCCGAGAAGATCAAGAACGGCCCGAAGGATATGGTTTACCAGATCGTGGGCCATGCCGACCAGCAGACGGGAACCAAGGCCGGAAACAAGCGCGTCGCCGAGCACCGTGCCAAGCGGGTATTCGACTTCCTCGTATCGAAGGGCGTCAACCCCAAGCAGCTTAATTACGAAGGCAAGGGCAACTCGCCCGATCCGTTCAAGAAGGTTCAGGCCGCCAACCGTGCCGCGATCATCCAGTAATCGGGAGCGGGGCTGCGGGCTTCCCCCGAAGTAGAAAAGAAAAAGGTGCAGGATTGTCCTGCACCTTTTTTTGTCCTGATTTCCGGGGTTGCTGTGTCCGGGGCTTCGCCTGTCGTGGCTGGGAGTTGCTTGGCCGGAGATTCACCGGCGTTGGCCGGGGATTTGCCCGCGGCGTCCGGCTCCCTGTTTTCGGCAGCCCTGACTTTGAGGGTGCTGATTCGGTGAGCCTGTTTCCGGTGAGCCCCGATTTAAGCAACTCTGTTTCCGACAGTCCTGTTCCCCGCGGCCCGGAACTCGGCAGCCCTGTGTTTGCCGGGCGGAGGCGGCTGTGTGTTTTACCGGATGATCACGGCATTGACCAGCCGCACGCCCGAGCGGCGGTTGATCTCCTCCTTGAGCGCCTCGCGCTGGTAGAAAAGCTCCGAGCGGAGCACGCTCGACTGGATGCGGGCATAGAGGATGTGGTTTTCGATTTTCAGCTCGGTCGTAACCTCCGCGGCGCGGTCGCCCACGATCTCGCGCCAGGTGTCGGGCAGTTTTCCTTCGGCGACTTTCGCCGCAACATAGGGGCGTTTGAAAAACTCCTCCAGCAGGTCGCCCATCAGCATGGTCTTCGTCCGTCTCATGGCCGTCCTCCTTCCGATGCTGCATCCCCGGGGCGTGCCCCGTTGCCGTCGGGTTCTGCTGCCGGTTCTTCGGCAGGCTCCGGTGCCGGGACTGGTTCCGAAGGCCGCCGCGCGGGTTCTCCCGCCGGCAATTCCCCGGTTTGCCCTTCCGTCCGTTCCGCGGCCGCAGACCCGGTTTGTCCCTGTGTCTTATCCTCCTCCGGTTCCGCGGCCTTGTCCGTTGCCGCATTCCCGGGCTGGTTCCCGGCCGATCCTTTGTCCGGGTCAGCCGCGGCAGCCGTTGCCGTTGCATTCCCCTGCGTCACCGCCCCGTTCCCGACCGTGAAAAGCGCATATTCGCCGCCCGCCTTGTCGAGGATCGTACGCAGCCGTGTGGGGTTGCAGTCGGTAATCATGATCTGCCCGAACGAATCTTCGGACACGAGGCGGATCAACTGCTCCACGCGCCCGGCGTCGAGCTTGTCGAAGAGGTCGTCCAGCAGCAGGATCGGTTTTTCGCCCTTTTCCCGGGCGACGATGGTGTATTGCGCCAGTTTGAGGGCTATCAGGAACGATTTCTGCTGCCCCTGCGACCCGTATTTGCGCAGGGGGTAGCCGCCGATTTTCAGCACCAGGTCGTCGCGGTGGATGCCTGCCGTGGTGAATTCGTTGGCGAGGTCTTTTTGCCGTGCCGCGAGGAGCAGTTCGTCGAACGGCCGGTCGTTCAGCTCCGACTTGTAGTGCAGTTCGACCTGCTCGCGGTCGCCCGAGAGGGTGCGGTAATAGTCCGCGACGACGGGTTGCAGCCGTTGCGTGAACTCCCGCCGCAGGGCGTGTATCCGGTTGCCCTGCTCGACGAGTTGCATGTCGTAAATGCGGAGCATCGTTTCGTCGGGCATGTTCTTGAGCAGGCGGTTGCGTTCGGCCAGCACGCCGTTGTAACGCATTACAGCGGCCAGGTAGGTGCGGTCGAGCTGCGAGATGAAGCCGTTGAGGTAGCGGCGGCGTTCGTCCGCGGCGTCACTGATGAGCGCACTGTCGGCCGGCGACACGATCACGGCCGGAATCAGCCCCACGTGATCCGACAGCCGTTCGTATTCCTTCCCGTTGCGTTTGAGCACCTTGCCGCCCTTGCGCGAGAACGAGCACACGACGCTCTCCGTCTTGCCCGCATCGGTGAGGTACTGTCCTTCGGCGAGGAAGAAATCCGCGCCGTGGCGGACGCTCTGCCCGTCGGTCATCGCCAGCGACGACTTGCACATCGAAAGGTAATAAACCGCGTCGATGATGTTGGTCTTGCCCGCCCCGTTGTCACCCACTAGGCAGTTGATGCCGGGGCACAGGGCGAGTTCCTCCTGTGCGATATTCTTGAAGTTGAGCAGCGATATTTTCTTCAGATACATGGTTCAAAGATAGTGCAAGCCGAGCGCAATGCCAAATTTATTTGGGCATTGCCAAGGCGCCGCCTGTGTTCTGTAAAGATAGTGCAAGCCGGGCGCAATGCCAAATTTATTTGGGCAATGCGGTGCCGCATCTGTCCGATGCTGCAAAAAAACGGGATGCGGCATTGTACATTGTGAATAGTTTTGTATCTTTGCTGCCTAACGTACGGAATTATAAACTAAACAAGATAGATTTTTATGGCAAAACAGCATGTCGCCGAGCAGGAAACCCTCGGCGAAGCAATGAACAAAACTGAGTTTTTCTTCGAGAAGAACGGCCGCATGTTGTCGTATGTTTTCCTCGGCTTGCTGGTGCTCGCAGCCCTCGTTTTCGGCTACCGCGCACTGGTCGTGTCGCCGCGTGCCGAGAAGGCCGCCGAGATGATCGCCGAGGCGCAGTACCGTTTCGAGGATCAGAATGCGGACTATGCGCTGGCACTCGAAGGCGATGCCAACGGCGCCGGCTTCCTCGAGGTGATCGAGAAGTACGGCTCGACCCCTTCGGGCAATCTTGCCAAACACTACGCCGGCATCTGCTACCTGAAGGCCGGCGACCTGGAGAATGCCGCCGAATTCCTGGCCAGGTATTCGCCCGTGAAGGGTATCCCGGGTGCGCTGATCAACGCCCAGAACTACGGGTTGCAGGGTGACATCGCCGTCGAGCAAAAGGACTATGCCAAGGCCGTGAAATTCTACGATAAAGCAGTAGCGGCTGCCGACAACAACCTCACCGCTCCGATGTACCTCCGCAAAGCCGGTCTGGCCGAGCAGGCTCAGGGCAACGGCGCGAAAGCGGCCGCATACTACGAGCGGATACTGACTTCGTACCCTGCGTCGATGGACGCGCGCGACGCGGAGAAACTTCTCGGCAGCATAAAATAACCGGGGACTATGGCGACCAAGAATCATAACCTTTCCCAATTCGATTCACCCCTGCCTTCGGCCGCCGAGATGCGGTTCGGCATCGTTGTGGCCGAGTGGAACCGCGAGGTCACCGAAGCCCTTCTCGAAGGCGCCGTGCGCACGTTGCGTGCCGCCGGATGCCCCGACCTGAACATCCAGATCAAATATGTCCCCGGGACGTTCGAACTGGCGCTCGGCGCACAGTTTTTCGCCGAATATACCGATGTCGACGCGGTGATCGCGCTCGGGTGTGTCATCCAGGGTGATACGCGCCATTTCGATTTCATTTGCCAGGGCGTGACGCAGGGTATCACCCAGCTGCAGATCCAGTGGAACATGCCGATCGCATTCGGTGTGCTGACCGTCAACGACATGCAGCAGGCGCTCGACCGCTGCGGCGGCCGCCACGGCAACAAGGGCGATGAAGCGGCTGCGACGGCCATCAACATGGTCAAGTTGCAGATCGACATGGAAGCCGCTTCCCCCGACCACGAACCCGACCGGCGGAACATCAACTGACGAACTTTGATACAGACATTTAAGGGAGCCCTCGCACGGCTCCCTTTTTTGCGGCTTTTCCGATGGTGCGTATCGCTATCGTTTGCGCCCGTGAGCCGTGAACTGCAAATCATGAACTGTGCGCTGTGAATTGTAGGCTGTGCGCCGTGTGCTGAGAGACGGTGAGCCTCGTACCGTGAACCGCGTGTGTCCAGCGCCGTACGCTGTGCGCGTTGAACTCGTGTGCCCGTTTCCGTTTCCGTGCATCCCTTCCTGCTGCCTGACATGCCCCGGGTTGCCGCGCACGGCATGGACGGATGGGGATGCGCTTTGGGCCTGATGGGCCCGGCCTTCGGAAATGGGCGCCCGGGGCCGGAATAAAAGGACAGGGAGGCCAGAAGGCCTCCCTGTACCCTGTGGAGATTGCCCGGTGTTATTCGACAACCTGAATGACCGGACTGTCGTTGTACCCGTTATCGGCGGAACTTGCCCAGCGGATCGTACCGCCGTTGGGTTCCGTACCGCCCGTGGTATTGGCTTCGCAATAGAACCGGATCTTGACGCTGCCGTCGCTAATGCCGCGTGCGAAGGTCATCGTCACGTCGATCTGCATGTTGGCCGTCGGTACCAGATGCGTGTAGGTGATCTGTTCCCCGTTGACGGTTGCGGTCTGCGTGTCGGTCGCCGGTTTCCAGCTCGTACCGTCCATATATTGCAGGCTCCAGTACTTCTGTCCGGTGCCGGAGATACGTGTGAGACCCGTAAAACGAACCTTCGTTCCCGACTTGAAGTTCTTGACCGGAACTTCGAATAACCAGTAGTCGCCCTTCCATGCTCCCGTGACGTAGGGTTGTCCCGTGCCGCCGATCATGCGCGTGCTGTTGGGGTGCAGGCTGCCGTCGGAGTTGAAGGTGTGGAAGTAGGAGATATAACCTACGCCCGACGAGGCCATGAGCTTGTTGTTCTGCTCGAACTGCTCTTTCGGAACCGTGTAGTCCGTGCCCGAGGCACCGTTGAAGAACCACTTTACCGGAGCGTCCAGACCTTCCAGCGGCCCGCCTTCCGCCAGGCTTTCCTGTGTCACGAAGATCTCCTTGACGGCTTTGGTGCCGAGCACCTCGTCCGAGATGATCGAGAACGAAGCGGAGCGTTCGTCGAGCGAAAGGTTGCTGGTCGCTTTCACCGTCATGACATACTCCTTGTCCGCTTCGCCGGCCGAGGGCGTGACCTCGATCCATGCGTTCTCGGCAACCGAAATCGTCCAGTCCCAGTTGGATTTCACCTTGAAGGTGAATGCATTGGGCTGGTAGGCCGGGAACGGGGGCAGTGCCAGGTCGTCGCCGATGTCCTCGCTCGTAATCTCGATCTGCGGCGTGATGTCCTGCAGGATGTTCAGGTCGGCTCTGATGTCCTTGTACTGGCCGCTGCCCTTGAAGGCGATGCTGAAATCACGGCTCAGGGATGCCGGCTGCTCGGGATACTCCTCGATGTCGAGCGTGAAAGTCCCGTTGCCCGTCTCGGTGAAGGTTGCCCATTCGGCTTTTTCGGGTTCGTAGAACGGCGTCACGTTCGACGCGACCTTGATGTCGTAATGGGCGGCATAACGTCCCGCTACGATCTCGTTCGTCTCGATGTTGTTGACGACGAACCTGATGTAAGGTTCGTTGGCGCTCTGGTTGACGACGAGGGTCGTTTCGGTCTGCCTGCCGTCCGCATAGCGGAATACGACCGTCGCCGAACGCGGGGTGTTGGCATCGTTGTCCTCCAGGCAGAAGCGTACCTTGCCGTCGCCCTGGCCTGTCTTGGGGTAGAATTTGATCCAGTCTCCGTCCGTGGAGTTGCATTCGACACTCCAGTTGCAGTTCGAACGGATGTCGTAACGGATCAGTTCGAGCGTGGCGTCGCCGATGATGGCCTCGGCGTCGAAACCCAGGTCGGAGGAGGCGGTCACCAGCTTGCTCGATACGACGGTATTCTCCAGCCGGAAGTAGGGGCTGCCGCCCTCCGTGTCGTCGTCGCTGCACGAGACGAAGGCCGCCGGGATCAGGAGCAGCGCCGACATGGCCAGGCCCCTCATGTTGCGGAATATGTTTTTCGCGTTCATAGTGCGTTCGTTTTTAGATTATAGGTTCTCTTCGGCGATGACATTCTTGCGGAACGAGTGTTCCCACGGCTGCCCGGCATCCTTGGCGACGGCCTGGCCGCTCCACCATATCGGGAAGACCATGGTGTTGTCGTTGATGGTACCGCCCTGTGCCTCGAATGCGGCCGTATAGTTCGCACGGTTGTTGGCGATCGCGATCGACGGATAGGGATAGCGGGCGATGAACTTTCCGCCCGTGGCGTTCAGCTCGATCGTTCCCATGCCGGTCTTGCACTCGGGATACCCCGTGCGGCGCATTTCGTGGTACATCTGGAAGCCGATGACCCAGAACAGCGAGAGCCATTTCTGCTCGGCGAGGCGCTGCTGGGTATTGTTCCATTTTACCTGGTCGCTCGCCAGCAGTGCGGCGATGTTCTTCTGCGTGATGGCTACGGTCTTGAGTTCGATCTTGTTCGACGCGTTGAGTTCGGGGTAGGAAGCGTAAATGCCGTATTCGCCCCATTTCTGGCACGACGCGGTGATCGCCGCTTCGTAATACTCCTTGGCGGAGCCCGATATCCAGCCGTTCATCGCTGCTTCGGCCTTGATGAAGAGCAGCTCGTCGTAGTCGAGCATGTGGTTGGGGCGCGTGTCGCCCACCAGCGTTTCGTAATGCAGGTAGGGTTCGCGTTCGCTGATGGAGGTGATGCCGTTGTAGTTGATCGTACAGCCCGAGACGGCGCCGATCATTTCGCGGATCACATCGGGCTCGGTCGCACTGGGATACTGGATGTAGCGGGGCTTGATCCAGATGCGCAGGCGCGGGTCGACGAAGCCGTCCGAAGCGTCGTAGAGCAGGTCGAGCAGCTGTGCGGCGATGTGGTGGTCGCTCGACAGGCTCTTGTCGTCGGGGAACGAACTGGAGTTGAAATAGGTCTTGTAATACTCCGCGCTGCCGGAGAACTTCACGGTGGCGTTGTCGTCGTTCGACTCGAAGACGGGGTATTTGCCCGGGTTGGAGATGATCTGGTTGATCTGCTCGCCGACCGTGGGGGTAAAGGCGTTGTTACGGCCGCTCACGCGCATCAGCAGACGCAGGCGCAGCGTGTTGGTGAATTTCTGCCACTTGGCGATGTCACCGCCGTAGATGCCGTCCTTGGTGGGGTCGTCCAGCCCCAGGCTGGCGTTGTAGAGCGAGTTGGCCAGCTCGAGTTCCTCCAGCATGGCCGTATAGACCTCCTGCTGCGAGTCGATATGCGGGGTGTTGATGCCCTCGCCGCCCTTGAGCGCCTCGCGGTAGGCGATCGAACCGAACATGTCGGTGAGGATCGACATGTTATAGACCTTCAGCGTCAGACCGATGGCCTGGAAGTTGGGCTGGTTCTGCGCCACGGCCAGGTCGTACATGTGCTTGGCATTGCCGGCCCATTTGTACCCGAGGTTCCAGATGGCCTTGAAATTGCCGTCGGCAAGGTTGTAGCAGTGTTCGCGGCGCGGTGTCGACTTGGCCACGGTGACCTGCGAAATCTCGTTGGCGATGCTCAGCATGTAGGACGAATAGCTGTTCGTGGAGCTGTAAATCAGCGGTTCGAGCAGCGCGATGGGGGCTACCGACCCTTCCGATTGTTTGTTCGGATTGGTGTTGTAATCCTCGAAATCGTTCGTACATGCGCCCGATGCGGCGAGCAGCGCGAGTATCAGGATATATTTTGCGTATTTCATGGCGTTCGCAGTTTTAGAACTGAAGTTTGATGTTGATACCGTAGGTACGCGTCATCGGGAAGGTGACGGTTTCGATACCGGGGTAAATGTTCGTACCGTTGACCAGACCTGCCGCCTCGGGGTCGAACTGCGGCCAGTCGGTGATGCAGAAGAGGTTGGTGGCGAAGAACCCGATCGACGCGCCCTGCAGGAAACGGGTCTTGGCCATCAGGTGCTTCGGCAGCTGGTAGTCGATGCGCAGCTCCTTGAACTTGAGGAAGTCGGTGCTGAACGTGTTTTCACGGCCGTTGTCGCGCACCCATTTGTAGGACTGGTAGTAGGTGTAGATGTTCTCCGTGACGGCGGTGTTCTTCTGGTAGGAAACCGTGCCGTCGCCGTTGTCCACGGCGTTGACGCCCTGCAGAACCAGGCCGTCGTCACGTCCGGCGAGCGAGTTCTTCAGTTTGCCCTGGTACGAGAGTGCGAAGTTGGTCACCGAGTAGGCCACGCCGCCGACCTGCGCCGTGAACTGCGCGCTCAGCGAGAGGTTCTTGTAGCGGAACGTCGTGCCGAAGCCTGCCTTCCAGTCGGGGATTACGCTGCCCAGGTGCTCGAACTTCTTGGAGTCGGTCTCCTTGGTCAGCAGCGGGTAGCCGGTCTTGGCGTTGATGATCTGCATGCCCGAGCAGTCGACCTGGTTGCCGTTTTCGTCCGTGTAGGTCGAACCCTCCGGCGCGTACTCGTAGTGGCTGGCCGAATAGAGCTGGTGCATGGACTTGCCCACGTACGAGTAGACGAATATACGGCTGCCGATGGTCGTCGAGGTCGAGGTCTGCAACGGCGTTGCGGGATCCCATCCGTTCTGCAGCTCGTTGAGTTTGTTCTTGTTGAGCGACCAGTTGCCGTTGATCTCCCAGTTGATGTCCTTCGTGCGGACGGGAACCATGCGGAACGTGACCTCGACACCCTTGTTGGTAATCAGGCCGGCGTTCATCTTGCGGGACGTACTGCCGGTTTCGGCGCTCGTTTCGGCGCTGATGATCTGGTTGCGGGTGCTGGTCTTGTAGAGCGCCACGTCGACATTGAGCCGGTTGCCCAGGAACTTGGTTTCCAGGCCGACTTCCCAGCTGCTGGTCTTTTCCGGGAGGATGTACGGGTAGTTGCTGGCCGTAGGCAGCGTGACGCCGCCCGGATAGTCCGTGGTCGAGTAGTCGTCGTAGAGCGAGAAGACCGAAGTGTCGTTACCCACCTGTGCCCACGAACCGCGCAGCTTGATCATGTTGACATGGGGGGAGTTGATCTTGAACGCCTTGTCGAGCAGGATACTGGCCGATACCGACGGGTAGAAATAGCTCCAGTTGGAGGGAGCCAGCGTCGACGACCAGTCGTTGCGGGCCGTGACGTCGAGGAAGTAGGTGTCGTCCCACGACAGGTTGACGAAGCCGTAAAGGCTGTTGGTCTGCCGGTTGCTGCGGTAGGGCGACGTGTCGAGGGCTACCGCGGCGTTGGCGAACGAATACATGCCGGGGCCTTCGCTGCTCAGCTGCGAGGCGGTGATGGTGGTCGAGTAGTATTTGTTGCGCAGGACGCTGCCGCCGAATGCCGCCGTGACGCCGAAGCGATCCCACAGCTTGTTGTACTTGAGCAGGAAATCCGAGTTGTAGTCGTAGCGGCGGATGGTCTTCTCGCGGTACATGCCGTAGCGGTTGTCGAGCGACATGAAGGGTTTCTGCTGCGAGCGCCATTCGATATTGGCGTCGAAGCCGCCGCGCAGCGTGAAGGTCAGCTCGGGCAGGATCGTGAAGTCGATGCTCACGTTGCCGAAGAAACGGTCACGATCCAGTTTGTTCAGCTCCTCGTACAGCGTGCGGTAGGGGTTGTGGCCCTCGAGGCTGTTGTAGATAAGCCCCGAAGTGGTGTTGTATTTGTCCTCGCCGCTGCCTGCCAGGTAGTTGGCATAGGTATAACGGCCCTGCATGTACTCGTCGCGGTAAGCCGAGATGGGGTTGGTGTTGTAGCCCCAGATCAGGCCGTACATGGGCGAACCCTGGCTGTAACCCGACATGGGCATGTTGTCGCTGTTCTTGCGGATGTAGTTGACTTTTGCCGCCAGTTTGATGGCCTTGCTGATCTTCTGGTTCAGGGCCAGTGCGAAGGTCTGCTGTTCGTAGCCCGAGTTGGGCGTGATCCAGTCGTTGCGCAGGTCGGTGAATGAGAAGCGCGTGCTCGTACCCTTGCCCGTCGAACCGTCGATGGTCACCGAGTTGCTCCACGTAACGCCCGTTTCGAAGAGGCCGGTGAACCAGTCGTCGGCGTATACCCACGGCAGGGGGGTGAACTCCCCGGTCTCCCAGTTCTTCGACATGTAGAGATAGCGCAGTTTGCTGGAGTCGAAATGCTCGCCGTACGTGTAGCGCGAGATCTGCTGGCGGACGGGCTGCCCGTCGTAGGTCATCGTGCCGGGAAGGCCCCATGCCGATGCGACGCGGTTGGTGAGCGACGTGGTGACGGCCGAGGGGCCGTATTCCTCCTGGAATTCGGGCCAGAAGCCTGCGGTCTCGAAGGTCACCGAACCGTTGTATGTAACGCCGATACCACGCTGTTCGCGGCCCGACTTGGTGGTGATGAGCACCACGCCGTTCTGGCCCATCGAACCGTAAAGCGCGGCTGCGGCGGGGCCCTTGAGGACGGAGACGTTCTCGATGTCGTCGGGGTTGAGGTCGGAGATCGGGTTACCGAAGTCCACCGGGGCGTTGCTGTTGGCATAGTTGGCGCCCGAACCGGAGGCTACCGTGCCGTTGCTCATCGGGATACCGTCGATGACGAACAGCGCTTCGTTGGCGCCGTAGTTGAGCGACGTGTCGCCGCGCAGCGTCACACGTACCGTACCGCCGGGGCCGGTGCCCGCCGAGGACATCGACATACCGGCGACCTTGCCGTTGAGCCCCGTCACCCAGTTGCTCGATATGGATTTGGTGAGTTCGTCGCCCGAGACTTTCGAAACGGCATAGCCGACCGATTTCTCCGAGCGGGTCAGGCCGAGTGCCGTGACGACCACTTCGTCGATCTTCTGCGCCGATTCTTTCAGCGTGACGTTGATCGTGGTGCGGCTTCCGACCGTGACCTCCTGCGGGTCATAACCCAGCGACTGGAAGACCAGCACGTCGTTGTCGCTGCCGACATGGATAGTATAGGTTCCGTCTGCGTTCGAAATCGTGCCCGTCGCACTCCCCTTCAGGATGACGGTGGCCCCGACGAGCGGGCTTTTGCCGTCCGTATCGAACACGATGCCCGTGATGTTGCGGCTCTGGGCCCAGGCGGCCGAAGCGACCAGCAACATTACCGCGGTTGCCAAAGCATTCCGTATGTATGTTTTAAGCTTCATATTGTTGATTTTTTTTGATTCGGGTTTCTGTCGAACGGCTGCGGTCGTCCTGCGGGCGGCCGCAGCCGTCAAGGTCGGTTTAGGGAACAATCTGTATTCTCGGGCTGTCAGCCGTTCCGGCTCCGGCCCAGCGCATCGTCCCGCCGTTGGGCTTGGTGAGTGCGCCCTTGCCGCTGGCCTGCCAGTTGGCCGCGCAGACGAACCGGAATTCGATGTTGCCACCGGAGATCGCATTGGCATAGGTGACCGTCACGTCGACCGTGATGTTGGTCTTCCCGTCGGCTTTCATGGCGTGGGTGTAGGAGACCTCTTCCCCCGTTTCCGTGGTCGTTTGCAATGCCGCGGCGGGTTTCCAGGTGCCGCCGTCGTTGTACTCCATCCGCCAGAATTTGTGGCCGGTGGCCGAGGTGCGGGTGATCGCCGTGAAGCGGACTTTGGTGCCTGCGTCGAGGTTCGTCACCGGGACGGCGAACGTCCAGTAGTCGCCCGGCCAGCCGCCCGTGATGTACGGATGGCCCGTACTGCCGACGATGCGTTCACATTTCTTGTCGGGATCGCTCGGTGCCGTGTGCGTATAGGAGAGGTACCCCGGCCCCGATTGGGCCAGCACCGTGTTGTACGGGCTGTCGGGCCCGCCCTTGAAGTCCTGGGCGTAGTTGCCCATATCCTCTTCCGAGAACGACCATTGTACGGGAGACGCCAAGTCCCATTTCACCGTTCCGGGCGATACGGGCTGCTGCGAAAGCGCGATCTTCTCGGTAAGGGTTGCATCGCCCTCGGCCGCCGTGATCGTAAACTCGCCGAAGCGGCGGAACGAGAGGTTCTGCTCAAGCGCCTTGACCGTTACCTCCACGTCGGTGTTGGCGGCACCCTGCCCGGGGCTCACCTCGTACCATGCCGCAGCGCCCGATGGGGCGATCGTCCAGGGATAGGGGGCATTGACCGTGAATTTCACCTCGGCACCCGATTCTGCGGGGTTGTCGCTGAGCTCCAGCGTATTGTCCGTCAGCCCTTCGATGGTGATCTGTGCCCCGGAAGCCTGCGTGACGGCAACCTTTTCGATCTCTGCGCCTTCCGACTTGATGATGATATGGCCCGTGCGGCTTTCGCCTCCGGAGTTCCTGCCTACTTCCACCTTGGTGGTGACGTAGGGTAGCCCCGTGGCCTTGACGGTCGCCACGCCGTTCGAGAGCGATGCGCCGTTGTTGGCGCCCGTTACCGTCGACGGGTCTGCGTCGCCGCAGCGTACGGTGGTGATCGTTAGCCAGTCGCAGTCGGTCTCTGCCGTCCAGGCCTTGTTGACGCGCACCGAGCAGGTCAGCGTGCCGCCTTCGGCGACCACCATGCTGTTGGCATCGAAGAGACTCGGATCGGAAGTGTTGACGATCTCCTTGTCTAACGGGGTGACGAGTGCCTCCGGTGCCGGGGCTTCGGGGTTCTCGTCCTTGGCGCGCGTCACGGTGATGTTGTCCAGGTAGAGGCGGCATTTCACTTCGCGCTCGCTGCCGAAGGTGATGCGGGTTTCGTTCGTAGCGCCGTAGACGATCAGCGAGTAGCGCGTCCACTCCCAGACGTTCTTCACCTCGACCAGCGCGGTGGTTTCCACCAGGTCGCCGATCGTGCCGGGCCCTTTGATCGTGACGTCCATGTGGTCGTCGCCGTTGTCCACCGTGCCGCCTGCCGACGAATAGGCGGCTGCGTCGAACTGCACGAGCAGCGTCGCGGCCTTGCCGGCGTCGATGCCCGTGAGCGCGGGGATCGTGATGGCGCCCATGTTGGCGGTCTTACCCAGCTTGACATGGCCTTCGTAACGGGCATATACCGAGGGCGTGTAGGTGTAACCCTTGGCCGCTACGGCCTCTTTCATCCCGTCGGTCGAGAGGGCGAACTCGTTGCCGTTCGTGCCGTCGATCGACACGCTCGGCCAGCCGTACTTGGTGTAGGGGCTCACCCAGTTGTCGGGAATCCACTGGAAGTCGTCGCTGAAGAAGACGTATCCCTCGGTATGCGTATCCTTGGGCATGTAGGGCGCCTGAACCAGCTCGATGATCTCCTCGGCGGTGTTCTCCCCGAATTCGGCGTCGCCGGCCGTGATCGTGATCTTCGACTCGCGGCGTTCGTCGGTGGTGTTGGCCTTGGGCGTGATGGTGACTTCGGCCGCAGAGCCGGCCTTGCCGCTCTTGGGGGCGACCGTCAGCCAGGCGTCGTTCTCCACCGTGAGCGTCCAGTCGTAGGATGCCTCGACGGTGAAGACCACCGGATCCGTATCTTCGGCTTCGAATGCCAGCAGGCGTTCGTCGAGCCCCGTTATCACGATGCCGGCCGCCAGGTAGGCGTCCTGCGAAAGCGGGATGCTCTTCTGCGTCAGGCAGGGATGGAGGTTGTTGCCGCTGTTGGCGCGGATGGTGAATTCGCCGTCGCGCGCCTCGCCCTGGTTCAGGGTCGGGGTGACGGTGACCTGGATATTCTGGCCCGCCTCGCCCTTGTTCGGGGTGACGACGAACCAGCCTGCGGTCTTGGTGATCTCCCAGGGCGCGTCGACGCTCATGGTGAATGTATGCGGGGTCAGTGCCGAATAGAGGAACTTCAGCCCTGCATCGGGCAGGTTTTCGGTGGAGAGTGCCGGGGGGATAGGGTTCCCCGAATCCCCTTCGGTGTCGTCGTCGCTGCACGCCGCGGCTCCCAGGAGCGTGACGCATAATAACGACCACAACCATTTGTTCATTATACGCTTCATTGTCTTAAGGTTTTTTGAGGGTTATTTGGTCACGTCGGTCGTGAGCGCCTTGGGCCGGGTCATCGACTCCGTGCTGACGTTGCCGAAGCGGTCGGTAACCGAGATCTCCAGCGTGGAAGATGCCGAAGAGGCCGTAACCTCGAACATATGCATGCAGGAGGTCGAGGGGAAGGTGAGCGTGCCGTTGTTGACCGCGCCGCGCGGGATGTCGTACGAAATGCTGTGCAGCGGGTCTTTCTTGCTCCAGACCTGTTTCACGGCGAGCGGCGTTCCGTTTTCCGTCACGGAAACCGTCCAGCCCGGTTCATAGGCCCAGACGTTGATGTAGACGGCATTTTCGCCCACCGTCGAATAATCCTTGTCGCGGTTTCGGAGGTCGTTGCCTGCGGCGAAGGCCTTGAGTGCCGTGGCGTCGGTGGCCCAGTACTCCTTGACCTCGTTCATGTCGTAGGTGATGAACTGCTTTTCGATGGGAAGCCCCGTGGCTTTGTACTGCCATTTGAGGTCGGTTCCGTCGACCGTGAAGATCTTGTAACCCGCGGGCGAACCGTCGGTGCAGACGTTGTTGTTGCCGTACTGCTGCGTCCACCACCAGGTGCCGCAGACCGCCGCGATATTCTGCTCGTAGACGTTCGCATAGGTCGGCGACTGGATATTGCGGTTCACGTGCGTGTGCCCCGTGAGGAAAGTCACGTTGCTGAAGCCGGCGAAGCAGCTCAGGATTTTGTCGATGTCGGCCTGGGTCTGGAGCGCTACGCTCACGCCGCCGCTTCCGCTGTACGAGTAAAGCGGGCAGTGGCATCCCACGACGATCGGGGTCGATTTGTCGACATGGGTGAGTTCCTCCTTGAGCCATGCCAGCTGCCGGTCGTCGAAGCGGCGGTTGTAGTTGCGCGAACCGACCGTACCCTGCGAGCCGCCCGTGTTGAGGTACTCGGTGTTGTCGAGCATGATGTAGTGTATCCGGCCGATGTTCATGGCGTAGTAAACCGGGCCCATGTGTTGGCGATAGGGGCCTTCGGCGCCGAAATCGGAGGCTACATAGGGGTCGTTGTCGTGGTTGCCCATCACCGACCACATCTGGAAGTTGAAGTCCTCGACGCTCTGCTTGCATTCGGGCAGCGCCCACTTGTTGTCGTACCAGTAGCCGTCCCACGAGAAGTCGCCCAGGTTGAGGCAGTATACCTTTCCGGGTGCGGCGGAGTTGTAGGCCGATGTCAGCTCCTTGACGAAGCCGTCGGCGAACTGGACGTAATCTTTCGGGGAGTTGCGGTTGGCCAGGTGCATGTCCGTGGCCACGAGCATGGTGTGGGAGTCGTTGTCGGCCCTGAGCAGCTGGAAGTCGAGTTGTTCGACGGTGTTTGCGTCGAGCGTGCAGGGCTGCCAGAACTGGGGCATCGCCTTGACGGTGGGGACGTCATAGCCCGCAGGCAGGATGACGAAGGCGAGTTCGTTGCGTTTTTCGGAATTGAGCCAATAGAAACCGTTGGCGTCGGTCTTGGTGATCAGGTCTCCGTCCGAGACCAGGACGTCGGCGATGCCTTGTCCTGCCAGGTGGACGATACCCTTGATCGTCGCGCCCTCCTTGTCCGGTACGGTGACGCCGCCCAGGGAGAGGTCGAGTTTGGCGGAGCCCAGTGCCTGCTCTTCTGCTCCGCGCTGCAGGGTGAATTCACAGTCGCCGTCGGCGGCGTTCTGGGGAATGGTGAAGGTCAGCGAAGAATCGTCAGCACCCTTGACCGGCGCTTCGAATTTCCCCCCCCCTTGTTCCAGGAAGAGTTTGTCCGTAGCCATGAACCCGCGGCCGCGGATCACGGCGTCGCCGCCCCAGTTGCCCGAGATGGTCTTGCCCAGGTCGACGTCGATGGCCAGTTGTACGGTCATCCTGCTCGATCCGAGCACCTGGTAGTCCTGTGCCCGGTTGAGCACGACCTTATAGACGGTCTGGTCTGCCGCGCCGTCGGGTATGACGAACGTCAGCAGTTTTTCCGATGCTACCGTGGTCGCTGCCGGGAGATCCTCACCGGCGCGTAACGCGATGGCGTCGCCCTGGGCGAAGCCGTAGCCGGAAACGGAAACCTCCATCCCGCGGTAGACGGTCATCGAGGTCGGAATAACTACATCGGTGACCAGCCGGCCATCGTTGTAGATCTCCTTGTCGCTGTCGTCGCAACCGGCCAGTCCGACCGGCAGGGCGACGAGCAGCAACCCGGCGATTAAAGTAATCAGTTTTTTCATAGGCTATTGATGATTTTGGTGTTGGTGTCCTGTACGTCAGTCTGCGTGCCCGAGTGCGATGCGCTCCGAGTAGCGGCGGCCGAATCGGTCGGTGGCGACCACCTCCACCTCGCGGGCCGATGCCGAGGGGCGTGCCGTGAAATAGAAATTCGTCGGGCGTGGGCGCTGGACTTTGGAGATTTTCCTTCCGGCGGCCTTCAGCGAGTCGATGTGCGAGGTATAATCCGGGTCGTCGAGCGTCGTACGCTGCATGGCGCCGCGGTAACGGCCGTCCTCATACCATACGACCGTCCAGTACGAATCCCAGTTCCATACCTTTGCCACGACGCTGGCCGGGTGCTTGGCCACCTGGCCGGGGTGCCATACGCGGATCTGCCGTGCCGGGGACTCGCCGAGGCTCCGGTATTCCCACGAGAATTCCCCGCCGCATTCGCGGAACAGCTGGAAGCCCTTGGGCGTACCGTCCCAGTTGATCGGATCCCACCAGAGGTTGCCGCAGACCTGCGCTACGTTGTGTTCCATGACCCCCTCGCGGATGTCGTAATTCGAGTTGAGGTGCGTATGCCCGGTGATGAAGTGCAGTTCGTGCCCCGCAAGGGCGTCCATCAGCCCCTCGGCCGACTCCATGACGCGGTTCCCGAGCCACGATTTCATGGCCGGGGCATGCATCGCGATGCAGACGCGCGACCCTGCGGGCAGGCGTTCGGCATAGGCGGCTGCCCAGCGCAGTTGCATCGTGTCGATCCGCTCCTCGTATTTCTTCGCGCCGTGGTAAACGATGTCGTCGAGTACGATATAGTGCGTGCGCCCCATGTCGAATGCATAATAGGTGGGGCCGAAATGGCTGCGGTAATTCTCCGTCGCCTCGCGGTCGGTATATTTGTTCAGGTCATGGTCGTGGTTGCCGATCACGCCGTATACGGGTACCCCGAGCTTGGCGAACTCCGCTTTCACGCCTGCGAAGAGTTCCGGGGAGTCCCATACGATGTCCCCGAGCACGATCGCGGCCTGGTTCGCGCCCCGCGTTCTCCCGTTATCGGTTGCCGCCTGCAATGCGGGCATGACCTCGCTCCGCAACCGCCGGAAATGCTCTTCGGTCTTGGGCTGCGGATCGGCGATCGCCAGCAGTTCGTAGCATTCGCCCGAGCCGGGCCACGGTTGCAATTCGAAGTCGTAGCGTTTGGCCGCCGGGTCGTATGTGCGGTAGAATTGCGGGATGCCCCCTTCGAGCGGAGCCAGGTAGCCGGACGGGGTCACCAGGCTGATGAACAGCGCCTGGTCGTCGGCATCGAGCGTGAATATGCCCTGCTCGTCGCTTTGCGCGAACGTATAACCGTCGGTTACGGTCACGCCGCCCATCGGCTTTCCGCCGCATTTGACCGATCCCCGTATCGGGCGGGCGGAGGCTGCGACACAGAGGCAGCAGGCCAGCAGGAAAAGTAACAGGTTTTTCATGGTCGGGTTTGTGCTGATGGTTTCTTGGTGTTTCTGTCTTTTTATTAATAGGTGGGAGCCTGTGTCGCTCCGGCTGCAAAAATATTTTAATAATTGGCTTCGTGCGTCGTTGTCACCGGAATGTAATCCTTTTTTCATACCCTGGCAGCCGGCTGCCGCTGCGAAAGCTTGTCTCTGAGGACGGATGCAGGCCGCGGGTGCTGCCCGCGGTTTGCCTTTTACGGCCTGGGAATGAGTCTCGTGCCGTTTTAGAGGGTTTCTTGTTTTGTCAGTTTTGTCCGTGTTTTAATTGTGATGTGTAATATTTTTAATTTCATTATGAAACAAAAATAAATCTTTAATTTTATTTTCCAAAATAAAACACAAAAAAATTGGACGAAATATCTGCTTTTTTGTGAAAGAATGGTTTTGAATCGAAATGCATGGCCTCCCTCCGGCCCCGGCCGCGGAAATAAAAAATCCCCGGACTTGGGAAAGTCCGGGGCCGGGGAAACGCTTGTCGCCTCTTGTCAGAATACCCCGAGGTTGTCGAGGAAGATCAGCAGCAGCACTGCCGGGCAGACGTAGCGCAGCAGGAAGCTGAATAGCCCGTAGATACGGAACTTCAACTCTCCGTGGTTGGTGATCTGCGTCTTGAGGATGTGGTGGTCGAGCTTCCAGCCCACGAAGATGCAGGTGAAAAGCCCGCCTGCCGGCAGCAGGATGTTGGCCGTCAGGAAGTCGAGCGAGTCGAAGAGCGACAGCCCGCAGATTTTCCAGCCGCCCAGCACCCCGAGCGACAGCGATGCCAGCGATGCCAGGGCGGCCGTGGCGGCTGTCGTCAGCCAGGCTGCGGTCTTGCGGCTCAGGTGCCACTCCTCGTGCAGGTAGACCGTGACCACTTCGTGCAGCGAGATGGTCGAGGTCAGGGCTGCGACGGCCAGCAGCAGGAAGAAGATCGACGACCAGACCATGCTCAGCGGCATACTGTTGAAGATGCTCGGCAGGGTGATGAAGACCAGTGCCCGGCCCGATGTGGGTTCGATACCGGCGCTGAACACGGCCGGGAAGATCACCACGCCGGCCAGTACGGCCACCAGCGTGTCGAGGATCGTGACGTTGAGCGCCGTGTGGCGCAGGTTCGTGTCGGGTTTGAAATACGAGGCGTAGGTCACCATCGTGCCGATGCCGATCGAGAGCGAGAAGAAGGCCTGCCCCAGTGCGACGAGCACCGTCGACGGGGTTACCTTCGAGAAATCCGGAGCGAAGAGGAACTTCAGCCCGGCCTCCCCGCCCGGCATCAGCAGCGAGTGGATCGACAGCACGATCAGGATGAGCAGCAGCAGCGGCATGAGGATCTTGGCCGAGCGTTCGATGCCTTTCTGTACGCCCAAGGCGATTACGAAATGGGTGGCCAGCACGAAGAGGCAGGTATACAATACGGGTCGCCAGGGGTTGCTGATGAACGTTTCGAAAATATCCTTGTACTCCCCGGCGGTCGAGACGCGGGCGAAGCTGCCCGTTACGGAATGTACCATGTATTCCGCCGTCCAGCCCGAAACCACGAAGTAGAAACCCAGAATCAGGAATGCCGCCAGCACGCCGTTGTATCCCAGGAAGCTCCACCGCGGGTTCAGCGCCCGGTAGGCACCCACGGCGTTGCGGTGCGAGGCACGCCCCACGGTGAATTCCGCGATCATGAGCGGCAGTCCCAGCAGCAGGACACAAAGGACATAGATTATCAGAAATGCCCCGCCGCCGTTCTCCCCGGCTACATAAGGGAAGCGCCAGATGTTGCCCAGCCCGACGGAACTGCCCGCGGCGACCAGCACGGCGCTCAATTTGCCACCCAAGGTGGCGCGACTCTCCTTGTGATGCATAACCTAACCTGTTTATTATCGCAAACGGGTGTGCGCATGCGTGCGCACACCCGTCCTATTTCTCCAGCACGACGCTCACCTTCTCGAGCTTCCCGCCCAGCGGCGGCGCCAGTTTCGAGACGGTGCATTTTACGTGCCGCACCTGCGGGAAGGTGGCATAAACCGCCTCGATGATGTTCGTCGCCACCCGCTCGATGGTGTGCTGCGTGATGCGCATCTGCATCTCGACGACTTCGTAGGCCGTCAGGTAGTTGACCGTCTTGCGCACGTCGTCGTCCGTGGCCGCATGGCCCAGTTCGGCCGTCAGTTCCAGATCGACCGTGAAGCGGTTGCCCACCTTGCGTTCCAGCTCGTAGCAGCCGTGCAGCGCGTGGAATTCCATGCGCGTCAGAACGATGCGGTATTCCATGCTACTCGGCGATTACGAGGTAGTAATTCTTCTTCCCTTTCTGTACGAGCAGGTATTTGCCGGCGATCAGGTCGGCCTCGCCCACCGTACGTGCCGGGTCGGCGACCTTCTCCTTGTTGAGCGACACGCCGCCGCCCTGCACCATCTTGCGGCATTCGCCCTTCGAGGGAAACACCTGTGTCTTCTCGGCGCACAGATCGACGAATGGCAGCCCCAGCCCGGCGCGGGCGATACGGAACTGCGGCACGCCTTCGAACACCTGCAACAGGGTTCCTTCGTCTATTTTGCGCAGCGCCTCCGACGTCGAGCCGCCGAAGAGGATCGCCGAGGCTTCGACCGCCTTTTCGTACTCCTCTCTGGAGTGGATCATCGTGGTGATCTCCTGTGCCAGCCGCTTCTGCAGGATGCGCAGGTGGGGTGCGGCTTCGTGTTCGGCGGTCAGCGCCTCGACGGTTTCACGGTCTAACAGCGTGAAGATGCGGATGTAACGCTTGGCATCCTCGTCGCTGACGTTGAGCCAGAACTGGTAGAACTTGTAGGGCGAGGTATAGCGCGCATCGAGCCATACGTTGCCGCTCTCGGTCTTGCCGAATTTCGTGCCGTCGGCCTTGGTGATAAGCGGGCAGGTGATGGCGAACGCTTCGGCCTCGTTGCCCAGCTTGCGGCGGATCAGCTCCGTGCCGGTGGTGATGTTGCCCCACTGGTCGGCGCCGCCCAGCTGCACCTTGCAGTTCATCGTCTGGTAGAGGTGCAGGAAGTCGAAGCCCTGTACCAGCTGGTAGGTGAACTCGGTGAACGACATGCCGTCGCCTTCGCCGCTGAACCGTTTCTTGACCGAGTCTTTGGCCATCATGTAGTTGACGGTGATGCACTTGCCGATGTCGCGGATGAATTCCAGGAACGAGATGTCCTTCATCCAGTCGTAGTTGTTCACCAGCACGGCCGCATTCGGGGCGTCCGACTCGAAGTCGAGCAGTTTGGCCAGCTGGCGTTTGATCGCCTCCTGATTGTGGCGCAGCGTGGGCTCGTCGAGCAGGTTGCGCTCCTGCGACTTGCCCGAAGGGTCGCCGATCATGCCCGTCGCACCGCCGATGAGTGCCAGCGGACGGTGCCCGCACATCTGGAAATGCTTGAGGATCATTACGCCCACCAGGTGGCCGATATGCAGCGAGTCGGCCGTGGGGTCGATGCCCAGGTAGGCCGTCGTCATCTCTTTTTCGAGTTGTTCCTTCGCGCCGGGCATGATCGTGTGGATCATCCCGCGCCATTCGAGTTCTTCGATGAAATTCTTTGTTGCCATTTTTATTGTTCGTTCTTTTTATTCTACTTCCAAGTCCAATGCTTTGCGGAGCTCCGCGACGAGCGGGTTCTTCTCCGTGATGTAACGGACGCGGTCTTCGAGCTTGATCGGGCGTGCCGCCCGGATCTCTTCGTTCACTGCGACCTCCAGTTCGATCATACCCTCGATGCCCGCCAGTTCGGCGATGCGCATCAGCATCCCGGTCTTGCTGCGCAGGATCTCCTCGCGCAGCTCCGTCGTCGGTACGCTCACCGAGATCGTGTTGTCGCGGAAGGTCATCAACTCGAAGGCCGGCACGAAGCGCGGTCGTTTCTCCTTGATGAGGTTCAGTATCCTGCTGCGGGCGTGCTCCAACTTTTCGGCACAGTCCGGGTCTATGCGCACGGTTTCGGGTTCGTCGGGCGTCTCGCCGTCCGACGGCTCCTCGTCGGGATCGCCGCCTGCCGAGGCGAGCAGCTCCGAGAGCGACGCGCCCGAGATCAGCGGCCGTCGTTTCATCTCCGGCGCGGGCTGTACCGGGAGTGTTCCCTGTGCAGTCGGGCCGGCGGATGTACCCGCTGCCGGCCTTCCGGCCGGGGACGCGGCAGGCATTGCTGCGGACGTCGCTGCGGAAGGGGGGGCCGTTGCGGCTCCTGCTGCTTGCGCTGCCGGTTGTGCCGTTGCGCTTGCCGGGGCTGCGGGGTTGCCGGAGGCGCTTGTCGCCGGGGCATTCGTTGCCGGATTTCCGGTCGCGCTAACCCCTGCCGGTTGTGCCGTTGCGCTTGCCGGGGCTGCGGGGTTGCCGGAGGCGCTTGTCGCCGGGGCATTCGTTGCCGGATTTCCGGTCGCGCTAACCCCTGCCGGTTGTGCCGTTGCGCTTGCCGGGGCTGCGGGGTTGCCGGAGGCGCTTGTCGCCGGGGCGTTCGTTGCCGGATTTCCGGTCGCGCTAACCCCTGCCGGTTGTGCCGTTGCGGCTGCCGGGGCTTCCGGGTTGCCGGAGACAATTGCCGCCGGACGCGGTGCCGGCTGCCCGGCCGCTGCCGGAGCCGCCGCAGGTGCGGAGCCCGCCGTGCGGGGGGTGAGGGTAGGAAGGGGATATTCCCCGGAAGATGTCAGAGAGTCATTTTTTTTTTGGCCGAGCCCTGCGATCTTCATCAGGCCCAGCTCGACGAGCAACCGCTGGTTGGACGATTGCCGGATCTTCCCGTCGAGCTCCGTCAGGCAGGAGATGGCTCCGAACAGGAACTCGACATCGCAGGCGCCCGCCTGCGTCCGGTATCGTTCGAGCAGCGTCCCGGTCATTTCGATCAGCCGCAGCGTTTCGGGGCGCTTGGCCATCAGCAGGTCGCGCATGTGGCGGTTCAGCCCCGCCATGAAGGTCTGCCCCGAGAAACCCCGCGACAGCACGCTGTCGAACGTCACCAGCGTGTCGACATAGTTGCCTGCGAGCAGCATCTCCGTGACGCCGAAGTAGGTGTCGTAGTCCAGGACGTTGAGCGTCTGGGCGACGTTGCGGTAATCGAGCGCCTTGCCGCAGAACGACACGGCCTTGTCGAACATCGACAGGGCGTCGCGCATACCCCCGTCGGCTTTTTGGGCGATGAGGTTGAGCGACTCTTCGTCGGCCGCGATGCCTTCCTGCGAGGCGATGTATTTGAGGTATTCGACGCCGTCCTCGACGCGGATGCGGTTGAAATCGTAGATTTGGCACCGCGAGAGGATGGTCGGGATGATCTTGTGTTTTTCGGTCGTCGCGAGGATGAAGATCGCATGTGCGGGCGGCTCTTCGAGCGTTTTGAGGAAGGCGTTGAACGCCGCCGCCGAGAGCATGTGCACCTCGTCGATGATGAATACCGAGTAGCGCCCTACCTGCGGGATGATGCGCACCTGTTCGATCAGTGTGCGGATATCTTCCACCGAGTTGTTCGACGCGGCGTCCAGCTCGTGGATGTTCAACGAGCGCCCTTCGTTGAACGAACGGCACGATTCGCATTCGTTGCAGGCCTCCGATCCGTTGGGGTTCAGGCAGTTGATGGCCTTTGCGAAGATGCGGGCACAAGTGGTCTTGCCTACGCCGCGGGGGCCGCAGAACAGGTAGGCGTGAGCCAACTGCCCGCGCTCGATCGCATTTTTAAGCGTGGAGGTGATATGTTTCTGTCCGACGACCGAGGCGAAGGTCGCGGGGCGGTATTTCCGTGCGCTGACGATAAAATCACTCATAGTAGCGCAAAGATACGAATTAAGAATTAAATTAAAAATGAAACCCGCCTACAAAATGACAGCCCTCTCCCCATACCCGGGCGAAGGGCTGTGCATGGCGGGCCGGGCAGCCTGTTGCAGCCGCCTCTCCGGGCTGCCTGCCGTTTTTATTTGGCGGCGGCCTTCCGCAGTCCGAGGAGCCCGAGCAGTCCCGGGTGCGACGGTTGCGTCCGCTTGGCCGGCGGCAGGGATATTTGCGATCCCATCAATTCCTGAAACTCCTGGCTGAATCCCGTATCCATACCTGCAGATGAGGTGAATGTCAGTTCCCCGAATACGGGGTTGCCGGCGACTTCGTAAAGGTCGACCCGTACTTGGGGGAATCCTGATGAGAGCCGTTTGGCCGCATCGAGCATCCGGTCGAGGGATGCCGGACGCGGGATATCACACTGATGTGGGTCGTAATATTTTCCGGTGACGTAATGACCTATGTTTTTCCATGTCCTGGCATCGTACAATCCTGTTTTGACGTCGGATGGCGATTTACGGTTGTAGCAGACCATGCAACAATAGGGGTTGCCATCGAAACAGTAGAATTTATAGTCGATGAGCGAATTGCCGAATGCTGGTTCTGAGGGAAGGAGGCGTTCGGCGATAATGCGGGGTTTAATACCAAAATAGTGGTGTTCGGCCGTCATGCGGCCGAATTTCTTTCGCAGGGTGTGGTTGAGTGTACGGCGGATCGACCGGATATCGGCTTTTTGCCTGTCGTTCACGATGATAACTTGTCCGTAGCCGTTATTGGTTTTCAGCACGAACGTGTCGGGGAGATTCCCCCCCCCGCTGAAGTCTATCTCCTCTGCGGATTCCCATACACCGTATAATTCGTTGAGCATCCATCCCAGCCCGCATTGCTCGACATACTCGCGGACGCGGTACTTGTCGGCCAGTTGCGACCAGCGGGTGGTGTCGGCATAGAGCATCATCCAGAGGACTTTTTCGTTGAAGGTTCGGGGGTTTTCGAGGTCGGGGTCGGTGCCGAATCGTTGCCGGTAGCGTATCCTGACCAGCTTTTCCGGATTGCGGTACGCATAATAGCGCATCTGCAACTGCTGCCATTTGCGCAGCAGGAACGGGGGTTTACGATATGTCATGAACGTGAAGAGTGAGAGTTAGGTGTTGCGAAGATAATACATTTCGGGCGATGTTCTGCTGTTTTATGCCGTATTGTGTAACTCTTCTGCAAAACAGCTGCCGTTTTGGCGCCTCGTGTCAGTTTCGGGAGTGACAAAGAATGACACATTGGCCGGAAATCGGGGTTGGCAGGCGTTTTGCGGAGATAATCTGCGAAAGTTAGAAAACAAATTATCAGAGATATGAACATCAATACGTTAACTGTAAAAGCGCAGGAGGCTCTGCAAAGTGCATTGTCTCTTGCCCGGGAGCGCGGACAGCAAGCTGTCGAACCGCTCCATATTCTGAGCGTGCTTGTCCGCGAGGACGATTCGCTCGCTGCGTTCCTCCTGGGGCGTGTCGGGGTGAATGTCCGCGGCCTGCGCGACGAGGCCGACCGTGCCGTCGCGTCCCTTCCGAGGGTCGAAGGCGGCGGCGACCAGTTCTTTTCGCAGGACTCCTCGAAGGTGATCCAGCGTGCCGTGGACTTTACCCGGAACTTCGGCGACAAATATGCGTCGGTCGAGCACCTGCTGCTGGGGCTTATCGCCGAGCGCGGGCAGGCCGCCGACATCCTCAAGCGCAGTGGTGCTACCGAGAAGGAACTCCTTGAGGCGATCCGCACCTTCCGCAAGGGGGCTACGGTCGATTCCCAGACCTCCGAGCAGCAGTTCGATGCGCTGGGCAAGTATGCCATCAACCTCAACGAACAAGCCCGTTCGGGCAAGCTCGACCCGGTGATCGGCCGTGACGAGGAGATCCGCCGCGTGTTGCAGATCCTCTCGCGGCGTACCAAGAACAACCCGATCCTCGTGGGTGAGGCGGGTGTCGGCAAGACCGCCATCGCCGAGGGTATCGCACACCGGATCGTCGACGGCGACGTGCCCGAGAACCTGAAGTCGAAGGTGATCTACTCGCTCGACATGGGTGCCCTGATCGCGGGTGCCAAGTACCAGGGTGAATTCGAGGAGCGTCTGAAGGCCGTCGTGCAGGAAGTCGTGGCCAGCGACGGCGACATCCTGCTGTTCATCGACGAGATCCACACCCTCGTGGGCGCCGGCAAGTCGTCGGGTGCGATGGACGCCGCCAACATCCTCAAGCCTGCACTTGCGCGGGGCGAGCTGCGGACGATCGGCGCCACGACGCTCGACGAGTTCCAGAAGTATTTCGAGCAGGACAAGGCCCTCGAACGCCGTTTCCAGAAGGTCATGGTCGACGAACCGAGTCCCGAGGATGCCATTTCGATCCTCCGCGGCCTGAAGGATCGTTACGAAAACCACCATCAGGTGCGGATCAAGGACGAGGCGATCGTGGCCGCCGTCGAGTTGTCGACGCGTTACATCACCTCGCGGTTCCTGCCCGACAAGGCCATCGACCTGGTGGACGAGGCGGCCTCGCGGCTGCGGCTGGAGATGAACTCCGTGCCCGAGGAGATCGACACTCTCGACCGGCGTGTGCGCCAGCTGGAGATCGAACGCGAAGCGATCCGCCGCGAGAAGGACAAGGAGCGCGTCGAGCACCTCACCAAGGAGATCGAGGAGCTCAAGGCCCGTGACGCCGAGATGCGTGCCAAGTGGCAGGGGCAGCGCGATCTCTTGAAAAAGATTCAGTCGAACAAGGACAAAATAGAAGCCCTGAAGATCGAGGCGCAGCAGGCCGAGCGCCAGGGCGATTACGGCAAGGTGGCCGAAATCCGCTACGGCAAGATCCAGGAGGCGGAGAAGGAGATCGCCGCGTTCCAGGAGGAGTACCGCCTGGCGTCGGCCAACGGCTCGATGATCAAGGAGGAGGTCGATGCGCAGGACGTCGCCGAGGTGGTGTCGCGCTGGACGGGCATCCCCGTGACGCGCATGCTGGCTTCCGAGCGCGAAAAACTGCTGCACATGGAGGACGAGCTGCATAAGCGCGTCATCGGGCAGGAGCAGGCCATCGCCGCCATTTCCGACGCCGTGCGCCGTTCGCGCGCCGGGCTGAACGACCCCCGCAAACCGATCGGCTCGTTCATCTTCCTCGGCACCACCGGTGTCGGCAAGACCGAGCTGGCCAAGGCGTTGGCCGAGTTCCTCTTCAACGACGACTCGATGATGACGCGTATCGACATGAGCGAATACCAGGAGCGTCACAGCGTGTCGCGTCTGGTCGGGGCGCCTCCGGGATATGTCGGTTACGACGAGGGCGGCCAGCTCACCGAGGCCGTGCGCCGCAAACCCTATTCGGTCGTGCTGCTCGACGAGATCGAGAAGGCCCATCCCGACGTTTTCAACATCCTGTTGCAGGTGCTCGACGACGGCCGTCTGACCGATAACAAGGGCCGTACGGTGGATTTTCGCAATACGATCATCATCATGACCTCGAATATGGGTTCGCAGGTCATCCAGGAGAATTTCGCGGAGGCGTTCAACGGTGAGAAACTCGCCCCCGAAGTGGTCGAGAAGACCCGCCGGGATGTGATCGACCTGCTCAAGCAGCAGCTCAAGCCCGAGTTCCTCAACCGTATCGACGAGATCGTGATGTTCGAGCCGCTGACGCGCAAGGATATCGAACGCATCGTGGACATCCAGCTCGGTGTCGTGCGCAGGATGCTTGCCGAAAACGGCATCCGCCTCGAATACAGCGAGAAGGCACGCGAATGGATCGCTGCCGCCGGTTACGACCCGCTCTACGGTGCGCGTCCCGTGAAGCGTACCATCCAGCGCTATGTGGTCAACGACCTGTCGAAGCGCATCCTTGCGGGCGACGTCAACCGCGAGCAGCCGATCCGCATCGACGCAGACGACAAGGGGCTGACCTTCGCGAACTGATCTGCAACAACCCGGCCCCGTGAGGGGTGGGGAGAGGTAAACCGGCACCCGGCTTTACGCATGGACGTAAAGCCGGGTGTTTTTTTAGCGGGTTTCCCACCCGGGAGTGCATGCGACCCGGGTTCCGTCGTCGTAGGTGTGTTCTTCCAGCGAATTTTCCCGGGATTGGATACATATGTAGACCATCTCCTCCTGCGAGGTGTTGCACAAGCCCCTTACCCCTGCCGGCTGTCGTCCCGTCTATTTCACGAACTTGCTGAAAAATTTCCAGAGCTCCTCGCCCGTGTCGATGTCCTGTTCGCCCCACGAATGTTTCCCGCCGACGATCTCGTAGAGCCAGACTTCGCTGCCGCCCGTGCCGCCCGTGAAGCGGTGGGCGATGACCTTGCGGCCGTTTTCCGGCGTGCGCCCGGGAATAGTGTCCGTCTGCATGCCGGTGCATTTGTTCTTGGCTGCCCAGTAATGCACGGCCATCGGTACGGCGACGTAGGCGCCCCAGCCGCCTTTATTGTCGAGGTCACCCTCCCACGCCGACGTGCGGTCGGCCGTGCCGTGTATTTCGAACAGGGGCACGGGGTGCGTGGAATCGTCGGCCTTGTAAAGCCATTCGAGCATCAGCCCCGATACGGGTGCCACAGCCGCGAACAGGCGGGGGCGCTGCGCCGCGAGCTGGTAACACATCTCCCCGCCGTTCGACATGCCCGTGCAGAATACGTTGCGGCGGCTCAGCCCGTGTCGTTTTTGCAGGTGGCGCACCAGCTGTGCGATGAACTTCACGTCGTCGACGGCCATGTCCGCCTGGAACGGGTAGCTTGCGTTCCAGCACGTCTTGCCCCGGCCGTCCTTCGCGCCCTGCGGGTAGCAGACGGCAAAGCCGTGGCGGTCGGCCGCGGCGTTCAGCCCGAAGCGGCCCGGGTCGTTGTTACCGCCGTAACCGTGCAGGACGACCACCAGCGGGGCGCCTTGGGGCAGCCCCTGGGGCAGGTGAAGCTTGTAGCTGCGTTCGATACCGCCCGAGCGCATCGTGTAGGAAGGGGTGTCCGGATTTGCGGATTGGGGCCGCGCGACGGATGCCGCCAGCAGGAGGAGTGCCGTAAAAAGACCCTTTACGACGGAGGGGTTCGAAAGGTATTTCATGCTGTCGGAATTTTCGGGGCTCAGAGCCCTTTCCGGGCGATGCGCCAGGCCAGGCTGTTGTAAAGCCCGATCAGCGGCCCCCGCCAGCTGCGGGGCAGGGCGTTGAGTATGCGCACCTTGTGCAGTGTGCGGCGGTAGGTCTTCGTGTAACCGAAGAACCGGATGGCCCTCGCTGCATCCTTCGTACCCCCTTTTGCGCTGATGATGAGCGCTTTTCCCAGGGCTGCGCGGGCCACGAACTCGTTGTATCCGTCTGCCGCCGCCGGGTCGTAAAGCTCCTCGAACGAGTAACGCGTCCGCTCGGGTGTGTAGATGGCCGACGAGCGGTTCGAGGCCACCTTCGAATAGTTTGCCAGCGGCTTGGGCGAAAAGCAGACCTTGTAGCGCCGGGCGATCTTGATCCACATGTAGAGATCCTCGCCGATCTTCATCCCCTCGGGGAAGCCTCCGACGGCTTCGAATACCGCGCGCGGGACGGCGCTGGCCGACGGGATCGAGATATAACGGTGCGCCGAGTCGCGGAAAAAGTCGGCGACCACGCCGCGCTCCGCGGGGGTGGGGGCGGGGAACCGCCCGTCATGGCTGACGATGTTGAAGGCTGTCGAATAAATCCCGCAGCCCGGGAATTCGGCAGCCATCGAAGCGATTTCCTCCAGGAATCCCGGTTCCCACGTGTCGTCGGCGTCGAGCAGGGCGATCAGGTCGCCCGTCGACTCGGCGATGGCGCGGTTGCGCGCCGCGCAGACCCCGGCGTTCGCTTGCGTGACGAGCTTCACGAGCGGCGATGCGATGGCACGCACGGCGTCGGCGCTCCCGTCCGTCGATCCGTCGTCCACGACGACGATCTCCGCGGGCAGCAAAGTCTGTGCGAGCACCGAGCGTAGGGTGTCGCCGATTTCGCGTTGCTTGTCGTAGAGGGGTATGATGACCGAGATGGTTGCCGATGCCATTTGTTGCGGTTTGGTTTCTTGCGAAGATACCGATCTTTTGCTACATTTGCAAATAAAACCCTGTTCATGACCGCATCCGAGAAGCTCATCGCATTCATCCGCAATACGTTCGACACGGCGCTTTATTTCGCCGTGATGGCCGTCAAGGAGAATTTCCGCAACTATATCCGCCGTGCGGGCCCGACGGGCGACCCGTCGCGCGGGATGGTCATTCTGGGCAACGGCCCTTCGCTGGCCGAAGACCTGCCGCGATTGATCGCGCGCCGCGAATACGAGGCGAAGGATTTCATGGCGGTCAACTTTTTCGCCGAGGACGACCGTTTCGAGGTTGTCAGGCCGGGTTATTACGTCCTTTCCGACCCGATGTTCTTCCGCGACAGCGAATGCCGCGACCGCGTGGCCGCGCTCTACCGCACGCTCGATAGCAAGGTCACGTGGCCGATGACGCTCTACGTACAGTTCTATAATCCCGAAAAGTTCGACTACCGCGCCGCGCTGCCCAACCCCCGTATCCGCATCGTTCGCTTCCATACGCAGGTCTACCGCGGTTTTGGCAGCGTCGGCTTCTGGCTTTTCCGCCACGGCCTGGGCAGCGCCAATTTCGGCACGGTCGTGCAGGTGGGCGAATACGTCGCCCTGTTACTGGGTTACCGGCGGATCGAGCTCTACGGGGTGGATCATACGTTGCTCGACGGGCTCTGCGTCGACGATGCGAACCGCCTGTGCCGTGCCGACCGCCACTATTACGATACCCTTCCCCCGGCTCCGCAGCCCATCTACATGAAGGTGCCGCACGTGCCCTATACGATGTCGGTATACCTGGCCGAGGTCGCCGAACTCTTCCGCGGGCATGAAATACTGCGCGACTATGCCGCGTCGCTCGGTGCGCGGATCATCAACCGCACCCGCGGCTCGATGATCGACGCCTACGAGCGCGGGGCGGAGTAACCCCGCCCCGGCTCTATTTGAATGGTTCCATCCAAATTTCAATACGGAGCTATTGCCCGTATTGTGTTTCCAATAACTTAATCCAGTAGCCTCCGACGACCGAACGAGCGCGGAATCCGCGGTGTTGCGGTTTTTCTGTATAAACCCAATCTGACATTGGGATGCGGTCGGTGGTTTCGTTTGCGAACTTCCATATTGGCGAAATGAGCGCACGGAATGCTTCCTGGTCGTCGGCCAGTGTCGCTGTCCATACGATCCAGTCGGTCTTGGTGTAGCTTTCGCGATTGTCCAGCGGAAGGCCGTAACGGTTTTGTTTTGTAAGATAATAGGCGATTTCCTTCTTGCGGACGCTTTCTGGGAAAACTTCCCATTTGAAAAGTTTGTCCCAGACAAGGTTGTATTTCTGGCTCCAGGTGCCCGGTTTGTCGAAAGTGAGGCGGTAGTGGTCGCCATCGTCAGCCATTTCCATCCAGTAACCGGCTAATTCCCTGGCTTTGTCCGTATACTTCCGGGCAGTTTGTGTGTCTCCCAGCATGTGTGCCAGATAACCGTAGGAGGCGATTCCCAGAATGGCTTTGACGGAAAGATTGGCATTGTGTGCGAAATGTCCTGCGAAATCGTCGGTGCAGAGCTGGTTCTCTGGATCCAGTCCTTTCGCTACGAGATAGTTTGTCCAGGTAGTCAGGACGTCCCAATGTTTCTTTGCATAGGCCGCATTTCCTTCGGCATGGGCGATGGCGGCCGTAAGGATGAGCATATTGCCGGCTTCTTCGACAGGCATGTCCCCTACATAGGTTTGTCCGTTGGCCAGTGGATAGGTGCCGATGTCGTGTGACGGGAACGGTTTTGTCCATCGTCCGCTTTCGCTGTAATAGAAAATGTGGTTGAGAAGCCCTTTTGCCAGTTCGGGATTGTAGTAAAGGAAGAGCGGTGCCGACGGATAAGTGATGTCCACAGTGCCGATAGACCCGTTGCTGAAGTTCTCTTTCGAGAGCAGTAGCAGGTCGCCGTTTGGTGCTTCGACGAGTTTATGTGCGGAAATAGCTTGGCGGTATACCGTAGCGCACAATTCGGCATATTCTCGCCCGCCTGCTTTTATGGCTTCTTCCATCAATCTGCGGTCGAATTCGTCACAGCGGATTTTTAATTCCGGATAGGCTTTCCCTGCTGCCGCAAATGCATCCGTGATCGTAAGGTTTCCTGTGCGATTCCAATATGGACGTAGATTCTCGCCGAAGTACTGGATGGAGTACAGATCGTCGTATCCGACCATTATATATCCCGAAGCTGCTTTTGTGCGTCCCAGGTCACGTGTCAGTCCTAATTTTTGGGTCGTATGCGTGCGCGTTGCGGCCGATGACTCCATATTGCCGGCGAGGAACGCCTTGCGTATCTGTGCTGCTTCGCCTATGCGGTATGCCGTCCGGATGTTGTCTGCGGCGAGGTAGAAATAACCCCAATCGATGGTCACGTGGTCGCCTTTGCGACCCAGTATATGTTGCGATACCGAACCTGTTTTCAGAAAACACAGGTCTTGCCGCACGAACCCCTCGCTGGAAGATTCTGCAGGCTCATGCAGGGCCCATTCGGGCGACGCTTCGAAATAAAGAGCCACGTCATGGGCAGTGCCATCGTTCGATACGACTTCGTAGGTAATGTAATTGACCGGGCGCGACAAAAGATCGAGGTCATCCGTGAGCAAGGGTGCCGTGAATGTCACTTTAAGATCGATACTGCCGCAGCTGAAGGTATAATGGGTTTGTGTGGCTTGTACGTCGACAGATTTTTGCATGGCTGTTTCCGGGAAACAGGCCTTTTCGTCCCGTTCGGTGGCCAATCCGAAATCCAACAGTGCATTCCCGCCCCTGTCGAGGCAATATCCAGCTATGACATTGCGTCCTGGGTGTAGGGTAGCCGCTGCTGTGTCCGGTAATTTTATTTTATTTCGCAAATGGCAATCCGGGGTGTTGACAACTTCGATGCCATTGACGTAGATTACTGCATCGTCATCGTTGGAATATTGCAGGTAGACTGTGTGTTCGGCTATGTCTTCGGGGATATCTACCGTACGCCGCACCCAGATTTCGCCGCCGCCCCATTCGGTCTGTACCGAAGAAGCGCTTGCGTGGGTGCCGAAGGAAGCCTTGCCCCGGAGCCAGCTGCTGTCATTGAAATCCGATTCCATCCATTTCCCGTTCGGTTGCGTCTTGGTGTAAGCTCCCTCCCATGCCCCCTGTTCGGCTGTCGGGACAAGGATGCTGAAGGCGGGCTCTTCCTGTCCCATGAATCGGTATGGCTGCCCGTCGACTTTTACGACTCCGATCAGTGGGAATTTATCGCCTGTCCAATGGCGGGTTACGTCGTCATAGAGGTTATCCGTGAAAGACCATCCGCTTGTGTATGGGTCGATCGTGATCAAAGGGTAAGCCGATGGGCGGAGCGTGTTGGGAATGCATTCCGATTTTGTCTTGCAACTCCATAGCCCGGCTATGAGGCAAGAACAGACGAGGATTTTTTGAAAGCGAATCATGAGGTTGTAGGTTGTACGGTTGTTCCTTGAGATACCTGTTTGTAGCTGATTATAGTGGGTATTACTCGATTTCTGCGAACCGGCTGGAATCTCTCGGGCATATTTCCCCCTGTAGATTGATGGTCAGTGCCGGTGCGTCGGGCGTTTTCATGCGGCGGAGCATCAGCTCAATGGCGACATCCGTTATCTGTTCGCAAGGCTGGCGGTAGGAGGTCAGTGTATATTTCAGATGCTTGGCATATTTCATGTCATCGAATGCGCAAAGAAGGGCGTCTGACATTATTTTAATGCCGCGGGCACCGAGGGATGACATCAGCACGGCAGCGGTTGCATCGTTTGCACATACGATGCCTGTATGTCCGGGACGGATGTCTAATTCACGGACGAAATCCATGTCTTCCGGATTGCCGCAGCATACATTTTCGGAACCGAAATGGAATCCCTGTTTTTGTGCAGCAGCCGAAACTCCGAATTGCCGTATACGCACCGATCCCGCCGAATCCGGCCGGAAGCAGAACAACAGGTGGTCGCATCCGGCAGAAATCAGATGTTCAGCCATGGTGTAAGCTGCATTGAGGTTGTCGAGGCTGACGAGGTCGAATTCGCTTCTGTCCGGGAACTCTACAATATCCCGGTCGATCAGCACGAGCGGAATGCCAGCTTCGCGGATCCTGCGGCAAATCTCATTATTAAGTTCGTTGCCTTGCGGAATGCGTTCCAGCGGTGCGAAGAAGATCCCGTCGACTTTCTGTTCGATATATTCTTCGCAACTTTTCTCCGTCAGGTCGCGCCTGATTTCCGCATTGCCCGAAGTCGCCCCATTCCAGATGCACTCGAAATCCCCTTTTTGCGACCGTTCCATGAATCGGTCGCTGATCGTTGCGAAAATCTCCGACTCGCCTGGCCCCGGCAATAACAGTCCGAATGTTGTTTTATGGTTTATCCCTTGGTAGATCACCGTAGTCCCGATACCCTGTTTTTTCAAGACATATCCCTCCTTTTGGAGGGTGTTATATACTTTGGCGATCGTTGGTCGTGACACATTGTAGCGTGCCGCAAGTTCAGTTTCAGTCGGCAGAAGGGTGCCAGCCGGCATGTTGTTGCGGATGTCATGGCGGACTGCTTCGAGAATGTTCTTGAAATTTGCTTTTGGTTCCATTCAGATTGTTTTAAAAACTTTACAAAGGTAGTAAAAAAAATGTAAATGAAAAGTTTTGTGATACTTGGGAAGTGGTAAAATGTAATATATATGTAAATAATGTTGATGCGTGTTCCTTGTGTCGCTGTGTTGATGGGATTAGCACTGCGATGATTGATAATGCCATATATGGGCTGTTGTGTGTTAATTACAGGTGTGTTCATAAGGGTGCTTTATATTATTGTAAATTTATTGTTGATATAATTGTAAAAATAAAACAATCATTTTTATTAGAAATTATTTGCATATATAAATTTAATAATTTACATTTGCCTTAGCAAACTGAAAAAACATATGCCCGAATCAGGAACGATATGTTATCTTGTCGTTTGTGCGGGAAAAACCGAACCTCATGTGATACTTTCCGGCAGAGCCGGATTGAATACCAGAACTCCTTTTATTAACCCAACCTAAAACTTCACTTATGAAAAGAACATTTATCTTATTTCTGTTCTTGTTTGGAGGAGGTATACCCGGGACGGTATTTGTCCGGGTATCCGCATCTCCATCCGAATCCTCTGCGTATGAAGTGCAAAATCCTGCGCAGAAAGTTTCGGGGCATGTGTTGACACCGGATGGCCTTCCTGCTGTCGGAGCCAGTATTGTCGTTCGGGGGACGACGCGCGGTACTTTGACGGATTCAGAGGGGAACTTTTCCATTGATGCAGCTCCCCGAGACGTGTTGCAGATCTCTTTCCTGGGATATGAAATGCAGGAATTGGTTGTAGGGGCAAAGACGGATTTTACGATCGAACTTGTCGAGAACAAGACGCTCATCGAAGACGTTGTTATCACCGGATATGGCAATCCGATAAAGAAACAATCGCTGACGGGGGCTATTTCATCGATCGGAGCTTCGAAGCTTGGGCAGAGTGCTGCGACGCATGCGACGACTGCCCTGGCCGGGAAAATTGCCGGGGTGAATTTCAGGCAGACGGACGGGCGTCCCGGACGGGGTACTACGATCGGTATCCGCGGACTGGGAACCCCGTTGTACATTATCGACGGTTTGCATTCCAACGAAGGCGCCTTCAATAATTTGGATTTCAACGATATAGAGTCGATATCCATACTCAAGGACGCTTCAGCTGCCATTTATGGACTCGAGGCCGGAAACGGAGTCGTGGTCGTACAGACCAAGTCTGGAAAGAATGCTACCGATACGCATACCGTATCGTTCAACGGCTATTACGGCAGCAAATCGTGGTTCCGGTTCCCCAAGCCGGCCGATGCCGAAACATTCGTGCGGGCGCATATCCAGTCGGATGTGATCCAGGGACGCACCCCGACCTATACCCTCGAAGACCTGGAGGGATACCGCAACGGTACCAAGCGCAGTTACAACTGGTACGACATGGTGGTGAATAAGCATGCTCCGCAGAATTACGCCGGGGTCAATGTTTCCGGCAAATCGGGGAAGGTGAATTATTATATCGCCCTGAGCCGGACATACGATGAGAATACGATTCATAATTACGGGGAGTTCGAGCGTTACAATGCACAGTTCAATGTCGATATCCAGCTGACTAAGAAATTAAAGGTGGGTGCTCGCTTCAACGGGCGTATTGAGCAGGATAAGCATCCCGGCGTACCGGGGGACGACGATGTGTGGCAGGCCATTTTTGCCATCTACCGTAATATTCCGACCAAAGGGCCGTATGCGAATGACAATCCCATGTATCCGCAGATCACGTCGAATGTCATGTCATCGAACTTCGCCATTCTCAATTATGATATTTCGGGGTATTATTCGGACAAAGTCCGTGTCGGGCAACTGGCTCTCAACGCCGAGTACGAGCTTGTCGACGGGTTGAAACTGACCGGTATGTTGGGGTATTATCTTGGAGATCGCTTCTATAACAATCAGGAGTACCTGTATAAACTCTACTCCTACGATCCGGCGACGAACACTTATCCCGTGGCTTATGAGTTGACGAATCCCTTCCGTGAACGTATCGTCAATATGGAAGAGCAGGTAACAGGACAGGCACAGCTTATCTACGGAAAAACCTTTGGAAAACATACCGTCGGTGGCGTGTTGGTCGGTGAATTTTTCCGGACGGAAAATCCCGGGTTCCTTACATGGTCGCGCCCCGCAGCTAATTCAATTACCTATATAGATTATAATTCGTTGGAAAAATACGACGACTACCGGAAACGGGAAACGGCACGAGTGGGCTTTGCCACGCGGCTCAATTATAACTATGACAATAGGTATCTGTTCGAATTCGCAGGACGTTACGACGGTTCGTGGCGGTTCAAACCGGGCAATCGCTGGGGCTTCTTTCCTTCGGGTTCGTTCGGATGGCACGTTTCCGAGGAGCATTTCTGGAAAAATGCCGGTTTTTCGAAAGTTTTCAGTAACCTCAAATTCCGTGTGTCATACGGCATGGTCGGCCAGGATGACCTGATCGGGCCGTTTGAATACTTGTCCGGCTACAATTACGGTTCGGGCGGTGCTGTTCTCGACGGAGCCAATATCGTCGGTGCGGCCCCGCGCGGATTACCGGTAACCAATATTTCCTGGCTGAAGATCAAGCTCTTCAACGTCGGTGTCGACTTCGGGTTCTTCGACAATCGGCTGAGCGGATCGATCGACTATTTCCAGCGTAAAGCCGACGGTCTGAAAGCGAGCCGCTACGATGTCCTTATTCCCAATGAGGCTGGATTCAGCCTGCCGGAAGAGAATCTCAACTCCGACATGTTCAAAGGTTTCGACGGACAGATTACATGGCACGACAAAGTGCGGGACTTCAATTATTCTATCGGTGCTACCTTTACCTATTCGCGAAAATACGACTGGCATCAATATTTGCCCCGTTTCGGAAACTCCTGGCACGAATACCGCAGTTCGCTCAACGAGCGTTTCGCAAATATTACCTGGGGTTACCTTTCCGACGGGCAGTTCCGTTCGTGGGAAGAGATCGCCGGTTATCCGGTAGACATAGACGGGCAGGGTAATACCACACTGCGCCCGGGCGATATAAAGTACAAAGACCTCAATGGGGACGGCGTAATAAACAATCAGGACGAGCGTCCGATCGGGTATGCCCGCGGGTCGATGCCCAACCTCAATTTCGGATTGAATTTCACAGCTGATTGGAAAGGTATCGACATCGCAATGGATTTTACGGGCGGTGCGTTCGGAACCTATAACATCAATTACGAGCTGAGCCGCCCGTTTTGGGATGGCGGTAACTCCGGGTCGTATATTCTCGGGGATCAATGGCGCTTGTCCGATATCTCGGATCCCGCAAGTCGGCTTATTCCGGGTAAGTATCCTACGGCACTTGAAGGAAACACCAACCACAGCAACTATTGGACGAGTGATTTTTGGTATACGAATGTGGCTTATTTGAAACTCAAAAATTTCGAGCTGGGGTATACTTTCCCCCGAAAATGGTTCCGCAAAGTGGGGATCACCAAGCTCAGAGCCTATTTGTTCGGACAGAATCTTTTCTCGATCGATAACCTCAATGATCTGGATATCGACCCCGAAATTACGAGTGAAGCCGGTTTGAACTATCCGACTAACCGCATGTACGGGGCCGGCATTAAATTAACCTTCTAAACTTGCATTGCTATGAAAAGTATCCATAAATATTTGTCAGTAGCCCTGTCCGTCGTGTTGCTTGTGGGATGTAACGGGTTTCTGGATCGCGAAGCCGAGGGGATTATTCCCAATGACGACGTGTTCAAAGACGATAAAATGACCCTTGCGGCGTTGGCGAACCTGTACGGGCGCGTCAATTGGGGGCCGTCCGTCGATGACGATATGGCCCATATCTATGGGGATGAGGCTTGTTGGTCGAATGGTGCGCCGCAGCAGTGGAACGGGTTCGGCGACGACCATTTCCGGGTCTACGACTATGGCCTGATACGTAACATCAACCAGTTCCTGCAGGGATTGCGTACGACAGCCACCCAAATGGAGGTTGCCGAACGGAATAACCTGGAGGGGGAAGTGCGTTTTCTGCGAGCCTGGACCTATTTCAATATGTGCCGTTGCCTGGGTGGTATGCCGATTGTCGGCGATGAAGTGTTCTCCTATTCATCGGGTATGGATGTCACGGCGTTGCAATATGCCCGTTCGACGGAGGCGGAGCTTTACGATTATATCATCTCCGAATGCGAAGACATTGCCCGGAATTACCTGAAGCCCGAACATACAAAGAATGCCGCACGTGCCTCGAAGTGGACGGCGCTGGCGTTAAAAGCACGTGCCGCCCTCTATGCTGCCTCCATTGCCAAGTATAATGCCTTGAAAACGCCGCAGATAAAAACAGATGGCGGCGAGGTCGGCATTCCGGCTGATAAGGCTTCGTATTATTACGACATAGCCTACAAAACGGCCAAGGAGATTATCGCCGAAGGCGGGTATGATTTGTATCGGAACAATACCGATAAACAGGCCAACTTCTATGAAGCCCTGACTTCGAAGACGAATAATCCCGAGGTGATCTGGACGCTCGATCATTATTATCCGGGTAATACGACGGCGTTTTCCTACCATAATATCCCGACGTCGGTAGCCGAAGATGAAGAGTCGGCACATCTCACGCCGATCCTGAATTTGGTCGAGGATTACGAATATGTCGATGACCGGGACGGAACCCTTCGTACGTCGGATGCGGACGGATATATATTTTACGACCGTGCGCAGGATCTTTTCAAGAACAAGGATGCGCGCCTGTGGGGAACGGTAATCTATCCGGGGGCGGAATTCAAGGAGCAGGAGATCGTTTTTCAGGCCGGGCGGATTGCTTTAAGAAACGGCGTCTGGGAAAAGGAAATCGGCGTGTCGGGAAGTAAGGACGATGAGGGTAACCTTATCACCAGTATTAATGGCCCATTGCTCAATAACGACAATCACCGGAACAAATCGGGGTTCGGGATCCGCAAGTTCCTCGACACGAAAAAACAATCTTCGACACGCCAGGGAGGCGATATGTGGTTCGTGCGTTTTCGCTATGCCGAAATATTGCTCATTGCTGCGGAAGCGGGTCTCGAATTACCCGAAGTTTCACGGTCTGAAATACTCGGTTATGTCAATGATCTTCGCGACCGTGCCGGTATTGGCAAGCTCGACCGGTTGACATTCGAGGATATCGTGCATGAACGTCGGGTGGAGCTCGCCTTCGAGAACCATCGATTCTGGGATCTGAAACGCTGGCGAATGGCCCATGAAATCTGGGATGGACAGGCTGATAATCCCCGTGCCGTACATTATGCGTTGTTCCCGTATAAGGTGAACATGCCCGGCGATGCGCGGGACGGCAAATGGGTCTATGAGAAGATCAAATGTGAGATGACCCGTTATCCGCTTTATTTCCAGTTGAAGAATTATTATAATTTCATAGACCAGGGATGGATGAATAACAATCCGAAACTGGTAAAGAATCCCTATCAGTAATTTTAAAGGAAGAATAGTTATGAAAAAAATAATGAAGGCAACCGTATTGCTGGCAGGTGCATGGCTGATGCAAGGCTGCGGGTTGGATAATTACGATGAACCGGAAGCGCAATTTTCCGGACGGGTCACTTATCAGGGGGAACCGCTCCAGTTGCGGCACGGATCCATCAAATTCGACCTGGAGCAGGATAGTTATGAACTGGGTGATAAAATTGAGGTTGCAATTGCGCAGGAAGGTACCTTTGCCGCCCGGATTTTTCCAGGAGAGTACCGGTTCGTACCGCGTCCGGGCAATGGCCCTTGGATCGATGATTGTCAACCCGTGGAATTTACGATTAAGGGTGGTAAGCAGCTCGATTTTGAAGTGGTGCCGTATTACCTGCTCCGGAATTCGAATATCACGCTTTCGGGCAATACGCTCAACGGAGTTTGTTCCGTGAAAAGCATTGCCGGGGGCAAGGCAATTGAGGCGATGACGCTCTTTGTCGGTAAAACCCGTTTCGTAGATGACCGTGGCGGCCGTTCGGTAGTAACTTCCAATTTCGAACAGCCGGCCGAGGGGGTGAACAACATTTCTGTGAATATCAAGGAGATCGTTGACAAGTACCCCGTCCTTTATGCCCGTATCGGACTGAAGATACATGGTGTCGATGAACGTATCTATACAGAAATTGTAAAGATTAAATAAAACATGCCGGAGGCAGGTTTTGGCATACTGTCTCCGGCCTCAATATTTTGATTAATTATGAAACTCATTGGATTTGATATCGGCGGGACAAAATGTGCGACTATCCTGGGCGAAACGGATGCCTCGGGGCAGGTAAACATTGTCGAGAAAATTGTCTTCCCGACAAAAAAGGGCCCGGAAGCCTCCCTTACTGCGATTTATAGCAGTACGGAAGAACTTTTGCACAAAAATGGCTTGCAGCTGTCGCAGATTGCAGGTATAGGTATCAGCTGCGGGGGGCCGCTCGACAGCCGCAACGGCATTATACTTTCACCGCCGAACCTGCCGGGATGGGACAACGTGCCGATTGTCGAAATGACCGAAAAGCGTCTGGGAATCAAAGCTTTTGTCCAGAACGACGCGAACGCGTGTGCCATGGCTGAGTGGAAATATGGCGCAGGAAAAGGCTATGATAACGTAGTATTTTTTACCTTTGGTACGGGAATGGGTGCCGGGCTCATCCTCGACGGACGCCTTTATTCGGGTACGTGCGATCTTGCCGGCGAGGTGGGACACCTGCGCCTGTCCGGGCATGGGCCTGTGGGGTTCGGTAAGGAGGGTTCCTTCGAAGGCTGGTGCAGTGGCGGCGGTATTGCGCAGGTGGGGCAGACGATGGCTCGCCAACGTATCCAGATGGGGGCCAAGACCGCATATTGCGGCAGCCTCGACGAGCTGCCCGCCGTGACGGCCAAATCGATCGCCGAGGCTGCCTATGCCGGCGATGAAACCGCACGGGAGGTTTACCGGACGGTGGCCAGCTATCTGGGGCGCGGACTTGCGCTGATTATCGACGTACTGAACCCCGAGGTAATCATTCTGGGCAGTATTTTCGGCCGGTCTCGTGATCTGATCGAGCCTTATATGCTGGAGGTGGTACACCGGGAGGCGATCGGCTTTTCCGCTGCGAAGTGCCGGATTGTGCCGGCCGGACTGAGTGAACATATCGGCGATATGGCGGCTTTGGTATTGGCCGTCGAAGCCTCGAAAAAACCATAAAACTACGACCTAAAATGATTCAGTTAATTGCTATTTTGTGTCTGGCGGTCTACGGAGCGCTTATTTCTCTGCTCGTAGGACTCAAGCACGATATCGCCGAACGCCTGCGGGTGGACGATTCGAAGGCGGGTATTCTCTTTTCGGGCTTCATGTTCGCAGGAGCAGTGGGTGTCATTGTGCTTTCGGCCTCCATAGACCTTCTGGGACATGCTCTGGTCGCCCGCTTCGGGTTTGGGTTTACTGCTGCGGCTCTATTGCTGCTGGCATTTTGCCGCCGATACGGACAATATCTATCGGTTTACGTCTTGCTGAGTGTGGGGGCCATGTGTATCATCTCGGTTGGCAATACGTTGTTGCCGCTGGTGTTGTTCGGTGGTGGCAACGCCGCTGCTGCGACCAACCTCGGGAACGGATTTTACGGGGTAGGGGCTTTCTTTGTTTCGTTTTTCCTTACCGGCTCGTTGCAGCGTTTCGGTTACAGGGCGACCGTGCTTTTTTTTGCGGGGCTACTGCTGGGGGCTGCTGTATTGGCGAGTCTGGCCGAATATCCCGTCATCGATTCGCATTTCAACTTCGGGGATCTTCCGGCAGTCCTCACCAGTTCGTTTTTTCTCATAGCCTTGGTTACCAACTTTTTCGGGGCTGGCGTCGAAAACGGAGTAAGTGCCTGGGCCAATACCTATATGTCCCGGCTGGGCGCTGCGGATAAACTGGCAAACCGGGTATTATCCCTTTTCTTCATAGCCGTTATGGTCTCGCGTCTGGTGACCGCGACATTCGTCACTCCGGCTAATACCCCGATGGTGTTGTTGATACTGGCTCTTATCGCCATCGTGACATTGGTGGTTATGACCCTTTTGAAGAATCGTATTGTGGCTGCAGTAGGGGTTGTCGTGCTCGGACTTGCAATGGGTTCGGTCTGCCCCAATATTTTCGGCTATATGTTTTCCCGGGTCGATCCCGCATTTCATGGAACGGCCTTCGGGATAACCTTTGCGACCGGATTGTTGGGGGCGAGCGTCTTGCCTTACCTGATCGGCGCCGTGTCGAAGCGAACCTCCTTGCGCCGCGGTTATCTGGTGAACCTCGCGGGTGCCGTCCTGTTCGGATTGTGTGCCGTTATTATGTTGATGATGTAATCATGCTTTAAACCTGAAACGAAAATGATAAAAAGAAACTTCCGTATCACAGTTGTTTTCCTGTTTGGCCTGTGCCTTGGGGGCTGCAACGCTCCGCAAAAATATTCTTCGGCCGATTCCGAAGGCTGGGTCACTCTCTCCTCCCTGATGGATGAAATGGGCGATCCCCAGGCCGATGCGTGTTTCCCGGAGCCTTATTATGAGGCTCGTCAACTGACGAGTTACGATCGCCGGTCACTGCTTCCGGGAACCCCGTGGTGGCATGCCAATGACGACTGGGCCGGATTCGAACGCTATGAAGCCACCGACGGCCGGGTTGAACGCGTGCTTTTCGACGAGCAGGGTCCCGGAGCCATTACACGTATCATTACGACCGGTGGGGCCGGTACGGCTAACCTGCGGTTCTATTTCGACGGGGAGCAGCATCCCAGTATTGTAATCCCAAGTTTCGATATTTCCAAATTCCCCGTGGAAATTCCCTCGGGAATGATCTATATGCACGAGCATTATCCCCGCTTCCAGGGAGCATCCTTCTATTACCCGATCCCCTATGCCAGGCGGTGTAAAATCACGGTCGACGATCTGAACCGCGGCTATGTCTACCATGTCAATTACCGGACTTATGCTCCGGGGACGAAAGTGCGGACATTTACGGTGGAAGAGGCTCGCAAACTCCGGGCGAAAGCAGCCGAAGCCGGCCGGAGGCTGGAGAATCCGGTCAGCTGCGCGGAAAACGGCATCCAGACCGCGGGAACGTTACCTGCGGGTGGAAAATTGGGATTAGACCTTCCCGCAGGCGAAAATGCCGTGCGTACGCTCATGGTTGATATCGGCGGATATACCCCCGGGACTTACGGGCAGCTTATGCGCGGTATCATCGTGCGGATGGATTTCGACGGCACGCAGACCGTCCGGGTTCCGTTGTCTGATCTCTCCGGCGCCGGAATGGGGGCTCCGCGGGTCGATAATTATTATATGGCTGCCGATGGCCAGGGGCGGGTAATCCTCCGTTTCGTGATGCCTTATCGCAGCTCTGCACGCGTCGAACTCGAGAATATCACCTCTTATGATGCAAAAGCGACGCTGTCCGCCAATGTATCCCCGTGGAAGTGGTACGACAATACGCTCTATTTCCATGCTTCGTGGCGGCAGGAAAACGGCCTGGAAACCAACAAAGGGCTCGACTACGACATGGCCTCGTTGTCCGGGCGGGGGGTATTCAAAGGCGATGTGCTTTCGCTTTATAACTGGTGCCCGCGCTGGTACGGCGAAGGCGATGAACATATCTGGGTCGATGGCGAATCGTTCCCCTCGCATTTCGGATGCGGGACGGAGGATTATTACAATACCACCTATGCCCCGATCCATGTTTACCATTTTCCGTTCGGCGGGGCACCCCGTGAGGATGACGAGGCTTCGCGCGGCTATAACACTTTCGTCCGTGTCCGCGGGCTGGATGCAATACCGTTCAATAAGAGTCTGAAATTCGAGTTCGAACTCATCAGCTGGGACGGAGGCAAAGTCGATTACTCGTCAACGGTATTCTGGTATGGGGATCTGACTTCTGCGGCACTCACGGCTTCGGCGGATGAAGCTGCGCTTTATTCGCTTCCGGAACCGATTTACACAAATAATAAATAACGATGGCAATGAAAAAATTATTGGCACTTATTCCGTTGGCTTCACTGCATCTGGCCGTAGCGCAGGTACGCGACTACGACCCCTCGGTGCAGCCTGTCGACCGTATTCAATATTTCAAACCCGCGGAATCCCACCTTTTTGTCGGCGATTGCATGCCTTTCGATTATCGCGGTACATTTTATCTTTATTGGCTTATCGATGAAGGCCATCATGCCGGACTTGGCGGTTTGGGCGGACATCAGTGGGCGCTGAGTACATCGGAAGATATGGTGCATTGGAAACATTATCCCGTGGCCTTGGGGATTGACAACGACTGGGAAAAGTCGATTTGCACGGGATCTGTCATAGACGTTGACAGCGCGGTTTATGCATTCTATTCTACGCGTGTGAAAGATGATGCGGGTGTGCACGAGCAATTGAGCTTCGCGGTCAGCCATGACGGGGGATTCAACTTTGAAAAGCAAACTCCCAATCCGTTTTTCATTACGCCGGAACGGTATGAATCCCGGAATTTCCGTGATCCCAAGGTATTTCGCGGGGAAGACGGAGCCTATCACCTTTTCATTTCGAGTTATGAAAAGAATATTCCGTTGTCCGGGTTCGGAGGATGTTTGGTGCATCTCGTTTCGGAAGACCTGAAAACATGGCGTGAGGTGGATCCTGTACTTACCGGACAGGTCGGAGTGCCCGAATGCAGCGATTATTTCGTTTGGAAGGGGTGGTATTATCTCCTGTATAGCGTCGGGGGCGATACCTATTATGTCCGTTCGAAAAAACCGTTCGGCCCGTGGGAATATCCATCTTCCCAGGCTTTCGTAGAGGGATGGGCCAATGTATACAAAACGGCACCGTTGAAGGACGGGCGCCGGGTCGCCGCAGCTTTCATACCCTGGCGTGGGGACGGTCGGGATCATGGGGGGCGGAATTTCGGTGGCAACCTGTTGCTCCGCGAAGTTTTCCAAGGGCGCGACGGGATGCTCTATACGCGGTTCCTCGAAGAGGCGCTTCCGTCTGCCGAGCCGATGCCTGTTTCCCTGTTCCGCTCTTTCGGGGATCGTACTCCTATCCTGAAAGACGATGCATTCGAACTGGCTGCGCCGGATGGAACACAAAGTGCTTTCCTTACGGATCTTCCCGCGAGCTACCGGTTGACGATGACTGTGGATCCCCGGTCATCGTACGATGAAGCCGGACTTTTTATCCGGGCCAAAGACAATGCGGATCGGGGTTATAAACTGGAACTGAATGCATTGAAACGTATGGTGCTGTTGCATAATCTGCGGATCGAAGGCGTGACGGGATTAGATAAGAAGCTTACGCTCGATATCGTCGTCCGCGAAGACATGATCGACGTCTGCATCGGCGGCCGCCGGTGCGTGGTCAACCGATTGCCCGAATCCGAGGGGCGGGACGTGTTCTTTTTCGTGAAAAACGGGACGGTCGAATTCCGGGACTTGCATTTGAAGAAACTGAACTGAGAAATAAGATAGAACAGAACCGGGAGAATTTACCTCTCTTTAGAAAATATGAAAGCGACCTTTTCGGGTCGCTTTCATTATCCGGGAAATAAGTTGTCACAGGTCTTAAATTATATTTTCTTTGTCGCGAATAGCCGGACGCCGCATAATCACCCAGATTGCAGCATTTCCGTTTCTCGATCCGTGTTTTCGGACGCTGCAAATTTCTTTTTCGCTTGCCATCCGCTCCCGTCACCCCAGCCGCCGGCTTGCTGCGATGATCTCGGCCATCGTGAAATCCTCGGGGTTGTCGATGTCCAACCCTTCGATGCGGTCGACGACGGCCATGTAGGGCTTCTCCCCGATGCGGCGCCCGCGGCCGCACCAGAGCGTGCGCGGGAAAATGAAAAATGCGCTGGTTTCTATATAGACCGGCTCTATGGTCTGCGTGCGGGGGATGTCGTCCAGCGCATAGTTGAGCGGCCGGCCTTCGAACCAGGCGAAGGTCTGTATCTTCTCGGCGCTGAACGCCGAATCGTATTCCCCCGACCGCACGTGCCGCAGGGCGTCCGCCACGGTCTCCGCGCGGATGAACGGCGAGGTGGCGTGCGCCAGCACGTAGAGGTCGGCCTCGACGTCGGCCGTGAAACTGTCGTAGATCTCCCGCCCGAGCGTCGTATCACGGTCGAGGCCGGGGCTGCGGCGCAGGAAACGCACGCCTTGGGGCAGGTATTCGCAGATGCGTTCGTCGCTGCAATAGGCGTACACCTCGTCGATCTCCCCGATGCCGGCGAGCGTCCGCAGGATATGGCACATCAGCGGTTCGCCGCCCAGCAGGCGGAGGTTTTTGCCCGCTACCCGCTGGCTGTTGAGGCGTAAGGGGACGAATGCTACTGTTTTCATCGCTATTTTTCTTTACTTGTTTCGTGTCGGTCTGCCGTGTCGCCCGTGGCAATCGCCCTGTTACGGGTAATGTCCCGTGCGAGGCAGCCTGCGCACGGGGACGGTGTGATGCCCCTGCCGTTCCGCTACTGCACCAGCAGGTTGCAACCCCTGATGTCGCTGTGGTCGATGCGTCCTTCTACCTCGAACGCCCCGTCGGCAGCCACGCGCCCTACGTCCTGGGTCTGGATGAAGGCGCACGACCACCACGAAGCCAGGTCGGCGATGTCCAGCCCGCCGCGGGAGCCTGCCGGCAGGCGGTCGAACGGATCGTTCACGTCGCGTGCCGCGACCCGCATCCAGGCCGGGCAGCGGAAGATGTTCCCGCCCTGCGAGTAGGCCTGCGACGTGAGTTCCGCCATGCCGTATTCGGAGTGTATCCTGTCTACTCCGAATGCGTCGCACAGGATTTTGTGGAATTCCGCTTTGGGGATCTCCTCGCGGTATCCCTTCATGCCGCCCGTCTCCATGACGACCGTGTCGTCCAGCTTCGGGGCGTAACGCTCCGCCAAATCCCAGAGCGCATAGCTTACGCCCAGCAGGATCTTGGGCTTGGGGTCGCGGCGCATCGCCTCCAGCAGGGCTTCGTAGTCGTCGAGGTAAAAGCCGCCCGAGCCGCAGTCGGCGATCAGCCGGTCGGCCATGTAGACCAGCGACGAGCCTTTGCGCCGCAGGTAGTTGGGCAGCAGTGCATAGAGGCTCCACCGTGCCGGTTCGCCGTAGAACGTCCGGAACGAAGCGCGGAATGCCTGTTCGTATAGCGCCAGCGAGCGCATCGGGTGGCGCGACGAGGTCATGCCGGTGGTGGCCGACGAGGTGAAGACCGCTTCGGGCTCCGTGCCGCCGCAATACACTTCGTGGGTCTTGAACAGCCCGATCGGCAGGTAGGGGATCGCATCCGCCGTCCGCACCTCCCCGGGCTGTACGCCGATCAGGGACAGATACTCGCGGTAGGGCGCGCATTCCGCAGCCTGGCGCCGGAATACCTCCAGCGCCGCCGCTTCGAAAGCCGCTTCATCCGTGATGCGGAATATGTCGTCGGGAGTTATCATCCCTGCAAAGGTACGCAAAATCGGCGTTCCGGTCAAAATAATTTTCGGCACTGCCGTCCCCGTCGTCCTCCTGTCCCCTGTCATCCTTCCGAGTCTTCCCTGGCAGCCGCTTCTTCACCCGCTTCCCCATGCTGTCCAGCCCTGCGATGAAACAAAAAATCCATAACCGGAGCCTTTCCCGGGCTCCGATTACGGATCGTTATGAATTCTGCGCGGCGGTGTCCGGCCGCCGCCAAGACCTTACTTCTTGCTTTTCGGCGCAAGCATCATGTTCATCTTCTTGCCGTCGAGCTTGGGCATCATCTCCACTTTGGCCACCTCCTCGAGGTCGGTTGCGAAGCGCAGCAGCAGGATTTCACCTTGCTCCTTGAAGACGATCGAACGCCCGCGGAAGAAGACGTACGCCTTGACCTTCGAACCCTCCTTGAGGAAGTTCATGGCGTGCTTGAGCTTGAAGTTGTAGTCATGGTCGTCGGTCTGCGGGCCGAAGCGGATCTCCTTGACCACGACCTTCACCTGGTTGGCTTTAAGCTCCTTGGCCTTTTTCTTCTGCTGGTAGAGGAATTTCTGGTAGTCGGCGATACGGCATACGGGAGGTTCGGCCTTGGGCGAGATTTCGATCAGGTCGAGTTCCTGCTCCTGGGCGAGCCTCAGTGCTTCGCGGATCGGCAGTACGACAGGCTGTTCGATGTTGTCGCCCACGACGCGCACCTCGGGAGCCGTGATCTGCTCGTTGATGCGGTGGGGGTTCTCCTTTTCGGGCAGACGGCGCCCGTACCGATTGTTGTTTGCCGGTTTCGGCCGGTTATTCCCGGGGTTGAACGGCCTCGGCGGGAATGGTTTCGGTGCTGCGATAGTCGTAAAAATTTTATTGGTTAATTACTTCTTTTCCATTTTGTTGGCTTCGATCTCCTGCGATACCAGACTGGTGATCAGGTCGCGGAACGCTTCCATCGTCATCTGCCCCTTGTCGCCTTCGCCCTGTGCCCGGACGGATACGAGGCCCTCGGCCTCCTCCTTCTCGCCGACGATCAGCAGGTAGGGGATACGCTTCAGCTCGTTGTCGCGGATCTTGCGGCCGATCTTCTCGTTGCGGTCGTCGACTTCGGTGCGGACGTCGTTGCGGTTCAGGTAGTCCGCGACTTTCTGGGCGTAGTCGTTGAACTTCTCCGAGATGGGGAGTACCACGACCTGCTGGGGCGAGAGCCACAGCGGGAATTTGCCGCCCGTGTGCTCGAGCAGCACGGCCACGAAACGCTCCATCGAACCGAACGGCGCACGGTGGATCATGATCGGGCGGTGCAGTTTGTCGTCGGCGCCCTTGTACGTCAGGTCGAAACGCTCCGGCAGGTTGTAGTCCACCTGGATGGTGCCCAGCTGCCATTTGCGGCCGATGGCATCCTTGACCATGAAGTCCAGCTTCGGGCCGTAGAATGCGGCTTCGCCCAGCTCCACGACGGTCGTGAGCCCTTTCTCCCTGGCCGCCTGCATGATGGCGCTCTCGGCCTTTTCCCAGTTCTCGTCCGAACCGATGTATTTCTCCTTGTTGTCGGGGTCGCGGAGCGAAATCTGTGCCGTATAGTTGTCGAACTTCAGCGTCTTGAAGATGTAGAGCACGATGTCGATCACGCGCTCGAACTCTTCGAGCAGCTGGTCGGGACGTACGAACAGGTGCGCGTCGTCCTGCGTGAACCCGCGCACGCGCGTCAGCCCGTGCAGCTCGCCCGACTGCTCGTAGCGGTAGACGGTTCCGAACTCCGCGAGGCGGACGGGCAGCTCCTTGTACGAGCGGGGCTTCGAACGGTAGATCTCGCAGTGGTGCGGGCAGTTCATCGGCTTGAGCAGGTATTCCTCGCCTTCGATCGGGGTGTGAATTGGCTGGAACGAGTCCTTGCCGTACTTGGCGTAGTGGCCCGAGGTCACGTACAATTCCTTGTTGCCGATATGGGGGGTAATCACCTGCTGGTAGCCGTACTCCTTCTGCACGCCCCGCAGGAACTGCTCCAGACGGTCGCGCAGTGCGGCACCCTTGGGCAGCCACAGGGGCAGGCCCTGTCCCACGCGCTGCGAGAAACAGAACAGTTCGAGGTCTTTGCCCAGCTTGCGGTGGTCGCGCTTCTTGGCCTCCTCCATCATCACGAGGTATTCGTCGAGCATCGACTTCTTGGGGAACGAGATGCCGTAGATGCGGGTCAGCATCTTGTTCTTCTCGTTGCCGCGCCAGTATGCCCCGGCTACCGAAGTCAGTTTCAGGGCCTTGATGTAGCCCGTGTTGGGGATGTGCGGCCCCCTGCAGAGGTCGGTGAACGCACCGTTGGTATAGAATGAGATGGTGCCGTCCTGCAAGTCCGTAATCAGTTCTACCTTGTACTGGTCGCCCTTCTCGGTGAAGGTCTTGAGTGCTTCGGCCTTGGGGACTTCGCGGCGGATGAGCTGCTCCTTGTTGCGGGAAAGCTCCTGCATCTTCTGCTCGATTTTGGGCAGGTCGGCTTCGGTGATCGGCGTCGGCGAATCGACGTCGTAGTAGAAGCCGTTTTCGATGGCCGGGCCGATACCGAACTTGATGCCCGGATAGAGCGCCTCGAGGGCTTCGGCCAGCAGGTGGGACGAGGTGTGCCAGAAGGCGTGCTTGCCCTCTTCGTCCTCCCATTTGTAGAATTTGACCGAGGCGTCCTCCTCGATCGGGCGCATCATGTCCACGGTTGCGCCGTTTACCGAGGCCGCCAGAGAGTCAGCAGCTAAACGAGGGCTGATGCTTTCTGCGATTTGGAAGGCAGTCGTCCCTTTGGCGAACTCCCTCACCGAACCGTCGGGAAAAGTGATTTTGATCATAAAAAAATTATAAAGTTAAGTTTTCGGGGCCTTCGGCGCTTCCACAATTACGAGACGGAATACGCTTCCGGGTTGCCCGGTGTTTATCGTTTTTTCTCTTCCGGCTGCCGCGCCGTGCGGGCTGCCGTGCTTTTGGCTGCCGTGTTCCCGACCTGCGACCCTGCGGCCTGTGTTTCTCCAGCCTGGTCTCTTAGACCTGTGTCTCTTCGGCCTGCGACCCTGCGTCTTTGCCCGCCGTGCCTTCGGCCGGATTTCCGGGTGCTGCGTCTTTGCCCGCAGCGTTTTCAGCCTCCTGCCCGCGGCGCCCTTCCCGGATCATCGCCGTCCCGGCGCCGATACCCAGCAGTACGGTCAGTTCCCCGGATGCCAGCTTCCAGAACTCCGTGTCGCCGAAAAAGTAATCGCAGAGCCGTGCGCCGCCGAGCAATACCTAAACGGCCGCGAACCCGGCCCCGATGCGGATCTTTTTTTGCGGCGTCGTACTAATCCTCCCGTTCGGTCTGCGGCAGGTCTTTGACTGAGATGTCGCGTCCGCCTTTCTCGCGCTCGGCGCGCTGCAACGGGTTGCGGCTCCATTCCGTCCAGGCGCGGCGGTGCTCCACGATGTCGATGGCGGCGTAGATCGCCGACCTCATCGACTGCGCATCGGCCTTGTCCTGCCCCGCGATGTCGTAGGCCGTGCCGTGGTCGGGCGACGTGCGTACCTTGGCGAGCCCCGCCGTGAAGTTCACGCCGTCGGGCGAGAGCGTCTTGAACGGCGCCAGCCCCTGATCGTGGTACATGGCCAGGATGCCGTCGTACTTGGCGTATCCGCCCCCGGCGAACAGCCCGTCGGCCGCAAAGGGGCCGAATGCCAGCACGCCCTGCCTGAATGCCTCGACGATGGCCGGGCGGATGATCTCCTGTTCCTCGTGCCCGAGCAGCCCGCCGTCCCCGGCGTGGGGGTTGAGCGCCATCACGGCGATGCGCGGCTCGACGATGCCGAAATCCTCGATGAGCGAGCGGCGCAGCGTGTGCAGGTCGTGCACGATCTTCTCCTTGGAAATGCTGCGGCTGATCTCCGACACGGGGATATGCTTGGTGACCAGCCCCACGCGCAGCACGTCGCTGCACAGGATCATCATCGGCTCCCCGCCCAGCTCCGCCCCGAAGAATTCGGTGTGGCCCGTGTAGCTGAAATCGTCGCCCTGTACGCTCTCCTTGTTGAAGGGTGCCGTGACGATGGCGTCGAGCGTCCCTTCCTTCAAATCCTGCGCCGCCGTGCGCAGCGCTTCGACCGCAGCGCGTCCGGCCTGGGGCGAAGCCTTGCCCGGCTCCGGCTGCCCGGCCTCCCCGCATACGACCAGGTTGGCCTTGCCGCGGCGGGCGTCGCGTGCCGCGGGCACGGTGTTGAACGCCACCGGTTCGGTGTCGCCCAGCGTATTTCGGTAATAGGCCGCCGCCGCTGGCGAACCGTAGACGACGGGCGTGAAGAGCTCCGTCATGCGCGGGTCGGAAAGGGCCTTGAGGATCACCTCCCAGCCGATGCCGTTCGGGTCTCCCTGCGTGATGCCTATTTTGAGTTTGTATTCAGACATAGATACATATATTTCAACTTACAAAGATACATATTATTCAGAATTGGCAATGCGCCGGATCGAATTTAAATGAAATTTTGCATTCCTGCGGCCCGGAATGTTTTGCGGATGGGCTTATTTTTCCTACCTTTGTCTTATGCAGCCTGTTAGGGTTGCCGACATATTCGGATAAAGGCGCATCGGCTTTTTTCTTACCATCGGAAATTGGACACTTTCGTGTAGCGTAAGGAACGAAGGTTGATGCTCTCGCTGTTTTTCGGCGTGGGCATTGGCCGCATTCTACGTTACAGGTCGTCCAATACCTCGATGGTGGATTCGGTATCTTTGCCCGCGCTTTTTTCCGGAGCAACAGCTCTGAAAGATGGAACCTTGCGCAAAAAAAATTACGCGGAAAAACAACCCGGCCCTGGTCGCCGCGGTTTTCCGGCTGATGTTCGAGACCCTTTGGATTCCGCCCTACGACCGCCGCAAATGCAATGCCCTGGTCGTCGATTTCGAACTCTGCGCCCGCTCCGCGGTGATACGGCTGGCTGCTACCGACCTTGCGGCCGCCTCGGGGGTCGAGCTGGACGAAATGCGCTATGCCGTGGAGTGCCTCCTGCGGAGCATCGAACGGCTCGATGCGGCGCGCCTCCTGCCGCCCGAGCGGTGTGCCGAAGCCCTGAAAGCCGTGCGCCGCATGGTTGCCGGCCTGTGCGAACGGTGTGCCGACCCGGTGTGAGTGCGGCGACCTCCTGCCCGTTGCTTCCGGTGCCATGCTCCGGTAAGCGGGTGTAATCGACTTTATTCGACGGATAACAACTGAAATACGATGATGAAACCGGGCTGACACGCCTTCCCGCCGCCTGTTTGCGGCTTCTCCCTGCCTATTTTTTACCCCTTCGCGCCTGTCCCGGGCCCCCGGTGGCTGCCTGCCGCCGGAATTCGGCGCAGACGATCCCCGTCGCCATCGCCACATTGAGCGATTCCGAACCCCGCCGGTCGGCCGGGTAAGGCGGGATGAACAATTTGCGGGTGACGGTCGCGGCCGCGGCGTCCGAAATGCCGCGCCCCTCGTTGCCCATGACGACGATCCCCGCCTCCGGGAGCGATGCCCCGTAGATGTTCTCCCCCTCCAGGAAAGTCCCGCATACCGGCAGCCCGGCGTCCGCGGCTCGGCGCAGGAATCCTCCCAGGTCGGTGTAGTGCACCCTGACGCGGAGTATGGCGCCCATCGTGGCCTGCACGACCTTGGGGTTGAAACAGTCGGCCGAGGCCTCCGAGCAGACAATGTCCGTGATGCCGAACCAGTCGGCCAGCCGGACGATCGTGCCCAGGTTGCCCGGGTTCTGCACGTCGTCGAGCGCCAGCGTCAGCCGCCCCGCGAGAGCCCGCATATCCAGTCCGTAATGCGGTATTTCGACCAGCGCCAGCGAGTTGGAGGCTGTTTTCAGCAGCGAGAGCCGCTCCATCTCCTTCGTGCCGACGACCTCGACTTCCGGCCCGGCGAACAGGCCCTCCAGGGCGAATATCTTGCGTACCCCGAGGTGCGACGCGCGCAGCTCGCCGATGAGTTTCTCCCCTTCGGCGACGAACAGTCCGTGTTCCGTGCGCCCGCGTTTGCCGGCCAGCGCGCGGACGAGTTGTATGTCGGCTTTTGTCATCGTTGTTTTTCTAAGGTGAACGTCATCCCTTCGGTGGCGGGGTAGGTTTCGGGGAAGATCGCACGGGCCTCTTCGACCAGCATGTTTTCATCCTTGTAGCGCGACGAGTAATGCCCGATCACCAGCCGCTTCGCCCCGGCTTTCAGGGCTGCCTTGGCCGCGTCGGCCGCCGTCGAGTGTCCGCGCTCCCGGGCCGCCTTCTGCTCCGCCGCGGCGTAGGTCGCCTCATGGTACATCAGGTCGGCGCCTGCGGCCAGCGCTGCGGCCTTGGCCGAAAAGTTGGTGTCCGACAGGTAGGCGTACGACCGGGGGGCGTAGGGACGGTAGGTCAGTTCCCCGTTGGGGATCACCTCTCCCGTGGAGAGCGTGACGTCCTCGCCCCGCTTTGCGGCGGTGATCTGTGCGACCGAAAGCCCGTATTTCGTAATCTTGAACTTGTCGACGTTCAGCGCCGGCTCCTTTTCGCGGAAAAGGACCCCCGCCGTCGGCACGCGGTGGCGCAGCGGTATGCTCCACACCTCCAGCGTACGGTTTTCCATCAGCAGCGCATGCTTGGTCGTGTCGACCTCCGTCCATACGACCGGGTAGGGCAGTTCGCTGTCGAAATATTTGAGGTGGCAGGCCAGAATCTCGCCCATCGGTGCCGGGGCGAATACCCGCAGCGGGGTCTTGCGGCCGTAGAGCGCCAGCGTCGAGATCAGCGGGAACAGCCCGAATACATGGTCGCCGTGCAGGTGCGAGATGAACACGGCACGCAGCCTGAGCGGGTTGATGCCGTAACGGATCAACTGTTGCTGTACCCCTTCGCCCGCATCGACCAGGTAGTACTGCTCGTGCACGTTGACCACCTGCGCCGACGGGTGCCGGCTCAGGGTGGGCTTCGCGGAGGAAGACCCCAGTATGGTGACGCTGAAACTCATGCGTTTTTAGTTGGCCCGGCTTAACAGGAAACGCTCGCAGTCGATGGCCGCGATGCAGCCCGAAGCGGCCGCCGTGACGGCCTGCCGGTAGTGCGGGTCGCGGACGTCGCCCGCGGCGAAGACGCCTTCGATGTTGGTTATCGACGTGCCCGGTTCGACCTTGATGTAGCCTTCGGCGTCGAGCTGCAACTGGTCGCGGAACAACTCCGTGTTGGGGTGGTGCCCGATGGCCAGGAAGAAGCCCGAGATGTCGATCTTCACCTCCTTGCCGTCGTTGCAGCGCAGCAGTGCGCCCGTCACGCCCGACTCGTCGCCCAGTACCTCGGCGGTGTTGTGGTTGAATATCACCTCGATGTTGGGGGTGCTGAACACCCGCTGCTGCATCGCCTTCGAGGCGCGCAGGTGGGGTTTGCGCACGATCATGTAGACCTTGCGGCAGATCGAGGCGAGGTAGGTGGCCTCCTCGCAGGCGGTGTCGCCGCCGCCGACCACGGCTACGTCCTTTTTGCGGTAGAAGAAGCCGTCGCAGGTGGCGCAGGCGCTCACGCCCATGCCGCGGAATTTCGTCTCCGAGGGGAGCCCCAGGTATCTGGCCGAGGCGCCCGTGGCGATGATCAGGGTTTCGGCCCTGATCTCCGTCTGGCCGTCGATCACCACGTGGAACGGCCGCGACGAGAGGTCTACGCGCGTGGCGGTGCCCGTGCGGATCTCGGCGCCGAAGCGCTCGGCCTGGCGCCGCATGTCGGCCATCATCTGCTGGCCGCTGACCCCGTCGGGGTAGCCCGGGAAATTCTCCACGTCGGTCGTCGTCGTGAGCTGCCCGCCCGGTTCGATGCCCTCGTAGAGCACGGGCTGGAGGTTTGCACGCGACGTATAGATGGCGGCCGTGTATCCTGCGGGGCCGCTGCCGATAATCAGGCATTTGATCGTTTCTTCCATGACTTGTAATTTTTTGTATTTGTTATCGTGATTATATGCTCCGAAGTCCCGCCGGTCGCCTTTTCCGGTTGTGCCGGGCAGCGCCCCTCCGGGCCGGGTTTGCCAATGCAGCCGGAAGGCGCCGATAACGGCGAAATATCTAATATTGCCGTTGTCACCTGCAAATTTCAGGCCCGCAGGGCTCCGGGACTTCCGTCCGGAACTCCGTGAGGCGGCGTCCCAGGTAGTCGAACAGCGCCCAGTGCCCGTTGTTGCGCACATGCACCACGCTGGCGGCGGGGTCGTAGTCGACGATTTCGTATTCGGGAGGTATGACGTAACAGCCCCGGCGGTCGATCAGCCCCATCCCCGTCTGCGTCTGTACCTCGGCGCGGCCTTCGCGGAAATCGCCCGCCCAGACGAACTGCGCCGGGATCACCGGGTTGTTGTCCGTATCCACGAACCCGAATCCGTTGTCGTCCTCCACGCACACCAGCCCTTCGAATACGTGGCTCGTCCAGCGGTGCCCGGTCAGGCTGCGCAGCGGGTTGTAGTGTGCTGTGACGTCGTTGGCCGTCTGGCGGGGCGCGGGTGCCTCGGCGATCCTGTGCCGGAGTGCGGCGAATGCCTCCCTGTCACCCGTGCCGAGCTCCGCCGTGCCGATGCGGGCATCGTAATAGCGTATCGGGACGAACCGTCCCCGGTGCCAGCGGAGGTTCGTTTCCTTGAGGTTGTTGTGTGTGAATTCCAGCTCCCCGAGCGCCGCCTGCAATGTGTCGAGCGCCGCGAGCAGCGTCGCCTTGTCCTCGGCGAGCAGCGCTTCGGCGAACTCCCGCCCCGCAGGCAGGTGCTGCAACACCAGGTCTGTGTGCCGTTCCGCGCCCGTGGCGTCGTGCCAGCGCATTTCGCCCGGCAGTATGCGGCATTCCGCCAAGTAGCCGGTGTTGAGTTTGCGCAGCGCCGAGACCGTGCGTTCGATCCGCGGCATGGCCGACGGGTTCAGGGGCATGGCGACGAGCCACCGCTCGCCCCGCCATTCGACTTCCGCCTCGGCGAAACGCGTCGTGCGCACCAGGCGCGGTATGCCGTTGGGTTCCGTAACGGGACGGGCGTCGGCGAGCGTCGTCAGCGACAGGTCGGGCGTCAGCAGTGCCCGGGAGAAATGTTGCAGGGTCACTATCATCTCTATTCGGTTTTGACGCTGATGGAACCTATGTTGAGCATGGCGACCAGCTGGGCCGCCGAGGCGTTGTAGCTCATGCCGCGGAAGGGCGGGATCGCACCCGGGCCCTTGGCTTCGCGGATGGCCTCGTTGAAGACCGCGGGCATTTCGCTCGAACAGTCGTAGAGCAGCGAGGCATACCGGTTGGTGTACCGGGCTTCGTGCGCCTCGGGGAAGAATACCGGACGTTCGGTATCTCCGGCGGCGATATGGATATTGATCAACAGGACATTGCCGTCGACGGTGCCCAGCGCCTTGATCTGGTCGCAGACCGTGCGCAGCTCCTCGTTGTCACAGTCCGTGGCCTCGCCGTCGGTGATGTTGAAGACCACGGGAGGGAAACTTTCGGCGTTGGCCGTGCGGGAAGTCCATCCGGCGGCTATGTCCCTCACGCGGCGCAGTGCCTCGCACATGGGCGTCTGCCCGGCCGACAGGGGCTTGATCCACGCCGGTGCGGGGATCTCCCGCAGGGCGATGCTGCCGTCGGGAAGCCGGTGTTCGATCACCTCCGTGTGCACCGGCATCTCCTGTGCCGCCAGGGCGCTGACAGGCACCAGATCCTCGCCTCCGGGCAGCAGCGAGCGTACCTCGTCGTCACCCGAATAACCGACCACGGCGATGTCGTAATAGTCGCGTACGCCGTCGCTGCGGCGTGCCCGTTCGACAAGCTCGAACAGCAGGTCGTTGGTGATGGTTGCAACCGCTTCGGCCTTGGTCATGCAGCGTCCCCGGAAGAGGATGCTTTCGGCCATCGACCCCGAGCCGTCTATGGCCAGGATGAATGCCGTGCGGTGGTTGCGTGTGATGCTCTGTGTATACATGTTGCGTCTATTTAAGTCCCCGGACGGAGTAGTAGTCGTCGCGTACTTCCCCTTCGTCGTCGCTGTCGAGGCCGTAGCTGACCGCCATGTCGAGCGAGCAGTCGCGGTCGCGGTCGGCGTCGGTCGTACGGCGCATCGTCGCGCGGGCGTTGCGCCCCGCCGCGATGGCCTCTTCTATCTCCGCCACGGTCGGGATGTGTCCCAGCAGCGATGCGTAGACCCCTTCCGCCCAGCTGTGGGCGTAGTCGTCGTAGTGGACGGAAAAGACCCTGAAACGGTTGTCCACCTCTTCGGGCGAGGTCAGTTCGCCGTGGTCTATGGCATCGAGGATGGCCTCGACTTCGCGTTTGGTGATATACTGCCCGGCGATGTCGAGCCAGCGGCCGCTGCCGTCGTAGCGTTCCGCCGATTCTCCCCGGTCGAGCATCGCGCCCAGCGCCGCCACGATGAAGCGGTTGTAGAGTCCGATGCCCCGTTTGAGGGCCGCCGCGCGGATGATCGCCTTCTGGTGGACGTACGTCGGGGCGTCGGGGTCTTCCTCTGCGATCGCGTGGAGCGTATCCACGGCCCTGAGCATTCCCGAGGTGATATAAGGGTTGTATTCTTCGAAGTTGATGACGTCGCGCCGTATGGTGCGGCGGTCGCGTGCCGGCCATTTCTCGATGTCGCGCACGGCGCCGTAGCTGGTGAGGTTCGCCCCGGGCATGAGCACCGAACGCCCCTCCTTTTCGATCAGGTATGAGTAGGGGAAGGCCGACGTGTCGTGGTGGAACGAGTGGTGCCCCATGATCATCGTGAAAGCCCCTTCCAGCGCGGGGGACATGATGTAGGCGCCGCTGGCGAACTTGCAGCCCCTGAGGTGCACCGCCTGGTGCACGGCGCCGCTCTTGAACAGGTGGTTGCTCTGGTTCGAGCCGCTGCCCGCGTTGAAAAACGAGAACATGCCCGCGATGAGCAGCGACGACTTGTGGTGCGAGACGGTGTAGGGCCCCGCGAAGATCGAGGCGGCCTCGCCGTTTTCGCAGTGCGAATTGGCGAAGAACAGCGATTCGGCCGCCGTGAAGGCTTTGTCCAGCCGGCAGCTTTCGCCCACGAAACAGCGTTCGACGATCGAGCCGTTGTCGATCCGGGCGTTTTCCGCGGCGATGAAGTCGTAGGCCTTGACGTCCACGCCGATGTGCGCGCCGTCGCAGACCGTGCCGTTTTCGAGCAGGGAGGCGCCGTCGATGGTGACGTTGTCGCCGATGCGGACTTCGCGGATGAACTTGGCGCCGACAATGCGGCTGTCCTTGCCGATGCTCCCCGTCTGCGAGGCGCGGGTTTCGGCATAGTCGTCGACCATCTTTTCCAGGGCCGCCATGGTCTGCGGGCGGTGCCGGTAGACGGCCATCAGGTAGGCTGCCTGTGCCGAAAGGCGGTCGTAAATCTTCACCGTGCGCCCGCCGCATTCGTTCATCGTCGCCACGCCCACGCCGTTCCCGAACGTGCTCCTGCGGCGGCATTCGAGTGCCGCGACTCCTTCGACTATTGCCCCTTCGCCGAGGTGGTAGTTGCACACCCGCGAACGGATGATGCGTGCTCCGGAGCCGATCACGACCTTGCCTTCCAGGTGGCTTTGCAGCAACTGGAAGGGGGTGAAATCGTCGGTGACCGACACTTGCGACCACGCTTCGGCCGAGGAGCCGAGCGACTCGACCGCGGCGATTTCCGCCGGTGTCAAATTTCTGAATTGGGGCATTACAATCGTATTAAGCAGATGCAAATATAACGAATTGCGGCTAAATTTCAAACTCGCGCCCTGCGCGGTCGATTTCCAGCCGCCTGCCGTCACGGATGACCTCCGCACGGCCGTTGCGGAAGGGCTTTACGGCTTCGCACCCCGGGCATCGAATCCGGGTATGCCCTTCGGTGTCGATATAATGCCAGGTTCCGCCCAGCCTGACGGCGGCAAGCCCTTCGGTAAAGTCGAACCCGCAGTCGTAGAGCGGAGGTATGACGATCTGCTCCGGTGTCCTGTAACCCCACAGGCCGTTCCCGACGAACAGTTCCGGGAAAGTTTCCGTGCCGTCGTTGCGTGCGCTACCGCCTTTGCCCGCAAACGATGCCCCGCCGCCTGTGTCCCCGTCTGTGCGCTTGTGCCTGCCGTACCCGGTATTCCCGGTTATACCTCTTGTGACGCCGTCCGTGCCGCCGCTTTTGTCCCCGCATGTATTTCCGGTTGTCTCTGCGCCTTCGTTCCCGCCGGACGGCGGCCCGCCAGCCCGTGCTGCGCATGCCAGCAACTCCGGCAGCCCGAACAAACGGGGCGTGGGTGCATACAGTAACCGCGCGATGCGGTACTGCACGGCCAGCCCCTCGCCTTCGAAAAGCGCGATGGCCTCGCGGAGCGCCTCGTCGGTGCGGATCTGCTGCGGCGAGAAGAGCAGCCCGTCGGCATCGGGGTAGCGTACGTACAGGGTAGGGTCGAGCGCCAGCGCATGGAGGGCCGTCGAGATCAGCGCCGCGGGATAGTCGTCGAGCGAGGCATTGAAGTCGCGGATCGTCCGTGCGGGGTGTTGGAAGGCCGCGGTACCCAGTTCGGGGCTCGCCTCTCCGGCGAATGCCGGCAGGTACATGGCATCGAGGTCGATCAGGTGCAGCCTCCCCGAGGGATCCACGACGATATTTTCGGGCTTGAGGTCTCCGTGCGCCCAGTCGTCCGACGTAAGCCCTGCGGCCAGGCGGTCGAACGCCGCGGCCAGTTGCCGCAGCCGTGCTGTGTCTTCTGCCGCGGCCGCTTCTGCGACTGCTTCGTGGAGCGTCGTTCCCTCGATCCAGTCGCCCAGCACGACGTCGACCCAAACCCCGCTCCGGGGCGAATCGTAGAGGTACAGCTCCTGGGGCAGCAGCCGCTCGCCGTAAATTTCCGCCAGGTGGCGCGGCGGGTGCATGTAGCAGCGCAGCGAGCGGATGCGTCCTTCGTGGCGGACACGGAAGACGATGGCGCTGTTGCCTACGGTGTAACACATGCGGCCCCGGCTGTCACGGCATACCTCCATGCCGCCCAGGGTTTTTGTCAATCCGTGGGTGTCGGCCAGTGTCGTGAGGTATTGTCGCAGCGTAAACACGGGTTATTGGTTGCGGATGGGGTTGCCGGGGATAGGGACGGGGATGCCGGAGGGCAGGATCCGGCGGCAAAGGCGAAGCCGCGAGCCGGCTTCGCCTGAGGTTGCGTTCCGCAGACAGCTTTTGAAATCGACGTTTTCCACCTCCCGCCCCGACAGGTCGTGGACGGTGCCGCTGCCGATCATCGTCGTAAGTTGGGTCAGGGTCATAGCCGTACAGGATCAGGGTTTAAAAAAGCGGGGCTTTCCAGTCCCGCTTCGTGTTCGTTAGTGGCAGTCGCAGTGGCCGTTTCCGTGGTCGCAACCGCCGCCGCAGTCGTCTCCGCAGTCGCCGCATGAACAGCCGCCCTGCAGGTCTTCGGGCGTTACGTCGCGTACCGACACGACCTCGACGTCGAAATTGAGCGTCTTGCCCGCCATCGGGTGGTTGAAGTCCATCTTCACGGTTTCGTCACCGACTTCCTTGACGATACCCATCATGCGGTTGCCCTGGTTGTCGCTCATCGGCACCTGCGAACCCACGAAGAGGATGTCTTCGGCCAGTTTGCCGTCGACCATGAATATATTTTTCGGCAGGTCTACGATGGCATCGGCGATCACATCGCCGTAGCCGTCCTTGGGCTCGAGGGTGAACGAGACGGCCTCGCCGATCTCCTTGCCCAGGATTGCTTCCTCGAATTTGGGAAGCAGCATGCCTGTCCCGAAGATGAATTCGAGCGGCTGTCCCGGACGCGACTGGTCTGCGATTTGTCCGTCGACGGTGAGCTTGTAGTCCACGCCGACCATTTTGTTCTGTTCTACTTTCATGTTGTAATATTATGAGTTGATAAATAATCGTTTGCAGCGCGATTCCTTCTTTCGCGGAGAATTGGACAAAGATACGCACTTCGGGACGAGTTGCCAAATAATCGTATGAAATAATTGTGCCGCAAGGCTGGAAAACGGATCTGAAAAGGGATAAATCCGCCTCTTCGGGCCCGAAACCGGGTTCCGGGAAAGGGGCCGAAAAGGGGGAAGGCTTTAGCCCTCCCCCTCGAATGCGGATCTGTCAGTAGCGATATTCTTCCGGTGCTGTGCTGTTCCATCCGGCCCGGAACCCCTTTTGGAAATCGGGGTCTCTGTACAAGGCCGAGATGCTTCCGCACGACGTCATAAGTGCGGCCAGCACCGCCAGCAGGACGGCGATCCGTGCCGTCTTCGAAATTTTCAGATTCATATCGGCTTCGGCTGGTTTCTATTGACAGGTCGCGCTGGAAATAGCCAGTTGGTAGGTCTTGTTGGGTTCTATACCGTTATTGTCACGGGTCATGGAAAAGCCGGCGTATGATGCTCCGGCGGGGATTGTTACTGTCGTTCGTCCTATGTCCCGGTTTCCGTCCCAGACTTCCACGATGATCGTGATGTCCTCGGACTCTGTTTTTGTCAGCTGGACTTGTCCGCCGAGGACGGCGCGCGAGTCGGAAGTGACATTTGTCCGTGTCAATGTGGCGACCGTATTGTTTTTGCTGCCGTAAACGCGGCATGCGGGATTTCCTGCCAATACCGAGAACGAACCGAACAGCAGCAGGAGGAATAAGAATTTTTTCATGGGTTTCTTTTTTTTATTTGGTTGATTTGTCCTCGCTTCCGGTTCCGTACGTACATAAAAAAAGCGCGGACAAAACTGTGTTATCGGTTCATGAGGTCTTCGACTACCTAACCACCAAATAAACAAGTAAAGCCCACGCTGTGAAACGTGAGCGTTTATTGCTTTACTCTGGGTGGTTTGTGAAAGTGTCGAAGTTTCATGAACCAGATGCAAGCTAAACGCTTTTTCCGAATATGTCTAAAATGTGCGCACTCGATTCGTGCTTTTAATTCATAGGCAGACGATTAAACGATATGGAACAAAGATATAATATTTTTTTGAAAAAACGATGCCGGGTTTACATACGCCATCCCTCCGGGGCTTGTGCCGGTATGAAACAGGCAGGGCGGAGCACCTTACTCCGCCCTGTGTTGTCTCTTATTCGCAGTTGCGGCAGCAGAGGTTGCGGTCGCCGTAGCCGTTGTCGATCTTGGTCACGTAGGGGAAGAACTTCGCTTCGCGCACCCATGCGAGCGGGAATGCCGCCTCGGCGCGGGTGTAGGGATGCGTCCATTCGCCGGCGATCTCGACGGCGGTGTGCGGCGCGTTGGCGACCACGTTGTCGGCCTGCCCCGCGGCGGCTTCGCATTCGCGCTTGATGCTCACCAGCGCTTCGATGAAGCGATCCATCTCGGCCTTCGGTTCCGATTCGGTCGGTTCGACCATCAGCGTCTCGTGCACGGGGAACGAGAGCGTCGGAGCATGGAAGCCGTAGTCCATCAGGCGGTGGGCGATGTCGCCGCAGTCGATGTTGTAGTCCTTCTTGAAAGAGGTCAGGTCGAGGATCATCTCGTGTCCCACGCGGCCGGTCTCGCCCGAATAATAGGTGCGGTATTCCGGTGCCAGCGCCGAGGACATGTAGTTGGCATTGACGATCGCCATTTCGGTGGCGCGGCGCAGCCCGTTTCCACCCAGCATTTTGATATAACCGTAGGTTATGGGCAGCAGCATGGCGGAGCCCCAGGGGGCCGACGCCACGGCCGTGATGCCCTCGTCGCCGCCCGTCGGCATAACCGGATGCGAGGGGAGGAACGCCCTGAGGTGCTCGGCGACGCAGATCGGGCCCACGCCCGGGCCGCCGCCCCCGTGGGGCATGGCGAAGGTCTTGTGCAGGTTGAGGTGGCAGACGTCGGCGCCGATGTAGCCGGGGTTGGTCAGCCCCACCTGTGCGTTCATGTTGGCGCCGTCCATGTAGACCTGCCCGCCTGCGTCGTGCACGGCGTCCACGATCTCGCGGATGCGGCTCTCGAACACGCCGTGCGTCGAGGGGTAGGTGACCATCAGCCCGCACAGCTCCGAACTGTATTCCCCGGCCTTGGCCTTGAGGTCTTCGACGTCGATGTTGCCCTTGTCGTCACAGGCCACCGTGACGATCTTCATGCCGGCCATGGCGGCCGACGCGGGGTTGGTGCCGTGGGCCGAGGCCGGGATCAGCACCACGTTGCGGTAGCCCTGTCCGCGGCTCTGGTGGTAGGCGCGGATCACCATCAGCCCGGCGTATTCGCCCGCAGCGCCCGAGTTGGGTTGCAGGGAGCAGGCCGCGAAGCCCGTGATCGTCGCCAGGTCGTTTTCCAACTCCGTGATTAACTGCATGTAACCTTCGGCCTGGTCGGCCGGGGCGAAGGGGTGCATCATCTGGAAGCCCGCCAGCGAGAGCGGCTGCATGAGCGCCGCGGCGTTGAGCTTCATGGTGCACGAACCTAAAGAGATCATCGAATTGGCGAGCGAGATGTCCCTCAGTTCGAGCTTCTTGATGTAGCGCATCAGGTCGCTTTCCGAGCGGTAGGTGTTGAAGACCGCCTCCGAGAGGTAGGCCGTGCGGCGGCGCAGGGCGGCCGGCACGCGGCTTTCGGTGACGGGCTTTACGGCCTTGGCTTTCCTGCCTTTGGCGGCGGCGAAGATGCGTATTACCTCGGCAACCTCTTCGGGGGTGGTCACCTCGTCGAACGACATGCGCACGGAGCCTTCGGTGGGGTAGTAGAAGTTGATACCGCTTTCGAGTGCCAGCGACTGCACGACGGCGGCTTCGGCCGAGACTTCGAGCGTGTCGAAGAAGTCTGCGGCGGCGAGTTTGTAATCCATCGCCTGGAGTGCGTCGGCGACCGTTGCGGCGGCCAGGTGGGCCGTGTCGGCAGCGCGTTTCAGCCCCTCGGGGCCGTTATAGACGCAGTAGAAACCTGCCATCGAGGCCATCAGCGCCGAGGCGGTGCAGATGTTCGACGTGGCGCGTTCGCGCTTGATATGCTGTTCGCGCATCTGGAGCGCCATGCGCAGCGCCTTATTGCCGAGGCGGTCGACCGAGACGCCGATGATGCGGCCGGGCATGTTGCGCTTGTAGGCCTCGCGCGTGGCCATGTAGCCTGCGCCGGGGCCGCCGAAGCCCATCGGGGTGCCCAGGCGTTGCGTCGAGCCGACGGCGATGTCGGCGCCCCACTCGCCGGGGGATTTGAGCAGCGCCAGCGAAAGCAGGTCGGCGGCAGCCGTGACCAGCACGCCCTTGGCATGTGCCGCGGCCGTGAAGTCCGTATAGTCGCGCACGGCGCCGTCGGCGGCCGGGTACTGGACGATGGCGCCGAACTCCTTGCCCGTGAAGCTGTATTCGTCGTATTCGTCGACGATCAGTTCGATGCCGAACGGTTCGCTGCGTGTGAGCAGCACGTCGAGCGTCTGCGGGAAGATGTTGCGGTCGACGAAGAGCTGGTTGCGACCTTCCCTGACCGCTTCGCGCGAGCGCAGCGCGAACATCATCAGCATGGCTTCGGCGGCGGCCGTGCCCTCGTCCAGGAGCGAGCAGTTGCCGATCTCCATGCCCGTGAGCGAGATCACGGCGGTCTGGAAGTTCAGCAGCGCCTCGAGGCGGCCCTGCGAGATCTCGGCCTGGTAGGGCGTGTAGGAGGTGTACCAGGCGGGGTTCTCGAAGACGTTGCGCACGATGGCGGCCGGGACGGCACAGGGGTAGTAGCCCATGCCGATGAACGATCTGAGGCAACGGTTGCGGTCGGCCAGCGAGCGGATGTGGGCGGCGAATTCGTATTCGCTCATCCCTTCGGCCGGCAGTGCGAGCGGCTTCTTGAGCCGGATGGACTGGGGAATGACCTGCGAGATCAGTTCGTCGACCGACTTTGCGCCGATCACTTCGAGCATGGCTTTGAGGTCTTTTTCGTTGCTGACGCCGATGTGGCGTTCGGAAAACTTGTCGAACATAGTTATCATCAATTGGTTATTGTCGTCGGATGCGCCGGGCGGCGCGTAATTCCCATGCAAAAATACTATTTTTACGAAGACCGCAAGCGCCTGCCGGGCTTATATTTTCCGCCGCAGGCCGCATGCGGCGCCGCATCCTGCCGGGCGGTGTCCCGGCATCGGCGGGGTGCGGGGCGGGGAGCCCGGCGGGGCTTTCCGGGGTCAGTACTTGAAACTGCTGCCGCCGATGAACTCCCGGATGATCGACGTGGGCGGGATTTCGTCGGGCGGGATGGGGGTGAAGTTTTTCAGGAATTTGAGCATGCGCCGGGCCTCGTCGTATTCGGGCAGCGTGTCGGGTATGTCGTAGAGTATCTTTTCGGCATAGGGCCGCAATACCGAGATTTCGTAGAAGAGCGACGAGTTGAGCATCACATCGGCGTTCTCTTGGTAGGGAAAGATGTGTTTCTCCTCGCCGCGGCGAACGGAGGGCCAGCGCGAAAGCGTCGCCACGGCATCGGCGCCCCGCTGCGTGTAGTCGCGCGTCAGGCGCCGCAGCAGGCGGTTGTCGGTGGTGGAGATGCGCGAAAGGTTGTCCATGGCCACCGACGTGAAGCACGAGATGTAGATGCGGAATTTCTGCGCTTCGGGGACGCTCGGGGTGAGGCGCGGGTTGAGCCCGTGGATGCCCTCGACGATCAGGATCGAACGCTCGTCGAGCGTCAGCGGGTCGTTGTGCCACGTGCGGCGACCCGTGATGAAGTCGTAGCGCGGGATGTCGACGCTTTCGCCGCGCATCAGGCGGCAGAGGTGGTCGTTGAACAGGTCGAGGTCGATGGCTTCGAGCGCCTCGTAGTCGTACTGGCCGTCGGCGTCGCGCGGGGTCTTTTCGCGGTCGACGAAATAGTCGTCGAGCGAGATCAGCACCGGGTGCAGCCCCAGCACGCCGAGCTGGATGCCCAGCCGTTTGGCCGAGGTGGTCTTGCCACTCGACGAGGGGCCCGAGATCAGCACCATGCGCACGCCGCGCGAGATGTTGGCGTCGCGGATCGTGTCGGCGACCCAGGCGAACTTGCGTTCGTGGAAGGCCTCGGCCAGTTTGATCATGCCGCCCGCGTCGCCCGCGAGCACCTTCGAGTTGACGGCGCCGACGGTGGGCACGCCCATGATCCGCACCCAGGACTGGTATTCCTGGAAGATGCCGAACATCTTCTCCTGTCCGACGTTCGTGTTGAGCCGGTCGGGCGCCGTGCGCAGCGGCAGGGCAAGGTAGAACCCGTTGTAGTAGGGTTCGATGCCGAACAGGTCGACGAACCCCGTCGAGGGCGCCAGCGCGCCGTAGAAATAACCGTCGGTGTCGCCGAGCGTATAGAGGTCGCTGTAAAGCCGCGGGCGGGTGTCCAGCAGGGCGATCTTGTCGGTGAGGCCCTGGGCCGCATAGCGGGCGCGGACTTCGCTCGTGAGCAGCTTCAGACGGTTGATCGGCAAATCCTGCGCCACCAGTTCGCGCATGCGCCCTTCGAGCGCCCCGGTCAGCTCGGGCGTAAAGCGGTCGATACCCTCGAACTCGCAGTAGAAGCCGTTCTGCCCCAGCGAATGGCGGATGTGGAGCGTCTTGCCCGGGAAAAGGTCGCGGGCGGCCTTTTGCAGGATGAACCACGCCGTGCGCTGGTAGACGCGGATGCCGGCGAAGGAGGTGATGTCGACGAAGCGGACGGTCACCGGGGTATATATTTTGTAATACAGCTCCTTGATGCGGTTGTTGACCATGGCGCCCAGGAACGGGTAGGGGCCCGGCGCGACTTTTTTCACGACCTCGGAAAGCGGGGTGCCCATCGGCACTTCGAGCCTGCCGCCGAGGTTTTCGCATATGATTTCGATGATATTCGTCATAGATTTTTGAGCTTGGAAACATGTAAAGATATGAATAATTTATAACTTTGACAAACTAAAACCTGTGTTATGAAAGGAATACTGAGGATGGGGCTGGCCGCCGTTGCGGCGCTCGCCGCGGCCTGCGCACCCCGCGAAAGGACGCTCGTATTGCTGTCGACGAACGACATGCACGCAAAGATACAGAATTTCCCGCGGCTGGCGTCGGCCGTCGAGGCGTGCCGCGATACGGCCCAACTGGTGGTGCTGGTCGATGCCGGCGACCGCTGGACGGGGAATGCCTATGTGGACATGGCGCCGACGCCCGGTATGCCGATAATCGCCCTGATGAACGAACTGGGGTATGACGTGGCGACGCTGGGCAACCATGAATTCGACCACGGGCAGGCGTTCCTGGGGCGGATGATCGACAGCATGGACTTCGAGGTGGTCTGCGCCAACGTGGTGAGTGACACCTGCACGTTTCCCCGGCTGCCGCCCTATACGGTCATCGACCGGGACGGGATCCGGATCGGGTTCGTCGGTGTGGTGACCAACTACGAGGGGCCGGGGCATCCGGCGGGCAATGAATCGAGTTTCGCGGGGCTGGAGTTTCCCGACCCGCAGGCGATGGCCCTCGAATATGCCGCGGAGCTGCGGCCGGAGTGCGACGTGCTGGTGCTCGTGTCGCATATGGGCGACGACCGCGATGCGGAACTGCTGGGCCGTGGCCCGTCGCAGTACGACGTGGTGATCGGCGGGCATACGCACGAGGAGGTCGATACGCTGATCGGCGGCACGCTGCTGACCCAGACGGGCAAAGACCTGCGGAACATCGGCGTGACGACCGTACGGATGAAGGGGAATAAGGTCGCAGGGGTCGATTACCGGATCGTCCCGCTCGCCGATTACGAGCCGGATATCCTCTACCAGAAACAGGTCGAGGCTTACTATGCCGACCCGGAGCTGAACAGACCCGTCGGGCGGTTCGGCAATGCCGCCGACAAGTGGGGGCTTGCCAACTGGATGGCTGCGGCGGTAGCCGACGAGGCCGATGCCGACGTCGGTTTCTACCACATCGGCGGCGTGCGCCTCGATTCGATCCCTGCGGGCGGGGTGAGCGCGGCGAAGGTATACGGGCTGGAGCCGTTCGGGACGCTGGTCGCCGAGATGGAGATGACGCCCGCCCAGATGCGCCGCATGATCGTGTCGAAGTACAACGACCCGGTGAACGCCAAGGAGGCGCACCGCATCGACCTGATTTCGACCACGCCCTATGTGATCGTCACCGATGCGGCGGACAACGCTCTCGACGTGCAGTTCCCGAAGCTGCGCGAGGGGCGGAAGTACAAGGTCGCCGTGAGCGACTATATCTACCGGAATTACAAGGATATGGAATATACCGGCGGGGAAATCACCGACGAGAAGGTGGCCGACATCCTGCTCGAAGAGCTCAGGGACGACAGCCCGCTGAAGATCGACAACACCCCGCGGCAGCGGGTGGTGCGCAAATAGGCGCCGCGGACGACGCCCGGAGGCTTCCGCGGGACGCAAATAACCGCCTGATTTTTTGCAGATTCGCAAAAAACCGTTACCTTTGTAGCCCTCACGTATGCGCATAAGGCGCGTAGGCGGGGGCTACGAGTTTAATTATTAATCATTTAACGAGCGATTGTATCGCAAAAAGAATTTCCATCATGGAAGAAACGAAAAATGTAGTCACGAACGAGAATTTCGACTGGAATGCGTATGAAAACGACCTGGGAGTCTATGACCATCCCAAGGAGGAGATCGCAGAGGCTTACGACAAGACGCTTTCGAACGTCAACGTCGGCGAGGTCGTGGAAGGTACCGTTACGGGCATTACCAAGCGCGAGGTTCTCGTGAACATCGGCTACAAGAGCGAGGGCGTCATTCCCGTTTCCGAATTCCGTTACAACCCCGACCTGAAGGTCGGCGACAAGATCGAGGTCTATGTCGAGTCGGCCGAGGACAAGGGCGGACAGCTGGTTCTTTCGCACAAGAAGGCACGTCAGCTCAAATCGTGGGATCGTGTGAACGAGGCCCTCGAAAAGGACGAAATCATCAAGGGTTACATCAAGTGCCGCACCAAGGGCGGTATGATCGTCGACGTATTCGGCATCGAGGCGTTCCTGCCCGGTTCGCAGATCGACGTGAAGCCCATCCGCGACTACGATGTATACGTGGACAAGACCATGGAGTTCAAGGTGGTGAAAATCAACCAGGAGTTCCGCAACGTGGTCGTTTCGCACAAGGCGCTCATCGAGGCCGAACTCGAAGCGCAGAAGCAGGTTATCATGTCGAAACTCGAGAAGGGCCAGATCCTCGAGGGTACCGTCAAGAACATCACCTCGTACGGCGTATTCGTCGACCTGGGCGGTGTGGACGGCCTGATCCATATCACCGACCTCTCGTGGGGCCGCGTGAACCACCCCGAAGAGATCGTGGCGCTCGACCAGAAGATCCAGGTCGTTATCCTCGATTTCGACGACGCCAAGAAGCGTATCGCACTGGGCCTGAAGCAGCTCACCCCGCATCCGTGGGAGGCGCTCGACCAGAATCTCAAGGTCGGCGACAAGGTCAAGGGCCGCGTGGTCGTGATGGCCGACTACGGCGCATTCGTGGAGATCGCTCCCGGTGTTGAGGGACTGATCCACGTGTCGGAGATGTCGTGGAGCCAGCACCTGCGCTCGGCGCAGGAGTTCATGAAGGTCGGCGACGAAGTCGAGGCCGTCATCTTGACGCTCGACCGCGAGGAGCGCAAGATGTCGCTGGGCATCAAGCAGCTTACGCCCGATCCCTGGGAAAATATCGAAACCAAGTATCCCGTCGGCACGAAGTGCACGGCCAAGGTGCGCAACTTTACCAACTTCGGTATCTTCGTCGAGATCGAGGAGGGTATCGACGGCCTGATCCACATTTCCGACCTGAGCTGGACGAAGAAGGTAAAGCACCCCGGCGAATTCACGTCGGTGGGCGCTGACATCGACGTCGTGGTGCTCGAGATCGACAAGGAGAACCGCCGTCTGTCGCTGGGCCACAAGCAGCTTGAGGAGAACCCCTGGAACGAGTTCGAGAACCAGTTCTCGGTAGACAGCATCCACGAGGGTACGATCACCGAGATGACCGACAAGGGCGCAGTCGTCGCACTGGGCGAGAACGTGGAGGGCTTCTGCCCCGCACGCCAGCTCACCAAAGAGGACGGCACGACGCCGAAGGTGGGCGACAAGCTCGACTTCAAGGTGCTTGAGTTCTCGAAGGCTACCAAGCGCATCACCCTTTCGCACCTGCGTACGTATGAGGAGGCCAAGCGTGCCGAAGTGGCAGCCGAGAAGGCTGAGAAGCGTGCCGCCGCCGATGCTACGAAGTCGACCGTGAAGAAGATCAACGCTTCGGTCGAGAAGACGACGCTGGGTGACATCGCAGGTCTGGCCGCGCTGAAGAGCGCCATGGAGGCTGCCGAGGCGAAGAACGCCAAGAAGGCTGCCAAGGAAGAGAAGGCCGAGGAGTAATCCCCGCACGGAGGGACGGTGCAGCCGTCCGCCGATATATCGAAAGAGCCGCAGGCGCAATGCCTGCGGTTCTTTTTTTGTGGGCGCGGGGAAAGGTGGGACAGTTGGTCGCGGTTGGGAAAAGGATTGCGGGGCGGGGTGCGGATAGACTTGGGCGAAGGATAGGCCGGGAGCGGTGAAGGACTGCGGCGGAAAATGTGGGAGAGGAGGAGCGGCGGTAGGCAGGGAAAGGAGATGGGCGGGGCCGGGGCAAGGTAAGGAGATTGGGAAAAGGCTGTGCTGAAATCGGAGGCAGGACGGGTGCAGGACGGGGAAAAGCGGGACGGAATCGGAGATGGGTCGGGAACGGGATAGGGAACGGCGGGACGGGAAACGGCGGCATGACGGGAGAGGAACAGGGTAAGGGGGACAGTATTGGAGTGACGGGAATGAGACGGTGAGAGGCGGGACGGAATCGGTGGCAGGACGGGAGCGGTAAACAATATGGGAGCAGGTGCGGCGGGTTGAGGCGGAGGGCTGGGCTTTTCGCCTCACCCCGGGAAAGTTTACCGCCGATTTCCTGGATGCGGGGCAATAACTCGGTAAATTTCGCGTCTTTTAATAAATCAATACCCGCGCCTTATGAAAAAGCTGATTTTATCCCTGTTTTCGTTGTTTGCCGTTTTCGCGGGTGTCCCGCATTGCCTGGGGAGCCCTGCTCCCGAGGAGGTTCGGGCGTCGCAGCCCGGCCGGGAGAGGCGGCACGGGGGTTACTCGAAGGACAACTGGACGGTGTATTACGAGGGCCGGAAGGTGAAGGGTGCTTCGGCATCGTCGTTCACGGATCTCGGCGGTGGGTACGGTAAGGACGCCTGGACGGTGTTCTACCGCGGCCGGAAGGTGGAAGGGGCGTCGGCCTCGTCGTTCGAGAGCCTCGGGAACGGGATGGGGAAAGACAACTGGCATACCTACCACTACGGGGAGCGGTATGACGGGAGCGCGTTGTCGGGCGAAAGGCTGGGCGGCGGTTACTCGAAGGACAGCTGGACGGTGTATTACCGCGGCCGGAAGGTGGACGGGGCGTCGGCGATGACCTTCGAGAGCCTCGGGAACGGATACGGAAAGGATGCCTGGAAGGTATTTTACAGGGGCGGAGCGGTGAAGGGCGCCTCGGCACAGACGTTCGAAGAACTCGGGGAAGGATACGGGAAAGACGCATGGAAAGTCTATTACCGGGGAAAAGAGCTGCCGGGGGCGTCGCCCGGTTCGTTCGAGGTGCCGCGCGACAGCTGGTGAGAAATGGCCGCCACCGCTATAACGGCAGTGCCCTTCCGAACGGAAAGGCACTGTTTTTGTTTCCCGCAGGGTAAACCCCGAGACGGAATGAGCAGATTCAAGCCCCACATCGCCCTGCTGATATGCAATATCGTATGGGCCATGGATTACCCGTTTTACAACATCGTATTGCCGCACTATGTCCATCCGATGGCCATGGTGGCGGGGTCGCTGGTCGTCACGGCGCTTTTTTCGCTCGTGCCGCTGCTGTGGCAGAAGGCCGAACGGGTCGCGCGCGCCGACATCCGCAAGCTGATCGGCGCCGCGCTGCTGATCGGCGTGCTGCGCAAGGTATTCATCATGTACGGGCTTTCGATGACTTCGCCCATCGACGGCTCGATCATCGACACCATCGTCCCGCTGCTGGTGCTGCTGCTCTCCGTATTGCTGGGCATGGATCGCTTCACGAAGCTCAAGGTCGCGGGGCTGCTGCTCGGCATGGCGGGCGCCGTGGCGGTGGTGCTGACGGGCGCCTCGTCGTCGCATCAGCATTCGCATGTCTGGGGCAACGTGATGATCATGCTTTGCGCCTGCGCCACGGCGCTGTACATGGTCTGGTTCAAAGCCCTGGTTGCCAGGTACCGCATCACCACCGTGCTGCGCTGGGTATATTGCGTGGCGGCCGTCGTTGCGCTGCCCTTCGGGCTGAAGGAGATCATCCACACCGACTATGCCGCCATAGCCGGCCATGCGCTTTTCCCGACGCTCTTCGTGCTGACGGTGCCGACCTACCTGCCGAACCTGATGCTGAATTATGCGCTCAAGAGTGTGCCGGCCACGGTGTCGAGCATCTATACCTACCTGCAGCCTGTGCTGGCGATCGCCATTTCGGTCGGGATGGGGCTGGACAAGCTCCATCCCGATACGGTGGTCTTCGCGCTGGTGATCTTCGTCGGCGTGGCGCTCGTGCTGCGTTCCTACTCCGTGCCGCCGCGCCATCCCGATCCGCCGGCCGCGCCGCCGCACTGACCCGGGGCGGGGAATCCGGCAGCATCGAACAGTCCGGAATGCGGGTTGGTAGGACACACGGCGTGCCCGTCCCCGAATTCGGTGGATACGAATATCTGGACGGAGTATTGCCTGAATGCAAAAAGGAGAGCCTTTGGCTCTCCTTTTTTAGGGTGCGGGTAGTTGCAGGGCGGAACCCTTGCAACCTCCTGCGGACTATTCTGCGGCGGTAACCGAGAATTTGATGACTGCCTTGACCTCCTTGTGGAGTTTGGCGGTTGCTTCGTATTCGCCGACGGTCTTGATGCCCTCTACGGCGATCAGCTTGCGGTCGAGTTCGATGCCTTTGGCAGCCAGGGCCTCGGCCAGGTCGGTGGCGGTAACCGTACCGAAGAGCTTGCCCTCCTCGGCCTTCACGGCCAGCGTGAGCGGCAGGTTGGCGATGGTCTCGGCGAGTGCCTGTGCGTCGGCAAGGATCTTGGCGTCCTTGTGGGCGCGCTGGCGGAGGTTCTCGGCGAGCACCTTCTTGGCGGATGCGGTGGCAGCCTTTGCGTAACCCTGGGGAATCAGGTAGTTGTTCGCATAACCGGGCTTTACGGTCACGATGTCGTTGGCGTAGCCCAGGTTTTCCATATCTTTGATCAGAATAACTTCCATTGTCTCTTCCTCCTTTAATTATTTCATGCAATCGGTTACGAAGGGCAGGATGGCCAGGTGGCGCGCACGCTTCACGGCCTGTGCCACCTTCTTCTGGAACTTCTGCGAAGTACCCGTCAGGCGGCGGGGAAGGATCTTACCCTGCTCGTTGAGGAATTTCTTGAGGAACTCCCCGTCCTTGTAATCCACGTATTTGATGCCGAGCTTCTTGAAGCGGCAGTATTTCTTTTTCTTGACGTCGACCGATACCGGGTTGAGGTAACGGATTTCAGACTGTGCCTTGTTCTCCTGTGCCATGGTTTACTCCTCCTGTTTGTTAGAAAGTTTTGCACGACGCTTCTCCGAGTATTCCACGGCGAACTTGTCCTGCTTGAAAGTAAGGAAACGGATGATGCGCTCATCGCGGCGGTACTGCGTTTCGAGCGTGCCTATGAGCGAGCCCTCGCCCGTGAACTCGACCAGGAAGTAAAAACCGGTGGTCTTCTTCTGAATAGGGTAGGCGAGCTTGCGAAGGCCCCACGACTCCTTGTTCACAATCTGACCGCCGTTCTCGGTGATGACACCCTGGAATTTGTCAGCGACCTCCTGCACCTGTGCATCGGACAGAACCGGCGTGACAATGAAAACGGTTTCGTAATTGTTCATAATACGTATTAAAATTAGTTAATTGCCCCTCAATGGGGTTGCAAATATACGGATTATTTGTAAAATAGCAAAGCCGCGCACCTTTTTTTCGGTTTTATCGCCGTATCTTTGAGCCGATTCCGCCGCCGGGGTCAGTCCCGGGTGTACGGACAGCGGCCGCAAAGGCGGGGAAAGTGCCGGGGCGTGTCTGCCTCCGGAGCCGGAAACGGGCGGTGCCGGCCCTCGCCCTGCTGCGGAAAAGGGGATGGAAATGGAGCCCGGAACAGGATTTGCCCCGGGTTTCGGCGGTCGGCCGGCGGCGGCCTATTGCAACTGGTCGATCACGTCGGTGATGCGCGAGAAGACCTCCTCCATCGAACCCGTGCCGTTGACCGAGGCGTATTTGCCCCGGGCGGCGTAGTAGTCCGAGACGACGGCGGTCTGCTGGCGGTAGACGTCGAGGCGGCCGCGGATCACCTCCTCGGAGGCGTCGTCGGCGCGTCCCGAATCCTTGCCGCGGAGCAGGATGCGCTGGACGAGCTCCTCTTCGGGGACGTGGATGTCGACCATGATGTCGACCTTCAGCCCGTGCCGGGCGAGGAGCTTGTCGAACTCCTCGGCCTGTACCGTGGTGCGGGGGAAGCCGTCGAAGATACAGCCCTTGGCATGTTTGTGCTGGGCGACATAGTTGGCGACCATGCCGATGACGATTTCGTCGGGGGCCAGTTTGCCAGCCTCGATGTAAGATTCCATGCTGCGTCCGAGTTCCGTGCCGCGGCGGATCTCGTCGCGGATAACCTCGCCCGTCGAGACATGCTCGATGCCGTAGTGTGCTTTGAGCCGTTGTGCCTGCGTGCCTTTGCCGCAGCCCGGTGCACCGAATAAGACGATGTTTATCATATGTAGAAGCCGAATTTGGGATTTACCGGACAAAAATACGCTAAATTTTTGGGAAAGAGTAAAGAATCCGTAATTTTGTAAAAAAATTTATAATATGGAAAAGAAACGACGCACCGAAATAGCCGAGCTGGGTGAATTCGGCCTGATAGACCTGTTGACCAAAGGGTTCGACCCGGCGGATGCTTCGACGCTCCGCGCCGCGGGCGACGATGCGGCGGTCGTCATGCCGCCGTCCGGCGAGGCGGTGCTCTGTTCGACGGACGCACTGCTGGAGGGCATAGACTTCGACCTGACCTATTTCCCCCTCAGGCACCTGGGATACAAGGCCGTGACGGTGGCCGCAAGCGATATCCTGGCGATGAACGCACTGCCCTCGCAACTGATGGTGTCGCTCGGTGTGTCGTCCAAGCTGTCGGTGGAGGCGTTGCAGGAGCTGTACGAGGGAATTGCCTTCGCATGCAGGGAGCAGGAGATCGACCTCGTGGGGGGCGATACGAAGGCTTCGATGACCGGACTGGTGCTGGGCCTCACGGCGCTGGGACATGCCCCGAATGAGAAGGTCGTGTCGCGCGGCGGCGCACAGCAGAACGACCTGATCTGTATTTCGGGCAACCTCGGTGCGGCGTACATGGGGCTGCGGCTGCTGGAGCGTGAGAAGCGGGTGCTTGCCGACGTGAAAGACCCCGAACCGAAGTTCGCAGGGTACGAATACCTGCTGGAGAAGTATCTCAAGCCGCGTCTGCGCAAGGACATTGTGGAGGCATTGGCCGAGGAGGGCATCGTACCGACGTCGATGATCGACCTTTCGGACGGGCTTTCCAGCGACCTGATGCAGATTTGCAAGGCGTCGAAATGCGGGGCCCGCATATACCTCGACCGGATGCCGATTGCAAAGCAGACCTATGCCTTGGCCGAAGAGATGAATGCCGATCCGGTCGTGGCGGCGCTCAACGGCGGTGAAGACCACGAATTGCTGTTCACGGTGCCGCTGGCGTTGCAGGAGCAGGTGATGCGCATGGGGTGCGTCGATGTCATCGGCCATATAACGCCCGAGTCGACGGGGATATACATGGTGACGCCCGACGGTTCGGACATTCGGCTGCGGGCGCAGGGGTTTCCCGAGAAGGAGTGATTCCGGGGACGGATCCGGGTTTTCCGGGAAGGAGTGAGGCTGCCGGAGGATCAGGGGATCCCCGGGAAGGGTAGTGCCGCGCGGGGATGCCCCGGCGGAGAAAAACGGAAGCCGTCCGCAGCGATGCGGACGGCTTTGTCGTACAGGCGGTATGCCGGAGCGTATGTGTGCGCTGTACTTGGGCTGGCGGGACGGTGGCTGATACCGTTGTTTTGCGCAGGGGAATAAAAAAGCTGCCACAGGGGCAGCTTCTGGCTTTGCATCCGGCCGGGGTTTAGAGTGCGTTCACGTGCAGCTGGAGGGCGCTCTTCAGGTTTGCGGCCTTGTTCTTGTGCACGATATTGTGCTTGGCGAGCTTGTCCAGCATGGTGGTTACCTTGGGAAGCAGGGCTTCGGCGGCACTCTTCTCCGAGGTGTTGCGCAGTGCTTTTACGGCATTACGTGCTGTCTTGTGGTACAGACGGTTGTGGGCACGTTTGGCCGCGGTTTGGCGAATGCGTTTTTTCGATGACTTATGGTTTGCCATAATTCTGTGTTTTTTATTTTTTACTTTTTCAGTTGCTAAATCGGTTCCAGCCGTAGCTGTGTGCGGATAGGCCTGAAGCCCGCTCCTTGAAAAGTATTCACCCGTAGAGGTCTGCCGTTTTTGCTGTCCCGGTTGCCGGTCGGGAGCCCCCCCCCGGTTCCGTGCCGCTCCGCAGCCCTCCTCGTTCGTAGCCCATAGGAGAGTCGAACTCCTCTTTCAAGAATGAAAATCTTGCGTCCTAACCGATAGACGAATGGGCCAATACCACTATCGCATACCCCCGAAAGGGTGGCTTTAGCGGTGCAAAGGTAAATAAAAAAGTGAGTTTAACAAAAAATTGGCGGAAAAATATTGGATATTCTATTTTTTTGCGAGCCGGATGGTCAGCGTCGCAGGGTCGAACGAGATGCCCGCGCCGGCGAAAAGCCGTTCGATATGGCCGCTCGCCGCCATGTCGGCCGCCGACATGCAGTGCAGTGCGGGGGTGTCGATGAGCGCTGTGGCGTCGCAGAGCCCGAGCGCCACGTCGAGGTCGTGCGTCGAGAAGAAGATGCATTTGCCCTCTTCGTGTGCCAGGCGGCGCAGCAGCGACGCCAGTTCGTAGCGGTTGGGAAGGTCGAGGAAGGCCGTGGGCTCGTCGAGCAGGATCACGGGGGTGTCCTGCGCCAGAGCGCGTGCGATCAGGATGCGCTGGCATTCGCCGTCGGACATGCGGTCCATGGTCTTGCGGGCGAACGACGACATGCCCACCAGCGAGAGCGAGCGTGACACGATGTCGCGGTCGGCCTGCTGCATGTGCCCGATCCAGTTGGTGTAGGGCGCGCGGCCCAGGGCGACGACATCCTCGCAGGCCAGGTTGGCGATGCGTATCTTGTCGGTGGTGACGAAGCTGACGGTGGAGGCGCGTTGCAGCGTGGTGAGCGCGGCGAGGGGCTTGCCGCAGAGCCGGATCTCGCCGGCGGCCGTGCCCAGCCCGGCGATCGCCCGCAGCAGGGTGCTTTTGCCCGTCCCGTTGCGGCCTATGAGCGCCGTGATCGACCCTTGCGGAAGCACGGCGTCGGCGTCGCGCAGCAGGACGCGGCGGCCGTAGGCGAGGGTGAGGCCGTGCAGCGAGATGCCCGGTGCCCCGGGTGCGGGGCCGGCGTGCGGTCGGGGGGTATGGAGGGGGTCGGCTGCCATTTTAGAAGAGGTTGCGGTTGCGGACGACGACGATGATGACCACCGGGATGCCCATCAGGGCCGTGACGGTGTTGATCGGCAGCGCCAGGGTTTTCGAAATGAGGTCGCAGACCAGCAGCAGGGCAGCGCCCGCGAGCATCGACCCCGGCATGAGGATGCGGTGGTCGGCGCTGGCGAAGAGCATGCGTGCCAGGTGCGGGACGGCCAGCCCGATGAAGCCCACGGGGCCGCAGAAGGCGGTGACGGTACCGGCCAGCAGTACGGTGGAGAGGAACAGCAGCGTACGGGTGCGTTGCACGTTGAGCCCCATCGTGCGAGCATAGTTTTCGCCCAGCAGCAGCAGGTTGAGCGGCTTGATGGCAGCGACGCTGAGCACGAGCCCCGCGGCGATGACCGGGAGCATCAGGGCGAGGTTGCCGCCCGTGACGTCGCCCAGCGACCCCATCGTCCAGATGACGAACGATTTGAGCGCCGCCTCGCTCGACAGGTATTGGAGTATCTCGACTACGGAACTGATGCCCGAGCCGAACATCATGCCCAGGATGAGGATGACCATGATGTCCTTGATGCGGCGGCTGACCGCCATCACGACCAGCAGCACGAGTGCCGCGCCGAGCCATGCCGCGCCGGCGATGCCGAGCGACTGCACGAACGAGTGCGCCGAGACGCCCAGCAGGGGAGCCCCCAGCAGGAACAGCGCTACGCCCAGCCCGGCGCCCGAGCTGATGCCCAGCACATAGGGCCCGGCCAGCGGGTTGCGGAAAAGGGTCTGCATCTGCAGGCCGCTGGCGGCGAGCGCCGCGCCGGCCAGAAGTGCCGTGACGGCTTTGAGCAGCCGTATCCGCAGGATGATGTCCCGTATGGCGGGGTCGCAGTCGCCGCCCGTGAGCGCCGCCCAGATGTCGGCGGGCGCCACGGCGACCGAGCCGACCAGGAGGTCGGCTGTGAAGAGCACCACGGTCAGGAGCGCAAGCGCCGTGAAGAGGAATGTGGTTCTGCCGGCTGCCATTTAGCGGTACTGGAATTTGAAGGAGTTTTCGTAACGTACGTCGACGGGGACGCCGTTGGCCGTGCCGAGCGTCCACCTGGGGGATTTCTTCAGGGTGTCGATGGTAGAGACTTCATAGCCCTGCCGCACCATGGCGATGCCGTCGTTGAAAGGATAGGCCTTGGTATGCCGGCAGGGGATGGCTTCGGTGCCGTTGCGGTCTGCGAAGCCGTAGAGCGAACCCCGTTTGATGACGGCGCGCCCGTCCGAGAAGTAGCGGAACCACGGTTCCGCGCCCGATGCCGCCGTTTGCAGGCAGAGCAGAGCCGACAGGAGCGTTGCGAGCCGTTTCATTATTCGAGCCGTTTATAGTAGTAGAGTTCCGCGGTGTCGGCGGCTTGGGGATTGAAGACGGCGCACAGGTCGTGCAGCACCAGGTCGGGGCGTATGACGCCCGACTCCCAGAAATCGGAGCCTCCGGCAGGGGTCTGGTGGCGGTTGTTGTTGAAGACCTGTCGGTTGCGAACGGCGGGGACGTCCGCGAACTTGGGGTTCTGGGCCGTGAGTTCGGCCAGGGTATTGCACGGGCCGACGTTGATCCACGTGTCGGCGGCCGAGGCCAGCAGGTAGGCCTCTTCGAGGTCTACGGCGACCGAGGTGTCCGAGTTGTTTTTCGTGTAGACGTATTCGCCGCCGGCGTCTTCGATCAGGCGCACCATGAAACTCCGCGACGAGGGCATGAACCAGGTGTCGCGGTAGGGCGTGTTGAGCATCACTTTGGGGCGGGAACCGCCGGCTGCCCCGGCGATTCGGGCCTTGAGCGCGTTATAGCGTGCGGCGATCCCGCGGAAAGTCTCGGCGCCCTTGTCGCGGACGTTGCACAGCTCGGCGGCCACCATCAGCCATTCGGCCTTGCCCAGAGGCGACTCTTCCATATAGTCCCCGATATATATATAAGGAATGCCCAGTTCGCGGAGTTTGCCCGTGACGACGGTGTTTTCGCCCGTCACGCCGTAGAGCAGGACGAGGTCGGGCCGCATGGAGGCCAGCAGTTCGAAGTTGAGGTTGGTGTCGTATCCCACGTCGCGCACTTCGCCGCAGTAGCGGTGTTCGTTGACGTAGGTGTTGCTGATGTAGTCGATGCCCGAAACACCGGAGATGCGCCGCACCTCGCCCAGGGCGTCGAACATGGCCACATGGCTCGAAGACATGCAGACGACGTGCCGCACGGGGGCTTTCACGACCTGGGCGTCGAGACCCGCCGGGGCTTTGGCCCCCTCGCGCAGGATGAGCAGGTGCTGCTCGACGTTGCCGGCCCCCTGCCACGGGTTGCGGACGGTGACCAGGGTCGCGACGTCCTTGTCCGAGCCGCGGATGTCGAATCCCGAAGCATATTCGGGCGTGTAGACCTCGATTGTGAAATCTGCGGCAGAGCGCGTTGCGGAGCCTCCGCAGCCGCTGGCCAGGAACCCGAAGAATACCGCTATGAGAAGTGCGAATCGTTTCATTGAGGACAAAATTAGAAAAAAATCCCGCAGAAATGTGACGATTTGTGAAAAATACACTATATTTGCACTCCGAAACGCTACGGGGTGTAGCTCAGCCCGGTTAGAGTACGCGTCTGGGGGGCGCGTGGTCGCAAGTTCGAATCTTGTCACCCCGACTAACCGAAAATCCTTGATATTCAATCGAATATCAAGGATTTTTCTTTTGTGATATATAGCCGTGAAAATGGCGGTGGTACACAAGTGGTACATAAATGGTCGCCATCGGAAATTTAGATTTGTTCTAATATGGGGTTCAATAGATCAATTGATTTTATAATGTGACCCCAACCTGCGTCAGAATAGAACCTATAACAGCCAATGATTGCATTGGCTAATTTTTCATTATCTACATATTCAATTGTAAAGGTCAATTTCGGTTTACTTGAATCTACATTATCATCTGTTAATTGTAAAGGTTGTGGTGTTCTTAAAAAACTTTGAGCAAAACAATAGAATAACTCAGCCAAACCCCATAATGAAGCCGTATGTGAAAATGGAGATTTGTTGTTAAATATGTTGACAGGAAATACAGTAGGAATAAAATCTACTAATTCCTCAATGGTCACTTGTTGGGTTATAATCTTTTGATAATATTGAGGATTGATTGTTCTTATGCATATCAACATGAATGTCAGTGAAGGGAACACATAGTGGCTACTACTACAAGAACATAACACTAAACGAGTGTGAACAAATAATTTCTCTATTTGTCGCAACGAATAGTTCTGAGCCTTTATAATTTCGGTAGCGCATCTTAAAAGACTGTCTTTATCGCCGCTTAATCCATTTCGACGCCGTTCGTCGCTCTCAAGAAATTCTTTGAAATTAAAATATTCATACAAGTATTTGCAGTATGATTCAACGTCGGGTTTCGGCAATAAATATTCAACGTCAATAAATCGGCGTAAATACTCTTCCGCATCGATACGGTCGCTGCCATAATGTCCTCGTATAGAATTGCACAACTGTTCTTTATCAATAGATAAAACAAAAACAATCCCTTTTATTGAGAAAAAATGTTTAATCTTTTCCAGAACTTCGACGGCATAGTCCGGGCGACATCTATCTAATTCATCTACGATGAAAATAAGCGGTTTATTAGGAATGGAGTTTTCAATAAAACTGGATAGTTCTTCTTTGAAAGTTACAAGTTTATTCTTTTTATTCTCATATTCAATAACCTCGGTTTTGAATATCTCTGCTCCAGCCTTGAGGGCGTCTTTTGCGGCTTCTGCTAATTCATTACCGCAATAATGTTTCACAATGCCTTTGGTTAATGTTGGAATAGTTTTGATGGCGATTTTACTCCCAATGTCCAATATTGAATTTAATGTCTTGGCTGTTTTGGAAGTCTTTAATTGCTGTAGTTCTCCCAATAACGCAATCATTGGGTCAGAGATAAAGTCATTCTCCCATGCATTAAAATAAATCGACGTTATTTCTTGTTGTTTTAAGTATGCTGCCCACATTTTCATAAACGTGGTTTTCCCAGTTCCCCATTCTCCATTAATAGACAAAACGAAGCCATCAGAATAATTTTGGACTATTTGTGTTAGTATAATAGCATTAGGCTGACGATTGAGTTTACAATTTTTGAAAGGGTCTTCACGGGGAATTTCAATGTCTGAATGTTTGAATTTCATTTTATCATAGAGTTTATTCTCAAAGATACAAAAAATCATATTACCTTATACAATCGTTCCAAACTGGCGGATAATGAATTTTATCGGGTTCGCGGTTATATGAGCTGTAATCGCGTTGCAGTATCTTCTGTTCCGACGAAATAAAACGACCTGCCAATATGTTTTGGCAGGCCTTGCAAATTTTACGCTGCCGATGACCCGATCAGCAACAGTATCAAGTAGTCGGTTTCCGCCAGTTTCGCATCCGTGCCGCAGCCCCAGACGATATTAACCTGCGGGGCAAATTCATGGATGACGGTTAAAAGGCTGCATAGGTCGTCGAAACTAATCTCCGATGTGGGATGATAACTTATTTTTACAACCACGTCGAGGTCGGCTTCGATGTGCAGGGCTTCCAATTCGGTGCGGAGTTGTTCCGCCAAGACGGGCATTGCACCCTCGACCGTAATTAGGGCACAAGAAGCCGCGCTATTCAAGATGCGGTCGCAATCGTTCCGGACGATTTGCACCATATCGTCTTCCGATGGGCTAAATTGGGTGTCAAGATAGTGTCTGATTTCTTCTTTGTTTTTCATGTGATTTTGTTTTTGGGTAATACATTCCGACTGTGAATACGCAGGTCGATTCAGCCGATATGTACTGGAGACCATCATTGCGGTTTGCTTATTTAAGCCCTATACACTGGCTTGAAATAGGTGGTTAATGAATTTATCGAGTTCCCGACTACATGGGCTGTAATCGCACCGCAGTATCTTCTGTCGGGATTTAACAAAGCGACCTGCCGGGTTGCGGCAGGTCGGGACAACTAAGAACGGTCGGGATGAAGATTCGGAAAGGATGTGGATAACAACTTATAGTTATGTACTTTATCCGCGACCAAGATTATATACGAAAGTAATTATTATTCGTCTTTTTCTGATTTACGGGTGCGATAAAAAATTAGAAGACCCAATACGACGGTTGCGGATGTTATGCCCGTTAGCATGGTTTTGTATAAACGATCTGCAAAATATCGAATTTCAGAGCGAACAGCCGCATTCGTATTTGCTACTTCTTGAAGAATTTGTGACATGATCGTATTGCGGCTTTCGTATTGGTCAGGAGAAATAGAATAGTCGGATGGCCATATGGCATCATGGGTAACATTCATAGTAACATATGGAACTATCATTAGAAATAAAATCCACAGCATAAATATGAGGGAATTTTTAGGAGCGAATTTGAAATTTAAACTATGCTTCTGATTCCCGAAATTGATTTGTTTGCTGCGCTTAACCAATGTCTCCAAATAAAAATACCACAAAAAGCCTATACTAATTACTGTGGCAAGTATCCACCAAAGCGTTTTATAATCTTCATACAAAATGGGCTCAATGTCCTTAAATCCCATTATTAAGGCAAAGAGCATAGAGATTGATATATATACGAATAGCCATTTGCTTATGGTAAGCAAAAACCCGACGGTGATATCTTCACCCCAATGATAATATTTCGATGACTTGGTTGGTTCGCTCATTTCTCGGGCGGTCTTGTGAACTGTGTGCCGATAGTTACTTTCGATATAAACACAAAGGCCAAATAGCAAAACGATTGCGAGAGTAATTAAAGTAGTCATAAAATAGTATGTCTAAAATTCGACCTCATAGAATCCTCGATAAAAATCCTTTAATTGATTCATTGTATGTTCGGATCTGTTGAATTTATTTACCGGGCATACTCCGTTATCTTGTGAAAAAATTGACATATAATAACCTGCCTCATTTTCTATCTTGACGACCATAGGATATTTTGAATCCTTGATCGTATCTCTAAATCCGAATGTTATCATCCATTCCTCTTCCACTTTACCTGCTGGGTTGCATAACAGAATCAAAGACTCGCCGGATATCTTTCCCTTAACATATACTGGTTCTGTGTAAATTTCTCTTACAATAAGAAAGATTCCTGATACGCCAGCTTCTTGAAAGATTGCAATAGGTTTGTATATGCCTTTTTGTGCGAATAATAGACGAGCCTGAACAGTTTTGATGTTTCCGCCTGGATTTACTTCAGCAGTTACTGGTAGGTCATAATATTGATTGTTGGTTGCTATTTGATAGCCTCGGGCATTATACTGAGCACTTACGTCTTTACATATCCATATTCCAATGAATAATATAATAATATGTTTATAACTCATAATATATAATATTTCTGAAAATAATTTACATTTTACTTGAAGTATTCGTTATAAATTTTTTTCAAATAATTCATTGCTCTTTCTGGGGCACTCTGTTCTTGTATTTTTTTGACACCTGTATTTACTGAAAATAATGCGTAGATGACTCCGTTTGGGCTGGATATTTCAATGTTATATGGAATGTATTGTGCCTCTTTCACACTGTTCTCAAAGCCAAATTTTAAATGTCCATTATAGCGCCAATCGAAATGAGGATGCCATCGGATTCCTATATATTCTCCATAAATTCCATCACGAGTTATAAGATTAGATGATATGTAGGAGTCGTCTAAATGCACAATGTCTTGTGTTAATATTTCTCCATTATATAAAAATTGATACATCATCATCGGAAGTCTTTTTTTATAAAAATATACTCTAAGACTTCCTTTGGTTTGTTCTCCCAATGGTGATTTTAGATATGCCGTCCCGAAATCATAATAAGAGTCATTTATGGCTACATTATAGCCTTCGATATTATACTGGGCATTTGCATCCCAGTACATTAACATTCCGATGCAAAGACAGATAAAGTGCTTCATTGTTCTTGATTTTATAAAAATAATTCTTTAATATTTCCTCCAAAGCGAAGTCGGTGTTTTCTCTCCGTTCATGTTTGTAGACGTAACTTCTCCGATCTTCTCAATTTGTAAAGCTCGGCTGTTATGTCCGAGATAATTGCCTATAGACCTTGCGATAATAATATTTCTATCTCGGATGTCGCCTTCGTCCGCATGTACAATCAGCATACGTTCGTAATAGTCTTTAAAATCTTGCGGAAAAGGATTGGTGACCCGGTGCGAGTCAAAGGTGGGTTCGGCGATGTTCTCGTAAATGTACTTGTACAACGCATCGTTACCTAATTCTTTGAGAATCGAGTAGGCTGTAATTTTCTCCATGACGGTAAGTGTTTGCGCCACCCAGCCCCGACTTGGCATGATTACAAAAAGAAAGTGTGGAGCTGCCCGGTTTATTCGAATAGAGGTTCTGGAATACCTTTGCTGAAATAAACTGACACAAGACCCCACACCTGTATAGTATGGGGATTATGATCTCGCATACCAATACAAGTGATGAGTGCCGTCGTTTACCCTCAGCAAATTGAATTTTCCAGATTCCTATTCGAGGTTAAATCGAAACACTTTCACCAATATACGCCGCTTGCGCGACAAGACAAAGGTAAAAAAATATTTCGCAATTGACGACACCCATCGGGGCCTTGTTGTGCAAATTTCGCCAAACATGCTTTCGGTATTATCTACGCAGGGATGCAGATATAATAAAAAAGCCGGAACCCCTCGATAAGGTTCCGGCTCCGCATGCGGGGCGGCGGGCTACTTAAACGTCACTCCGTGTTTCTTGCAAATCCATAGGAAGGTCTCGATTCCGATTTTCCGGCTTCGCAGACATTTGGCGAACTGCTCGTCGCATTCGGTCGGGTAATACTTCTTGGAGTGCATACTGACCAGATGGAATAACCGCAGCCCCTCCTCCTTGCCGTATTCGTGCGCCAAGGCGCATCCGATGCTGTACCAATCGTGGTAGGCATCTGTGATATCCTTCTTCTCTTTGCGGATTTTGCCGATTAATTTATAGACCTTTTTATCGAGCAGCTCCTTTTCCCGGGCCGTCCGGACTTTGGTTCTGGCCGTTCTTTCCATGAGCACGCCCCGATAAGGCTTGGCGTGCGGATTGATGTATGGGTAGGCATCGTAACTAGCTCCCCGCAAGCGACAGATGTCGCAACAACCTTGGTCGGCTACGAGCCCCGTCTTCTCGTAGACCTCCCGAACCAGCGCGTCGAACTGCGCCAGGTGCTTGTTCGGGTAAGCGATGCGGAAAATCAGGCACAGACCATTCCCGCTGATCGACATGCCTGCATAGAACAGGCAGTCGAAGGTCTTGGCGAGGAGCTTCTTCTTCTCGAACCACTCCGGCCCGAATACGCCGTTGTCCTTGTGGTCTATGTCGATACATATGAAACCGCTGTGCTGAACCAGCCCGTCACGGCTCCGGGTCTTGAATATCCCGCTGGGTGTGATGCACGGCAGGTTGCGTTTAATCCGTTGGCGGACCTTCTCGTTGGAGGTCGTGCGGAACGCGATGACTGATTCCTTGAATTTAGCAGTCTTACACCACTTCATCAGGTCGACACAGCCGAGGGGTTCTGTCGCGTAATAGTTCTCGAATACGGAGACCCTGATCGGAGGGAGTTCCGAGGGATTCGAACCGACTGTTTGTCTTTCTGTGTATCCATTGTTATATTCGTTTTCTTTCATGTTAGAATTATCTTTTAGGGGCGACCTATTCATATTGTATATCGCTGAATATTTGTAAATTGCCATTTTATTCGTCTTCAGTTTTTGTGAAAAATTCGTTAAGTTCTTCGTCGTTATTCTTTTTGGTTGCTTTCTCCTTGTACTTTTTTTGCCGTTTTCGTTCGTTGGCGTTCAGCTGGGGGCGGATTATTATGAAAATTCGCTCCTGCTCCCCTTTGAGATCCGTCGGTTCCTCGCCGTAAAAGGCATATCTCATAATCACATCATAGAGGTGTAATCTTGCCATGGGCTTCATCGAGGCCAGTGCTTCATAAAAGCTACGGTAGAAGATGAGCCCTTCACGGGGCGGAACCTCCGGGTCGAATACTGACTTGTTTATTATTTTTTCGTTTTTCATAATGAATACTTTTTTAATTGTTTTATTTTCTGAATGTTTTCCTGTTCGATCGTCGGGTGCGATTCGCTTTGCAACCAGTCGAGAATCTCCTCACGCTGAAAGTAGAGCCGCCGTCCGCCATGCTCCGGCTTGCGAAACGGAATCTTTCTATCGCTCGTAAATTTGTAAATCGTCGCCTTGCTGTATCCGGTCAGGCGCACGACCTCCTCAATGGTCATTACTTGCTCGGTCGGAGCTTGATTCGCAGTAAGGTTACCCAAGATTCGGCCGATGTCGAGAATCTCTTTCAACTGCCCCACGGTCAGCATTGCGATCGGGGTGTCGTCTGTGAATTTGTTCATATTTCTATTGAATTATATGGGTTTTCGTCTGTTTCCATCATAATGTATACTTAGTTGGACTACATATGAAAAAATCCCCTGAAATCAAACGATTTCAGGGGAGTGCCATTAAAAATATCCCTATAAGTACAAAAAACGGATCTATTTTAATATTCTGTGAAGTGATGCGAATAAATTGTCTCTGTCGGGAGCATCTTTCTCATCGAACCAGTATGCCAGTTTGCGGTTGATGCGACACAGCGATTTGTAGGTGGTTCCCTGCATGTCTCGCTGTAAGGCTGCTATGTTGAGGCGATCAATTATCATATCCGTTTGCACTCGGTAATGCAGATACCCGATGTAGAGCCAAAATCTAAAGTCTGTCTCCTTTCGAACGAAAATCGTATCTTTCAATATCGAGAATTCCTTATGGCATTTTTTGCAGTAGGCCATGTAGGGCTTCTCGTCTCGCGAATAAGAAAACCGTTTATCCCCACATGAGGGACAATAGATTCCACAACTCTTTTGATAAAATTGAAAAGCGGTTGCTTCCGTCGGGAATTTTTGTAGGAAATCACCGTATTTAATAGGCGGGGAATACATGACAAACGTAGCTTTATAAACCGAAAAAGAACGTTCTCAATTTCTTTAATCCATCCTCGTGTTTCTTTTGATTGCGAGACTTTAATTTCTGTATATTAAGTAGCTTCCATTGAATCGACGGATAATGCTGGAAATCCCGGTATTCCGATGCGTCCCAATCCGGCGTTCCGTCCTCGAATCCGAGTAGAAACGCCTTGTCAGTCGGAGTCAAATGGCTGTTGATATACTCGACCAGTCGGCGGCGGGTCGCTTCGTACTGCTCGTAGGTGAACGGTGTCGAGGACATTCCTTCGAACTGGTTGGTCAAGGCATCGCGCTGGTCGTTGAAATTGGGGTTAAGCGACTCCAAGATCGGGCGGTCGCTTCCCAGCAGGCAGAAGATGAAACCGCGCCTGATCTGGTCAAAGTCTTTGATATAATCGAGCATCAGGCTTACATCGAATAGATCGCGCGGGTGCTGGCGGTCGAGTGCCGCCGTGATCTTGCCACCGTAGAGTTGTGACAGCGGCACGATGCGGGCTTTGCAGAATACGCCGAAATCTTCTTGGGCGAGATCGCATAAGGGCAATTCGACGGGTGGCGCGATGATGCCGCGCTTCACGTCGTTTACCTCGACTTTGACGAAATGCCCGTTATGGGTGCAGATTAGTTTGTTGGGAACTTCGCGTACCGCAATGCCCGGTATTGCGGCCTCGATTTTTGCTTTAACCGCTTTCAGCCGTTCTTTGATATGGGCGAGGCTTGCTTCCCGCGGTTCGACAGGAATATAGGTCAGGTCGATGTCTACCGAATAGCGCGGCAGATTTTGCACGAACAGATTGATTGCCGTGCCGCCGTGAACGGCAAAAAATTCTTCCGCCGAAATAATCGGGATAATGCGGAGCAACAGCCGCACGCGCTCTTTGTACTCTTGGTTAATCATTTTTCAGTTCTGCCGGAATAGTGATTTGGTACTTCTTATCATAAACGCCCCCTTTGGCGATTACCCGCTTGCCGCTGCCGAGGTCTATCTTGTCGAGGTCGAGAGCCTCGAACCACGCATGACGGGCCTTTTCGGCCATAAAGAGGAACAGCCGCTTCACTTTGACGGAACGGCACTCCTCCAACAGGCGTTGTACGTCCTTCGGCGGGAGTATCGACAGCATTTCCATCACATAATAGAGGTCGGTAATGTCGTAATACTGTGGTGCGAGGTGCAGGCACTCCATAAACGCCCGTTCCGGGGTGGAGATCGGTAACTCGAAAACCCCTTGTCGGGTGGTGGTGATTCCGGTGTCGGAGCTGAATATTTCGGTGGTAAACAGCCGGAGTGTAACGCCCCAGTCGTATTTTCTGAACCAAAGCGGTAAATACTCTTTTTGCGGAGCATACAGCGAAACGGTCGGCCTGCCCATCGGGAGGTAGTGCGAATATCCGTGTATCTCCAATGCTGACATGGCTCCGATTGTCAGATGTTTGTCAGCCTGTGTGTTGAGGCTGTACATGGCTCCGTATAAGGTCGGCGTATCGCCCGTGCGGATCATTACACCTGTGCCTATGGGGGTCAGCCAAGCGGATTTTATGTAGCGGTGCTGTAAGTCGTTGGAGATGTTTTTGAGTTTCATCCAAGACGACAGATAGACTGCTCCAGGTGGGAGGGCCTGTAATAGCTGGTTTATTTTTGTTTGCGGTGTCGTACTCATAGTACAAATATACAAAAAATATTAAACTATTGTTGGCTTGCTACAAAACTTTCGCCGCCTCGTTGATCACTCCGTTGTCGAAGCTGTCGAGGTATATGTTCGTGGTTTCCAAATCGGTATGGCCGAGCATCTGTGAAATCACTTCGCGCGGAATGTTGTTGCGCTGCAAGGTCATGGCCGCCGTATGGCGCGAAACGTAGCTCGTCAGGTGGAAATCGATTCCGAGTTCCTCGGCGAGCAGGTGCAGGTACTTTTGATACTTGCTGTAACGGGCCCGAATGTGCATGTAGAGCCGCTCGCCCGTATAGCCGGAGCGGGTGACGATCGGCAGCAGAAAATCGTCCACGGTCGGCGAGGCCGCTTGTAGGCTCCCGATCAGTTGCCGGATTGCGGGCGTGATCTTGATCGAAATCGGTTTGACTCCTTTCTGCCGCTTGATCTTCTGCCGCTTGTAGACGATATAATCGCCGTCCTCCATCTGTTTGATATGGGCGGCCGTGAGCATCGCCATGTCGATGAACGAAATGCCGTAACAATAATAGGAGAATAGAAACAGCTTGCGGGCGTATTCGCATTGCGGATTGCTGGCCGTGGCGCTTTTGAGTTTCGATAACTCGGCGGCAGGCAGGTAGCGTTTGGCAGTCGCCTCTTCGAGTTTGGAGACCTCGAATCCGCCCCGTCCGAACGGATAGGTTGCTACCGAGCCGACGCCCTCCGCATTGGCCCGGTTCAGAATGGCCCGTAACGCTTTGAAATAGAATTTGCGCGTGTTGCCGCAACAGCCCCGCTTTTGAAGAAACATATCGAATCCCCGGACATAACGCAGGTCGATGTCGGAAAAGAGCCGTTGATCCAGCTTCCGGTCATAGCTTCTCAACATGTCCTGCGTCTGCTTGTAAGTCTGGGAGTTCCCGATATGCCCCGTCGCGTGCAGTTCCGCAATACGGTCGGTGAAATAGGCGTTGAACTTGCCCTGTTTGGAGGTATTCAGAAAGGCGTCCTCGAACTGGTTCAGCGTCCAGTCGATACCTTCGATCTCGAAACGTTCGACGATCTCGCGGGCGCGAACCTTATACTTCGCCAGCAGCGCATTGTCGGCCTCGCGTTGTTTGTTCTCGGCCTTCTGCTCGGCTCCTTTCAAGTTGCGCAGGATGATGAATTGCTCACCGGCCTCATCCCAATATGCGGGATCGGCGTAGAGATCGAGCGCGATATATTTGCGCCGCTTGTTCTTGGTGATACATAGCCTGACGGCGTAACGGCCGTTGCGGTCGGCCTTGTCGTGACGACGGGGAAACCGGATGGAATAAGCCATAGCTTTGCACAGTTTTTCTTCTTGATTCGCTGATAATTATCGAAATGTCATACGACAAGCGAATGAAGATACTGTCAAAGCTGGATTCGATAGATCCGGCCGAAGCACTAACCGCCTACCCGAGAATTGCAGAGTATGATGCGATTACTAAATTGCCCATTAGTCGTAGACGGGACAAAAATAATATGCCGATGAAGCGATTGCAAATATTTTTTGGTTTTAATTGTAGACCTATTAATAAATCTGTACATTGTGTTGTTACAAACAGTGGATTCGCATTTGTATAGATAAAAATATCGATATTTTGCAAAAATCTCGATATTTTATTCACTGCTCAATTTTCTCGGCATCGGTCTTGTGTCGGCGGAATGGTGCAATTACTTTGCTTAATAATTATTTGATTTGCATAATTTAAATAGAATAATTATTTTTGTGAAAATGATATTCCTATGGCGAAGATTATAAATCCATTCATCGTGACCGGAAAGATTGCTCCGGAGTATTTTTGCGATCGGGTAAGCGAGTCAGCCCGGCTTGTCAAGTCGGTTACCAACGGCAATAATTTGGTTGTCATTTCACCGCGCCGTATGGGTAAAACAGGGCTGATTCAGTTCTGTTACGACAAGCCGGAAATCGGTAAGGAGTACTACACTTTTTTCATCGATATTCTGCATACGTCGAGCCTCCGCGAATTTACCTATCTGCTCGGCCGGGAGATTTACGAAACACTCCTGCCTCGCAGTCGTAAAATGGCGACTCTTTTCATTCAGACGATTAAGTCCATCAGCGGGAAATTCGGGTTCGACCCCATCTCCAATCTTCCCGCTTTCAATGTCGAGTTAGGAGATATCGAGCGGCCCGAATATACGCTCGATGAGATTTTCCAATATTTGGCTCATGCGGACAAGCCTTGCATCGTAGCGATTGACGAGTTCCAGCAAATTGCCAAATATCCGGAGAAGAATATAGAGGCTTTGTTGCGGACTCACATCCAAAGGTCGGAGAACAGCCATTTTATCTTTGCCGGGAGCGAACGCCACATGATGCAGGAGATGTTTGCATCAGCCGCTCGGCCGTTCTACCACAGTGCCGACATGTTGGAGCTGAAAGCCATTCCTGCGGAGATTTACATTCCGTTTATCGTCGGGCATTTCGAGCGGCGCAACCGTTCGATAGCCGCTGTCGATGTGGAAAAGATTTATGCTCTTTTTCAGGGACATACCTACTATATCCAAAAAACCTTCAACGAATCGTTTGCCGATACACCCGAAGGCAACGAATGTACGTTGGAGACGATCCGGGCTGCCATCGATAATATGATTGCTTCGAACGATACGATTTTCCGGGAGATTCTGTCGAACGTTCCCGAAAAGCAGAAGGAGTTGCTTTATGCCATCGCCAGGGAGGGCGAAGCCGAGCGTATTACATCTGCCGATTTCATCAAACGGCACAGTCTTACTTCAGCCAGTTCGGTACAGTCGGCCGCAAAGAAATTGCTCGAAAAGGATCTTATCACCGAGATTAACAAGGTCTTTTCCGTAACAGACCGATTATTTGCCATGTGGATAAATAAATTATATGGGAAAAATCCGGATTTTTAATGTCGCTGCTCGGTATAATGTGATTTTTATAGATTGGTATTTGGCCGTAAATCGGCTGAAATAGTTACCTTTGTTACGAAGTATGCCGAAACTCTATATCATAGCGGGTTGTAACGGTGCAGGGAAAACGACTGCATCCTATACCGTGCTGCCCGAAATGTTGGGATGCCGGGAGTTCGTCAATGCCGACGAAATAGCAAAGGGGTTGTCGCCGTTCAATCCCGAAAGCGTGGCGATCGAGGCAGGACGGCTGATGTTGCAACGAATGGACGATCTTTTGTCCGAAGGCGAGGATTTTGCGTTTGAAACGACGTTGGCGACCCGCTCCTATGTGAAATTCGTGGAGCGGGCGCAGGCGAAAGGCTATTTTGTGACGTTGCTCTACTTTTGGTTGCCGACATCCGAACAGGCCATCGAGCGTGTTGCAACACGAGTAAGCGAGGGCGGGCACAATATTCCGTCGGATGTGATTCGGCGGCGTTATGCGAACGGCATCAGGAATTTAACGACCCTCTATACCCCGATTTGCGATTTTTGGACAATCTACGACAACAGTTCGGCAGATGAAGAGATTAAAATAGTTGCGTCGGGTGAGAAAAACATAACAATTCATATTGAAGACGCGTTATCCTATAAACTGATTGCGAATTATGAGCGAGATTGAAATCAAACAAATGCAGGAAAAAATCAACGCAGGCATTTTGCTCGCCCGTAAGCGTCTGATTGAAAAGACCAAGAAGGAGGACGGCGAACTGGTCGTCGTGCGCGACGGAAAGGTCGTGCGCATCAAGGCCCGTGATCTGAAATAGGAATCTTGGGTCGGTTGTCCGAATGAATAATCCCCGGCATTTTCGGATGTCGGGGATTCACTTTTCAATTTTGATCGGGTAGGGAACGATGCGTGGAACACAGGTGGAACACGCGAAATCGAAATAGATGGTGATAACGGTAAATTGCAACTCGTTGAAAGAGATGAAAATCCGTTGAAATATAGTTCGTTAAATTTATTAGAAAAAGTAAAATTTAATTCTGGGGGGCGCGTGGTCGCAAGTTCGAATCTTGTCACCCCGACTTTTCGAAAAGCCTTGATAATCTGATGATTGTCGAGGCTTTCTTGTTTTTGTATCTGTTCGTACGGGTAGGGCTGTGCGGGCGGGGGAATACGATTCTGCGGGGAAAATACGTTCTTATATACAAGGGCGGAAGATGCGGGCGGTGCGGGAACCCCGGCTGACCGCAGACGGGAAATGTCAATTTTTTTACTATCTTTGTGACGGATTCCGTATGGCGGCCGTCGTTTTTTTGCTGTGAGGCCGCCGATTCTTGCCGGCTCGCCTGTGGGCGGCAGTTTTTGATATTTGCCCGGAGGAATGCCCTTTTCCCGGGAATATCGTCCGAATGCGGAGGAATTTGCAGGGGAGCCTGCGGTTCCGGGTGTATCTGTGATTTTATTGCGCCGTGCCCTTTTTATCGTACGCTGACGACCGTACCGGGGACATTGCCGCCCGCATCCGAAAATTATAACGAAAAAATAAACGATAGTGCTTATGAAACAAAGGAAAATGCTTTCATTCACGCTTTACCAGCTCGGGCTGTTTTTCCGCCAGGAGCTGCCGGGACTTGTTGCCCAGGCCGATGCGAGCCGCGATGCCGGGGAGTTCCGGGCCCGGCTCGAAGAGTTCGTCGCCCGGCATGCGGCGGCGCAGGGCGAGGCGGCGGAACAGATCCGCCTGCTGATCGGCTACGACGGGCGGGAGGTGAGCGAACTTTCGACCGGTGAGCAGATGCCCGTGCGGACGCTGGAATTGCTGTGGCAGTTCCTCACGGGGCGGCTGGAGAACCCCGAGATGCGTTGCGACCTGTTCATCGACCTGTTTTTCCAGTTCAAGCGCCTTGAGGGGCTGGAGTTGCAGCCGCTCACGCCGCAGCGCGTCCGCACCCGCAGCGATCGCTGGCCGACGGGGCTCGATCCCGAGGTGGTGGAGGTGCGCGCCCGGAACAGGGAGCGTATGCTCCACCTCTTGGTGCAGAAGATCGAGAACCGCAAGTCGACCCCATCGCGTTTCCGTTTCGAGGAGGGGATGTCCTACGAGGATAAATACCGTCAGGTAAGCGTCTGGTGGGATGACTTTCGGTTCCACCTGGCGATGGCCGTGAAGAGCCCTTCGGAGTTGAATCGGTTTCTGGGTAACTCGCTCTCGGCGGAGACCATGTACCTGCTGTCGAAGGCCCGCAAAAAGGGGATGCCGTTCTTCGCCACGCCCTATTACCTCTCGCTGCTGGACATCACCGGCAAAGCGTACGACGACGAGACGATACGCAGTTATATCCTCTATTCGCCGCAGCTGGTCGAGACCTACGGGAATATCCGCGCCTGGGAGAAGGAGGACGTCGTCGAGGCCGGAAAACCCAATGCGGCCGGGTGGCTGCTGCCCGACGGGCACAATATCCACCGCCGTTATCCCGAAGTGGCGATCCTGATCCCCGATACGATGGGACGTGCCTGCGGCGGGTTGTGCGCCTCGTGCCAGCGGATGTACGACTTCCAGAGCGAACGGCTCAATTTCGAGTTCGAGAGCCTGCGCCCCAAGGAGAGCTGGGATCACAAACTGCGCCGCCTGATGGCTTATTTCGAGGAGGACACGCAGCTGCGCGACATCCTCATCACGGGCGGCGACGCCCTGATGAGCCAGAACAAGACGCTGCGCAATATCCTCGAGGCGGTCTACCGCATGGCCTGCCGCAAGCGCAAGGCCAACCAGGCGCGTCCCGACGGTGAAAAATATGCCGAGTTGCAACGCGTGCGGCTGGGGTCGCGCCTGCCGGCTTACCTGCCGATGCGCATCGACGACCAGCTGGTGGAGGTGCTGAAGGAGTTCCGGGAGAAGGCCTCGGCCGTCGGCGTGAAGCAGTTCGTCATCCAGACGCATTTCCAGTCGCCGCTGGAGGTGACGCCCGAGGCGCGGGAGGCTATCCGGAAGATACTTTCCGCCGGGTGGCTCATCACCAACCAGCTGGTATATACCGTCGCGGCATCGCGCCGCGGGCATACCACCCGCCTGAGGCAGGTGCTCAACTCGCTGGGCGTGGTCTGTTACTATACCTTCTCGGTGAAGGGCTTCGGCGAAAACTACGCCGTCTTCACGCCCAACAGCCGTTCGATGCAGGAGCAGCAGGAAGAGAAGCTCTTCGGGCGGATGACCGAGGAGCAGACCGCGGAACTGGATGCGGCGCTGACCGGCGAGGGCGACACGGCCGGGCGCATCCGCCGCTTCATGAAGAAACACCGGCTGCCGTTCCTGGCCACCGACCGCAGTGTGCTGAACCTGCCGGCCATCGGCAAGAGCATGACCTTCCGGCTGGTGGGCATCACGGCCGAGGGGAAGCGTATCCTGCGCTTCGACCACGACCGTACGCGCCGCCACAGCCCGATCATCGACCGTATGGGCGAGATCTACATCGTGGAGAACAAGTCGGTGGCCGCCTATCTGCGCCAGTTGGAGAAGATGGGCGAGGACGCGGAGGATTACGCCAGCATCTGGGGTTACACGCACGGTCAGACCGAGCCGCGTTTCGGGCTGTACGTCTACCCCGACTTCCCGTTCGGGGTGACCGACCGGGTGAGCAATCTGGAGCTGGAGTAGTTGCCGATGGAAAAAGCGGGGCCCGGCCGGATACGCTCCGCCGGGCCTCGATATATTTGGATATATCAGAAATTCTTATTATCTTTGTGTAAAGTATAACAGGGCCGGTCGAAGAAGGATCACTGACAAGGATCGGGCCGGAAGAACAGCACCCGAATTATGAAACCGTCCGAACGATTGCAGTCGCTCGATGCCCTGAGGGGGTTCGACATGCTCTTTATCATGGGGTTCGCCTCGCTCGTCGTCGCCGTGTGCGGCCTGTGGCCCAACGCTGTGACCGACAGCATTGCCAGCCAGATGGGGCATGCCAGCTGGGACGGCTTCACCCACCACGATACGATCTTTCCGCTGTTCCTCTTCATTGCCGGGGTGAGCTTCCCCTTTTCGCTTTCCAAGCAGCGTTCGCTGGGGTTGTCGACCGGGACGATCTATGCAAAGATCGTCCGCCGCGCGCTGACGCTGGTGTTGCTGGGGGTGGTTTACAACGGGTTGTTCAGGCTCGATTTCGAAAACCTGCGTATTGCCAGCGTACTGGGGCGTATCGGCCTTGCATGGGGCATAGCCGCGGTGCTGTACCTCAATTTCGGGGTGAAGGCGCGCATTGCGATCGCTGCAGCCATACTGGTCGGTTACGGCCTGTTGTCGGCGCTGGTGGCGGCACCCGACGTCGCGGGCGCAGGGCCATTGACCCGGGAGGGGTGCCTGGCAGGGTATGTCGACCGGCTGCTGTTGCCGGGTAAGCTGTACGGCAAGACATTCGACCCCGAGGGGCTGCTGAGTACGGTGCCCGCCGTGGTGACGGCCATGCTGGGCATGTTTACGGGGGAATTCGTGCGGCGGCAGGACTTGTCGGGCGGCCGCAAGGCGTCGTGGATGATTGCGGCGGCCGTGGCGCTGCTGGTCGCAGGGCTGGCTTTCAACGGGGTGGTGCCTGTGAACAAATCGCTGTGGTCGAGTACGTTCGTATGTGTCGTGGCTGCCTATTCGCTGGCGATGTTCGCCCTGTTCTACTACCTGATCGATGTCAGGGGATGGCGCCGCTGGACGCTCTTCTTCCGCGTCGTGGGACTCAATTCGATCACGATCTATCTGGCCCAGCGTATCGTGGGCTTCGGGCGCATATCCGATTTCTTCCTCGGGGGCGTGGCGTCGAAATGCCCGGAGGCGCTTGCCGCCGTGGTCGACAGTGCCGGCTATGTGGCCGTCTGCTGGCTGTTTCTCTATTTCCTTTACAGAAAGAACGTCTTTCTGAAGGTGTAGCCTGCGGATTCCGTCAGGTGCTGCGCGCAGGCGCGGCTGGCGCGGAGTTTGCTTCACGCCCAACCGATTGTATAATAAAAAATCATTGCTATGAATAAGACGATTCACCGCGCACAGACGCGCGGACACGCCAACCATGGTTGGCTCGATACCTACCATACGTTCAGTTTTGCCGGATATTACGACCCCCGGCGAATCCATTTCGGCGCCCTGCGGGTGCTCAACGACGATACGGTCGCCCCGGGCGAAGGATTCGGGACGCATCCCCACGATAACATGGAGATCGTGTCGATTGCGCTCGAAGGTGCGCTCCGGCACGGCGACAGCATGGGGAACATGCAGGAGCTGCGCCCGGGCGAGATCCAAGTCATGTCGGCCGGGACGGGCATTACGCACAGCGAAATGAACGCCAGCGACACGGAGCCCGTGAAATTCCTGCAGATATGGGTGTTGACCGATGCGGAGAACCATACGCCGCGTTACAACCAGATCCGGCTGGCGCCGGCAAAGCGTAACGAATTGAGGACGATCGTGGCCCCCGAAGGCCGCGGTGGCGAAAACACGGGCTGGCTCCATCAGGATGCCTGGTTCTCGACGCTCGACCTGGACAAGGGGCATGACGTTGAATACCGGATGCATACGCCCGGGAACGGGGCCTATGTCTTCGTGATCGAAGGGCTGGTCGAGGTGGACGGCGAAGTGCTCGGCCGCCGCGACGGCATGGGGGCCTGGGATACCGACGGCTTCGGGATCAGGGCTTCGGCCGACGCCCAGGTGCTGGTCATCGAGGTGCCGATGCGTTAACGGGCGGATATATAGGTGAAAGCCTGCTGGAAATCAGCAGGCTTTTTTTTATTGCTGCCGTGCCGCACCGGCCGGGCGGAAACGGAAATCCCCTTCCGCCCGGCCGAAGACTGTGTATTTTTCGTATCTTTGTTTGCCGGTTCCGGCAAAATATCGTTGAATTCGTAAATGAGATACGCTATGAAAAATTATTTCGTCGCACTCGCCTTCATGGCGGTGTTACTGCCTGTGGCCTGTGCCTGCGGCACGCCCGAACCCGCCCGCAGCGGGGACGGGGATCCCCTGCCCGGGAACCCCGGGGCAAAGAGCTACAAGAACCCGGTTTTCAGGGAATTCCTCGTGGCCGACCCCACGGTAATACGCGCCGAGGACGGGAATTTCTACCTCTATGCGACCGAGAGCGGAAAGAACAACATCCCCATCCTGCGCTCGTCCGACCTGATGAACTGGACGAAGGTCGGCGAGGTCTTTACGGCGGAGAACCATCCGCAGATAACCGACAAGGCCGGGGCCAACCTCTGGGCGCCGGACATCAACAAGATCGGCGACAGGTATGTGCTGTATTATTCCCAGCCGGGGGAGAACAACAAGCACGCCATCGGCGTGGCGTCGGGCCCCTCGCCTGTCGGGCCCTTTACCGACCACGGGAAACTGATCGGCAGCGACGAGATCGGGGTCGATATTTCGATCGACCAGTTTTACATCGAGGAGGACGGGCACAAGTACATGTTCTGGGGAAGTTTCCGGGGCATCTGGGCGATTGAACTTGCGGACGACGGGTTATCGCTCAAACCCGGGGCCGGAAAGCGTAAGATCGCCGGCGACCAGTACGAGGGCACCTACATCCACAAGCGGGACGGATACTATTACCTGATCGTCTCGACGGGCGATTTCATGAAGGATTACCATGTGGTCGTCGGCCGCAGCCGGTCGCTGATGGGGCCTTATGTCGATCGTGCGGGGCGCGACATGCTCGGCGTGCACCACGAACTGGTCGTGGGCAACGGCAACGGGTTTGTCGCCCCGGGGCACAATGCGGAATTCGTTACCGATGATAAGGGGCAGGACTGGATGCTGTACCATACCCGGCTCGAGGTGGGCGGGCCGCGTTACCTGATTCTCGACCGGATAGAATGGAATGACGGGTGGCCCGAGGTGCGCGGGCACGTACCCGCCCGGAGTGCCGAAGCTCCCGTTTTCGAGTAGCCCGGCTGGCAGGCCGTGCGATGTCCGTGCATGCGGCGTCCATGCCTGTGACCTGTCTGCGCCGTCCGTACCTGCGACCTGCCTGCGGCATCGCGGTTGACGCGGCCGGGGCGGGCGTATTGCCGGCAGGAAGAGAGAATCCCGGCGGGATCCCACATGGGTTCCTGTCGGGATTTTTACGGATCGGACAGCCCCCCCCCGGATCAGAACTCCGAGGTGAAGTGGAAGCGGATGTCCTTGAAATTCTCCTGCGCCAGCGCCAGCCCGTAGCTCGTGTCGGCGAGGAAGACGTCGCGGCCGTGCTTGTCGACGGCCATGTTGGTGTGCTTGCGGCGCTTGAAATCGGCCAGCTGGGCGGCGTTGTCGCTCTCGATCCAGCAGGCTTTGTAGATCGAGATCGGCTCCCAGCGGCAGGCGGCGTTGTATTCGTGTTCGAGTCGGTACTGGATGACTTCGAACTGGAGTGCCCCGACCGTGCCGATGATCTTGCGGCCGTTGAGCGAGGATACGAACAGCTGCGCCACGCCTTCGTCCATCAGCTGGTCGACGCCCTTGGCGAGCTGCTTGAATTTCAGCGGGTCGGCGTTCTCGATGTAGCGGAACTGCTCGGGGGCGAACGACGGGATGCCCGTGAATTTGAGCTTCTCGCCCTCGGTGAAGGTGTCGCCGATCTTGAAGTTGCCCGTGTCGTGCAGGCCGACGATGTCGCCCGGGTAGGCGAAGTCGATGACCGATTTCTTTTCGGCCATGAAGGCCGTCGGCGAGGAGAACTTGAGCTGCTTGCCGCTGCGCACGTGCAGGTAGTTATGGTTGCGCTCGAACGTCCCGGAGCAGATTTTCAGGAAGGCGATGCGGTCGCGGTGGTTGGGATCCATGTTGGCGTGGATCTTGAACACGAAGCCCGTCATCTTCGGCTCGGCGGGCTCCACGGTGCGGGTCGCGGTGGGCGCCGGGCGCGGCGAGGGGGCGATGCGGACGAAGCATTCGAGCAGTTCGCGCACGCCGAAGTTGTTGACCGCCGAGCCGAAGAACACGGGGGCCAGCTCGCCGCGCAGGTAGGCCTCGCGGTCGAACTCGTCGTAGACGCCTTCGACCAGCTCGACGTCCGAGCGCAGCTGCCCGGCGAATTTCCCGCCGATGTAGCTGTCCAGCTCCGGCGACGCGAGGTCGGAAATCTCGGCGGTCTGGGCGTCGGCGGTGAGTTTTTCGTCCGACGTAAAAAGCGAGAGGTTCTTTTCGTAGAGGTTGTAGACCCCGCGGAACGTGGGGCCGTTCGAAATGGGGAAGGCCAGCGGCCGCACGCGGATGCGCAGTTCCTTTTCCACCTCGTCCAGCAGGTCGAAAGGCTCCTTGGAGGGGCGGTCGAGTTTGTTGATGAAGACGATCACCGGCGTCGAACGCATACGGCACACCTCCATCAGTTTGCGGGTTTGCGACTCGACGCCCTTGGCACCGTCGATGACGATGATGACCGAATCGACGGCCGTCAGCGTGCGGTAGGTGTCTTCGGCGAAGTCCTCGTGGCCCGGGGTGTCGAGGATGTTGATCTTGGTGCCCTTGTATTCGAAGCCCATCACGGCCGTGGCGACCGAGATGCCGCGCTGGCGCTCGATCTCCATGAAGTCCGACGTGGCGCCTTTCTTGATCTTGTTGCTTTTGACCGCCCCGGCGACGTGGATGGCACCGCCGAAGAGCAGCAGCTTCTCGGTGAGGGTGGTTTTACCCGCGTCGGGGTGGGCGATGACCGCGAAGGTGCGGCGGCGTGTGATTTCTTCCTGTAATGTCATGTATTTGTTCGAATGTTTCTGCCGGGATCCGGCGCAGCCGGTGCCGGCGACTGCTGTTGCCACGGCTTCGGGCCGTGTTTGCAAGCCTGGCCCGCCCCAAATCCCTCCCGGGGGAGAGGCTTGTCGCATGCGGCCGGAATATCCCGGTAATTTTAAACCTTTGTTATTCTTTCGGGTAGTCGGCGTTGTAGTGGCAGCCGACCGACTCCTTGATCTCGCGGCCCTGTTTGATTACCAGGTAGGCTACGGCGATCATGTTGCGCAGCTCGCACAATTCGCGGTTGGGCTTGGTCTTGTTATAGAGCTCCTCGGTCTCTTGCCAGAGTATCTCGAGGCGGCGCATGGCGCGTTTGAGCGAGAGGTTCGAGCGGACGATGCCCACGTAGTTGGACAGGATGGTCTGCATCTCGCGCTTGGACTGGATGATCATCAGCATCTCCTCGGTGTGCTGCGTGCCTTCGAAGTCCCAGTCGGGGATGCCCTCCTGGATGTCGACCTTGGGGAGCAGCGACGCAGCGTGGCGTGCGGCCTGGTCGGCATAGACCACCGCTTCGATCAGCGAGTTGGAAGCGAGGCGGTTGGCTCCGTGCAGCCCCGTGCAGGAGGTTTCGCCCAGCGCGTAGAGGTGCCTGATCGAGGTCTCGCCGTTGGTGTCGACTTTCACCCCGCCGCAGCAGTAATGCGCCGCGGGCGTCACGGGAATCCAGTCGCGGGTGATGTCGATGCCGATCGAAAGGCATTTTTCGTAGATGTTGGGGAAGTGACTGCGGATGGCTCCGGGGTCTTTGTGCGTGACGTCGAGGTAGACGAAGTCCGAGCCCCGCTTGGTCATTTCGCGGTAGATGGCGCGGGCCACCACGTCGCGCGGCGCCAGCGATTTCATCGGGTGGTATTTGTCCATGAACTCCTCGCCGGAAGGCAGGCGCAGGATGGCGCCGAAACCGCGCATGGCTTCCGTAATGAGGAAGTTGGGTTTCTCGCCGGGGTTGTAGAGCGTCGTGGGGTGGAACTGGATGAACTCCATGTTCTCGGTGATGGCCTTGGCGCGGTGGCACATGGCGATGCCGTCGCCCGTGGCGACGACCGGGTTGGAGGTCGTGGAGTAGATATTGCCGCAGCCGCCCGTGGCGACGACGGTGAACTTGGCGAGCATGGTCTCGATCTCGTTGGTGGCGAGGTTGAGCACATAGGCGCCGAAGCAGGCCAGCCCGCGCGTATGGCGCGTGACGAATTCGCCCAGGTGGTGCTGCGTCAAGAGGTCGATGGCGAAATGGTGTTCCAGCACCGTGATGCCGGGGTGCCGGCGAACCGACTCGACCAGCGCCCGTTCGATCTCGGCGCCCGTGAGGTCTTCGTGGTGGAGGATGCGGGGTTCGGTATGCCCGCCCTCGCGGTTCAACTCGAAACGTCCGTCGGGAGTCCTGTCGAAGCGCGTGCCCCATTCGATCAGGTCGCGGATCAGCTCCGGGGCCCGGCGCACGACCAGTCCGACGGCCTCTTCGTCGCATTTGCCGGCTCCGCAGACCAGGGTGTCATGGATATGTTTTTCGAATGTGTCGGGGGCGTAGGTCACCGAGCAGATGCCGCCTTGTGCAAAGTTGGTATTGCACTCGTTCATTTCGCCCTTCGTGACGATCGTGACATGCCCGTGGGCCGCGGCCTTGAGCGCGAACGAAAGGCCCGCTGCGCCGGAACCGATAACCAGAAAGTCGGTTTTCATAGTTTGTGAGCAATTATGCGACGCAAAGTTATAAAAAATGCCCGGTAATCGGGCCTTCCGCCGGGAAAAACCTGTGCAAAAACAGGGCGATCCGCTGTGGATGCCCGTTTCTGTCGGCTATATTTCCCTCCGCAGCGGGCCATCTCCGGATTTTTTCCTACTTTTGTCACGATACAACCCTGATTATTCTATGAAAAAATTGCTACTGGCCTTTGCCGCAGGCGTGTGTCTGTCCGCCTGCGCCACCCACGATCCAAAAATCTCGATCGTACCTTATCCCAACCACCTCGAACCCGGGCACGGGACGTTCGCCGTCAAGGGCGAAGGCGTCGTGTGCGACAGCCGTGCCGACGAGCGGACGCAGCGCGCCGTGGCGGAATTCGCCGCGCAGCTGGCGAAAACCTCCGGCGGGGAGAACCCCGTGACCGTCGCCGACGAGCTTCCCGCCTCGGGCATCCGCTTCGTCCTCGACCAAACGCTGCCGGAAGAGGGGTACCGGCTCGATGTCACCCCGAAGGGCGTCGAAGTCCGTGCGTCGCGTTTCCCCGGCTTTTTCTACGCCGTGCAGAGCCTGCGGCAGATGCTGCCCGCGGCGGTTTACGGGACGGAGCCTGCGCCCGGCGAGGAGTGGGTGCTGCCGTGTGTGAGCATCGAGGATGCCCCGCGTTTCGCTTACCGGGGCATGCACCTCGACGTGGCGCGCCATTTCTTTTCGGTCGAAGAGGTGAAACGCTACCTCGACATGATGGCGATCCACAAGCTCAACCGCTTCCACTGGCACCTGACCGACGACCAGGGGTGGCGCATCGAGATCAAAAAGTACCCCGAGCTGACGACCGTGGGCAGCATCCGCAAGAAAACCATGATCCGCAAGGAGTGGGACAACTACGACAATACGCCCTACGGCGGTTATTATACGCAGGACGAGATCCGCGACATCGTGGCGTATGCGGCCGACCGCGCCATTACGGTGATCCCGGAGATTGACCTGCCGGGCCATATGCTTTCGGCGCTGACCGCCTACCCCGAGTTAGGCTGTACGGGCGGCCCGTACGAGGTGTGGGGACGCTGGGGCGTGGCCGAGGACGTGCTGTGCCCCGGGCAGGAGAAGACCTTCGAATTCCTGGAGGACGTGTTGGACGAGGTGGTCGGCCTGTTCCCGTCGGAGCTGATCCATATCGGCGGCGACGAGTGCCCGAAGGTGCGCTGGGAGAAGTGCCCCCGCTGCCAGGCGCGTATCCGCCAGTTAGGGCTCAGGGACAAGGACGGCTATACGGCCGAACACTACCTGCAGGGGTACGTGACCGACCGCATCGGGAAATACCTGGCCGAACGCGGCCGGCGCATCATCGGCTGGGACGAGATACTCGAAGGACAGGCGCCGTCGGACGCCATCGTCATGTCGTGGCGCGGCAGCGCGGGCGGCATCAAGGCCGCGAAGCTCGGCCACGACGTGATCATGACCCCCAATTCGCATTTCTATTTCGACTACTACCAGTCGCCCGACGCCGATGCCGAACCCTTCGGGATCGGGGGCTGCGTGACCATCGACAAAGTCTATTCGTTCGACCCGATGGCCGATCTGACACCCGGGCAGCAGGCGCATATCCTCGGCGTGCAGGCAAACCTCTGGACGGAGTACATCGCTTCTGACGACCACCTGGAGTACATGCTCCTGCCCCGTCTGGCGGCGCTGAGCGAGGTGCAGTGGTGCCAGTCCGGGGTGAAGGACTGGGTGCGTTTCCGCGACGGGTTCCGCATGGACAGGATTTATTCGCAGATGGGGTACGCATTCGCCAAACATATCTTCGGTATCAAGGGATCGTATGCCGTAGACCCGCAGAAGGGCGCCGTGGTGATGACCCTCACCACGCAGGGCGACGCTCCGATCCACTATACGCTCGACGGCTCGGAACCCACGGCCGCCAGCCCGCGTTACACGGGGCCGGTCGAGATCGGCAAGAGCGCCCGCTTCAGGGCGACGGCATTGCGCGAGGGCGGCGAGAACGCTTCCTATTCGCGGGAGTTCGCATTCAGCAAGTCGACGGGGCGCCCTGCGGTGCTCAATACCAAGCCCAACGACAGCTATACCTTCGAAGGGGCTTCGCTGCTGGTCGACGGTTACCACAGCCGCCCGGTCTTTACGAGCGGTGCCTGGCTGGGGTATCTGGACGAGCCGCTCGACGTGACCATCGACATGGGCGGGGAGCAGTCCTATCGGTCGGTGGAGCTGGAGACGCTCGCCGAGAAGGGCGACTGGATATTCCCGCCCTCGTCGGTTACGGTGTGGGTTTCGGACAACGGGACGGATTTTACCGAGGTGGCCTCGGTCACGGTGCCCGAAGCGAAAGCCGGGGATGCCGACGGCATCGGGCGTTACCGGATGCAGTTCCCCGAAACGTCGGCCCGTTACCTGAAGGTGGTCGCGCAGAATGCCGCTGCGATCCCGGCCTGGCACCCGGGCGCCGGCAGCAAGGGATTCCTGTTCGTGGACGAGATCGTGGTGGAATAATCGCGACGGGTGCCCGCCGCAGTGTCCGGGACATTCGGGGCGTACCTGTGTGGCCTTCGGGGCGTTGCCCGGGTGGCCGGCAGGACGGATAGCCCGGGCGTTTGGATAAGTTTCGGCAGGGGCCGTGCGGTATTTTCGTACGGTTCCTGTCGTTTTGCAAGGGCGGTTTTTCGGGCGCAGGTGTCCGTCCGATTTAAAAAAAACGTACATTTGTGCCCATGATTGAACGACATATCGACATAAACCGATTCGACTACGACCTGCCCGACGGGCGGATCGCCAAATTCCCGCTTGCGGAGCGGAGCTCTTCGAAGCTGCTCGTGTACCGTGGCGGGGAGATCTCGGAGGCGCATTTCGCCGACATGGGCGACGTGCTGCCCGCCGGCCAGCTGCTGGTATTCAACAACACGAAGGTGATCCGGGCGCGGATTATCATGCACAAGCCTTCGGGGGCGCGGATCGAGGTTTTCTGCCTCGAGCCCCACGACCCGGCCGACTACGAGCGGGCGTTTGCCGTCACGGGAACCTGCCAATGGTCGTGCATCGTGGGCAACCTCAAGAAATGGAAGGAGGGCTATGTGGAGATCAATTTCGAGCATGAAGGCCGTCCGGAGCACCTGCGGGCATGGATTGCCGAGAACCACGGCCGCGAGCACGTCGTGCGTTTCGAGTGGTCGGCAGCGATGACCTTCGGACAGCTGCTCGAGTACCTCGGCCGGATTCCGATCCCGCCCTACCTGAACCGCGAGTGCGAGCTGATCGACTATACGCGCTACCAGACCGTCTATTCGAAATTCGAGGGGTCGGTGGCGGCGCCTACGGCGGGGCTGCACTTTACCCCGGAGCTGATCGAGGGGATGAAGGCGCGCGGCTTCGGGTTCGAGGAGGTGACGCTGCACGTCGGGGCGGGGACGTTCCTGCCCGTGAAGGACGAGGACGCCGCGAAGCATCCGATGCACACCGAGCATTTCGAGGTGCGGCGTGCGACCATCGTGGCGCTGCTCGCCAAGCCGGGCGCGGTCACGGCCGTGGGGACGACCTCGGTACGGACGCTCGAATCGCTTCCGGCGCTGGCGTGGCGTATCCACACGGGGGTTCCGATCGACGGCCCGGGCCCCGTGGGGCAGTGGGAGTTGTACGACATTCCGGCGGATTACACGGGGCGCGATGCGCTGGAGGAGCTGCTCGCTTATATGGATGCGAGGGGGCTCGACCGGATCAAGGCCGCGACGCAGATCATGATCGCGCCGCTGGGGTACGAGTTCCGCATCGTGCGCAACATCATCACCAATTTCCACCAGCCGAAGTCGACGCTGCTGCTGCTGGTCTCGGCATTCGCGGGCGAAGACTGGCGGCGCATTTACGACTATGCGCTCTCGCATGATTTCCGTTTCCTGAGCTACGGCGACTCGTCGGTGCTGATGCGCTGACGGGACGGGTGCAGGACAGGGGCGGACGGATATACGAAAACAGCAAATCGGAGAATCATATGGCAATAGAACGGGTCAGGGCTTATCTGGAACAATACGGCGCTGCGGACAGGGTGCTGGAGTTCGGCGTGTCGAGCGCTACGGTCGAGCTGGCGGCGAAGGCACTGGGGTGCGAACCCGGCCGGATCGCCAAATCCCTGTCGTTCGGCGTCGGGGAGGGGTATATCGTGATCGTGACGGCCGGCGACTGTAAGATCGACAACGCGAAATACAAGGCGAAATTCCATGCCAAGGCCCGGATGCTGACCCCGCCGGAGGTGGAGGAGCATATCGGCCATGCCGTGGGCGGAGTCTGCCCGTTCGGGGTGAACGACGGGGTGGCGGTCTATCTGGACGAATCCCTCCGGAGGTTCGGAACCGTCTTCCCGGCATGCGGGAGCAGCAACAGCGCCATCGAACTCACGGTCGCGGAGCTGGAGCGGTATTCCCGGTGTGCGGAGTGGGTGGATGTCTGCAAAAGGATCGGGCAATAGCGCCTCATGCGGCGATACGTCGGTTCGGCCACACTTCTATCCGCATAATGAAAGGCGGCATCCGATTCCCGGCGCCAACAAGAATATGGCTGTTCATCCGTTTCCCTTTATTTCGGTAATATCGGCAGATACATGTTCTCTTTTTTTGCATTTTTACTACCTTTGCAGAAGTTATTTTCAACATTGATTATTTATGAAAAAAGCCTTGCGTCCCAATGAACGAACCCTGATTTCCTTGCTGCGAAAGATCTTGGCCGCATTGGGCAAAACCGTCGTTGCACTCATACTGATCGCTCTTTTGGCAGTCTTTGCGACGAGTGTAAGTCCCATATACGATTTCAGCGAACCCAAACCATTCAGCGGCCCTGACATTTTCAATCCCTACGAGCGGGCTGGGGAAGACTCGGCATTTTGTTGGAAAAGGGCCAACTTCCACACGCATACGCGTGTGAAGGGCATCCTGAACGAATGCGAGTATTGGCCCGCCCAAACCGATGAAGCCTACCGGAAATTCGGAAATGACATCGTAACATTCTCGAATCACAATGAACTGACCGTACATCCGTACGACTCCTTGTTGCAGGTCAATGTCTATGAGCACGGCATCAATCTGTTCAAGTATCACAAACTGGTGTTCGGATGCGATGAAGTCAACCGCTTCGACCATTTGATTCCGCTTTTCGCTTCCCAAAAACAATTCCAGTTGGATATGCTCGGAAAAGAGTCCGATTTTATCCAGATGAACCACCCCTTGAGAACGACGGGCACGTCGAAAAGCCACATGCAGAAACTCGGCGGGTACAGGATCATGGAACTCGACAGCGGAAAGAGCACCGAAAACGAATATTGGGACTGGGCCCTCAGTGCCGGGCATTACAGTTTCGGGCTGGCCAACGACGACCTGCACTATCCCGATAAGTCCAGTCGTATCGCCGTAAGGTGCAATTTCCTATGCTGTCCGTCGGCGAGGTATGAAGACATAAAGGAAGCGCTTCTCGGAGGGTGCTATTATGCGATGCGCGTTCCCGACTACGGACATGGGGACTGGGAGGTGAAATACGCCAAAAACAGGGAGCTGCCGTCGGTCGAGAAGATCGGCCTCGACGGCGAGGTGATCTACATCGCCTTGTCGCGCCAGGCGGACAGTATCAAGGTGACGGGGCAGGATCACACCACCCTGTCGCTGGCCCGAAACTCGTCCGCAGCCAGCTATACCATGACCGGCGACGACCCCTATGCACGCATTACCGCCTATTTCCCCGACGGCGAGGTGATCTACACTAATCCGTTCGCACGATACGACGCTTCCGAAATGGAAACCCCGTATACGGTTCCGTCGCATACGGTGAACATCCCGTTGACAATCCTTTTCAACTTTACGCTTCTTGTCCTGTGCGCGGGAGTGATCCTTACATTTTATAAAACAGTTATCAAATGGTAAAGCCTCTGAAAGAAAAGACCAACCTCACCCGCATATCTTCGGTACTCAGCCTGTTTACGCTCGTGGCGTTCCACTGGCCGTTCTTCCGGCTGGTGCTCGGCAACATCGAAGGGGGCTTCAATGGCGTATTGATCACCGGAGGGCTGGGCGTGCTGATGTTCGCGCTCAATTTTCTCGTCTATTACCTCGTGCTCTTTCTCGGGCGCTTCGTCGGAAAGTGCATCCTTGCCTTCACATTCATAGGCAATGCCATAAGCCTCTATTTCATAAATACATACCAGGTGCTCATCACGGACAAGATGATGGGGAACGTATTCAACACCCGGTATTCGGAGGCTTCCGGATTCTTCTCATGGTCTGCCGTATGGTATCTCCTCTTCTTGGGGGTGGTTCCATGCATCTACATTTTTGCAAGGCGGTTCGACTACGGAAGCTGGAAGCGTTTTTTCGCCCGCACGGGCATCGCATTGGCGGTTTCTTTGGCCATAGCGCTGATCAATATGCAAAACTGGCCGTGGATCGACCGCAACGCGCCCAAGCTCGGCAGCCTGGTCATGCCGTGGTCGTATACGGTCAATTCCGTACGCTACTATAATTCCGTAAAGAAGCAGAACCGGAAAGAGATTCCCCTGCCCGACGCGAAGATCGTTTCCGACAGCAAGGATGTATGCGTGCTGATAATAGGAGAATCCGCCAGAAGGGAGAATTTCTCTTTATACGGATACGGCAAGCCGACCAATCCGCTTCTGGAGAAAGACAGTGTGACCGCACTGATTGCAGATGCGGCTGCGACCTATACCACGGCAGGCGTGAAGGCCATTCTCGACCATAAGCCGTCCAACAAACTTTACGAAATCCTTCCGAACTATCTCAACCGCAGCGGCGTGGATGTGGTATGGCGCAGCAACAATTGGGGAGAGCCTCCCGTACACATCGACAAATTCTACAAGATAAAGGATATCAAATCATTGCACCCGGAAGCCGACGACAGGTACGACGGCATCCTGCTCGCAGGCCTCCGCGAAGAGATACTCTCCGGCAGCAAGGACAAGATGCTCGTCGTACTCCATACCAGCACGAGCCACGGCCCCACGTACTATAAGAAATACCCGCCGGAGTTCGAGGTGTTCAGCCCCGTATGCACTACGGTGGAGATGTCCAAAGCGGATCCGAAGGAGCTGATGAATGCCTACGACAACACCATCGTCTACACGGATTATCTCATTCATTCCGTAATAGAAATTCTTCGCGGGATTCCCCAAAGGCGCAGTTGCGTGATCTTCGTATCCGACCACGGAGAGTCCCTCGGCGAAGGGAATCTGTATATGCACGGCGTGCCCATACTTGTCGCGCCGAAGGAACAGATCGAGATTCCGTTCATCGTGTGGACATCGGATGAGGCGCTGGAAATAGATCCGGAGAAAAAGGTCGGGCAGTACCATGTCTTTCACAGCGTCCTGTCATTCCTCGGGATCGACAGCCCTGTCTATGACGAATCGTTGGATATTTTCAGGCAGCCCGAAAAAGATAAAAACTAAAGCGTGGAATCTTTCGTGCGGGGAGCCGTCCGACAGAAATCGCTCGATATGTGATATTTACATATCGAGCGGTTTTTTAATGTGCCCCGAGCCGGGCGAACAGTTCTAGGTGCCCGTCGACATAGCGGGCGAGCGTTTCGGTCACCTCCTCTTCCATTTCGCCGAACTCCTCCTCCAGTTCGTCGAACGCTTCGTACTGCTCGTACATGGCCATGAACTCCTTGTCGGTGCGCTCCCTTTCGAGGTCTTCGCGGTGGGCGTCGTAGATTTTTTTCGCGGCGTATACCAGTTTCGAGAACCGTTCCGCGCCCCACAGGCGCATTACCCTGGCGAACGGGTTGCCGAAGATGTAGGCCCCGTAACCGTTCTGGATAAGCTGGCAGAACCCGCCTTCGGTCACTTCGTCGCGGAAGATCCGGTAGGCAAGCAGCGAATGCTGTTCGCCGTTGAGCCGGGAGATCGTCTCGGCCGTGGGGTCGCCGCCGAGAGCCACGCGGTATTTGTCGGTAAAGGCCCGGAGGAATGCGTCCATCCCTTCGGCGGCAGCCGCCTGCAGGGCCGTGTCTGTAATTTCGATCAAAGTCGTCGTCGTTTTTAGTCCGTAGTATTTTCGGGAGCCTCCCCGGAGGGCGTGTTATGCTTCCGGTTCGGGGGTGTAACTGCGCAGGGCGAGTTTCTTGACCCAGACCACGAAGCCGCCCGTGAGGATGAGGTTCAGCACCAGCGTGAGCACCGAGATGATGAGCGCCGGGCCGCCGAGGCTGTATCCCAGGGCGATGAAGATTACGCCTGCGCCCACTTCGCCGCGGGTGAACATGCCGATCGAGAGCGCCAGGCGCTCGCTGACCTTGCGGTCGCGGTAGAAGAAGAGCGGCACGAGCTTGCCCAGGTTCGAAAGCACGGATACCGCCACGACATGCAGGAGGAGGGTGCCCCACGGCATCATGGGCTGCGATCCCGTGACCGAGGCGGCGGCCGTGGTGTCGGCCGGGGCGCCCGTGACGAGCGGCATGCTGAGGCCTACCAGCAGCATGAAGAGGAACGATATGCCGGTGGAGACGCGTTGTTCCGCAGGTGTGTCGATGTGCTTGTGTTTCATGAGCATGCCCACGACGAAAGCCGGGAGCAGCACTTCGATATGGATGCTGTTTTCGGGGCCGTAGAGCTTCGCCGTGGCGATGTAGACCGCCTGCGTCAGGGCGCAGACCACGACGGCCAGCCCGAGGATGGTTTTCCAGTCCTGCCGTACGTTCCACCGCGCCTGCCAGCGCCAGCCGGCGGCCAGCAGCACGACGACGATGGCGATGATGGCGAACATCTGCCATTTGAGGCCGATCATCAGGATTTGCAGGGGGATCATCAGCAGGATGGTGTCCAGGTCGTCGAAAATCGCCAGCACCTGTATCTTTTTGTATATCCAGCTTTTTTTGAGGCTCAGCGCCGCGAGCATCGTGAAGAGGATGCCGGCCGAGGTCGGGGCTGCGAAACGGCTCAGCAGCAGGTTCTCCTTCCAGGCTTCGCCGCTGCCCCACAGCGGGGGCGGCAGCAGGACGAAAATATAGTAGAGTACGATGAGTATCCAGGGCAGCGCCGCGGTGGCCATGGCGATGAAGTAGTCGGCCGTGTAGGAGCGCCAGCGGGATTTGTCGATCTCGAATTCGCGCCCCACGTTGATCATGATGAACCCCAGGCAGACGTAAAGCAGGGTGTCGGAGCAGGCTTTGAAGCTTGCGTATCCTGCACCGAGCGCCCCCGGGAGGAGTTGGGAGATGACGAGTCCCAGCATCAGGAACAAGGAGAAGGAGAGGACTTTTCGCATTAATTGATAGTTGTTTAGGGGTATATGGGGTGCATTCGGGGGCAAAGATAATAATTTATGGGATTCCCCCGAAACCCGAGGCGCCGTTCGTGAAAAAAATAACAATTAGGAAACCTCAATTCACAATTATTTTGTACCTTTGCGGTGCAAAAAAGGAAGTCATTATTTCAAACCATAAATTCAAACGTTTACAACTATGCAGATTGTAGAGATTCACGCAAGGGAAATCCTCGACTCGCGAGGCAATCCGACCATCGAGGTCGAAGTTCGCACCGTTTCGGGTGCATTCGGACGCGCAGCCGTTCCGAGCGGCGCATCGACGGGCGAGCACGAAGCGCTCGAGCTCCGCGACGGCGACAAGGGCCGTTACCTGGGCAAGGGCGTACTGAACGCTGTCAAGAATGTCAACGAGGTGATCGCCCCGGCCATCATCGGCATGAACGTTGCCGACCAGGTGGGTATCGACAAGGCCATGATCGCGCTCGACGGTACGCCTACCAAGTCGAAGCTCGGCGCAAACGCCATCCTCGGCGTGTCGCTGGCCGTTGCACGTGCCGCTGCCGACTATTTCGGCATGCCGCTCTACCGCTATATCGGCGGCGCGAACGCCAAGACGCTGCCCGTCCCGATGATGAACATCATCAACGGCGGTTCGCACTCGGACGCCCCGATCGCATTCCAGGAGTTCATGATCCGTCCTGTGGGTGCCCCCACGTTCAAGGAGGCTATCCGCATGGGCGCCGAGGTATTCCACAACCTGAAGAAGGTGCTCCACAAGCGCAACCTTTCGACGGCGGTCGGTGACGAGGGCGGTTTCGCTCCCGCGCTGAACGGTACGGAGGACGCTATCGAGTCGATCCTCGAGGCAATCAAGATGGCCGGTTACAAGCCCGGCCGCAAATGCGAAGGCGGTGACGTGTCGATCGGCATGGACTGCGCTTCGTCGGAGTTCTACGCCGACGGCGTGTACGACTACACCAAGTTCGAAGGCGAGAAGGGTGCCAAGCGCAGCTCGAAGGAGCAGGTAGAGTACCTCAAGTCGCTCGTAGCGAAATACCCCATCGACTCGATCGAGGACGGTATGTCGGAGAACGACTGGGAAGGCTGGCAGCTGCTGACCGCCGAGATCGGCGACAAATGCCAGCTCGTGGGCGACGACCTGTTCGTGACCAACGTAGATTTCCTGAAGAAGGGTATCGAGACCGGCTGCGCCAACTCGATCCTGATCAAGGTAAACCAGATCGGTACGCTGACCGAGACGCTCGACGCCATCGAGATGGCCCACCGTGCAGGTTACACGTCGGTTACGTCGCACCGTTCGGGCGAGACCGAGGATTCGACGATCGCAGATATCGCCGTGGCAACCAACTCGGGTCAGATCAAGACCGGTTCGGCATCGCGTTCGGATCGTATGGCCAAGTACAACCAGCTGCTGCGCATCGAAGAGGAGCTCGGTGACGAGGCGATCTACGGTTACACGAAGGTCTACCGCAAGTAATTTGCGACGGGCGGCCGCTCGTGCCGCATGATTTCCCCGGGTGGCATCGCCGCCCGGGGATTTTTTTGCCCCGGCAGGGCAGCCCTCGGGGGCGGGGACGGGGGATTCCGCCGCCGTTTTGCAGGGCCGGAAACGGGCGAAGCCTGTGTCGCAAGGTGCGGCACAGGCTTCGCGTCCCTTCGGGCGGTATCCCGGTGCGGGCGGTTATTCGTCGGACTGTTCGACGAAGAACTCCTGCCCGCCGTTTTCATCGTCCTTGACGACGATGCTGCCGTCGGCATTGATGAAATAGAAGTAGAGTTCTTCGATCACGGCGTCGGACGGAAGGCCGAAGAAATCCTTCGGGTAGAGGTATTTCTCGAAACGGGAGCTGATCAGTTCCATGCGGTTGCGCGGGACTGCGGCCGAGACCTCGGCTTTCTGCCCGCCGTCATGGATTGCCGTGCCGCAGAGATATACCTCCCCGGTGTCTTTCAGTGCCGTGCCTCCGTGCGAGAAGGTGATGCCGAAGACGTCGCCGTAGCGGAATACCGAGGGCGTGGTGGTAAACACCTGGTTGTAGGTTTCGATGGGCTTGAATGCCTCGGCGAAACGCTGTTCGTCGCGTTTGAGGCCGAACGTGTCGTAGCAATACGAGTAACCCAGTTCGCAGGTCAGGGGAACGGCGCCGGTCTTCATTCTGATCCTGACGTCGGCATGCACGTCGGCGGTCTCGACCTCCTGTCCGTCCACTTCGATCTTGTCGTCGAATATGAAGGTGGTCGACGAACGCCATACGACCCACTCCATTGCCGTCTGGGGGTCGTTGCCGCCGCGGCCGATGACGCTCATGAAGGAGTCCGCCCACGAAAGACCGTTCTTGGGGTCTTTCTCCTCTGCGGGCATCAGGGTGAGTTGTTCGTTCACGACTTCGGGCTGGTGCTGGATCGCGTTGTAGTCCTTGGTGGTCAAATAGAGCGTGGCATTGTCGCGGAGATTCCATGCCTTGGGGGCCAATACGGCGAATACGACCTTTCCCGAGCCGTCTTCGCCCGGCGAGACCCGGAGCTGGGCCGTCACTTCGATTTCCGAGTCGGTCAGGGCCCGGCCCGGCTGGATGATGCCGTCGAATTCGAGGCAGGCGACTACGAGCAGCGGCAGCGCGGCGATGCACGCCGCGGAGAGTATTTTATGTCTGTTGAGTTTTTTCATGGTCGGGGAGTTTTAGAGGCTCTTGAATTTGTATTTGTATGTCAGGAGTTTGCTGTCCAGTTGGAACTGGGTCGTAAAACCGTCCGCGTCGAAGGTGGCGATGACCGTGTCCGAACCTTTGACCCGCAGCACGTTGGGGATGACGTTGCTGTCCAGCACACACTGGATGGGGCCTTCGGACAGCGCTTCGGGGAACGGTACGAAAGGGATGTCGCCGTTGTCGAACGTGACGGTGGTTGCGAGCGGCGACACGTCGAGCGTCATGCGCAGCGAAGGGAAATAGTCCAGTTTGCCGTAGATGTCGGTGCCGTTCGGATTCTCGGGCGCGCACAGCAGCACCTTGTCGAGCCGGTAGGCGACGGTGTAGGTGTCGGGGTCGTCTCCTTCGGGCGGCGTGTTGTCGTCCGGCTTTTCGACCGGGATGTAGGGGAGGGTTGCCTCTTCGTCGCATCCGGAGAATGCGCACACGAAGAGCGCGGCGGTAAGGATGATTGCGTATTTTTTCATAAAATGATGGGTTTATTAGGTGTTCGGTTGAATCGGATGTTTCGGGTCGGCGGGCCGAACCGGTGTGCAACGGGGGAATTCCGGTGTCTGTTCATTGCGTCATAGGCAAAAGCGGTTTTTAGGATTCGTTTATGGGTCGGTGGCGGTTTTTCGTATCGTCGGCTGGTTTTCGTCCGTGCGTGGCTTTTGGGGTCATTGCCCTTCGTTTTGCGGGGCGAGGCCGAAGACTAGCCGGTGGCGGCCGCTTGCGATCTTCGTCCCGGGCGATTGCGGGGCCAGCCTGCGGCCGTCGAGCCGCCCCCGGCAGGCGCCGGCGGGTGTGATCGCCGTGGCCGTGACGCCCGGGGGCAGGGTGACGTCGATCCGGAGTTCGCCCTCTGCGATCTCCCAGCCCAGGTCGATCCGGCCATAGGGGGTCTCCTTGCCGATCCGGCACCACTCGACCCCTTCGGGAATCTGGGGGTCGATGAATACATGCTCGTAGCCGGGGTGGCTGCTGTCCGTGCGCAGGCCGCCGAGGGCCTGGTAGAACCACGTGCCGATGCCGTTGTAGCAGTTGTGTACGCGACTGCGCTCGCCGCTCCAATACTCCCAGGTGGCCGTCGCACCGTGGTCGATCATATGCAGGTAGCCCGGGTAGCCGCGCTGCTTGAGCATCCGGTAGATGAATTCGGGGTTGTGCGATCTGACCGCCCAGCGGGTGATGACCGGTACGCCGACCAGTCCGCCGCCGATATGATCCTTCATCACGTCGTGTGTCGATCGGAAAAGCCGTTGTTCCACGCCGGCGCGGAGCGAATCGGGCGTGGCGCCCACCAGCATCGGGTAGGTCATGTCGAGCTGCGAGCCGGTGGCGTAGGTTTGCGTCGCCGGGTCGTAGAACCGGGCGTGGATCGTGCGGTTGAGCGCCTCGCGCCGCGCTTCGAATGCGGCCGCCTCGTCGTCGTGCTCCGTGAGCCGGGCCATCTGTGCCATCCTGGCGTAGCAGTCGCTGACAAAGCAGTTGTTTACCAGCGACACCGAAGCCTCGCTGCCTGTGTCGACCCCGTGCGGGGCGAGCCAGTCGCCGAGGAACCAGTCCCGGTAAGGCGTGTCGGGCCAGCGGGTCAGCAAGCCGTCTTTCATGTACCGTTCGACATAGCCCATCCATTCCCGCATGGCGGGGTAGTGGCGGTCGACCAGCGTCCGGTCGCCGTAGTTGAGCCACGTTTGCCAGGGGGCCATGACGATGAACCCGCACCAGTAGGGGCCGCCGCCTCCCGCACCGGCGTTGGGGGCTACGTGGGGCAGGCTGCCCCCGGGGCGCATGGCGTCGTCCCATGCCTGCACCCAGTTGCGGTAGAGCGGGGCCGCACCGCAGAGGGTTTGCAGGATCTCGGTGGAAGAGTTACCGTCGCCGCCGTATCCGGCGCGTTCGAGGTGGGGGCAGTCGACCATGTACCCGTTGTAGGCCAGGCAGCGCAGCGTGTGCGCGATCATGTCGTGGATGGCGTTCAGGTCGCTATCCGACGAAGTGAACGTCGCTTCGGGCCGGTAGTCGGTGTGGATGGCGAGCGCCCGGAAATCCTCCCGGCGGGGCCTCTGCGCCAGTCCGCGCACCTCGGCGTAACGGAAAGCATGGTGGTTGAACTTGTTGCAGAACCGCTCCCTGCCGTCGCCGCGGGCGATGTAGGTGTCGCGCTGCCGCTGGTCGATGAGGTTGCCGTCGCCGTCCGTCTCGTCGCTGTATTCGATCTCGACGCGCGCCCCGTCCGGAAGCCCCGAGAAATGAGCCTCCAGCCAGCCGGTGACGACCTTGCCGAAGTCGATCCGCCATACGCCGGGTGCCGCCTCGTCCAGCACGCGGGCGGTCAGCCGCTCCTGGATGCGGTCGGGCTCGACCATTTGCGGCGTCGCCCGGTGCCCGGGCTTCCGGGCCGTGATTACCGGCTGCCATGCCAGCGCGTCCAGGTCGGAGGGGGACATCGAGCGCGGGTTGCGCCGGGCGTCGATCTCTTCGCCTCCGAAGTCGAGGGCGTTCCACGACCCCGTGTCGCGGTAGCCGCTCAGCACGGCACGCCATGCGGTGTCCGTGCGGCAGGCGGTCTGCCAGGTGTTTGCGGTGCCTATGTCCAGTTGTGCCCGCACAAGCGGTTCGGTGTAGGGTTCGTCGGGCTGCCAGCGTCCGAACGTGCCGCGCTTGTACCAACCCTGCCCGAGCCAGATCACCAGCTCGTTGTCGCCTTCGAGCAGGTAGGGACGGACATCGTAGGTCACCCACAGCGAGCGTTTGTCGAGCTGCGAGAGGGCGGGGGCGAGGCAGGCGTCGCCGACTTTGCGGCCGTTGACCCATATTTCGTGGTATCCCAGCGAATTGACGTGCAGCAACGCTTCGTCTCCGCATGCCGGGAGGGTGAATGCCCGGCGCAGGAGCACGGCCGTGGCGCCCGATTCCGGGCAGCCGATGAATTCACCCGAGACGGATGCCGGGTCGGTCAGGCCGATGCCGAAGCGGGCGACGGGGGAGACGGCTTTCCGGTTGCCCTTTTCGGTGTGTGCGGTGACGCGCCACCAGCATTGCGTCCGGGCCGTCAGCGGAAGCCCCTCGTAGGTGACTCCCACCGAACGCTTCGACCGTACCCAGCCCGAGTCCCACAAGTCGGCGTCTCCGGCCAGCAGCCGCAGGCTGTCCGAGGCAACCTCGATCCGGTAGCTGCGCTGGGCGTCGCCCCGGCGCCCGGAGCGGAGCTGCCACCCGAAGCGGGGTGTCGCCGTGTCGATGGCGAGCGGATCGGTCAGCCCTTCGCAGGTCAGCCGCCGCAGGCAGGGCTTCGCGCCGTGCCCGGCATTGCCGGCCGGATCGGCCGCCAGGAGGCAGGGGCCGGAAAGGAGCCCGGGCAGCAGGAGCAGGTATAGCAGGGTTCTTTTCATGGGTTCGAAATTTTGTGCTGTCGTTTTCAGCGGTTGTAAGCCTCGGCCCGAACCGTGTAGCGGTCGTCGGGAAGCAGGCCGGCATCGAATTCAAAGTCGATCTGCCGGCTTTCGCCCTGCAGGAGCGTGAAGTAGTTGTCGTCGGCCACGTAGGGCAGGATGCGTTCGCCGTCGGATCGGCGGTAGGGTTGCACGTGCACGGCGAAGGCCACCGAACGTCCGACGTTCCTGACTGTCGTGCGGATGACCTTGCGGCCGCCTGCGGCGGACAGCTGCGAACGTACCTGCAGCTTGGCAGGGGCGAGCGTGTTGAGCGCCGTGTAGTCGCCGCGGCGGGTCGCACGCCAGTAGAAGTTGTCCGAGAGCAGGCGCCCGTCGCGGTCGGTGAGCTCCAGCCGGATGAAATGCACGGGCGAGAGTTTCGGCGCTTTCGCGTCGCGGCGGTAGACTTCCATTTCATAGAGCGAGTAGCCCCATTGCGTGGCACGCCGGAGTCCGAGCATTCTGACGTAGCGGGCCTGCTGCAACGGCAGCGGGATCGTCTGTTCGCCGCCCTGCGCGTCCTGCGTTTCATAGACGTCGCGCCACGTGCGGCCGTCGTCCGAGAGTTGCAGTTTGTAGGCTGCGGCGTGGGCGTCCTCCCAGCGGAGCACGACTTCGGTGAAGGCGCGGCGCTCGCCCAGGTCGACCTCGATCCACTGGTCGTCGCTGTACTCGCTCGCCCAGCGGCTCGAATCATTGCCGTCGGTGAGAGCCCCGGTACCTGCGCCGTCGGGCGATGAGGAGGATGCTTTCACGGGCCGGTTGCGGGCCAGGTTGCCCTCCGAGAAATTCAGGTCGAACAGGCTGCGGGCCGTATTGGCCGCGAGCGAGACCCTGAGCTGCTGCGTGAATTGCGGCAGGAGCCGCCCGTCGAGGTCGTAGACCCGTGCTGTGGCCGTCGCTTCGAGCGGTTCGCGCGTCGTATTGACCGCCTTGACCGAATTGTCGGCATGGCTCCACTGGATATGCACCGGTTCGCACGCCTTGCGTATGCCCCAGTAGGCACCCGTCGGGTCGAGGTAATAGTCGTAGGTCTGCCATACGAGCGACGGGTAGGCCGGCTGGCTCATCCAGGTCATGATGCCCGTGGCGTCGTCCCACATGTGATGCTGCCAGCCCTCGTACATGGCTTTGTTGACCTCCAGGTTGAGCAGCTGCGCCTTGCGGCAGAAATCCTCGATCCCGTCTGCCTCGCCGTAGTTTTCGGCCACGGTCTCGAAATATTTGTCCGGGGCGGCGTTGGCCGCCGACTTGCCGAAGAAATGTTTGTCCCACATGTCGTTGCGGGGCCACCACGACTCCTCGGGCATGAATTTGCGAAAACTCTCGAATGTCGTGAATACCGCCGTGCCGATTTCGGTGCGGAAACCCCATGCCGGGCGGCCTTTGTAACCGTAGGGCATCGGGTAGGCAGCGAAGTACCAGCCGGGGTGGAAATTGGCCCACGGCCCGCTTCCCGAAAGTCCCTGCGCATTGGATATGGACTGGTAGAGGCGGTCGCCGCCGTCGTAGTGGGCGACGTCGCCGCGCAGCCAGTCGTCGAGCGGGGCCTGCGGTACGCCTTCGTTGTCGCCGCACCAGACGGCGATCGAAGGATGGTTGCGCAGCCGCTTGATCTTCTCCACGGCGTTCTGCTGGAAGGCCCCCAGGTCGTGCGGTAGGTTGGGGTGCGAGTTGAGCCAGAAGTCGTCCCATACCATGATGCCGTGGCGGTCGCAGGCATCGTAGAACTCTTCGTCGGTCGTCGAGCCGATCCAGTTGCGGATCATGTTGAAATGCATGTGCCGGTGGAGTGCGACGCGGGTGTCGTACTCCTCGCCGCGGCAGCGGAGCAGCCATTCGCTCATGCCCCAGTTGCCGCCCTTGACATAGACCGGTTCGCCGTTGATCTTCAGGCGGAAGATGCCGTCGTGCCACTCGTAGCCGTATTCGCGGATGCCGAACGTCACTGTCCGTGCGTCCGATTGCCGCCCGTCGGTTTCGAACGCCAGGCAGCAGGTGTACAACGCGGGGTCGCCCATGCCGTTGGGCCACCAGAGCTGCGGATGCTCTACGGCCAGGCCGGGAACCTCGCGCTCCGTGAGCCGGATCGTCCGCCGCTCGCCCGCTTCGAGGCGGACGGGGTGCGAGAAGGCGATGCCTCCGGGACGGATCTCGCCCCGCAGCACGCCCTCGCAGGCCTTGTCAGAGCGGTTCTCCACGTCGGTAAGGAGTTCGACCTTCGCATGTTCGCGGTCGGGAACCTTCGTGCGCACCCACGGTTCGACGAGGCGTACGTCGCCCGAGAGAGACAGGTAGACATCGTCGGTGATGCCGCTCAGCAACCCCGGGGCATAGGGCATCCAGTCCCACCCGGCGCTGGAGATATAGGTCGGGCTGCGGAAATTGGGCACGGGGTATCCCACCCATTCGACCTCGACTTCGAGGCGGTTCTCCCCGTCGGGTGCCACGAGCCGGGTGATGTCGTAGTCCCCCGGCTGCATGAAGCCGTCGAGGTGCCCCAACTGATGGCCGTTGAGGCGGACGGTACCCTTGCGGTTCACCCCTTCGAAGCGGAGCCACAGGGTGCGGCCTTCGCCGACCGGGGGCGTTGGGAAGAGCCCCGTGTAGCGGAAATTGCGGTCGTAGCGGCTCTTGTCCGTGCGGTAGGCGTTGTCGCCGAAATTGGGGTCTGCTTCCACGCCGGCCGCAACGTACGACGCGAAGACGCAGCCGGGCACGATGGCCGGGACGGCGGGCAGGGCGTCGCCTTCCGACGGCCGTACCTCCCAACGGATATGTCCGCTGCGGCTGTCGAGCGGGATGCATTCCTGTGCGCTGACGCCGGCGGCGAGCAGCGAAAGGCAGAGTGCGAAAATTCGTTTTATCATGGCGTGCGTTTTTTTCGGACGGGGGAGGGTGCGCACTCCGCTCCGGCGGGGGAACGGAGTGCGCGCGGATCGCTATTCCTCCGTTCCCGTGCCGGAATCGTCGTCCGAGTCGTAAACGTGTTCCCAGTTATATACGCGGAAGAAGTAGGGCCGGTAGAAATCGGCGCTGCCGACGCGGTTGAAATTGTCCCAGAAGTTGGCCGGATCGCTGTTGGTCGAGAATACCAGCTCGCCCTGGCGCGAAAGCGCCGGGTGGAGGTTGATCATGTACCAGCGCTGGTGGTAGGGACTGCCCAGCTTGTCGAGCGTCGCAGGCAGCGTGAAGAGCAGCGTCCGGTCGGTGAAGGGGCCGTAAGGCGTCTGGCTGCGGAAGAGGTAGATGTCGCGGCCGAAGGGGAAGGCTTCCATGCACATGTAGTAGACGCCGTCTTTTTCGAAGACCCACGGCATCGAGCCCGATTCGGCCGTGATGTAGGAACGTTCCATCTCCTCGTTGCTCGGCACGGAGCTCTGCCAATGGTAGTCGCCGCTCAGGTCGCGGATGTAGTACGACCACGGGCTGCCCAGGTCGAGCGTCTCGGTGCGGGCCACCAGCACGCGCGAAACGAGGTTCACCTGTTTGGTCGTATAGAGGTAGATATGTCCCCCTTCGGTGTCTTCGAACATGGTCGAGCCGTAACCCAGGCCGTCGGATTTGAAATTGTAGTCGGTCGAAAGCACCGACATGTACCGCCCGTCGCCCGGCTCGCCTTCGAGGCTGTACTCGCGCAGGCATCCGTCGATGTTTTTCAGCGACCCGGGTTCCACGCCCGTCCAGAGCATTTGCAGGATCTTTCCGTGCGCGGGGTCGTCATATACGACGGCATCGCCGGCCCAGTAGCAGTAGTCCTGGTCGATTTCGCCTTTCTGGATCTCGGCATCGGAGAGGGAGGCTTTCGGATGGCGGATGTGGGTGCGGGCCTGGTAGTAGCGTTCGCCTGAGGGGTTGTCCGTCTGCACGTAGTCGGCCAGCCATACCAGGTCGTCGTCGCTCTCCTGTCCGGAGGCGATCGTTGCCCCTTTCTGGATCATCAGGCTGTTGCGCGGGAAGCTGCAACTGCCCCGGGCGCGGGTCTTGCCGTCCACCACGCCGTAGAAACTGTCGTTGAACGACCAGAAGACATGGCCGCCGGGCAGTGCCGTCGTAAGCACGCCGTCGCCGCCGTTCCAGCCCAGCGTGCGGGTGAAGAGGGCGTCGTATTTCTTGTCCTTGTAGACGAAGACATGGGGATCCTGGCCTCCTTCGTCGGGCATCTGTACGAGGTTCCACGACGGGTCGATGGCGGGCGGGGTCGGCGCCGGGGTAACTTCGGGCGCCTCGTCGTAGGGGATCGCCGGGTTGTCGAAGTCGTTGCACGCGGCCAGGGAGCCCGTACACAGGCAGAATATGCAGAATGCTATGATATTTCTTTTCATGGTTCGTTGCGATAAGGATTAGTATTGGGAGCGGGTCATCGTCTCGCGTACTTCGTGCCAGGTACTCCCGCTTTCGGTGGCGAGCTGGTAACGGTAGTAGAGGTAGAACGTGCCGGTCGCAGGGTCGTAGGTAGAGTCGTTGAGCGGCGAGGCCGAAACACGGATGGCATCCTGGCTGTCGAGATAAGGGGTTATGGAGACTCGCTGCATGGGTACGACCTCGTCCGTGATTTCGCCTTCGACGTAGACGGGGACGTTCACCCACGATTCGGGGTCGACCGTCACGCGCAGGCTGTTGTTGCGGGTCGTCACCTTGTCGTTGGCGGCCGTGGCGCCCGGGAGGATGCGCACCGAGCGCTCACCCACGGGGATGACCAGCTTCGAGGAGTTGATCGCCTGGCGCCGGGTGTTCGAGCCGAAGATGTTGTCGACGATCCAGCCGGTCTGCGTGGTGCCGGTCATGGTGTAGTAGGTGCTGCTCTTGGTCGTGGCGTAGTCGTTCCTGCGCTGGATCTCGAAAAGTACGAAATTCTTGGTGGCCGAGGGCATGCAGGACGATACGGACTCGATGCGCAGCGGAATGAAATAGGTCTGGTCGGGGAGCAGTTCGTCTACCCTGACGTTGATCGGGAGGCTCGCCGAACAGCTGCCGGCCTCCATTTCGACGCTCATGGGGTCGATCGTATAGTATTCGGCGGGAAGTTCCATCGCGTATTCCTCGAACTTCGTGTCGAAATTGCGTTTGTTGTACTCGCCGATCGCCTCGAAGTCCAGCCCGAGTTTGACGGTGACGTTCTGGTCGAGCCCCGTCGTGCCGCTGGCATAGATGGCCAGCTCTCCCTGGAAGCCCTTCTCGCCGTATTCGAACTCCTGCCCAAGGATGTTGTTTTCGCCGCTGACAATGAATATCTCCTTGCGGTAAAGCTCCTCCTTGTAATACTCCATTTCACAGGAGCAGAGGAAGGCGGCCGCGGCGGCGAGTATCGTTATTTTGCTGAATGCTTTCATCTTCTGAATTTTTTGGAATTGACTATTTCTCCCAGCCCGGGTTCTGATCCAGGCTCGGTACTTTGCGCAGCTCGTTGCGGTGCAGCGGCATGAACATGTACTTGGACTTGAATGTCCGTTCGCGGATCGTACGGTACGAGATGACCGTCGGGGCGTAGAATCCCTCCCATTTTCCGGCTTCGACGTTCAGGCCCGTCAGCGGCTCGCGTTCCAGTTCCTCGAAAATGCCCCAGCGGCAGATGTCGTAGTAGCGGCGGTTTTCGTGGAGGAACTCGACCATGCGTTCGCGCCGGATCAGCTCGTTGAAACTGGTGGCGTCCACCAGTTCGCCGGCGTCGGCGCCCGGGAGCCCGGCGCGGTAACGCACCTGGTTGAAAGCCCCGGCCATGGCGGTCAGGTCGCGCGAGTAGCTTTGGCCGTTGACCTCGTGGGTCTTCGTCAGGTTGTTCAGCGCCTCGGCGTAGGAGAGCAGGATTTCGGCGTAGCGGATCAGCGGGAAGGTCTTCTGAACCGTGCGGGCGTTGCTGCCCGTACGCGCGTCGCGCGGGTGGACGTACTTGTAGCAGGTGTATCCCGTCAGGTTGTAGATGTTGGTCACGCCCGCCTGGTTTTTGCCGGCATTGGCGCCGTTGTAGTACTCGACGATCTTGTTCCGCATCTCTTCCGAGGTCGTAGACTGCATCTGCCACAGGGTGCCCGAGAAACCGATGCTCGCGTAGAACCGCGGCTCGCGGTTGTCATAGGCCTTGTAGGTGCCGCCGGGCAGGGTGTAGTTCTTCGATAGCTGCTTGTCGGCTGCGGTGACGCAGGTCTGGTCGTAGGGACGATCCTCGTAGGGGTACTCGGCGCTCGCGTTGTTGATGTCGCGGCCGTCGGCCATGCGGTAGGCGTCGACGATGCGTTGCGGGATGCTGATCGAACTGTTGCCGCCCAACTTGAGCGGGAATACGACGTCCTGCTGGTCGGTGATGTTCTGCGTCGTGCCCCAGATCAGCTCCGGGTTGGTCACGTTCGTCGTTTCGCCGGTGAACATTTCCGAGTAGGAACGGAAGGGGTCGATGCCGCCCGCACCCGCAGGGAAGGGATCGGAGGGGACGTTCGAGGGCAGTGGTAGGGTGTATTCGTCGGCCGGAACGGTATGCAGGCGGTAGATGCCCAGGTCGATGACGCGCTTGGCCGCGGCGGCTGCCACGGCCCACTTGCTTTCGTCGTAGGTCTGGGAGATGTAGTGCACCCCGTCGGATTTACGCTTGAAAGCCCCGAAATAACGGCGTGCGGCGGCTCCGCCGTTGAAAAGCGGGCTCGCGGCCTGCAGGCGCAGGCGTGCGACCAGCGCCAGCGCGGCGCCTTTGGTCGGGCTGCCGAAGAGATCCAACGGCTGCTCGGTTTCGAGGCTTTCCGCAGCGGCTTCGAGCTCGGAGCAGATGTAATCCACGCATTCGTCGTAGGTGCTGCGCTCGGCCTGGTAATAGTCGGGCGTTTCGTTGGTGTTGAGAACCTGGTCGCCCACGAGGATCATGGGGCCCTGGTTCTGGAGTATCCAGTAGTAGGCATAAGCCCGCAGGAAGCGTGCGCGTGCACGGAACTCCATTTTGTCGAAGGCGTTCATGTCGGGCACCTCGTCGATGTGGGGCAGGATGGTGTTCACCTTGCGGATGACCTTGTAGCAGTTGGGCCAGACATTGAAATTCCAGTCCCAGCCGCCCATTTCGGTGTAGGTGATCTTGTCGGTGGTCAGCTCCGTGCCGGGGAAGGAGACGTCCAGGATGCCGTTGTAGAATGTCCCGCAACTGACGGCCTCGTCAGACCCGGTGGCGCCGGGGACGCTGCACCAGTAGTAGATGCGGCCCTCTTTGGGCAGCTGGTTCACCGCACCGTTGAAATAGCGCTCGATGTTGTATTGGCTCTCGAAGATACGCTCTTCGGAGAAGGTGTCCTCGAAGTAGTCGTCCACGTTCAGGAAGTTGCACGACGCGGTGAGCAGGCCGACCAGCGCGAGGGGTATGATGAATGATTTTTTCATGGTAGTTTATGTTCTTAGGAGAGATTCGGGTTAGAAGTTCAGGTAAATCTGCAGCGAGAAGCGGCGCGGGATCGGGTAGGCGTGCCCGGTCTGCATGGCCTGCTCGGGGTCGAAAATCTCCACGCCGTCCCATACCGCGAGGTTCTCGCACATGATCTGGAAGTCGATGGATTGCAGGCCGAGCGCTTTGCGCAACCCCGGCGTGTGCAGGTTGTAGTTCAGGCTCAGCTCCTGCAGGCGCAGATAGCGGGCATTGCCTTTCCAGAAGGTCGAGGGTTTGGTGTTGTTGGCGTTGTTGCCGTAGGAAAGGCGCGGGAACCGCGCATTGGGGTTCTCGGTCGCCCGGTTGCCCGAGTAGTCGGCCGAAGTCCAGCGGTTGGCCGGATTGTAGGCCAGGGCCAGTACGTTGCCCTTGTATCCGCCGTTGAAGGGAATGTAACCGTCGAATTTCGAGCCGTCCTTGTCCCCGTAGAGGAAATAGTTGTTGCCCGTGCCTTTGAACAGGACGTTGAGCGTCCAGTTCTTGTAGCGGACTTCGGCGCCGAATCCGTACATGAACTGCGGGATGCCGGAATAGGCGAACAAGGGCACCTTGTCGTCGTCGGTGATCACGCCGTCGCCGTTCACGTCCTTGTACTTGATGTCGCCCGGGCGTACCGTGCCGAACTGCTCGGGGCTCATGTCCACGTCCTGCTGATCCTTGAAGAGTCCCAGGGAGATGAATCCCCGCTGCACGTCGTTCGAGAACCCGGTCTTGCTCAGGTAGGGATAAGGCTGCGTGGCCTCTTCCCAGTTGTTGATCTTGTTCTTCGAGAGCGTGAAGTTACCGCGCAGCGTGAAGTGGAAGTTTTTGCCGAGGGGCTGGAAATATTCGAAGTTTCCGTCGCCGCCCCAGCTGGTCATGCTGCCGACGTTCCCGTAGGGCATGCTGATGACGCCCACGTAGTCCGGAATCTGGGCGCGTTCCTGGAAGATGCCTTCACGGCGGTCGCGGAAATAGTCCACCGTCATGGTGAAGCGGTCGCCGAAGAGGTGGAGATCCATACCGATGTCGAATTTCTTGGCTTTCTCCCACGCCAGGTTGTCGGCGCCCACGCGGTTCTCGGTCAGTACGCCCGAACCGCCCCACGGCGTGCCGTCGGTCTTCTCTTCGATGATCGTCAGGTAGGGGAAGCGCACGCTGGAAATCCGGTCGTTACCCACCATACCATACGAGGCGCGGATCTTCATGAAGTCGATCCACTTGATCCGCTTCATGAATTCGTACTGCGTGGGAACCCAGCCCACGGCCACGGCCGGGAAGAATCCGTACTGCCGGCCGCTCTGGAAGTTCTCCGAACCGTTCAGGCCGAAGTTCACGTCGAGGAAATAGGTATCCTTGAAGCCGTAGGTGAAGCGCCCCGAGAGGCTCTGGTAACGCCTTGCGATGGCGTTCATCGAACTGTCGGCACCCGATTCGGTCGTGCTTTCCAGGTAGTAGAACAACAAGCCGCCTACGCGGTGGTTCCCGAAGGTGCGGTCGTAGTTGACTTTGGCGTCGAAATAGAGTTTCCGCCAGTTCCATGCCTCGGAGTTATACTGCACCGAAGCCTCGGTGACCTGTTCCGAAAGGATCAGCTCGCCTTTCTGGTTGCGCTCGCGTGCCAGGTAGAGGGCCGGCATGGAGTAGCGGCTTTCGCCGTAGAGCGACTGGGAATCCCACGAACCGGTGGCCTCGATGTTCAGCCCTTCGGTGAGCATCGACAAATCCTGTTTTATGCCGATGTTGAAGAGCGTGCGGCTTTTGTTCTCCACGGTGTTGCCCGTGTAGTTGAGCAGCACGTGGGGCGGGATGTCGCTGTCCGAACCCGAGGCGGGCAGCTCGCCGCTCGAATAGCGCAGCGGGTACATCAGCGGGGTCGTCTTGGACTGCGAATCCCAGATCCAGTCGGTGAGCGACGTGTCGGTGCGGCTGTACTTCTTACCCATGCTCGGACGCTTGTTCACCGACATGAAGCCCATGGCACCCAGGTAGATCTGCGTCGTCTTGGTCAGGTTGATGTCGATGTTGGTGCGGAAATTATAGGTGTCGTAGCCGACGCCCTTGTTGTATTTGCTGTCGTCCATGCTCTTGTAGGCCGACGATTCCTGCGACATGCCCAGGCTGGCGAAATAGCGGGCGATGTTGCCGCCGCCCTGTGCACTGACATACTGCGTGTGCTGGAACGAGGTGGGGTTGAGGATCACGTCCTGCCAGTCGATGTCGGGGTAGAGGTCGGGATCCAGCCCGTAGCGGATGATGTCCATCTGCGTGTCGTTGTAGATCGGGCTCATGCCCGAGGCTACGGCTGCTTCGTTCGCCATTTCGGCATACTGCGTGGCACCCACGTAGCGGGGCAGGCGGCGCAGCTCGGAGATGGTGTAGTTCGAGCGGAAGGTGATTTTGAGCTGCTCCTGTTTTCCGCGCTTGGTGGTCACGAGCACCACGCCGTTCGCACCGCGGCTGCCGTAGACGGCCGTTGCGGCGGCGTCCTTGAGCACCGAGAAGCTCTCGACGTCGGCCGGGTCGATCTGGCTCAGGTTGCCTTCCAGTCCGTCGATCAGCACCAGGGCGCCGCTGTTGGCGCCGAACGTGCCGATGCCGCGCACCCAGAATTCGGAGATGTTCCGCCCCGGCTCACCGCTCGACTGAATGGAAATCACGCCCGGGACGCGGCCGCCGAGCGTGTTGACGATATTCGTCGCGGGCAGTTCGAGGTCTTTGGTGTCGACCACCGCCACGGCGCCCGTCACGCTGACTTTGCGCTGCGTACCCATACCGATGACGACGACCTCTTCCATCTGGTTGCCTTCCCGGAGGGTGATCTTGACGTCGGCCGCCGAAGTGATGATCTGTTCGGCGGTTTCGTACCCCATGAACGATACGGCCAGCGTATTGTACAGTTTGGCGGTGAGTTTGAACCGGCCTTCCGAATTGGTGATGGAGCCGATGCCCGGCTCGTCCTTGATATAGACCGTGGCGCCGACGATGGGGACGTCGTCCGAATCCACGACCACTCCGTTCACCTCGACCGGCTGCTGCTGTTGCTGTTTGCTCTGGGCACCTGCCTGTACCGCGAGCGCGAACAGGAAGGCGCATATCAATAGAATTCGCTTCATGTCTGTTTAGGATTGTTAGGTGAATAAACCCACTTATTCGATGGCTATGCGGCGGATGGCATAGTTCTCGCTGTCGCCGATGTAGAGGTTGCCTTCCGCAGTGATGGCCAGGCCGACCGGTTTGTTGAATTTGGCCGCGTCGGCAGGGCCGTTCACATAGCCGGACGATTTGGGCGTCCCCGCGAACGTGGAGACGTAGCCGTTCGAGAGCGTGATCTTACGGATACAGTGATTCTCCCTGTCCGTTACGTAGATGGCCTCGCCTTCGGGGTCTACGCACATCTGGCAGGGGTAGTTGAACTGCGCCTCGGCGAGCGGCCCGTCCAGATAGCCCGCCGTGTTTTTCCGCCCGGCCCACAATTCGATGGTGCCAGCGGCGATGTCGTGCTTGTAGATGCAGTGCTGGCCCTGGTTGGCGAAATAGACGATGTTGGGGTCGCGCGGATCGAAGACGACGCCCATGATGTCTCCTTGGGAGTCTATGAAGCGGCCGGGAGGCGTGAGATCCTCGCCCTTTCCGGTGGCGGGATCCCAGCGGGCCACGACGCCCTCGTTGGTGTAGAAGTAGAATTTATTGTCGGCCGGGCACATCGTGAAGGTCTGGATGGCATTCCACACGGGAGCGAAATTGCCGTCGGTATAGAACAGGTCGTGATCCCACTTGATGTCTCCCATGTTCGTGTTGGCGTAGTCGGCGACGGGGTCGAAATAACCGTATCCCTTGTTCCCGATGTTGGTGTGGTACCAATATACATTGCCTGTGGCCAGGTCGGTGCTCAGGAGGATACCCGTTACGAGGATGCCGAAATCGTTGAGGACTTTGATATTTCCGGCCTCCTCGTTCATCATGTAGACGCGGTGCTTGCCTCCGTCGTCTATGCTGAAGCGGACGTAGAGGTTGTCGTGCTTGTCGACGGCGATTCCCGATTCGGGCTTCGACGAGAAATACGACCCGATCAGCGAGGTGGTTCCTTCGGGCATGGTAGTGCCCTTCATGCCCCCGGCGATCGTGGAAACATTGGTCTGGATGATGTAGTCGAACAGTTCGTCGAACTGTACCTTGTTCTGCTCGTTCTCACCCACGGAGACCGAGATGACGCACTCTTCGCCCGGGAGTTTGGGGGCAAGGACGAGCATGCGGTCTCCCGTCGAGGAGATTACGGCTGCGCGCTTTTCGTTGAAGTAGACATTGAGGGCTTTGGCGTCGGTGCCGAAGTTCTTGCCCTTGATGATTACCTGGGTCGCTATCGGCCCGGTTTTAGGATAGAACGATTCGAGTTCGATGGGTTTGTCGGGTTGGTATCCCGAATTCCCCCCCCCTCGTCGCCGTCAGAGCACGCTGACAGCCCGATTCCTGCCGTCAGGCAGGCGAGCCATAAGTGTAACCGGCATTTGCAGTAGAAGTTTTTCATGAATGTTGGTTTTAGTAGGGTATATATTAATAGGTTGACGCGTGGTTTGCGGCGGTTTTAACCTACCCCGGTGTGCCGCGGCCGTGCAGGGGCGCCCCGAACCCGATGCGGGACGGTCGGGGACAAAACACACCGCGGCGACGGGACGGGTCGTCCCGCCGCCCGGGAAAGGGCGTATGAGCCGCATTGACGGTTTCCCTGCAGGTTGGTGGGTCAGGTTCATTTACGTTTCGCAAGTCCCGTCGGAGCATTCGTCCGTCAGGAGTTTTTGTACTTATACAAAAGTACCTAATTGCGGGTGTAATTCAAGTCCGCCGGAGTTGAAATGAGATGTATGTTAACTCGCTCTGAAAATTAACATGCTGTTTTCCATTGTGTTACATGCTCGGCTGTTTGCTGTTTTGGTAAACGGGAATTAGAGTTGCCGGTGGATATGCGGATTTAATATCCGGCGTTTTGACGGCTTACCCCGCCTGTGGGATTGGGAGGATCGGTCACTGAGAGCTGTTGTCCGGGCACTGGGGTGACCGCAACTGTCCCCCTATCCCGCGCCGGACGTCGTCGTGGGCGTGATGGCAGAGGGAAAACCGACCTGGGCCGATGAGGATGCACTCGTTGATCGGCGACGAAGCCTGAAGGCATGCAAATAGAAAGGGCCGGACATTTTGTCCGGCCCTTTTCGCATGGTCGCGTGGGGTTACTTGGTGACGCAGATGTCGTCGATGAACCACCGCGAGAATTCGCCGCTGGCAGCGTCGCTCGTGAATTTGATGCGGGTCGAAGCCGTCGCGCCCTCGATCTTCAGCGTATAGTTGTTGAAGGCCGTGGTCGAAAGGTTTTCGACGGTGGTTCTGGTCGCTCCGCTGATCGTTCCGCCGCCCGTTACCTCGACGACGATCGTCGTCAGGTCGCCTTTCTTGTCGGCGGGTTCCCCGGCCTTGCCTTTGGGACGGTCGGAGAAGGTCTTGTAGGCCATGGCTTTGAACGAGAGGTTCAGGTCGCCGGCGGTGCCGAGAGCCGGTGTCAGCAGGTAGCCCGGCGAGTTCTTGTAGGCGTTGCGCGCCACGGCCTGCGTTTCGACATAGCCGATTTGGGCATAGCCCGGACGCTGGCGGACGTTCTCGCCCGAAATTCCGTTCTTCACGGACGGCGCCCATGACGTGATGTCGCTGCCGCAGTAGTTGGCCATTGCCGCCAGTTTGTCACCCAGCAGGTAGTCGAGTCCTTCGGTCAGGTTGTCGAACGGTTCGAAATAGAGGGCTCCGGCGGGTTTGGCGGTGTGGAACGACGGTATCGCCTCGATCGCGAAGCATGAGTGCAGGCGCGAGTCGGAGTTGTAGCCCGCCGTGCCGCCGTTGACGCTGGTTTTTCCCGTGGGGTAGAGTTTCAGGTAGAGTGTCTGCCCCTTGGTCAGGTTGATCGTCGGGGTGAGGGGCACGGTGTAATAGAAGAAGAAACCGCTGCTGGAGATGGGCTGCGTGACGGAGATCGCTGTCGAGTTGTCGTCGGGCGTGATGAAGGTTTCGTTGTCGTTGGAGTAGGCCAGAACCCAGTCGCGCGGGGCGCCGCCCGTACCCGAGAGTCCGAACGACACGCGGAATTTGGCGGGCATGTCCTGCGCCAGCGGGAGCGTCAGCAGGAAGTAGCAGTTCTGGCCGGCGACCATCGACTTGGCCGGGATGTTGTCGTGCGCGCCCTCGTCGGCCCAGTGGGTCATGCGGAAATCGCTCGACGTGCGGCCGATGGCCCGTGCCGTGAGGACGGCGCAGATGTTGTTATCCTTATCTTCGGCCTTGAAGTCTGTGCCCTGCTTGTCGAACGTACCGTCCTTGATGGTGATGTACTTGCAGTCCTTGTTGGCCTGCGACGAGGCGTAGAACGAGAATACGTAGGGCAGCTTGATACCGATCGACGCGCCGAAGCGGATGCCCGTCAGCCTGAGGTCGTTCTCGGTGCAGGGGCGGATGCCGACCGTGCGGTCGTGCGGGACGGCAATGCCTTTCAGCGTGCCGCTGCCTGTGGGCGCGGCGTTGATGCCGAACGAAGCCGTCTGGTCGGCGATCAGCGCGAAACGTTCGTTGTCGGGGGTCTGCATCGTCAGCCCGTCCATTACCTTCATGCCGTCGAGCGAGTGCCCCTCTTCGACGTACACCTGCGAATAAACGCCCACGTACATCGATTCGTATACGCCCGACATCAACTGCTCGTACGTGATGGTCGTGGCGTCGAGGATCACCTGCGACGTTTCGGTGCGTCTGGCCCGGTCGTCGGAAACGGGTTTCAGCTCCATGACGCCGTTCTGGGCGCTGCGGCTGACAACGGCCCCTTTCAGGTCTACTTCGAGTTCTTCGCCGATGTTGTAGTAATGGATGTCGTCGAGCCGGAGCGTGATGCCCGTGCCGGGTCCGGGACTCCCCTGCAGGGCGATGCAGTGCTCGAAGTAATTGTTGTCCTCTACGCTCGATACGACAGTGCCGCGCATCTTCACCTCGTCGGGCACCGTGTAGTCGCCCTCGGCGGCGAGCGCCTTGAGGTCGGGGATGGTGATGTAGCCTTCTGCGGCCGCCGCGCCCTGCGTGACGGTCAGTACGTCCTTGACGTCGGGGTGCGAGAGCGACCGGGCGGTGATCGTCACCGAACGCGACGTTTGTGTGTCGTTTTTGGTCAGGGCGGCTTCGATCGTGGCGTTGCCGACGGCCGAGGTCTCGGAGAGTTCGACCCAGGACGTTTCGGCGCCCTCGACGGTGATTTCCCAGTCGCAGTTCGAATCGACGCTGAACGACAGAGTCGTGGCGAACGACGGGGCTACCAGCGTCGGGGTGCTCATCCTGAGCGTCGGCATCGGAAGATCCACATCGTCCTGACAGGCCCACGCCGCGAGTATGGCGGCGGCTGTGGCGAGAAGCCTGAATGGTCTTATAAGGTTGTTTTTCATGGTCAGGTCATTTTTTATTTAGCAATAAGTGGCAGCGTGTGCCGGATATCGGCCGAAGAGGTGCCCAGCAGTATCTTGAAATCGCCGGGGTTTACACGCCATGCGTGCGTCTGGTCGCACCAGTAAGCCAGATCCCTGTAAGCGATCTCGAACTCCACGACCTGCGACGCTCCGGGCGCCAGCTCCGTTTTGCGGAAGCCCTTGAGCTCCTTCACGGGACGTATCACCGCCGGGTTCTTCTCCGAAACGTAGAGCTGGACGACTTCGGCGCCGGGCAGCGTGCCCGTGTTGGTGAGCCTTACCGAGATTTTGACTTTCTCGCCGTCGGCGATGGCCTTGGCCGAAAGGCGGGGCTTCGACAGCTCGAAGGTGGTGTAGGAGAGCCCGTGCCCGAAGGGGAAGAGCGGCTCGATGCCCTTGGTGTCGTACCAGCGGTAGCCGACCAGCACTCCCTCGGTGTAGGGAATGTCGTAAAGCTGGATGAGCCGTTCGTTGCGGCATTCGTTGTAGAACTGTCCGTCGGGCGGAATGGTTCCTTTGGCCGGAGAGTCGGCGAACTCCTTTTCGATGGTTATCGGCAGTTTGCCCGACGGGTTCAGCTCGCCGGCGAGCACTTTCGCGATGGCGCGGAATCCGTTCTGTCCCGGATACCAGCCGTAGAGGATGGCTGCGGCTTTGTCGGCCCAGCCGGTCATGCGGATGCCCGAACCGGAATTGACCAGCACGACGGTGCGGGGATTGGCCCCGACGGCCTGCTGCACCAGCTTCTCCGCGGAAGAGGGGAGCGCGAACGGACGTTCGATGCTCTCGGCGTCGAGCGTCCCCACGCTTATGAGTACGACGTCCGCGGCGGCGAACTGCTCTTTCGAGGGTTTTTCGGCGAAGGTCACCCGGGCGCCGAACTGCTCTTCGAGCGCTTGGCGCAGGGTGACATTGTTGTAACCCTTGACTGCCGCCGAACCTGCCCCGCGCGGGATTTCGTCGAGAAATTGGCCTGCTGCGAGTATCTTCGTTCCGGGTTTGAGCGGCAGGAGCCCGTCGTTCCGGAGCAGTACGATGCCTTCGGAGCTCGTTCTGTAAGCGGCGGCTTCGTGTTCGGGAAGTTTCGCCAGCAGTTCGGGTTTGTACTTTTCGTCGCCCTTGCGGTCGTACAGCCCGAACCGGATGCAGGTGGCGATCAGCGGACGGATCATCGCGTCGATGTCGGCTTCGGTGATTTTGCCCTGCGACAGCAGCTCCTGTGCCGTGATATCCTCTTTCCAGCTGCCAGGCATCTCGACGTTCTGACCTGAAAGAATCAGCTTCTGCATGTCGTAGACCGAATTCCAGTCGGTCATGACCAGTCCTTCGAATCCGAGTTCGCCGCGCAGCAGGTCGGTAATGACCTCTTTGCTCTGACCCGCCCACTCGCCGTTGATGCGGTTGTACGAGGTCATTACGCAGGCGACGCCTGCGGCGATGCCGGCTTCGAAGCCGGGCAGGTAGATCTCACGCATCGTGCGTTCGTCGAGAATCGAGTTCGAACGGCGGCGGTAGAATTCCGTGTTGTTGGCCAGGAAGTGTTTCAGGCAGGCGGCCGTGCCGGTACTCTGCATCCCCTGCACGTAGTTCTCGGTGATGCGCGACGTGAGAAACGGATCCTCGCCGAAATACTCGAAATTGCGGCCGCACTGCGAATTGCGGTAGATGTTCAGTCCGGGGCCGAGCAGTACCTCGACGCCGCCCGCACGGCACTCCTCGCCGATGGATCGGGCGTAATCGTAGGCCAGCGCCGGATTGAACGTGGCGGCCAGCATGATCGGGCATGGGAAGGCGGTGGACTTTTCGAGCTGCCGAACCATCGTGGGGTCGGGCAGGTTGTGGCGCATGTTCACGCCCTGCGAAGCGTCCGAAAGGTAGATGTAGGGGATGCCGAGGCGTTCGATGCCGTTGAAGAAGAAGCGGCTGTAACCCCGCGTCATCGAGATTTTTTCGTCGAGCGTCATCTTCGATAGCAGACTGTCGGCCTGCCGGGCGGCTTCGACCACGCTCATGTGCGGCTGGGCGAAGCCGGAAACGGCAAAAAAGAGCAGTAAGGTCGATAATGCGATCTTTTTCATAACAGGTTATTTTTTGATGTCCACCAATACGGGCAGGTGATCCGACACTTTATTGACATTGATCTCGTCGTACGACGGGACGGCCGTTCCCAGCACTTCGCAGGCGGCCTTGTTGCCTTTGTAAAGCACGATGTAGTCGATACGCTTGGGGGTGGCGGTGTTCATGAAGGTATTGGACGAGGTGCTGATGATCTCCCATTTCTCCTTCAGCTTGACCATCATCTCCGACGACATGTTGCTTTCGTTGAAGTCGCCCGCAAGGAAGATGGGCTTGGTGTACGATGCGTAGTTGGCGGCGATGTAGGCGTTGATGATCTCCACCGACTGCGCCCGGTTGGTCGTTTCGAGGTGGCAGAGGTGGGTGGCGATAAAGATGTAATCGTCGAACTCGGCGAGGAAGAACTTGCGCGCCTCGGTGCCGGGCAGGTCGCCCGATACGGTGCGCAGCGGTTCCCGCTTGCTGAGGATGCCGATGCCGTAGTCGCCGCCGCGGTAGTCGATCGTCTTGCAGTAGTAGGGTTTCATGCCCGTGCGGTCGGCCAGCTCCTGGAGCTGGTCGTGCGGGTGCCATGTGGTGAATTTGTCCAGCTCCTGCAGGGCGATCACGTCGGGGTCTATCAGCGAAATGACCTTGGCTGTGTTGTTGTAGTTGGCGCGATCCACGTTGGTCTGGGTCTCCCAGCCTTCGCAGCGGTGGGTGTTGTAGGTCGCCAGCCGGATCGAATTGGGCAGGCGTCCGTAACCGTCCTTGTAGGGGTTCTCGGCCGCTCCGGCCGAGTGCCCGAAATCGAAATCGGAGTTGTCGCCGTCGAGCTCGTTGCACGCGGCGAAGGTCGTTGTCGTGCAGAATGCCAGCAGCAGGTATGCTAAGTTTTTGAATTTCATGGTCAGCGTTTTTTTTGTTAGAATTTGAGTCCGTCGTCCCAGCCGGGGTTCTGGCTGATGGCGCCCTGCGTCAGTACACGGTCGTCAGTCGGGATGGGATAGAGGTAATCCCGCTCTTCGTTCCAGGTGCGCACGAGGTTGGGATCGTCGTGTATCCGGATGTAGCCGTGGTCGCCCTCGCTCAGTTTGACGTCCACGCCGAGTTCATAGACCACGGGGATTTTGGTGTCGGGTTTGGTGCCCGACCAGATACAGACGTCGTCCGTGCCGTCGCTGTTGAGGTCGTACGAGCCGACGCCCGGGAAGTAGAGCCCTTCGAAGGGCTTTTCGAAACGCTTGCCCTCTTTCCAGCGTATGATGTCCCAGTAGCGGAAGTTCTCCATGAGCAGTTCGACGGTGCGTTCGCGGCGGATTTCGAGGATGACGCCCTTGTTCGCTCCCGTGACGTTGGCATACCCCGTCTCGGCCGATGCCAGGTAGGGGTCGGGATTGGCGTTGGCCCACTCCAGCGAGAGGTTGGCCACGCCGGCGCGTTCGCGCAGCGGCTTGATCGTCTTGTCGAGGTCTTCCTGCGTCAGCGTGCCCAGCTCGGCTTTGGCTTCGGCGTAGTTGAGGTAGACTTCGGCCGTACGGAAAAGCGGCATGTCGCTGGTCGAAGCCTGGTAAGCGTCGTATTTGGCCGGTAGCAGGAACTTCACCAGCTGGTAGCCGGTCATGGTCGCGGCCAGGTTGGGCGCCGACTCCTTGTCGTCGTCGATGCGTTTGTAGCCCGGCGTGCGGACGGTCTGTGCGAAGCGGCCGTCGCGGTTTTTGCTCTCGTCGGGGAGCTGCATCGTTTCCCAGCCGGGCTGCGAGGTGAAGGGCGTGCCGTCCTTCATCAGGTACATGTTGGCGACGTTCTTCAACAGGCCGGGGCGTCCCATCGTCGTGCCGGTCAGGTAGCCATTGACATCGTGTTTGAGCCCGATGGCTGTGTTGAAGGCCCGTGCGAGGATGATCTCGGAGCTGATGGCGTTTATCGAGGAGAAGAGGTTCAGGTAGGGCGTGCTGCCCGACTTGTAGATGGTGTAGCCGCTCTTCTCGATGAAGGTTCCGGCGGCCGATACGCACTCGGCCAGGTAATAGTCGGCGTCGTCGAGCCCGTGGTACTTGCGGAAGGTGCCTTCGAACAGGCAGACGCGGCTTTTCAGCGCCAGTGCCGTCCATTCGCTCACACGGTAGGTTTCCTTGGTCGGGGAGAGGTGCTCGATGGCGAAGTCGAGGTCTTCGATGACCTTCGACATCACCAGGTCGCGCGAGTCGCGGCCCTTGTAGAGCTCCTCTTCGTTCGAAGCCAGCGGACGATCCACCCAGGGTACGTCGCCGTAGTATTTGACCTTTTCGAAATAGAAATAGGCTCGGAAGAAACGGGCGAGGCCCTCGTATTGCAGGCGCACGTCGCGATCCTTGCAGTTGGATGAGTATTCGAGGAAGAAGTTGATGTCGCGCAGCTTCTCCCACTTCCAGGTCGAGGCGGTCGCGGGAACGGTGCGGTTACCGAGCACTTCGCTGGTCAGCACGTTCTTGGCGATGACGTCGGCCGACTCGCCGTAGACGGTCGTCGGGAAAATGGTGTAGAAATCGTTGGTGTAGAGCTGGCACTCCTGCTCGTTGCGGAAGAATTTATCGGGCGTGAGCTTATCCTTGGGGTAGCGGTCGAGTTGGTCTTCGCATCCGTACAGACCCAGCGCGGCGATTCCGACCAGCGTATATTTTATCAGTTTTTTCATAACGGCAGTTATTTAGAAGGTGAGGTTTAAACCGATCGAGTAGGTCTTGCACCACGGATAGACGTTGGCCTTCTTGTCCGAGTCGGCGGCGGCCTGTTCGGGGTCGAGGAATTTGCTTTTGAGCGCCGTCCAGGTGGCGAGGTTCTCGCCGCTGAAATAGATGCGCAGCTCCTTGATGCCGATCTTCGAGGTCAGATGCGTGGGAATGGTGTAGCCGACAGTCAGGTTCTTCAGGCGGCAGTAGGCCAGGTTCTGGATATAACGGTCGTTGGTGTAGTAGACCACGCCCGACGTGGAGTTGAGCGAGCTGTAGGCACGGGCGCGCGGGAAGTAGGCGTTGGGGTTCTCTTCGCTCCAGACCTTGCTCATGAAGTCGCGCGGGATGAATGTCGCGTAGGGACGGCTGTAGGGGCCCCAGAAGCGAAGGTTGTCGGCGCCGGGGTACCAGTCCTGGCGGCCAATGCCCTGCACGAATACCGACACGTCGAATCCGTACCACGAGAAATTGACCGTGGCGCCATACTGGTAGCGGGGCTGCGAGTTGCCGATGATGCGGCGGTCGCCCGTGTCGTCGAGCGTGCCCTTGCCGCCGTTGATGATGTTGTTGCCGTCCAGGTCTAGGTAGATCACGTCGCCGGCGCGCACGCCTTTGCCGTATTCGCCCGTCGAGGAGTAGTATCCCGGAGCGACCGTCCTGTAGTCGATGCGCGAAGCGTATTCGGCGGCTTCCTCATCGGTGCGGAACAGTCCGCCGACCTTATAGCCCCAGATCTCGCCGAGCCGCTTGCCGACGTAGGGATCGCCGATCAGTCCCGTGGGGTTGTCGCACTTGGTGTATTTGGCCGTGTAGTCGGACAGCGAAGCCGAGATGCCGTAGCTGAACTGTTTGCCCGCCAGCTTGAACGAATCGCGCCAGCCGAGCACCAGTTCGTAGCCCTTCGTGCGCAGGTCGTTGGCATTGACCTGGGGTTCTTCGGCCCCGTAGATCGAGGGCAGCGATTTGCCTTGGCTCAGGATGCCTTTCGTGTCGCGGATATAGAAGTCGGCCGAGAGCGAAAGCCGGTTGCTGAGCATATTGAGGTCGATACCGATGTTTTTTGAAACGACTTTCTCCCAGGTCTGGTTGCCCGATACGGGGTCGCTGACCGTGGCGTGCTGTCCCAGTGCCGAGCCGTTGAACGAGTAGTCGTTCATCGTGCCCTTGGTCGAAATGGTCTGGATGAAGTCATAGTATCCGATCTGCTGGTTGCCGAGCGAACCGTACGAGAAACGGAGCTTCAGGTTGTCGATGGTGCTGCGCAGCGGTTCGAAGAAAGACTCCTCGCTGATGCGGTAGGCCGCCGAGAACGAAGGGAAGAAGCCGAAACGCTTGCCGCGCGGGAAACGCGAAGTGCCGTCGTAGCGCCCGTTCATCTCGAACAGGTATTTGCCCTTGTAATCGTAGGCCGCGCGGTAGAACCACCCCATGATAGCGTATTCGTTGCGGCCGCCCGTGAGGTCGATGGTCGTGCCCGTGGCGAGGTTGAAGTCCGAGAGGTCTTCCGAAAGCAGCCCGTTGCGGCCCGTTTTCAGGTCGCGGAAGTACTTGGCTTCGTAGTTGTAACCGGCGATGAGCGTCAGGTTGTGCTTATCGCTGAAGGTCTTGTTGTAGGTGCCGTAGACGTCGGCCACGTAGTAGTTCTGATCGTAGACCGTTTCCTTGTATGCGTTGGGGAAGTTGCCTTCGGGTTCGGTTTCGACCACGCCGGGATATTTCGAATATTCGACGTTCACGCTGCGGTAATCGTAATGCAGATAGCCCTGCGTATAGCTGAAGTCGGCCTTGACGTTGAAGTTCTTGTGGAGCTTGAATTCAGCTTCGAACGTGGTGGTGAACTCCTGAATCTTCTTGTTGCCGCCGCTCTTGCCTTTCTGCATCATGGCGTTGTAGCCGTCCATGACGTAGTGGGTCGAGGAGTTGGTGCCCGAGGTGTGCGACACGGCCGTGCCGTCAGGGTTCACCGGGACGAACGATGCCAGCGCATGGAGCGTCGGTTTGCGGAAGTTATTGTATTCGTCCTCATAGCCGTAGTATTTGTAATTGGACTGGAAGAACTTGGTGTTGCTCGAGATGGTCAGCCACGGCCGGAGCTCGGCGGACAGCTTCGCGCGGAAGTTGTACGACTTGTACATGTCGGGCAGCAGTTTGTTGATACCCTTCTGCTGGTAGTAACGGCCGCTGACCATGTACGAAAGCGCCTTGCTGCCACCCTTGATGTTGATGTTGTGATCCCAGGTCGGGCGGGTGTCGTCGTAGAGGTAGTTGTACCAGTCGAAGTTGGCCAGGTAGACGTACTGCTGCTGGCCGTTGCGGCGGTCGGTGATGACCCAGGGCCGCGCCGGATTCTCCTTTTTGTCGTTGCGGCGCTCCCATAACGCCTGGTAATCGGACTCCGTGTACGAGGTGTAGGGCGTGTTCTGCGCCGAGAGCATGAACAGGTCGGCGATCTTGGCCGAGTAGTAGCCGCGGGTTTCGTAATCAGTCGAGGTTGTCGGGCTGGACACCGAGAAGTAACCGTTGTAGGAAACCTCGGCCTTCTCGTTGAACTTGCCGCTCTTGGTGGTGATGAGGATGACGCCGAATGCGCCGCGGGCGCCGTAGATGGCTGCCGAAGCGGCGTCCTTGAGAACCGTGATCGACTCGATGTCGTTCGAGTTGATGCGTTCGGGATAGGTTTCCACGCCGTCGATCAGGATCAGCGGGCTGCCGCCGTTGGGCGACGTGTTGCCGCGGATGTTGTACGAAGCTCCCGCGCCGGGTTGTCCCGACGAGAGGGTGACGTTGAGGTTGGGAATGGCACCCTGCAGGGCCCTGCCCACGCTCGAAACGGGACGATCCTGGAGTTCTTTCTGCGAGATGCTGGCCACGGCGCCCGTCAGGTTGGCCTTCTTCTGCACGCCGTAACCCACAACCACCACTTCGTCGATGCTCTGCTCGGAAGAGGTCAGCACCACGTCGAAGAAGGTGCGGTTGCCGATCTTGGCCTGATAGGATGTGTAACCGATGAACGAAACGCTGAGCGTGGCGTCGGTCGAGAGAATTTCGGCCGGGAATGCGAATTTGCCGTCGAAACTGGTGGTGATGCCCTTGGTTTGCCCGCCGTCGCTGAGTAGTACTGTGGCTCCGACGACGGGAGCGCCCTTGTCATCCTTCACTGCGCCTTTCAGGGAAACGGGTTTCCCCCCCCCGGCTACTGCGGGCGCCTTCATCAGTATGATACGCCTGTTTTCGATCTTGCAGGTGCAGTCGGGTAGCATCTCCCGGACGATTTCGGTCACGGGACGTTTCACGGCCGATACGGACACGGTTTTTTCCATGTCGAAATCGCCGTTGTTGTAGAAGAACGTGTATTCGGTCATGCGCTCTATCTCGCGCAGGACTTGTTGGACGGTCGCATTGGTCCTGGCGATGCTGACGGTGGGCGAACTTTGCGCCCGGCTACCTGCGGGCCATAGCAGCAGCCATGCCAGACAGACGACACCGAGGATTCTGGTTTTGCTAAAATTACGCATAGATTTTAAGTTTAGGTTAGGTTTGCGGAGTTTTGTGCCCAGGGCACAAGGCCGGGAAGTTCCGACCGGACGAAAGTTCGGGTAGTCGATGTTACATAGGCTGAGGTTTGGTATTACTTGTGATTTCTACTTTCTCTGGGAATAATCGTCACATGGCGGTTCTCGCGCGCATAGTTGATGTCCACGACCAGCGACATGGCTTTGAGTATCTCGTCGATGCTCTCGTTGCGGATCACTGCGAACGACATCCTGACCTGGCGCGCCCACTCTTCCGGACAGTCGATCTCGACGGCGTACCAGCGCTGGAGATTGGCGATGATGTCGCTGAGCGGGGCGTTGTCGAACGACAGCTCGCCGTTCATCCACTGCGAATAGTTCAGCGCCGTGACCTGCGACAGCGAGATGCGACCGTCTTTTTTCGAATAGGCCAGCCGTTCGCCCGGCTTGAGGATCACCGGCCGCGGCAGCCGGCCCCCGAAGGCGCGGACGCTTCCGCTGCAGAGGATTACTTCCGTGGTGCTGAACTCGGCGTAGTTGATGAAATCGAATTCCGTGCCGAGAACCTCGATATTCATGTCGTCGGCTTTGAGGATGAACGGGCGTTTTTCGTCGCGGCGGACTTTGAAGAATGCTTCGCCGGTGAGCTCGACCACGCGCTTGCGGCCCGAAAGATCACCGTAATAGCGCAGCACGCTGCCGGCGTTGAGCCAGATGCGGGTGCCGTCGGGTAATACGTACTCGCCTTTGTCGTGGGCCGAGGTGACGATGTTGGTCTGTACCCTGCTGCGCAGGTAGCCCTGTGCGGCGAAGTAATTGACGCCCACGGCCAGCAGTACGACCGCCGCTGCCGCCGCGACCTTTCGCCAGAGGCTCCGGCGGCGGAAGCTCTCTTCGCGCCGGATGGCTTCGTGCAGGCGGGCCAGCTTCCGGTCGCGGCCGGGCCTCTCGGCGGCCTCGAGCCTTTCCCAGTAGGTTTCGAGCGTTTGTTCCTTCTCGGTGCGTGCTTCCGGGTCGCGCAGCCAGTCGCCGAACGCCTGCTGCACTTCCTGCGGCATCTCATTCCCGAGGAATGTTTCGATGATCTCTTTTATATAGTTTTTGCGCATAATGATTCGCCCGTTTACCAATAAGACGGTTCATATCGGGACTACGCACGTCGCAAGTGGAATTATTTTTCAGAAAAAGAAAAGAATCAGCTTCACAAGCTTCCGCAGCTCGGCCAGGGCGCGGGAAATCTGGTTCTCGACCGTGCGGCGGCTGATGGAGAGCTGTTCGGCGATCTGGTCGTTCGAAAGCCCCTCTTCGCGGCTCATGCGGAAGATCCGGCGCCGTTGTTCGGGCATTTTTTCGACAACCATGCGGATCAGCAGCAGCAGGTCGCGGCTGTCGATGGCGCTGTCGGGAAGCTCGTATTCGGGCAGCAGGCTGGCCCTGCGGGCGTAATTCTCGCGCACCGAACGGCTGTCGAAGCGGTCGTAGACGGCGTTGCGAGCCATGCGGAAGAGGTAGGGGCCAAATGCGTCCACGGCGCCGATCGAAGTGCGGTTGCGCCATATTTTGAGGAAAATATCCTGCGTGATGTCCTCTGCTTCGGAGTGATCCTTGAGCATACGATACAAGAATTCTTCCGTCTTCGCAGCATATTTCAGGTAAAGCGCATCAAAAGCGGAACGGTCGTCTCGAGCCAGTGCCTCGAGGTATCGTCTTTCTTCATCCATTATGATCCGTCGGGGTATTGTCAGGTAAAAGTAGTGAATTTTTATAACCTGCAAGAAATTTCCGGGAAAAATTAATCCGCTTGCGGTGTCCTGTGACGGATACCTATATTGATGCCGGTCAACCCGGCTTCGCGGTGCCCGGCTGCGGACGGGCGATTTGAGGAAAAATCAGATTTGCAAACACGATAATAAGACCATGAATAACGGTGACTCGATACAAAAATAGGTTCCGAAATCTCTGGTACATCAAAGTATGTAATTACTTTCTGGAATCCTGCTGCGAGAAATGCCTGCACAATGATCGTTCGGCCCGTTGATCCCAATGATCCGGCTCAGTATGGCATTGCGTGAAGATTTCGACCGCATGTCCGCTGGTGGTTACACGGGCATAGATAGGCGCTTTGCCTTTCTTGTCGATTTTGGTCTTCCTGCGTAAGAACACCACGCTGAAAGTTCGCCGAGCCGAGGGCCGAGCCGGACTTGTTCGAGCTATGCCGAGGCGAGAATGAACTTCAACTTTATTGAAAGTCTTTCTTTCCATACTGCTGTAAATGGTTGGTGAGTAATATGTTTACAGCATAGAAATGTTGCGAGGCAAAAAGCTGACAGTTAATGCAATAACTTACATTAGTGACCTGTTTTCGGTTCGAGCAAAACAGGTTGACGATAAGGTCGTAAAAACCTGCTTTTCGTTGCTTTTATCGGCTTCGGCCTAAAAATGAAAAAACCTTATATATCATTGATACATAAGGTTTTCTACTCTGTTTTGCTTCTTATTTCAAAGGCTTCAAGGGTGGAAGATGGGGCTCGAACCCACGACCTTCGGAACCACAATCCGACGCTCTAACCGACTGAGCTACATCCACCGTGTGACCGTCGAACGGTCGTATCGGGATGCAAATGTAATACACTTTTTTTGTCCGTGCAAAAAAAACGGTGAAAAATCTTCGGGAAAATGCCCCGGGTGACAAAATGGCAGGCTGGACTGTACCTTTGTCACATGGCGTCTGCCAAAAAACGGTTGGCACATCTATTGATGGGACTATGGGTGCTAATGCGCAACAAACTGTTCAATAATAAACTAAAAACTGAAAAGCTATGAATGTAAAACCATTATCGGATCGTGTACTCGTCCTCCCGAACCCTGCGGAGGAGAAAACGGCCGGCGGGCTGATCATCCCCGACACGGCGAAGGAGAAACCGCTGGCAGGTAAAGTAGTTGCTGTGGGCCCCGGTACTTCGGAGGTCAAGATGGAAGTCAAGGTCGGTGACCAGGTACTTTACGGCAAGTATGCCGGGCAGGAGATTCAGGTCGACGGCGTGGATTACCTGATCATGAAGCAGAACGATATTTTGGCGATTATCTGACGATAACAGGTTGTTCTGACCTCGAAATTTTTACATTCCCTCTGAAAATCCCCTTGAAAAGGGTGGCTTCGGGGATAAGCTTATGAACGAATATAAAATATAAAGTTATGGCAAAAGATATCAAATATAATGTTGAGGCGCGCGAACTGCTCAAGGAGGGTGTCGATGCGCTGTCGAACGCAGTGAAGGTGACGCTGGGCCCCAAAGGCCGCAACGTGATCATCGACAAAAAATTCGGTGCGCCGCAGATCACCAAGGACGGTGTGACGGTGGCCAAGGAGGTGGAGCTCGAAGACGCTTTCGCCAACATGGGCGCCCAGATGGTACGCGAGGTCGCCTCGAAGACCAACGACGATGCCGGCGACGGTACGACGACTGCCACGGTGCTCGCACAGTCGATCATCGGCGTAGGCCTGAAGAACGTGACGGCCGGTGCCAACCCGATGGATCTGAAGCGCGGCATCGACAAGGCCGTGGCCAAGGTGGTCGAGTCCCTGCGCAAGCAGAGCCAGGAGGTGGGTTCGGATTTCGACAAGATCGAGCAGGTGGCCACCATCTCGGCCAACAACGACGAGACGATCGGTAAGCTGATCGCCGAGGCGATGGCGAAGGTCAACAACGAAGGTGTGATCACCGTCGAGGAGGCCAAGGGCACCGAGACCCATGTGGAGGTCGTAGAGGGTATGCAGTTCGACCGCGGTTATATTTCGGCTTACTTCATGACCGATCCCGAGAAGATGGAGGCACAGCTCGAGAAGCCCTACATCCTGATTACCGACAAGAAGATTTCGACGATGAAGGAACTGATGGGCGTGCTCGAGCCGGTGGCGCAGAGCGGCCGTTCGCTGCTGATCATCGCCGAGGACGTGGACGGCGAGGCGCTGTCGGCGCTCGTTGTCAACAAGCTGCGCGGTACGCTGAAGATCGCCGCCTGCAAGGCTCCGGGCTTCGGTGACCGCCGCAAGGAGATGCTCGAGGATATCGCCATCCTGACGGGTGCTACGGTGATCTCGACCGACAAGGGTATGAAGATGGAGGATACCGACCTTTCGATGCTCGGTACGGCGGACAAGGTGACGCTCAACAAGGAGAACACTACGATCGTCGACGGTGCCGGCAAGAAGGAGGAGATCGCAGCCCGTGTTGCTCAGATCCGCTCCTCGATCGACAAGGCTACGTCGGATTACGACAAGGAGAAGCTTCAGGAGCGTCTGGCCAAATTGGCCGGCGGTGTGGCCGTACTCTATGTGGGTGCCGCTACCGAAGTCGAGATGAAGGAGAAGAAAGACCGCGTGGACGACGCACTGGCTGCGACCCGTGCCGCTGTCGAAGAGGGTATCGTCCCGGGCGGCGGTGTGGCTTACATCCGCGCTACGGCGGCTCTCGAAGGGATGAAGGGTGCCAACGAAGACCAGACGACCGGTATCCAGATCGTGAAACGTGCGATCGAGGAGCCGCTGCGCCAGATCGTCGAGAACGCCGGCGGCGAAGGTTCGGTCGTTGTCAACAAGGTGAAGGAGGGCAAGGATGCCTTCGGTTACAACGCCCGCGACGACAAGTACGAAGACCTGCTGAAGGCCGGTATCATCGACCCGACGAAGGTGTCGCGCGTTGCGCTGGAGAATGCCGCTTCGATCGCTTCGATGTTCCTGACCACCGAATGCGTCCTGGCGGAGAAGAAATCCGATGCTCCCGCCATGCCTGCGATGCCCGCAGGGGGTATGGGCGGCATGATGTAGTCACCGGTTCATAATAGGAAATCGGAGCCTTCGTAAGAGGCTCCGATTTTTGTTTTGCCGCGAAGCGATCGAAGCGGCATTTTCCGGCGCAGCGGGCGGTTGGCCGGGAGGGGTTCCGCGCGGGGCGGCGGGTACTTCGTTGGCCGCAGGGCTATTTCTTATCCGCGCATTTGCAGTTCAGCATCTTCCACGCGCCGGCCGAGAGGGCTGCTCCGACGAAGGGGGCGATGATGAAGAGCCATAGCTGGCAGAGCGCCGTGCTCCCTGTGAAGAGTGCGGGGCCGAAGCTGCGGGCGGGGTTCACCGAGGTGCCCGTGATGGGGATGCAGACGATGTGCACCAATACCAGCGTGAGGCCGATGGCCAGTCCGGCCAGGTTTCCGGCGCCTTTTTCGCTGTCCGTGGAGCCGAGCACGACCAACACGAAGATGAACGTGAAGACTATTTCGGCGACGAGGGCCTGTACCATTTCGCCGTCGCCGAAGCCGTTTGCCCCGGTGGCCGTCGTTGCGCCGTAGCCGCCCGTCGAGGTGAGCAGGTAGATGATGGCAGAGCCGATCAGTGCCCCGGCGAATTGCCCGAGCATGTATCCGGCTGCGTCTTTGCCGCTCATGCGCTTTGAGAGCCACACCCCGAGCGTGATGGCCGGATTGATGTGGCAGCCCGAGATACCGCCGATGCAGTAGGCCATTGCCACGACCGACAGGCCGAATGCGAAAGCCACGGCCAGTATCTCGGCCGGTGCGTCGCAGCCCAGGAATACGGCGCTTCCGCAGCCCATCAGTACGAGAACCATTGTTCCCAGCATTTCTGCAAAATATTTCTTCATAGTCATTAGAATTTAGCGGGCCGGAGCCCAGTTTGCAAGACAAATATACGAAAAATAGCAAATTAGGGTTTAAGGATAGTTGGTTTGGGTGCGCCGCCGGCGGGGCGGGATCTTTTGCCCTGCGGATAATCAGGCCGGTAAAGTGTATCTCCGGGTGCGTTTATGTGTGCTTGGAAAGCCGGCAAGGTTGCAGGGGCCCGCAGCTGGCGGACAACATAAAAACCGGCGTAGCCGTGATGTCGGGATATGCAAGAAAAGCGGGGGAATTATTGCCCTTAAAAAATGGAGTTGGGCTGTATTGTGTGTGTTTTCGACCGAATTGTTTGGTTTTTAGAGATGCAATTTTTAACTTTGTCTTGAAAAATAATTGGGTTCTTGCGTGGAGAAGATGTGCAACGGGAGATTCGGAACCTCATTAATTAATCTAACAAACCCACAATGAAGAAAAGTCTTACTCTCTTAATGCTGGCCTTCCTGGCCGCCTCCTGCATCGAGAAGAAGGATGTCCGTCCCGGCAGTTCCGTGGACGTGGACATCGACCATTACCAGACGGCCGACACGTATGATGTCCCCGTGAAAGAGGGATGCATTACCGTCGTGAAAGCGTACGGTGTGACCCTTGCCGAAGCCGAGAGCCCCATGACGATCTGGGTGCCGCGGATGGCCGTGACCCGTTCGGACGAGGGCCTGACGACGACATTCGTGCCGCGCGATGAGTACCCCAATTTCGCGGGCAACAAATCGCAGTTGTTCCAGGTAATTTGTTTCGAGGACTCCAGACGCGGGGATTACGATTACAACGACCTGGTCATCCATGTGTTGTACCAGACCCGGCAGAATATCTTCGGGTTCGGCGTACAGCCCGTGGCGTTGGGGTCGACGAAATCCATCAAACTGGGATGTGTCGTTTACAAGGGCGGCAAGCGTATCTTCAAGGGGTTGATCACCCCCGAAGGTGCCGATTGCCGGTCGCAGTATTTCAAGTCGATGGAGGGAACGCTCAATACCTACGACAAGGCTAATATCAAGGTCGGGGAGTACCTGGGGTCGACGATCCGCAACTGGGATGTGTCGAAGATCGAAGGGAACGGCCCGATGCGCGTTGAGTGGTATATCGAGGTGGATAACGGCGTGGAACTTTATGCCTTGTCGACTGCCTACCTGAACGATTCGTTCGACAAGGACAAATTGCCCTACGGACTGGTGATCACCACCACGGGGACGGAATATGTCGACGAGAAAGGCGGCTACCTCTGCGGGTTCGACTGGTTCAACTATCCGCGCGAATCGGTGCATATCAAGGAGGTATATCCCGAGATGTGGAACTGGCTGACTACGGACAGCAGCTATAATTTTGCCGATATTTACGATGGCAGGAATGTCCCTGCGAATGCTTGTCCTGCCGCCGACCTGGGGCTGTTCGAAGCCCGGACGATCGACGTCACCAACAGGAAATACCGGGCTGACTGAGCCCGTGCCGATAGCGGCCGAGGCGGGCTGCGGTGCCGTCGCCGATTGAAAAAAGCAACCCTGCGGGGTTGCTTTTTTTATGTGCGGGCTTGTTGTCATGCGCTGCGTGCCCCGGGGATGCCGGATTGCCCGATGCACGGTGTTGAATGCCCGATACCGGCGGCGTGTGCTGCGCCATTGCCGGCCCTGTTCCCGGCTCCCGGTTCCGATCCTTCCCTTGCAGGACGGGGCTCCACTTTTTGTCAGGGCATCCACTCCAGGATCCCCGTCACGGGGTTGGCGGCGCGCCAGGCTTCGAATTCCGCATAGGTACCCACGCCATCGCGCAGTACGGCCTGGTAGTATTCGATACCCATGATCTTCTCCGCCTCGGGGGTTTCATATTTGAGCCGGAGGATCGTTTCGCGCGTCCGGTCGGTCAGCACGGCGGCGATGCGGTCGGCCACCCGTTCGAAATAGCCGTCGTAGGCCGAACCTTTCGGCATGTGGATCATGTCGATCTGCCATAACCGGTCGTCGGCATCGGCATACCAGGCATGCCATTCGAGGCACTGGTCGGGGGCGTCGAGCAGGTTGTTGAAGGTGATGCTGCGGATGCGGCTGTTTTCGGCCAGGCGTGCCATGGCGGCGAAGCTGTCCGCAAGGCGCAGCGGTGAGGAGTAGATGTGGAAGTCGATGTCGCGGTGCGTCATCAGCAATCCCGTACGGAGCGACCCGACCAGGTTGGGTTCGGCGCCGACCTGTTGCCAGATCGCTTCGAGGTCGGTGTCGCGGATGACTTCGCGGGCGCGCTGCTGGTTGGCGGCGGCGATCTTCAGTAATTCGTCCATGATGTGTAAAGTTGCGGTTATTGCGGGGTTAAAAGAGCGTCGGGACGGATTATCCGTCCCGATGCCGGGGCGTTGCGTGTGCGGTTATTTGCCCAGCAGAATGCGTGCCTGGGCTATGGCGGCATCGGTGATGCGGCTGCCGGAGAGCATCTTGGCGATCTCGGTGATGCGCTCCTCGTCCGTCAGGCGGGCGATGCCGGTGCGCCCGTCGCGTTTGTAGACCACGAAATGGGCTGCGCCTTTCGACGCCACCTGCGGCAGGTGGGTGATGTCCACGACCTGCAACGTCGCGGAGAGCGATTCGATGATCTCGCCCATGGCGTCGGCGATGCGCCCCGAGACGCCCGTGTCGATCTCGTCGAAGATGACCGTCGGCAACTGCATGCGCCGGGCCAGCAGGGATTTGAGCGCCAGCATGACCCGCGAGAGCTCACCGCCCGAGGCGATACGCTCGACGCTCTGGGGCGTCGCGTTGCGGTTGGCCGAGAAGAGGAACGCCACGCCGTCGCGTCCCGTACGCCCGAGGTCGGGGAGCGGGGTGAGCGTCACCTTGAATACGGTTTCGGGCATGCCCAGCTGCACGAGCGTCGCCAGTATCTGTTTTTCGAAGGCCGGGGCGGCTTTTGCGCGTGCCTTGTGCAGCCTGTCGGCCAGCGAGCCGGCCTTCTGTGCGGCTGCGTCCAGTTCTTTTTCAGCCGCTGCGATCTCTTCGTCGCCGTGTACGATGGCGGCGAGCTGTGCGGCATAGCGGTCGCGGGCTGCGATCAGCTCCGCTTCGGAGGCGACGCGGTGCTTTTGTTGCAGGGCGTAGAGGGCGTCGAGGCGTGCGGCGAGTTTGGCCAGCCGTTCGGGGTCGGCGTCGAGGCGTTCGCTGTCGGCGGCTACGGCGTTGTCGATGTCCTTCAGCTCCTCGAGTACGGAGTGCAGGCGTGCGGCGTATTCCCCGGCCGCGGGGAAATGTTCGCGGATGCGTGTCAGGTCGTTCTCGGAATTTTTCAGGAGCGTGAGCACCCCGGTTTCGTCGGCATCGAGGGCGTTGCGGAGCGTAGTGAGCACCTCGCCGATGCGGTCGGCGTTCTCCAGTACGGCCAGTTCTTCCTCGATGGCGGCCTGTTCCCCTTCGCGCAGGTTGGCAGCCGTGAGTTCTTCGCTCTGGAAGCGGAGCCACTCCTCGTCGCGGCGTCCGTCGGCGGCGGCTTCGCGCAGGGCGGCGAGCCGGCGCCGCAGTTCCGTAAGCCGCGTGTACTGCGCGGCATATTGTGCGAGCAGTTCCCCGTTCCCGGCCACGGTGTCGAGCGCCGAGGTGCGGAACTCTTCCGAGGAGAGGATCAGGTTCTGATGTTGCGAGTGGATGTCGATCAGGCGGGTGCCGAATTCGCGCAGCTGGGCCAGTTGCACCGGGAGGTCGTTGATGAAGGCGCGGCTCTTGCCGGTCGGGGTTATCATGCGCGTTACGGTAGTCTCCGGCGCATAGTCGAGGTCGTTCCCGGCGAAGAAAGCCTCCATGTCGCGCCCCGAGAGGTCGAAGGTGCCTTCGACCACGCAGTTGCGTGCGGCGTCCTTCATGGCCGAGCCGTCGTTCTTGGCGCCCAGCAGCAGGCCGAGGGCACCGAGCAGGATGGATTTGCCGGCTCCCGTTTCACCCGTGATGATGTTCAGGTGGGGATCCAGCTCCATTTCGAGCTTGTCGATAAGCACGTAGTTCTCAACCGACAGACGGCGTAACATGGCGGTCTTTATTTTAACAGTGATTCGATTTTGTCGACGATACGTCCGGCTACTTCGCTCTTCGGCATCAGGGGCAGCGGCTCGCGGCCGTTGCGGTCGATGAAGGTCACCTTGTTGGTGTCGCCGCGAAATCCCGCGCCGGCGTCGCGCAGCGAGTTGAGGACGATGAAATCGAAGTTCTTTCGCGCGAGCTTTGCCTCGGCGTTGGCCTGTTCGTCGTGTGTTTCGAGGGCAAAGCCGACCAGCAGGCGGCCGCCTTTGGCGGCTCCCAGCTCTGCGGCGATGTCGCGCGTACGGCGCAGGGTGATGTGCATTTCGCCCTCGCCCTTCTTGAGCTTGGTCTGCGAAACCGCGTCGGGCGTATAGTCCGCCACGGCGGCGCACATGACAGCGCCGTCGGCGCCGTCGAAAGCCCCGGTCGCGGCGTCGTACATCTCGGCGGCAGAGAGCACGTCCACGCGCTCCACGCCCGGAGGTGTCGGCAGCGACGTGCGCCCCGTGACGAGGGTCACCTGCGCACCGCGCGCGGCCAGCGCTCCGGCGATGGCGTAGCCCATTTTGCCCGACGAGTGGTTCGAGATGAACCGCACGGGGTCGATGGCTTCGATCGTGGCGCCTGCCGTTACGACGAAGCGTTTACCGGACAGGTGCTTTTTTTTTTCGGGGTTTTCCGCGGCGAGGAGGGTGCCGACATAAGCGGCGATTTCCGCAGGTTCGGCCATGCGTCCCTTGCCCGTGAGCCCGCTGGCGAGCTCCCCTTCGGCGGGTTCGGCGATCCGCACGCCGTGTCCGGCCAGCCGGCGCAGGTTCTCCTGGGTCGTGGGGTGGGCGTACATGTCCAGATCCATGGCGGGGGCGACGACCACCGGGCAGCGGGCCGAGAGGTAGGTCGTCAGCAGCAGGTTGTCGGCGATGCCGCATGCCATTTTGGCCAGCGTATTGGCCGTGGCGGGGGCGATCAGGTAGCAGTCTGCCCACTCGCCGAGCGAGACATGGGAATTCCAGGCCCCGTTCTCGGGGTCGAAGAACTCCACGAGGATCGGGTTCCTGGAGAGCGTGGCCATCGTCAGCGGGGTGATGAACTGCTTGGCCAGCGGGGTCATCACGACACGCACCTCGGCGCCCGCCGTCCTCAATAAACGACAGAGCACAGCCGCCTTGTAGGCCGCTATGCTTCCCGTGATGCCCAGCAGTATGTGCCGTCCGGCCAATCCTTCGGCCGGACAGGCAGTGCCTGCGCCGGGGCCCTGTATGCCACCTCCCTGCAAATTCATGGCGGTATCGTTAGGACTCCTTGGCCTCTTTGTTCTCTTTGTAGAAGAGTTCGCCGTCGAGGAACTCCTCGGTGGCGATGATCGCAGGCTTGGGCAGGCGTTCGTAGTAGCGCGAGATTTCGATCTGCTCGCGGTTCTCGAAGGTCTCCTCCATGGTGTCCGTCGGCGAAGAGAAGTCGGCGAGCTTGCGGCTGAGCTCGGTCTTCAGTTCGGTCGAGATCTGGTTGGCACGGCGGGCGATGATGTTCACCGTTTCGTAGATGTTGCCCGTTTCCTTGTCCAGATCCACCAGCTTGCGCGTGATGGTGTTGTTGGGGATGTTCTTCTTGATTTCCATTGTTATATGTTGTTGTCTTTGTCTTCGTCCTTCTTGTTGCGGTCGAGGTAGTCCCGTGCGTGCTTGGCCATGCGGTCGACCTCCTTGGTGTATTTCGATTCGGGGAACTCCTCCTTGAACGAGAGGTAGGAGTCGAGCATCGAGAGATAGCGGTCGGTCTGCTTGTTTGCGACCGAGTTGTTGGCGAAGCGGTAGCTGGCGTCCACGATCATGTACATGATCTCCTCGCGGTGGTTGCTGTCCGGGAATTGTTTGAGCGCATTCTTCAGCGATACGATGGCCGATTTGTAACGGCCTATCTTATAGTAGGTGTAGGCGTTCAGGTAGGACTTGTCGTGCAGCCGCTGCGTCAGTTCGCCGTTGATCTGCTTGAAATCCTCGACGCGGTCGCTGTGGGGGTAGCGCGACATGAACTCGTTGATGGCGATCAGTGCCTGTCCGGTCATCGTCTGGTCGCGCGAGGGGCCGGGCGAGAGGTAGTAGAAGCAGAGTGCGTACATGCCTTCGGCGTCTTCGATGAAGGCGCTGCGGCCGAACTTGCGGCGGAAATCGTCGAACAGGGCCGAGGCGGTGTCATAGTCGCGGTTCTTGAACTTGCAGCGGGCGTTGAAGAACGAGACGCTGTCTTCGCGCGGCGTGCCGATGTAGTAGTGCTGGACGCCCTCGAAGAGCGTCGAGGCACGCGACCACTTCTCTTTCTGGTAGTACTCCAGCGCCTTGCTGTAAATCAGTTCGGGTTGTCCGCTTTTGAGCAGGGAGTTGATGCCTGCGCATCCGCTAAATGCGGTGACCAGAATCACCCCGCACACGGCGTATAAAAAAGTCTGCTTCATTGATAAATCTTTTACGGCGCTTTATCGCGCAAAGTTACGCATAAATTAACGATTTCCAAAAAAAATTATTGTGCGTAATAATAAGGCGCCGAGCCGTATTTCCCGTTCCCGTCCGGGCGGGAGGCCCGCGGGTCTCCCGGGATGCCGCCGTGCGGCATCCGAATCCGTGGCCGGAGGTGCTTCCGGCGCCGGTGGCGGACGGAGGGAAGCCTCTCCCCGGCTGTGCGGACAGGCAGGCGGTAAGAGGGGAAAATTACGGAAATCAGGGGAACGGCGCGCCGGGCCCGGTGCGGAAATGTCGATCGGCGGCTTGCGCTACATCAGGGGCGAGACCAGCCGCAGCGCGTCGCCCAATGTGCGCCGCCATGCCGCAGGCCGCCATGTTTCCCGCGCGATCCGGCGGCACGCGGCAAGGTCGTCGTCGTAGGTGGCCGAGAGCGCCCGCACGACGCTCCGGTCGCGGATGAAAGCCGTGACTTCGAGGTTGTCCAGCAGGCTGCGGTAATCCATGTTCGCCGTGCCGACCGAGGCGGTGTCCTCGTCGACGATCAGCAGCTTGGCGTGCAGGAAGCCGTTGTCGTAGCGGTAGAGTTCGATCCCGGCGTCGAGCAGGTCGCCGATGTAGGAGTCGGAAATCAGGTCGGTGAACGGCGAATCGCTGCACGAGGGGATCATCACCTGTACCCGCACCCCGCCGCGTGCTGCCAGCCGGAGCGCGTCGAGCAACAGGGCCGGGGGCAGGAAATAGGGCGAGGAGATGCGTATGGTGCGGTGCGCCCGGACGATGGCCGAGGCAAAGGCGTCGGCGATGGTCAGCCGCGAGGGCCCCTCCTCGGCCCAGGCCAGCTGGATCGGCAGCCGCTGCCTGATGCCGTGCGGGGCGATGTAGCGGCGGCTGTCGAGGTATTCGCCGCGTACACGCGCCCAGTCGGCGATGAAGAGCCGTTGCAGGTCGGCCACGGCGTCGCCCTCCACGCGCAGGTGTTCGTCGCGCCATTTGCCCATGTAATTCCCGTCGAGGTAGTATTTGGCGATGTTTATGCCGCCCAGATAGGCGACCTTGCCGTCGGTGACGACTATCTTGCGGTGGTTGCGGTGCGTGACGCGCGTGGTGAACCACGGGAAGCGGATCGGTTCGAAAGCCGCCGTCTCTACCCCCGCGTCGTGCATGCGGCGCAGTGTCTTGCGGCTCAGGCGCCACGAGCCGACGGCATCGTAGATCACCCGCACCTCGAGCCCCGCGCGGGCTTTGCGGATCAGTATTTCAGCGATGGTGCGCCCGATGCGGTCGTCGCGGATGATGTAGTACTCCATGTGGATCGAGCGCGTGGCCCGTTGCAGCGAGGCGATCAGTGCCGTGAAGGCGTTGTTGCCGTTGTGGAGCAGCCCGACGCGGTTGTACCGGGTGGGGCGTGTGCCGCATCCGTGGGCGATGATCTGTTCGAGGCGGTCGCCGCGGCAGGCGGGGCAATCCGCCGCGGGGCCGTTGCGGCGGTAGCCGGCCAGTATGTAGAGCAGCGTGCCGGCGACGGGCAGCAGCAGGATCAGCGCCAGCCAGGCTGCCGCCGAGGCGGGGACGCGTTGCTGGCGCGTGACGACGGGGACGGCCATGAGCGCCCAGGCTAAGTGGAGCAGGAGTACGATATACATATCCCGCGCGAGGCGCATACTCCGTGCCATGCGCCGCGAAAAAAGATTTGGAAATTAGAAAATAACTTTCTATCTTTGCTGTATACAATGGAAACAGGGTTCTGGCCTTCACCGGTCAGGATTCTTATTTTTTTACGTTGTTTGTTTTACAGGGTTCCCCCGCCGCAAAGGGGAATACAGGAGGATTTTGGATGTGGGACGGGCATCACCGGATGCCTAATGTGAGTTCGACGGGCCCCATGTTCGGAATCTTTCGCAGCGTTATGAAATTCAAGTACGTCGGACTCGTTTAATATTATGGCAAAAGAGATTATTTATCTGACAGCGGAGGGTTACAAAAAACTCAAGGATGAGCTCGACCACATGCGTTCCGTCGAGCGTCCGGCGATATCGGCGGCTATTGCCGAAGCGCGCGACAAGGGTGACCTTTCGGAGAACGCGGAGTACGACGCCGCCCGCGAGGCGCAGGGTCTGCTGGAGATGCGTATTGCCAAGCTGGAGGATTCGCTTGCCAATGCCCGGGTGATCGACGAGTCGAAGATCGACAAGAGCAAGGTGCAGATACTGAGCAAGGTGTCGCTGCTGAACCACAACACCAAGAAGGAGGTGGCTTACACGATCGTCGCCGAGCACGAGGCCAACCTGCGCGAAGGCAAGCTGGCGATCGGTACGCCCATCGCCAAGGCATTGCTGGGGCACAAGAAAGGCGACCGCGTCGACGTGGAGGTGCCCGCCGGGACGATCCATTTCGAGATCCTCGACATCAGCATCTGAGGCGCCCGATCCGCAGGGTGGCGGCGCCCATCGTCCGCCTCCTGGCAACCGGGTGCGAGGACACGACATATATCCCCATTTTCGGGTATTTTTGCAGGGCCGTTTTGAACGGCCCTTTTTTATTGCTATCTTTGGCCCGGACAGATGATACGGCTACGCACCCAAAAGACTCTATGCGGCTTTGCTGCTGCTGATCCTGCTCGCGGCCTACGCGGGGCAGAAGGTGCACATCTACAACGAAGACCATGCGCATTTCTCCGCGCACTGCGGCGAGCTGGTGCCCGACAACGGCGCGCATACGATCATCGTCGACAGGTGTATCATCGACGATTTCTATTTCTTCCCCTATCTCGACATCGCGCCGACCGTGCATTCGTTCTATGCCCGGATGCTGGCCGTGCTACTGCCCGAGGCAACCCGCTGCAAACTCTGCGAGCAGGCGTCGGGCATTTCGCTGCGTGCGCCTCCCGTGGCGTAGCCCCAATCCCTGGGTTTTCTTCTCCGATCGGTTTACCGGGTGCATGCAGCCCGGGTCATACTATTTACTTATTATCTGACAAGCAATGAAAAAATATATTTTGCTGGCACTCTTCATGTGCCGGTGCGTACTGGTACTGGGTGTCGAGCCGCCGAAGAAAAGTACCGACGCCAATATCTTCGGCCATGTGGTCGACCGCGACACGCATGAACATATTCCCTATGCGACCATCGCCGTGACGGGCACGGCATTCGGTACCACGACCGACGCTTCGGGGCATTATTTCCTGAAAAACCTGCCCGAGGGCGCGCTGACGCTCGAAGTCCGCGCGTTGGGTTATGCCTCGCAGACGCAGCAGGTGACGCTTCGACGCGGACAGACGGCCGAACTGAATTTCGAGGTGGTGCAGAGCGGCATCTCGATGGACGAGGTGGTCGTGTCGGCCAGCCGTTCCGCCCGGCTGCGCCGGGAGGCGCCTGCTCTGGTGAGCGTGCTGGACGCCGGGTTGTTCGAGAAGACCAACGCCTCGTGCCTGGCACAGGGGCTGTCGTTCCAGCCCGGCGTGCGTGTCGAGGACGACTGCCAGAACTGCGGCTTCACGCAGGTGCGCATCAACGGTCTCGACGGCCATTATTCGCAGATCCTGGTCGATTCGCACCCGGTATTCTCGGCCCTGACGGGCGTATACGGCCTGGAGCAGATCCCGGCCAACATGATCGAGCGTGTCGAAGTGCTGCGCGGCGGCGGTTCGGCGCTGTTCGGGTCGTCGGCCATCGGCGGCACGATCAACGTCATTACGAAGGAGCCTTCGCGCAATTCGGCGCAGATGTCGCATACGCTCACTTCGATCGGCGGCAGCAATTCCTATGACAACAATACGATGCTCAATGCTTCGCTCGTCACCGAGAGCGGCCGGGCGGGGCTTTGCGTCTTCGGCCAGAGCCGCCACCGCTCGGGCTACGACCACGACGGCGACGGCTTCACCGAAGTGCCCGTCATCAACAGCCAGTCGGTGGGCATGCGCTCGTTCTTCCGTACGGGCGCCTATTCGCGCATCACGGCGCAGTACCACCATATCAACGAATTCCGCCGCGGGGGCGACATGCTCGACCGGCCGCCCCACGAGGCGCAGGTCGCCGAGCAGATCGACCATTCGATCGACGGGGGCAGCCTTTCGTTCGACATCTCGTCGCCCGACCGCCGCAACCGTTTCAACACCTATGTCTCGTTCCAGAATACGGCGCGCAAGAGCTACTACGGCAGCAAGCAGGATCCCGATGCTTACGGGACGACGCACGACCTGACCGTGGCGGCGGGGATGCAGTATATCCACGAGTTCAGGAAGCTGCTGTTCATGCCCTCGGAGCTGACGTTCGGAACGGAGTACAGTTACGACGACCTGGGTGACCGTTCGGTCGGCTACGACATCCATACCGACCAGACGGTGCATATCGTGGGGGCCTACCTGCAGAACGAGTGGAAGACCAGGAAGTGGTCGCTGCTTGTCGGTGGCCGCCTCGACAAACACAACCTCGTAGACCATGTGATATTCAGCCCTCGCGTCAACGTGCGTTTCAACCCGTCGGAAGCGGTGAACCTGCGCGTGAGCTACGCCGGGGGCTACCGTGCCCCGCAGGCGTTCGACGAGGACATGCACATCGCCATCGTGGGCGGAGAGCGGGTGCGCATCCAGCTTGCGGACGACCTGAAGGAGGAGCGCTCGCACAGCGTGAGCCTCTCGGCCGACCTTTACCATACGTTCGGGAAAGTGCAGACCAACCTGTTGGTCGAGGGGTTCTATACGATCCTCGACGATGTGTTTGCGCTGCGCGACATGGACGATGCGGCCGACGGCGGCAAGGTCAAGGAACGTTACAACGGTTCGGGTGCGACGGTGCGCGGCTTCAATGTCGAGGGGCGCGCTGCCTTTACCCGTTGGTTCGAGTTGCAGGCGGGGGTGACGCTCCAGCAGAGCCGTTACAGGGAACCCGAATACTGGAGCGAGGACGCAGAGGTGCCGCCCGTGCGCCGGATGTTCCGCACGCCTGATGCCTACGGCTATTTCACCGCGTCGTTCAAGCCGGTGCGCAATTTCACGGCCGACCTGTCGGGAACCTGCACCGGGTCGATGCTGGTGCAGCACATGGCCGGGTCAGGCGTCGGGCAGGACGTAGCCGTTTCGACCCCGTCGTTCTTCGACATGAACATCCGCCTGTCGTACGACGTGCGTATCTACAAGGAGATAACCATGCAACTTTACGGTGGCGTGCAGAACCTGTTCAACGCCTACCAGAAGGACTTCGACAAGGGTGTAGACCGCGACTCGGGTTACATTTACGGCCCGTCGTTGCCCCGCAGCTGGTTCGTCGGCGCGAAGTTCAGTTTCTGATCCGCAAAGAGGGATGCCCCAAAGGAGGCCGTCCGGCGTCCCGAGGGGAATACGAAAAAGCGCATACAGCTATGCTGCTTGCGCTTTTTTCGCGGCTCCCGATCCCGGATAAAAAAACGTCCCGGATTCCGGGACGTTTTTCGTATCTGTCGCAGCGCGGAATTAAATCGCCTTGATCTCGTGGAGCACGTTGTTGGTCTTGCGGACGGCGTCGGCCGAAGCTGCGAATTTCTCGGCCTCTTCTTTCGAAAGATCGATCTTCACGATCTTCTCGATGCCCTTGCGGCCGATGATCGCGGGCACGCCGATGCAGATGTCCGACTGTCCGTACTCACCTTCGAGGTAGCACGAGCAGGGGATCATTTTCTTCTGGTCGTTGAGGATCGCCTCGACCATCATGGCCGAAGCGGCTCCCGGGGCATACCAGGCCGACGTGCCGATGAGTTTGGTCAGCGTCGCGCCGCCCACCATCGTGTTGGCTACGGCCTCATCGAGTTTTTTCTTCGATGCGAACTGCGAAACGGGTACGCCGTTGACGGTGGCCTTCGAGACGAGCGGAATCATCGTCGTGTCGCCGTGGCCGCCGATGACCATGCCGTCGACATTGTTGATGTTGGCGCCCGTAGCCTTGGCCAGGTAGCACTTGAAACGTGACGAGTCGAGTGCGCCGCCCATGCCGATGATGCGGTTCTTCGGAAGGCCCGACGCCTTGAGCGCCAGATAGGTCAGCGTATCCATCGGGTTGGCTACCACGATGATGATGGCGCGGGGCGAATATTTCACCACGTTCTCGATCACGCCCTTCATGATGTTGGCGTTGGTGCCGATCAGCTCCTCGCGGGTCATGCCCGGCTTGCGGGGAATACCCGAGGTGATGACTACCACGTCCGAATTGGCGGTCTGCTTATAGTCGTTGGTGACGCCCACGAGCTTGGTGTCGAAATCCATCAGCGTCGAGCACTGGTACATGTCCAGCATCTTGCCTTCCGAAAGACCTTCCTTGATGTCGATCAGGACGACTTCGCTCGCAACTTCGCGGCAAGCCATCACATTTGCGCAGGTTGCGCCTACGGCACCTGCACCTACTACTGTAACTTTAGACATAGCTTTTTATTTTTTGTGTTTAGCCTATCAGCTTTTCGTAATCCGCGGCGCTCAGCAGTGCGTCGTACTCGGCCGGGTCGGACATCCTGACCTTGATGAGCCAGCCTTCGCCGTATGCGTCCTTGTTGACGATGGCGGGGTCGGCGTCCACGGCGTCGTTGAATTCGAGGATCTCGCCGCCGATGGGCAGGAATGCGTCGCTCACGGTTTTCACGGCTTCGATCGAGCCGAATACTTCGCCCGCGGCGAGGGTTTCGCCTACGGTCGGCACGTCTACGAAGACGATGTCGCCCAATTGGCTCTGTGCGAAGTCGGTGATGCCGATTACGGCCGTGTCGCCCTCGACGCGGCACCACTCGTGGTCGTTCGAGTATTTCAGATTTGCGGGTACGTTCATGGTGTGGTTATCGTTTAAAATTCAAATGCGGTTTTTTCATTGCAAATATAACTGTTATTTCCGTAACAGCAAGGATTTATGTTATATTTTTAACTCAATAACCGTAAGGGTATCCGAAGTTTTTGGGATGTCGTAAATATTTGTTAATTTTAAAACAACTTACGTCACGACGGAAACCCTGAAACCACAGCCTATGAAAAAACGATCCTATTTGATTGCCGCAGGATGTACTGTTGTCCTGTATGCCCTTTCGGCCTGTTCCGATCATGCGGCGAATGATACCGCGCAGGCCGGAAATCCGGAAACTATGTCCGTGGCCGAGGCACGCCGCTATTTCGAGCGTGTTGCGGCACCGACCAGAGCCGGGAGTGAAGAGGGGACGCTGACGCTCGGGACTTATATGCCCGACTGGTCGCTGGCGACGGTCTCGGTCGGGGAAGTGCTTTCCAGTACCGATGTGCCTGTCCGGGGCGAGTTCCGCTATTTTCGTTATCGGATCGACGGGTACGGCGAACCGCGTTTTACCCCGATCTACCACAAACTGGTCGTCGTAAAGGATTCCCGCAGCGGCGTCATGAGCAGCTATCTGCGTTTTTATGTTCCCGATCCGGACTATGCCGCGGGGCGCACGGCCGACGACTACGACAGGCTGCTCAACAGCGGCTCCAAGGGGGATTTCACCGGGCTGGCGGTTTACACCTCGCTCGACGGATTTCCGGTTCATGCGGTTCGTTATGCCGGAGGAGCATGCCAGGCTGAAGCGTTCCTTTACGATAAGTCGCGGACACAGGCGGAAAATACCGCCCGCCTGGACGAAATGCTGGATGGCCTGAGTGTCGTGTGCAGCCGGGAAACAGCGGTGACACGTGCGGAGGCGGAGTCAGAGAAAAGCGAGCCGGTTGACCGTGGCGGAATAGAAGAGGTGGTGGTTTATGCTGAGCGCCCTGTAAACCATATCAAATATGAGCGTTTGGATACGGATCCCGTCAAGCCTACCGAAGAGGATCGGGGCCCTTCGGGCAGCGGTGGCGGCGGTGGCGGTGCCTCCTCTAATCCGGGAAGTCCGGCCAACACCCGTTATCGGGAAAATGAAAATATAATGCTTGCTTCCGACAGCAGGGAAAAACTGGAACCGTTGCTGGACTCGTTGCGCCGGGACTGCATGGCCGGGAAGATTATCGGTTCGATCCGGGGAAATGTAACGATCCGTACCGGCTTTATCGGAAATTCGGTGATGATCCCGACCGCCTATACTTTCGAAGGCGGTACCGTATGGGACGACTTCCAGATCAAGATGGGATCGAAGCTCGATGATATCACCTTGCTCGAAGAACTTTTCCATACGCACCAATGTTCGGGCAAAACCCTCGAAGAATACAGGGGTATGCGGCTCAACAATGAGATCGAGGCCAAATTGTGCTGGTATATGTATCGAAAAAAGATTGGGGATATGAATGGAATAAATAAACGTATAAGTGAAGGTGAAGGAAGTCGGATATTCAGAATGTTGAGAATTTATATTTTATCTGGAGATACTCGAAGTGATAATTTTAAGAAAGAATATAAAAATGCAGCGTCTTTACTGAGGAGTATGAGTCATTTATATGCGAATACTGAGTTATATCCTTTTTCTGAAAATGCTATGAATGTAGATGTTTTATTGAAGATGATTGAAGATTGTCCGGAATATAAAAATAAATAATATGAAAAGAATATTTAGTATCATAAGTGCCCTGGGGTGTGTATTATCGGTTTCCGCCCAGGATTATTATACGGGGCGCGATCAGGTCTCAGCGGATGGGATTACGTTTTCGGTTTCCGTCTATCAGGGATTAATTCTTTCGTTGTCAAATATAGCCAATACCCGGGGCGATGCTCCTGAGGTTTATAAGGACGGCAGCCCGATCGAACCGGAATTCGAGGAATATGCCGTTGCGAATACGGTTCCCGGATGTGTCGAGAAAGCTTTTACAGAGACCTTTACGCAGGAGGAATATGAAATGTTGAAACAGGATCCTACAGCCAATATTGATATTGGGTATATTATTTCTCCTCAAGGTGTTACTGAAGAGGTTTCGTTTGTTATGGATTATGCACCTTGTATGTTACGTATTCCTCCTGCGAAATATGCTTTGTTGGAAAAAAATCTCAAACGGTATGTGAAATGGGATGTCAATCTTTTCGGCCGGAAATTGCAGTTTATGCATGGGATCAGTTTTGCCAACTTCTCGAAAATACGACTTCAATATCCGTCTTCGGAACCGGAAATTCCGGACTTGACGGTTCCGACTGTGCCGCTCAATCCCGGGGATGAAGAGTTGAAACCCGCTCCGTGGAATTGATTTTACTTTATTCGAACAGTGCGCCCGTGCGGGCGCACTGTTCCCTGATATTATAGTAGTTCAGCTTTTTCCTGCGATCACGAATTCGATCTCCCGGAAGAGGTATTCGCGGCGTGTGCCGTCGGCATGGCGCAGGATCAGTTCGCCCGAGGGGCGTACGCCTTCGAGGACGGCCTCGACGAGCGTGCCGTCGGGGCGGCGGTAGGGGTGGGTTTCGCCCAGCCGGTACATGCGCTTCCGGTACTCTTCCTGCAAGGCCGCCTTTTCGCCCCGTACGAGCTGGTCGTAGCGGCCCATGCAGCAAGCATGGAAGGATTCGAGCACCTCGCGGCGGTCGAACGTGCGGCCGGTGGCGACGGCCATCGACACGGGGTTGGGCAGTGCGGGGTCGAACGCACGCTGGTTGACGTTGATGCCGATGCCCGCGATCGTCCGCGCGAGGGTCGGGCCCGAATAGCTGTGCTCGATGAGGATGCCGACCAGTTTTTTGTCGCCGACATAGATGTCGTTCGTCCATTTGATGCGGGCGTCGATACCGAAGGCGGCGAAGGTGTCCGTAAGCGCCAGCGTGACGGCTTCGGAGAGCAGGAACTGTTCGCCGACGGGCAGGAACACGGGTTCGAGCACCAGCGTGAAGGTGAGGTTCTCGCCTTCGGGGCTCGTCCACGAATGCCCCCGCTGCCCGCGGCCGGCGGTCTGCCGTTCGGCCCAGACGATGTCGCCGTGGCGGTATTCCGGCCGCTTGGCGTCGTCGTTGGTCGAGGTGGTTTCTGCGATGCGGTAAATCATGTTATTGCTTGAAAAGTTCTCCGAGGGTTTCTGCGAGCGCCTTGCCCCGCAGTTCGCGGGCGACGACTTCGCCCGTCGAACAGTCGATCAGGTAGTTGGTCGGGAATTTGGTGACGGAGTAGAGGTCGCAGACACGCCTGTCGGCGTCCGTCAGGTTAATCCACGCCATCCCGTCTTCGGCGATGGCTTTTTTCCATGCCCCGGCGTCTTTGTCCGTCGACAGCCCGACGACTTCGAATCCCTTGTCGTGATAGGCCTCGTAGGCAGTCCTGATATGCGGCATCTCGCTGCGGCAGGGCACGCAGTCGGCGAACCAGAAGTCGAGCAGGAGGTAGCGGCTGCGTTTCATGACCTGGCTTAACGTGACCGGGTTGCCGCCGGCGTCGTTCGCCGTGAAATCCACGTATCGGGCGAGTTCCCGCGACCGGAGCACGCGCTCGATATGTTCGAGGGGGCGTTTCATCAGCCGGCAGGTGCGCAGGTGAGGCGGGAAGAGGCTGACGATCGAATCGACCCGGGCCCGCGAAATGTCCTTGTCGTAATGGATAATGCCGTCGACCATCGCCACTCCGAAGATATTGTCGGTGTTGGCCGCGAGGTTGCGCGCCGAGGAGCCGATCAGGCTGTCGAGCAGCGCGGCGCGGTAGGCCTGGTCGTGGTCTTCGAAATTGTAGGCATGCAGCGCCCGGTTCACGAATCGCAGGTGCGCCCCGAAAGCGTCGTTGGCCGGGGTGCCGGAGGGATAGTACTCGATTTTGTCGTGGTTACTGGACTCCTCGGCATTCAGGCGTCCCTCGATGCGGATATTGCCCGGCTCGATATAGAGCACCGCGGCGGTTTGTCCGTTTTTACGCACGAGGGCGGCTGCCGTCGGTTCGTCGTAGCGCCCCTTGTAACGGAACGAGCCGTCGGGGGCGGGAAGCACGGCGAGCGTGTCTTTCGTGACGGATTCGACCAGTGCGACCGAGTCGTTCAGCCCCTCGATATGTCCCGTAAGGGTATAGCGGAAGCCTGTCGGGCGGCATCCGGACAGCAGTGTCGCGGCAGTCAGCAGGAGCAGTGTCTTTTTCATGGGGCGGCGGTTCGCAGACCGGGGGTTATACCGATACGCCGAAATCGCGCAAGGCGTCGTTCAGCGAGGTTTTTTTGTCGGTGGACTCCTTGCGCTGGCCGATGATCAGCGCGCAGGTGATGCTGTATTCGCCCGCGGGGAACTGTTTGCGGTAGCTGCCCGGGACGACCACCGAACGCGGCGGCACGTAACCCTTGTAGGTGACGGGCTCCGGCCCCGTGACGTCGATGATGTGCGTCGAGCCGGTGATGACTGTGTTCGAACCGAGCACCGCCTCGCGGCAGACATGCGCCCCCTCGACCACGATCGAACGCGAGCCGATGAAGCAGTTGTCCTCGATGATGACCGGGGCGGCCTGCACGGGTTCCAGTACGCCGCCGATGCCCACGCCGCCCGATAGGTGGACGTGCTTGCCGATCTGGGCGCAGGAGCCGACCGTGGCCCACGTGTCGACCATCGTGCCCGTGTCGACATAGGCGCCGATGTTGACGTACGACGGCATGAGGATCGCACCCGGGGCGATGTAGGCACCGTAGCGCGCCATGGCGTGCGGTACGACGCGCACTCCCAGCTCCTCGTAGCCGTGCTTGACCTCCATCTTGTCGTACCACTCCAGTTCCCCGGCCTGCATCTTGCGCATGGGCTGGATCGGGAAATAGAGGATGACGGCCTTTTTGACCCACTCGTTGACTTTCCATTCGCTTTTGGCCGGGTCGACGGGCTCCGCCGTGCGCAGCTGTCCTTTGTCCACCAGTTCCACCACCTGCCGCACGGCCTGCCGTACGGGTTCTTCGCTGAGCAGTTCCCGGTTTTCCCAGGCCTGTTCGATTATCTTTTTGAGTTCGCTGTACATGATTTTCGGTTGTTTTTGCAAGCCAAAGTTACGCAAAAACTTCGGTTTCCCGGCTTGTAGGGTGAAAAATAACCCTTTTGCAGGCCGGTAAGGGGAAAAATGTGTATGGTTTCTTATTTTTTCGTAACTTTGTCACAATATTCACCTAAACTTCGAAATGCTATGATGAAATTGACACGCAAGGCCGTGGCCCTCGCGGGGGCGGCGGCGATGATGGCAAGTTGCAACCACATGAAGCAGATAAAACACATGCCCTACCCCGAGACGCAGCGCACCGACGTGGCGGACGACTATTTCGGGACGAAGGTCGCGGATCCCTACCGTTGGCTGGAAGACGACAATTCGGAGGCGACGGCGGCATGGGTCAAGGCCCAGAATGCCGTGACGCAGGATTACCTGTCGCAGATTCCGTTCCGCGACGCGATCCGCGGGCGGCTGACCCAGTTGTGGAATTACCCCAAGGAGGGTATCCCGGCCAAACACGGCGATGCGTGGTACTATTTCTACAACGACGGGCTGCAGAATCAGTCGGTGCTCTACCGTACGACGGCCCCCGGTGCGCAAGGCGAGGTGTTCCTCAATCCCAATACGCTCTCGGACGACGGGACGGTGGCGCTTTCGTCGGTGGCTTTTTCCAAGGACGGGAAATACTGCGCCTGCGCGGTTGCCGAATCCGGCTCGGACTGGGTCGAGATTCGTGTGATGAACACCGCCGACCGCACGTTCACGACCGATAAGATCAACTGGGTCAAGTTTTCCGGTGCCGAGTGGGCGCCCGATTCCAAAGGTTTCTATTACAGCGCTTACGACGCTCCTGAAAAAGGAGTGTTCTCTTCGCAGAACCAGTTCCTGAAAGTATATTACCACCTCCTCGGCACGCCGCAGTCGGCCGACAAACTGATTTATATGGATGCCGAACATCCGCTGCGTTACTTCTCGGCATGGCCCTCGAAGGACGGCAAATGGCTCTTCATTTCCGCTTCGGAGGGTACGTCGGGAACCGAGATACTCTATAAGAAAGTTTCGGAGCCGAAATTCCGTACGCTGCTGCCGGGCTTCGATGCCGATTACGCGCTCGTAGAGTGCCGTGACGACCGGCTCTATTACATAACGAACAAGGATGCGGCGAACAATGCGCTGATGAAGGTCGACCTGAACGACCCGTCGAGCATAACGACGGTCATTCCGGAAAATGAAAAGAGCCTGCTCGAAAATGTGACCTCCGCCGGGGGATACTTTTTCGCCTCTTATCTGCAGGATGCGCAGAGCAAGGTCGTCCAGTACGGCTTCGACGGCAAACCGGTGCGCGACATCGCACTGCCTGGCATCTGCACCGCCGCAGGCTTCGACGGCGACGACGAGGCAGCCGAAATCTATTATTCGGTGTCCGGCTACACGGCTCCCGCCACGATCTATAAGTTGGATGTCGCCTCGGGCGAATCGACGCTGTTCAAGGCCCCGGACGTGAATTTCGATCCCGCGCTGTTCACCACCGAGCAGGTGTTCTATACCTCGAAGGACGGCACGAAGGTGCCGATGTTCATCACACACCGCAAGGATCTGAAGCTCGACGGCAAGAATCCGTGCTACCTCTATGCCTACGGCGGGTTCCAGATCAACCTCACGCCCGGTTTCCGTCCCTCGGCCATCATGTTCGTCGAGCAGGGCGGCGTCTTCTGCGAAGCGAACCTGCGCGGCGGCTCGGAGTACGGCGAGGCATGGCACAAGGCCGGGATGCTGGAGAACAAACAGAACGTCTTCGACGATTTCATCGCGGCGGCCGAGTACCTCGTCGCCAACAAGTATACCTCGAAGGACAAACTCGCCATCGCGGGCGGTTCGAACGGCGGACTGCTGGTCGGCGCCTGCGAGGTGCAGCGCCCCGACCTCTATGCCGTCTGCCTGCCGGCTGTCGGTGTGATGGACATGCTGCGTTACCACAAATTCACGATCGGCTGGGGCTGGGCCGTGGAGTACGGATCGAGCGAAAACGAGGAGCAGTTCGACTATATCTATAAGTATTCGCCCCTGCACAATATCCGCGAGGGCGTGCAGTACCCTGCGACGCTCGTGACGACCGCCGACCACGACGACCGCGTCGTCCCGGCACACTCGTTCAAATTCACCGCCCAGATGCAGCATTGCCAGGCGGGCGACGCCCCGATCCTGATCCGCATCGAGTCGAAGGCCGGACACGGCGCAGGCAAACCCACTTCGAAGCGTATCGACGAGGAGGCGGACACCTATGCGTTCCTGTTCCAGAACATCGGGGTGCCTTATAAACCCGTTGCGAAGTAGTTTTCGGTATATTGCCGGCTGCCTTCACTGGCCATGGAAGGCACCGGCCGATTTTTAGTCAGGTTAGTAAAATAAGGTATAATGAAAGTCTATAAATTCGGAGGTGCGTCGGTGAGGAATGCCGACGGGGTGCGCAACCTGCGCAAGATTATCGACGATGAGCAAAACCTCTTCATCATCGTTTCGGCCATGGGCAAGACGACCAATGCGCTCGAAAAGGTGTTCGAGGGGGTGCAGAAGGGCGACAAGGATCTTGCGCTGGAGAATGTCGCGGCACTGCGCGAGTACCATGCCGGGATCATCAACGACCTGTGGCACGGCCCCAAGCGGCTGGAGAAGGTCGATGCCCTGTTCGACGAACTGGAGCGCGTGGCTGTCGGTACGGTCTACAAGCCCGGGGATGCCGAACTGTGGTACGATACGATCGTGGCGTTCGGCGAGCTGGTGTCGACGACCATCATTTCGGAATACCTCAATTATGCCGGGGTGGCGAACCGCTGGATCGACATGCGCCGCTGCTTCCTCACGGAACAGCGCCACAAGGATGCGGGGGTCGACCTCGAGGCTTCGGAGCCGCTGCTGAAAAACGCACTGGCCGAGTGCGTCGAGAACATCTTCATCGGGCAGGGCTTTATCGGCGGGGCACCCGACGGGACGACCACGACGCTCGGCCGCGAAGGCTCGGACTACTCGGCGGCCGTGGTGGCGAACATCCTCGACGCCGAGTCGATGTCGGTATGGAAGGATGTGGACGGCGTGCTGAATGCCGACCCCAAGATTTTCCCCGACGCCGAGCAGATCGCCGAGCTGAACTACCTCGATACCATCGAACTGGCATACAGCGGCGCGCAGATCATCCATCCCAAGACGATCAAACCGTTGCAGAACAAGAATATCCCGCTCTACGTGCGTCCCTTCGGCGACAAACGCAAGCCGGGCACCGTGATCCGCGGCATGTCGGCGCCGGTCGTCGTGCCGATCCTGATTCTCAAGAAAGACCAGGTGCTGCTCACGATCCGCTCCCGCGATTTTTCGTTCGTGCTGGAGGAGAAATTCGCCACGATCTTCTCGCTGCTGGAGCGCTTCCGCATCAAGACCAACCTGATCCACAACTCGGCCGTGAACCTGAGCCTGTGCGTCGATAACTCGTGGCATATCGACGAGACGATCGAGGCGCTGCGCGAGGCGGGCTTCGACGTGATGAAGGCCGAGAACATGGAGTTGCTGACCGTGCGCGGCTATACCGACGAACTGTGGCGCAAATACGCCCGCGGCCCGCAGGTCTTCGTGCGGCAGGCGACGCAGTCCACCGTGCGCGTGGTGCGCAAGCACAGTTAGCGGCGGGATCGGACGGGGATCGGCGGATGCGCCGTGCCTGTATAAAACCGGAAGCGGCCCCGCAGGGCCGCTTCCGGTTCGCTATTTTATTTCCGAGCCTTGCCGCATGTTGCGCAGCACCGTCCAGGTCGAGTCGTCGCGGATCGCGCCGCTGCGTTTCATGTTCCAGATCGTGCGGGCGATGTATTTTTCGATGTCGCGCTGGAGGCGCTTGTAAAGCGGGCATTTGGTGTAGTTTTCGTTGTCGAGCAGTACGTCGCGGATCGAACGCAGCGAGTTGGTGTAGTTCGCCATCTCGTTCTTGAGCGCCACGCCCTGCTTCTTCGAAGCCGTGATCTTGGCGATCGACATCGCCCGCAGCTTCTCGCACACGGAGTTCAGCAGGATCATCACCACGTTGTCCATCAGCGTATGCCCGTGCATGAACAGGTAGGCGTTCTCGGGTGTCAGGCCGCGGCCCTTGAGCTGCTCCTCGAACTCCTTCATCGGCTCGATCATCTTCGGGTTGCGCCTGCGGAGCATCTCCTCGCGTTTGGCCACGTTGCGCCGGAGCCATTCGAGCGTTTTTTCGCCGTTGTCCGCCAGGTCGAGGTAGCCGATGCGCACCGCCGACTTGAAGTCGATGAGCGGAAAGACGTTCTCCGAGGAGAGCTGCGCCGAGTAGGCGTACCAGAGGAACAGCGGGTAGATCGTGCAGGAATATTCATGCATGAAACGCACGAAATCGAAGATCCGGGTGTCGTTCTTGGTGGCCTTGACGCAGACGTTGTGCAGCGAGGGGGCGTAGCAGAGGAAGTTCTCGGTGGCGTAGGCGTAGGTGTGGAACATGTAGCGGGCGTTGTTGACCTCGCGCGACTGCTCCGTACGGTCGGCGAACAGGAAGTCGAAATCCGAGTCGACGCACAGGATCAGTTCGTCCGACGAGCGGGGGATCATGCCCATCAGCACCTTCTTGCCCTTGGGCAGGTCGGCGCGGTTGGGAACCGAGATTTCGAAACGCATGTAGGGGTTCTGGAAGTGGTCGAAGATGCCGCGCCAGAAAGCCACGTCCTCGTAGCCTTCGACATAAACCCTCACGAGCCGCTGGTCGGGGTTGGCCGGCAGCGGTTTGGGCAGCTCTTCGAGCGTGGCCGGGCGCGTGAACGGGTTTAATTTGCGCAGTTTTTCGCGGAACTTTTTCGCCATACGCTAACAAAGGTAATATTTTATTATTTTTGCACAAAATAAGACGTCCTAAAAGGACGTTCGATTCCTACTATTCGGACAATATGGCAGACAACGATTGGAAAGCGAGGCTCGGGATGGTCTACTCGACCAACCCCGATTTTCAATATGACACCGGCACGGCCCAAGGGCCCGTGACATTGCCCCCGGCGCAGCAGGATCTGCGCGTGTGGCTCGACCGCAAGCAACGCGGGGGCAAGGTCGTGACGCTCGTCAGGGGTTTCGTCGGGAGCGACGCCGACCTGCACGAACTGGCACGTCTGCTCAAGACCCGATGCGGCGTCGGCGGCGCAGCCAAGGACGGGGAGATCATCATCCAGGGCGACCACCGCGACCGCGTTGTGGAGATCCTCGCCAAGGGCGGCTACCGCTGTAAAAAAGCCGGCTCCTGAGATGCGCAGGCTGCTGTATACCGTACTGTTCCTGTGCGCCCTGGGCGTCGCGCCGAAAGCCGGTGCCCAGTATTATACGTGGGGTTCCGATCCCGCGGGACTGAAGTGGAGCACGATCCGCACGCCCGACGTGCGGATGATCTATCCCGATACCGTGTCGGGCGTGGCACGCCGCACGCTGTTCTACATCCGCACCGTGCAGCCCGACATCTCGTACGGGTTCCGCCACGGCCCCATGCGCATCCCCTTCGTCATGCACCCCGAGAATTTCCAGTCGAACGGGCTGGTGATGTACCTGCCCAAGCGTGTGGAGTTCCTCACTTCGCCGGCCATCGACGGCTATTCCATGCCGTGGTACAAACAGCTCGTGGCGCACGAATACCGCCATGCGGTGCAGTATAACAACCTGAATCGCGGCGTGATACGCGCCCTGAGCTACATCCTCGGGCAGCAGGGCTCGACTATCGGCCTGTTGTGCATGCCGATATGGGCGATGGAGGGCGATGCCGTGATGTCGGAAACCGCCATGTCGTCGTTCGGCCGCGGGTTGCAGCCTTCGTTCTCGATGGGCTACCGTGCCATGGGACGCGTGGGGCGCGATTACAAGGGGCGCCGCGACCGCCGCAACATCGACAAGTGGTTCTGCGGATCCTACCGCGACTATATCCCCGACCATTACGAACTGGGATACCAGATATGTTCTTATGCCTATGCGCGTTACGACGAGAACGTGTGGGACAGAGTGGCGTGGTTCGGTTCGCGCAACCCCTACATGCTGGCCACCACCCGCATCGCACTCGAAAAATATTACGGCACGAACGTCCGTGAGCTTTTCCGCGAGACCTTCGACGCGTTGGAACGTCATTGGGATTCGCTGCCCCGAACCGGGGACAGCGCCGCGCCGCTCGTACCCATGCCCGAGGGAAACTACACGACCTACCAGTGGCCGCTGCCGCTCAGCGATACGACGGTGCTGGTGCTCAAGACCGATTACGACCGTCCGTCGCGTTTCGTGCGGCTCGACACCCGTACCGGTGCCGAGGAGCCGGTGTGCTATACGGGTCTGGTTTCGACCCGCCCCGCGATGTCCGGCGGGCGCGTATGGTGGACGGAGTACCGCCGTTCGAAGCTCTTCGAGCAGCGGGTCAACTCGCAGCTTTGCTACATGGATCTGGAGCGGGGGACGGCATGTGCCTTCGCCGGGCGGCGCAATGCGCTCTATCCGACGCCGGCACCCGGGGAACTGGCCTGGGTCGAGTATAATCCCGACGGGACTTACTGGGTCGTGGTGCAGCGCGACGGGCAGCCTGAGCGGCGTTTCGGCACGCCCCGCCATGCCGAGATACACGGGCTGGCGTGGGACGACGTGACGCTGGCCTACTATGTCATCGTGACCGACGACGCGGGCATGTGGCTCGGACGCATCGACGACGAAGGGGTATCCCCCGTCACCCAAGGGGCTTATATCACGCTGAGCAACCTCAGGGCGGGCGGCGGGAAGCTCTATTACGGCTCGATCTCATCGGGCAGGGACGAAGCCCACTGCTACGACCTGATGGCCCGCCGCGAATACCGCATCACCACGTCGGCCTTCGGTTCGTTTTCCCCTGCGCCGTGGCACGATGCCGCGGACGGAGGACGGGTGTTGCTGACCACGTATGACCGCAGGGGGTACCGCGTCGCCGCACAGCGGGTCGCTGACAGTGTGCTGATCCCTGTCGCCCCCTCGAAGCTGCCGCTCAACGTCGTGAACCCCGAACGCAAGCGCTGGGACGTCGTGAACCTCGACACGGTGCGGTTCACCGGGGCCGATTCGCTGCGCCAGTGCGGCACGTTCCGCGCCAGGCGCTACCGCAAGGTGCCCAACCTGGTGAACGTACACAGCTGGATGCCCGTGGCGTTCAATCCCTTCGATGCCGTGGACGAGCATAATATCAACCTCAATCTGGGCGTTACGCTCCTGTCGCAGAACCTGCTGTCGAATACCGAGGCCTATGCCTCCTACGGCTGGAACCGCAACGAGGGTTCGCTCTTCAATCTCGGGGTACGTTACTTCGGGCTGGGCGTGCACCTCGACCTGGATGCGTCGTACGGCGGCAACCAGCTCTTTTATTCGTTGGTGTCGTACGATCCGCAGACGGGCGATCCCATTTACCAGAAGCGTCCCAGTCCCGACAAATACTACTCCATAGGGCTCTCTGCGACGCTGCCGCTCTATTTCCAGCGGGGGTATCACACCCGCCAGCTGTCGGTGTCTGCCGGCTGGAACTATTCGAACGGCATGGTCGCCAACCTCGACAAGATCGAATGGGACGGCGGGCAGATCGCCAATATCCAGCGCATCGGTTTCCGCGAGGGGCTGCACAAACTCTCGTTCGGGCTCGGCTATTCCGACCAGGTGCGCATGGCGCACCGCGACTTTGCGCCCCGGTGGGGCTATACGCTCAGCACGCTGTATACGTTCAACCCCGCGAACGTGCATTTCAGCGACCTGATCTCGTTCTTCGGGCAGGCTTACCTGCCGGGCCTCGCTGCCCACAACTCGCTGAAAGTGGCGGCCACCTACCAGACTTCGGTCGGCGGCTACAAGTTCCCGGCGGGCTATGCGCCCCTGAACTACAAGTCGACGCGGCTCATCCCGCGCGGCTTCTCGTCGGCCGACATCGTGTCGAACAATTATACGGCCGTGTCGCTCGATTACCAGTTGCCGGTGTGGTATCCCGAGGGCGGCATCGGGTCGGTGCTCTATTTCAAGCGTATCCGGCTCAACGCAGGCGGCGACTACGCACAGTTCCGCCGCCCTGCGGGCAAAGGCATGGATTGGCGGCGGATATGGTCGGTCGGCGGCGACATCGTGTTCGACATCAATGCTTTCCGCCAGCCTGCATCGGCGACGTCGACCTTCAAACTGTCGGTGTACCATCCCAGCAGCGGGGGCGTTTGGTGGGCCGCGGCCGTGGGGCTGCCGTTCTGATTGTAATAAATTTTGTATCTTTAGCGCAAATTTCAGGCCTATGGCACAAAGGAAAAAGGCGGGCATCAGCCCGAAAACGATAAAATGGATATGGGGGGTGGTCTTCGCACCCTTTGCGCTGCTGTCGGTCATGTTGCTGCTGACGGCCCTGGGGCTGTTCGGGCGTATGCCTTCGTTCGAAGAGCTGGAGAACCCGCGCAGCAACCTGGCCACCGAAATCTACTCCGAGGACGGCAAGGTGATCGGTTCCTTCTTCGTGCAGAACCGTTCTTATGTGCAGTACGAAGACCTTTTTCCGGCCGATTCGGCATTCCGCATCCGGCTCGACGGGCATGACGTGCCGCCGATCGTCGCGGCGCTGATCGCAACCGAAGACGCCCGTTTCCGCACCCATTCGGGGATCGACATCCCTTCGCTGGCACGTGTGGCGGTGAAAACCGTACTGTTGCAGAATACGTCGCAGGGCGGCGGTTCGACCATTACGCAGCAGTTGGCCAAGAACCTTTTCCCGCGCGACACGGTGCGCAACCGGGGGCGTATCGTCCGTTCGTCGAAGCTCGTCGTGTCGAAACTCAAGGAGTGGATCACGGCGCTGAAACTCGAATACAACTATACGAAGGAGGAGATCGCCGCCATGTACCTCAATACGGTCGAATACGGTTCGAACGCCTATGGCATCAAGTCGGCGGCGCAGACCTTCTTCAACAAGGAGCCGCACGAACTGAACGTGCAGGAGGCGGCCGTGCTGGTGGGGGTGGTGAACGCCCCGACGCGCTATTCGCCCGTGCGCAACCCCGAGAACGCCCTCGCACGGCGGAACCTGGTGCTTTCGCGCATGGAGGATGCCGGGGCGCTGACACGCAGGGCGCGCGACTCGATCAGCGCCCTGCCGATCGTGCTCAACTACAAGCCCGTGTCGCACAACGAGGGCACGGCGACCTATTTCCGCGAGATGCTGCGCCTTGTGATGAACGCCGAGCGCCCCAAGCGCAACCAGTTCTACACCGAATGGGATTACGACCAGGCCGTGAAGGAGTACGAGGAGAACCCGCTCTACGGCTGGTGCCGCAAAAACCGCAAGGCCGACGGTACGCCCTACAACATCTACCGCGACGGGCTGAAGATCTATACGACGGTCAACTCGACGATGCAGAAATATGCCGAACAAGCCGTGCAGAAGCAGATGCAGAGCGTGATCCAGCCCCGTATGGACGCGCAGTACCGCAATACGAAGACCCTCTTCATCGACGCGACGCGCGAGGAGAGGGAGCGGATCATGCGGCATGCCATCCGTTATTCGGATCGCTACCGCGAGATGGAGGATGCCGGGGCGAGCGCGAAGCAGATCATGGCGGCGTTCGACAAGCCCTGTTCGATGAAGGTCTTCACGTACCGGGGCGAGCGCGACACGCTGATGACCCCGCGCGATTCGATCCTGCACCACAAACGGATCATGCGCGCGTCGTTCGTGGCGCTCGATCCCCGCACGGGGTATGTCAAGGCGTATGTCGGCGGCCCCAACTTCCGCTATTTCAAGTACGACATGGCCAAGCAGGGCAAGCGGCAGATCGGATCGACCATCAAACCCTTCGTCTATACGTTCGCTATCGACCACCTGGGGCTGACGCCCTGCACGATGGTGCCGAACCTGCCCGTGACGATCGAGACGGCCAACGGTACGGCCTGGTCGCCCAAGGAAGCGGGCAAGGTCGAGTACGACGGCGTGATGCACCCGCTGCGCTGGGGGCTCGCCCGCAGCCGCAACAACTATTCGGCGTGGATCATGAAGCAGGCCAAGCAGCCCGCCGCCGTGGCCGACTTTATCCATAACATGGGCATACGCAGCTTTATCGACCCCGTGCCGGCACTCTGCCTCGGTTCCTCGGAGTCGAACGTCTTCGAGCTGGTGAGCGCCTTCTCGACCTTTGCCAACGAGGGCGTGCATACCGATCCCATCTTCGTGACGCGCATCGAGGACAGGCAGGGCAACGTCATCGCCAACTTCATCCCCCAGTCGCAGGATGCCGTGAGCGAGCGCACGGCCTATACGATGCTGACGATGTTGCAGGACGTGGTCAACTCGGGTACGGCCGGGCGGCTGAAATGGCAGTTCGGCCTCAACGACATGGAGATCGGCGGCAAGACGGGCACTTCGAACAAAAACCGCGACGCATGGTTCATGTGTGTGGCGCCCAAACTGGTGGCCGGCGCATGGGTCGGCGGCGAAGACCAGGCAGTGCATTTCGTGGCGGGCGGCGAGGGCAGCGTGATGGCGCTGCCGATCGTGGGCGACTTCATGAAACGGGTCTATGACGACGGGCGCCTCGGCGTGAGCCGTGCCGACCAGTTCATCCGCCCGGCGATGATGCCGCGCTACGACTGCGACGAGGAGGTCGACCCCGACGAACGCCCTACGGAGCCCGGGATCGCCGAGGACGACAATTTCTTCGATTGATATGAATCCGGCCGGCCGTTGTGCCGGCCGATTTTTTTGCGGTTCGGCCCGAAATCGCTATATTTGCCCCCGGAGCTTCCGTGTACGGTTTGTCCGAGCGGGAACGATGGTCATTTTTTAACGATATGAAGATGAAAATTGCGATTGTGGGCGCCAGCGGGGCTGTGGGCCAGGAATTTTTGAAAATTTTGGAGGAACGCGACCTGGGGATCGACTCCCTGTTGCTGTTCGGTTCGGAACGCAGTGCGGGACGGACGTATAAATTCCGTGGGGAAGATATTACCGTCAGGCTGTTGCAGCACAACGACGATTTCAAGGGGGTGGATTTCGCCCTGACGTCGGCCGGCGCCGGGACATCGCGCGAGTTTGCGGAGACGATCACCCGGCACGGGGCCATTATGATCGACAATTCGAGCGCCTTCCGCATGGATGCCGACGTGCCTCTGGTGGTGCCCGAGGTCAATCCGGAAGATGCGAAGGACGCCCCGCGTCGCATTATCGCCAACCCCAACTGCACGACGATCCAGATGGTCGTGGCGCTGAAGGCGATCGAGGATCTTTCGCACATCCGCCGTGTACACGTTTCGACCTACCAGTCGGCCAGCGGGGCGGGTGCCGCGGCGATGGACGAACTGGTCGCGCAGTATGCCGAGCTGGGGGCCGGCAAGCAGCCGACGGTCGGTAAGTTCGCATTCCAGCTGGCCTATAATGTAATCCCCCATATCGACGTGTTCACCGATAACGACTACACGAAGGAGGAGATGAAGATGTTTCACGAGACACGTAAGATCATGCATTCGGACATCGCCGTGTCGGCGACATGCGTGCGCGTGCCGGTGATGCGTGCCCACTCGGAGAGCATATGGCTCGAGACGGAGCGTCCCGTGTCGGTCGCCGAAGCCCGCGAGGCTTTCTCCAAGGCGCAGGGCGTGGTGTTGATGGACGACCCGGCGGGCAAGGTTTACCCGATGCCGCTGTTCATCGCCGGCAAGGATCCGGTATACGTGGGGCGTATCCGGAAAGACCTGACCTGCGAGAGAGGCCTGACGTTCTGGTGCGTCAGCGACCAGATCAAGAAAGGGGCGGCGCTCAATGCCGTGCAGATATTGGAGACGCTGGTTTGACGGCCGGGAATTTAAAAAACAGGGAAAGGGGGAGGCTGCGGGTCTCCCTTTTTTTTATATCTTTGTTCCCGGCGTAAAGTTCGTGCCTTATGGAATCCAAGTTTTCAGCCCGTCTTGCAGAGTTGCCCGGCCCGGTGTGGGTGTTGGGGGCTTATGTCGTTTCCCGGCTGGGGGAGTGGGCGTTCGGGCTGCTCATGCAGCTCGTTTCGGGCTCGTGGCGGCTGGGCGGCGGCACGGCTTTGCTTTCCCTGATCCCTGCGGCCGGTGTGGCGCTGCCCGTCTGCGTGCTGTGGGGCTTGGCCGGCCGGAGCCCCTACGGGTTGTCGCTCGCCCGCTGGTATGCCGGGCTGCGTGTGGTGTTGCATTTCGTTGCGCTGCTCATGCTGCTCTTTTCCGGATACGACCCGCATCTGTACGGAGATACCGAAATGTTTATCCGGGGCATTGCCCGGAATGTCGTATGGGGCGCCCTGTGGTTCCTCTTCCTGCTTTATCTGGAGCGCTCCCGTGCGCTGGATGCCGCGATGTCCGGGGAGCGCCGCAACCTGCCCCTGTGGTGCGTTGCCCTGATGGTCGTGGTGTTGGCGATGACGATGTAGGGTGTGCTGCCAGAGCCCTTGGCTCGGGCGTGCGCGCTTTATTCTGCCTGCAATCGGAGAAGGCCCGTTGCCGGGTCTTCGTATGGCACATTTTGGGCCTGAAGTTAGCGAATTAGAATTTTTTGTCGTAATTTAGAGTCGCAACAGTCCCGAAAAAGAGGTGCTGAAGTTGTATTTTCCGAATATATTCTATATATTTGTGATACATACTGACTAACACGGAAAGTGTAAGTTTATTCTCGAGTGGTAAATCTTGCAAATTAATCCTGAGAAGAGAATAAGCCGGCATTTCTCCGCGTCTTATCCGTTTACGGATATAGGCGTGGGACTGTTGCTTATTTTATTCTCGAGGTTTTGCAAGAACCTTCCCACTCTGAAATATAGCTACAGCACCACGCTTTCCTTTTTTTAATTTTACTTGTATTGCTTAGTCCCCGGGTGCGGGGGACTGCGGCTGCCATGTCCCGTCATATAGAGTGTGATTGCCTAACCCTTTTAATCTTAGTTATATATATGAAAAACTGTTTCAAAACTGTCTTGGCCGCTGTGGCCGTGCTTGTTTCGCTGGGCGCTTCGGCCCAGGACGATCCTTCGAAGGAGACTGTCATCATCAATCCCTTTACGCACACCTCCGCTGTCAGCCAGGCAGCCTGTGACAACATCCGCGCGGCCGTCCTGTCGGGTTTTGCCGACCGCGGCCGTTTCCACATCGTCGACGCACTGACCGACGGTACGCTGTCGAAGCTCTATGCCGACCGTAACGTCGAGGACGTGGTGAACGATGCCAACTGGAAGACCGAAAGCGAAGCCGCCTACAAGGCGTTGGGTGCCAGGAAGGTTGTCATCGGACAGGCCAACAACGTTTCGTTCTCGCAGTTCAAGTCGGATATCGACGGCAAGATGTACAACAAGGCCGAGGTGACCTATTCGCTGAAGGTATATAACATTGCCGACGGCGCCATGATCGGTTCGGAAGACCTCTCGGTTTCGGGTATCGACGCCGATTCGAAGGACGGTGCATTCAACGACGCGATGAAAGACCTCCGCAAGGGCATGGTCGGGTTCGTGGACAAGCATTTCAAGTTCGAGACCTATATCCTCGAGCTGGGCGAGGCTGACAAGAAGGGCCGTGTCAAGGAGCTCTATATCTCGGGCGGTACGGAGATGGGCGTTGCCAAAAAGACCCGTTTCAAGGTGTTCCTGGAGCGTAAGATCGGCCCGAAGGTAACCAAGTCGGAGATCGGCACCATCGTGGCTGTCGAGGTGATGGAAGGCGTTACCAAATGCCAGGTCGCTTCGGGCGAGGACGCCATCAAGGAGAAATTCAACAACGGCGACAAACTGGTCGTCATCCTCGACAAGCAGGGGACGGCGGCAGGCGGTTTCCTCAAAGGGCTCGTCGGTGCATAAATTTACCGCATATAATTCTTTTGGAAACGATCTCCGGGGTGTCGCTGATGGTACCCCGGGGATTTTATCCGTTCAAACTTAAAATATTTATCAGATGTTTAGGAAGTCCGTATTGTCAGTCATCGTTGTTCTCTTGTCGGCGCTTTTTCCCGCCTCCGCACAGAATTATACGACCGATGCCATCCTGAAACGCACGACCGGAAAGATCGCTACGCTGGAATGTTCGGGGATCGCCCGTACGAAGAAGGAGGCGATCGAGATGGCTAAGAAATCGGTGATTTACACTTATTTATATAACGGTATAGACGGCCTGAACGACAACAAACCCCTGTTGGGCAGCAAACCCTCGGCCGGGGCGGCCCAGTATGTCGGACAGTTGCTCGGGACGACCCGTTATGCCAACTACATCCGTAGCTGCACCATCGCCGACAAGACCAACAAGACCGCCGCCAAGGACATCCAGGTCTTTGCGACGATCGACCTCTACACCGAATCGCTCGAGCGCGACCTGGTCAACAACGGTATCATCGGGCGCAATGCCGCCGATATAGCGCTCTCCGAAACCCAGGAGATGATCGCCATGCCGACGGTGATGGTCGTGCCCTTCCGCAAGAGCGGCCAGTCCTACGAAGAGGCCATCCGCGACAATTCGGATATGCGCATGGCCATTTCGAAGGTCAACGAAGGTTTCATCAAGCAGGGCGTGGAGACCAAAGACCTGCTGGCGTCGCTCAATAACGCCAACACCTACCAGGTGCGCATGGGCGACGGCATGTCGCTCGACGATGCGATCCTCATCAACTCGGGTGCCGACGTCTCAGTGAGCGTCGATATCAACCAGGATGTGAACGACGGCGGGGTGCGCGTGTCGCTGACCCTGCAGGCGATCGAGATCGCCACGGGCAATACGCTGGCCACCAAATCCGAAATTTCGGGGCGCAAACGCACGACGGCCGACGTGCTGTGCGGCGTGATGGCGCAGGCGATGGTCGGCGACTTCATGAAGCAGATATCCACACGCATGGCGACCAAGATTTCGACCGGGCAGAGCGTGGCCGTGCGCTTTACGATCGACCCCGGATCGGCCATCAACATGGATACCGAGATCAACAACATCATGCCGTTGTCGGACATCCTCGTTTCGTGGGTGAAGCGCCATGCCAAGAACGGCAAGTACCATACGCAGGGCCGCACGAGCACGCTGCTGGCTTTCAGCGATATTTTTGTGGACAACTCCATGGAGGACGGTATGCAGTCGGACGTCAATGATTTCGCGCTGGCGCTCTACCAGTACCTCAAGGGGCTGAACCTCTCCGTGTCGCGTACGATCACGGGTAATTCCATCGACGTAATCATCTACTAAACAACAGACCATGAATCTGCTTCGTAAACTATCGTTCTCGCTGGCGTTCGTGCTGGCCGCGCTGTCGCTCCGGGCCCAGGCCGTAATCGACCTCTCGGCCTATATCGACCAAGAGACGGCCGCGCAGCTGGGCGACAACAATGCCGCGGCCCTCAAAAACAAGATCAGCAAGATCATCACCCGCAACGGCATGGCCGATGCCGCGGGGCTTTTCGTCGTCACGCCGACGCTTACGATCACCGACGACGGGGCGGTCGATACGGGGATGACCACGCTGCATGTGCTGCGTGCCGACCTGACCCTGTCGGTCAAAAACCTTTTCGAAGATACTGTTTTCGGAAGCCAGACCATATCGCTCCAGGCCAACGGCAAAAGCATGGAAGCCTGTATGCGGTCGCTGATCAACAAGGTGAACGTCAACGACGCGCGTTTCGCCAAGCTGATCGGTGACGTGCAGCAGGGCATCGCCGACTATTATACGCGCCAGATGCCGAAGATACTCGCCAAGGTCAACTCGCTCGTCGCCCGTGAGGAGTACGAGGATGCGATGGCGGCGCTGGCCGTGATTCCCGAGAGTGTCGACGAATACGAGGCGGTCGAGGAGCTCAAGGTGCAGGTCTACGACAAACTGCTCGCCGGCGAGGTGACCCGTGCCATTGCGCAGGCCGATATTCTGGTGCGCCAGGGCGATATCGACGGGGCGCTGGAGTTGTGCCGTGCGTGCAACCCCGTGAGTCCGAACTACGGCGAGGTGATCCGGTTCCTCAACCGCCTCGATGCGCAGGCTGCGGCGGCCGAAGCCGCGGCGATGGAGCAGGAGTTGCGGAAAATGGATGCCGAGGCAATGCGCGCGCGGACGCAGCAGGAGGCTGCCGTCGAGGCGCAGAGCCTCAAGGCCGAGCGTGCCGAGTCCTCTGCCAAGAAGGGCAAATCGCTGGGCGAATGGCTCTTCGGACTCTGATCGAACGATTGTCTGATTAATCTGGAAGTACGATGAAAACCTGTCCTGTCTGCGGAAATAGAATGGAGGATTCGCAGCACCTATGCCCGGATTGCGGCGCCGACTACGTCGAGGCCGTCGTCAACGATATTGCCTCCGGTGCGGGGGCGGATTCCCGGTTGATGCTCGCGAGCCTCGAAGAGGGGCTTGCCGGGCTGGATGCCGTGCCGCTGCCCGCCCTGGGCGATACGGCCCGTAAGATGCTCCCTGCGCTGTGCGCTGCGGCGCTGGTATTTTGCCTGCTCGCTGGGGTCGCTACGGGCGCCAATATCTTCTACCTGCTGGCCGCCGTCGCGCTGGTGCCACTGGTCGTGTCGCTGCTTGCCCGTATGCAGGGGAAACTGCGGTTGAGTGCCGGCGAAGTGGTCGTAAGGGCCGCCGCGCGGGTCTTTGCCGAGGATGCCGCTTCCGTGCGGGAGCGGTTTGCCGGAGATGCCGAGGTGCTGGCCCGGCTCGATGCCATGCAGCTGCGGCTGGATGACGCCCTTGCACGGCAGGCGTCGGCGCATGCGCAAAACCGCCGCAAGGTGACGGTCATTGCGGCCGTCGTGCTGATTTGCTGCTCTGCGGGTGCCGGGGCATTGGCCGTGCGCAACCATGCGGCCCGCGAGGCCCAGGCCGCCTATGCGGCGCAGCCCGAGTGGGTCAGGTTGCGCGACAGCTACGCCGACGCGGCCGGCGACGACGAATATGCGGGCAAAGACCTGCGGATCGCCGTCGTGCGTGCCATGCTCGCCGACGGGCAGGGCGCTGCGGCCGAGGATTTTTTCTTCGCCCATTGCCAGGGCAAGGTCGGGGATGCCGATTGCGCCATGCTGATCGCCGGCCATTATAAGGCGGAGAAGGATGCTGTTGCGCTCGACGCCTTTGCCGGCAAAGTGTCGCTGCGCTACGATTCCGATACGCAAAAGGTTAAATCCCTAACGAAGTGACCCGATGAAGCGTTTATTATCTATTTCGCTGCTTTTGGCGGCACTCTGCATCTCGACGGCGGCTTTTGCCCAGAAGGACAAGGTCGTCGAGGCGAGCAGCAAACGGAAGCCGGCATGGATCGGCAGTTCCGACCGGTCGCATTTTGCGGTGACAGAAGTGGGGGAGACCCTTGCCGCCGCCTCGGGGAAATGCATGGCCTCGATCCGGCAGTATATCGTCAATGCCGTGGCCGTGAATGTCTCGTCCGTCGAGAAGATGGCGACGCGCCAGATCACGCGCGACCAGCTGGTCACGGCGATGAGCGACTATTCGTCGGCGCTGATGACCGAGGCCGGGCAGCTGCCCTACCTGAACAACATCACCCTCTCGAACGCCGAGGCGGTCTACTGGGAGCGGATATACAGCAAGAAGACCAAGACCTACCGCTATGAATATTCGGTGCTGTACCCCTTCCCGGAGCAGACACGGCGGCAGCTGATCGAGGCTTTCGTGGCCATCGACGACGCCAAGCAGGCCGAGTATGAACGGCTGCGGCGCGAACTGGGCACGATTACGGACATAGACCGTATCCAGCTGGCGGTAAACGAGCTGGACGGGTTGTACGACTATTTCTTCGACGCCACCCGCAAGGGCGATGTCGAGACCCTGCGGCGAAATTACCGGGCACTGTACAATGCCGTGTCGATCGAGGTGGAGTCCGAGGCGCCGGGCGAGTGCGTCTATTCCCTGCGGCTCGACGGCCGTCCGGCCACGACCGCCGTGCAGCCGCGCCTGAAAAGCGAATCGGTGCTGGAGATGGCCGTCAAGCCCTATGGCGACGGCCGCTACCTGCTCTCCTATGATCCGCAGTACGCTTCGCCGACCGATATCAACAAGATCGAAGTGCTCTACCTGTTCGGCGGTGCGCGCGTGTCGCAGACGATCTTTTTCAATCCGGCCGGGGACGCCGTTTCAGTCCGGCCCAAGGGCACGCTCAGGATCGAACAGTCCGGCGGGGTGATCCGCGGGACGATGCAGCTGCGCGTAAGCGGGACGGCGGCCGAGGTGCGGCGGATCGTGCTGTTCAACCCGGCCGACGGGGCCCGGATCGTGGCTGAAAGGATCGAACCCTCGCAGCTCGCCGGGGGCGATTGCAGCGTAACGTTCGAGGCGCAAGGCTCGATAAGCCCCGCAACCGACGGGGTGGACGTACTCAGGGGAAGCATCGGATTCGGGAATCCCGCCGACGGGAAGGCCTCCGAAGCCGATTTTACATTGCACTATAAACTTACAACCAAATAATCCGAAAGATGAAAAGAACCCTTATTGGAGCTATCGCTCTCCTGCTCGCTGCCGGCGCCGTGTCGTGCAGTTCGTCGAAAAAGGCCTCCGGGCCAGCTGCCCCTGCGGGCATGGTCGAAGAGGCTATTCCGCTCAGCGGCGCACAGTACCGCAGCAATGCCGAATATTACCGTGCCGTGCAGAACGGCGTGAGCACCGAGCGCAGTACGGCGCAGAAGATCGCCATGCAGAATTGCCGCCAGGATCTTGCCGCGGCCATCCAGGCCGATGTGAAGCTCGTCATCGAAAATTATGTGAAGAACCAGGATACGGGCGTTTCCGCCGAGCACAAGTCGCAGTATCAGGAACTGGCTTACACGGCCGTCGGCCAGCAGTTGCGCGACGTGCAGGTCGTCGAGGAGAAGATGTTCCGCCAGGACAACGGCTCGTTCCGTTACTATGTCTGCATGCAGCTTCCCAAGGCTGCCCTGGAGGCAGCCATCGAGGATGCTATCGCCAAGGATGCCAAACTCAACCTGGAATTCGACCGCGCCCAGTTCAAAAAGATCTTCGAGGAGCAGATGGCTGCTTTCTCGCAGCAGTAGCCCTGTTGGCCGGCACCATATCCAATCGAGAGACGGCGCTCCCCTCGGACGAGGGAAGCCGCCGTCTTTTACCCGTAACCGCTCCGCCTATGAAACGCTATCTGACCCTGTTGCTCTCGCTGCTTTTCGTGCTTCCCCTGCCGGCGCAGTCCCGCCGGGAGGCGTTGCTGGAATACCAGGCGCGCCGCAGACAGGCCTATACCGAATTCCGGGACAACTACCGCAAGGCGTGCGCCGACTTCATGCGCAAGCGCTGGGAGGCTTTCCGCGCCGAGGCTCCGGTACCCGTGCCCGAACGCCGGGAACCCGACATCCCCGTAATGAAACGCCCCGATGCGCCCTCTGTGCCGACGCAGGACAGGATGCCTTACGACAAGGTGGTCGACCTGCCCGAGCCGGCTCCGGAGATGCCCGATGCGCCCGGGATTGCGGAAACACCTGTGCTTCCCGGCAAACCCGCCGCGGGAAAGGGGGACGGGGATAACGGTGTGCAGCAGGGGCGGAAACCCGCCGCGGGGACGGACGACGCGGCTCCGGCGGTGGACGTTTCGCGTCCCTTCAAGTTCACGTTCTACGGCACGGGCTGTTCCGTATCGCTGGCTGCGAAACACCGCTTCAACCTCGCCTCGGTGCAGGAGAACAGCGTGGCCAATGCCTGGGAAGGCGTTTCGCGAGGTTCATACGATGCCGTGGCGGCGGAGTGCGTGGCGCTGAAAAAGGCGCTGGGGCTCAACGACTGGGGCTATTACGACCTTGTGCGGACACTCGCCGACGGATTCTGCGGCCCCAAAACGAACGAATCGGTCGTCCTGCAATCGTTCCTGATGGCCGAGGCGGGCTATAAAGTGCGCATGGCGCGCGGCGACGGCCGGCTGTTCCTGTTGCTGGCCACCGACGGGCAGGTCTATGCCCGTCCCTATTTCAATATCGACGGCCAGGTATTTTATATCCTGGACGATGTCCCGCGGGCCGCGTCGTACAATATCTGCAATTTCACGATCCCCGGGGAGCGGCCTTTGTCGCTGGCGATGCCCGCGCCGCCCCTCTTCGCGCAGAAACCCGCGGCGCCCGCCGTCCGCAATTTCGACGGCGTGGTTTCGACGACGGTGACGGTAAACCGCAACCTGATGGATTTCTATACGAATTATCCGCCCTGCCACTGGAGCATCTACGCGGCCACGGCGCTTACCGCCCCGGTGCGCGGGCAACTCTATCCCCCGCTGCGCGCCGCAGTGGCCGGGAAGGGCGAACGCGAGGCGGCGGAACTGCTGCTGCACTACCTGCACAGGGCCTTCCCCTACAAGACCGACGAAGCGCAGTTCGGCGTCGAGCGGACACTCTTCGCCGAGGAGATGTACTACTATCCGTACAGCGACTGCGAAGACCGTTCGATCCTCTTTGCGCGGCTGGTCAAGGATCTGCTGGGGCTGGATGTCGTGCTGCTCTATTATCCGGCGCATATCGCCACGGCGGTATGCTTCAAAGGCGAGGTGAAGGGCGACTACATGCAGCTCGGCAACAAACGCTATGTAATCTGCGATGCGACCTATATCGGTGCCGGCGTGGGCGAGGCGATGCCCGACCTGAAGCGTACGCCGGCCCAAGTCGTCCGGATTGATTAACCCTTTAAAACCGATTCGCGATGTTTTGTCCCAATTGTGGAAAGAAATGCGGTGATAACGACCTTTTCTGCGGGGGATGCGGCACCAGGCTCCCCGCCCGCCCGGTGACGGCATCCCCGGCGGCAGATGCGGCACCCGTTGCCCCGGCTGTCCGGGCTGCGGGCGATACCCCGGCGGCTTCGGCCACGCATGGCGCCGGAATCCCCTCGGGATGCGGGGCGGCATCCGTCGCAAGCGCCCGGGCAGCCGCCCGGGCCGGAAGCGGCGCGGCTGCGGGCTCGAAGGAGCCGGCGGGGCCTATGGCCGAGGGTGTCATCTTCACCAACCTGCAGGCTCTGGCCCGCAAATTCGGAACCGATGCCGTGGCGGTGCGCAAGTTGCTCGCCGCCTATGCCGAAGCATCGGCGGCACACGGCATCCGTTACCGCATCGTCGATGCCGGCGACTATGTTTTCCTCAACCCCGAGGCCGGACGCAACCGCGCCGTGGCGCTTTCACCGGCCGATTCGTGGGTCGAACACGGTTACCTGCTGGCGGACTATTACCGTTTCGGGCGCAGCACGGCCGACGATGAAACCAACTACCTGTTCATCGTCGGAGGCGCCGATGTCATTCCCATGCCCGTCCTGCCGCAGTATATCTCCGATCCCGATTACAGCGATACGGACATCGACTCCGATATCCCTTATGCCTACCTGCTGGGCGAGCGGACTTACCCCATGTTGGGGACGGCCGAAATTTTCCAGTACGAACAATATTTCCATACGGGACGCCTGCCGCTGGCGCATGACGCGTCGCTGGACGACCTGGCCGGATACCTGCGCCGCGCGGCCAAAGCCCCCGGTTCGATGGCCGTGGGCAGGGCTTACGGGCAGACCGACCTCACGTGGCTTTCGGCCTCGGCTTCGGTCAGCGAGCCTTTCCGCCGCAACCGACTCTTCCGGGGCGACATGCGGCTCGATGAGCGTATCTATACGCAGAACCTTTTTGTCAGCCCCTGCGTCGAGCGTTCGATCGTCGACAAGGTTTTCGACCGGGGTGCGGACTTTTACTATTTCAACCTGCACGGCAGCGATGCCCCGACCGCATGCAGTTTCTATGCTTCCTACCAGCAGCAATGTTACGAGGCAGTCACGCCCCGGCAGCTGGCGTCCGCCGAGAAACCGAACGTGGTGGTGACCGAGGCGTGCTATGGCGGAAAATTCCAGGATTACGGCCGCGGCGAGACGATGCTGCTCGCGGCGATGGGCGACATGACGCTGCTCTACCTGGGGTCGTCGCGCATCGCGTGGGGTGCTTCGAAGAGCAGTTCAGCAGCCGACCTGGACAATGCCGACCGCCTGACGAACGTCTATATGGCCAAATTGCTCGAGGGGTATACGGCCGGCGAGGCATTCTACATGGCACGGCAGAGCTTCTTCGATTATAACGACGGTTACTTTACGCCCCACCAGGCACTTACGATCGTCGAGTTCAACCTTTTCGGCGATCCGTTCCTGCATGTGGGCGTGCGCCGGGAGGGGGCGAAGGCGCATCCCCGGGCGGTCAAGGCGCTGGCGAAAGGCGCAGTCAACGCGGTCGTCGAACGCAAGTGCGTCTATGAAGCCGCTCCGGCCTCGTTGCTCGACCGGGTGCGCAGCGCCGTCGACCGCAACCTGTCGCTGATCCGCGCCGCTGTCGACCGGCAATTGTACGAACAGCTGGGGGTCGAACCGCGCAGCCTGTCGACCGTCACCCGCATGAAATACGGCAACGGAGACGAGTTTTATGCCTTCAATTACCTGCAGACGGACGGTACCATAAAGAGCTGCCATACGGCGACCGCCGACCTGAAAGGAAACGTGAAATCAATCATATCAACCAAATAGAACGACTACTATGAAATGCCAGAATTGTAATTCCGAACTCCTGGAGGATGCGAAGTTCTGCACGACGTGCGGTACGCCCGTCGCCGCTGCGCCCGCAGGCCCCGTGTGCCCGAAATGCAATGCCCCGATGCTGCCCGACGCAAGGTTCTGCACGACGTGCGGCGCTGCGGTCGAACCCGCCGCTGCGCAGGCGCCCCAGGCGCCGGACGGGCAGGCTGCCGGAGGCGGCGAGCTCGCCACGGTGAAACAGAAGATTTTCTGGAATATCCAGAAAGGCGAAGTCGCCTGCCGGGTCAATGAATCGGAGTTTATCCGCTACGATTCGGCGCAGGGGCTGATCGTAAACGACGGCACGACGGCGTATATCAAGGCCAACGGCAAGGTGCTGGCCGAAATCCACGGGGGCATCTACGATTTCGTAGATCCCGACGAGCTCAAGCGCGTACTCGAAAGCCGTACGGGCGGGGCTGCGGGGCTGATGGCCGGCAGCGGCCGTTTCCTGATAAACGCCCTGCTGGGACGCCGCGTGAAGGACAAGTTCGACGACAAGGACACTCCCGAACGGCAGCGCTCGCTCGATGCCGTGATCGAGAGCATGAAACGGCACGAGGCTTTCTCGCTGCTGCTCAAGCTCGACAAGAGTTTCTCGCTGGTATTCGGTTCGGGAACGGCCGAGGATATGGCCGAGTTCAGGCCGATGTCCGTGCGCACGAAACTGCTGGACTTGCAGGTCGGCCTGCGCGTGATTTTCCGTATCGCAGATTTCAATCGTTTCGCCGAATATTTCCTGACGGACGAGCCCGTCGCCACGACCCGCAGGATTGCGGAGAAGTTGCAGCCCGTAATGCAGAATGCCGTGCAGGCCGTGATGCAGGATCGCCAGGTCGAAGGCACGTCGATCCCGGCGGAGGTCGCAGAAGCTATCGCCGCGAAAATCGCCGCGTCGAACGACCAGTTCTACGGCCTTGCGCTGGAGCGCGTGGCCGAAGTGGTGGCTTCGAACGAAGACCTGGAACGCCTGCGCAGCCTGAGCCGCGAACTTTACCTTTCGGAGCAGGAACTCGACTACCTGCGCCGCACCAATGATTTCCGCAACCGCCTGGCTGCGGAGACCAATTCGCAGGCTATTGCCGATGCACGCAGCGACATGCAGCTCTACGAGGGGTTGCAGCAGGTCAATAAAGACCGCCTGCTGGCCGACGACGAACTGGATAAGTTCTACACCGTGCTTTCGCGCGAGAAACGGATCCGCGATGCCCGCAGCGAGGACGAGGTGGAGGCTGCACTGGCCGACATCGAAAAGACCGGGCTGCTGCGCGAAGAGGACGTCGACAACCTGCGCATCGACGTCGCCGAGCGCCGTTACCGCCGGGGCGAGGCGATCAAGCTCATGCAGCTGCGCGACCAGATCGAGTTCGAGAAAGTCCGCACGGCGGGCGAAGGGCAGATCGCCGTGGAGCAGATGCGCCAGGGGCTGGAGTTGCAGGAGCTGACGCTCGCGCATCGCAAGCGCGAGGACGAGTATTCCGACGAACGCCGCGCCCGGGAGCGCGAGCTGCAGCGGGCAGACCGCCAGTCGGAGATGGAATTGGACAATGCCGAGATGGATGCCCAGATCGAACGCCTGCGCAAGGTCAAGGAGCTCAACCGCGAGGACAAGAAGATGGATTTGGATCACGAGCGCGAGATGGAGCGCCTGAAGCAGGAAGCCCTCGACAAGAAGGCGCGGATGACGGCCGAGCAGCTGATGGCCGTGGCTGCGGGCGAGAACCTCGATTCGCAGGCCGCGGTGAAGTTCGCCGAGTCGTTCTCGGCGGGAAAGAACGCCGAACAGGTGCAGCAGGCCGCCGATGCCCGTATCGCCGACTCGCAGCGCCACGAAGACCGTATGTTGGAGATGATGCGCGAGATGAAGGATATGGCCACGACCATGACCGGGCACATCGTCCAGAACAAGGATGCCGAACGCGACCGTTACCGCGAACGGATGGAACGCCAGGAAGACCGCGTGGACAAGACGCAGGACAGTGCCCTCGAATATGCGACGCGCAACAACCAGCAGGCGGCCGCGAAGCCCCAGGCGCAGGCTCCCCAGTCCGTCGGGCGGGTATGTCCCGACTGCGGTACGGTAGCCGTGCAGGGCGTGCGTTTCTGCGCCAACTGCGGGCGGGATCTCAAATGAGCACGGCCATGGAGAGATACCAGGGAGTAATACTGATCCGGTTGCAGAATGCCGGGTCGAAATCCGAAGGGCATTATGCCTTTCTGGTGCGCGACGACGACATGAGCGTCGTGAAGCTCTGCCGCGAAGGCGCGGTGCCGGCCGACGACCCCTATTTCGTGCCGTTCGACCGGCAGGAGGTCGTCGTCACGGGAACCATGAGCCACGGGTGGCTGGTCGCCTCGGCGGTCGAGCAGGCCGTTGCCGGGGATGAGGCTGATAGTGAAACCGAAGAAAACAACGAACAAGCATGAAAACATGTCCCAAGTGCGGTTACGATAAACTCGCCGATACAGCCCGCTTCTGCCACAAGTGCGGTTGCGACTGCGCTGCGGTGCAGGTGAAACGCACGCCGGCGGCCGAGGCGCCGGAAGCCGCGCCGCTCGTCGGCGATAAGAACCTGATCAATGAAAGTACGATCATCGGCAAGCAGGAGAAATACGAGGCGTCGAATATCACGATCCACAACAACATCACCGAGGATCATTCGCACACGACGATCGTGTGTGCGGTTTCCGGCAAGCGTATCTACTTAGACCACAGTGTCGTGTGTCCGAAGTGCGGCAAGCAGGTGGCGTTGGAATATTATGTCGAGGCGTCGAAGCGCTGCGAGAACTGCGAGCAGCAGGCGCGCGAGGAGTACCGTGCGTTCGTCGTGCGGACGACGGGGGCCGGGCCGCTCGATGCGGCGTGCAAGCAGCAGTTGGATGCCGAAGCGCAGCGGTTGCAGATAGACGCCGCGACGCAGGCTTCGATCCTCAGGGCGCGGCAGCAAAAGCCCGCCGGGAAATCTGCCGAGCTCACCTCCGTGCAGCGTGCCGAACTGGAAGCGGCCGTGTCGCGCCTGATCACGGCGACGGAGCCCGAACCGGCGCAGAAAAGCCTCGAAGCCCTCACCGTGCTGCACGAAAATTCGTCGAACTACGAGGCCGACTACTGGTATTTCCTCGCGCGGGCGGTCGTCTGCCCGGAGGAGTCGGTGAAGGCCTATGAAGAGGAGCTGACCGACGATTACTGGCAGCGGTACTGGGGCTTCCTGGGCTACTGCAACACCGGGTCGCCCAAGGGCGGGGCTGCGGTCGACCGCCTGAGGTCGGTGTTCGGCCAGCGCGAGGACGACATCCGGCTGGCCGAGGCGATCTATTACCTTGCCCGGGGATTCGATGCGTTCGAGACCTCGATGCTGGGACGTGCCGGAGAGCTTGCCTCGTCGGTGCGGCGGGAGTACCTTTCCAAGCCGTTGGTGCCCGTCTACGATACCTTGCAGCGGCTTGTCCGCGAAAATATCCGGCTGGAGGAGAAATACACCCCGATGGAGACTTTTGTCTTCGTGGATGTTTTCCGTGCCGGGAAGTATATCGAATACCTTTGTGCCGAGCAGGCGCGCAAGGAGCAGGAAGCCCGTGAGGCCGAGGCGAGGCGCGAACAGGAGGCACGCGAGGCCGAGGCGAAGCTGGAGCGCGAACGCCAGGCCGCCGAGCAGGCCCTCCGCCGGAAGCAGGCCGAGATGTCGGCCGACCGCTCCAAACGCATGGAGCAGGAGATGGCGCGCCTGGGCGGTGCGAAACCCGCGGCGACGCAACAGGCGGATTCGAAAGCCTTTGCGGGCTACGAGACGGTCGTGCCGGGGACGAAGAAGCGGAACTGGGGAAAGACGATCCTGATCGTGGTGGTATGCCTGATCGCACTAATCGGGCTGCTGTTCCTGATTCCGGCTCCCGAATCGCTGCAATAGAGGCTGGGCTGCGGCTGCGGGCCCGTCGGGGGTTTCTGTTCCCGGGCGATGGACTCGGGTTGCGGACTTCGGGGGCGGGCCGTTGCGGCCGACGAAAATAAACCGGGCAGGGTTTTTCCCTGCCCGGTTCGTTATATTCTATTCCGCGGATGCTGTCCGGTGGAGCGGCGGACGCATCTTCGGGTTCAGATTTTGTCCAGTTCCACGGTGAAATGCCGCAGGATCGGGGCTTCGAAGGTGATGCGGTAGCCAGTGGTGATCTCTGCGCGGCGCTCGTAGATGTTGCGGCAGGCCGCGGCGATCACGCGGATGTGGTTGTCCGAGTAGACCCGCCGCGGGATCGCCAGGCGCAGCAGTTCCAGCCGCGGGTAGCGGTTCTCGTGCGTATCGGGGTCGCGGTCGGCGAGGATCGAGCCGATCTCCACGCCGCGGATTCCCGCCTCCAAATAGAGCTCCACGGCGAGCGTCTGGGCGATAAACTGTTCCTTCGGCAGGTTGGGGAGTACTTTTTTCGCATCGACGAAGATGGCGTGTCCGCCGGCCGGCCGCTGGTAGGGTACGCCGTATTCGTCGAGCAGGTCGCCCAGCAGCTTCACCTGGCGGATGCGGGCGTCGAGTTGTTCGTATTCGGTATTTTCGTCCAGCCCCACGGCCAGCGCATCCATGTCGCGGCCCGACATGCCGCCGTAGGTCACGTAGCCCTCGAACATGATGCTGAAGGTCATGGCCTGCCTGTAGAGCTCTTCGCTGCGCATGGCCACGAACCCGCCCATGTTCACCACGCCGTCCTTCTTGGCCGAGATGGTCATGATGTCGGCATAGGTGTAGATTTCGCGGACGATCTCCTTGATGGTCTTGTCGGCATAGCCCTCCTCGCGGGTCTTGATGAAATAGGCGTTCTCGGCGAAGCGGGCCGAGTCGAGCAGCAGGGGTACGCCATAGCGGCGGCAGACTTCGGCCGTTTCGCGGATGTTGCGCATCGACACGGGCTGGCCGCCGGCCGTGTTGTTGGTGATGGTCAGCACGACGCACGGGACTTTCTCGCGCGGGTTCTCGCGCAGGAGCTTTTCGAGCTTGGCGATGTCCATCTCACCCTTGAACGGCAACTCTTTCTGGGTGTCGGCCGCATCGTCGATCGTGCAGTCCACGGCGTGGCAGCGGCGGAATTCGATGTGCCCTTTGGTGGTGTCGAAGTGGGAGTTGCCCGGGACGATGTCGCCCGCCTTGAGCAGTGCCGAAAAGATCACGTTCTCCGCAGCACGCCCCTGGTGCGTGGGCAGGAAATAGGGCATCCCGAAGATGCTTTCGATCGTCTCCTTGAGCCGGAAATAGGACGAGGCCCCGGCATAGCTTTCGTCGCCGGTCATCATGGCCGCCCACTGGCGGTCGCTCATCGAGCCTGTGCCCGAGTCGGTCAGCAGGTCGATCGTGACCTGGTCGCTGCACAGCTTGAAAAGGTTGTAGCGGGCTTCGCGGATCCATGCTTCGCGCTCCGCACGGGTGGAGGTGCGGATGGCCTCGGTCATCTTGATCTTGTAAGGTTCTGCATACGGAAGTGTCATAGAAAAGAGCGTTTTAGGTTATAAATTGTTGTTCTTTTCCTCAAAATTATAAAAATATTTTGAGATATTTGACATCGGTATTATATTTGTGTAGGCCGGTGTGGATTTTCTTAAACTTTTTACCGCATGGAAAAGTATCGTTGCACCGTCTGTGAATACATTTACGACCCGGAGTCGGGCGACCCGGAGAACGGCATCGACCCCGGTACGGCTTTCGAAGACCTGCCCGACGATTGGGTATGCCCGGTCTGCGGGGAAGGCAAATGGGCATTCGAACCGCTCGAAGCAAACTAAAACGGGATGGCTATGATTAAGTTCAACCTCATTGTTTCACTTTTAATTTTACCTATTATGGCAACAGACATTGCAGCACAGGCACGGTTTACCCCCAAGGAGCTGCCTTACGCTTACGACGCTCTCGCACCGCAGGTCTCCGAAGAGACGCTGCGTTTCCACCACGACAAGCATTACGTGGGGTATGTGAATAAACTCAACGAGCTGATTCTCGATACGCCTTACGCCCGGCAGCCGCTGGAGGACATCGTCGTTTCGGCCGATGGCGCGATTTTCAACAACGCTGCGCAGATGTGGAATCACGAGTTCTTCTTCGACCAGCTTTCGCCCGATGGCGAGGCGCGTCCGACAGGGGCGTTGCTGAAGGCTATCGACGCGGATTTCGGTTCGTTCGAGCAGTTCAAGGCCCAGATGGAGAAGGCTGCCGTCGGTCTTTTCGGTTCGGGATGGGCATGGCTCGCCGAGGATAAATCGGGCAAGCTGGCCATCGTCACGGAGCAGAACGCCGGCAACCCGATGTGTCACGGCATGAAGCCGCTGATGTGCTTCGACGTATGGGAGCACGCCTACTACATCGACTACCGCAACCGTCGCGCCGACGCCGTCGCCGCCCTCTGGGATCGTATCGACTGGAAGGTCGTCGGAGATCGTTACGAAAAGAAATAAGGGTTTGTTTCTGTTGGAAATGCCGCCTCCGGTTTTCGGGGCGGCATTTTCTTTTGTGCTGCAGGCCAACCCTCTGCGCCCGGCCTTTCGCAGTCGCCCGGGGGAGGGCGGAATATACCGGGCGGGGCTCGTTGCCCTGCGCCGGGCGTGTCGCCGAAGTATCCCGCGGATCCGGCTATGAGTATTTTTGTACTCAAAATTCATCATTATGTACGTTTTTTCGTCCATGGATTCCGTTTTCTGCGCGAAAGAGTGTATCTTCGCTGCACGAAAATAGTAAGGTTGAAATGCTGGAGAGGATTCAATATGCTTTGTTCATCTTGCTTTTTGTCTTGGCAGGAAGTTTGGACGGCGCTCAGGTTCAGTCCGGTAGGGCGGTTTCGCAGCCCGACCAGATTCGCCAGTCCAGTCTCCGGACGCCGGTTCCGGCACACAATTGTTTCACGGCGGCAGTCTTCACCTGCGACGCTTCGATCGAAAATCCCGTCCAACCCACCGCCCAGAAGGCGATCGTCCGCCTGCGCCATGATACCCGGGCCGTGGCGACGGCCTGCGGGCTGTCGTGCCGTCCGGCTTATTCGGGCTGCTTCGACCTGCATCCCAAGCCGGTCGATTATTATGTCTTTTCGCTGGGGCGTATCCTGATTTAGCCGCTTTTCCCGTTCCCGTTTTGCCGCATGTTCCCGGATGAGGATTATTCCCCCGGTGTTGCGTCCGTGTTTTCGTGTTCTGAGTAAATTCGTAAAAACGATAGGTTATGTATTTTACGCTATTGGTGGTCGTCATCCTGACGGCTATTGCGCTGGTCGCAGTCGCGCTGGGTATCGCCCGCGCCATATCGCCGCGCTCGTACAACCCGCAGAAAGGCGAGGCGTACGAGTGCGGTATCCCGACGCGCGGGCGGTCGTGGATGCAGTTCAAGGTGGGGTACTACCTGTTCGCGATCCTGTTCCTGATGTTCGACGTGGAGACCGTCTTTCTCTTTTCATGGGCGGTGGTCGTCCAGGATCTGGGGATTTACGGGCTGGTGAGCATCCTCTTCTTTTTGGTCGTACTGGTTTTGGGCCTTGCATACGCATGGCGGAAAGGAGCTTTGGAATGGAAATAAGGAAGCCGGAGATAAAGGCAATGAAATACGAGGATTTCAATGACAACGAATACCTCGAAAAGATGGCGGCCGAGCTGCGCCGCGAGGGTACGAACGTGATCGTAGGGTGCCTCGACGAATTGATCGAGTGGGGGCGCAGCAACAGCCTCTGGCCGTTGACTTTCGCCACGAGCTGCTGCGGGATCGAGTTCATGGCCGTGGGGGCGGCCCGCTACGACTTTGCCCGGTTCGGGTTCGAAGTGGCCCGCGCCTCCCCGCGCCAGGCCGATTTCATCATGGTGGCCGGGACGATCACCCACAAGATGGCCCCTGTCCTGAAGCGCCTCTACGACCAGATGGCCGACCCGAAGTATGTGATCGCCGTCGGGGGATGCGCCATCAGCGGCGGCCCGTTCAAGAAGTCGTACCATGTGCTGAACGGCGTGGACAAGATACTGCCGGTCGATGTCTATATCCCCGGGTGCCCGCCGCGCCCCGAGGCGATGCTCTACGGGCTGATGCAGTTGCAGCGCAAAGTGAAATTACAGCGGTTTTTCGGCGGGGTGAACAAGCAGATCGGCAAGCATGAGTACGAAGAGCTGCTCCGCCGTGACCTGACGGCCGAAAAGAACGATTTGAACGTGGAAGGAGGAGAAAAACAATGAATATCAGAGAGAAAATAACGGCCTGGGAACCCGGGGCCGTGTGGTCGGAGGCCGGGGACGGGATGTTCACCGTCCCGGTGGAGAAATTCCACGCCCTGGCTGCACGCCTGAGGGCCGAGGGATTCGATTTCCTGCGCAGCCTGACGGGCATGGACTGGGGCGAAGAGGGGTTCGGGGCGGTCTACCACCTCGAAGCCACCGCGACGGGCGAGAACGTCGTGTTGCGGACGCTGACCCCCAGCCGCGAGAAGTGCGGGCTGCCTTCGGTCTGCGACCTGTGGAAGGCCGCGGAACTGAACGAGCGCGAAGTCTTCGACTATTTCGGCATCGGTTTCCTGAACCACCCCGACATGCGGCGCCTGTTCCTGCGCGACGACTGGGTGGGGCACCCCCTGCGTAAGGATTACGACCCGGGGCTCAACCCGTTGCGCATGACCAACGAAGTGTCGAAGGACAGCGCCCCGAGCTTCGAACTGACGGCGGACGGCAGTTTCATCCGCCACCGCAACGTCTTGTTCGAGGAGGACGAATATGTCATCAACATCGGCCCGCAGCACCCCGCCACGCACGGCGTGCTGCGTTTCCGCGTGTCGCTCGAAGGCGAGATCATCCGCAAGCTCGACGTGCATTGCGGTTACATCCACCGCGGCATCGAGAAGATGTGCGAAAGCCTGACCTACCCCCAGACGCTGGCGCTTACCGACCGCCTCGACTACCTCGGGGCGTCGCAGAACCGCCATGCGCTCTGCATGTGTATCGAGAAGGGGTTGGGTGTGGAGGTGTCCGAGCGCGTGCAGTACATCCGCACGATCATGGACGAGTTGCAGCGTATCGATTCGCACCTGCTGTTCTTTGCCTGCCTCTGCATGGATATGGGGGCCCTGACGGCCTTTTTCTATGGGTTCCGCGACCGTGAGAAGGTGCTCGACATCCTGGAGCAGACCACCGGCGGGCGCCTGATCCAGACTTACAATACGATCGGCGGCGTGCAGGCTGACATCCATCCCGATTTCGTACGGCGCGTGAAGGAGTTTATCGCCTACATGCGCCCGACGCTGCGCGAGTACCACGAAGTGTTCACGGGGAACGTCATCGCCCGGGAACGCCTGAAAGGCACCGGCGTGCTGACCCGCGAAGACGCCATCTCGTTCGGTGCCACGGGCGGTACGGGGCGTGCTTCGGGCTGGGCGTGCGACGTGCGCAAGCGCCATCCCTACGCCATGTATGGCAAGGTGGATTTCGAGGAAGTGCTCTACGACGAGGGCGACTGTTTCGCCCGTTACATGGTGCGTATGCGCGAGATCGAACAGAGCATGGACATCATCGAACAGTTGATTGACAACATTCCGGAAGGCGAATACCAGTTGAAGATGAAGCCCGTGATCCGTATACCCGAAGGCAGCTACTACGCCGCCGTCGAGGGCAGCCGCGGGGAGTTCGGGGTCTTCATCGAGAGCCGCGGGGAGAAGTCGCCCTACCGCATGAAGTTCCGCTCGACGGGACTCCCGCTCGTGTCGTGCCTCGAAACCATTGCGCGGGGGACGAAGATCGCCGACCTGATCGCCATCGGCGGTACGCTGGATTACGTCGTGCCCGATATAGACAGGTAGCCGGATGTCGCTTCCGGGTTTATAAGCCCCTCCCCTTGGGGTGGGAGCGGGATAAAAAAGGAAAAACTTACAGATATGTTTGATTTTAGTATAGTAACGAGCTGGATTCACGGGCTGCTCACGTCGCTGATGCCCGTGGGGCTGGCGGTCTTCCTGGAGTGCGTGATCGTCGGTGTCTGCCTGCTGCTGATGTACGCGGTGATCGCCATCCTGATGATCTTCATGGAGCGTAAGGTCTGCGCGGCGTTCCAGTGCCGCCTGGGGCCCGTGCGCGTGGGGCCGTGGGGTACGTTGCAGGTGATCTGCGACGTGTTCAAGATGCTCACCAAGGAGATCATCACCATCCGCCGCTCGGACAGGTTCCTCTACAACCTCGCGCCCTACATCGTCATCCTGGCGTCGGTGCTGGCTTTCGCCTGCCTGCCTGTGAACAAGGGGCTCGAAGTGCTGGACTTCAACGTGGGCGTCTTCTTCCTGATGGCGGCCTCGTCGATCGGCGTGGTCGGCATCCTGCTGGCGGGGTGGAGCTCTAACAACAAGTATTCGCTCATCGGCGCCATGCGAAGCGGTGCGCAGATGATCTCGTACGAGCTGTCGATCGGGCTGTCGATCCTGACGATCGTCGTGCTGACCGATACGATGCAGTTCTCGGAGATCGTCGCCCGCCAGGCCGACGGCTGGTTCATCTTCAAGGGGCATGTCCCGGCGCTGGTCGCCTTCGTGATCTACCTGATCGCGGGCAACGCCGAGGTCAACCGCGGGCCGTTCGACCTCCCGGAGGCCGAGTCGGAACTGACGGCAGGGTACCACACCGAGTATTCGGGCATGCACTTCGGCCTGTTCTACGTCGCCGAGTTCGTCAACCTGTTCGTCGTCTCGGGCGTTGCGGCCACCATCTTCCTCGGGGGATGGATGCCGCTGCACATCCCCGGCTGGGAGGGCTTCAATGCCGCCATGAACTACATCCCCGGCTTCGTCTGGTTCTTCGGCAAGGCGTTCTTCGTGGTGTGGCTGCTGATGTGGATCAAGTGGACCTTCCCGCGCCTGCGTATCGACCAGATACTGACGCTGGAATGGAAATATCTGGTGCCGATCGGGCTGGCAAACCTGCTGCTGATGGTCATCGTCGTCGTATTTAAACTGCATTTTTAGTCATGAGTAGCTATATCAAAGGACTTTTCCACGGGTTGGGAACCCTGCTGACGGGTATGAAGGTGACCGGGCGGGAGTTCTTCACCAAGAAGGTCACTGAGCAATACCCCGAGAACCGGGCCACGCTCAAGATGTTCGACCGTTTCTGCGGCGAGCTGACCATGCCCCACGATGCCGGGGGGAAGAACAAGTGCATCGCCTGCGGCCTCTGCCAGTCGGCATGTCCCAACGAAACGATCCGTATCACCACCGAGATGGTCACCGATCCCGAGACGGGCAAGTCGAAACGCCGCCTGGTGCTTTACCAGTACGACCTGGGGTCGTGCATGTTCTGCCATCTGTGCGTCAACGCCTGCCCGACGGGGGCCATCCGTTTCTCGACCGATTTCGAACACGCGGTATACACGCGCGGGAAGCTGGTCAAAACCCTGAACAAACAATAAGCCATGGAGATAACACTCGAATTAATCGTCTTTACGGTGTTGGCGGTCTTTACGGCCGTGAGTGCCGTGCTGGCCGTGACGACCAAACGTATCCTGCGCGCGGCGACCTACCTGTTGTTCGTGCTGTTCGGTACGGCGGGCATCTATTTCCAGCTGAACTATTCGTTCCTGGGCGCCGTGCAGCTGCTGATCTATGCCGGCGGCATCACGGTGCTGTACGTATTCTCGATTCTGCTGACCTCGAGCCAGGGCGACAAGTCGGAGGACATAAAGGGCTACAAGCTGTTCGTGGGGCTGGCGGCGACGCTGCTGAGCCTCGGAGTATGCCTCTACGTGACGCTCCGGCACGATTTCATGCCGTCGCATTTCGTCCACGGCGAACTGGACGTGCAGACGATCGGCCACGCGCTGATGAGCAGCGGCAAATATGGCTACGTGCTGCCGTTCGAGGTCATCAGCATCCTGTTGCTGGCCTGCATCGTCGGCGGAATCCTCATCGCACGCAAACGCTAAAAAGAGTACGACTATGATACACATGGAATATTACCTCGTCCTCTCCACGATCATGATGTTCGTGGGAATCTACGGGTTCGTGACGCGCCGCAACCTGCTCGCGATGCTGATCTCCGTCGAACTGATCCTCAATTCGGTCGACATCAATTTCGTCGTATTCAACCGCTTCCTGTTCCCCGAACAGCTGGAGGGATTCTTCTTCACGCTATTCGCCATAGGCATCAGCGCCGCCGAAACGGCCGTCGCAATCGCCATCATCATCAACATCTACCGGAACCTGCGCAACATCGGGGTGAAGAGCCTGCGGGAGATGAAGTGGTAACGATTCTGAAAAAACGATTGTTATGGAATATACGATCCTTATCCTGCTGCTGCCGCTGCTGAGCTTCCTCTTCCTGGGGCTGGCCGGCATGAAGCTCAAGCCCGTCGTCGCGGGTGCCATAGGCACGGCGGTGCTGGCCGTAGTGGCGTTGCTGAGCTATTGTACGGCGTTCGAGTATTTTTCCGCAGGGCGCGACGCCGCGGGGGTGCTCCCCACGCTCGTGCCGTGGAACACGGTATGGCTGCCGATCAGCCGGACGCTGCATATCGACCTGGGCATCCTGCTCGACCCGATTTCGGTGATGATGCTCGTGGTGATCTCGACCGTCTCGCTGATGGTGCACGTCTACTCGCTGGGCTACATGAAGGGCGAGCGGGGGTTTCAGCGTTACTATGCCTTCCTGTCGTTGTTCACGATGAGCATGATGGGGCTGGTGGTGGCTACCAACATCTTCCAGATGTACCTCTTCTGGGAACTGGTGGGCGTAAGCTCCTACCTGCTCATCGGTTTCTATTACACGAAGAAGGAGGCGGTCGCGGCCTCTAAGAAGGCGTTTATCGTAACGCGCTTCGCCGACCTGGGGTTCCTCGTCGGCATCCTCTTCTACGGGTACTATGCCGGGACGTTCTCCTTCACGCCCGACGTGCAGCTGCTGGCTGCCGCCGGTGCGATGATCCCGCTGGCGCTGGGGCTGATGTTCATCGGCGGCGCGGGCAAGAGCGCCATGTTCCCGCTGCATATCTGGCTGCCCGACGCCATGGAGGGCCCGACGCCCGTGTCGGCGCTGATTCATGCCGCGACGATGGTCGTGGCGGGCGTCTACCTCGTGGCGCGCATGTTCCCGCTCTTTGTCGGCTATGCGCCCGAGGTGCTGCACTGGACGGCCTATATCGGGGCCTTTACGGCGCTTTATGCCGCCGTCGTGGCCTGCGTGCAGAGCGACATCAAGCGTGTGCTGGCGTTCAGTACCATTTCGCAGATCGGCTTCATGATCGTGGCGCTGGGCGTCTGCACCTCGGCCGATCCCCATACGGGCGGACTGGGGTACATGGCCTCGATGTTTCACCTCTTCACGCACGCCATGTTCAAGGCGCTGCTGTTCCTCGGCGCCGGGTGCATCATCCATGCCGTGCATTCCAACGAGATGTCGGCCATGGGCGGCCTGCGCCGATACATGCCCGTGACGCATGCGACGTTCCTCATCGCCTGCCTGGCCATCGCGGGCATCTGGCCCCTGAGCGGTTTCTTCTCGAAGGACGAGATCCTGACGGCGTGCTTCGCCTTCAGCCCCGTGATGGGGTGGGTGATGACCGGGATCGCCGGCCTGACGGCGTTCTACATGTTCCGCCTCTATTACAACATCTTCTGGGGACGCGAAAACCGTGAACTTCATGCGGCGCACAGGCCGCATGAGGCTCCGCTGACGATGACCTTGCCGCTGCTGTTCCTATCTGCGGTGACCTGCGTGGCGGGGTTCATTCCTTTCGGGAAGCTGGTCAGCAGCGACGGGACGGCGTATGCGATCCATATCGACCGGGGCGTGGCGGGCGTGAGCCTCTGCGTGGCTGCCGCGGCCATCGCGTTGGCGACGTGGATGTACCTGCGCGAGCGCCAGACGGTGGCCGATGCCCTGGCAACACGCTTCAGGGGGCTGCATAAGGCGGCCTACCACCGTTTCTATATCGACGAGGTTTACCAGTTCGTCACCCACCGGGTGATCTTCGCCTGCATTTCGGCACCGGTCGCATGGTTCGACCGTCACGTGGTGGACGGCCTGATGAACCTCGTGGCCCGGGTGACCAACGGCGCGGCGTATGTGATCCGCGACATGCAGAGCGGCAGCGTGCAGCGTTACTGCATCTGGTTCCTCGGCGGTGCGCTGGGCCTTACGATCTTCTTGCTTTTAATCTGCTAAAACGTAGCTGTTATGAATATGTTATCACTGTTTCCCGCCATCCCGGTGCTGATGATGCTGGGGCTCTGGCTCTCGAAGTCCACACGGCAGGTGCGTGCCGTGATGGTGGCGGGTTCCTCGCTGCTGTTGGCGCTGGCGGTGGTGCTGGTGTTCCGCTACCTCGGCCTGCGCGAGGCGGGCGAGCAGGCCGCCATGCTCTTTACCGAAAGCCATGTGTGGTATGCGCCGCTCAATATCCACTATGCCGTGGGGGTCGACGGCATTTCGGTCGCCATGTTGCTGCTGTCGGCCATCATCGTGTTTACGGGGACGTTCGCCTCGTGGCGGATGCAAACGCAGGTGAAGGAGTATTTCCTCTGGTTCTGCCTGCTGAGCGTGGGCGTCTTCGGATTCTTCGTTTCGGTCGACCTCTTCACGATGTTCATGTTCTACGAGGTGGCGCTGATCCCGATGTACCTGCTGATCGGCGTGTGGGGCAGCGGCCGCAAGGAGTATGCCGCCATGAAACTGACGCTGATGCTCATGGGCGGTTCGGCGCTGCTGCTGATCGGCATCCTGGGCATCTACTTCGGTGCCGGGGCTACGACGATGAATATCCTGGAGATCGCGCAGCTGCATAACATTCCCTTGGCGCAGCAATATATCTGGTTCCCGCTGGTCTTCGTCGGGTTCGGCGTGCTGGGCGCCCTGTTCCCCTTCCATACGTGGAGCCCCGACGGCCATGCTTCGGCCCCGACGGCCGTGTCGATGCTCCATGCCGGCGTGCTGATGAAGCTGGGCGGCTACGGCTGTTTCCGCGTGGCGATGTACCTCATGCCCGAAGCGGCGCACGAGCTGAGCTGGATATTCATCGCCCTGACGACGATCTCGGTCGTGTACGGCGCCTTCGCGGCCTGCGTGCAGACCGACCTCAAATACATCAACGCCTACTCGTCGGTGTCGCACTGCGGGCTGGTATTGTTCGCCATCCTGATGATGAACACCACGGCCGGCACGGGCGCCGTGCTGCAGATGCTGAGCCACGGCCTGATGACGGCGCTCTTCTTCGCGCTGATCGGCATGATCTACGGCCGCACGCATACGCGCGACGTGCGCGAACTGAGCGGGCTGATGAAGGTGATGCCCTTTCTGGCGGTGGGCTACGTCATCGCGGGCCTGGCGAACCTGGGCCTGCCCGGCCTGAGCGGGTTCGTCGCCGAGATGACGATCTTCAACGGCGCGTTCATGGACAACGATACGTTCCATCGCGTGGTGACGATCATCGCTTGCACGTCGATCGTCATCACGGCGGTCTACATCCTGCGGGTGGTCGGAAAGATACTTTACGGCACCTGTACCAACGAAGCGCACCTCAGGCTCTCCGACGCCACGTGGGACGAACGCCTGTCGGTCGTGTGCCTCGTCGTGGCTATCGCCGGCATGGGACTCGCGCCGCTGTGGGTGAGCGACATGATCCGGGGCAGCGTCTCGGAGATCATTACACACTTAATGAATTAATCGACTATGGATTACAGCGATATATTCTCGTGCATGCAGGCCGAAGTGACGCTCATTGCGGTGATCGTCCTGCTGTTCCTCTATGACCTGATCGCCGGGGAGCGCGGAAGGCGCCGGTTTTCGGCGGTGGCCTGCGGGCTGCTCGCGGTGCAGGTGCTGGCCAATGTCGTCCCGGGGACGGCGGGCGATGTGTTCGGCGGCATGTTCTGCTATGTGCCGATGCACACCGTCGTCAAGAGCGTACTGGCCATCGGGGCGCTCATCGTATGCCTGCAGGCCGATACGTGGCTGCGGCGCGACGACACGGCCCACAAACAGGGCGAATTCTACATCCTGCTGCTTTCGACGCTGCTGGGCATGTATTTCATGGTCGGGGCGGGCAATTTCCTGCTCTTCTTCCTGGGCATGGAACTGGCTTCGGTGCCGATGGCCTGCCTGGTGGCGTTCGACAAGTACAAGCACCATTCGGCCGAAGCGGGTGCGAAATACATCCTCTGCGCCCTGTTCGCGAGCGGTCTGATGCTCTACGGTATCTCGTTCTTCTACGGGACGACGGGGACGCTCTATTTCGACGATATGGCGGCGCGCATTACGGGGTCGCCGTTGCAGGTCATGGCGATGGTCTTCTTCTTCGCCGGGCTGGGGTTCAAGATTTCGCTCGTGCCGTTCCATCTCTGGACGGCCGATACCTACCAGGGTGCGCCGACGACCGTGACTTCCTACCTCTCGGTCGTGTCGAAGGCCTCGGCGGCGTTCGTGCTGATGACCGTGCTGATGAAGGTCTTCGGCCCGATGGTCGAGCAGTGGCAGACATTGCTCTATGCCGTGACGGTGCTTTCGATCACGGTCGCCAACCTTTTCGCCATCCGGCAGACCGACCTGAAGCGTTTCATGGCCTTCTCGTCCATCTCGCAGGCCGGCTATATCATGCTGGCCGTGATCGGCGGCAGTGCCATCGGGATGACTTCGCTCGTGTTCTACGTGCTGGTATACATGGCGGCCAACCTCGCCGTTTTCGGCATCATTTCGACCATCGAACAACATAGCGGCGGCAAGGTCGGGCTGGCCGATTACAACGGGCTTTACCGTACCAACCCCAAATTGGCCTTGATGATGACCCTGGCGCTCTTCTCGCTGGCAGGCATCCCGCCTTTTGCCGGGTTCTTCTCGAAGTTCTTCGTCTTCGCAGCAGCATTCAAGGGTGGTTTCCACCTGCTGGTGTTCATCGCGCTTGTCAATACGGTGGTTTCGCTCTATTACTACCTGCTGGTCGTGAAGGCGATGTATATTACGCCCAACGAAGAGCCGATCGCACCGCTGCGCAGCGACCGCTATACGCGCCTCAGCCTTGCGCTCTGCATGGCGGGGATTTTGCTGCTGGGTGTCTTCAGCGTGGTTTACGACAGTATCAACGTATTCTCGTTCGGGCTTTAGACGGACGGACGACGGGTAAGGGGGGCACTTGCTTTAGCAAGTGCCCCCCCCCTCCTTTATTCGTGCGGTATTCCGCGGTGCTTTTGGGAATGTGCATTCCGAAAACGGGAAGTTGGCCGGCCATCTTCCCGTTTGCAGGGCGGCGGTTTTTCAGCCCTTGTTTTCCCGTTCGAGGCCGAGCAGGTAGGCCTTGGCCTCCAGCCCGCCCGCATAGCCGACCAAAGTGCCGCCGCTGCCGACTACGCGGTGGCAGGGAACGACGATGGCGATCGGGTTGCGGTTGTTGGCCATGCCCACGGCGCGGCAGGCCGTCGGACGGCCGATCTGTGCGGCGATCTGCTTGTAGCTGCGGCTCTCGCCATAGGGGATCGTCCGCAGGGCATCCCATACGGCCCGCTGGAACGGGGTGCCTTCGGGCGCCAGCGGGAGGGTGAAGGCACGGCGTCTGCCTGCGAAATATTCGGTCAGCTCCGCCGCAGCCTGCCGGAGCAGGGGTGTGAATGCCTCGGGCGTGCCTTCGGGTGCCTGTTCTTCCGCCGGGCCGCATGCGTGCGCAAAGAAAATGCGCGTCACGGCGTCGTCCGAAGCTGCGATGCCGACTCTGCCGACGGGTGTCCCGATATAAACGATCCGTTCCATGACAGGGCGGTTCAGAGGTGTTCGAGCGTGTATTCGATCATCTTCTGCCGGACATTGGCCGTGTCGTCGGGCTGCATCGAATGGTTCTGGTCGGGGTAGACCATCATGTCGTACTGCTTGCCGCAGCGGTTCAGGGCACGTGCCATCTCCACGCTGTTCTGGAAGTGGACATTGTCGTCGGCCGTGCCGTGGATGATGAGCAGGCGGGTCTTGGTGTCGTCGAGCATCCGGGCGAAGTTGATCGGGGAGTTGTCGTCGTAGCCCGCAGCGTTGTACTGCGGCAGGTTGTTGTAGATTTCGGTGTAGATCGAGTCGTAGTAGCGCCACGATGTGACGGGGGCCACGGCGATCGCCATGCGGAATAGCCCGTGGCCTTTCATCGCGCAGCCCAGTGCCATGAACCCGCCGTACGACCAGCCGTAGATGCCGATGCGTGCAGGGTCGACGTAGGGCTGTGAAGCCATGTAGCGGGCGAACGAGAGCTGGTCTTCGACCTCCTGCGCCCCGAGGCGCCCGTAGGTCGATTTCTTGAACTTCTCGCCCCGGAATCCTGTGCCCCGGCCGTCGGCGCAGACTACGATGTAGCCTTTGTCCGTGAGCGCATCCTCCCAGTCGAGCGACCAGCGGTCGCTTACCGACTGCGAGCCGGGCCCCGAATACTGGGTCAGCAGCACGGGGTAACGCTGCGATGCATCGAAGCCGCGGGGCTTGACGATATAGGCATTGAGCGTGTCGCCGCGCTCGGTCGTGAAGGTGAAGAACTCCCGGACGGGGCGCTGTACGGCCGCCAGCTCTTCGCGGAGTTTGCGGCTGTCGGCCAGCGTGCGGATGGGGTTGCCTTCGTTGTCGCAGACTTCGACCCGGTTGGGGGTCGTGGCGTTGGAGAAGGTCGAGATGTAGTATTTCATCCCGGCACTCGGGGCGATGGCGTAGTAGCCCTCGCCGGTCGTCAGACGGCGCTTGTCCTTGCCGTCGAGCCGTACGCTGTACAGGTTGCGGCGCAGCGGAGAGGTTTCGGTCGAGAGGTACCAGACCCGTTTGCCGTCGGTGCCGACCACGTCGGTCACCTCCCAGTCGCCTTTGGTTACCTGGGCGAGCAACCCCTTGCGGATGCTGTAAAGGTAGAGGTGCATGTAGCCCGTGTGTCCCTCCTGCCGCACGAGGAAGCGGTCGCCGTCGATGAAGGTGACGGTCTTGTCATTCACGCGCTCGACGTATTGCTGCGAGCGTTCGTCATAGATCGTGCGCTGGGCACCGTTGGGCTCGCAGAGGATCACCTCGAAGGTGTTCTGCCTGCGGTTGAGGCGGAAGTAGTAGAGCCGGCCGTCGGGTGTCCAGCCGATGCGGGGGATGTACTGGTCGGCCTCGCCGCCCGTGTCGATGCGCTCCCGGGCCCCTGTCGCAAGGTCGCAGACCCACACTTCGACCGTGGAGTTGCGCTCCCCGGCCTTGGGGTATTTGAACGAATAGGCCTGGTTGTAGAGTTTGCCGTCGAAGCGCATCATCTCCATCAGGGGCACTTCCGATTCGTCGAAGCGCAGGTAGGCGATGCGGCGGCTGTCGGGCGCGAAGGCATAGGCCTTCGTGAAGCCGAACTCCTCCTCGTAGACCCAGTCCGTGGTGCCGTTGATGACCGAGTTCCACGCTCCGTCGTCGGTGATGCGGCGCGTGCGCCTGGCTGCCGTGTCGTAGACATAGAGGTCGTTGCGGTCGGAATAGGCGATCAGCTTGCCGTCGGGCGAGAACGAGGCGTCGCGCGGGGCTTCGGCCTCGCGGAGTACGGGCATCAGGCTGTTGCCCGAGGCCAGGAAATAGTCGGTCGTGTAGGAGTGGCGGTAGATCGGCCTGGCGCCCGAGGCGATGAGTATCTGCCGTTCGTCGGGTGAGAAGGCGTAATCCGTGACGACGAGGTTGGCCGTCGGCTTGGGGAGCATGTTCTCGCCCTGTCCTGCCGTGGCGTAGCCGTAACGGACGATGTTGTTGCCTTCGAGGATGGTATAGTGTTCGCCGTCGGCCATCGAACGGATGCCGCGGACGGTTTCGTTCATCGAGCGCAGGCGTGCGATCTCGGCATATTCGCCCCGCGCCTGTACCGTACCTGTGCCGACCGCTGCGGCTGCGAGGAGTGTGAAAAGTTGTGCCTTCACGTGGAAATCGGGTTTAAATGTCCTCTACTTCGAAATCATAGCCGAGGCGTTTGCCCGTGACGAATTTCGAGTTGTCCATCTTGGTGTTGAACTGGTCGACCGTCACGCGCTTGTTGTCCTCGTAGGGCGGCATCAGCAGGTCGAAGTTCAGGGCGAACCAGATCGCCGGCTCGAGGATGGCGATCAGGGCTTCGCGGTCGATCTCGGCCTTGCCGAAGTTCATCGCCCGCATCGAGGTCTGCTGTTTGCCCTCGACGAAATAGCGGCGCTCGCGGTTGATGAAGATACGCCCGATGAGGTATCCCTCGTCGGCGTTGCGGTTGAACTTGAACGAGTCGGAGAGGAAATTGTAGATGTTGATCAGGCCGCAGTAGGAATTCTCGCGGTCGGACTGTACGTAGGGGTTCTGCCAGATCAGGTGGTTGGCGTCGAATTCGAAGACGTCGGTGTGCATCTGGAAAATGAGGATGTCGTTGGCCACCTGCAGCTGCGCCTCGAATTTTCCGCGGTCGCGGTATTCGAGCCTGACGCGGCGGTCGAGCTTGCCGTCGAGTTCGTCGTCCATCTCCGATGCCATTTCGAGCAGCGTCTCCTTCAGTTCGTTGAAGGCTGCGAAGGTGTTGTCGAAGACCCGTTGTTTGAGGGTCGACTTGCGGATGATCGTATCCAGGATCTTGCTTCTGAGCGGTGTCGTTTCCATGCTATGCTGTTTTTATTTTATGCGTATCTGTTGCCCCTTTTCGAGTGTGCTGCCGGGCTTGAGGCGGTTGAGCTTCTCGATCGAACGGGTACGGATGGCGTAGGACTGGCCTACGGCATAGGCCGTTTCGCCCTGGCGGCAGATGTGGGTGTGGGCATTGCCCTCCCAGCGCTTCTTCTTGCGCTCGATGTAGACCACCTCGTCGGTCATCGGCTGTGCCTTCTTGTCCTTCAGGTCGTTGAACTTACGCAGGTTGCGTGCCGAAATGCGGAACTTCTGCCCGATATTCTCGAACGTGTCGCCCTCCTTGGCCAGCACGTAGTGTACGCCGTTGGTCTGGTAGACATTGTAGCCGTTGTGGGCGTTGATCGTCACCCGGTAGTTGTCCGGGTCGATGGCCGACGAAGATCCGGAAACCGGTTCGACGCTGCTCTGGTCGGCGAACCACCCTTCGGGATCGGTTACCTTGCGTCCCATGCGCGAGGCGTAGAGCCGCTCGCCGTCGGGCCGGTCGAGCAGGTAGAGCTGGTTCTCCTCGATGATGCGCGTGAGCCGCTGCGCGTAGTCGGGCGCCGTGGCGTAGCCGGCGGCTTTGAGCCCCCGTGCCCAGCTCTTGTAATCGTCGGACGAGTAGGCGAACAGCGAGTCGTAGCGTGGCTGTGAATCGAGGAATTCGGCATGATCCCTGTACGACGCCTCGACCGAGGGGTAGCTGCGGAAGCACTCCCCCTTGGCGTCGTCGTCGTAATAGACCTTGTCGCCCGTCCAGTTGCGTTTGCACTTGATGCCGAAATGGTTGTTCGATTGCAGCGATAGCCAGCTGTTGCCGCAGTCGGACTCGAGGATGCCCTGCGCCATGGTGATGCTGGCGGGGATGCCGTACCGCTCCATGTGGGCCACGGCGATGGATTTGTAACGGTCGATATATTCCTCGCGGGTCTGCCGCACCTGTGCCGGGAGGCTTTGCAGGGCTATCAGTAGGATTCCTGCGAGCGATATTGCTTTTTTGGAAAAATTCATTATCTTTGTTTAATCTTTATGGACAAAGGTATGATTTTCCTGTGAGAATTACAATATAAAATGCACTGCTGAGCTATGTTTACCGAAACCGCAAACGAGATCTTCAACCGTGCCATCGGGGATTACCACCGCTGGGACGATGTGGATCACCCGATCGAAAATCCCTATGAGCCGGGCTCGCTCGAACACCTGTTATACCATAAGAACTGGATCGACACCGTGCAGTGGCATCTGGAGGATATTATCCGCGACCCGCAGATCGACCCTGTGGCCGCGCTGGCCATCAAACGCCGCATCGACAAGTCGAACCAGGATCGTACCGACATGGTGGAATATATCGACTCGTACCTGCTCGACAAATACAGGGACGTGGAACCCCGGCCCGATGCCAGGCTCAATACCGAGACCCCGGCGTGGGCTATCGACCGTCTGTCGATCCTGGCGCTGAAGATTTACCACATGGCACGGGAGGCCGAACGTACGGACGTCGGCGATGCCCACCGCGCGGCGTGCCGCAAGAAACTCGACGTGTTGCTGGCGCAGCAGGTCGACCTCTCGGGGGCGATCGAAGAGCTGATCGGGGACATCGAGGCCGGCCGCAAGTATATGAAGACCTATAAGCAGATGAAGATGTATAACGACCCGGCGTTGAACCCGGTGCTTTATGGGCAGAAAAAATAAGAGACTTCCGCGTCATCTGGTCGTTTTCCGGACTTCGGCGATGGGGGATGTGGCGATGCTGGCGCATGCGCTGCGGGCCTTGAAGGAGGCCTATCCCGACCTGAGGGTGACGGTAGCGACAAGACCCGTGTTTCGAGCCTTTTTTACAGGGCTCGATCTCGGTTTTATGGATGTAGATATCAAGGGTGTGCACCACTCCCTGCGGGGAATGTGGCGCCTGGCCGCCGATGCGCGGCGCCTGGGGGTGGATGCCGTGGCCGACGTGCACGGCGTGCTGCGCTCGGTGATGTTCCGTACCGCCCTGTGGCTGCGCGGAGTCCCCGTGGCGGCCATCGAGAAGGGGCGCGAGGAGAAAAAGGAGTTTATCCGCAAGGGCGGCCGCGACGTGAAGCCCGCCAAGCATACCGTCGTCCGTTATTGCGACGTGTTCCGGAAACTGGGATTTGTGTTCGACGACCCCGTGCCGGCCCTGCGGCGCTGCCGTCCCAACCCGATGGGGGAGAAGACGGGCACGTGGATCGGCTTCTCGCCGTTTTCGGCGCAGCAGGGGAAAACCTATCCCACGACGCTCGGGCGGGAGGCGGTGCGTCTGTTGGCCGAACGCTATGACCGGGTGTTCATACACAGCGGAGGCGGAGCCGAAGCGGAGTTCGCGCAGGAAATGGAGCGTGCGCACCCCAATGTGACGGCGCTGTTCGGACGGGTCGGGATGGACGGCGAATTAGACCTGATCGCCAACCTGGACTGCGTGGTGGCGATGGACTCGCTCGTCATGCACATGGCCTCGCTCGTGGCAACGCCTGTAGTGTCGGTATGGGGCGCTACCCATCCCGGGCTGGGGTTCTTCGGCTATGGCTGCGACCCGCGCGGCATCCTGCAGGCCGATATGGAATGCCGTCCCTGTTCGGTCTTCGGGAACAAGCCGTGCCGTTACGGGGATTACCGCTGCCTGTATGCCGTGACGCCCGCCATGATTGCGGAGCGGGTGGCCGAAATGGTCGGTAAATAGGTGCGCCGTGGATATGCAAACAGCCCTCCGGATCAGGAGGGCTGTTTTTTGTGACTACTCTGTGCCGGGCACCTTTTCAGGACTGCCCCGTTATTTCCGCGGACGGGCGACGATGCCGTTCGGCACGGCGCGTTCGCCGGCATGGTCGAAGCGGCGGTTGTCGCTGGGGTGGCTGACCACCCCTTCCTGTGCCGTCCAGAGTGCCGAAGAACCGCCGCCGTCGAGGTTGAGGGCGTCCGTGAGCCCCAGCAGGCGGGCGATGTAAGCCGTTTCGGCGATCGTAGCACCGGCGGCCTGACCTTTGGCGCGGCCGTCGATCACGGCCATCACCACTTCGCCGTTCGGGCGCTTGCCGATCAGCGAACGCGGGTGTCGGTGGGTATAGAAGCTGTCGCCGGAGTCGTATTCGATGATCTTGCCTCCGCTGACCAGTAAGGGGCCGGCTGCGAGCGCCGCGCGGTAGCGGCGGGCTATGCGGGGGTATTGGGTGATGTCGCAGGCGAAAATGGCGACGTCGTGACCCTGTTTGTCCCGGATGGCGATGATGCCGTTGGTACGCATGAGTTCGCCGGGCGTCGTGCGGCCCAATACCCGGCAGTCGACCATCACGAAGGTGATGGGCGTAAAGGTTTTCATGTTGAAATAGCTGCCGTTGATGGCTGCTGTGGCGTCGGCGGCTTCGCCTATGCGGCCTGTGGTTTCACCCTTGCCGTCGAGCTGTACGATCTGCGTGGCGAAGTGCCGTGCGGGGTAGCTGACGACCGAGATGCTTTGCTGCGAACCGAACATCTCGACCTGGGCGTGGCGGCACTCGGCACCCCGGCCGAGGTCGGTGGTATGCCAGTCGGCGGTGACGAAGGCGATGGAGTCGCCGGGCGTCTGTGCCGCGGCGGGGAGGGTGAACAGGAGCAGCAGGGCTGCGAGGAGTATTCTGGCCATAGTTGCAGTGTGGTTGACGGATGCAAATTTAACGAATAAACCGGTTCGGCAAGCCGTTTCACGGAACTGTTTGCGGGGCGGGGCGCGTTTTGTGCCGGGCGGATCGTCCCGGCAGCCCGGGCTGCCCGTCCTGCAAGGCTTGTAGTGTCTGCCCTGTAAAGGTCTGTGGTTACCTCCTTCGAAAACTTGTGACGCCCGTCCGGTTGAAAACGGTGGGCGTCCTCCGGCAAATAAAACGCGCCCTCCGGGATTGCGGAAGGCGCGTGTGACCGCAGGGGGCTGCGGCTATTCGTTGGCTTTGGTGTAGACGGCGCCGTTGCCCTCGATCGTCAGCGTATAGATGCCGTCGGCGTCCTTGGCGATGGTGGCCGTTTCGGTGAATTCGATCGGGGAGCCCGACCCTTCGCTCACGCCCTTGAGCAGGATTTTGCCGGCTTCGCCCTGCAATTCCCACGACGCGTAGCGCAGCGTGGCCATGTTGATCGACTGCGCCTCTCCTTCGACCATGATCCGGATACCCATGACGCCATCGGGGTCGATCGGGTCGGGCATCGTCCAATTGCCGACAGCCTCGGCATAGGTGGGGTCGGTGGCCACTTTCGAGGCGGCCGCGCCCTCTTCGAGTTTGCCGCTGTAATTGACCGTGACGGGCGCTCCCAGCAGCAGGCCGTTGGCCTCGCTCTTGTCGGCGTCCATGGTCGAGAAGGTGAATGTCCCCTCGGCGTTTTCGACGGTTACGGTGTTCATCGACGCATCGGTGATGGTGCCGGTGAAGCTCTTGGGGGTGTTGTCGCTGCAGGCTGCCAGGCCGCACAGGGCGATGGCCGCGACCATGATTTTCATGCGTTTCATCGTTCGTATGGTATTTTAAAGGTTTAACGTTTCCGGATATATTCGTCGATGGCCTTTGCCGCCGTGCGGCCGGCACCCATTGCCAGGATTACCGTGGCGGCTCCCGTCACGGCGTCGCCGCCCGCGAAAACCCCTTCGCGTGATGTGGCGCCGTGTTCGTCGGCGGTGATGCAGCCGCGCCGGTTGGTTTCGAGCCCTGCGGTCGTGGCGGCCAGCAGCGGATTGGGCGAGGTGCCCAGTGCCATGATGACTACGTCGCAGGCGATCCCGAACTCCGAGCCGGCCTTTACGACGGGCGAACGGCGGCCGCTTTCGTCGGGTTCGCCCAGCTCCATCTCCACGCACCGGATGCCGGTCACCCAGCCGCGCTCGTCGCCGAGCACCTCGGTGGGGTTTGTGAGCATCCTGAAGCAGATGCCCTCCTCCTTGGCATGGTGCACCTCTTCGGCGCGTGCCGGGAGTTCCTTCTCGCTGCGGCGGTATACGATCGTCGCCTCGGCGCCCAGCCGCTTGGCCGTGCGTACGGCATCCATCGCCACGTTGCCTCCGCCGACCACCACCACCCGTTTGCCGACATAGATCGGGGTGTCGTAGTCCCGGTCGTAAGCGTGCATCAGGTTGGCGCGTGTGAGGAATTCGTTGGCCGAAACCACGCCGTTGAGGTTCTCGCCCGGGATGCCCATGAAGCGGGGCAGCCCGGCACCCGAGCCGATGAACACGGCGGCGTAGCCCTCTTCGTCCAGCAGCGAGTCGATGGTCACGGTGCGGCCGACGATGACGTCGGTCTCGATCTCTACACCCAGTTTTTCGACCTCGGCGATTTCGCGTGCCACGATGCGCTCCTTGGGCAGCCGGAACTCGGGAATGCCGTAGACCAATACGCCGCCCGCCTTGTGCAGCGCCTCGAAGATCTTGACTTCATAGCCCAGTTTCGCAAGGTCGCTCGCGCAGGCCAGCCCGGCCGGGCCGCTGCCGATGACGGCGACCTTGTACCCGTTGCGGGGTGCGGTCTGTGCCGCGGCGGTGCCGTGTTCGAGCTTCCAGTCGCCGATGAAGCGTTCGAGTTTGCCGATGGCGACCGGTTCGCCTTTGATGCCCAGGATGCAGGAGCCTTCGCACTGCGATTCCTGCGGGCAGACGCGGCCGCAGATCGAGGGCAGCGAACTGTCGCCGGCGATGATGTCGGCGGCCTGCTGCAACTCCCCGGTGTGCAAGGCTCCGATGAAGTCCGGGATGCGGATGCTGACGGGGCAGGCAGCCACACAGCGGGGATTCCTGCAGTGCAGGCAGCGCGACGCTTCCAGCCTTGCCTCGTCGAGGTCGTAACCATAGCAGACCTCCTCGAAGTTGGTCGCGCGGATTTGCGGGTCTTGTTCGCGCACGGGGACGCGCGGTATCTTGTTTGCCATTGTCGTGTATGCTTTGGGGATTCCCGGGGTGTGCGTCCCGGGCGGTGTCTATTTATCCAGTCCTATTTTACATTGGTGCCCGGCGGCTCGTTCGGCCTCGATGGCCGCGGCGCGCTGTTCCTGCGTGCGGTACATGCCCTGCCGGCGCATGGCTTCGTCGAAATCGACCTCGTGGCCGTCGAACTCGGGGCCTTCGACGCAGGTGAAACGCGTCCTGCCGCCGACCGTCACGCGGCAGGCGCCGCACATGCCCGTGCCGTCGACCATCAGCGCGTTGAGCGACACGGTTGTCCTGAGCCCGTATTTTTTTGTGGTGAGCGCCACGAATTTCATCATGACCATGGGCCCGATGGCGACACATTCGTCGTAATGCCGGCCCTGTTTTTCGACCAGCTCCTCGACGACCTGCGTGACGAGCCCCTTGAACCCTTCCGAACCGTCGTCGGTGGCGATGTAGAGGTTTTCGGCTACGGCACGCATGGCGTTGGTATAGATGAGCATGTCGCGGGTCTTGGCGCCGATGATGACATCGGCCGCGACGCCGTGCTCGCGGAGCCATTTGACCTGGGGGTAGACCGGGGCGGTGCCCACGCCGCCCGCTACGAAGAGGTAGCGCCGCCTGCGGAGCTCGCCGGGCTGCATCGTTACGAATTCCGAGGGGTGTCCCAGCGGGCCTGCGAAATCGGCGAAGGCATCGCCCGCATCCAGCGAGCATATTTTGCGTGTCGAGGCGCCGATGGCCTGCGTCACGATGGTGACGCTGCCCTGCGCGGGGTCGTAGTCCGAGATCGTGAGCGGGATGCGTTCGCCGTGCTCGTCGGCGCGGACGATGATGAATTGTCCGGGTTGCGCCGAATGTGCGACGCGCGGTGCGAGGACTTGCATCAGCCAGATGCCCTCAGCGAGGAGTCTTTTTTCAAGTATCGGGTACATCAATATATTTTTTCCGGCCGCTGCCGTCGGGCGGGAGCCGCATTTTGTCGTTATTCTTCGATGATGGCCGTCACCCTCAGCCGCCGCATCGGGCGCAGCGGGTCGTTGGTGACGATCATCACGAAATCGGTCAGCACGCCGAAATCCTGTTCGCCCGGGTCGACGGACACCTTCGCCGTGAAGGAACTGCCCGCCGGGATGCGTTGTCCGGGGACGAGCGTCGTGGCGATCCTGCCGTTGGTTTCGACGGCGCGCACGACCAGTTCGGCACTGCCCGTATTCGAGAGCGTAAAGGTACGTTCCTGCCTGGGGGCACCATGCTTTACCGGGCCAAATTTAATAATATTTTCGATTATCTGTGCTTTCGGGGCGTTTTGTCCTTCGGCGCCTGTTGGCGTCCGGTCGATGCCGATGCCGTGGGTGACGATCGCCGTGCCGTTGGTGCGGCCGTCGACGCGCACCTCGAGGGCGTCGCGCAGCGTGCCGTAGCGGGGATCGGCCTCGGGGATGAGGTAGGCAACGTTGATCGATCCCTGTTCGCCCGGTGCGATCTCGCGCGGGGCGGTCACCGTCAGCAGCCCGCTCGATTCCAGCGGGTGCAGTTCGAGCCGGATGGTTTTGCCCGAGGTGTTCGCATAGCCGATGGCGGACTGTACCTGTTGCCCGGGGCGGATGTAGGAGAAGGCGTTGAGGGTCGTGGAGAGCCGCAGCCCTCCGCCCGCATCGACCGGGTAGAGCTCCTCGGTGGATTTCATGCGCGGCGTGACATTGCCCCGGATGGTGAGCGTGGCAACCTTTTTCCGCTCGGAGGAGTAGACGCCCAGTTCCTTGGTGAAGGCGCCGGGGCGGTTGGCCGGGTCGAATGTCACCTTGACGGTGGTTTTCTCGCCGGGGCGGATCGGACGCTTGGTGAATTGGGGTACCGTGCAGCCGCAGGTGGTGACCACGTCGAGGATCACCACGGGCGTATTGCCGCGGTTCTCGCCCGTGAACGTATGGCTCACGCGGCCGTCGGTTTCGCGGATCGTGCCGAAATCCCAGGTGTCGGGGGTAAAGACCAGTTGTGCCTGCGCCGCCGTTGCGAAAGCGCAAAGAGCCAAGAGTGTGAGGAGGATATGTCGTCGTGCCGTCATGGTGCTGATTGGTGTCTATGATGCAAAGGTACATTTTTTGAGAAAAAATCGTGCAATAATTTTGCGGGAATGAAATTTTGCTATATATTTGCACTCCGAAACGGTTGAAAAACCGATTTCCGAATGCCTGAATAGCTCAGTTGGTTAGAGCACATGACTGTTAATCATGGGGTCCTAGGTTCAAGTCCTTGTTCAGGCGCAGATGCGCGAGGGTTGCGTAAGGTTCTTTCAGAAACGCCTGCAGGGTAGGTGATAAAAAGAATGAAAAATTTCGATGAAAAATTTGGAGTTCATGTATTTTGAATTACCTTTGCAGTCCCAAGCCATTCACTACGGGAGCTTAGCTCAGCTGGTTCAGAGCGTCTGCCTTACAAGCAGAGGGTCGGGGGTTCGAATCCCTCAGCTCCCACAACTGAAAATCAGCCACTTACAGTAATGCAAGTGGTTTTTTTGTGCCGGGAGCATAGCTCAGTTGGTTTAGAGCGCCTGCTCGACAAGCAGGAGGTCTGCGGTTCAAATCCGCATGTTCCCACTAATGAAAATCAAGCAGTTACAGCAATGTAGCTGCTTTTTTCATATGTGCAGTTTTCGTGGTTTACTGCTGTTTTTAGCTTTCGAGTTAAACCGGGAGTTAAACCAGAAAACCACATGGCAGCAGGTATTAGCATCTTGTGTTACAAATCAAAAATGCTTGCAAACGGAGCGCATCCGCTGATGATTCGTGTCTGTAAAGACGGACGGAAGGAATTATGTCTTTGTGCGGCGTCTTCGGCTTCGGATCTTTTCCTGAACATGCGGTACAGGAACCCTGCTGTTTTCGCGGCGCACTTCATATACGGCGCACCGAATGCGGAACGGTCTGGGCGGCCGGTGGTTCGGTGTGCCGGCTCGCTTCGTCCATGATTTCCGCGGGGTTTCATGGTATGCCTGACGGAAACGGGCTGCCCCGTAAAAAGGGCAGCCCGCTCGATGTATACGATCGGGAGGGTCAATAACCCTCGGCCTCGGTGAAATCGTTGCTTTTGTTGAAGCGCGTCTGTGTGTAGACATGTTTGAAACTGTCGGTCGCACGAACCACGATGCCGGTCGCTTCGGGATTTTTCAGCTTGCACTGGTATTGGTGGTAGCAGGGGCTGGTGCCGCTTTCCACCGGATGTTTCTCGACCCCGATGTGGTAGCCGCGGATCCAGCGGTCGCCGTAGCTCTGCGACATCTCCGTCATAACGCTCCACGTCTTGCCGCCGTCTTCGGACAGTTCGACTTTCCAGGTCGTGCCGTCCATCCCGGACGTGAAGACGTTGGCTACGACTACGTCCGCCCCGACATCGTATTTGTAGGTCGCATAGGGGCCTGCGAACTCGGCGTTGCCGCGATAGAGCCGGATCTGGTAGTCGTCGGCGCGCTGCGAGGCCTTGAAATAGGTGTCGATGATTTCGGTGCCGTCGATCTCGTAGACCATGAAGCCGTTGGGCGTGCCGTCGCCGCCGCATGTCGAACGCCAGAAATAACCGCACGTGCCGCCGTGGATGCGTTCGAAGAGTTTGTGCGAGCGCATGTGGTAAGGCTGGAAATAGTGCGTATGGGCGCACATCAGGGTGGGGTTCTTATACCTGGAGATCATGTCGAGCACCTTTTTGCGGTTGAGGTAGCCCGTGTTGTCGCGCAGCGGGATGTGGTAGTAGAGGATTACCATTTTATCCGTCGGGACGAAGCTCAGGTCTTTCTCCAGCCATGCCACCTGCTCGTCGGTGAAGCCGCCCGTGTAGTCCGTGCCGGTGAAGATGATGTTGTCCATCGCAATGAAATGCACGTCGCCGCGGTTGAACGAGTACCAGCGCGGCCCGAGCACGTCGCGGTAGGTGTCACCCGTATAGTCCACCGAACTCTTGTCGTGGTTGCCGATCGTGGTGAAGAACGGGACGCCCGTTTCACCGAAGGCGCGTTTCATCGAGGTGAAGGTCTGGGCGTCGCCCTTGCCCAGGATGTCGCCAAGGGCGATGCCGACCATCGGGATCGAGTACTTGGCGGCGATCTTCTTCACGTCGGGTACCGTTTCCGTGCGGAACCGATGTATATGGTCGTTGTTGTCGGGCTGCGGGTCGCCCAGCCCGAAGAGCAGGAACCGCTTGTCGCTTTGGGCGAGCTTGCTAAGCGTGAAGTCTGCCCGGTAGGGTTTCGAACTGCTGCCGGTGACGGAGTTGGCCGCCTGGTAGGCACCCTGGTAGGAGCCGAAGTTCGCCTGTGCCGGGATCTCGTACCCCGAAGGCACGGAGATGAATACGTGCTTGGCGTTGGGGTCGCGCACGATCTGGTAGACACCCTTCTTATCGCTCGCCACGACGCTGTACCCGTCGCTCACGACGACCCCTTCGAGGGGGTTGCCCTCCTTGTCGCTTACCAGCCCGTAGAGGGTGATGCCCTTGTCGGGCGTGATCTCCGTTTTGCCCCCGTCGTCATCGCCGCCGGGTTTGGGCAGTTCGGTGATCATTTTGTCGTCTCCGCCGCAAGCCATCATTGCCGCAGCTACCAGTGCTGCGGCCGGGAGGCGGAGTTTCCGGCGGAACCATGTGAAGATTGAATCGTTTTTCATAGTTTGTTTTACTGTCAACCCGACCGCCGGTTCGGGCGGTCGGGTCGGTGATTGTCAATTACCAGTTGGGGTTTTGCGGAATGTTGGCCCGCTGCAACTCTTCGGTCGGGATCGGGAAGAGGTAGTGCTTCTCGAGGAATACGCGGTCCTCCTTCCAGAAGCGTTCCATGCGGTAGGTCTTGCCGGATATCGATATCTTGCCGTTGGGGTCTTCCACGGGGCGCATGCCGCAGATGCGGTGCTGCGTCTTGGGGTAGGCGCCGTATTTGTCGAAATACAACTGTGCCTTCTGGTCGTTCGTCCCCTGGATCGAACTCCACTGGGCATCCTTGGCCAGTTCTTCGGGGCTGGTCGGTTCGAGGTAGAACCGCGTCGAGAAGAAGCGGCTCTTTTCGTGGTAGAGCTCTACGCGGCGTTCGCGCAGGATGTAGTCGAGCAGCAACTCCTTGTTGGTCTGCGCGGCCGGCGGGATGGGGGCCATGAACGAACGGGCACGCAGCTCGTTCATCAGGTTGTAGACCTCGGGGGTGGCGCCCTTCGAGCGGGTGACCGCTTCGGCATAGACCAGGTAGATCGTCGCCAGGCGGATCAGCGGCGCATCGAAGTTCCAGTTGCCTGACATGCCCTTGGTGTAATAGCCGTCGAAATATTTGCGGGTGAAGTAGCCCGTCGACGTGGAGTTGGCGGCGTTGATGGCGTCGGCTCCGGTGGCCGTGTTGATCCACTTGCCCTTGAACATGGATCCGTGGTAGATGATGTCGCGGTAGAAACGCGGGTCGCGGTTGATATAGGGGTTGCCGTCGTCATAGGCCTTGGCCATGTCCTCCTCGGAGATCAGGCTGCCGTAGAGCGCCTTGTGGTTCTGCTTGAGCGCATAGATTGGATAACCGTAGCCGTCGGGGCCGATCACCTCGTATTCGTCCACCTGATCCTGTACGGGAACCTCGCGTGCCTGTCCCTGCGCCGAAGGCGGGTACATGTCGTTGTGGTAACCCACGGTCTTGCAGTGGAGGTGGAAGAAGATCCATTCGGCTTTCTTGGCGTCGTTCATTGTGCGGTGGAACAGCTCCCACAGGCGGCTGTAAACCGCGCCGTTGCTCTGATCCGTGCCGCCCGAGTCGGTCGTCTGGCTTTTGGGCGAACCCTGGTAGAGCGAGTAGCGTTTCTGTCCCTCGGCCTCGAAATCCATCACGGCCTTGGCGGCTGCGGCTGCGGCGTCCCAACGCGCGGGGTCGTACGACTGGTAGACCGACGCATAGTTGCGGGTGTCGCCTTTGAGCGTCGACCCGTTGTAGAGCGGCGTGGCTGCGATCCAGAGCGCCATGGCCTTCAGCGCCAGGCAGGCGCCTTTCTCCACGCGGCCGAACTGATCCATCAGGTTCTGCGCCGGGACGCGGGCATAGGCCTCGTCGCAGTCGCGGCAGATCTTCTCGACGATCGTATGGATGTTCTCGCGTTCGAATGGCGGCAGTGCGTTGGGGTTTACCGTATAGTCGACGTAGGGGCATTCGCCGTAGCTTTTCAGCACGCAGTAGTGCAGGTAGGCGCGGATGAAGAGCACCTCGCCGATACGCTGCGAGAGCGTGCCGGGGCGTGCTTCGGAATCCGGGGTGTTGTACTTCTCGATACCTTCGAGGATGACGTTGGCGCAGCGGATGTCTTCGTAGAGTTTGGGCCAGAAGGTGTGGCAGGCACCCACATTGGTCGTGGCGTTGCACGAGGTGTAGAGCTGGGAACCCGGTTCCCAGTCGCCGTCGTTGAACTTGTTGGACCATCCGTTCTCGGCCGAAGAGCCTTCGCATTCGTCCGTGAGCGCAGAGTCGCTGAAGAAACGGATGTGCACGAGCGGCTGGTCGGCGGCGCGGGCGTAGAAGTAGAGCCGGTTGATCAGGCTTTCAGTCTCGTTGAAACGCGAGAATATGTCCTGATCCGTTTTGTCGCCCTGCGGGGTCTTGTCGAGGAAATCCTCGCAGGAAGCCATCAGCGTGACTGCAAAGCAGCTACAGAGCAGATATAAGATTTTTTTCATTGTCATTGGTTTTTGTTGGGTTAGAATGTCATGTTAAGGCCGATGTTGATGACACGCTGTACGGGGAACCAGCTGCCGTCGCCGTTCTTGATCTCGGGATCCATGTCGACGTCGCCCAGGTTGTCGAACGTGAGCAGGTTCTGTCCCTGCACGTAGATGCGGACGTTCTGGATGCCGGCTTTCGAAGTCCAGGCTTTGGGCAGCGTGTAACCGATCTCGACGTTCTTCAGGCGGATGTACGAAGCGTCGTAGAGGAAGAGGCTCGAATACTGCTGTTTATTGTTGTTGTGGATGCCGTAGTGCAGAGCGGGGTATTTCGCCGTAGCTGCCGTTTCGGGCGTCCAGCGGTCGAGGTGCATCCGGCGCACCTTGCCGATACGCGACTGGTCGTAGAGCGGGAAATCCCATACGGCCGGGCCGCTCAGCTGTACGGAGCAGAGTGCCGAGCCCTGCCACAGCATGCTGAAGTCGAAGCCCTTGTAGGAGAGTCCCAGCGGAATACCGAACTGGATCTCGGGCGTACGGGGGTTGCCGATGGCGGCACGGTCGTAGTTGTTGACCACGCCGTCGCCGTTGAGGTCTTTGTAGACCACGTCGCCCGGCTGTACGGGGCCCCAGATGGCGAATCCGCTGCCGCCGTTCATCGCGTTCAGGCGGTCGGCCTCGCCCTGGTCGGCCACGAAGTGGTCGAAGATGTAGCAGAAATTCTCATCGAGGCGTTTGCCGGTCTGGTAACGCCACGGGCAGTCGCGGCCGTTGTTGTCGATGTAGGAGATTTCGTTGCAGTATTTTATCTTGTTGCGTGCGAACGTGAAGTTCGGGCGGATGTAGTAGCGGAAATGCTGCCCGATATGACCGTTCCAGCCGATTTCGAATTCGACGCCGTGGTTGTCGACGATACCCGAGTTGACGATCGGGGCGACCTGCCCGACGATGTAGGGGAACCCGACCTTGTCATCCCCCGAGAGCGAAGTGAGGATGTCGTAGCGGTGCTCCTTGAAGACATCGAGCGTGAAGGTCAGCCGCTGGTTGAAGAACTGGGCGTCGATACCGAAGTTGAACTTGCGGGCCTTCTCCCATGTCAGGTTCGGATTGGCGAACACGCCCTCGACCAGGTAGCTGGTATAGCCGGCCTCGGTCTCGCCGAAATAGGTGGTCATGCCGTCCGACGACTTGTAGTATTGCAGGTAGGAGAAACGGTTGCCCGAGAGCTGGTCGTTACCCACCAGACCGTACGATGCGCGCAGCTTGAGGTGGTCGAGCCACTTTACGTCCCTCATGAATCGCTCCTGCGTGATGACCCAGCCGACGGCGCCTGCCGGGAATACGCCGTAGCGCTTGCCGCGGGCGAAGTTCTCCGAGCCGTTGTAACCGATGTTGAACTCGAAGAGGTACTTGTTCCGGTAGTCGTAGGTCGCGCGGCCTGAAAATCCCATGTAGCGATAGGGAACCTGGTTGCTGATGACCTTGTTCTGCAGGTAGAAGAGCAGCATGCCCGACACGTTGTGGTCGCCGAATTTGCGGGCGTAGTCCAGGCGCGCCTGGAAACGCGACGTCCCTTCGGGCGAGCCGTGGCTGATGCTGTTGCTTTGCGCATCGTCCGTGGTTCGCTGGTTGGCGGTTACATAGGTGCCGTTCTTGATCCAGTAGTCGGCGTTGTTCTTCCACTCGTCGATACTGTATTCGGTGGGAAGCATCCACGTCGAATAGCCCGGGTAGGTCAGGTTGCCCGTGCTGTGGGTCGGCACGCTGTTGTTGATGGTGTGCTGGTTGTAGGTGTCGTAGGAGAACTGCGCGGCGACGCTCAGGCCCTTGGTGATGAAGTCCAGGTCGTGGCTCAGTTTGAACGATCCCTGCAGGTAGCGGCGCGTACGTTTGCTGAAGCCGGTGCGGTTGAGCTGCCCGAGCATATTGTAACGGTAGTCGTTGTCGGCATAGAGCAGGTAGCCGCCGTTCTCCTCGAAATCGGCCTGGTTGACGTCGTTGTGGTTGTTGGGCAGGATGATCGGCAGGTAGGGGGGCTGCGTGTTGGCCAGCGAGATGATGTTGGCCGCCGTGGCGCCCGGGTAGTTGAACTCCGTGACGCGGGCGCCCAGGTCGACCGAGATCTTCAGCCGCTTGGTGGCGTCGACATCGACGTTGGCGCGGAAGTTATAGCGCAGGAACTTGTTGACGTTGTCGGAGTTCGAATGCTTGTAGTTGCCGCCCTGGTTATAGTAGCTGCCGAGGATGAAATAACGGGCGCGGTCGGTGCCGCCTCGTACCGAAAGGCTGTAATCCTGGAGGATCGACGGTTTGAATGCGTAGTCGAAGTAATCCCAGTTGTAGCCCAGGCCGTCGGAGTTGTCGCCCTTGGCGCGGCGGAAATTGCTGATCGTCTCCTGGGAGAAGAGCGATGCCGAGCCGGGATCCAGCGAGGGGTTGTCGTTGAGCATCGCCTCATTGTAGAGGGTCGCATAGTCTGCCGAACCCAGGTAGTCGGGGTAACGGATGGGTTCGCTGACACCGACCGACGCCTTGAAATCGACGGTCGGTTTTTCGCCTTTTCGGCCGCGCTTGGTCGTGACGATGATCACGCCGTTGGCACCGCGGATACCGTAGGGTGCCGTCGCCGAGGCGTCCTTGAGGATCGTGAAGGTCTCGATCTCGTCCGGGGAGAGGTAGCTCATGTCGCGCTCGATACCGTCGACGATCATGATCACATCCGACTTGCCGTAGGTCGATTTACCGCGAATGTTGAGCTGTGCGGCGTCGTTACCCGGTTCGCCGCCGTTGAACTGGTTGACCAGCAGGCCCGGCATGCGCCCGGCCAGCGCATTGTTGATGTTGGCCGTGGGGGACTGCTTGAGGTCTTTGGTGGTGATCGTCGAGATCGAACCGGTGATGGTCTCCTTCTTCTGTACGTTGTAACCTACCACCACGACCTCTTCGAGCGCCTTGCTGTCCTCGACCATCGTGATGTCGATCCTCGTGCGGTTGTTTACGTTTATCTCCTGCGGGGCATAGCCGATGTAGGAGACCATCAGCGTCGCTTCGGCGTAGGGAACCGTGATCGTATAGCTGCCGTCGGAGTTCGATACGCTGCCCGAGGAGGTGCCTTTGACGACGATGGTCACGCCGATCAGCGGGCTTCCCGCGTCATCCTTGATGATACCCGAGACCTTCAGCTGCGAGGAACGCGCCTGGGTGTCCGGGGCGGCTGCCGTCCTGTCCGGAGAGGCCGTGGCGGCCCCTCCCAGACAAAACAGACACAATATCAGTGTTATAATATGATATTTATTCATAACCGTATTGTATTCTTATTGGGTTTTACTCTCTTGTCGTGATTCTGATTGTCGTTTCCGCCGAATTGGTTTTGGAAGCCTCGTCGCATACGGTCTTCTTATCTTCGACACCCTTTTCCCAGGTTTTCTGGAAGACATAGACCGCTCCGACGCTGGTCGCCTGGTAGAGCGTCGCATCGATGGTGCACTTGCAGGTGCAGTTCGTGATCGTGGTGACCTTGTCGTTTTCTATGGCGACGATGCCGGCCACGATTGGGCGCCATTTGTCGGTTTTGTGGTTGGCCACTGCCGTAATGTCGCCGTAGTTCTCGCAACCGTCGAAAACGGCATTGTCGTCTCCGGATACGGCGATACCCGCGATGTCGCGCTCGACGGCCGCCGTGAGGTTGCCGCGGTTGATGCAGTTTTTCAACGTGAAGGCTCCGGCGACCTTGCCGGCGATGCCGCCCATGTAGAAGAGGTCGTAGTCGGCCATCGTGGGGCTGGTCATGTTACCCGTGTTTACACAGTTTTCGATCAGGGCCGGCGACGCCACCTTTTCGGCAATGCCGATCAGACCGCCGACCGATGCCGTCGAAGCCGCGATGTCGGCCTCGTTGCGGCAGTTGGTCATCCTGAGCGTATAACCCAGGCCTGCGTCCGATCCGACGCAGCCTACGATACCGCCCGTGCGGCGATATTTCGTGCCGTTGGAGTTGTTGAACGTGATCTTGCCCTTGTTGACACAATTGTCGAACACGCCGTAGCCGGTGGCCAGGATACCGCCCAGCGAGTGGAACTGGTGCCCCGGATCGGCGAAGGTGACGGTGAAGGTGCCTTCGTTGGTGCAGTTGCTGAACGTCCAGTTCGATTTCTCGGCATGGCCGAACAATCCTCCGTATTGGCCGGTGTCGACGGCGCCCGGGAAGTCGAAGCTGAAATTGCCTTTGTTCGTGCAGTTCACGAGCGACCCTTCCGTTTTGTCCGCGGTGCCGGCGACGATGCCGCCGATGAACTCCGTCCGGGCTGTCCCCGTGATGATGAATTCGCCCGTATTGTGGCAATCGGTGTAGACCGAACCGACGTTGGCCAGGCCGACCAGCCCGCCGAGATAACCTGCCGTGGCAACGGTTTTCGCCCCGGAGAAGGACAGTGTGGCCTTGTTGGTGACTTTCGTCAGTGCCGCGCCGTTGTTATAGACGGCCAGCGTGCCGGCTACTACCGGGGTGGCTTGCGATACGGACATACTGCCCGCCAGCGAGAGGTTCTTTATTTCGGCCGTTGCGTCGAGCGTGTGGAACAGGCCGAGTTCCTTCGAGTCCTGATCCGCCAGCTTGACGGTGATCGTATTGTTCAGGCCGTCGAAAGTCCCTTTGAACGGATTGGCGGCCGAGCCTACGAAGCTGGTTTGGGTAAGGGCGCTCAGGTCGATGTCGCTGACAAGGACGATCCTGCCGCCGTTGGTGTAGGCGTCGAGCGGCGCCCCTTCGGTCACCGCGTTGCCGAAGGCTACGAACTCTTCGGGGGTCGAGATGCCCTTCCAGCTCAGGCGGACGCTGAACGATGCCGTGAGCTCTTCCGCCGAAACGGCTGCGAACTCTATCGTGCCCGCACCGGTGCAGTCCGCGCCGTCGGCCGGAGCCGTGACTTTGAGCACCGAATTTTCGATGTCGAGTGCGATGTCCCAGCCTTTGAGCGCCGTGATGTCGCACGTTGCTACGTTGGTGACGGTACAGGGGATGTCGCGCTGCTCGCCGAAGGCGAATTTGTAATCGGCCTCGGCAAAGGAGATGATCGGCAACTTGGTCGAGAGTTCGACGGGGATCGACGCACCCTCGCCGGCCGTCCCGCGGACGCTCAGCGGCGTAACCTTGACGCTGCCTTCCATGGCCGGGTCGGCCTCCTCCTGCGTGGGCGCGGTGACGGTCAGCAGGCCCGCATCGACATCGGCCGTGTAAGTCCATCCCTTGGGGACGCTTACGTCGAGCGACGCGGTGTTCTCGCTGGTGAATTCGAATTCCATGCTCTTCCCGTAGGAGAATACATGGGTCTTCGAGGTTGTCTCTTCGTCGAATGTGAGCGTGATGTCGTTTTCCAGGGCGGCTACGGCGAGCGTATAGGTCTCCGTGCGGCCGGCCTGAGACTGTATTTCGATGACCACGTCGCCGCTGGCCTTGGCTCCCAGGTCGGAAGCGGGGGGCGCGGTGACCGAACAGCTCCGGGAGCTGGGGATCACGGTGCATTTCCAGCCCGTGGGCGGGGTGGCCACCGTATAAGTGACGAATGCACTCTTTAAGGTATAAGTGGCCGTCGTGCCGAACCGCATGCTTTGGAGGCCCTCGATCAGGTTGCCCTCCGCGTCATAGAGTTCGAATACGATCGCACCGTCTTCTGCCTCTACATCCTCGATGCCGCAGGAGCTGGACAGCAATAGCGGTGCGGCAAAAAGCATGTAAATAAGAAAATGAAGAGATTTTCTCATAAATGAAAGTTTTAGGGTTGAATATTTGGATGAATGAATGGTTCGTAGTCGTAAAAGTCCGGGGTCGCAGTCTTTACTTTGTCATAGGCATGTCCGTATTTTAAAAGTTGATGAAAAGATATTGAATGAAAGACAAATGAAGATTAAAGAGAAATATATTCGATTTCCTATCGTGCTCTTTTGTGTTTATTTCAGAGGAAATGCCGCTTTGTTGTTTGTAAAAGTATGCTTTTGGGAAATGTGTGTCAACAGCATCAAAATGAAATATGAATGCGTATTTCAGCCAATATTCTGGTAAATAGCATGTTATTTCCGTAGGCTGGGTGTTATTATATGAATTCCGTATGAATTGCCGGCGCGGGATTTCCGGCTGTCAGACGATCTCCATGATCCGGCGTTCGAATTCGGCGGGCGGGCATTTTGCCGCGTTCCGCAGCCGGTTGCGGTAGGTGTAGACCGTATTTATGGAGATATGCAGGAACTGGGCGATTTCGCTGTTGCCCGTGATGCCCAGCCGGATCACGGCCAGCAGCCGGAATTCGGTGTTGAGGCCGGGTGTTTTCATTTGCTCCCCGTCCCGCAGCAGGGCATTGGCCTTTTCCACGAAATCGGGATAAAGCGAAAGGAATACCCGGTCGAATTCGTGGAAGAACGATTTGTATTCCTGCTCGATGGGCGTAGGCGAGCGCAACTCACGCAAAAGGCGCTCCTGCCCGTACGAGAGCGCAGTCTTGTAGAGGTGTGTGCGATGACGTTCTAATTTATTGATGTAGAACGTGCTGCGTTGCATGTAGTAACGCAGGTATTTGTCTTTGATGGTATTGGCCTGGGAGAGTTCCCGGGTGGCCGTTTCGTGGCGGAGGCTGCTTGCGGCGAGCTGTTCGCTGAGTTCGTGCAGCCGGGCGTCGGTTTGCGCATGCTGCGCACGCAACCGTTTGATTTGGTGTTTTTGCCTGAGGGCGAGCGAGATGGCCGCCAGTAGGAGGAATGCGCCCGTTGCGATGGCCGGCAGTGCGGCCTTGCTTTTCCGCGGGCTTCGGGCTTGTGTGATCCCCGCCGTTGCCGGCGCGGGGTCAGCGTCGTTTTTGCCGGCTTCGCCGCCGCGCGAAGCCGACAGGACTATTCGTTCCGGCAGTATGTTGCCGGCTCCCGAAATTAAAAGAGGGAAATCCCCCCCCCACGCATTGTGCGGACGATAAAGTCATTTGTCGGGACGCAGCAGCAGATCAGCAGGCCGGTAAGCAGAAGGAAATTACGGTTCATATCTGGTCGAGGGTTAGGTTGTCGTAATACAAATATACATTTTAAAATCGGGACTGCCGGGATTTTGTCCGGGCGGTTGCGATTTTAATGCGTTTTCAGTCCGCCGGGCATTGCATGAATTCGCCGGTGGCGTCGCCGTAATCCCCGGCCCGGGTTATCCGGTTCTGGGTATAGGTGTTGCCGAAGGGGTCGGTCGCACGGACGACTACCTTGGCGTCGGGGTTTTTCAGTTTGTAGCTGAACAGGTGGTGGCACGGTGCGCTCGCGCTCTTCTTCGGGAAACTTTTTACCCCGGTGTGGTATCCCCTGATCCAGAGATCGCCGATGGAAGGATCCATTTTCTCCATTTCGCCGGAAAGTTCCCCGTCCTCGAATACCTCGATTTTCCATTTGCCGCCCATGCCCGCGAAAAATACATTGGCAAGTATGACGTCGCTGCCCATCCCGTAGGTATAAGAGGCTCGTTCGCTGCCGAAAATGTCGTCCCCGCGGTAGAGCCGGAGTTGGTAGTCGCGGCTGTGCCCCGTACCTTTGAAATAGGCGTCGGTTATCTCCGTTCCCGAGACCGTCATGACCGAATAGCCGTTCGGGACGCCGTCCCCGGCGCAATGCGACCGCCAGAAATAACCGCAGGCCGCACCCATGATATATTCCGACGTGCCGTATTCCGTTTCCATGTAGGGTTGGAAGAAATGGGTATGGCCGCATGCGGTCACTGTGTTCTCATAGGGGGCTATCAGCGAAAAAACGGCGTCGTGGTTCCTGTGCGAGGTGTGGTCGCGCTCGGGGATGTGGTAATACAGGAAGATCATTTTGTCCTTGCCGACGAAGGCGAGATCCTGCCTGAGCCACTGCAGCTGGATGTCCGAGAACCCGGCATGGTATTTCGCGCCTTTTTTCTGCTCCTCGAAAGAGTCTACGTTGTCCATGCACACGAAATGCACGTCGCCGACATTGAACGAATACCAACGCGGCCCCAGTGCCTTGGAGAAGGTTTCGCCGGAGTAATCCATGGCATCCTTGTCGTGGTTGCCTGCCGTTGCGTAATAGGGCACCCCGAGCGTTCCCATTACCCGCTTGTGTTTCAGGTGGCTCTGCCCGTCACCCCGGCCCACGACATCGCCCAGCGCGATGGCTACCGCGTAGGTGCCGGCCTGGCCGAGCGTGCGTTTCATGTCGGCGATCGTCTCCCGTTCATAGCGGACGATCTGCAGGTCGCTGTCGGATTGCGGGTCGCCGACCAGCAACAGGGTGAAGTTTTGTTGGGACTGCGGTACGGTGCGTAACCTGAAATCGGCGCGGAGTTTCCCCGGGTTTCCAGCTGCAGGCTCGATCGGGACGTAAAAATCGGGGTAGCTCCCGAATCCCTGCTGGCCTGTCGTCTCGTATCCGGCCGGGACTGAGATGAACAGGTGCGTGGCCGAAGGGTCGCACCTGAGCGTGTACCGTCCTTTTTTGTCGGTTGCGACACAATTGCGGCCGTCGCTTACGACGACCCCGGACACCGGGGTTCCGGTTTCGTCGGTCACTTTGCCTGAGGCCGTCGCGGAGCAGGTTTGGCCGGAGATTCCGGCGGCGGTGTCCTGGGCGGCAGCGGGTGTGCCGTAGCCGGTTTGCAGGGCGAACAGCAGGGCGAACAGGATGGATAATCTCCCGCGGCGGAGGCAGACTGAAAGAGTCCGGAATTTCTTTTCCATCGTATTTTAGCTTTAAAGTTATGGCAAATATATAAGTTTTATTTTAATACAGGTGTTAAAAAGAGATTAAAAGGAAATTTATTTTTGATTATTTGTTGTGTTTATGTTGCTATTTGTCTTGCCTTTTATTACTTTTGTCCGCAACGTAGTCGAAGTCCGGTCAACTTCCATCTTCTTTCCATCACTTAATTTTTAAGCAAGCAAATATGAAAACCATGCGATTTATCGGAATCGTCCTCGCTTTGTTTTCGGCGGGAAGCCCGCCGGCTGCGCAGGCGCAGGATTCCGGAAAGAAATACAAGGTCTATATGGTCTCCAATTCCCATCTCGACACGCAGTGGCGGTGGGACGTGAAAGCCACGATCGACGATTACCTATATAATACGGCCGTGCAGAATCTGGCGCTGCTCGAAAAATATCCGCATTACGTGTTCAATTTCGAAGGCGCCGTCAAGTACGAATGGATCAAGGAGTACTATCCGCACCTCTTCGAGCGCATCCGGAAATTCGTAGCCGACGGGCGATGGAACATTTCGGGGGCTTCGTTCGAGGCCAACGACCCGAACATGCCGTCGTCGGAGTCGTTTATCCGCAACATCCTGCTTGCACAGGAGTTTTATAAAAAGGAGTTCGGCATCAAGTCGAAGGATATGTTCCTGCCCGACTGTTTCGGATTCAGCCAGGTCATGCCGACGCTGGGACACCACTGCGGCCTGATCGGTTTCTCGACGCAGAAATTGTCGTGGCGCACCGAGCCGCTTGTCGGCGACTCCAAAACCCCGTTTCCGATCGGGCTCTGGGAAGGGGTCGACGGCGCCCGCATCATGGTGGCGCTCGAGCCGGGACGCTATTCGTGGAACGAGTTTCCCGAAGGGGATTTGAGCGCCAACGAGGAATTGGCCGAAAGTGCCCGGAAGTCGCCTTTCGGTATCGCTTACCGGTACTATGGCAACAAACTGGCAAACGGAGCCGGAGACCACGGCGGCTCGGCCCTGCCCCGCAGCATCCAGCTGCTCGAGGAGGGGATTACGAACGGCAAGGGGCCCGTGCAGCTTGTCAGCGCCACGTCCTCGCAGCTCTACGAGGATTATATGCCCTACGGGAACCATCCGGAACTTCCGGTGTTCGTCGGGGAGATGCCCCTCGACGTCCACGCTCCGGGCTGTTATACCTCCCAGGCCGAGATGAAGCGTTACAACCGCCGTAACGAACAGTTGGCCGATGCCGCCGAGCGTTCGGCCGTGATCGCCGACTGGATGGGAGCCGTACCTTATCCGAAAGAGGCGCTTAACGATGCTTGGAAGCGTTTTCTCTGGCACCAGTTCCACGACGACCTTACGGGAACCAGCATTTGGGAGGCTTATACCTATTCCTGGAACGACGAATTCCTGGCGCAGGGACAATTCTGCGATGTGATCCTCGCCTCGGCCGGGGCTGCGGCATCCGTAATGGACACCCGCGCGAAGGGAAGTCCGGTACTGGTTTATAACCCCGCCGCTTATTCGCGCAGGAGCCTTGTCGAGGCGACGGTCGACCTGCCTGCGGAGGCCGAAGAGGTGGCCGTTTATGCGCCGGACGGGAAGGCCGTTCCTGCGCAGATCGTTGCCCGCGACGGTGCCAGGGCGACCGTGCTGTTTGCCGCCGCGATGGAACCCGTAAGCTATGCGGTATACGACGTGAGGGCCGGCAAGGCCGGCAAGGGCAAGGTGCTCAGGGCCTCGGGCAATACGCTCGAGAACCGGGTCTATAAGGTGACGCTCGATGCGAACGGCGACATCGCCTCGGTCATTGACAAACGCAACGGCCGCGACCTGGTCGAAAAAGGCAAGGCCTTCCGCCTTGCGGTGCTGACCCCCAATGTGTCGAACCGCTATCCGGCATGGGAGATCCACAAGGCGACGCTCGACCAGACACCCGAACCCGTGGATACGGATGTCCGGATCAGCGTGGCGGAGTGCGGCGCCGCACGGGCCTCCCTGAAAGTAGAACGGCGGTACGGCGATTCCCGGCTGGTGCAGTATATCCGCCTGACCGACGGCGGGGACGACGAGCGTATCGACATCGTGGCCGACATCGACTGGAAGACGCCCGACGCCCTGCTCAAGGCCGAATTCCCGATGTCCGTTTCCGCCGAGGAGGCCGTTTACGACATCGGCATCGGCAACCAGCGCCGTCCCACCAACCACCAGCGGGCGCACGAAACATTCGCCCATCATTGGGCAGACCTCTCGGACGGGGACTATGGCATCGCCGTTCTGAACGATTCGAAATACGGCTGGGACAAACCCGCCGACAATACCCTGCGCCTGAGTCTGCTGCATACGCCTTCGACCGAGAAACGCTATGCCGACCAACGGGATCTGGATTTCGGACGCCATACGATGACTTACTCGCTCGTCGGGCACGATGGCGACCATAACCGCGCCGGGGTGGTGGAGAAAGGCGAGCTGCTCAATCAGCCGCTCCTCAGCTTCACGACGCCGAAGCATCCCGGGAAACTGGGACGCAGGTTCTCTTTTGTCGCGGCTTCGACCCCGCAGATCGCCGTCAAGGCGCTTAAGAAGGCCGAGGACGGCAGCGGTTATATCGTCCGTGTATTCGAGACGACGGGCAGGGAGGTGCGCGGCGCCGAGCTGGCTTTCCCCGTGCGGATCGTTTCGGCCGAGGAGGTGAACGGAATCGAGGAACCTGTCGGGGAAGCACGATTCGAAGGCAACCGGCTGCTCGTCGATGCCGGGCATTTTGCTCCCAAGACCTATAAGGTCACGTTGGCGGAGGCTCCCGTGACCGCCCCTGCGATCGAGAATGCCTTTGTGGATTTTCCTGTAAACCAGAACTCCATTTCGAGCGACCCGTTCAAGTCCGTCGCCAAGGTGGATAAGGAGTGCAACTCCTATGCTGCCGAGCTCATGCCCGAAGTGATCGTCCATGGCGGCATCGAATACCGCCGCGGCGAACCCGACGTGAAAAACGTGCTGAACTGCAGGGAGTCCGTCACGGTCGATTTGCCGCAGGGCGATTATAACAAGGTCTACATCCTCGCATCGTCGTCCAGGGGCGACCGCAAAGCCGTCTTCGACATCGACGGCCGCAAGTACGAGGCTGTCGTGCCCTATTACTCGGGCTTCCGCGCCCAGTGGGCCTGGGCCGACAAGACCAAGTCGTTCGTCAAGGACGGGACGATCGCACATATCGGGAACCACCGGCACAAGATGAACGGCCGGAACGATGCCTATACCTTCACGTACCTTTACAGGCTCGGGTTCGATATCGCCCCCGGAGCCGGAAAGCTGACATTGCCCGAGGATGCCGACATCAATATTTTCGCCATCACGGTCTCCGGGAACCGGATCGACGGGACGCGGTGGGCCTGCGAGCCGCGTGCCCTGCCCGTGATCGAATAACGGGAAGACAGTCTATATGTGATAAGCCCGCTCCGGATGTTTCCGGAACGGGCTTATTCTCTATCCCTTTTCAGTAGTCACGCGATCCGTAGCCGGGGATGCGCTATATGGAAACGGCCCTCTGAAATGCAGGCCGGGCGCCATTGCGGACGCGGGGCATTTACCGCCCGAAAAATTTTGCGATCCGGGTGGCCGCGGCAGTACCCATGCGGAACCGTCCCTGGATATTTTCGCTCTGGGGCTGCCGGGCGGGGTTGTGCAGCCATTCGTGGAAATCGACGTATATGCCTTTATTGATCATGAATTCGAAAGCTGCGTTCTTCAGCCTTTTTTCTTCGTTGTAGCCGGACTGGATGTTGGCGATCAGGTCTTCGAACGCGGCAAAATTGTACGGGTTGGAAACTGGGATTTCGGCTGTGTAATGTTGCTTTTTCATAACTTTTATCTTTTTTATAATTGAAGTTTTGTTTCATCAATTCTAAACGACCCAAAGTATTCGGAATCGGCCCCCTGACAGCGTGTGTATGCACTGCAATTTTGCCGGCTTACCCGGCGGGAAAATGGTCGGTATATGTTGCGTCGAAAATAACCGGTACAGCCTGCTTTCGAATCCGGCTGTATCGCAGACAGGAGTGTTCACTGCCGTGATCGTGTCGGCAAAGGTAGGGATAATGTGTTGAAATCCAAGCTTTATATGGTAATTTTTTCAACGCAAAAAATCGAAAAAAAACTTGCATCGGATTTTATTATTATATAAATATAATAATACCTTTGCCGGAAGGGGTGTGAATCCGGGGCGATTTTTCTTGTCTTTTCGCTTGTTCCGTTATCGGATTAATAATGTTCGGAATTGCATCTTGGTGGAAATGGCTTTATTATTGGAGTGGGAGGACGGTGGGGAAAATTGGGAACGTGCGGAATTTTGTCGCCCCGAACGGCGGGAATCCGCCTTAATTTTATACTTTTGCAAAACCATGTCTCCTGCATTGCGGATAAAACTTTTTTTCGCCCTTACGGCGTTGTGCCTTGCCTCTGCGGCAAGGGCGCAGGGCAGCGCCTATGCCGTCAGCGGCCGGGTGATCGACCGCCTGACGCGGCAGCCGGTCGCCTATGCCGCCGTAGTGCCCGTCGGACAGGAACAACGCGGCGCATCGACCGATTCGCTGGGACGCTTTCGCCTCGAGCGGGTGCGGGCGGGTATTTTCCGCCTCTCGGCCTCGTCCGTTGGTTACAAGACCGTCGTCACGCCCGAATACCTCGTTTCGGCCGCCACGCCGTTCATCGAAATCGAAATGGAGGAGGATGCCACGCAGCTCGAAGCCGTGACGGTCGTGCCTTCGCCGTTCCGCGCCACGGCCGAAAGCCCCGTCGGGTTGCAGGTCATCGGGGTGCGGGAGATCGAAAAGAGCCCCGGCGCCAACCGCGACGTGTCGCGTATCGTACGTTCGTACCCCGGCGTGTCGTTCTCGCCCGTGGGCTATCGCAACGACCTGATCGTGCGCGGCGGCGGCCCGTCGGAAAACAAGTTCTATCTGGACGGCATCGAAATCCCCAATATCAACCATTTCGCCACGCAGGGCGCCACGGGCGGCCCCGTGAGCATCCTCAATGCCGACCTGATCCGCGAGATCGATTTCTATACCGGGGCTTTCCCGGCCGACCGTTCCGGGGCGCTGAGCTCGGTGCTGGACATCCGGCTGCGGGACGGGAACCCCGAGAAACAGACTTTCAAGGCGACGCTCGGGGCTTCGGAGGTGTCGCTGAGCGGGAGCGGCCATATCGGCGAGAAAACCTCCTACCTCTTCTCGCTGCGCCAGTCTTACCTGCAACTGCTGTTCAAGATGATCGGCCTGCCTTTCCTGCCGAACTACATCGACGGGCAGCTGAAGGTCAAGACGCGCCTTTCGGAGCACGACGAGCTGACGGTATTGGGGCTGGCGGGCTTCGACAACATGAAACTCAACCTCGACGAGGAGGGCGAAGACGCCGAGTACCTGCTGAGTTACCTGCCCCGCATCCGCCAGGAGACCTTCACCGTCGGGGCCTCATGGCGCCACTATGCGGGCCGCCATGTGCAGACCGTGTCGCTCGGGCACACTTATCTGAATAACCGCAATCTCAAATACCGCGGTAACGACGACTCGTCGGAGGACAACCTGACGCTGCGGCTGCGCTCCGTGGAGCAGAAGACCACGCTCCGCGCCGAAAACCGCAGCTATCTGGGGCGCTGGACGGTGCGCGAAGGCGTCGAGCTGAGCTATTCGGGCTATACGAACCGTACCGAGCAACGGCTTTTCACCGATGAGGCGGCGCTCTCGGACTATCGTACCCGGCTGGGGATCGTGGGCTGGGGCCTGTTCGCCGGCGCGGATTATGCCTCGGCGGACAAGCGCTTCACGGCATCGGTCGGCGTGCGTGCCGACGGGGCCGACTATTCCGCGCGCATGGCGAGGTTCTGGCGTCAGCTTTCACCCCGGGCGTCGGTCTCATACCAGCTCGGCAAAGGGTGGTCGCTGAGCGGAAGCGCCGGGCTTTATTACCAGTTGCCGCCCTATACGGCCCTGGGATTCAAACAGGACGGGGTGCTGGTGAACGAGGCGTTGGACTACCTGCGTGTGGGAATGTTCAGCGTCGGAGGCGGATGGCGCCTGCGCGACCGTCTGGTCGTCTCGGTCGAGGGGTTCTACAAGAAATACGGGAATATCCCGCTTTCCGTCTCGGACGGCATCCCGCTCTCGTGCAAAGGCGACGACTATGGCGTGGTCGGCAACGAAGCGCTGCGCCCGACGGCCGTCGGGCGGTCGTATGGCATCGAGGCGATGGCACGCTGGCAGATACCCGGGAGGGTCAACCTCGTCGGTTCGGTGACCCTGTTCCGCAGCGAGTACCGTGCCGATGCCGCATCGGAGTATATCGTATCGGCCTGGGACAGCCGTTTCGTGGCGAACCTCAGCGGTACGTACGACCTGCCGCGCAACTGGAGCGTCGGGGCGCGCCTGAGCGCCGTGGGCGGGACGCCCTATACGCCCTACGATGTTGAAAAATCGTCGCTGGTCGAGGCCTGGGACGCCCAGGGACGCCCGTACTATGATTATGGGCGTTACAACGACGGGCGGCTCGACGCCTTCGCGCAGGTAGACCTGCGTATCGACAAGACTTTCTATTTCCGTCGCTGTATGCTCGGCTTTTACATCGACCTGCAGAACGTAACGGGCAGCAAACTCCGCCGTCCCGACGTGCTGATGTCGACGGGCGTGGTGGAGAATCCCGGAGCCCCGGCGGAGGAACAGCGTTACCGCATGAAATATATCGGGCAGCAGAGTGGGTCGCTTATCCCTACGCTGGGTGTCACCGTCGAGTTTTAGAGAAACACGTCCCGGTGCTGTTGCAGATGCGGGGTGCGGTATCCGGGCGGCGGGCAGGGAAGCCAGCCTGCCGCAGCGGGAGGCAGGAATGTGTCGGGAGGAAAATACGGAACCGCAGGGGTAGGCATCTCCGACCCCTGCGGTTTCTTGCGATCCGGGACGTGCCGGCTGTCATTTCCCGGTGCCCGGGGTATTCGTACCGCCCCTGCGATCCATCGCGAAACTGATGATGAACGGCATGGAGAGGAAGACGAGCGTGCCGACGGCTACCAGCCACGTGTAGGTGGCCGGGCTGCCTACGGGCAGCTGCGACGGCGGGAAAAAGGTGACGATGAACGAGAAGAGCACGGCCAGAAACCCGATGCCCCCGATGGCCCACATGCCGGCGTTCCCGCCCGGGACGCGGTAGCTGCGGGTCAGGTCGGGCTGCGTGTAGCGCAGGCGGATGCCCGCAGCGTACATCATCATATACATCACCAGGTAGAGCCCTACGGTCAGTGCGCTCAGCAGGAAGAACGCCACGCTCACGTCGTCCATGACGATGTAGAGCGACGAGAGCAGCGTGACGATGCAGCCCTGTATGATGAGGATGTTGACCTGTACGCCGTTTTTGTTGGTTTTTTGCAGGAAACAGGGCAGCACGCCCTCCTGAGCCGTCCACAGCAGGCCGCGGCTCGGGCCCGAAATCCACGACATGACGCCTGCCAGTGCGCCGAATGCCACGAGAAGCCCCATGACGTTCGAGAGCCAGCCGATGTGGTAGTGGTCGAAGACGATCTGGAACGTGGTGAACAGCCCCGACTGGAGGTTGATCTGGTCGTAGGGGGTGATGATCGCCACGGCCAGCGCACCCAGCGTGAAGAGCCCGAACGAGATCAGCGCCGCCAGGAACATGGCGCGCGGGAACTGGGTCTGCGGCTTATCGAGCTCCGGGGCATGTACGGCGTGTACCTCGACGCCGGCGAAGAGCAGCAGTATCCCGGCCAGGAATGCGATGTCGCTCATGCCCGTGATGTGCGGGAAGAGGCGCGGATGCACGTGGTGCGCCGCGTCGATATTGACGACCTGGCTGACGGTGTCGGGGATGTGCTCCAATGCGACGGGGTTGCCTCCGGCCATCCAGATGACGGCCATGACGATTACGACGATGCCGGGAAGCACCGTGCCGATCAGAAACCCTTTGCTCGTAATGCCCGATATGGCCGAGGTGCCGCGCAGCGTGACCAGCGTGGCGCACCAGTACATGGCGATCGAGAAAAGCCCCACGAAAAGTCCGTTCTGCGCCAGGCCGGGCATCCCGATCATATAGGCGATCGAGGCTGCGGCAAAGCCCAGCACGGTGGGGTACCATACGACGTTTTGGATCCATTGCAGGAAGATGGCCGTAAACCCCAGGTGTTTGTTGAACGCCTCCTTGACCCAGGTGTAGACCCCGCCGCCCTTCGAGGCGAAGGCGCTTCCCAGTTCGGCCCCTACCAGCGCCGCCGGGATCAGGAACAGGAATGTGGCGAAAAAGATGTAGAAGAACATCGTCAGCTCCTCCTGCGCCATCATCGGGAGTCCGCGCAGGCTGATAACCGCCGCCGCGGTCATCAGGGCAAGCTGTGTCGTCGTGATATTTTTACGTTTTGCCATAATGTGGAATTGTGTTTTACAACTGGCCGTCAATCAGTTTCTATGCCGCAACGCGGCCGGGCGGATGTTTTTTCGGGCGTGTGCATGGTTTATGCGGGCGTTTCCGCGCCCCGCGGGGCCCTCTGCGCCTGCGTGTTGCCCGCCTGCGGACGGGGCGCAAAAAAACAGCAGGGAATCTCACGATTGCCTGCTGCCTTCCGGAGGATTGCCCTCCTGAAACTACTAACCCAAACTTAAATAAATGAAGAAACCTCACTGCGGTTGCTGTTCCGCAGTTACCCGGTATGTTGCAAATCCCGTGCCGCGGCGCCGTGTCGGAACGGCGTTAGTATGGACGATGGGGGTGCTGCGCGTCTCCCCTGCGGCCCGGCGGGGAACGGAATAGGGTATAAAAGGCACGCAGGACGCCTGTGAGGGCATCCTGCGTGTGGAATTCGGGCAGCACCCGTGCTACCGTGATTATGCCGGTTATTGGTACCTGCCGTCTTTGACATATACGGAACCTTCGTAGGTGCCGCTTATTTTGTATCCCTTGTCGGTGGTGAAATCGAGTACGAAACGATAACCGTCGCCTACTTTCGTGACAGTTACGGTACCCGAGTTTATGAAACCGTATACTGATTCGTAATTGTCGTTGCGCTGTTCGCAGAAAGTACCTGTCGCCTGCATGGTTTCCATAAATTCCACTTGGCTTCCCGGTTCATAGGTGCCCGCTTTGCCGATATCCGAGGCCGTATAGGTGCCTTCCTGGAGGGTGGGGGTGTTGGAGTGCGCAGTCGTGAGGTAGAGCGATACGCGGTGCCCGGCTTCCGAGAGGTAGTCGTAGTCGATGTTGCCGTTGCCGTCGTCGCCTAATGTCGGCTGAACGTCGTAGAGATTTACGACGCAGTCGTCGAGCGCCGGGTCACCGTTGTCATAGTATTTGGTCACGGCGCATACGAAATTGGCATCGGTGACATTGTTTTCGAGTTCGGGCAGGGGGTCGATGACGGTGGCGGTCTTGTCCTCGATCGCGATCGGGCCGGTATAGCTGGCCGTGAACTCCTCGTCGGTGGTCGTGGTCAACGTCGCCTCGACCGTAAAGGTCGTGCCGGATTTCGTTACTTTGATTTCGCCGGCCTTGAATTCCACTTTCGAGATATTGCCCTTGCCGTCGTTGACCATGCAGTAGGTCTTGGCCGGGTCGAACGTTCCGAAAGATTGGGTGGTGGCATATTTGTAAGTTGTAGCCTGCAAGGTGATGTTATCCAGATTCAAGGGAGTGAAGTAATAGAGATCCAGGCTCATGGCACGTCCGGCGTTGATGGTCGCATACACTCCGTCGGCACTTACGGCCTCGCCGTCGGCCAGCACGACAAGGAATTCGCCGTATCTTTTGCCTTCGGGGGTGCCGTAATAGCCGCCGGCTACCTGGCGGTCGAATACCGCAGGGCCGGTCAGGTCGGCATCGGTGGTCATCTCGACGGATTGAACCTCGGAGAGGATGGTGTTGTTGGCGGCGGCGACGGCGATGATATAGGTCGTCCTGTCCTTCAGGCCTTCGACCGTGATCTCCCCGGCCTGTGCGATGGCGGTGCCCTCGGCGAGAATCTTCTCGGCAGTCGGGACGGCTGCGCCCGTTACCTTTTCGATGCAGAGGTAGGCGGCCTTCTCAGCGTCGGTCAGCCCTACGGTGAAGGTGAGCGTCGTCATACCGGGGGTTCCGGCGGCCAGCGTTACCACGGGTGTCGGGGTTCCGGTCGTCATTTCGATGCTCTGGACTTCCGAATAGACGCCGGTGTTGGCTACGGCAGCCGCAATGACATATGTGGTGGAGGGCTTCAGGTCTTCGACGAGGATGTCGCCCGTCTGTGCGATGGCTTCGCCGTCGCGCAGGATCTCCTCGGCCGTGGGAAGGGTCAGCCCCTCGGTCTTTTCGAGGCAGACGTATGCCGCGGTTTCGGGGTCGGTCAGGGCGGCGTTGAACGTAAGGGTCGTGGTGGTCGTGGCACCTGCCTTCAGGACGACGGAGGGACGTACGTTCGGTGCCGTGGTCGAATGTTCGATGGTGCTGACCTTGCCGTTGAGTTTGCCTTTCGATGCTACGGCGGAGAGGCGGTAGGCCGTATTGGGTTCGAGGTTGCCGACCTCGATGACGCCCGATGCGGTTACGGATTTTCCGTTGGCGAGGATTTGCTCGGCCGTGGGGACGGTTTCGGAGGCCTTGGTGCAGACGTAGCTGCATTTGTCCGCATCCTTGAGCGTGAGCGTGAATTTCAGTGAGTTGAATGCGGCGTCGCCGATGGCGATCGTAACGGTCGGGTCAGGATTTCCCCCCCCCTCGTTTTTGTCGTCGCATGAGCTTAGCAGACCGGAGCACAGCACCAACAGTGCCGTTCCCCATGACAGGAAAGATTTGATCATAGTGGTTAAACTTTGGAAATTAGTGGGTTAATACTGTTATTCTGGCGCAGGGCCGGCCGTTTTCGGATATTCAATCAGGTTACGGTGTGGCCGTGCAATGTGTGACGGGATAAAAGTAACCTTTCTGCCAAGAAAATCCAAATTTTTTTTATCCGTGTTGCCTGAAAGTGCGATAAATCGGGGATGAGGGTGCCGGGGCGAACGGGTGGAGGACAATATATAACAAGACAGCAGGGAATCTCACGATTGCCTGCTGCCCTTGGAGGATTGCCCTCCTAAAACTACTAACCCAAACTTAAATAAATGAAGAAACCTCACTGCGGTTGCTGTCCGCAGTTGACTATTCTGTTGCAAAACGCATGCCAAAAAAAAGAGCCCGCAATCGGAAGATTGCAGGCCGGGTCGTTTTGTGCGGACAGGGGGCGGGGTGTTATTCGGAACCCGCAGGTGGAAAGGTGCCGCCTGCGGCCGGATATATGACGGAGAAAAGGATTCCGGTTAAGGCGAGTGCCACGCCTGCGGCGAACAGTCCGTATCCCCGCAAGAGCGCTTCGGCACCGCACAGGAACAGCCCGCAGCAGATGAGCAGCAATAACCTGCCCGTAAACCGGCACAGCCTCCGTTCGAATGCCGCACGGTCTTTTCCCGTCAGCGCCCCGTATCCTTTGTAACCCGTAACGAGCCACCTGCCCCGTTCCCTGACCAGGGCGATGCCCATCGGCAGGAGCAAGAGCGCGATGGCGGTCATAATGACAGATGCCCGGAGCATGCCCCCGTGTTTTTACCGGAAGATGCCCGTGTAGGTCGAGGGCGAGAGGGTGCGCAGCTCCTCTTTCACCGCCTCGGCCACGTCGAGCGTCTCGATGAATGCGGCGATCGACTCGTGCGTGATATGGGCGTTGGTGCGGGTCAGGGCCTTGAGCGCCTCGTAGGGCTTGGGATAACCTTCGCGGCGCAGGATGGTCTGGATGCCTTCGGCAACGACGGCCCAGTTGTTCTCCAGGTCGCGCTCGAGGGCTTCGCGGTTGAGGATTACCTTGTTCAGCCCCTTCATCAGCGAGCGGAGCGCGATGGCCGCATGGGCAATGGGGACGCCGATGTTACGCAGCACGGTCGAATCCGTCAGGTCGCGTTGCAGGCGCGAAACGGGGAGCTTCGACGCGAGGTGTCCGAAGACGGCGTTGGCGATGCCGAAATTCCCCTCGGCGTTCTCGAAGTCGATGGGGTTGACCTTATGGGGCATGGCGCTCGAACCGACTTCGCCCGCCTTGATCTGCTGTTTGAAGTATTCCATCGAGATGTACGTCCACATGTCGCGGCAGAGGTCGATCAGGATGGTGTCGATGCGCTTCATGTTGTCGAAGATCGCCGCGAGGTTATCGTAATGCTCGATCTGCGTGGTATATTGCGAGCGGCAGAGCCCCAGCGTTTCGCCCACGAATTTGTTGGCGAAGGCTACCCAGTCGTACTGCGGGTAGGCTGCCCGGTGGGCGTTGAAGTTGCCTGTCGCGCCGCCGAATTTGGCGGGCACTGCGATGTCGTGCAGCATGGCGAGCTGTTTCTCCACGCGTTCGACAAAGACCATGAACTCCTTGCCCAGCGTCGTGGGGGAGGCCGGCTGGCCGTGGGTGCGGGCCAGCATCGGCACGTCGCGCCATTCGTCGGCGAAGGCGGCCAGTTTGTCGCGCACCTCTTCGACGGCCGGGTAGTAAACCCCTGCCATGGCGTCCTTGAGCGAGAGCGGGATGGCCGTGTTGTTGATGTCCTGCGAGGTGAGGCCGAAATGTACGAATTCCTTGTAAGCCCCCAGTCCGAGGCTGTCCATTTTTTCCTTGATGATGTACTCTATGGCTTTGACGTCATGGTTGGTGACCGATTCGATCTCTTTCACGCGCTCGGCGTCGGCCGGTGCAAAATCGAGGTACAGGGCGCGCAGGGCTGCGAATTTCGTCTGGTCGATGTCCGCCAGCTGGGGCAGCGGCAACTCGCACAGCGCGATGAAATACTCCACTTCGACGCGGATGCGGTAGCGGATGAGCGCCTGTTCTGAAAAATAATCGGCTAATTTCCCCGTTGTATTACGGTAGCGGCCATCGACGGGGGAGATGGCGGTAAGGCTGTTGAGCGGATTGGAGTTCATGGATTTATGTATGGTTTTATATAATACGCCTCCGGCGTCCGGACTCCGCCTGCGCCCGGCAGGGCCTGCCCGAAGGCTTTGCCCCGCCCGCCGGCAAAGTTCCGGCACCAAATTTACGACATTTAATTGAAATACGCATAATTTTCCCTACCTTTGTAGGGTTGTAAACCGAAAATGCAATGAATTTTTTGACAGCGATCATAGATGGCCTGGTGAGGTTCGTGCAGCGCAATCCGCTGACGACCCTGGTCATCCTCATCCTGGCTGTCGGCGCCCCGGCGCTGCTCAGGGGAATCGCACTTTTTTTTCTCTATTTCATTATGGGAGTCATCGTATTGGTAGTAGCGGCGATCCTGCTGTTCCGCTGGCGCGTCTATAAGATGCGCCGCCGGATGGAAGAACAGTTCGGCGAAGGGAACTTCGGCGGACAGGGCTTCGGCTCGCCCTTTGCAGGGGAGCCTCGCAAGGGTCGCGAAGGCGAAGTGAAGGTATATAAAACCTCGGAAACGCCCGAGAAACGGGTCTCGCGCGACGTGGGCGACTATGTCGAATTCGAAGAGACCAAGGAGCCCGGAGAGGAGTAGCGCCATGTGGAAGATATTTGAGTTGATCGGCCGTTATTTCATGCTGATGGGAAAGGTCTTTTCCCGTCCGGAGAAGGCTGCCATCTACCGCCGGCGCATCATTTACGAAATGGAGTCCCTGGGAATCGACTCGATCGGCCTGACGGCCATTATTTCGGTATTCATCGGTGCGGTCATCACCCTGCAGATGTGCATCAACCTCGATTCGCCGTTCATCCCCCGTTCGCTGGTCGGTTACGCCACGCGCGAGACGATGATCCTCGAATTTTCGTCGACGGTCGTGGCGCTGATCCTGGCCGGCAAGGTTGGTTCGAGCATCGCTTCGGAGATCGGCACGATGCGCATTACCGAACAGATCGACGCGCTGGAGATCATGGGCGTCAATTCGGCTTCGTACCTCATCCTGCCGAAGATCGTCGCCGCGGTGGTCTTCTTCCCGTTCCTGACGATCCTCAGCATCGCCATCGGAATCATCGGCGGCTGGGCCATCGCCTACCTGACCGGCATCATGATCCCGGCCGACTATGTTGACGGACTGCTGATGGACTTCAAGCCCTATTCGATCGTCTACTCGCTTATCAAGACCGCTGTGTTCGCCTATATCATCACCTCGATTTCGGCGTTCTACGGGTACTATGCCAAGGGCAATTCGCTCGAAGTGGGCGCCGCCTCGACGCGCGCCGTGGTGGCCAGTTCCGTGGTAATCATGATCTTTAACCTGATCCTTACGCAAGTCCTGCTGATATGATACGTGCCGAGCACATCACCAAATCGTTCGACGGGCGCGTGGTGCTCGACGACATCTCGATCGAGTTCCTGACCGGGAAGACCAACCTCATCATCGGGCGCAGCGGTTCGGGCAAGACCGTGCTGCTGAAAACGCTGGTAGGGCTGCATGAACCCGATTCGGGCGACGTGTGGTACGACGATACGAATTTCACGCGTCTCGATTTCCGCGAGCGGCGCGCCATCCGCAAGGACATCGGCATGATTTTCCAAGGCGGGGCGCTGCTCGACTCTTCGACCGTCGAGGAGAACGTCAAGCTGCCGCTCGACCTCTTCACCTCGCAGAGCGAGAAAGAGAAGATGGAACGTGTGGATTTCTGCCTGCAGCGCGTGCGGCTGGAAGACGCCAACCACCTCTATCCCGCCGAGTTGTCGGGCGGAATGATCAAGCGCGTGGCCATCGCCCGCGCCATCGTGCTCAACCCGCGTTACCTGTTCTGCGACGAGCCCAACTCGGGCCTCGACCCGCAGACCTCGATCGTCATCGACAACCTGATCCACGAAATCACGCGCGAGTACAACATCACGACGATCATCAATACGCACGATATGAACTCGGTGATGGAGATCGGCGAGAAAATTGTATACATCCACGAAGGCCGCAAGTGGTGGGAGGGTACCAAGGACGATATCCTGCATGCCGACAACCCGGAACTCAACGATTTCGTATTCGCCTCGGCGATGGCCAAAAAGGCCAAGCTGGCTGCAAAGTAGGCAGCCGGGTTCCTAAAAAAATTTAATTTTTTATTTGCGTAATATACATAAAGTATGTACTTTTGCGCAGTGAAAAAATAGTGCATTTTTTTATTAACAAATAAATCATAAAACTATGTCAAAGATCAAAGTTGGTATCAACGGTTTCGGTCGTATCGGCCGTCTGGTATTCCGCGCTGCATGCAACAATGCAGACATTGAGGTTGTAGGTATCAATGACCTCGTTCCGGTAGACTACATGGCTTACATGCTCAAGTACGACTCGGTACACGGCCGTTTCAACGGTACGATCGACTATAACGTGGAGAAGGGCCAGCTCATCGTGAACGGCAACGTGATCCGCGTAACCGCCGAGAAGGATCCCGCAAACCTGAAGTGGAACGAAGTCGGCGCCGAGTATATCGTAGAGTCGACCGGTCTGTTCCTGACCAAGGAGAAAGCCGAGGCTCACATTGCAGCCGGTGCCAAATATGTCGTTATGTCGGCCCCCTCGAAGGACGACACCCCGATGTTCGTATGCGGCGTGAACACCGACAGCTACGCCGGCCAGAAGATCGTTTCGAACGCATCGTGCACCACGAACTGCCTCGCTCCGCTGGCTAAGGTCATCAACGACAACTTCGGCATCGTCGAGGGTCTCATGACCACCGTTCACGCTACCACCGCAACGCAGAAGACCGTAGACGGCCCCTCGATGAAGGACTGGCGCGGCGGCCGTGCTGCCGGCGGCAACATCATCCCCTCGTCGACCGGTGCTGCAAAGGCCGTAGGCAAGGTGATCCCCGCCCTGAACGGCAAACTGACCGGTATGGCATTCCGCGTTCCGACGCTCGACGTTTCGGTCGTAGACCTGACCTGCCGTCTGGAGAAGGGCGCTTCGTACGACGAGATCAAGGCTGCCATGAAGAAGGCTTCGGAGAACGAGTTCAAGGGTATCATCGAGTACACCGAGGACGACGTGGTTTCGACCGACTTCACGGGTGACGCCAACACCTCGATCTTCGACGCAAAGGCCGGTATCGCACTCAACCCGAACTTCGTGAAGCTCGTGGCTTGGTACGACAACGAGTGGGGCTACTCGAACAAGGTCGTGATGCTGATTCAGAAGATGGCCGCTTACAACAACAAATAATTGTAAGCCGTCGCTATAATGGAAGAAGGAACCCGCGTGGGTTCCTTCTTTTTTTTGTGGCTGCGGGGAGGGCTGAGGTTGCCGGGCTGCCTGGCGGCGTGTCCCGGGGCGGCGGGCGTTGTCCCGGGATGCCCGCTACCGGGCTTCGGAATCCACGCGCATCTCGATCGAGGCGCCCGACCACTGGTTGATGAGGCGCTTCTCCGCGCGGAGCCGCCGCCCGCCGTATGCGATGCGGATTTCGACTTCGAAGGGTGCCGTGTCGCCGATGTCGTTGCCGGCCGGCAGCGTATGGGGTACGATATAGATGTAGAGCAGGAGGTGGTCGCACGGCCCGGTTTCGAGGCTTGCGCGGCCGTCGCCGGGAATCCCGGCGGGCTTTTCCCGCAGGTTCGAGCCGACGTCGGCGACATGCGCCTCGGCCGATGCGAAGCCCGTGCGGTTGCCCGCCGTGTCGAAGCAGCCGCACATCAGTGCGACGTTGTAGCGCCACCAGCCTTCGTAGCGGCTCGAAATCTCGATTGTGAATCCCTCTTTTGTTGCCATACGGTGCAAATATAGCGATTTTTGCCGAAGATGGAATCCGCGGCCGGAATTTCCGGAGCCTGTGCCGTGCCTCTTCTGCGGGCGGGCGACCGGATATCCGGGAGTGCGGGGATGCTAAAACTCTGCATTTTCTTTGCAAATGTCTTATATTTTCGTAACTTTGTGCCCTAAATGCGCTCCTATGGAGGAAACAAAAAGATATACGATTGCTTACAGGGGGCTCAGGAGCGGCTTGCACGACTTTCATTTCAAGGTCGACGGCGGGTTGTTCAGGGCTTACGGCAGTACGGAGATCAAGGACGGAGACTGCGATGTCTCGGTCGCTCTGGAGCGCGGCGAGTCGATGCTTACGCTCGATGTTACCGTGGACGGTAGTGTCGTCGTGGAGTGCGACCGCTGCCTGGAAGACTGCAATGTGCCGATCCACTACGAGGGGCAGTTGCTGGTGAAATTCTCGGACGAGGTGCACGAGTACGACGGCGAAGTCATGTGGCTGCTGCCGATGGAGGACGAAGTCGACCTGACGCAGTACATCTACGAGAGTATCGTGCTGGCGTTGCCTTACCAGCGGGTGCATCCCGACGGGGAGTGCAATCCCGAGATGCTGGAACGCTTCCGCATCGTTTCCGACGAGGAGTTCGGGGGGATCGAAGCCCGGGCCGAGGCCGAGGGCCGTAACGAGGGCGAATGGGCCAAGCTGGCCGCGCTCAAGGAGCAGATGGAGGCCGACCGGGGGGACGGGACGCAAACAGAACGAAAGGAATAAGCTATTTCCGGCCGGGGAGGCGCTTTTGTCCCGGGCCGGGGAATATTTGACTGGAAATACGTTAAACTTATAATTTATATTGTAAAATGGCACATCCTAAACACAAAGTCTCGTCGACGCGACGCGATAAGAGAAGAACTCATTACAAGGCTGTCGTTCCGACGGTGGTCATCTGCTCGAACTGCGGCGCAGCGACGTTGTATCACCGCGTATGCCCCGAATGCGGTTTCTATCGCGGAAAGCTGGCGATCGAGAAAAAGGCTGCCGAATAAATCGGCAGGGTTAAAGAGTGCATCCGCGAGGCTGCCCTCTTTTTAGTTTATGCAAGCACCTGTCTTTGTTGCGTGCGGCCGTCCGGCCTATGGCCGGAATGCCGGCGCAGGGAGGGCGGGAGATGAAATTTAACCAAATCGCACGATTATGTTAAAGATTGGTGTAGATGCCATGGGGGGCGATTATGCGCCCGAGGCTGCGGTCAAGGGGGCTGTCATGGCACTCGATGCGATCGGGCCGGACAGCCGTATCGTATTGTTCGGCGACGAGGCGAAGGTCAAGGCCGTGCTCGCGGCCGAAGGCTGTCCTGCCGAACGGTTCGACATCGTCGCCACTACCGAGGTGATCGAAATGGGCGATCATCCCGCCAAGGCGTTCCAGGCCAAGGCCGACTCCAGCATCACGGTGGGTTTCGGCTACTTGGCCAAAGGGGCCATAGACGGTTTTGCCAGTGCCGGCAGCACGGGCGCCATGATGGTCGGGTCGATGTACGCCGTAAAACCGATCGAAGGAGTCATCCGTCCCACGATCTCATCCATCATTCCTACGGTCACGGGGCATCCCGCGCTGTTGCTGGACGTGGGGCTGAACGTAGACTGCAAACCCGAAGTGCTGGCGCAGTACGGGCTGATAGGCTCGATTTATGCCGAAGCCGTACTCGGGATCCGGAAACCCCGTGTAGCCGTGCTCAACATCGGCGAGGAGGAGACCAAGGGCAATACGCAGTCCAAGGCCACGTATGAATTGCTGAAGGCTGACGGCCGCATCGACTTTGTGGGTAACGTCGAGGCATCGTACCTCTTCACGGGCAAGGTCGCCGACGTGGTCGTCTGCGACGGTTTCGTGGGCAACACGGTGCTGAAGATGGCCGAGGGCCTCTACCACATCAACAAGAAACTCGGCGGCGGAAACGCTTTCTGGGATGCGATGAATTACGAGAACGTGGGCGGCACGCCCGTGCTCGGTGTCAATGCGCCTGTGGTCATCGGCCACGGCATCTCATCGCCCAAGGCAATCAGGAGCATGATCCTTTCGACCGAGCGGTGCATTACGGCGGATCTGACCGCCAAGTTGCAGCGCGCTTTCAAAAATTAATAATCATTAGGTAAAGAAACAGTTAATGGGCAAGATAACAGCAGCAATTACCGGTGTGGGTCTATATCTCCCCGATTATATCCTCACCAACGAAGAATTAAGCACCATGGTCGACACGTCCGACGAGTGGATCATGTCGCATATCGGCGTCAAGACGCGCCATATCCTCAAGGGCGAAGGCGTCGGCACTTCCTATATGGGTGCCCGCGCGGTCATCAACCTGCTGGACAAGGCGGGCGTAGACCCGATGGAGGTGGATTTGGTGATCTGCGCCACGGTGACCCCCGATATGTTCTTCCCTTCGACGGGTAATCTGATTGCCGACCAGGCGGGTTGCAAAAACGCTTTCGCATACGACGTTTCGGCGGCTTGCAGCGGGTTCCTCTTCGCACTGACGACGGGCGCCAAGTTCATCGAGTCGGGATCGTGCAAGAAGGTCGTCGTGGTCGGCGCCGACAAGATGTCGACCATCGTCGACTATACCGACCGTTCTACCTGTCCGATCTTCGGCGACGGTGCCGCAGCCGTGCTGCTGGAACCCAATACGGAGGGTTACGGTGTGCTGGACGAGATCCTGCGTTCGGACGGCTCGGGCGAGTTGCAGCTTTACATGAAGGCCGGCGGTTCGCGCTATCCGGCTTCGATCGAGACCGTGCAGAACAACTGGCACACGATCATGTGGGACGGACACGCCGTATTCAAGGCCGCCGTTTCGAAGATGGCCGACGTATCGGTGGAGATCATGGAGCGCAACAACCTTACCTCGGACGACATCCGTTATCTGGTTCCCCATCAGGCCAACCTGCGCATCATCGACGCTACGGCACGCCGCATGGGGCTCGACCATGACAAGTGCATGATCAATATCGACCGCAACGGCAACACTACGGCGGCGACGATCCCCTCGTGCCTCTACGACTACGAGAAGGAGCTGAAGCCGGGCGACAACCTGATCCTGTCGGCATTCGGCGGCGGGTATACGTGGGGTGCCATCTATGTGAAGTGGGCTTACGACGGTTCGAAAGCCTGCCAGGTCGATCCTGCCGAGAAATAATCCGGTGCGGGCGGGAGCCCGCCCGAAAGCACAGGTGGGGCGGAAACTTATACGGTTTCCGCCCTTTCCGTACCGGAACCGCATGTGCCGGAGCGGCGGATGCGGGATTTTTTATTAATTCTGGAAAACTTCTGTTAGTACCTTATACAAAGGACTTTGGGATAATTACCCGTTTTTGAGGTAATGACTTGGCAACGGTACAATCTGCTGCGTTCTACCTTGAATTGCTTTCAAGTAACTCGTTTCTGTGTACAAAAATAATAGAATAGTCCGATGTACACAAGGTACATCAAAGAAAAAGTTCGACTATTTTTTTAGTTTGTTTAATCGCATTACAATCGAAGTTTGACTTCTACCCATTTTGTTTGCAATATATTTGACACTCTTACCTTCATTGTGCAGTTTCAATAAAAATTGGTCTGCACTTCTTGTCCATCTTTTATTGGCGTTAGGGTGCTTTACATAGCTTTCTTCTGACACCTTTTCGGGGTGCAAGAATTCATCCACAAATACAGACGGGAAACGCTTATCGTATAATACAAGCGTTTTTATCTTAGCCCTTGTTATTGCAACATAGAATAATCTTCTTTCTTCTCCGTATGGGAATTGGTCGCTCTTAGTGAGCACATAGTTAAGCACAGGGTCGTCACTCACCTGTGATGGGAAACCGTATGTATCTTTATTGCATTGTAAGAGTATTACATAATTCGCTTCAAGACCTTTTGACTTATGTACGGTTAAAAACTCTATTTTTCGTCCTCCTATCACATAGTAGAATCTATTACCCTCTTTAATTGATTGGTACATAAAAGAGAGGTAGTAATCATCAAAAGAGTAACGCCCCAATAGGAATATTGATTTATCCGATGGAATAGAAGCCACAAGTTGCCCTATCGTATTGCAGTAATCTCGTCTATCATAAGCATAGAATTCCAACTCGGTTCTCATTTCTGAGCTGAACGAATGGATATTCTTTTGTATTTGGGCTTTATTGCGTTGTATAAAGTTCGACGATAAAGAAACCAAAGGCTCTCCAAACCTGTATGTAGTTTCAATCTTGTTTATCTCCGTTGCTCCAAAATATTCGGGGAATTGATTGAATAGAGCCATATCACTTCCCGAAAAACGATAAATAGACTGCCAATCATCACCCACACAATACAACTTTGCAGGAGGATTACCCTCTCGCAATACTTTCAAGAAGTTGTAACGGTCAACAGATATATCTTGAAACTCATCCACTATGATATAATCATATTCAACAGGGTGTGAAGTACGACATATCTCAGTGGCTTGAAGAATAGCATCGGTAAAATCAATTTGGTTACTATCGCTTAACGCATTTATGTAGCGTTCATATACAGGTTGAAATATATTCTTGATGATAAACACACTTCGTTCATCATCTGCATTTTTGGCTTGTTTTAAAACCTCTTTAACTGATTTACAACTTGATTTTACCAATGTAACGAAAGTAACAACAAGTCGTATAAACGCCTTTTCCTGCTTGCTGCCTTTGGGTAGTACTAAATCGTATAACTCCTCATCGGTCTTTTCTTGAATTGGTACACCTGCTTCAGCTAATAGTTTACGGAGTTTATCCCTAATATCAGAATAATGGAAATCTGCACTTGATGTTACTAAAAGTTGTGTGCCAAATTTCTCGTGAGCAGTTTTCTTCCAAGTTATACCATCATTGTATTTCTGATTGGCTTCTTCGTAGGTTATACCCTTATCTTTTGCGAACCAAGCAGGAACAAGCCCGTGTTCATCAACTCCGAAATGTTCAAGATAGATGCGTTTGGTTACTCCTCCTTGCTTAAAATATATTGAGAAGTCGGGACGATATTGTGAGTGCATCTCATCTGCTAATTGATGTTCGTATGGTTCTTCATATCTGAATTTCACTCCCAGCGAGGACAAAGCAAAACATATTTTTTGTTCTTGTTCACTTCTCACATATATGGCTCTGCCGTCCATATCGGGGAACATCGCCTTTAGCTGCACATTCTTTAGTCCTGATAATTGCTCCCGTCTTTCATTCTTGCGTTGTTCCCAATCAGCTTCATTCGTTTGGTAATCAATAAAGTATTCCACTATACTTTTCTTGAAAGACGATTTATCTAACAATTTGTGATATATATCTACAAACAATGAATCTGTATTGTCGCAAATAGATGGTTTTGTACCTGTCGTTTTGCCTATAATATCAATGGCTAACTTATGGAATGTGTAACCTTTCAATCCATTGGTCGCCATTCTTTCGGTTAGTTCGGCTGCTGCTTTGTTGGTATAACTGATAAGTAAAATTCTTTCAGGTGCTATACCCTTGATTTCGGTGAGATATTTAACCTTACCGACAATTGAAGAGGTTTTACCACTACCTGCACTGCTGACTACTAAACAATTATCCTCTTCTGAAACAATTGAGCGTCTTTGTTGCTTGTCTAATGGGTATTTTAGGCAATGGTCGAAAAAGTCCCTGTGCGTGTCAAGTAGAAAGGTTATAACACCATCATTATGTTGTTTTACAAGTTTGTTGATTCTTCCAAAGTCGTTAATGAATTTGGATATGGTTTCTGATGGAGTGATGTTAAAGGCTTTAAGTTTCTTCAGAAGTGAATATGCCTCTTGGAAATGTACCTTATAATGATTGATGAAATCTTTTTCTTGCGTTGCGGAGATTACCCTGCCATAAAAGCCATTATTTAAGTCTGAGGGAATATCTATAAACGCCCCCTCCTTAAGAGCCGATAATCTCTCTTTTGCTTGCTCATAATTTGATTTCTCGCTATATGCAGATATATGGTTTAGCTTTTCTGCAAGCTCTTTGGATTTGTTTTTTAGGCGTGTTCGTACCATCGCTATTACAATAACCGAAATAGCAATTATACAAATTACCCAAATGAACAATGGCTGCATATTGGAAGTAATATTTATCTGAATCTTTCAATCCATCTATAATCATCCCCCTTAGTACTCCACTGAAATTTCCACATATCACCTGTATTATCGTTTATAAGATAGTATTGATACATACTTGTCAGTGGCTGAATAGAGAATATACACCTTTCGTTATTTTCTACTAATTCGTATTTATTTATAGGAATACAAAATAGGTTGTCTAAATCTTGTGTACTATATTGAACTTGCCATAGTCGTCCATTATATGAGTCCAACAATATAAATGTCCACATGTTGTCAGTGGCAAACATCTGAAATCTATTAGTCCAATTTGACGACTTCTCAGGATATGCAAGAGAAAATATGTTGATTGGTGCAGCAAACATGTAATCCTCACCCTTGACACTAAACTGGACTTGCCAATTCTTACCTGTATATGTATCAAGCATTATGAATGTCCACATATTCTGTGTTTCATAAAGGCGAAATCGTCCTTCTTTATCTCCTAAAATTTCTCTCGCACTACAAATTTCCCAAGACTGACCATCATCTTGAATTTGTTGTACTTCGCCTGTCATTGTATTTAAGCGAAGTTGATTATGATAGTTCCGAGTCTTATACATTTTATAGACTTGAGCATATGATGTAAAAGCTATAACCATTAAAGCGAATAATACGAAAAGCTTTTTCATAATTCTGTTATGTTATTATTTGACAATTAACGGATTGTATTTCTTATTCATGTACCAGATACATTTTGAATAAGTCGCATACATTGGATACTAAATATCCTCTAAATCTTTTTGAATTTTAGTTTCTACATTTTGAGAATCACGATAACGAATCATTACCATACCCTCATAAATACCAGAAGTTTTTTCTATCGATAATTCAATGTTTCCTCCTGTTACCTCCCAAGCACTACCCCAAACAACAGTTCCTTGATGAACTTCTGCCATTAAAGCTGTATTGGAATCCGAATGGGCAGGGTTCTTCTCTTTTGAAATAGTCGGATTGCCATATTTTCGGGTGTATAAATCTTTATAATAGTTATAAGTATTAACAAGCGTATTCCATTCACCACTTGGGTCAAACAACACAGCTACGGCAAATACACTTTTCCCATCATCTGTAGCTGTTACACCTATAGTTGCATTACGACCTGTAAAGTCTCCCATAAACAATGCAAGATTGTTTTCACTGCCAATAGAAGTGAATCCTTTAGCTTTTAACTTCTGACAAAATTCAGTCATACTTCCCTCAATGGGAATTCCCTTAAAGGTAAGGTGTTCGGAACTACTTTGAGCATACGATGTCAAAGCAATTAAAACAAATGCGAATGATACAATCAACTTCTTCATAATTTGTTGTATTATATTTAATAAACATTTTAGTCCAACCTACGAAAAAGCGTGAACTACAAAGCCACACTCTTACTTGAAGGTCGTAGGAAACCATAGATGCAGATGTAACAATAGTAGCCCACGCTATATGCGTGAGAACCACTATGCTATCCTTGCATCTAATTGAAAATTTCCTACGTTTTCAAGTACAAGATAAGCATAACGCTTCTTCTTAATTCTAATATGTTTTGGAAAGAGTAGCCTCAATCCAATACAAAAGTATGAAAAATCCGTGATATACCATTCTACTATCACGGATTTTTTTGATTTACAGTTTCATACTTCTATTCTGTCTTGGCTTCGGTATTCCGATGGCTTCTCTAAACTCATTCATCTTCTTTCTGAACCAGTTCACGTGAGAAACCCCGTCTATCTTGAAATCGAATTTACCGTTTTCATCCTGTTTGATAGAGCAGACGGAGTGTCGGGTATCAAAACTTCGGTTAAATTCGGAAGAATAGAGTTCGCCTTTTATCCCGACCTCCTTGAACTCGCACAGTCTTCTGATTATTCCGTCATTGAACTTCAATCGGTCACGCAGGAAGTTTATTATAGGCATCAGCTTCTCCACATATGGAAAGTAGCGTCTGACAAAATCCGCAAACTCCGACAGCTTGCGGTGCTGTTGCTCGTAAGCGTTTCTTATCTCCTGTATCTGCTTGGCTTGTTGCCGTTCCCGTTGTCGGGCTTCGTTTTCAAGTTCAAGGATGCGGTCTTGCAAATCCTCGTTCCTGCGCTCCAACGATTTCATCTTTCCACTTCCGAAAAGAGAGCCCACACTGCTTGCAAGGGCGGTTGCCGTATCGGTGGCTGCGTTTTTGAGCTTGTCGGTACGGATTTCCGCTTTCACCTGCTTCAGTTCCTCCTGCGCCTCGGCTTTCTTCTCCTGCAACAGTCTGGTTTCAGTTTCGAGGACTTCATTCTTCTTTTTCAAGTCCCTATAATACTGCATGGTGGTGGTGTGCCGTGCTTCCGAACCCCGTACCCCACGCTGCAATCCGTATTTCGCCATCACCCTTGCGTAATTGTCGTGGTAGGCGACCAAGGTCTGGCGGTTGAACAGGTCATCGGCACACAAGCGGACGGAATTTGTTTTCTTGCGGTACTTGCGCTTACCGTCCGTTTGCTCTTTCTTGGCTTTGCGCCTTTCACCCGTCACGATGGGAACAACGGCTGCGTGGATGTGCGGAGTCTTCTCGTCCATGTGCAGATGTGCGGCAACCACATTGTCTTTGCCGAATGTGGCTTGCAGCCATTGGATGCTGTCGTTGCACCATTCATCGAGTTCTCCTTTTTCCTGTATGTTCATCATGTCCTCGTGCGTACCCGACAAAACCACCCGAACGACACGGACTTGGTCGTGTGTGATTTTCCGTCTGATGCCTGCCGTGTTCAGTCTGTGGGCAATCGCTTCATCCCTGCCGTGAACGCCATCGGGGTATTCGACAAGCACCCTGTTCAGATGTGTCCTTGTCGGGTCTGCGTTTTTAGGTATTATCTTTCTCTCTATATGGTCGGACTGAGTGGTGTCCGATGTACCCTTTGCTTTCTTAATGTCCAATGAAAAATATCCCATTTTATTTCTATTTTGCGGTTATCGTTATGTTTCTTCTCTCTGCCTGTGGCATCGGCTCACAGGGTTTATTATGCAAATGAACCCTTGCTGCACTCGGCATAATCCAAACGAGTTTGGCTTCTGCTCTCGTTTGCACAGGGTTTCCAAAGGGATTTCCCTTTGGCTCGATAGGGTGTTTTTAGCGTTACGGAGTAATGCGTGAAGAAAACGCCCTATTGAGCTATGGTATTTCTGTCTAAATACCTTTCGGAAAGCAGACGAGCACATTACAGATGAAATCCCCCTTTCTTTTTCGGTGGCTGCATCATCCGCCTTGCGGATTGGACTTGCTTCTTCTCCTTTATCGGCTCTGCCGATTGGGACAAGGGCTTACCGCACAGGTAGTCGTTCAAGTCCTTATACTCACGATAGTACATTGACTTGTCAAGCAGCCGTTCCCCAAACTTCTCTTTCAGCTTCTTGCAAGTGTTCCGTCCTGCCGTGTCGTTGTCAAGGAAACAGCCGACTTGGGTGTAGGTCTCCAATATGCTTTCCGCTTTTGCAAGATTGGAAACGGAGTTCAATATGATATAGTCCTGTGTGTCCAATCGCGGGTGTTGCGGATTGTTTTCTACTCGGATGGTAAGGAATGAAAGGTAATCCATGAACCCCTCGAACAGGTAACACATACATCGTTGTCCGCCCTGCTGTCGGATATGGGTGATATCTTTCGGGGCGACACATCCCTTGAAGTATCTGTTGCGCACTTCATATCCTCCTGCCATGTTCGGAAAGCCGATGGCAAAATAGGGTTTGTCGGCATTCATAAACCGAAGCTCCCTGCATTCTCTTTTGGCAAGTCCGATGTTTATTCCCCTTTCTTGCAGATAGGCTATAAGAGCAGGGGAGGACAATTCTCCAACCTTTAATCCCTGATAAGTACGATTGTCGGAATGCTGTCTGCCAAAAGAGAACGATGCAGGGCGGATGTATGCTGTCCGCTCCTCTATGCGTCTCAACAGATAGGCTACATCTTCCGAACGGTAGAGTTCCGCTGCCAATGCGAGGATGTTTCCGCCTTTGCCGATGCCGAAGTCATACCATTTTTCAAGCTCGGTGTTTACCTTGAACGATGCGTCCGTTTCTTCCCGTAACGGTGATTTGTACCACAGATTCCTGCCTTGTTGCTTTACAGGCGTATAGCCCAGACTTTGCAGATAGTCTGCCAGTTTGATTTGCTTTACATCTTGGATTGTCATATTACATACGGTTTTGAAGTTGATGAAAATTTGTTGATTTGATGAATTGTCAATGTAATATGTTTATATACAGCCTCGTAACCTCTCAACATCTTCTCAACAAACCGCTCGCCAAAAGAGAAATCCACAAACGGGTGTCGGTGGTCTCTCAACTTCTCTTTTGGCTTGTTGAGATTTTGTTGAGAATGTATATCGTTTATTGTCAGTGTATTTATACCCATATTCAACAATTCAACAGAAAAATGATAGTATTACAGGGATTCGAGTTGCTTCCTTGTGACGGTGTAGAAGCGTCCCACCCTCTTTATCGGCTCATAGTGACAACTTCTGTTGTAATTGCCCTGATAGGTGGTGTAGGTAAGCCCGTTTGGTGCAGGTGTCAGTTTCCAGCACTCCTGCACCACCTTACGCACTTGGTGCTTTTCCGCCTTTACCTGCGAGTGCACCAGCAGTACGACAAGGTCGTTAAGGCAGAATGAAACGCTATCCACATCCATTGCAACCATAATGTCAAGCAGCAGTTCCGACATCTCTATCTCCAGCCGATTGCGGTTGCTACGGATAATCTTCTGCAAGGCTTCTGTATGCAGCAATGTGGGGTTGAACCACATCCGGCTTTCCTTTTCGGTGGACAGTTTTCTGTGTTGCAGGAAATGGAGAAAGGCGGGTATCTCCGCTTTCAGCTTTTGCAGGAAGTCGGTATCATCGGACTGCAAGCGGTCTATCTTGCGCACCCAATAGCGTGTTTCCCCTGCGTCTATGATTACGGGCAGATGCTCGTTGTTGGAACACAGCACGAATTTGGCGAAGAACGCAATCTCATCACGGTCTTTGCCTTTGGCTTCCACCTTATAGGAAAGTGTGGTGCTGAGGTTCTTCAACCGCTCGCTATCCTCCCTGCGGTTGAGCAGCACCTCATCCACCACGATAAGGAGCTTGCCAGCCCAGTCGGAATTGAACTGGCTGCGGAAATCCTCGTTGGTGTTGAAAGTCACATTGTTCTGAAAAAGGGCTTTCAGAAAGTTCAGGAAGGTGCTTTTGCCCGTGTTGCGTTCTTCCGACACCAACAGCAGGATAGGCAACTTCTGAATTGGTTGCAGGTAGAGCAGTTGCAGATAGTCCATCCCCAACTCGTACTGTTCCCCGAAGATGTGCCGTACCAAAGATTGGATATGCGATAAATCGCCCTCCTGCGGTCGGTGGTCTATCGGTTCGTAGAGGTTAAGGAACTTGCCGACCACGGAACGGTAGCCGATGTGTTCGGGTACTGTGCAGAAGCCGTCATACTTGGGAACTCTGCCGATGTAATCCTTGCCGTAATCCTGTCGCAGGGTCTCGTTGTTCCATGCGATGCGTTTCCTTATATACCCTCCGTTCAGTTTGGGCTGCTCCACAATCTTATAGAGCGTTGTCCCCACTCGGATAAACTCTTCCTTTGCCATGCCGCCATCCGATGGCGGTCTGTGGCTGTCCTGTTGTTCGATAGCTGACATAATCAAATGGTTTTAAGTTTGAAAATTACCAGCTGCAAAAATATAATCAATTATCGGATAGGTTGTTATGCAAAACACGGCAGAATGGTGACAAATAGCCCCCGAAACAAAAACTTTCAATGGTTTGGGACAGGAAACGGGTTGTGCAAACGGAAAACTCCCGAAAAGCGAATGTCGGATTACGCTTTTCGGGAGAAAAAATCAGAGCGTCTGTCGTACTGACTTAATGAATTACTGACTTACCGAGTGAATTATGTCAGGCATTCAGCTACGAGAAGTATTCGGATTTGGATATACCGTTGGTATTCAGCGAGAAGAAGATGCTTGTTTTCTCTTTTCGCAGGTACAGTATTTCAAGAACGGCATTGCGTACCCGTTCCGCTCCGAATGTGCCGATATGGAAAGCGAGGGTAACTATCGCTTCAAGGTTGTAAACCTCCATACAGCAATTATCGGATACCCGTATGCTTCGCCTTATCCCGTATTCCCTTAAAACTCCGCTCTTGCAAAGAGCCTTCAGCCCTGCACGGAATGTCGGGGCGGTTACTCCGAACAGGTCGCAAAGTTCCCATTCGCTCATGGCGGTTGCGCTAATGTCGGTCGGCATGATGATGTTACCGTCTGTTGTTATGATGCTTCGTTTCATGGCTATGCTTGGTTATGGGGTTACACTTCCGAACGATGCGTTCAGCTTGTTGCCGAACATCGTCAGGTCATTGTCAAGTTTCTGCGTGGTTATCTTCGCATAGATTTGAGTCGTGACAATGTTCGTGTGTCCCAGAACACGGCTCACGCTTTCAATGGGCATCCCCTTGCTAAGAGCCAGTGTTCCAAACGTATGACGAGCGCAATGGTAGGAGATTTGCTTCTCTATTCCGCATTCCGCCATTACCTTTTTCAGCTGTTTGCACATCGTCCAATAGTTGATTTTCCCGAAAACCAGCTTGTCTTCCGACAGATACTTGTACCGTTCGATTATCTGCAAGGGAATATCCAGCAGCTTCACTTGGAACGGGACATTTGTCTTGTGCCGTTTCGACAATATCCATTTCTCACCATTCACCTCCACTATTTCATCCGTTGTGAGTTCTTTCATATCCACGAAAGACAAGGCGGTGAAACAGGCGAAAATAAACAGATCCCGCACCAATGCGAGGGTGGGGTTGTCAAACTCGTGCGCCATGATTCTTTTGATTTCGTCCTCTGTCAGATACTCCCGTTCCTTAACATTCGGGCTGATATGGAACTGCGCAAACGGATTTCTCGGTATCAGTCCGTTATAGTGCGCACGCATGACCACCCCTTTCAGCCACATGCAGTTCAGCCAGATGGTGGCGTTTTTCAGTCCCCGTTCAGCCGTAAGATAAGCCGCAAACTCCTTGATGAAGTCGGGTGTAAGTTCCAGCATGGACATGTCCGTCCGTCTGTAGAATGACTTGATAAAGGCTGCGACATAGTTCCTTGCCCTTACCATGACCTTGTACGTGCCGATGCTGCGGTCTTTACCGACACGTTTCAGGAAGTTGGCGCAATCCTTGTCAAAAGCCTTTATCAGTGTCTCATACTCGCTTCCTACCCCTTGGTAGGCATTGCGCACCATTTCAGCCGTTACGTATGCCTCTCGGTCGGATATGCGCTGATAGTGCTTGATGATTTGCGCCTTGATGTTGTCCAATGCCAGATTGACGTTCCGTGCTTCGGCACTCTTGCCTTTGGCTCGGTTGCCTTTCGCATCCCAAAGGGTTTTCGGGATGGTCTGCTTGCAGCTGAACTGCGCCACAGTACCGTTGATTGTCACTCGTCCCATGATGGGGACAATACCGTCTTTCTCCTTGCTGCCGTTCACGTAGAACAGCACTTTGAATGTACTTCTTGCCATACTCGTTTTTTTTGTTTGCAAAGTTAAATATCAACGAGTTAGACCTTGATATGCAAATCGGTGACAAACGGTGCAATAGCATCTCCCATATGTTAAATCTTACTCTTTCACGGGTAATGATTTGCAAACCATTCTTCTTCTTAAATCCGCTTTTCTTTGCGTTTTCCGCTTTTTCGGCTTGTCATCATTTGACACCGTAACAACTCTGATATTAAGTCGTTTAGCGTCATTTCACCCGTTTTTCGAGGTTATTCCAGAGATTTTTCGTATATTTGGACTTGGGCATTGCTGCCGCGGTTTCAGATTCTTTTCGGATTCGCGGTCTAACTTTGCCCCGAAGAATATTGCTGCTTATGAAAATCCTGATCGTGGAAGACGAACCCTCCCTGCGGGAGATCATGGTGCAGACGCTGCGCCGCGAACAGTATGTGGTCGAGCAGGCGTCCGATTACGCATCGGCGCTCGAAAAGATCGCCGGATACGATTACGACTGTATCCTGCTGGACATCATGCTGCCCGACGGCAGCGGCCTGCGGATACTCGAAGAGCTCAGGCGGCAGCGAAAACCTGCCGGCGTGATCATCATTTCGGCCCGGGATTCGCTCGATGACAAGGTCGAGGGGCTCGAGCTCGGGGCCGACGATTACCTGCCCAAGCCGTTCCACCTGGCGGAACTGAGCGCCCGTATCCGCAGCGTCGTGCGCCGTCATCAGCGCGACGGGCAGCAGAGCCTCGACGTGGGGAATGTCCGCCTCTACCCCGACAGCCGCTGTGTGGAGGTGGCCGGGTGCGAGGTGGAACTGCTGCGCAAGGAGTACGACATCCTCTACTATTTCATGAGCCGCCCGAACCATATGGTCGATAAGGCCACGCTGGCCGAAGCCGTGTGGGGCGACCATATCGACCAGGCTGATAATTTCGATTTCGTATACGCCCAGATGAAGAACCTGCGCCGCCGGCTCCACGACGCGCAGGCCGACATCGAGATCCGGGCCGTCTATGGGTTCGGCTATAAACTCGTTGCCCCATGAGGTTGGTCTATCGCATCGTATTGCACATGTCCTGGGCCCTCTCGCTGTTGCTGGCGGGGTGGGCCGTGTTGTTCTACCTGACGATGATCGACGAGATCAATGACGAGGTGGATGATTCCCTGGAGAATTACGCCGAGATGCTGGTCACGCGGAGCCTCGCAGGGCGGGAGTTGCCTGCGGCCTATTCGGGCAGCAACAACGGCTATTACCTGCACGACGTGTCGGCGGAGTACGCCGAAGGGCGGCCCCGGATGGAGTTCTCGGACGAGGTGTTTTTCATTCCCGACAAGGACGACGACGAGCCGGCGCGGGTGCTGCGGACGATATTCCGCGACAGCGGGGGACGTTACAAGGAGCTGACCGTGATGACCCCGACCATCGAAAAGGACGACCTGCAGGAGGCCATCCTCTGGTGGATCGTATATCTCTATCTTTTCCTGTTGCTGACGATCCTGCTGGTCAACGTGCTGGTGCTTCATCGCACTCTGCGGCCGCTCTATGCCCTGCTGCGATGGTTCGACAGTTATACCGTGGGCGGGAAGAACGCCCCGCTGGTGAACGACACGAAGGTCATCGAGTTCCGGCGGCTGAACGAGGCGGCGAACCGTTATGCCGAGCGGGCGGAGTCCCTGTTCGAACGCCAGAAACAATTCATCGGCAATGCCTCGCATGAGATGCAGACCCCGCTGGCCATTTGCCGCAACCGGCTGGAGATGCTCGTGGACGACGGTTCGGCGCTGACCGAGGCGCAGCTCGGCGAAATTCTGAAGGTGCAGGGGACGCTGGACTACCTCGTGCGGCTCAACCGCTCGCTGCTGCTGCTTTCGAAGATCGAGAACGGGCAGTTCCCCGAGACGGAACAGGTCGATTTCAACGCCCAGGTGCGGCGCACGGCCGAGGATATGGAGGAGATCTACGCCGGGCGCGAAATGCGTTTCGAACTGCATGAGCAGGGGCACCTGTCGGCGCGGATGAATCCGTCGCTGGCGGCCAGCCTGGTGTCGAACCTGCTGAAAAACGCCTATGTCCACGGTGACAGGGGCGGGACGGTGTCGGTCACTGTTGCCCCGCATGAACTGCGCGTCTGCAACAGCGGCGGCGGGGGCGCACTCGACGCGGAGCATATCTTCGAGCGCTTTTACCAGGGGACGAAGAAAGAGGGCTCGACGGGGCTCGGCCTCTCGATCGTCGACGCCGTGTGCCGCCTTTACGGGCTGCGCGTGGGGTACTCCTATATAAATAGGTGCCACTGTTTCTCGGTGCATTTCCGGATATAAAAAACGAAAAAAAACGGATCGGGGCCGATTATTTCAAATTCGTTTCAGCTTTGGGTCGCAACTTTGCACTGTGAATATAAGTCAAACCTAATATTGAAACGATTATGAAAAAGCTCATGATGATTCTCGCAGGCACAGCCCTGATTGCAACTTCCGCCCCCGCATTCGCGGGCAACGACCGTCCGATCGCAGTCGGCGAACTTCCGGCCCCGGCACAGCAATTTATCAAGACGCATTTCGGCGGCATCGAGGTCGCCTTGTCCAAAGTGGACGAGGAACTTTTTGACAAGGACTACAAGGTGGTGTTCGTCAACGGCGCGAAGGTCGAATTCACGAAGAACGGCGAGTGGAAAGATGTCGAATGCAAATACGGCGAGGTGCCGGCCGCCATCGTGCCGCAGCAGATCCGCGACTATGTCGCCAAGAACTATCCCGACCGCAAGGTCACGGTGATCGACCGCGACCGCCGCGACTATGAAGTTGAACTGGACAACGGCCTCGACCTGAAATTCGACCTGAAATTCCGTCTGATAGACATCGACGATTAATCCCGGTATTAACCTCAAATTCGGAATCGTATGAAGAAATTCACGGTATTGGTAATGGGACTCGTGTCGCTGGGTGCGATGGCGGGTTGTGAAGACGACGATAGGAAATCGGTAAGGGTGCCGGCCGCCGTGCAGGGTGCTTTCGGGAAAATGTTCCCCGCTGCGAGCCATGTCGAATGGGAAGACAGGGGCGGATATGTAGTCGCCGATTTCCGCAGCGCGGGCACGGTCATGCAGGCATGGTTCGATGCCGCCGGCAAATGGCACATGACCGAGGAGGACATCTCCTATGCCGAGCTGCCCCAGGCGGTGCGTACAGCCTACGAGGCCGGCGATTATGCCGCCTGGCATGTGGACGACGTGGACAAGTTGCAGCGCAACGGCCAGGAGACGGTCTACGTGATCGAAGTCGAACACGCCAAGCAGGAATTCGACCTCTATTATTCCGAAGACGGCGTGCTGTTGCGCGAGGCGGCCGATACGGACGGTAACGGCGACCACGGCGATATGCTCCCGCAGGAACTGCCGAAGGCAGTCAGCGATTTCATCGCCCGGAAATACCCCGGTGCCCGTATCATCGACGCGGAGCGGGAGAAGGAAAATACCGAGGTCGATATCATCTTCGCCGGGAAAGCGCTCGAAGTGTGCTTCGGTACGGGCGGCGCCTGGCTGTGGACGAAGACCGAGTTGCGTCTTTCGGAGATTCCGGATGTGGTGAGGCGGGCTTTGCAGTCATCGCAGTACGGCACGTGGGAGATCGACGATGCCGACCTCTACGAAAGCCCCGACCGCGTATGGTATGCCTTCGACATGGAAGACCCGCGATCCGAACGGGAGGCGACGGTGCGTATCCTCGGGGACGGCACCCTGCTCTGATCGTCCCGCATATTTGTACGGAGCCTGCATCCCTGGGTGCGGGCCCCGTTTTTTTTGTTATAACATAGAGCTATATCGTTATAAAATAATATGATGTGTTTTTCGTACAAATTAGTAGAAACTATTGTATATTTGTATCAGGAAAAGAAAATACAAACTTAAAACAATATTACTATGTTAAGCAAGAAATTACATGACGCACTGAATGCGCAGATCAACGCCGAGCTGTGGTCGGCCTATCTTTATCTTTCGATGTCGATGGACGCCGAGAACAAGGGGCTGAAAGGTGTGGCCAACTGGTTTTTCGTCCAGTTCCGCGAGGAGCAGGATCATGCCCGCATCCTGATGAACTACATTAATTCGCGCGATGCCAAGGTCGTGCTGAAGCCGATCGAGGAGGTGCGTACCGAGTGGACGTCGCCGCTCGATATGTTCAAGGACACGCTGGAGCATGAGAAGGTGGTGACTTCGATGATCAACAACCTGGCAGCCATCGCTGCCGAAGATAAGGATTTCGCATCGTCGAACATGCTCGTATGGTTCGTCGACGAGCAGGTCGAGGAGGAGGAGTCGGCACGCGACATGATTACCGCCTGCGAGGCTGTAGAGGGTAACAAGTTCGGGCTTTATACGCTCGACAAGGAACTGGCGGCCCGCGTTTACCAGCAGGCTTCGCCGCTTGCCACGGCAACCGAATAATTCGCAGCGAACCTGATTGCTGAGTCTGCCGCCCCGGGAAACCGGGGCGGCTGCTTTTGCCGGGTGACCCGGCAGCCTGCGCATCCGGGCCGGATGGCGGGGGGGCAGTTCCGGGGAGCTATTGGGGAGAAGCTATTCCGGGGGGGGGCTATTGAGGGGTATGATTCTGGGGAAAGCGATTCCGGGGTATCGGGCGAGGTGTCGGGCAGGGGCGATTCCCGAGGGAGATTGCGGGGCTGAAATGCGGCGGTTTGCCGCATGCCGGAACCGTACCGGCCGGGAAGGAGGCGCGGGAATGGCCTTGTGAAGAGGGCCGGGAGCGGGATGTGGGAAAACAAGGGCCGGATGCCGGGGCGCCTGCAGGGCGGATAGGGGGCTCACCTCATCGCTTTGCCTTGTAGTCGATCCCGGCCTTGCGGGCCTGCGAATGCTGGTACGGGCGGCGGATGCGGTAAAGGCGCCCGTCCTTGACAAGCCGTGCACCGGTTTGGTGGAAAACGAAGGGGATGTCTGCCGCGACGCATTGGCGGCGGATCGAAAGTACCCAGTCGTAATTGCAGGGGCGGGCTTCGTTGCCTGATTCGCCCCCGACGGAAACCTCTTCGATTCCGGGGACGAGGTATCGTGCGATGTCGAGCGGCCCGAGCAGCGGGGCGCAGATGACCAGCTTGTGGCGCAGGGGGGCGTCCAGCAGAAAAGGCAGCCGGTAGTCGGCCATCGCCTGGTTCTCGACCGTGCAGCCCACGGCGAGGTTTTCGTAGCCTCCGCCCCAGTCGGGCGGCAATACCTGCATGAGGCGGTCGATACGCTTGGTGATGAAGAAAAAGCGCAGGTCGCTGCGTATGCGGATCATCTCCCACGCTTCGGCGCGCCATGCGTCGGCCTCCTCGACGAGGAAATCGGACGTGAAGCAGGTGTAGACCATCTCGCCGGGCGGGACTTTGTAGCGTCCGTCGCGCGTGCGGCGCACGGGGAGGTTAAAGGCCGTTGTCCTGCGTACCTCGCGGCTGTCCTTGTCGTGCTGCGCATCCTGCCGGTAGACGTAGCAGTGCCGGCAGCCTTCGCTGAGCTTGCGGCATCCGTGCCACGGGTTCCAACTGACCGACATAACCTGTTATTTGAGTTCCATGCGCAGGCGCACCATGTGGCGGCACTCGACGCCGTTTTCGAAAAACGGAACGGGGTAGTGTTTGCTGAAATAGTCCACGTCGACGCCGCAGCGGACGAACCCGCAGCGTTCGTAGAGCGCAATCTGTCCCACGCCCAGATCGCCCGTACCGATTTCGAGAAGATGGAACCCGGCCGCACGGGCCGTGGCGACGGCGTGGCGGAGCATGGCTGTGGCGATGCCCTTGCGCTGGTGTTCGGGGACGACGGCGATATTGACCACTTCGGCCGTGAACGGCCGCGTGTGCAGGAATACATACTGGCCGAGGATTTCCCCGTCGCGACGTGCGACATAGGTTGTGCCGCGGTCGGCGTAGTCGGCTACGGACTCTTCCGATTCGTCGGCCAGCAGCAGCAGGTCGCGCTGCGGCGTGTCTGTCATTACAATTTCGAGATCCATGTCAGAAAAGCGATGCGGCGCCTTCGAAGGTCGCCAGTACGACGATATAACGCAGGGTCTTGCCCGCGAGCATCGAGCCGCCCGTGAGCCAGACGTTGCTGCGCATCAGCCCCAGCACGATGGCGATGGCCTCGCCGATCGTGGGCAGGAATGCGAAGAAGGCCATCAGCGCCCCGCGCCCGGAGAGGAACCTGCGCGCCCGTGCCAGCTGTTTTTCGCTCACGCCCAGCCGGGTGACCCACTCGCTTTTTCCCAGCGTGCCGATCCAGTAGCAGCTCATGCCGCCCAGCGTGTTGCCCAGCGATGCGGCTGCGACGCACAATACCGGGTCGAGCCCCATGTGCACGAGCACGATCATCACGGCTTCGGAGCTGAACGGGAGGATGCTCCCGGCGATGAATGCCGAGAAGAAAAGTCCCCAATAGCCCCAGTCGGCCAGTATTTGCGAAAGCGATTCCATGCCTTGGTGTCCGATTTTGTGCAAGAGTAGTCTGCCTGCGGGACAAAGATAGCTTTTTTGCCCGAATGGGCTTGCAGGAGCCCTGCAAAATGCGCTAATTTTGTCTGAAACGTAAATCTGACCGCTTATGCTTAAATCGAGACTTTGTATCGCTTTTTTCGCTTTTGCCGTGGGGTGCGCCCCTGCGCAGAAGCCGCTTACCGACTATGTGAACCCCATGCTGGGGACGGCGACGCTGTGGGACAGCGTCGACCTGGGATTCAAACCCACCAAACGGACATGGGGCGCCGAGGTCTTCCCCGGATCGTCGCTGCCCAACGCCATGGTGCAGGTCAGCCCCGTCACCAAGTTCCACAGCGGTGCGGGGTACCAGTATGAAGATTCCGTGATCTACGGCTTTACGCACACCAACAAGGGGCACTGGAACCTTTGCCATATTCCCCTGCTGCCTGTGACGGGGACGCCCACGCCGGGTGACTACTGCTCGCCGTTCAGCCACGAGCGCGAGTCGGCCGCCCCGGGGTATTACCAGGTATTCCTCGACCGTTACGGCGTCGATGCACAGCTCAGCTCGACGCTGCGCTGTGCATTCCATAAATATACCTATCCCGCGGGTGCCGCGCCCGCCGTGCTGGCAGACCTGCAGCGTTCGAACGAGCATGTGCGTGCGTGGGATATCCGCAAGGAGGGCGACAATGTGTTCGCCGGCTGGCAGCAGACCGGCGAGAAGATGTATTTCTACGCCGTGGCGAACCGTCCCGTGACCGGGATAGAGCCCGTCGTCGAGGGCGACCGCGAGGTGCGCATCGTGCGTTTCGGCGAGGGTGACGGGGCACTGGAGCTCCGGATCGGGTTCTCGTTCGTGAGCGAGAAGAACGCCCGCGAGAACCTCGAGGCCGAGATGCTCGGCAAGAGCTTCGCCGAGGTGCGCTCCGAGGCTACGGCGACGTGGAACGACCTGTTGGGGCGGATCCGCGTCGAAGGCGGCACGGAGCGGGAAAAGGGGCTGTTCTATTCGAGCCTCTACCGCTCGTTCCTCTGGCCGGCGCTGCGCAGCGACGTGAACGGTGAGTTCACCGATGTCGATGGAAAGGTCATCAATCCCGGTTTCCGTTACTATACGGGCCCGTCGTATTGGGACGACTACCGCAATAAGCTGATCCTGCTGGGGATGCTGGCTCCCGATGTGGCGGCCGACGTCATCAGCTCCGATGTCGACAAGGGCGAGAAACGGGGCGGGTTCATGCCCACGTTCTTCCACGGTGACCACGCTTCGGCGTTCGTGGCCGGGACTTACCTGCGCGGCAACCGCGGCTTCGACGTCAACCGTGCCTACAACCTCGTGCTGCGCAACGCTACGGTACAGGGCCCGAGCCGCCCCTGGCTCGACGAGTATGTCGCCAAGGGGTACATTTCGGAAATGGACGTCGAGAACCCCGTGACGTGGACGGTCTGCAAGGCCGCCGTCACCAAGACGCTGGAGTACAGCTACGACGACTATGCGGTCGCCCTGCTGGCCGATGCGCTGGGCGACAAGGAGAACCGCGACATGCTGATGAAGCGCACGTCGAACTACAAGAACCTCTTCGACCCCTCGACGGGGCTGATGCGCGGGCGCCTCGAAAACGGCGAGTGGATCACGCCTTTCGACGACCAGTATCCCTACTATGAATATATGTACCGCGAGGCGAATGCCTGGCAGCAGGCGTTCTTCGCACCGCACGACACCGAGGGGCTGATCGGCCTCTTCCCGAGCCGCGAGGCGTTCGGCGAACAACTGGACAAACTCTTCTCGATTCCGTGGAAAGGATACGAAGTGGACAACCTCTCGTGCTTCATCGGCCAGTACTGCCACGGCAACCAGCCCGACCACAGTTTCCCGTACCTCTATTATTTCATCGGTCGCCAGGAGCGTTCGCAGGAGTTGTTGGATTACATTCTCGACCGCTTCTACGGTATGGGGCCGGAAGGGCTGGCGCTGTGCGGTATGGACGATGCGGGCGAGATGTCGTCGTGGTACGTGTTCAATGCCATCGGCCTTTACACCTATTCGCCGGCCGACCCCGAATATATCGTGACCGTGCCGCTGTTCGACAAGGTGCAGGTCGCGCTGGGCGACGGCAACCGCTGGACGATCCGCCACGACGGTCAGGGGCGTAAGATCACGGGCATCACCTGCGGCGGCAAGCCCGTCGACGGTTGGTTCGTGTCGCACGATGCGCTGAACAAGGGCGAACTGGTGATTTCGACCTCCGAAGAATAATGGCGCAGGGGTGCGGGGGCAACCCCGCGCCCTTCGCCTACCTCGGACGGGAGCTTGGGCTGCCGGCCGGAAGGTACCGGAAGATGCCTGAACCAGGAAGATGCAGCCGGGTGTCCGGGCCCGGGAGGATCGTTGCATGAAGCGGCGGCAGGAATACCCCTGCCGCCGCTTCATGCCGTTTCTATGGGGTTGGGGCGTTGCTGGGGTTTGGCGGGGAGCCCGGCTGCTGCTCCGGCCGTGCGGGTCAGGATTTTTCAGCCCGGCTGAGGATGGCAGGGCTTTGTACGTGCACGCCGAATTCGGCGGCTTTGGCGAGTATGCGCCGCGCCAGTTCGGCTTTCTTCGCGTCGGGTGCATAGCGGAAATAGGCTTCCGCCGCGCGGACGTGCTCGGCGTCGACGAGCGGGAATTCGCGCGTTTCGGGGATGCCGAATGCCGAATCGGGAAGTTCGTGCCGCTCTGCAGCGGTGAGGCGGTCGTCGGTGTGTGTGGCCATGGTTTTTCCTGTTTTGGTTTTATGCGTGGATACGCAAATTCCCGGCCAGCGTGTGCCCCCTCCCCCACCTGCGGCGGGATTCGCGGTTTACCCGATGATCGTGGCGACGATGCGGCGGCCCGGGGCGCGGTTGCGGAACTCGCAGAGGTAAATCCCCTGCCAGGTGCCGAGGTTGAGCCTGCCGCGGGTGACGGGAACGGTGAGTTCGACGCCCGTGAGCGTCGATTTGGCATGTGCGGGCATGTCGTCGTCGCCTTCGAGCGTATGGGTGTAGTAGACCTCGCGTTCGCCTACCAGCCGGTCGAAGATCGCTCCGAGGTCGTTACGCACGTCGGGGTCGGCGTTTTCGTTGATCGAAAGCCCTGCGGAGGTGTGCTTGACAAAGAGGTGTACCAGTCCGGCGTCGGGCAGCGGCGGGAGGTGGGACAGTACCTCGTCCGTAACCAGGTGGAACCCGCGGCTGCGAGGCGTGAGGGTGAATTCTGCTTGCTGAACCATGGTGGAATATTGATGTACGTGTGCAAAGGTACGAAAAATTGCGGGCCGCCGTGTCCCGGGAACGGGTATATGTTGCCGCCGGGGTCGGGCATGGTACGGCAGCGGGAGATTATGCATCGAAATATTGGAAAATCCGGTATTTATTTTGATCTTCGTAGCACTAAATGCCGCTATCATGTCCGCTATCCTGAATTTCCTGTTCCCGGGGGAACCCCGGGATTCCCGCAGCTCGTGGCTGTTGCTTGCTGCGCGTGTCGTTTTCGGCCTGCTGCTGATGTCGCACGGCATCGCCAAGTTGCAGAACTTCGAGGCGCTCTCGGCGACGTTCCCCGATCCGCTGGGTGTCGGGAGCCGGATGTCGCTCGTGCTGGCTGTTTTCGGGGAGGTCGTCTGCGCGGCCGGATGTGTGGCCGGGTTACTCTACCGGCTGGCGCTCATCCCGATGGTCTTTACGATGTGTGTGGCTTTCTTTGCGGTACACGGCGGCGATCCCTTTGCCGCACGTGAGCTGGCGCTGGTTTACCTGGTTGTCTTCGTCCTGATGTACGCAGCCGGCCCCGGGCGCTACGCCGTCGATACGCTCATTGCACAACGGATCCGTGCGCCGAAGCGTTAGCCCCGGTTCTTGCCGAGGGTGGGGAGGATAGTAGGGGTGTCGTGAACCCGTTTCGTCCCCGGAGGCGGCCGCCGCATGGAAACGATGAAGGCAGATGCCTTTTATCATCTGCCCTCAGCTTTTTGCGGTCATAGACCTTTTTCGACTTGTGTACCCGGCTGAAATTGACCGGGCGGTCGTGATTCCCGATCTCGGCCTCACGGCTTGCCCTGCGGTTGGCCTTGAGGTAATCACGCAGTCCGTTCGTCTTTGTTTTCATCACTACATCGGTTTTACGGGGGCAAAGATAATCGGAATATTTTAAGGGGGAGCGCCCTGAGGCTAATTTCCCGTTCCGGTGCCTTATTATGCCTGCTGCAGGTCGGCGAACCAATAGGAATAGCTCTTTTCCGACCCGTCGTCAAGGCGGATGCGGTAACTTCGGCGCAAAGGCGTGCCGAGCCGGAACGGGACGGGGGTGCGGAAGATCGGCCCGTCGTAGCAGAATGTGTGGTATTCGCCGTTTTCGCCGTTGGGGTCGACGCCCGCAGGCAGCGAGGCGATGAATGCGGGGTCTATCTCGCGCCCGACGGCGTCGGCGCCAAGGCTGTCGGCCATCGTGGTGACGATGACCGTCCTGAGCCCCGAGGCAAGGAAGTCGTGCATCACGTCGCTAGAGGATTTTCCCCAGAGCGGTTCCGCGATCCCGATGCCGTGGGGTGCGAGTTTCTGCTCGCGGTATTTGCGTACGTCGTGCAGGAAGATGTCCCCGAAGATGAAACAGGTTACGCCCTGCGCCTTGAAATGCTCCACGGCACGGGACATGGCAGCCCCGTAGTCCTCCATATTGCCTTTCGGGGTGAGGTCGACGATGTGCAGGGGGATGCCGATACTGTCGGCCTGTGCCTGCAGCAGGGCGGTCGGGATGCCGTGCATGGTCGAACGGTGCGTGTCTCGGTTTACGGTCGTCAGCAATGCGACGATTTCGTATTTGCCCGACTGCATCGCCCGCAGCAGGGCATGGGCGGAGTCCTTGCCACCGCTCCAGTTGAAAACCGCCTTTATCCGTTCCATGTCACATGTCCGGCGTTGTGGAAGAATCCGCAGACGAGGGTCAGGTATTCGGGCAATTTGCCGTCCGTGCCCCATTTCAGGTCGATGCCGAAGAGCTCGGCGGTAGTTTTGCCGATGTCGAATCCGCAGGCTTCGAGCGACGGGCGCACCAGTTCGGGGTGTCGGCAGGGCTTTCCGTCGGGACGTGTGCAGGTGCCTTCGGGGCAGTGGAGGCATGTCCCGACGTAGGCGAACGAAAGGCCGCCGTACTGCCGTTCCATCCCGAGCAATTGCTGTTCGAGGCGTCTGCGTTCGGGCAGGATCAGCCGTCCGGCTTCCGAAAAGGGGAGCCCCTGCTTTTGCGGAACGATTTTCGTGACGGTGAGCAGTGCCGTGGCGTAGCCGGAAAGGTACCTCCCGACGCTGAATCCGAAAGGGGGGCATCCCCAGCTGCGCCCGTAATTGGGGCAGGCGAGGCAGTAGCCCCCGATCCGTTCGGCATCGCGGAAACGGGCGATGTAATCGGCAGCGGGAAGTTCCGCCGAAAAATCCCGGGCCGTATATGGAAGCGAAATATCCACGTGGTAAAAATAGCGGTTTTACCGTGCCGTGGTGCCGGTTTGTGAAAATAATCCGGATTTCCGGACAATTTTTCGGAATAATCCGCTATATTTGCTTCAGATTTGGTTCTCCGCTCCCCGTCGCGGGAGGGTGTGAAAAGGGAATCGGGTGTAAATCCCGGACAGTCCCGCTGCTGTGAAGCCCCGTGACGTTCCGAATATCTCAGCCACTGCCCCGCGGGGCGGGAAGGCTTCGGGACAGGGGTCAGTCAGAAGACCTGCCAGATCGATTCGTTGTCGGAAAGCCCCGCGGACTGGGCGTCTGGTTTCGGTCGTATGATGCTTTGGGATTTTATGCAATCGGCGTTTTGCAGGGATTACTGTCCTGTTTTTCGATGCAAGGTTCAGGCGCGCGGCCGGGCGGAACCCGGACGTATTCCTGCAAGCCGTGCGGCGGAAATTTTGAGAATTGACAAACCGGAAAGGCATGGTAATATGGAACACGATGCTGTAATGAATTTTGGGATGCGGCCATGTCTTTTGTAAATAACGATGGTTATGAATATCGTACTGTATGGAGTATCGGCGGAAATCGCCGGGAAAATCGCCGGGAAATACGGCCTCAAACTGATAAGTACACCCGATAAGTTCCAGCCTTCGGGAACCGTGGTGCTGGTGCCGCCGATGGGCACCCCGCGGCAGTTGCTCGCCTTCTACAATGCCATGCTGCGCCATGAGGACGACGTCGATGCGGTGATCGTCTGCGGTATCGAATCCTGCGAGGCGGCCAGCACGGTGCAGTATTGCACGCCCCCGGGGAAATTCTTCTCGCTGGGCGGTGACCTCGAACCCGAAGAACTGGAGTCGGAGTTGTACGTGATCCTCGATTCCCTGTTTGCGGAAGGCAACCAGATCAATTTCTAAGTCCCGGGGGCAGGTATCGCCGCAGTTGCGGTGCACCGTTCCCGGCCGGCATAATCCGGGATTATATCCTCCCGTGCGCGGGCGGGGCTGTTGCGTAATTTCTGCGTGCCGGGCCGTTTCGGGTATGGGTGTCCTGAGGTCGGTGCGGGGCGCCGCATGGGGTTATACCCGCGTGCAGCGTTGTGCGGCCGCGGTGCCCGGCATGTCTGCTGTGGGCATTATTTTCATGATGCCAGAATTTTATTTCCCAACACAGTGCTTTGAAAAGATGTGTTTGAGCACCTCTTCGGAGGCTAACGCATTGCGTCCCGTGACACTGCCGACATGGTGGATGACCTGGCGGATTTCTTCGCTCAGCAGGTCGGTCTGAAGGCCGCTGCCGAGCCCGTCGAGGGCCCGGCGGAGCGCATCGCCTGCGGCCGTGAGGGCTTCGTAATGGCGGTTGTTCGAAACGATTGCGTCGCCGTGGTAGAGGGCTTCCGTATCTACAAAGGAGCGCAATATCCGGCGCAGGCGGTCTATGCCGTCGCCGTTGCGGGCCGAAATGCCGATCGTGCCTTCGGGCAGGGGGCTGTCCGGTGCCGTATCCGTTTTATTTACCAGCACCAGCAGTTTCTGGTCGGCGCGGAGCGGGAATTCCGGGGCAACGGGCGCACCTGCGGCAAGGCGTGCCGCATCGGTCATGTAAATCACGATCTGCGCCCGCTCGATGCTCGACATCGTGCGCTGGATGCCCATCTGTTCCAGCCGGTCGTCCGTTGCGCGGATACCCGCCGTGTCGAGGAACCGGAAGACGACCCCGTCGATGTTGATCCGCTCCTCGATGACGTCGCGCGTCGTGCCGGCGATGTCGGAAACCAGGACGCGCTCTTCGTTGAGCAGGCGGTTGAGCAGTGTGCTCTTGCCGACGTTCGGAGCTCCCGTGATCGCTACGGCGACCCCCTCCTTGATGGCATTCCCGAGCGTGAACGAATTGCGCAGGGCGTCGATATGCGCCCCGATCCGCTGCATCGCCTCCCGCAGTTGCGCGCGGTCGGCGAATTCGACCTCTTCTTCCGAAAAGTCGAGTTCCAGTTCGAGGAGCGCAGTGAGTTCCAGCAGCTTTTCGCACAGTCCTTCCAGCGCGTCGGAATAACCTCCCCGCATCTGGTTCGCGGCGAGCGCATGGGCCGCGCGCGACGATGAAGCGATGATGTCGGCCACGGCCTCGGCCTGCGAGAGGTCTAACTTGCCGGCGAGGTAGGCGCGGATGGTGAATTCGCCCGGCCCGGCCATGCGGGCGCCGGAGGCGGTGAGCAGCCGCAAGATCTCGGAAACGATGTATTGCGATCCGTGGCAGGATATCTCGGCGGCATCCTCGCCGGTATAGGAGCGGGGTGCACGGAATACCGTGACCAGCACGTCGTCCAATACGCGGCCGTCGTCCACGATTTCCCCGTAGTGTACCGTGTAGCCTGCTGCTGCGGCCAGCGGTTCCCGGCCGCGGAAGATACGGTCGCAGATGCGCAACGCCTCCTCCCCGCTGATGCGGATGACGGCTAATGCCCCTCCTGCGGCAGTTGCCGGGGCGGCGATGGTATCGTGATCCCGGATCATGTTATCTTCCTTCGATGCGGATTCGCTGTCCCAGACGGAGTTTATGGGCGTTTTTGATGCCGTTCCAGCGCATCAGCTGCGCTGTGGTCACGCGGTAGCGGCGGGCGATGGCGCCCAGCGTATCGCCCTTCTTGACCACGTAGACCGTACCCGAGCGTTCCTGGCGTTTCTTGTCGATGTTCGCCGGGTTGATGTACTCCTTGAGGTAGGCCGAGTCTTTGGCGAAGATCGCAGGTTCGCTGGCGATGTATTGCGTGATGTTGCGCTGCGGCAGCACGAGCGTATAGGGCTTGGTCGTGGCCGGGATGATATCGAGTTTGTATTGCGGGTTAAGCTGCCGCAGGGTCTCGATCGGGATGTCGATCGTCGAGGCGATCTGCCCGAGGTGCATCAGCCGGTCGATGCGGATGGTATCCGTAGCCAGCGGGATCGGGGCTTCGGTGAGTTCGATGCCGTGCTGGCGGTGGTAGGCATAGGCGTACGAGGCGCCGATGAATGCGGGGACGTAGCCGCGCGTTTCGCGGGGCAGGTAGTCGTAGATGTCCCAGAATGTGCGCCCGTTGCCGCCGGAGCGGGCTATTGCCTTGTTGACGTTGCCCGGGCCGCAGTTGTAGGCGGCAATGGCCAGCGACCAGTCGTTATAGATGGCATAGAGGTCTTTCAGGTAGCGGCAGGCGGCCTGTGTCGAACGGACAGGGTCGCGGCGTTCGTCGACCAGCGAGTTGACTTCCAGCCCGTAGCTTTTGCCCGTCGAGGGCATGAACTGCCACAGGCCTACGGCGCCCATCGGCGACACGGCCGTGGTGGAAAGCGCCGATTCGATGATCGGCAGTGCCCGCAGTTCGACGGGGAGCCCCTCCTTGAGCAGTTCGTCCTCGATGAGCGGGAAATAGTACTGCGACATGCCCAGGATGCGGCTGATCGTGCCGTAGCGCGAATCGGTGTAGCGGTTGATATAACCCCGTACGATGTTGTTGTAAGGCAACTGGATCGGCGAAACGAGCGCCCGCAGCCGCTGGATGTAGACCGAATCGGGGGTCGTGCCTTCGGCCGTGCTGTCGACCAGGATGTAGTTGTCGAAAAATTCCTGGTAGGAATCCCCGCATTGCCGTTCGCGCCACACGGCGACCAGCGAATCGGCCTGTTCTGCCGAAAGCCCGAGGGTCATGTCGTCGTACTGCACCTCGGCGGGGCCGGGAAGTTCGGGCTCCTCCGGTTCGGGGGCGGCTTGCTGCTCGGCCACGGGGGCGGTCGGGGGCGTTACGACGGCTTCGGTCTTGTTTTTCTTCTTGTCTTTTTTGCGGGGGCGGCGGTCGAGTGCCGAGGCCGGGACGGCGACTGCCAGTAGCAGCAGTATGGTCAGGAGGGTTCTCATCGGTTAGAATTTGATGCTCATGTTGAAGCCGAATACCGGGCGGTTGCCGCCGAGCGAGGGCACGTAGGTGTAGTCGACCATCGGTTCGAGGTTCATCGTCAGGTCGTCCGAGATGTCGTAGTCCTTGAGGTGGGCGTCGACGTGGGCATCGACGATCTGCAATACGTACAGGCCTGCGGAGATGATGATGCACAGGTCGCGGTTGCGCCGGAAGTTATTGCGCAGGTTGCGGATATAATCCGCCGAATAGCGGCCGTGGAATTCGTCGGTGGGGCCGTCCGGATATTTATCGGGGTTTTGTTCGTAGTCGCTCAGCAGCCTGTAGGCCTTCTTGAAACGCTGGTAGCCGCGGTTGTTCCAGTCGATGCAGTAGATCATCGCCGCGAAACCGCCGACCACGAAGGGGACTTTCCAGTAACTTTTGTTGTAGATCTGCCCCGCGCCGGGGAAGATGCAGGCCAGCGTAGTGGCCTTCTTGACGTTCGACACATCGTTGGTCGAGTAGTTTACCGCCGCATCGCCGATGAAATAGATGTACGAGGCGACGGTCAACCCCAGGTAGACCTGGCGGCGGGTGTTGCTGCGGATCATCTTGGCCTGCAGTGCGTCCAGTTCGGGCGTACGCGTGAGGTTTTTGTCGGTATAGGCGTCATACTCGCGCTTGAGCGGCTTGTATGTCCTGTTTTCGTTGATGTAGAGCGCCAGCCCCGCTCCCACCGTACCGTAGAGTATGGGCAGCTTCCAGTATTGTTTGTTGTATATCTGTCCGTAGCCGGGCAGGACGGTCGAGATCCAGCAGACCTTCGAAAGCGACATCGAGTCACTCATGAGCCAGCCTTTCTTGTGCCGCATGGAATCCGGTTCGGTCTTGATGCCGGCCAGCCTGAGCTGCATGAGCGAGTCCGTGGCGCGGATGTCGTCCGTGCGCAATGCCGTCACGGCGAGCGAATCGGCCGTGAAGTCCAGTGCCATGAGCGAGTCGAGTTCGCGCGCGAGGGCGTTGTTGGCCAGCGAATCGCTCTTGTGGCGCAGCGAATCCGGCTTGACGAACATGCCGCCGCGTACGATGGTGCGCGCCCCGCGGTGGAGCTGTGCCTCGGCGGGGAGCCACAACATGAGCGCCGCGAGCATCGGCAGCAGGTGTCTGAACCGGATACTTCCCATATTATTTAATGCGTCCCGAAAACCGTTCGATGAACTGTTCGATATCCTTGTCGTCGCCGAACCCGATGACGATGCGTCCGCCGCCGTTCTTCGAGCGCTTGATGCTGATGTCCTGCGAGAAGAACTTTTCGAGTTGCTCCACCAGCCGCGAATAGCTTTCGGGATACTCCTCGTCCTCCACATTCTGTGCCGCTGCGGCCGGTTGTTCGGTGAGCGAGCGTACCAGCTCCTCGGCCTGGCGTACCGAAAGGCCTTTCTTGATGATGCGTTTGAGCACGCGTACCTGCATCCCGTCGGGGGCGCCGGCGATGGCTTTGGCGTGCCCCATCGAGATGAGCCCCTCCTTGAGCGCCAGCTGCACCTCGTCGGGCAGCTTGAGCAGCCGCATGTAGTTCGAGATGGTCGAGCGTTTCTTGCCCACCTTTTCCGAGAGGGCGTCCTGCGTCAGGTTGCACTCGTCGATCAGGCGCTGCATTCCGAGCGCGATCTCTATGGCATTGAGATCCTGGCGCTGGATGTTCTCCACCAGGGCCATGGCGTGCAGGTTCTCGTCGTCCACCTCGCGGATATAGGCCGGGAGGCTCGTCAGGTCGGCGCGCTGCGCCGCACGCCAGCGGCGTTCGCCGCTGATGATGATATATTTTCCGTCGCCGGATTTCTTGACCGTGATGGGCTGGATGACCCCCAGCTGGCGGATCGAGTCGGCCAGTTCGTCGAGCGCCTCCTCGTCGAACTGCGTACGCGGCTGCGTGGGGTTGGGAATGATCTCCGTGATGTCGATCTCGGACATCTGGCTCATCGGCTTGAGCTTGGCGTCGACGGCGTCGGTGCCGAATATGGCGTCCAGTCCGCGCCCTAATCCCTTCGGTTGTTTCATTTCGGTATGTTATTTTCTCGGTTTGCGGTTGCGCTTGAGGAATTCCCGGGCCAGCGTGAGATAGTTCTCCGAGCCGACGGCGCCCGCGTCGTAAAGCATGACGGGCTTTCCGTGCGAGGGTGCTTCTCCCAAACGGATATTGCGCTGAATTATTGTGTCGTAAGCCAACGGCCCGAAATGTTCGCGCACCTCGTTCACGACCTGGTTGTTCAGGCGGTTGCGCATATACATCGTCAGCAGGAAACCCTCGATGTCGAGCGCCGGGTTGAGGCCGCTCTTGACCTTGCGGATGGTGTTCAGCAGCTTCGAAAGCCCTTCGAGGGCGAGGTATTCGCACTGCACGGGGATGAGCACCGTGTCGGCGGCCGTGAGGATATTGACGGTGGTGTAACCCAGCGAAGGGGAGCAGTCGATGAAAATGTAGTCGAACCTTTCGCGCACGGCGTCCACGATGCGCTTCATCACATGGTGGGCGTCCTCCAGCTTGGGCAGCTCGGTGTCGGCTGCTACCAGGTCTATCGACGACGGCAGCAGCCACAGGTTCTTCACGTCGGGGCTTTGCAGGATAACCTCTTCGGGCTTCCTGAGGCCGGCGATACACTCGTAGATGCCTTCGAGGTTTATGTCGAAGCCCAGTCCGGAGGTGGCGTTGGCCTGCGGGTCGGCGTCGAGCAGCAGCACCTTCTTGCCCAGCAGGGCCAGCGATGCCGCGAGGTTGATGGCCGTTGTGGTCTTGCCCACGCCGCCTTTCTGATTCGCTAAAGCGATAACCTTTGCCATGTTTCAATCGGGTTTATAATCGGGCAAATTTAATGATTTAAAATGGAAATCCATAACCGTAACCGAAATTTGCTTATCTTTTCGGAAAATGGGCTGCGCTCCTGCCGGAGCAAATAAATTTGCTTTTGCCCTTGACTTGCACTATCTTTGGACTCGGAACGAATTGATAGTAACAGCCTATTATGACAGAAAAAAAACAGGGGGCTCCCGTTCGGGAACCCATGCCTGCCGGAGAGCCTGCGAAGGCGGCGGGCAATAAGGCGGACAATAATAAGATATGGCACTACAACGGAAAATTCCCCGTGGTGGTGGACTACCTGGTTTTCTTCGGCATCTTCCTGCTGGCGCAGGGCCTGGGGACTGCCGTGGCATGGCTGGCGGGGTGCAAATGGCCCGATCCGGAGCTGCTGGCCAGCCCCGACGAGGCGATAAGCACGGCGGAGCAGATCGCCGCCGGGCATTTCAATGCCGTGACCTATTTCGTGTCGATGTCCGTGACGCTCGCGGGATTCCTCTTCTACCGCAGGCGGAGGCACGGCCCTGCGGTCGTGGCGCGTTTCTCCCGGCGCGGGCTGAATCCCGTGCTGCTGCTCTGGGGGGTGTTCTTCATGCTCTCGACCTCGGTCGTGCTGGAGCCGTTGCTGAGCCTGATGCCCGAGGTGCCGAACGTCTACGGGCGCGGGGCGTGGGCGATCGTGACGGTCGTGGTGATGGCCCCGCTTTTCGAGGAGGTGATCTTCCGCGGCGTGCTGCTCGAATCGACGCGCGCACGGTACGGCGTGGTGGCCGCATGGCTGCTCTCGTCGGCCATCTTCGGCATCGTGCATGTCCATCCCACAGTGGTGGTGAACGCCTTTGTCATGGGCCTGGTGCTGGCCTTCATCTATCTGCGCACCGATTCGCTCTGGTCTGCGATCATACTCCATGCGGTCAACAACGGCATTGCCTACCTGGCGCTGATTGCCGGGCACGGTAATTCCATGCTCATCGACATGGTCGGTAGCCGGACGCTCTACGTGCTGTTGTATATCGCGGCGCTGGCCGTCTTCGCCGTTTCGGGTTACATGATGCTCGTGTCGCTGCGCCGTCTGAAGGCCGAGGAGAAAAATCGCGGCGCGGCGTAATAATCTCGGCAGAGGCTGCGTTAGTTACGAGTAAAAACAGTATCTTTGTCCTCCGGATTATGACTTTGCGAACGAAAATAGCGGTCGTGGCGGCTACGTTGTTCCTGGCCGGTTGCCAGGAACTGCCCGGCTATTTTGCCAGCGATACCACACTGGCGCGGGCGGGCGGCAGCGAACTGAAGATGCGCGATGTCGAGTCGGTAGTCCCGAAGGGGGTTACGGGCGAGGACAGCGCGGCCTTCATGAAGGTCTATGTCGACCGCTGGGTGCGCAAACAGCTCAAATTGCAGGAGGCCGAGATCCTTTTTTCCGCTTCGGCGGACGATATCGACAAGATGGTCGAGGAGTACCGGCAGGCGCTGCTGATCCGCAAGCTGGATCAGCATTACGTCGACCGCAGCATCGACACGACCTTCACGGAGAACGAGATCGCGGCCTATTACAACGCGCACAAGGCCGATTTCCGGCTCGACCGTACGTTGGTCAAGGGACGGATCGTGCAGTTCGGCGAAGGGTACCGCCAGGCGCGCAAATTGCGGGAGCTGATGGGGGCGAAGAGCGAAGCCCGGCAGCAGGATTTCCGGGACATATGCGCGAAGAACGACTTTACGGTTACCGATTTCAGCGATCAGTGGGTGGATTTCCCGGAATTCCTGAGTTTCCTGCCCACGCTCCGGTCGCAGAACTACGACCCGGTGCTCGCAACGACGGCCGTGCAGGAGATGCGCGACAGCCATTCGCACTACTATTTCCAGATCGACGCCGTGCGCCGCGAGGGGGAGCCTATCCCGCTCGAACGGCTGCGGGGGACGATCCGCCGCATCCTCTTCAATCAGCGCCAGAGCGAGATCATCCGCAGCCACGAGGAGGAACTCTATAACCGTGCGTGCGAAGGCGGGAGCATAAAGATTTTCGAAAACGAGAATACAAACGATAAAGAAAAAGAATAATGTTGAAAAAAGGTATGCTGGGGGCGGCTTTCGCCCTGCTCGTTGCCGGGGCGTTCGCGCAGAAGCAGCAGGTGATGCTCGACAAGGTGGTCGCCGTCGTAGGGTCTTCGTCCATCCTCCATTCCGAAGTGGCGGAGTATGCCCGGCAGCTCACGGCCCAGCGCCGTGCCGAAGGATATACCTCCGACCGTGACCCGATGAACGAGGCGCTCGAGGCACTGATGACCCAGAAGCTGCTCTTCAACCAGGCGCAGATCGACTCGGTGAAGATCAATGCGGGCGATATCGCCACGCATGTGGAACAGCAGATTCAGAATATGATCGAAACCGAGGGGTCGATCCCGAAGCTCGAGGCCAAGCACCACATGGCCATTTTCAGCATCCGCGAGAACATGCGCCAGCGCTATGAGGAGCAGTCGTATGCCTCTTCCATGCAGAGCGAGGTCGTGAGCAAGGTGTCGGTCATTCCCGGCGAGGTCGAGCGTTTCTACAAGTCGATCGACAAGGACAGCCTGCCGACCGTGGCCGAACAATATGTCTACGCCCAGATCACCCGTTTCCCCAAGTCGATCACCGAGGCCAAGCAGCGCACGCGCGAGCGCCTGCTCGACATGCGCGAACGGATCATTACCGGCAAGGCGAAATTCGAGAACCTGGCACGCATGTATTCGCAGGATCCCGGGACGATGATGCGCGGCGGCGAGATGGATCCCACCGAGCTCAACGGACTGGAAGCGCCGTTCGCCGACGCCCTCGAGAACATGAAGCCGGGGCAGATATCGGAGGTCGTCGAGACCCGCTACGGACAGCATATCATCCAGTTGCTCGACAAGCGCGGCAGCCTCTACCATTTCCGCCATATCCTGCTGCGCCCGGTCTATACGATGGACGAGCTCAACGAAGGGGTCGTGTTCCTGGACAGCATCGCCAACCAGATACGCAAGGATTCCCTCTCGTTCGACAAGGCCGCCCTCCAGTTCTCCGACGACGCCACGTCGAAGATGAACGGCGGTATCGTCTCGAACCACGACATTCTGGAGCGTTTCAATGCCTTCGAGGCGAAGCTCACCGTGACGAAGTTCCTGCGTGAGGATTTCGCGCACTTCGGTGCACTGGACGACTACAATGCCTTGATCCGCCTCAAACCGGGCGAGATTTCGCCGGCATTCCTGACCGAGGACATCATGGGCAACCAGCTGGCCAAGATCGTCAAGCTCGTGGAGATCATTCCCACGCATGTCGCATCGCTCAACGAAGACTACCTCCGGCTGGAGGAGATGGCGCTCAATGCCAAGCAGGAGCGGGTGTTCAAGGAGTGGCTGACCAAGAAGATCGACGCCATGTACGTTTACATCGACCCCGAATTCCGCGACGGGGAGTTCGAGAACAAAAGCTGGGTGAAATAAACCGTGCGCAGGCTCTTTACCATAGCTGCCGTCGTGCTGGCTGCGGGCAGTGTGATTTTCGCCCGCAGCGGGATGCAGGCATCCGGACAGGAGCCCGAGGCCGAGAAGAAACTCATCGACCTGAAGTCGGACAACATGGGCCCCATAGCCCCCGGCGACTCGGTGATCTTCCTGGTCGGCAATTTCGCCGCGCAGCATAACGGCGCTGTCATTACGTGCGACAGTGCCGTGCGTTATTCGGACATGCGGATCGAGTTCTTCGGCAATGTCCTCATCAACAAGAATACGACCTATATTTACGGCGACCGTGCCGAATACAACGGCGAGCTGAACGAGGCGCGGGTCTATTCCGACATCGTCAAGGTCGTCGACGGCGATGCCACGCTCTATACCTACCGGTTTGTTTTCAACACGAAGGAGAATATCGGCCAGTTCGCTGACGGTGGCATACTGATAAACCGGGACAACCGGCTCGAATCGGTGCGCGGCTACTATTATGCCAACACCAAAGACCTCATTTGCGTAGACCGCGTCGAGATGCGTAACGACGAATACGAACTCAAGGGCGACTCGGTGGTCTACAACATGGCCACCGACAACGCTTTTTTCTTCGAGAATACCAACATCTGGAACAAGGACGGCGACTACCTCTATGCCGACCGGGGCGCGTACGACAAGGCCGATACGCTTTACCGGGTCACGCGCAACGGTTATGTGCTGACCGAGAAACAGGAGATGTGGAGCGACAGCATCGACTATTTCCGAGCCAAAGACCACGTGGTGCTGTGGCGGGACATCCAGATCGACGATACGGAGCACAAGGTGCTCGCTTTCGGCGATTACGGCGAGTATTGGAAGGAGCCGGGCGATGTATTCCTCACGCGGCGCCCCTCGGTGGTGAGCTACGATCTTACGCAGGGCGATTCGCTCTTCATGCGTGCCGACTCGATGTTCCTCTTTACGGTCAACGAGAATGCCCGGCGCCGGGCTGCGGAGAAGGCCGCGGCCGATTCGCTTGCGCGTATGGGGGCCGATTCCCTGCAACGGCCCGATTCGCTGGGGCAGCATCCCGATGGATTGGCCGTCACGGCCGGCCCCGAGGGCGGACGTATTGTGCCCGGGCTGCGTCCCGGCAGTGCAGCCGATTCGCTTTCGTCGGCCGGTGGGACGGATTCGCTCGCCGCAGCTTTAGGCCCCGATTCGCCGGCGCATGGTTCGTCGGGGGCGGATTCGCTGTACATGGCCGATTCGCTCTCCGCGCCGGGCAGCCTGCCCGACTCGCTGGACAGGGCTGCAGATACGCTGACCGTTGCCCAGCGCAAGGCCCTGCTCAAGGAAGCGGCGCGCAAGGCCAAGGCCGAAAAGAAGGCCGCGGCAGCCAAAATCAAGAAGGCGCAGCTCGATTCGATAGCCGTCAGACGCAAGGAGAAGACCACGGCCAAACTGCTGTTGCAAAAGGAGCGCGAGGAGGCGCGTCTGGCCGCCCGGAGGCTGAAGGCTGCGGCGAAGCTCAAAGCCCGGCAGGCGCGTGCCGTCCGCAAGGGAAAGGTGATCCCGGTCGATTCGGCGGCCCTGCGCGAACTGGATTCGCTCATCGAGATGAACATGGCCGAACAGGATTCGCTGCTCAACCTGCTGGCCGATTCGCTGTTGGCTGACACGGGGGCGATGGCGCTCCCGGCCGATTCGGTCGACTCGCTCGCCCTGCCGCGCGACAGCATCTACCGCCTGATGAAAGGTTACCGCGACGTGAGGATCTTCAGGTCGGATTTCCAGACTGTGTGCGACTCGATCGTGGCGATCAGCACCGACTCGACGATCCACCTCTATATCGACCCTGTGTTGTGGAACCAGAGCAACCAGATCACTTCGGACGTGATGGATATTTTCACCGAGCGGCAGCAGATCAAACGCGCCGAATTCATCGGCAGCCCGATGATGGTCAGCCAGCTCGATACGACACATTACAATCAGGTGGCGGGCAAGACCATGACCGCCTACTTCTACAACAACCAGATATACCGCAACGACGTCAACGGCAATGCCCAGACCATCTATTACATGCAGGACGGCGAGCCGCCCGAGATCACGATGATGGGCGTTATCGAGAGCGGCGACTGCTCGTTCTATATCGAGGACAAGCAGGTGGTGCAGATCGTCTACCGCAACGAAATCACCGATGCCTTCTATCCGATGGACAAGATTCCGCCCACGCAGGAGCTCTACCTGAAAGGCTTCAAATGGGAGGGCGCGCGGAGGCCTGCGCAGGCCGACGTGTTCGACCGCAGGATACGCCCCTCGCAGCGGGCGGCGCGTTCGCAAATGCGGCATCCCGATTTCCCGATCATGATGCGCATCGAGGAGCATAAGAAACGACTGATCGAACAGCGCCGCTGGGCCGATCGCAACGACCAGGTCGACCCGCTCACCGTCGAGTGGATGCGCGAACTGGGATACGAGGTCGGGCAGCCGCGCGAACCGCAACGCCCCGCGCCGCAGGCCGAATAACCGGCGCCGCAACTCTCCGCCGGTAATTCGGACGGTCTATGCAACCATACGGGAACCGTAACAAAAGGCGAAAAGCGAAAAACTTTTCGCCTTTTGTGTTATTTTTGCAGCCGGTTATTCGTCAGTTGGTTTTACATATGAAAAAAAGTCTGATTGCACTGGCATTCGGGACACTTGCCCTGGGAATGTCGGAGTTCGTGATGATGGGCATCCTGCCCGATATCGCCCGCAGCCTCGGGGTTTCCATCCCCGAGGCCGGGCACCTTATTTCGGCCTATGCCCTGGGTGTTTGCTTCGGGGCGCCGCTTACGGTGCTGGTAGCCCGGACGCGTCCGCTCAAACAGATACTGCTGGTGCTCACGGCCCTGATCGCCGTCGGGAACCTGTGCGCGTCGCTGGCGCCGAATTACTGGATGCTGATGGCGATGCGCTTTGTGTCCGGCCTGCCGCACGGCGCCTTTTTCGGTGTCGGGTCGATCGTCGCAGAGCGGGTGGCGGATGCGGGGAAGCGCACGGAAGCCGTTTCGATCATGATCGTCGGCATGACCGTCGCCAACCTGTTCGGCGTGCCGCTGGGTACCTATATCAGCAATGTGCTGTCATGGCGCACGACCTTTGCGATCGTCGCCGTATGGGGCGTGGTGGCGCTGACGCTCGTAAGGATGTGGGTGCCCCGCATGGAGCCGCTGCCCGATACGGGGCTGAAAGGGCAGTTCCGGTTCCTGCGCAGCCTTGCGCCCTGGCTCGTGCTGGCATCGGTGATGCTCGGCAACGGCGGGATCTTCTGCTGGTACAGCTATGTCAGCCCGCTGATGATCCACACCTCGGGTTTCACGGAGGAGAACCTTACGCTGGTTATCATGCTGGCCGGTTTCGGCATGTTCGCAGGCAATATCCTCGGCGGGCATCTCTCCGACCGTTTTACGCCCGAGAAGGTCGTGCGTTTTACACTGGCCGCGGCCACCCTGACGCTGCTCGGGATTTTCTTCGGGGCACATGTCCACTACCTTTCCGTCGTGCTGATGACGCTCTGCACGGGTTGTCTGTTTTGTGTCTCGTCGCCGCAGCAGTTGCTGATCCTGGAGAATTCGCGCGGCGGTGAGATGCTCGGCGCAGCCCTCGTGCAGGTGGCCTTCAACCTGGGCAATGCGCTGGGCGCCTACTGCGGGGGCCTGCCGATCGCCCGCGGGCTGGGCTATGAATATACGGCGTTGCCCGGTGCGGGGTTCACCCTGTTGGGGTTGCTGACGGCCGTGGTTTATATCCGTAAATATCCCCGCCATGCGATGCGATAACGGTGCGGAGCTGTTTCCGGTGGTCGACGAGGCCGGGAACGTGGTCGGGTCGGCGACACGTGCCGAATGCCACGGCGGGGGCGGGCTGCTGCATCCCGTGGTGCACCTGCACCTGTTCAATTCGCGGGGCGAGTTGTACCTGCAGCGGCGCCCCGTGTGGAAGGATATCCAGCCCGGGCGCTGGGATACGGCCGTGGGCGGGCATGTCGACTACGGCGAGACGGTGGACGACGCGTTGCGGCGCGAGGTGCGCGAAGAACTCGGCGTGACGGGTTTCGTGTCCGAACGCGTGGCGGTGTACGTGTTCCGCTCGGAGCGCGAGCGCGAATTGATCTATGTCCACCGCACGGTGTACGACGGGGAGGTCGTCCCGAGTGACGAGCTCGACGGAGGGCGTTTCTGGAGCCGGGACGAAATCCTGGCGAACCTGGGCAAGGGAGTATTCACGCCCAATTTGGAGGGCGAGGTGAAGCTGGTGCTCGGGGTATAGTTTTTTTTGTATATTTGTAATCGGGAAACTGACTATGAAGCGACTGCCCTGCATACAGCAGGGTATTATCCGGCACTGGCCGGTGCGGGCCGTGGGGATTGACGCCGATCCGGAAACGCATGTCTTGCGATGATGCCTGCCGCCGGGCTTTCCCAGCCGCCGTTGTCGTCCCGTAGCCGGGGTTTCCGCCGCTGATAACCACGAAGGCCGTTTCCGACAGGTCTGAAATTTGATAGAAATACCGTATGCAGTCTCTCCTTACACATTGGGCCGACGCCCTGCTCGCATGGCTCGGGCTCACTTCCGCATTGAATAACGGCTGGGATCGCTGGGTGGCTTTCTCCCTGGTGCTGCTGGCTGTTGTGCTTTTCGATTTCCTGTGCCGCACGGTGCTCGTGCACGGGATGAGGCGCATCGTGATGCGCACCAAAGCCACGTGGGACGACGAACTGTTCAGTTCCGCCGTGCTGAGCCGGTTGTGCAATATCGTCAGCGCCATCGTGCTGGTCATCGTCCTTCCCGTAGTCTTTGACGAACAGTCGGAAGCCAGGACGATCGTCACGCGCCTGGTGCAGGTGTACATCGTCGTTACGGTCTTCCGTTTTATCAATGCCCTGCTTTATGCGGCTTTCAACATCGTCTCGGCGCGTCCAGCGTGGCAAAACAAACCGATCAACGGGTTGCGCCAGACCGGGCAGGGGATCGCGGCGCTGATCTGCGGCATCCTGATCGTCTCGATCCTGATCGGCAAGTCGCCCGCCATCCTGCTTACGGGGCTGGGCGCTTCGGCGGCCGTCATCATGCTGATTTTCCGCGACAGCATCCTCGGCTTCGTATCCGGCATCCAGCTCTCGGCGAACGACATGCTCAAGGTGGGGGACTGGATCACCGTGCCCAAATACGGTGCGGACGGTTCGGTGATCGAGGTGTCGCTCACGACCGTGAAAGTGCAGAACTGGGACAATACGATCGTTACGCTGCCGCCTTACCTGCTGGTGAGCGATTCGTTCCAGAACTGGCGCGGGATGCAGGCGTCGGGCGGGCGCCGCGTGAAGCGTTCGGTGAACCTGGACATGACGAGCGTGAAATTCTGTACGCCCGACATGCTGGCCCGATACCGCAACATAGATATCATCCGCGAATATATCGACCAGACCGAGCAACGGGTCGAGGAGTACAACGCCGCGCATGGCATCCGCCCCGGCGAACGCAAGATCAACGGCCTGCACCAGACCAACCTCGGGGTATTCCGTGCCTATCTGGAGCGGTACCTGCGCAACGAGGTGCCTGTCAACAAGGGGATGACCCTGATGGTGCGCCAGCTACAACCGACAGAGACGGGATTGCCGATGGAACTCTATTTCTTTACGGATACGGTGGTGTGGGTGGATTACGAACGCATCCAGTCGGATGTCTTCGACCATGTGCTGGCCGTCATCCCCGAGTTCGACCTGAGGGTGTTCCAAAACCCGTCGGGAAGCGATATCGAGGCGCTCCGCCACCTGAGGGAGCCGGGCGCACCGGCGAAACCGGCAGTTACAGGAAAACCATCAGCATCACCTGAATGATAATCACCCGCAGGAACATGCAGAGGGGGTAGACCGTGGCGTACGAAACCGACGGGTTGTCGCCCTCGATCGTGTCGTTGGCATAGTTCAGTGCCATCGGGTTGGCCATGCTGCCGCACAACATGCCGGCGACCGACCCGAAGTCGATGCGCAGGATGCGCAGGGCGAAGATGCCCAGCAGTACGACGGGGACGAACGTCAGCAGGAATCCCAGCAACAGCCATAGTGCCCCTTCGGGGCGCATGACCGTCTCGAAGAAGTGCGTGCCCGCCTCGAGCCCCAGGCATGCGAGGTACATCGACAGGCCCAGTGCCCGGAGCATCAGGTTGGCGCTGTATGTGGTGTAGGTAATCATGTGCAGGCGCGGGCCGAACGTGCCGATCAGGATGCCGACGATGATCGGGCCGCCTGCCAGACCGAGCTTTACGGGCAGGCTGATGCCCGGGATGCTTACGGGGATGCTCCCGAGCGTGAGCCCGAGGATCAGGCCGACGAAGACTGCCACGAGGTTGGGCTCTTCGAGGTTCTTCACGGCATTGCCGAGAATCTTTTCCACATGCTTGATCGCGGCGGCTTCGCCCACGACCGTCAGGCGGTCGCCCATCTGCAAACGCAGGTCGGGGGTGGCCAGCAGTTGTACGCCTGAGCGGTAGACGCGGCTGATGTTGATGCCGTAATTGTTGCGCAGGCGCAGCGAGGAGAGTTTCTTGCCGTTGATTTCGGGGCGCGTCACGAGGATGCGCTGCGAGGTGAGCTGGCTGTCGACGGCGTTCCAGTCGATGTTCTCCGTATTCCAGTCCTTCTGTTCCTGCTCCCCGAAGATCAGGCGCAGTGCGTCGGCTTCGCCCGGGGTGGTGATCACGAGGATGACGTCGTCCTTCTGCAACGTCTTGTCGGAGGTGGGAATCGAAACCTGCCCTTCGCGCCAGACCCGCGAAATGACGAAGTGGTGGTGGCTCTGCGCAGCGATCTCGTGGACGCTTTTGCCGAAGACGGCCGGGTTGGTCAGGTGGTAGCTGGCGATGAAGACGTTTTTCCGGTGTTCGGCGTCCGGCTCCGGCATGTCGGCGGGGCGGACGAAGAGTTTGCGGATGAAGACGATGGCCAGGATGACGCCCACTACACCCAGCGGATAAGTCACGGCGCAGCTCAGGGCGGCGCCGCTGGAGTCGACACCCATCTGTTGCAGCGCCTGCTGCGCGGCACCGAGTGCCGGGGTGTTGGTCGTGGCGCCGCACAGGATGCCCGACATGTCGGGCATCGAGACATGCAGCGTATAGCTCATTGCCACGGCCAGCCCCGTGCCGAGCAATACTACGGCCAGAGCCGGCGACATCAGGCGCAGCCCGTCGGCGCGCAGCGAGTTGAAGAAACCGGGGCCGACCTGCAGGCCGAGGGCGTATACGAAGATGATGAGCCCGAAGCTCTCGGCATAGTTCAGCATCGCCGGGTCGATCGACAGCCCGAAATGCCCGGCCAGGATACCGGCGAAAAAGATGAATGCTACGCCCAGCGAGATGCCGAAGATGCGGATCCTGCCCAGTGCGATCCCGATCGTCGAAATGAGCGAAATAACCACGACGGCCTGCAGAGCCGAGTGTTCGACGAATAAACTTTTAAGCCATTCCATCCTTTCCGTTTGAGAATTTGCTGCAAAAGTAGGGCAAATTTTTCAGATAGCCGCTTTTTTGCAGAACCTTTTGTGGGCTCATTGTGCCTGTGTGCAACATTTTCGGCCGGCAAGGTAAATCATTTCAGCCCCATGTTATGACAAAACAGGCCCCGAGGTATGCAGTTCAGGATAATTTACATATCTTTGCACTACCCTACTTCACACAGGGGATGGAGGGGGTAATTAGTGACGCAAAAGGGCTTCTGTGCCGGGTGGGAGTCTGAAAATCTTACCCGGCCGCTGCCGGAAAACTTTAGGGATTGGTTATTCCGGACAGCATCAGGGCGGTCGATAACGGCCGCCCTGATTTGTTTATTGTGTACGATGTGTTCACCTCTCCGGATCACAGTTTCAGCGGTCTTCCGCGGTAAAAATCCAGTATTTTCGAACGGAATACGAATTCGTATTTTGCCTGCACGAGTTCCGACTCGGCTTTTTCCATGCGGGTTTTGGCATCGTTGAAATCGAAAATGGTCGAACGTCCCGATTCCGCCTTCCGCTGCTCGTAGGCGAATGCCACCTTCGCCGAGGCGAGGGCCACGCCGGCCGAACGGTATTTGCTGTACGCCGCATCGGCGTTGTACCACGCCTGTTCGATCTCCTTGCGCAGCGCCAGCTCGGCTTCGGTCAGTGCGAGCCGCTGGCTGCGGGCCGAAAGCTGTGCCGAGCGGATATTGTTGCGCGTGGCGCGGCGGTTGAAGATCGGGATGTTCATCGACAGTCCGACGTATTCGCGGCTGTTGTGGCGCATCTGGGCCCAGAACTTATCGCTGTCGGCGCTGTACACCCCCGTGCCGTAGCCGCCTGAAAGCGAGATGGAGGGATAGAGTGCCGATTTGGCAATGAGGACTGAATTCTCCGAACTTTCGAGCCGCAGCCGCTCCGCCTTGATATGGGGACGGTTTTCCGCCGCATAGTTGTAGACCTCGTCTGCCGTGCCGAGCCGGTGCAGCGAGGCGAGCGTCACGCTGTCGAGCTCCGGAACCACGACGTCGAACCCTGCGGCGCTCTCGCGGTTGAGGGCCTGGCTCAGGTTGAGCAGTGCCAGTTGCAGGTCGTTGCGGGCCTGGGTCAGGCTCAGCTGGTCTTTGGCCTGAAGCGCCTCGCTTTCGTACCGGGCCGATTCCGGCTGTTTGCCGGCGGCGACCAGTTCGCGGCTCTGCGTGGCCTGCAGGGTGCTCAGGGCGAGCTGGCGTTCGGCCACGTCGGCGAGTTCCTTGTTGTAAAGTACCTCCAGGTAGAGTGTCATGACGTTGATCGACAAATCTTCGCGGGCACGTTCCAGATCCTGTATGGCTGCGGCGAGGTCGAGCTTGCCGCCTTTGACCTGGCGATTGATGCGCATGCCCTGGAATACGGGGATGCTGGTCGAGATGTTGAGCGATCCCGAGGTCTGGTTGTTGTCCTTATAAGTATTGTCGCTCGAGAGTACGCGGCCGAACGATGCGTCGCCTCCGATCGAGGCGTTCAGGTCGGGCAGGCGGCTGTATTTGGCCGTCGAGAGTTCCACTTCGTTCTGTTCGACCTGCAGGGCGCGTTGCTGCACGTCGATGTTGTTGGCCAGGGCATACCCGATGCAGTCGTCGAGCGACCAGGGCGTGCCGGGTGCCGGTGCTGCGTCGGCTTGAGGTGCAGCCGGTGCGGGCTGGGCCCCCGCGGGCATTGCGCAGAGTGCGGCGGCAGCTGTGCAGAGTGCGGCGAATAGGGTGCTGGTTTTCATGCTGCGGTGCATTTGGGGTTATTTCTTCTTGTCTTCCTTCGCGCCGCGGACTTTGTCGTCGGCGGTCACGCCCTCGGTAAGTTCGATGTTGATGCCGTCCGAAAGGCCGATTTTGACTTCGCGTTTGTCGAAGGTCTGCTCTGCGGCGTCCTCGGCGCTCGTGAGCAGGTAGACATACGTTTTTTCGCCCTCGAATTCGACGGTGCTCTCGGGAAGCGTCAGCACGCCTTCGCGGCTTTCGATCACGATGCTGGCGTTGGCGCTGTACCCGGCGCGCACGAAGACGTCGGCGGGAATCTTCACGGCGGCCTTCACTTCGAACATGATGACGCCGTTATCCTCGGTCGCCTTGGGCGAAACGTATTCCAGGGTAGCGTCCAGCTCGACGTTCTGCAGGGCGCCGATCGTCAGCTTCACGGGCATGCCCTCGTGCAGTTTGCCGACGTCCGTTTCGTCGACGTTGCCCCGGAAGAGCATGTTCGACATGTCGGCTACGGAGGCGATGGTCGTACCGTCGTTGAACGTGTTGGCCTGGATCACCGAGTTTCCGACCTTGATCGGCACGTCGAGGATCATACCGTCGATCGTCGATCGGATCTGCGTGTTGCTGAGCTCCTTGTAGCGGCTGGTGATGCCGTTCTTGACGATCTCCAGATTCTCTTTGGCGTTCAGCAGTTCCTCCTCGGCTTTCTGGAGGTCGGTGCGCCCCTGCTCGAACTCCTCGTCCGAGACGACGCCCTTGTCGTGCAGTGTTTCCGTGCGGCCGAATTCGCGGCGGGTCTGCGCCAGCGATATTTCGGCTACCGAGACGCGCGATTCGGCGCTCGAAAGCTGTCCCATCTCCGGGACGACCTTCACCGTGGCGATCACCTCGCCCTTGCGCACCATCTGGCCGGCCTCCTTGTAGACGTCGGAAACGATACCCGAAATCTGGGGCTTGATCAGCACCTCGTCGCGGGGTTCGACCTTGCCGGTGGCGACCACGAATTGTTTGAGCGTGTCGAGTTTGGGTTGTACGATCGTGTAGACTACCTTTACCGGACGGGTCTTCTGCCACAGGAACACGAACGTTCCGAGCAACAGCGCCGCAAAGAGCACACCCAGAAAGATTTTCAGAAATTTTTTCATAGCCGTAATCTATTGAATTTGATTGTTATTCTTCACGTATTGCATCCACAGCCTTGATGCTCAGGGCCCGGTAGGCGGGGATGACGCCCGCCAGCAGGCTGCCCGCGACGAGGATGAAAAGCGCCAGCATGCCTGTCCCGAACGATATTTGCCACGAGATCTCGGCACCCTCCTGGGCCACGGTCACCGCCTGGTAATAGATCGAGTCGGCGACCGACAGTACCCCGACCGCGGCCGTGAGGCCGACCACCCCGGCGATGAAGGTGAGGATGAAACTTTCGGAGAGTATCTGCGAGATGATGGCCGTGGGCGGTGCGCCCAGGGCGCGGCGTATGCCGATCTCCTGCGTGCGCTCCTTGACCAGCACCAGCATGATGTTGCTCACGCCGACGATGCCGGCCAGCAGTGTCCCCAGGCCCACGATCCATGTCAGGAACCCGATGCCCCAGAAGAGGCTCATCACCTTGTCGAACATCTCGGCCGTGGCCATGCACCAGGCGGCTTTCTCGTCGTCCGGCGAGATCAGGTGCTTGGCGAAGATCACCGACTTGCAGGCGGTTTCGACCTCTTTGCTCGGGGTGTCCTCCCGGCCGGCGATGGCCAGCATGTGGATCGAGTTGCCCCCGCCGTACATCTGCTGCGCGAGCGAGATCGGGGCTACGACCGTGCGTTCGACGTTGCTGAACGACATGGCCGTGCTCTGGCGCCGCATGACGCCGATGATGGTGAAATAGCTGTTGTTGACCTTGATGACCTTGCCGGTCGGGTCTTCCATTCCCGGGAACAGGTCTTTCTGGATCTGGGTACCGATGACGCAGACCTTGCGCTTCTGCGCCATGTCGACGTCGTTGATGAAGCGGCCGTAGATGATCTTCTGCGGGTTGATCTGCTGGTAGTCGGGCATGTAGCCCATCAGCGAATAGTCGCCCTTGCGTTCGTTGTAGCTGCAATGGATCTCCCCGCCCCAGTAGACGCCCGAGGCGTACTGCACCTCCTTGAGCCCCCGGACGTTTTCCACGTCGTCGTTGTTCATGCGCCACCAGCGGTTCTTGGGCATGCCCTTGTAGGGGAGCGAGGTCTGCGAAGGCTGTATGAGCAGCGTGTTGGTCGACATGTCGCCCAGCTGCGCCCGGAACAGGCGCCCCAGCCCCATGCCGGCACCCAGCAGTACGGTAAGCATGAAGATGCCCCAGAAGACGCCCAGCGCCGTCATGATGCTGCGCTTGCGGTTGCGGGAGATCGTTTGCCATATCTCGTTCCAGCGGTCTGTATCGAAAAATCCCATGGCTTCTACTTGTTATAACGCAGGGCGTCGATTGTCTTGAGTTGTGCGGCCCGGTAGGCGGGGACGTAGCCTGCGATCAGGCCGGCGATGACCAGCACGACCGTCGCGCTGACCGCAACGCCCAGGTCGAGCGTCGGGTTGAGGAAGATCGACGGCGCATGGCCGTCGCCCGTCTGCGGCGTCTGGTTGAGCATGTAGTTGACCCCTTCCATCATCGCCACGCCGAATACCATACCCAGGTAACCGAATACGGCGGTTATCATCACCGACTCGGTGAGGATCAGCCTGATGATCGACACGGGCTTGGCGCCCAGCGCCTTGCGTATGCCGAATTCGGAGGTGCGCTCCGTGACCGTCACGAGCATGATGTTGCTCACACCGACGATGCCGGCCAGCAGCGTCCCCAGGCCGATGATCCAGACGAAGACGTTGATGCCTGCGAAAACCATCATGAAATTCTTGTAGGTTTCCATCGTATTGTCGAGCCAGATGGCGCTTTCGTCGTCGGGGGCGAAATGGTGCTCGGCGGAAAGGCGCCGGATGACGCGCTTTTCGAACTCCTTCATCGCCTCGGTGGTGTGGACGCCCTTGATGGTGATGATGGCATTGTTCACTTCGGGGCTGTTGGCGTTGTAGAGCAACTGCCCGGTGGTCAGCGGGATGTAACACGACGAACTGCTGCGCTGGGCGTCGCCCTTGTAGACGCCGACCACGGTGAATACCGTGCTGTCGAGCTTGATCCTGGCCCCCAGCGGATCGGCTCCTTTGAATAGCAGGGACTGCATGGCCTGGTCGATGACCAGCGACTTGCGGTATTCGCGGATGTCGGCGTCGTTGACGAAGCGCCCCTTTACGATCTCCACGCCCTCGATCTGTTCGATCTTGGGCAGCGAGCCGCGCAGCCAGACCTTGGTATATTCGTTCCCGTAGGTCGCCGTATGATTGTCGAACCACGAGTTGGCAGCCACTTCGTCCACCTCGGGGAATTCCCGGGCGAGGATTTCGAGGTCGCTGTTCCACAGACGGATGCGGCGCCCCTTCTGGTAGCCCATGTAGGGCTTCGAAGTACGGCCGCCGTAGAGGTCGATCGAGTTGGTGGCGTAGTTGCCGAAATTGGAGGTTACGCCGTTCTTGAGCCCGTTGCCCGAACCCAGCAGGATGACGAGCATGAAAATGCCCCACGCGACCGAGAAGCCCGTGAGGAACGTGCGCAGCTTGTTGCGGCGCACCGATGTCCAGATCTCCAGCAGCAGTTCCCTCATCGCTTTCCGAGTCCGGTTTGGGTGATACTGCTGATGACGCCGTCCGTCAGTCGGATGATCTTGTCCGTCTGGTCGGCGATCGACTGTTCGTGGGTGACGCAAATGATGGTCATCCCCATGTCCGAGTTGACGCTGCGCAGCAGGTTCATCACCTCCTGCGAGGTGACGCTGTCCAGTGCGCCCGTAGGTTCGTCGGCGAGGATGATCTGGGGCTTGTTGATAAGCGCCCGGGCGATGGCCACGCGCTGTTTCTGGCCGCCGGACATTTCGTTGGGCATGTGGTCGGCCCACTCCCTGAGCCCCAGCATGTCGAGGTATTCGAGTGCCAGGGCGTTGCGTTTGCGGCGCGAGACGCCCTGGTAGTAGAGCGGCAGGGCGACGTTTTCGACGGCGTTCTTGTAATTGATCAGGTTGAAGGACTGGAAAATATAGCCGATCATATTGTTGCGTGCGGCGGCGGCCTGCGTTTCGCTGAGGTTCTTGATCAGCCGTCCGGCCAGGTAGTAACTGCCGCTGTCGTAGTCGTCGAGAATCCCGAGGATGTTGAGCAGGGTGGATTTCCCGGACCCCGAGGCGCCCATGATCGAGACCAGTTCGCCCTTTTCGACGTCGAGGTCGATACCTTTGAGCACGTGCAGGGGCGACCCGTTGTTATAGGTCTTGTTGATGTTTTCCAGCTTTATCATATTCAGTCTGCCGTTATAAAGCGGTTTGCGTTGTTGAGGGTTACAATCTGTAAGCGGTGTGTGAGGCGCTTGGGACAAAGGTAATAATATAATCTTGAAAAACAATTTATTTTTATCGAAAATCAATAAAAAATTACCAAACACCAATAAATATAATTGTAGTATCGGCAAATGTAAGCAAAAAATGCATACTATGCAATACAAAGTACTAAAATTTATATATTAATCTTCTCGACCTATATTATATGATAGGGAAAAAGCCCGCTTCCATGCGCATATCCCGGTAGGGTAGCCGGTGAAAATCCCCATATATGGTGATTGCCGTCTCCGCCCCGAATCGTTATTTTTGCAGGCTAAAGTCATGTCGAATGTTAAAAAAATAACATAAACGGTTCATGGGGAATGCTTTTTCGTTATATTTGTTGCGTTAGGTCAAGCATATGAGGAAACTTTTACTACTGTTTTTATGCACGATTGTCCCGGCCGTCGTGTCGGCGCAGCGTCTCGATGTTACGGGGCGGGTGCTTATAAAGGACACCGACAGGCCGATCGGACAGGCGGTCGTCGAATTGCCGCAGTCCGGATTGTGGGCCGTGGCCGATACCGACGGGAATTTCACGGTGAGGGGTGTCCCGGCCGGGAAAACGCGCTTCGTCGTCTCCTGCCTGGGGTTCGTTACGACCGAGACCGAGGTAGACGTGCGTACGGGTATGGGGCAGGTCAGGCTTTATGCCCCCGAGGATAACCTGAAACTGGAGAGCGTCGTGGTTACGGCCAAGGAGGCGCCCAATGCCATGGCTACGTCGCGTACGATCGGCGGCAATGCCATCGACCACCTGCAAATGGTCAATGCGTCGGACATCTCGGCACTGCTGCCGGGCGGCAAGACGGTCAACCCCGACCTGATGAAGGACAATGTCTTTTCGCTGCGCAGCGGCGGAAGCACGGCCGGCAATGCGGCGTTCGGTACGGCCGTCGAAGTCGACGGCGTACGCCTTTCCACCAATGCTTCGCTGGGCGACCCTACGGGTGCCAGCACACGTAACCTGTCGGCGACCAACATCGAGTCGGTCGAGGTGGTGACCGGCGTACCTTCGGCCGAATACGGCGACATCTCGTCGGGCGTGGTGAAAATCTCGACCCGCAAGGGCAAGACGCCCTATACGGTGACACTCTCCACCAATCCGCGCACCAAACAGATCGCCGCCTCGAAGGGCTTCGACCTGGGGCAAAACCGCGGCGTGCTGAACAGCAACGTCGAGTATACGCGGGCCACGAAGAACCCTGCGTCGCCCTACACCTCCTATTCCCGCACGGGGCTGGCGCTCAACTACCAGAATACCTTCGCCAAGGTGCTGCGCTTCAATTTCGGCGTGACGGCCAATATCGGCGGTATGAATACCGAAGACGACCCCGATGCCCAGAAAGGCGAGTGGGAGAAGGTGCGCGACAATGTGCTGCGTGCCAACACCTCGTTCAAATGGCTGCTGAACAGGCCGTGGATCACGAGCCTGGATTTCGATGCGTCACTCAACTATACCGACAACCTTGCGCGCAAGCGCACCTACAACCTCAATTCGACCTCCCTTCCGGCAGTCCATGCCGAACAGGAAGGGTATTATATTGCCGATATGCTCCCGCCGGTCTATTACTCGACCAAATACGTCGATTCCAAGCAGCTCGACTATGCGGCCAACCTCAAGGCCACGTGGGTGCGCAGTTGGGGCGACGTGCACAGCAATGCCAAGGTCGGCGCTTCGTGGCGAGCCAACGGCAATGTCGGGGACGGGGAGTACTATGCGACCCCCTCCCTCGCGCCTAACGGGTACCGCCCCCGTCCGTATACGGACATCCCCTATATGCATAACCTCGCGGCCTACGTCGAGGAGACGCTGACCGTGCCGCTGGGATCGGCCACGCTGCAACTGATGGCCGGCCTGCGTGCCGAAAAGACTTTTATCAAAAATACGCAATACGAGAATACGTCGAGCCTCTCGCCGCGCTTCAACCTGAAATTCCGCATCAACGACCGTCTGACTGTCCGCGGAGGCTGGGGCATCACCGAGAAACTGCCGTCGTTCAACGTGCTTTACCCGCTGCCCGAATACCGCGATACGCCCGTGTTCGCTACCAACTATGGGTCGGGGCAGAGCGCCTATGTCTACCACACGCAGCCTTACCAGATACTCTACAACGACAACCTGAAATGGCAGCGCAACCGCAATTCCGAGGTCGGCGTCGACCTGCGTATCGGGGGCACCTCGATCTCGCTGGTCGGCTATTTCAACCGCACGAAATACCCCTATAAGCTGAGCGCCGCCTTCGAGCCGTTCTCCTATAATATGATGGGCGTGCCCTCCACGCTGCCCGACGGGACTGCATACACGATGCCGGCGAACCCGGCTTTCCGGGTCGACAGCCAGACGGGCGAAATCTTCGTCCGTGACAAGGACAACCCCTCGGCCGGCTGGATCGCCATGCAGACCACTTCCACGAAACGGACATTCGTCAAGAATACCTACCAGAACAACGGTTCGCCCGTAGACCGCATGGGGCTGGAGTTCGTCGTGGAATTCCCGCAGATCAACCCCATCCGCACGCAGCTGCGGCTCGACGGGGCTTACGGCTATACCAAATACGTCAACGAGGGTGAGGCATGCTACTATCCCTCGACCTCGACCGGCGGCGAGTTCTACCCCTATGTGGGGGTTTATCTCGATAACGGGGGCAGCTCCAACGTCACCTACAACGGCCGGAAGCTGCACGCGCTGGATATGAACCTCACGGCCACGACGCATGTGCCCTCGATCCGTATGATCATCTCGCTGCGGCTCGAAGCCACGCTCGTGAAGCGCTCGCAGAACCTCTCGGAGTACAGGGGGCGCGAATATGCCTTCAATGTCGACGAGGATCGTAACCCCACCGGCGGGAGCATCTACGACGGAGACAGCTATACGGCGATCTGGCCTGTGGCCTACATCGACCTCGACGGCAACCGCCATCCCTTCACCGATGCCGAGAAGAACGATCCGGCCTTCTCCTCCCTGCTGTTGCGTTCGGGCAATGCCTACTCCTTCAACGGCGACGGCTACGACCCCTATTTCTCGGCCAACCTGAGCATCACGAAGGAGATCGGCGACCATGTCTCCGTCTCGTTCTACGCCAACAACTTCACCAATTCGCGGCCCTTCGTCGCGTCGTACGCCACGGGTGTCAAGGCGGTCTTCACACCCGATTTCTATTACGGACTTACGGTACGTCTTAAATTCTGAAAACGATGAGAAAGATACTTTGCATATTGTCCTGTCTGCTGGTGGCCGGTTGCACGTCGTTCGACAGGAACCCTTACGACGGTGCGCTGCGCGAACTCCGTGTGACGGCCGTGTATCCCGAGGGGTACGCCGGCTATCTGCGCGAAGGCGTCGCGGTGAAACTCTCCGACCGCAATACGGGCAATGTTTATACCGCCCTGACCGATGCGCAGGGCCACGCCGGGTTCCGCGTCGCTGCCGGGCATTACCGTCTCTCGGTGCTCGACCTGCCCGACGATTCGGCGGTATTCAACGGTACGATCGAGCAGGTCGACCTTGTCGGCGAGGACAAGGAAGTCGACGTGGCGCTGAAATTTTCCAAGCCGGGTACGATCCTCATCAAGGAGATCTACTCGGGCGGCTGCATGCAGGATCCGCCGGCGACGGGGACTTATGCCGACGACAAATATATCATCCTGCACAACAATGGTTTCGAAACCTATTACCTCGACGGGCTGTGCCTGGCGATGGTCGCCCCCTACAACTCGCAGGCCGCCAATCCCTGGACGAGCACCGACCCTTCGGGCAACATCGTTTTCCGTGATTACGCCGCCGTACCCGACTGTATCTGGATGTTCCCGGGCTCGGGGACGGATTTCCCGCTGCAACCCGGCGAGGATGTCGTGGTGGCCTACCATGGCGTCGACCATACGCAGACCTATTCCCAGTCGGTGAACCTCAACCGCAAGGGCTGTTTCGTGCTCTACGACATGGTATACTATCCCGGCAACAAGTTGCACCCCACGCCTGTCCCGGGCGACCAGATCGACCAGGCGCATTACATGAAGGTGCTGAAAAAGACCGGGACGAATACGGCCGTCGTCTACGTGATCTCGCAGAATTCGCCCGCCGTGATCCTTTTCCGGGCGCCCGAAGGGTTCGATCTGGATGCCTATCTGGCCGACGACCTCCAGTCGACGGTTCAGAGCGGCAGCATCACCTATTCGAAGATACCGTGGGACGACTGGATCGTGGACGGCGTCGAGGTATGCAACATGACCGAGGCGACCAAGCACAAACGCCTGCACACCGATGTGGATGCCGGTTACGTCGGCTTCTCGGCCAAGGCGCAGGGACATACCCTGCACCGGAAGCTGGATGAAGCGGCCACGGCGGCTGCCGGCTTCGAAAGGTACGTGGATACCAATAACTCGTCGAACGATTTTTATGAGCGTGAGACACAATCTTTGCGAGATTAGCCTATGAGACGGATTTTAACGATACTGATGTTGGCCGCCGTCTCTGCTGCCACGGCGCAGGAGCGTTTCGACTATATTTTCCGCCGCAACCCCTGGAACGGCGGCCCGAACGCTGCGGGTATCCGGCAGGACTCCCTGAGCCGTTCCTATGCCGAGATATATTTCACCAAGGAGAACGGCGGGCTTACGGGCCACTCCGCGTCGGACGACAGCTGGAATGCCGGGGCGAAAACCGAGTCGGTGCGCCACCTGAAGAAGGTCTCGTTCGCGGGCGGGTTCGGCTACGACTATTTCGACGGCCGCAACATGTGCGGCTCGATGTTCACCGAACCGGGGTATTATCCGGTGGACATCCTCGAATTTACGCCGGGGCGCAAGGTGCGCGAGGATTATACCTTCACGGGCGGTATGTCGGCCGTGCTGGGCAACCGGTGGACGGGCGGCCTGCGCGTAGAGTTCGAAGCCCGCAACTATGCCAAGCGCAAAGACCTGCGCCACAAGAACACACGGCTGGATTTCGAATTTTCACCCGGTATAATGTACCACGCGGGGCGTTTTGCCGCCGGTGCGGTCTATATCGTGGGTACGAACAGCGAGAAGGTCGATGCGGAAGGCGTGGGCCCCGGTGCCGATCTGTACGAGGCATTCTTCGACCGGGGACTGCTCTACGGGTCGCTGGAGAAGTGGGGGAGCACCGACATACACCTCTCGACCAACGGCGTTTCGGGATTCCCCGTCCGCGAGAATACGCAGGGGGCGGGCGTCCAGTTGCAATACGGGCCGTTCTATGCCGACGTCGCCTACCGTAACAGGCAGGGCGAGACGGGCGAGAGCCGCATTATCTGGCATCTGTTCGAAACGCACCAGGTGACGGCGAACGCCGCCCTGTCGCTGGGAACGGCACTGCGCAGGCATTTCGTGCGCGTGAATCTCGACTGGCAGACGCTCCGCACCGACGAGAACATCATCACCACCGAGACCATCAACGGCGTGCAGACCATCACCATACACGGTTCGACACCGACTTTCGGGCGCAAGGGGCTCGACCTTGGGGGCGAATACGAGTTCGTGGCACCGCATACGGATTTGCGTGCCGGGGTCGGTTATTCGCAGCTCAACCGCGAATCGACGCTGATGTACCCCTATGTCAAGGGGCAGAAGCTCCACTTTACCAAGATATATGCCTCGCTGATCCGCACGTTCGGCCTCTGGGAGCTGACCCTCGCGGCGGATTACCGCCTGGGAGGTTTCTCGGAGTGTGAAACGCAGTTCGAAACCCCCGGCGTGCAGCCGGGCGAATATCCCGGGCAACTGACCGCTTACTACGATTACGAAAACGAATACCTCACGGCCAAACGGCTGGGGGCGGCGCTCGGGCTGCGGCGCAATATCAAACGGTTCTATGTCGACGTGTTCGCGCGTTACGAACACGGTTTCGGACTGGAATACGTCGCGCAGCCCAACCGGGTCGCGGCGACGCTGAGTGTAGGATATAATTTTTAAATTCAAAAGGATAGATTATGAAAAAGATTTTGACATTGATGGCAGTCGCGGCGATGGCTTTCACCGCCTGCTCGAAGGAAGAAAGCACCGGAACGGGCGACAAGCAGGTGCGCATCACCCCGACGATCGCCAACCCTGCGCTGACGCCGGCAAGCATGTCGTCCGGCACGCGGGCGACGGACACCGATTTCGAGCTGAACGACAAGGTCGGCCTCACGATCACGATGACGGCGGACGGTTCGGCGTTCGTGGCGAACAAAGAGATGTCGTTTGACGGCACGGATTTCAAGACCGAGGGTTTCCTCTGGTACGAAGATGTCAACGCCACCTCGACGCTCTTCGCCTATTATCCCTACCAGGCCGGTGCCGCGGCGCCTGCGGAGTTTTCGGTAAAGGCGGATCAGAGCGGTGCAAACTACACGGCTTCCGACCTGATCGTGGCCGTGAAGACGGGGGTCAAGCCCACGCTGTCGTCCACGCAGATGACTTTCAAGCACAAGATGTCCCGGATCGTCATCAGCGTGACGAACGAATCGGGCTTCGACATCACGGATATCGTCATCAAGGGGGCTGTGGGCACCGGTGTGCTCGATCCCGCCACGGGCGACTTTACAGCCAAGGCGGGCGCCGAGGCGTCCGACGTGACTGCCAATACGGCGACTGCCGACAAGGTTTACTATGCGCTGCTGGTGCCGCAGAACGGTGTGCAGCTCAAGGTTACGGTCACCACGGCCGATGGCAAAAAACGTACGCAGACACTCGGTACGACCGACCTCAAGTCGGGTGAGAACCGCCGTATGGACTGCAACGTCCAGCCGGCCGACATTCAGGTGAAATTCAGCGGCCCGATCGCGGGCTGGGTCGACGGCGACGACCTGCTGCCGGACGGCGAAGGTGAAGTGGAAACCCCGACCATCGAATGGGGTGGCGTGAAATACAAGATCGTGACCCTCAAGGACGGCCGCACGTGGATGGCCGAGAACCTGCGGTATATACCTCAGGGCAAGACCGTGTCGAGCAATCCTGCGGACGGCAACGGGGTGTGGTACCCCTGCAACCTTTCGAAAGCTGCCGACCAGTCGCTGGTCGAGACTGCAGGCCTGCTTTACAGCTACCCCGTATTGCTTGGGATGACGGGCGACATGACGGACACCAATTTCGACCAGTACGAAGGTGCGCAGGGCATTTGCCCCGACGGGTGGCATATCCCGACGATGGCCGAGTGGCTCAAACTGGCGGGAACCGGCAGCGGCAACCTTTCCGACCCGACATCGCCCTATTTCGATCAGACGCAGAGCGGGGGATCGATAGTTGCGCTCAATAAGGACGGTTTCAACATCGCTGGCTATGGCTATATCAACGCTGCGAACGCTACGGCTACGCCGGCCTATATGGCAACGGTGTCGGCGGCCGATGCAACGGCCTTCGGCATGGGGTATTTCCCCAGCTCGACGGGTTACAAGGTTACATACAATACGGCCGACGATCCGGGCAGCGGGATCAAGAACATCCAGTATTATGCCGGTATGATAACTTACAACAAGAGCTACAACCGCATGACGATCGCTTACCAGGGCGGTTATTGCGCTGCTCCCGCCCGCTGTATCAAGGACAAGGAGTGACCCTCCCCGCACACACAAACACACACACAACACAAACAATAGATGAAACGTAAACCTAATTACCTGAAGCACCTGCTGCAATGGGGCGTATTGGCCGCCATCGTCGGCACGGTGCTTTGGGCCAAATTCAGCGACAAACCCGTCGATGTCGAGGCATATTGTCCTTTCGGCGGGTTGCAGGCCTTCGGCACCTACCTGGTGAACAACTCGCTGGCCTGTTCGATGTCGATGCTCCAGATCATGATGGGCCTCGTGCTCGCCGTGGGAGTGATCCTTTTCAGCAAACTTTTCTGCGGTTACCTATGCCCGCTGGGCACCGTCGGCGAATGGATGGGGCGTGCCGGGAAAAAACTGCACCTGCAAGTGGATGTCCCGTCGGGCAGCATCGTCGACAAACTGCTACGCGTGGTGAAATATGTACTGCTCTTTACGATCCTCTACTTTACGCTCTCGTCGAGCGAGCTGTTCTGTAAGAAACTCGATCCGTTCTATGCCGTGGCTACGGGTTTCAAGGGCGAGATCGTCCTCTGGATGTCGCTCACGAGCCTTACACTGTTGCTTCTGGGCGGCTTCGTGGTGAAGATGTTCTGGTGTAAGTATATCTGCCCGCTGGGGGCGGTTAGCAACATTTTCAAATTCACGTTGCTGTTTGTGATCGCTGCCCTCGGCGGCTGGGCGCTGGGTGCGCTGGGCGTTGCCAACGCGTGGGTCTGGACAATCGGCGGCGCATGTCTTGCCGCCTATATCGTCGAGATCGCCAAGATGCGCAGCTGTACCTTCCCGCTGATGTATATCGAGCGCGACCTGAACGCCTGCAATAATTGCGGCCTGTGCGAAAAGAAATGTCCCTACCAGTTGCCGATCCACGATTACGTGAAGGTGAAGCACGTAGACTGTACGCTGTGCGGCAACTGCATCGGTGCATGTACGAAGGATGCCTTGCAGGTCAACGGCCGCCGTTCGCTGCGCTGGGTGCCGGGACTTCTGGCCGTGGTGCTCTTCTTCCTCGCCATCTGGCTGGGTTCCACGATGGAGCTGCCGACGATTGACGAGAAATGGGGCGGCTACGAGAAGGTCGAAAACTTACAGACATTCGAAATGGAGGGCTTGCAGACGATCAAGTGTTTCGGTTCGTCGAAGGCTTTTTCGGCTAAGATGCAGGCCGTGCAGGGCGTATACGGCGTCAAGACGTTCGTACGTCGCCACGGTATCGAGGTGCTTTACGACCCGGCTGCGACCGATACGCTGAAGATACAGGCTGCGATCTTCGCGCCGACGCTGCGTAAATATGCCATGCCGGGCGAGCAGGTGCCGATGCTCGACGTGGTGAAACTCGGTGTCGAAGGGCTCCACGACCGGATGGATATGATCTATTTCGGCATGGTGCTCCAGAAGATCGAGGGAGTCTACGGCTTCACGTCGGAGTTCGCCTGTCCGGTGGATGTGACGGTCTACGTCGATCCGGCCGCCGGTATTACCGAAAAGATGTTCGGGGAGGCGATCGACGCCAAGGAACTGGTCATCCCGGCCAAGGAGGGCGAGAAGGTGATCCCGATGCACACGGTGCTTAAAAGCTATGCGGTTGCCGGACAGGTTTCGCGCGAGGAGTTTGCGCAGATCATGTTCCGCGACGTGGAAAAGCTCGCGGGCAAGTTCATTGCCAACCAGGAGAAATGGGGCGATGACGGGCAATTCCCAAAGGCGGTCTACGAAATGGTCTTCCCCGGAATCGAGAAGATGCCGATCCGCAATGCGTTCCCCTATTTCAAGAGTTTCCTGTCGTGTACCGACGGTATCGTGTCCGTGGACTTCGTTCTGCGGGATATGAAGCCCGTGATGCGCATCCACTATGTGAAGTCGATGTGGGACGACGCGAAGCTGTGGAAAGAGGTTTTCCAGGCCGGGAAATGGACGCTGCGCATGGCCGACGGCTCCTCCAAGGAGGCCGATCCGCGGCTGAAGTTCACGACCGAGGGCAAGACTGTCGAAGAATAACCGTAAACCCTAAGGGAGGGCGTCGGCGACGGTGCCCTCCCTTTTATAAGGATGAAAGATATGAGAAGATGGATAGCCTGTCTGGCCGTCGTGCTGCTATGCATGCAGCCCGCGATGGCCGACGAGGGCATGTGGCTGATGCACCGGTTGGCGGAGATTTATCCGCAGATGAAGGCCCGGGGACTGAAGATCAAGGATAAGGAGATTTACAACGAGAAGTCGGCCGCGCTGGCCGATGCCGTGGTGGCAGTCGACGGCGGTATGGGGACGGGCAGCATGATCTCCGACCAGGGGCTGATGATTACCAACCACCATGTGGCTTACAGCGACATTTGCGCCCTGTCGACGCCCGAATGCAACCTGCTCGAAACGGGATTCTGGGCACGCACGCACGATGAGGAGATCCCCGTGCCCGGCAAGACCGTATGGTTCGTGCGCAAGGTGGTCGACGTGACCGACGAGGCCAATGCGCTCAAGGAGGAGATGAAGGCAGCCGGGAAATGGGGTGTAATGGCCCCGCGCCGCCTTTATGCCGAGCTGGAAGGGCGCTATGGCCGGGAAACGGAGTGCGAGGTGTCGTGCTACTCGATGTGGGGCGGCAAAATGTACCTGATGTTCTACTACGACATCTATAAGGACGTGCGGCTGGTGGGGACGCCGCCTGCGTCGATCGGTGCCTTCGGCGGCGATTATGACAACTGGGGTTGGCCCCAGCACAAGGGCGATTTCGCGCTTTACCGCGTCTATGCCGACCGGGATGGGCGTCCTGCGGCTTATTCTGCCGACAATGTACCGCTGAAACCCCGCTGCGTGTTGCAGATTGCTACCGGAGGTGTCCATGACGACGATTTCGCAATGGTGATCGGGTTTCCCGGGCGGACGAACCGCTACGCCTCGTCGTTCGCCGTGGCCGAGAAACAGCGTGTTAAGAACCCGATCGTCGTGGCCAACCGCCACGACCGGATGGATATTCTCAAACGCCATATGGAGCGTGATCCGCGGGTGCGCATGGAGTATTCCGACGCCTATTTCGGCCTGAGCAATTATGCCGATTATGCCAAGTGGGAAAACAAATGCCTGCGCCGTTTCGACGTCGTGTCGATCCGCGAGGCCGAGGAGGAGCGCTTGCAACGCTGGATCGAGGCCGATTCCGCCCGCAAGGCCGAGGACGGGACGCTGCTCGAAGAGCTCGCCCGCGGTTACAAGGCGCGAAAGGGCGCCGAGCGGAACCTCAACTATTTCCGTGAGGCATGGCTCGGCCCCAGCGAGGCGCTGCTCGTGGCCAACCGCGTGTCGTCGTACCTTGGCAAACTCGAACGGCTGAAGCAGGACTCGCTGATCGTGGATTCGAAGGATGCCCAAAGCGTCGTGGCCGGGAGCGGCCGCCTGCGCCGTAACTACGATGCCGCGACCGACCGCGACCTGTTGGCGCGGATGGTGGTGAACTTCACGGCCAACGTGCCGCGCGAGATGTGGGGCGTGCAGTTACAGGCGATGTACGACCAGGCGGGAGGCGATGCCGACCGTATGGCGCGTGCGGCGTTCGATGCTTCGTTTTGCAGCGACCCCGTGCGTTACGATGCCTATTTCTCGAAGAACCGGTCGGTGGCCGAAATACGCCGCGATCCCATGGTGGCGCTTACCGAATCGGTCACCGTACAGCGTTTTACGGGCGGTGTGGACAAGGCCGAAAAGCGCGGCCGTGCGCATGTCGGGCGGAGCGAGAGCCGCTATGCCGACCTGCTTTACGATTTCCGTGCTTCGGAAGGACTGGCGCAGTATCCCAATGCCAACTCGACCATGCGCCTGACCTACGGTAACGTGCAGCCCCTGAACCCTTCGGACGGCGTGCATTACGATTCGCGTTCGACGATCGCGGGCTATATGGAGAAGTACAACCCCGACGAATACGAATACCGCGTCGACGACCGTATGCGGCGGCTGATCGCCAAACGGGACTGGGGACGCTGGGGCGAGAATGGTACGCTCTATGTCAATTTCCTGACCGACAACGACATTACGGGAGGCAATTCGGGCAGCCCCGTACTCGACGGCAGGGGGCACCTTATAGGGCTTGCGTTCGACGGCAACCGCGAGTCGATGGCCGGCGACGTGTGGTTTCATCCCGAATTGGCGCGCACGGTGTGCGTGGATATCCGCTATGTGATGTGGGTGATCGACAAGTATGCCGACGCCGGGTGGTTGCTCAACGAAATGAAGTTCGCAAAATAACCCGGTGTGCCGGTGGTAACCGCGGCATCCCGACGTGTCAAACAGACCTGCCGAAAAGGCAGGTCTGTTTTGTTGTTGAGGGGAGCGTGCGGCAGGTTTATTTTATCGTCCGGAGGCATCGGGCGACCGGTCTGTTCTGTTGCCGAGGGGGATGTTCCGTGTCCCCGGCTGGCCGCTCGCACGAAGTCGTTCCCCGGCGGCAATTCCCGGTTTCGGAACCGGCTACTTGTGCCCGGTATATTTCCGATGGCCTGCCATCCCCGTTCGGCGCTATATCCTGTGTCCCGTCCGGTGCCTGCATCTTGTTGCCTTGTCCGGCGCCTGCATTCTGTACTCTGTCCGGCTGCCGTCCGAGCTTATCCCAGCAGCAGATTTCTGAGTGCGGGGATGTCCTGAGCGATGTATGCGGGCATTGCGTTTTCCAACTCTTCGCGGCTGCCGTAGCCCCACAATACGCCGATGGCGGCAAGCCCCGTAGCGGCTGCTCCCTGGATATCGTGGCGGCGGTCGCCGATCATTACGGCTTCAGCGGGGTTGCCGATGCCGAGTGTGGCGAGCGCGTGGCGGATGACGTCGGCTTTGGCGTCGCGCGAGCCGTCGGGCGTGCTGCCGCTGATAAGCGCGAAATCGTCCGTAAAGCCGAAATGCCGGGCGATCTGCTCCGCGAAGCGGGTGGGTTTCGAGGTCGCCATGACCAGCGTTGCCCCGTGTGCCCGCAGGTCGCGCAACAACTCTGGGATTCCGTCGTAGAGCCTATTTTCGAAAATCCCTTTCGGGGCGTAATATTCGCGGTATTTTGCGACTGCCACCTCGGCGTCGGCATCGCTCATGTTGTAGAATTCGCGGAACGAGTTGCGCAGCGGGGGCCCGATGAAGGGGCACAGCGCCCTGAGGTCGCCGACCTCGATACCGAAATGCCGTAGGGCGTACTGCACCGAGCGGGTGATGCCCTCCATAGGGTCGGTGAGCGTGCCGTCGAGGTCGAAAAAGAGGTATTTCCAATTCACAGTTGTCATTATTTGAACGGCCCGGCGTTTGTGCGCCGGGCCGTGCCGTATTATTCTTTCAATCGCAGGAACGAGTAGCCGAAGCGTTCGCAGGCGGCTTTTTCCAGCTCTTCGCGCACCGAGGGGTGTGCGACAGCGATCAGTGCCCGTGCCCGCTGGGCGAGGTTGCGGCCGCGCAGGTGCGCAACGCCGTATTCCGTTACGATGTGCTGCACCATGTGGCGGGTCGTCACGACGCCTGCGCCGGGCGTCAGCAGCGCCTTGATTTTCGATTCGCCTTTGGGAGTAGTCGACGGGATGGCGATGAAGGTTTTCCCGCCCTCCGACAGGGCTCCTCCGTACATGAAATCGTGCTGCCCGCCTACGCCGGAAATGATGCGCTCACCGACCGAGTCGGCGCAGACCTGCCCCGTGAGGTCGACCTCGACGGCCGAGTTGATCGCCATCACGCGCGGGTTCTCGCGGATGCGGAACGGGTCGTTCGTCCATGCCACATCCTTCATCACGAGGTCTTTGCGGTAGTCCATATAATCGTACAGCCGGCGCGATCCCAGCGCCAGCGAGGCGACCGTTACGCCGGGCATGACCCGTTTGAGCGAGTTGTCGATCACGCCGCTTTCGAGCAGAGGCAACACGCCGTCGGTCATCGCCTCGGTATGCAGCCCGAGATGTTTGTGGCCCGTGAGCGCGGCCAGCACGGCATTGGGGATTCCGCCCACGCCGATCTGCAATGTCGCTCCGTCGGGGATCAGTTCGGCGATGTGGTTGCCGATCCTGCGTTCGATGTCGGTGGGGGGTGCCGAGGGCACCTCGACCAGCGGGTCGTCGACCTCGACGGCCGCGGCGACGCGCGAGAGGTGGATCACGGCGTCGCCGTAGGAGAACGGCATGGCCGTGTTGACCTGTGCGATGATTGTCCTGGCGCATTCCACGGCCGAAACGGCCAGGTCGGCCGAGACGCCGAACGAGCAGTAGCCCTCCTCGTTGGGGCGCGAGAGGTTGAGGATTGCCACGTCGACGGGCAGCGTCCCGTCGCGGAACAGCCCCGGGATTTCGCCCAGGAAGGCCGGGATCGACTGTCCGTAGCCCTGGGCCAGCCAGCGGCGGATGTTATTGGCCACGAACAGGCTGTTGACCAGGAACGTATCCTTGTATTCGGGGCTGCAATAGGGGGCGTCTGCCCTCCCGACGGCGAATCCGGAGTAGAGCGTGACATCGGTGAGCTCGGCGGCGCGGTCGGTCATGGCGCGGACGAGCACTTCGGGGATCGAGGTGCTGCCCTGAATGTAGACGCTGCTGTGCGGGCGGATGAGCTTTACGGCTTCGGCGGCTGTCGTGAATCGCATAGGCTTATCGGTGGTTTTGCCCGAAGGCGGTTAGGCGTGTTTCGAGCAGTTCGAACTGCTCGGGGCGGTTCAGTTGCGAAACGCAGACCCGGATGCCCGGCTGGCGGCTGCCGGTCGATGTGAGCGATATGGCGCAGATGCCGTAAAGGAGCAGTTCGCTCAGCAGCTCCGCGCTGGAGAGACCGCCGTAGCCGACGGTGTAGAAGAATCCGTCGCTGACGGTTTCGTCCTGGTCTTTGTCGTAGACGATGCGGAAGCCGTGGCGCTGGAAGATCTCCTTGGTGAGGCGGGCGCGCCGGGCGTATTCCGAGGTTTCGCCCACGAAATCGAGCTGCCCGTCGGCCGCAGCGCGGAACATCGCCGCCAGGGCGTGCTGCGCCGAGTGGCTCGTGCCCGACGAGGCGGCATAGAGGAACGTCAGGACATAGGCGTCGCCCAGGCGCCCCATGCCGTAGCGCTGTTTGAGCGCGGGGTAGTGCCGCGGGTAGAGTTTGTCGGAGATGGCTGCGATGGCGATGCGTTGGCCGGCGTAGCTGAATATCTTCGAACCGGAGATCATCAGGATGTAGTTGTCCGTGTACCTGGCCACGGTGGCCTGGTAGGGCGCTTCGAAGGGGCGTCCCAGTGGTTTGCGGAAGTCCATGCAAAGGTAGGCGAGGTCTTCGATGACGATGGCGTCGTATCGGGTAGCCAGCTCGCCGATCGTACGCAGCTCATCCTCGGTGAGGCATATCCACGCCGGATTGTTGGGGTTCGAATAGACGATGGCGGCGATGTTGCCCTGTGCGAGGTAGCTTTCCAGCTTTGGGCCCAGTTTTTCGGCGCGGTATTCATAGATGTCGAACGACGCGCTGGGGATATCGAGGATCTGCACCTGGTTGCGCTGCACGGGGAACCCGGGGTCGATGAAGAGGATCGTATCCTTCCCGGGCACGAGCTGCGAGCAGAGTAGGAAAGCCGTGAAACTGCCCTGCATCGACCCGACCGTCGGGATGCAGCCCTGCGGTGCGACCCCGACGTCGAGGAACGCGCGGATGAAACGCGAAGCCTGTTGTTTGAGTTCGGGGATGCCGAACATGTTGGGGTACTGCGATGCCACGCCTGATTGCAGAGCCCGGCATTCGGCTTCGACCCCCGCCTTTTCGGGCGGAAGCCCCGGCACGCCCATTTCGAGGTGCAGGAATTCCATCCCCGTCTGTGTTTCCATGATGCGGGCTATGTCGCCCGACTGGCGGATCGTCGCCTGGGCGATGTCCGCAATGTCCATGCGCTCCAGCGCGGAGTCGAGCACGGAGCGGTCTATCGGCAGCCTTCCCATTGTGCGGTCTGTTTTTGTGCGTATGCGTAGCCTGCGCGGAATGCCGCGAGGTTCGTGTCGAGGATGGCGTCGCCCTTGCGGGCGAAGATGGCGCGTATGCCCGCTTCGAGTTTTTCGGGTGCGATGCCCAGGAACGGTGCTGAGGCGCCCAGCAGCACGATGTTGGCGGCACGGGGCGATGCGGCCTGGCGGGCGATGGCATCCACGTCGAGTGCCACGCTGTGCGGCAGGGAGGCTATCTCCCGCCCGAGCGTATCGGCATCGGGATAGTCGGGGATGTTGACCAGCGGGGCGGTGTTGGTGATGACCCAGCCCCCGGTCGAAAGCCACGGCAGGTAGCGGAGTGCTTCCATTGGTTCGAGCGAGATGATCAGGTCGGCGGCACCCCGCGGAATGAGGTCGGAGGCGATTTCATCCGACGAGATGCGCAGGTTCGACTGCACGTCGCCGCCCCGCTGGCTCATGCCGTGGACTTCGGCCTGCTTGATGTGCAGCCCCTGGTCGAGGGCAGCCCTGCCGATGACGGTGGCGATCGAGAGGATGCCTTGTCCCCCTACGCCCGAGAGTATGATGTCGCGTTTCATGGTTTGCCTGTTTTTAGGGTTTTGCCGCCGGGCGGTCGCCGCGACGGGCGTGTCGCTATTGTTTCTGTTTGGTTGCGTTGTGCCGTTTGGCGGTCTGTATGCATTCGCGGCGGGGGATGATGACCGAGACGCCGTCGAAGGCGATCTCTTCGCGGAGCATGGCCTTCATCTCTTCGCGGGTTCGGGGCAGCGGCACTATGACGCGGATGTGGGCGGGGTCGACGCCCAGGCCGGCGCATATCTGTTCGAGGCGTCCCGTGCCGGCCGAATCCTGGCCTCCGGTCATGCCTGTGGTGAGGTTGTCCGAAATGACGACCGTGATGTTCGTCCCCTCGTTCACGGCGTCCAGCAGCCCGGTCATCCCCGAGTGGGTGAAGGTCGAGTCGCCGATGACGGCCAGGGCGGGGTGCTGTCCGGCGTCGGCTGCGCCTTTGGCCATCGTGATCGAGGCGCCCATGTCGACGCAGGTGTCGATGGCATGGAACGGCGAGAGCCACCCCAGCGTGTAGCAGCCGATGTCGCTGAATACCTTGGCATTTTCATATTCGCCTGCTACCTCCGTCAGTGCCGTATACATGTCGCGGTGGCCGCAACCCTGGCACAATGCGGGCGGACGGGGGACGACGATGCCGCTGGCGGCGAGGGTCGCGTGCGGGGCGAGCCCCAGGGCCGTGCGTACGCTGTCCGGAGTCAGTTCCCCGGTGCGGGGCAGTTCGCCCGACATGCGGCCGCGGATCTCAACGGGCGCAGGCAGGATGCCGCGCAGGGCTTCTTCGACGACGGGTTGTCCCTCCTCGATGATGAGCAGCGCCTTGCATTCCGACGCCATACGGCGCACGAGTTCCTGCGGAAGCGGGTATTGCGATATTTTGAGCACCGGGTGCGGGCATCCGTCGGGGTAGTTCTCCATGAGGTAGTTGTAGGCAATGCCGCAGGCGATGATGCCCAGCGATTTGTCTTCAGCGTCGGCGTAACGGTTGAAGCGGCTTGCAGCCGCCTCCTCTTCGAAGCGGGCATAGTCGGCGAGCAATGCCTCGTATCTTACGCGCGAATTGCCCGGCATCAGCACCCATTGGCGCGTCCGGGCGGGATAGGCGAGGCTGTTCTCGGGGCGTGCCTCGCGCGGTTCGACCATGGCGCGCGAGTGGGCCATGCGGGTCGTAAGGCGCATCAGTACGGGGATGCGGTATTTTTCCGAGAAATCGAACGCGGCCTGCACCATCTCGTAGGCCTCCTGCTGCGTGGAGGGCTCGAACGTCGGGACAAGGGCGAACTTGCCGTAGAAGCGTGAATCCTGTTCGTTCTGGGACGAGTGCATCGAGGGGTCGTCGGCCGCCACGACGACCAGTCCGCCGTTGGCTCCCGTCATCGCCGAGTTGACGAAGGCGTCGGCGGCGACGTTCATGCCCACATGTTTCATGCACACCAAGGCGCGCTTTCCGGCGAACGACATGCCCAGCGCTTCCTCCATCGCCGTCTTCTCATTGGCCGACCATGTGCAGTGGATGCCTCGTTCGGCGGTGAGCGGATGTCCTTGTATATATTCGGTGATTTCGGTCGAAGGTGTGCCCGGATAGGCATAGACACCCGACAATCCTGCGTGGAGCGCCCCCAGTGCGAGGGCTTCGTCTCCGAGTAATAATTCCCGTTTTGCCATGAGGTCGTGCAGTTAAGCTGTTTTTACAAATTTAAGGAATTTTTTAATTAAAAATTCACTTTTGATGATAAAAAATCACATAAAACGGTATTTAATATTTAAAATATTATATAAATAAGTGTTTTTGGAAAAAATTGTAATATGGCATCCGTGCCATACAATGACGACTGGCAGGAACGGGTATAAAAAAGCAGCCGATCCCGAAAGACCGGCTGCCCCGTTTGCGTCATTATTCCCCGAATAGTGTTTTCAGTAATTCGGGCGTTTCGATTTCTTCACAATTTATGCTTCCCAGGAGCCCGCGGCCCTTTTCGGTCAGTGAAAAGTACATCTGCCGCTTATCGTTCGTACCCAACTCCCGGTTTACGTAGCCTTTCCCTTCGACCGAGCGGAGCACCTTCGAGGTGTTCGACGGAGTAAGACCCAGCATTTCGCCCAGTTCCCCGCAGGAGAGACGTCCGGCTTTCGAAAGGCTGCATAAGGCCATGCCTTCGTTCAGGCAGATCCCGTGCGAGCGTTCGAGTGCCGCTTCGAACCGGTTGACGGCCCGTTGCAGCTCGCGGATCCTACACAGTTTTTCCATTGTCTGCCGGTTTGCGTATGGCCTGTTTGCCGCAGTGCCCGATACATTTGCCGCATTCGATACATTTCTCCGGGTCGATTGCCGGAAGCCCGAACCCCGATTGGGTGATCGCCCCGACGGGACAGACCAAAAGCAGCGGGCACCGGTGGTTCTGCGGGCAGCGGAGATTGTCTACGGTGAGTGCCATGCCTGTTTACTTGTTGAGCAGTACCTGGTCGATAGCTTCCTTGAGCGACGCCTTGGGCAGGGCACCCTGTGCGATCTGGGGCTTGCCGCTGGTGGGGATGAAAAGCAGCGTCGGGATCGAGCGGATGCCGAATGCGGCGGCGAGCTCCTGCTCCTCTTCGGTATTCACCTTGTAGATGTAGATGCTGTCGCCGTACTCGGCAGCCAGCTCTTCCAGAACCGGGGCAAGCGCCTTGCAGGGGCCGCACCACGATGCATAGAAGTCTATGAGCGCCGGTTTGTCGCCGAGGTACTTCCACTCGGTAGGGTTCGTTTCGTAATTTGCGACTTTGGTCAGGAAATCCGCCTTGGTCAGTGCGATCGTTTTCATGGTATTCTCTTTTTTAGTGTTGTTTTCCTTGTTGCTGCCGTTTGCGCAGGCTGCCAGGCCGAGCATGCACATCGTGGTCAATAATAGTTTTTTCATGGGCTTTATCCGTTTTTATCGTTCTTCTGTATCAATAACGATGCAAAGATATGAATTATTTTCCATTAAAACAAATTTCCTATGGAAAATAATAAGTCGGATAGAAAATGAATTATTAAAATGCCGGGAGCGCGATAGTCGTTATAATAACAATCGAACCGATCCGGAATGAAAGGTTCGATTGTTTTTGGGAATTACAACAGTTCCATCTGAACAGCTTCGATATGGCACTTTTCGGGGATGTAGATGCAGCCGGGATTCTCTCGGATCGTCCGGGTAATGAAATCCCTGAATTCTCGTTCAGAATTTTCTTCGCTGAATATGTCCCTGCCGATTATTTCGTTTAGGGCGACCCAGTTGAATTTATTGGCTTTATTGGAAAATCTTCGAAACCATTTTCTTATTTCTGTTCCGTTCCGCACGCGGATGCTGGAGCTGTTTTCCGAATTGCTGCTTGTCTTCACCTGGAGTAAAGAGCCGTCTTCCTTGCAAAAGTCGACCGCGTTTATGGTGCTTCCCCAGCAGCAATACCAACCATACGGGTGTAAAATTGTCGCCAGATATTCTTCGAGCAGATTGCCGACCATCCCCTCGATTGTCATCATGATGGAGTGCCCTTTTTCAAGTGTATCTGCGAAATTGTCGTCGATATCTTCTCTTCGGGTTCGGAGAATTAATTTTACGGCAGGATCCGGTTTTGTTTGGGATTTTTTGCCCTGCCGTTTGGACGGCCTGCCATTGTATCCTGATAGATATCGTGCAACCCACTTCTTGACATATTCTTTGAGGGGGATGGGCTCGTTCTGGTTAAATTTCAATGCCGGTAGATTGCGTATATCTCTAAATGCCACACTCAGGACGCCTCCTAATTCTTTCGTGTAAGCGTCTTTTGCAAAAGTTTTCGCAAGCGAGATCGCTTTTTTTACCGAAAAATCATCGAAATTAGTGGTTTCTTTCATTGGGGGATGTTTTTCTGATAAAGTTAATGATTATTTGTTTCATAAATAGCGTTATCACCGGCTTTTCTTTTTTTTTCTGGGTGAAAAGGCATAAAATCCGGCAGGTTTATTCACTGTCCGGCACATTATTATGTTTAACCGATACAATCGGTTTGCACCTTGGTTTACATAAACGGTGAGAACCGAGGAAAAACAGGCTTGAAACGAGACACGGAAAAACTACCTGCATTGCCGAAAGAGTTTGGTTTCAGCGATGTAACTCGCTAAAAAACAATAGAGGGAGCAACTTTCTTTGCTCCCTCTTCGTGACACCGACAGGACTCAAACCTGTAACCTTCTGATCCGTAGTCAGATGCTCTATTCAATTAAGCTACGGTGCCGAATTGCAGGTGCAAATGTAGGGCGGCGTTGATTAACAGATAGTTACGGTTGTGAATTTTGTCGATGAATTTCTCTTTTTCGTACTGTTGTTCGGCGCGGTTTAAACATTGGTTTAAACATTTCGGGTAATTCGTTTATCCCAAAGTTGGGTTAATAAATTAAGTGAATTAGTTGATTATTTGATAAATATAAAAAGTGACAAACTTTGTTGAAAGGGCAATTATATAGTCCCTCGTTTTTAGTCTGTCACTTGTCGTTGTCAAAGGAAAAACGCCGCATTTTTTCGGCCTTCTCTCCTTAACCTTTATAGATACGATGCAATCTAACTACATTTTACTTATATGTTATTTTTAAGATTTGAGTACAAAGCGACACCTAATTCATTTGCCGTTTTTATAAAGTTAATAGATTGAGGTTCTCCTAAAATGTCCTTAAGGGGGCGAAGACATTTAAGAACTGCATCTATAGATGTTAGGATTAGATGGATTATATTCTCGATATTTTTACTTTCATAATGTCGAGATAAGCTACCTCCAACTGTTGTATAATGATAGTATTGAGTAAAAACCTTATTTAGAATGAAAGCATTCACAATATTGTTTTTCCAATCATAATTTTCAAAACGTTTCATTGCAAAATTAAATTTTACTTGCTCACTCAAAAAGAAAGATTTTCCTCGATCGCATTCTTTTAATATATTAATTATTTTTATGTCTTTTTTAGAATGAAAATCATTCCATGATTTATATTTCCCATCTTCTGTAAATGCAAAAGGCTGTGTTGCTCTATAATTTATCAAATCTTTACCTTGGTATTTATGTTGAATTTTATTTGTTATTTCCAAATATCTCACATATTCAGCATTGATTGCGTTAAGTTCATTCACAATTAGGTCATTATCTAATTCTCCTGTATCTACATTTTCGAAACCTTTAATATAATAAATTGTTAAAGCATTGTTTGATAGGGAACGACAGATCGTATATATTGCTATATCTAATTCTTGGTCATCGGTTTGTAATAAAATGAATAAAGCTTTTATAAATTTTCTGTGCATATGTATTAAATCTAAAAAGACTCCTTGATTCCAAGGAATATTATCGAATTTGGCTCCACGTTTAGGACAATAATCATTGAGGAGAGCAATATAATGCTCTAATATTTCACAACATTTTTTTTGTAAATTTTCCATAAGAATAATTTATTGTATTATGAGTTGTAAGTAGTTTTCGCAGAATCCAGCTAACGGGAATTTCACAACCTCGTCCCGTCCGTCGGGCGTAGTGTAATGAAATAATATAGCGTTCGCTTTGACAAGGCAATCGAATAAATTTACCGTTTCGCTTATGCCCTCTATCTTCATCCCGTTAGCAACTATAATTCCTATTATATCGTCTATCTCTTTAAGGTCGCTTTTTCACCCGATTATTCATTGTTTGTTTTTTACAAGTGCGATTTCAACGGGTTTATTCATGTCTGCTGTCTCGGGAGAGAAAACAAAGTAAAATATTTCGGGATAAATCTCATTTTGAGGTTTTACGACAATTAAGCCTATTCCCTCTGTCTTGCTCCATTCGACCAACTTGCAAATAGCTTGCTTATCCTCTCATGCGTCGGTCTTTCATTCTGTTTTCGGTTGTTTGTATCTGTTCATATTGCGCAAAATGTTTGTTGTTTTATCTTTATAAAGATAAGATTATTAGCGGAATAAACAAAATAAGAAAGTGACAAACTCTGCAAAAGGGTCTTATAGATTAACCTTTTCACAAAGTCTGTCACTCGGAAAGAAAAGACAAACTTGGACAAATGGTATGAAATAAACCGCTTTGTTCAAGTCTGTAAAGTAAATTCAGAGTCAGATGCGCTTATAAGTACGAACCTCTTTCCCGTTGTAACCGTCTTCCTCGTCGATGTCGATAATGTTAAGCGTTGTGGAGTTCGTCATTTCGATAACTGACTGCTCGGTATAACCGTCGTCTTTATCGTCGTGATAAATTTTCGTAAGTTTATCCCCACTTATTGAGTATGTCCCTTTTGACGTATGCCCTGAATTCGGGTATTCCTCCGTCCAAGTTCCATTACTATTAAATGTCAGATAGTGCATCGGTTCGTCGTCTTTGGGAATATCTTTATCTACGACAATCACACCGTTATCGTAGCCTGTAAGATGCGTGTATTCCCACTTACCAATGATTGGATTTTTTTCGTCTTTGTCATCATCATCGGAGCAGGCCGAGAACGTAACAGCCGCAAACATAACGGCGGCAAGCAAAAGTATCTTTTTCATCGTTTGCTGAATGTTTTAAGTTCGTATTCTTCCCAATCATCTCCCTTTTCATGGTACTCCAATTTAAGGGTCGATGCCGTCAGTTCTGTAATTGTAAAGGTTTGCGGGTCGCCATATTGACTATATCGTACCGTCAGTTTATTATTGGACGATACCGAATAGTCGATGCTTTCCGATGAATCCATTTCCTTGTAAGACCCTGTATTATCAGAATTGAAAATGAAATAGATTTGTGCATCGTTCATGTCCTCGTTCCAATCGTCCTTTATACCCTCGTCGATTTCATAACCGACGGAATGTGTGTAACGCCACGTTCCGACAAGTTCATCCAAATTGATTTGCACTTTATCGTCGTCATCGGAACAGGCGACAAAGGCAGTTGTGGCGAATAGAGTCACCAATAGAAACAACTTTTTCATAGTTGCAATAAGTTTAGGTTGTCGCTCCAGCACCAACGCGACGATTAATGTTTGGATTTAATTAAACAGAAAGCGTGGTGCTGAAAACTCATTTCATTGTAACAGGTCGTAGGAAACCTCGAAGATAAAATAAGCAACAGCCCCACGCCTATCCCATATAAGGATATGACGCGGCAAGTCGTCGGCTTACTCCCTCTTCTATCGAATTTCCTACGTTCGTTACAAAGGAATAAACTTACACTTTCCGTGTTTGTTCGTATGTCCCACAAATGTAGGAAACAAAAACGGATTATGCAATTATCGGCATCTTGGGGGCTGTTGCAGTTACAAAATTAGGATAAGATGTTAAATTAACCGATCCACTTTTGTTTGTATTTTAAATTGTAGTTTGGGTATAAAGTATTATTTTTGTTACTATATAACTAAATTATTTAAGCCATGAAACTAACCAAAGAGCAAACCTCAAAGCTTCTGTCTCAATTAAATGATTGGAGAAAATCATCTAAACCATGTGTTATATGTGGACAATCGTCATGGGCTGTTAATGACACTATTTTTGAACTTCGAGAATTTAATGAAGGGAATTTAGTGATTGGTGAAAAATGTGCTATAATGCCCTTAGTACCAGTAATATGTAACAATTGTGGTAACACCCTTTTTTTAAATGCAATTAAATTGGGTGTTGTCATTCCTCCAGAGTCAAAAGTAGACGAAGATGTAAACTCTAAGGAAGCAAAGGGAAATGAAAAGTAAGAGATATTCAATGACGAATAAACAAGTAGTTTATTCGAAAAAAATAGAATGTGCTTACCCAATTAGTGTACATGAATGGAACAAAATTAAACAGCTAATTTCTGGGATGCAACCTCCTGTTAAAATATGGAGTGTGGCGTATTCTATTTGTATAGGTTTTTTTATTTCAGGCATTTTCTCTCTAATTGCATCATATAATAATGAATCTATTGAACTTTGGTTGAAAAATGTATATCTAGCCGTTACTATTATTTCTCTATGTGCAGGAATAATTTTTTTGATTTTAGATCTATCACGAGATGACAAAAATTCAACAAGTAGACAAAATGTCTTAAATGAAATGGCTTCAATAGAGGCTCAATATGAAGCTCCAGAGCAGGATATTTAGGAGATTCTATTTGTTGAATAGATGTATCTATTCCCATTAAGGCAAGTATTTTAATTCTGTTAGATGGTTTAGAATATAGACGGGGTGGTCTGTTTTATGTGGAATCCTATTAAATGGGATGGCTGAAAATTCGGTTTTCCATCCGAAAAGGGGGAGGGGTGAAAAATAGGGATTGTCCGCTCGGTCGGGGTATCTCGGCCTTGTTTGTCTGCGAGTGACAACCTTTTCAGAAAAAGATGTTTTATAGACCCTTTCACAAAGTTTGTCACCTTTTGGTTGCGGGGCAGTTTCGGCATAAATCGCACGATGTGGGGAGTGGATGATAAATAAATTTACCCAAAACTACCCTATAAAAGAAAGAATCGCTATCTTTGCCGAAAAGCAAGTGTACTATGTCCTATAAACCGCCTTACACCATTACGCCGAAGATCACGAATTTGGTTGCACAAATCAGCGAAGCAATCGGCAGCTACTATGCGCATGAAAATCTGCGCCTGCATCGGGTCAATCGGATCGAGACGATTCACGGGACGCTGGCTATCGAGGGCAACACGCTTTCGATGGAGCAGGTCACGGCGGTATTGGAGGGAAAACCCGTCGTTGCTTCTATTAACGAGGTGCAGGAGGTGCGCAACGCCCTTAAGGCGTATGAATTGCTCGACACGCTCGACCCTTGTAAAGTCGATGATCTGTTAAAAGCGCACGCCACGATGGAAGCGGGGTTGATCGACGAAATCGGTTGTTTCCGTAAAGGCGGTGCGGGTGTGGTGTCGGGGAAAACGGTTATCCATTATGCGCCCGATGCCGAACGTGTGCCGTTTCTCGTAAACGATCTGTTCGATTGGCTGCGCACCACGGATGAACACCCGTTGATCGCAAGTTGCGTCTTTCATTATGAGTTCGAGTTTATCCATCCGTTTGCGGACGGTAACGGTCGCACGGGACGATTGTGGCAGACCTTGATTTTGAGCAGGTGGCGGCCTATCTTCAAAAACCTGCCGATCGAAAACATTGTATATAAGTATCAAAAGGAGTATTATAAGGCGATTGCCGTAAGTGGCGGTATGGCGGGTTGCACGCCTTTCGTCGAGTTTGTTTTGGGGGTAATCGCCGAAACGCTCACTACCCAAGAAACTACCCGAAAGACTACCCAAGAAATTATTTTGGAAGCCATCGCCCGCAATCCCAGCATTACACGGGCGGAGCTGGCCGAGGTTGTCGGAATCTCGCCCGACGGCGTGAAATATCATTTGCAGAAACTCACCAAGTCGGGCAGGCTCAAACGGGTGGGGTCTGCACGCCGCGGGGTGTGGGTGATCGGGTGACAGGAATCCCGAAAAAGGTACTTTTATAGCCCCTTTTCAAAAGTTTGTCACCGACCTGTTTTCACCCGTTACGAGCTATATGATCCGCTTTCCCAATTCGATGAATCGTTGTTTGTTGGTGCGCACCTCCCTGTATTCGAAATAGATTCCGATCATCTTTGTCGTTACTTTTTTGCGGTAGGGGATGCCGAACCGCATAATCAGATCGTTCATAAAACGATTGACGGCGCACACGGGTAGCCTGTCGCCCGTTTTCAACTGGGAGTACACCTCCCCGCAAACTTTTTCCGAGGTCAGCAGTTGCAGGCTTTCGTTTTCTTGTATCTGTTTGCCGATTGCGTTCATGTTGTAGTTGTACCGTTCGATCTCTGCCGCTCCGAGGGCATAGTAGGCATCCACCATCATCGGCACTTGGTTCTGAATCTCCTCGCGCAGAAAGTAGTATTCATTCCACGTTCGGTTTTGTTCCAGTATCTCCAACTGCCGCACGATTTCTCGGAACAGGTCTTTCATTTTCAGTCGGGGATTTATGCGTTGCAGTCGGTCGCAGTCCGACAACGGATAGATATATTCGACGTAATTCGTGTGAAATGCTTTCGCGTACTCCTCCCGCACCAGCTCGGCATTGGTGTAGTACCGCTTGATCCGCTCGTCGTCGTAGGCGTTATCCCACATGAACCAGTTGCGCGTTCCGTCGGCGTTCATGAACCGTTTGTAGTCCATTCCCTCCAACGCCTGCGCACGGGTATCGCAACCCGCCCCCGATGCTTCGATTTGCAGGACTTGTTTGTAGACCGCTTCGCACTCCTCCAATCTCGAGGCGATCTCCTCCCGCGATTTGCAGGGCATCTCTTTGTTGGTGCTGAAAATATGCGCGGCATCCTCCACGCCGTTGCGAAAGCGTCCGACGATCTGTACAGCTTCGGTCGTGGGGTCGATGACGGTGTGCGCCGCAAACGAAAGATCGGTTACGATCAGCACGCAGGCTGTTGTCGGCAGTTCGATGTCTACCGCCGAAAAGAAGCGGCTCGTGAAAAAGTTGATTTCGTCCAGTTCTCCGAGTGAGGAGTAAGCTCGCGAAAAATCCCGCTTGCGGAGTTTCTTCACACTCTCGTAACTGCAAAAGACCTTGCACCGTTTCTCGATCTTATAGGTGCAGATCATGCGGTGGATCGTATCGGTCGAGTTCAGAAAGATGCAGAGCGGATGCCCTTTGCCTTTTACCTGTCCCATAAGGGTACGCACCCAGCCGACGGTATCGTTCGTGTGTATGAGCCACATTTTCGGTTTGTGGTCGTAGGTCGGGCGGAATATCTTCATCGTAAAGCCCTGCTGCTCGAAACGGGGATCGGACGGGATGATCGGCGTCGCAGAAACCATCGCCTTTTGTTTGCATCGGAAAAAATCATCCATCGGGAGCGTGATCGAGCCGCGATAGCCTGCATCCTGTATCGTGCGCTCGCACTCGTCGAACAGCATGAACCATTCACCGTACATATCCGTATGCGTCTGCACCATCGCCGAGCGGACTTTGGGGAAACTTTCGGGCGTAGTCATGATTTTCAGATAGCCGTCGTTGTAGTTCGTGTTCAGAAAGTCGATGATGTCCTCTGTCGTTACGCCCTCGAACACGCCGAGTATCTGCGGGTGCTTTTTCATCTTGCCCTCGATAACGGGAACATTCGGCTCGATGATGACGGAGTGGCGGGGCGCATTGATTTCGGCATAGGTCGCACCGCATCCCGTGACGGTCTTGTTGATGATCGAATTGGTGGGTATTTCGGGCATCACGGCGTCGAACCGCTGGCCTGCATCTATTTTGATATATTGAATCTTCATTTAATTATTTAATTTGCAGTTAAAAACTTGGGGAGCGAGCGGCGAAACCCGCTCCCCTCGTTCAGCAGTTTAGTTCAGCAGGTCGCAGATGTCCTCCATCGCCTCGGCAGGCATCACGACTTTGCCGTTGGGAAAGTGGTACTTTTTGGCGAGGTAGCCGATGCCCTCCTCGCTCTCGTTGTACTCCTCGGAGGTGATCGGGGTCAGTTTCTCCACCTCGGCGGCCACCTCTGCCAGCCACTCGGACTGACAGCAGATTTCACGGTCGGCTTCGAACTCCGTCACTTCGGGCAACTCCTTACCCATCAGGAACGCCAGCAGGTAGTTCCAGATTTGGGCGTTGAGCAGCAGTTTGCCGTCCAACTCGGTGTAACCCTTGCGGATTCCGAACCAAACATATCCGCATCCAGCCACGTCTACACGGGTGGTCACGATCAGGGTGGTAGCCCCTGCCGCAATCGCTTTCGCCAGCGTGCGGAACATTTTGGCGTTCCCTGCGGGCTTTATTTTGATAATGCGGAGGTTCATTTTCTCCTCCTGCTCTTCGACAGCTTTGACTTCCGCCATCTTTGCCTCGTGTGCGATTGCCGAGGCCATCATCTCCTCTGCGCGGTTCCCAGCTACCTGCTGCGATGCCGCATTTTCTGAAATTACGTTCATAGTTTTAATGTTATTAAATTTAATGTTCATGTTTTCATTGGTATTTGCACCCGTTTTCATAATCGTTATCTTTTTATTCAGTTTGTTGCCGCTTCTTTCGGGCTGTCGGCTACTCCCTGCAACTTTGGTCGGCCGTACGCTCCGACCTTGTTTGCTACTGCAAAGAAACGGAGGATTTCGAGCTTCTCCGAGCCTTTCGAGGTAGAGGTTGCAGGCTATATTCAGACCTATTCTTTACCTCTGTTTTTTAATTGGTTACGTTTTGCGGTTCATCGGTCGTTTTTTTAGTTCGACCTCCACTTTCGGGCTTTCGGTTTCTCCCTGCGGATTCATCGGCCGTACGCTCCGATTTCCTCCGCTTGCAGTATGTAAAACACTTGAACACGCCCTTTCGCTAATCGGTTCGGAATAGAGAATATCGGCTTGTTTTCGGCCTGTTCTTTACCCCAGTTTTCAATCCGTTACAAAGAGCCGTTTTCAGTCGTTTTTTTCGCTCGGTGCATTGCTTTGCCTTATTGATTACGCTGGCAAAGATCAGCCATTTTTTCGCGTTCTCCGAGCCTTTCGAGGTAAACGATATCGGCTGTTTTCATGCCTATTATTTACCTGTTCGTCAGTTTCATATCGGATTCTTTTACTCCGTTACGATAACGCGAAAAACGCTCTTGGATTTCGGCGGAGCAGGTAAAGAAAAAGGGTGCATTTCTGCACCCATTCTCTACCTGAAATATGTCGGTTATTCAGAATAAATCCTTATGAACGATGTTGTCCGTTACGATGTGTATTCGCCCGAACTCGACAGACGGGAATTTCGGTATCTTTTCCCCGCCGTATTTCTGTACGTTCTTCTTTATATAGCCGATGTCGGCGCGTATGTTTTTGGGGTTGAAAGAACCGTCATAGCCTTTATAGGAGGGATAGCACCCGACGAAGCGGGTGTAATCGTAGATCAACCTGCAAAGTTCGTTCGGCGTGTCGGGACTTTCGGGCATCGCATTTTCTTCATGGAGCATCCGATAAATCCCGTATGCGACAATAGGATAGCGCGTATTCATCGGTTTGGCTCCTGCCGACGGTTTGCGACGCTCCAATTCCTGCCGTGCATCTTCGGCGGTCTGAATGTCGGGGAAATAATCGGCGAGTTCCTTTCGGATCAGACGGAACAGCCAGTTATTCGTATTGGGAATCGTCTGCGGCTCCTGCTTGCGGCTGTTGGTGCGCAGGGTCACGGGCATTTCCTGTTCTCCGACACGTTCGTACAGGTTCCGATGCCGTTGTTCGGTTTCTTCCATAAAAAGCATCAGTTTCGCCCACTCGCCCTTATAGGTGTTCCAATCTTCCCAATATCCGCGCTCGCTTAATTCTTCCTCGTTGAATTTGCGGTCGGTGATGATGTAAGCCACGAATAAGAGGGCTTCACGCAGTCGGTCGGTCAAAAGGGGCGTTTCTCCGAACAGTTCCATATAAGCATCATAATCGAAACGGTTGGTCGGCAACCGTATTTCGTGATCCTCTTGGATCGCTTTGGCGGCGGAGATGCCCGTACTCGATTCTATTTCATTGGTAAAGTAACCCAGCGTAATGCCGAAATAATTTTCCAGCAACGGGGCGATTTCCCGTAAGGAGCGGGTATCGGTAGCCAAACAGCCTTTCGAGCCTGTAAGTTCGTTCATAAGCGGTAATTGTTTCAACGAATTTACAAAAATCCGCTTTCTGTCGCAACTGACCACCGCAGAAAAAAGAAAAGGGACTACCCGATTAAATCGGATAATCCCTTAAAAAGTAGTGACAAACTCGGTTTCGGGGGCTATAAGATAGACCTTTTTTCAAACCTTGTCACCTCATAATAAGTTTTGCATTGCCGCATCTATCTGCGAGTTCTCGAAGTTATCCAAGTAAATCTGTGTGATTTTCTCTGAGCTATGCCCCAGCGATTCGCTGATGATGGATGTCGAAACTCCCGACCTTTTCAGCACGGTGGCGAACGAGTGCCGCGCAACGTATGTCGTGAGCGTGATAGGCAGGTGCAGATGCTCGCCGATTAGTTTTAAATAGCGATTTATCCGCTTGTTCGTCCGTTGCACCCGTCCGTACTGCTGTTGCGCCGTAACGTGAATAGAACGCCTTAAAACAGGGAAAATATAGTCTTGTGGGTGTGCGTTCGGCTGGCGGTACTTGTCGAGGATGTCGAGGGCGGCAGGTTGGAGTTGGAACGACAGGAGTTTACCCGTTTTCTGACGGTTGAAAACCAGCCGCCCGTCCACGATGTCGGCATAGCGGATGTGCAGAATATCGGTCAGATTGATGCCGCACGACAGGTAGCTGAACAGGAACAAGTCCTTTGCCAGTTGCAGGAACGGTTTGGGGTACTTGGTCAGCGTCCGCACCTCGCAATCCATAATCCGCCTTATATCCTCTTTTGTCAGCGACCGTTTGGCCGTGGCTTCCTTGAATCGGCTCACTTTGAACGTGTCGAAAGGGTAGTCCGTTTTCTTGATTAGCCCGTCGGTGATTGCGCTGTTGTAGAGTACCCGCAACGAACGGAAGCGGATGCCGATGGAGTTGTCGGAATAATGCCGTTCCACCCGCAGCCATTGCTCGTACCTTTTCAGCCACTCTGCGTCGATGTCGATGAAATAAAAGTCCAGCGAACGGCAGAATTTCGTCAGCGAGGTGCGCAATTCATGAAAGGTCTTTGCATTGCCAACCCTGTTTGCGGCCAGCAGGCGGTCGATGTAGCCGTTCAGATATTCGCCGACGGTTTGGCGCACGACTTTGCGGGATGCCTTTTCGAGAAGCGTGTTCAGCGTATATTCCTTGTCGCTGGTTTTAAAGTCCATGACCTGACTTTGGAGTTCCTGCGTTTTCTGTTGGATAAGGGCTTCGATGCGCTCTTTGTCGGGACAGTTACGGCGCGGTTTACACTTTTCTGCATCCCAGTATTGCGGAGCGAGGGAGATGTGCAGACTGATGTACTTTCGTTTTCGGTTCTTTGTCAGCCGTAACATGATGGGATGCTGACCGTTGGATAATGTTTTGGATGTGTAGAGCACCGCCTCGATTGTCGTGTTCATCGGGAAAATTCGGTTTACACATTGGTTTACACAAACTGTAAAAACCGACGGAAAACAGGCTCGAAACAAGACACGAAAAAACCACCTACATTGCTGTAAGTGGTTGATTTTGAGAGTGACACCGACAGGACTCAAACCTGTAACCTTCTGATCCGTAGTCAGATGCTCTATTCAATTAAGCTACGGTGCCGAATTGCAGGTGCAAATATAGGGTGAAAATCCTAAACACGCAAATTATTCCGTAAATATTTTAATAAAAAGATGGCCCGTTTTGTGTCGGAAACATACACCGGTCGGATTATCAGAGGGTTGTTGCCACGGCTATTCCAGCATTTCGGCGAGTTTCTTCGAAAGCTCCCCGCCGCGCAGGTTCTTCGCTACGATGATGCCGTCGGGCGAGATCAGGAAGTTCGCGGGGATCGACGTGATCCCGTAGGCTGCGGCCGCCGTGCTCTGTTTGTCCGCGTCGATGCCCAGGACATTGATCCACGGCATGTCGTTATCCGATGTGAACGACCGCCATTTCGCCTCGTCGTTGTCGAGCGAGACGCAGTAAATTTCGAACCCTTTGGCTTTGTAGGCGGCGTATGCCTCGCGCAGGTGGGGGATTTCGCGGCAGCAGGGGGCGCACCAGGTCGCCCAGAAGTCGAGCAGAACCCAGTTCGCCTTTCCCGCAACGGATGACAGCGGGATAGCGGCACCTTCGGCGTCGCACAGGGCGAGGTCGGTGTATGGCTGGCCGATAGCTGTCTTCTCGACTGCTTCAATCCGCGCGAGCACTCCTCTCAGAATCGGGTGTGCCCGCATCTCGGGGGAGAACTCCGCAAGGCGCTCCCGGACGCCGGCGGGGGTGCCGGACGATTGGAATTGCCGGAACAGATATGCCCCCAGCAGGTTGTCGTTGTTGGCCCTGACGGCTGTTGAAATCACCTCATTGCGTTCCGATGCGATAGCCCGGATCGTTTCCGGATTTCCGCCCGATAGCTTTTCGTCCCGGAGGCGGGCGTCGAGCGCCGCACAAGACCGGTAAACCGAGTCCGCCCGGTCGTTGAGCCGGGTGCCCGTGACCCGGTAGCCGGAGCCGTTTCTGGGTTCGATCCGGATGGTGCCCGCTTCGAGGAGGAGCATGGCCGGTTCTACCGTGGCATAACGGTCGGACAGGGATGCCAGTTCGGGCGCTGCAATGCGTCCTTTCAGCGTAAAGGTCGTATCTGCATCCATGACTCCGGCTGCAAGCACCGTATTGCCGCTGCCCAGCAGATATACCGAGTCGCCCGGTGCGAGGCCGTAACGCCCGGTGACGGTGTAATGAGGGCCACCGCAGCCGGATAGGAGTGCCGTGGCGATAAAAATGGCAGAGATTCTTTTCATGCTATGGGTCTGTGAGATTTATTTGAGCTCCCGGTCGGGATGGTCTTTCAGAAATTTCTCCCAACTCTGGGAGCCGCGTTTCGAAGCTGCTTTTTTGCCGCCGCCCAGCCCTTTTACGCGCTCGTCGCCCAGGGCCGTGTTGAGCGGGCTGGCCGTTGTGAAGTGGTGGCACAAGGCTACGGCCATGCCGTCCGTGGCATCGAGCCGTCTGGGGGGCTGATCTATCGAGAGGATGCGGCAGACGATGGCTGCGACCTGTTCCTTGGCGGCGGAACCGCGCCCCGTGATGCTCTGTTTGATGCGCATCGGGGCGTATTCCGAAACGGCGAGGCCGCGGCTCAGCGCGGCCGCCATGGCCACGCCCTGTGCCCTCCCGAGTTTGAGCATCGACTGCACGTTTTCGCCGAAGAAAGGCGATTCCAACGCCACTTCGCGCGGGGCGTACTGGTCGATCAGCGCTCCGACCCGCTCGAAGATATAACGTAGCTTGGCATAGGGATCGGTCAGTTTGTGCAGGTCGATGTCGCCCAGTACGACCGAACGGACGTTGCGCCCCTCGATTTCCAGCACCCCGTACCCCATGTAATTGGTGCCGGGGTCGATGCCCATGATGCGGTATGTCTCCTGATGTTGCATTTTTTTAAGCAGGTTGTTATCCCTTCGTTATTCGGAATAAAGACAGGCGCTTCTTCCGATATTTCAATATCTGGGACGCCTCGCCGCAGCGGATGAAGATCCGGTAGTCGGAAGCATCCCGAATTTGCGTGCTGGAATATATTTCCGGCGTTGCATGGTGTTCGGGTCGATGGATGCCCGTAAGACCGTGCTCGTGTTTTCGGGCAGGGCCGTTTCGGCTTTTTGCAGAGAACCATTCCGGCGGCTCTGAGCGGAGGCGGACGGGTATCCCCGTGCAGGACGGATTACTCGGCGAGCAATTCGGCGACTTTGCTGCAAAGGTCTTCGCCGCGCAGGTTCTTGGCGACGATCCGGCCCTGAGCATCGATCAGGAAATTCGACGGGATGCTTTGCACGGCATAGTCTTTCGCCGCGAGGTTGTCGAAGCCGTTGAGGTCGCTGACCTGCACCCAGCCCATGCCGTGCTCGCGGATGGCGCCGAGCCATTTGTCGTTGTCGTTGTCCAGCGATACGCCGTATATTTCGAAGCCCCGGCCGTGGAACTTGTCGTAAGCCTGCTTCAGATGGAGAACCTCCTCCATGCAGGGGCCGCACCACGATGCCCAGAAGTCCACGAGCGTGTACTTGTTGGCCGGGTTGTCGATCACCGAGGTCAGGGTGACGATCTGTCCGTCGGCATCGCCCTGCATGATGTTCATGTAGGGCTGGCCGATGTCGGTCTTGAGACGTTGCGCCGCAACCGTCCTGAGCGCGGACAACTCCCGGGACTTTTGCATCCCTGGCGAAAATTCGGCGATCCGGTCGAGCAGCTCCTGTCCCGAAAGCGTGGGGGCCATCCCTTCCAGGGCTATGATTCCGAACGCATTGTCGCGGTTGGCATCCGCCGTTTTGCGGGGGAGCCCGCCCAGTTCGTCTTCGATCTCCCGGCGACGTTCATCGGAGGTGCCTTCCCGGTGGTATTCATTCATCAGCGCCATGGCCGACGCCCAGAAAGCGGTGCTTGCATCGTTTGCCGGGGTGCCCGTCACACGGGTCGACCCGGCCGGGGCATCGGGGTTGTCCTCGATCGAAACCGTCCCCGGTTCGGGGAAGAACATCGTCCCGAACCGCTGCACCTCCCTTTCGCGCGAATCGGTGACGGTGCGCCGGGCGGTGATGTCCGCCGGGCCTTCGAAGCGGAACTTGCCGCCTTCGACGACGGCCGAGTCGATCAGGCTGTCGCCTTCGAACATGTAGACGGTGCCTTCGAGCCCGGCGATGTGGCCTTCGACGACGTATTTGGATCCGGTGCCGCAACCGCATAACAGGACTGCGGCCGATGCGAAAAGGAGTGTTTTTTTCATAGGACGGGGTGGTTTTATCGAAAAGCCCCTCCGGGGCATTTGCGGCTCGGAGGGGCTTTTTATTCGGGACGGGCTACTTTCCGAGGAGCTCTTCCACTTTCTTGTAGAGGTCTTCGCCGCGCAGGTTCTTGGCGACGATCACGCCCTGGGCGTCGATCAGGAAATTCGACGGGATGCCCTGTACCGCATAGTCTTTGGCAGCTTGGTTGTCAAACTGTTGCAGCTCGCTGACATGAATCCAGTCCATGCCGTTGTCCTTGACGGCAGCGAGCCACTTGTCGCGGTCGCGGTCGAACGAGACACCGTAGATTTCGAAGCCTTTTTTGTGGAACTTGTCGTAGGTCTGCTTCAGGTGGGGAACCTCACCCATGCAGGGGCCGCACCACGAAGCCCAGAAGTCCACGAACGTGTACTTGTTGGCCGGGTTGTCGATCACCGACTTGAGCGATACGGGCTGCCCCTCGGCATTGTTCTGCACGATGTCGATGTAGGGCTGGCCGACGTCGGTCTTGAGCTTCTGTTCGGCCGAGGCCTTCAGGTCGGTCAGTTCCTTGGTCTGCTGCATCTCGGGCGAGAACTTGGCGATTTCGTCCAGGGTTTCCTGTCCCGAAAGTTCGTAGGCCCGGTTGGGCATCAGCGCCACGCCGAAGAAATTGTCGCGGTTGTTGTCGATCGTCGTAAGCGTCAGTTGTTCGAACTCCTTTTCGATGGCCTCGCGGCGCTCGTCGGTCGTCGCCTGGTCGCGGTATTCCTTGATCAGGGCACGGCTGGCTGCCGAATAGGCGTCGCTGGCGTCGTTGGCCGGCGTGCCGGTGGTATGGCGAACCTGTGGATCCTCGGCGTCGCTCTTGATCGAGATGTTGCCCGGTTCGAGGATGAACTGCATGGCGAAAGCCTGCGGGCGTCCCTCGCGCGAGTCGAGCAGGTAGTGTACGCCCGGCGTTTGGGCGTTGCCCCTGAACTGGAACTTGCCTGCCTTGACGGCTGCCGAGTCGATCAGGCTGTCGCCCTGGTACAGGTAGACCGTTCCTTCGAGCCCGGCGATATCGCCGTCGATGATGTACTTGGGCTGGTTACTGCAACTGCACAGCACGGCTGCGGCTGTTGCGAAAAGGAATAAGTTTTTCATAATGCGAAGATGTTGGTTATTTTTTTGATGCTGCGAGTTGCTTCTCCAGCTCGTTCACGCGTTTTTCGAGTTCGGGCAGCCGTTTGAAAACCGTCGCCGAACGGTGGTACTGCATGCCGGGCAGCGCCGGGTAGCCGAAGCGGATCTCGCCGTCGGGCACGTCCTTGTCCAGGCCGCTCTTCGAGCCGATCTTCACATTGTTGCCGACGTTGACATGGTCGGCGATGCCCACCTGTCCCGCGAGGAAGCAGTTGCTGCCCACCTTCGAGGTGCCTGCGATGCCGGTCTGTGCCGACGAGACGGTGTTTTCGCCGACCTGCACGTTGTGGCCGATCTGGATCAGGTTGTCTAGTTTCACGCCCCGGCGGATGACCGTCGAGTCGGTTTTGGCGCGGTCGATGCAGGTATTGGCGCCGATCTCCACGTCGTCTTCGATCACGACGTTGCCCAGCTGGGGTATCTTGTCGAACCCGCCTGCGGCATTGGGCATGAATCCGAATCCGTCGGCGCCGATCACGGCGCCCGCGTGCAGGATGCAGTTGCGTCCGATGCAACAGCCTTCGTAGACCTTGACCCCCGGATAGAGGATCGTGCCTTCTCCCACACTTACGCCCGTTCCGAGGTATACCTGCGGATAGATCTGGCATCCGTTGCCGATCTTCACGCCGGCTTCGACGACCGCGAAGTCGCCGATGTAGCACCCTTCGCCCACCTGGGCTTCGGCGCAGACCGAGGCCAGCGGGCTTATGCCGCTGCGGCGGGGTTTTGCGGCATTGTACATTTCGAGCAGCTTCAGGACACAGGCGCCTGCGTCGTCGACCTTGATGAGCGTGGCCGAAAGCGGCTGTGAGGGCTCGAACGTGCGGTTGACCAGCACGACCGACGCTCCGGTAGTATAAATACAGGCTTCGTATTTGGGGTTGGTAAGGTAGCTGAGCGAGCCGGCCCTGCCTTCCTCGATCGAAGATACGGTGTGTACTTTCGCCTCCTTGTCGCCGACGATTTCACCGCCCAGGAACCCGGCGATCATTTCGGCTGTGAATTCCATCATAAAATTACAGGTATTTGTTAATATCTACTCCCACGGGCATGAACTCTTCCACCGAACGGCCGAACGAAAGCACTTCGCGCACCGTCGACGACGAAATGTCGGCCACGGGCGCCGGGGTGAACAACATCACGGTCGTGATGTCGGGGTAGATCCGGTGGTTGGTGGCCTCCATCGTGCGTTCGTATTCGAAGTCGGTTGTGTTCCGCACGCCGCGGATAATGGCGCAGGCCCCCATCTCCTCGGCGAATTCGCCCGTGAGCCCCGTGTAAATCCGGGCTTCGACACGTGCATTCCCGGCATAGAGGTCGTCGATCAGCCGTTTGCGGTTGACGACGGTCAGCAATCCCTGTTTCGAGGTGTTGTTGCCGATGCCGATGACTACGCGGTCGAAGAGGTTCAGGGCCTCGTCGACCAGTGCCGCATGGCCGCGGGTGAACGGGTCGAACGACCCGGGGAAAATAGCAGACCTTTCCATATCGGACAAAGGTAATAATATTTGGGAATACCGGGTTAAAAAATGCGAATTAATTTACCGTTCGAACTTTACATAGTCCGAATAGACGATCCGCGTATGCGGATTCGACGATACGATTTCCTGGCGCAGGGCCTTCGTGCCCCAGCGGATGAAGAGGAATCGCCGCGGGACGCGGTGCACGACCTGCCGCAGGGTGTCGGTGCTCTCCACGCGGCAGGCGACCGAGTCGGTGCGGATACGCCCTTCGACCGTAACCCAGGCATCGCGCCAGCGGAATAGTTTCAGGGTATCGCGGATTCGGAGCGTGTCCCGGCGGAGCAGGACGACGGTGTCGCGGACGGGCGCGCGCAAGTCGACGCTCGTGGCGGTGACTGTTTTGGCGGCGGCTTCCAGCCTCCGGAGCTTGATGCCGAGCCGGCGGATGGAGGCGGCATCCTCGGCGCGGAGGCGTTCGAATTCGGCACAGCGCAGACGCAATGCCTGCACCGAGGCGGCCTCTTGTCCCAGCCGGGTGCGGTAGTGTTCGATGCCGGAGGCCAGGGCATCCTGGTTCTGGGTGAGGCGGCGGGTTTCGTGGCGGTAACGAGCATAGCCGTATGCCAGCAGCGCCGTTGTGAGGACGGCGTAAAGGAAAAGGTATTTTTTCATGGTTTCCGGGTTTTGCGGCGAAGATAGCGTGTGCCGTCCCGGGAGGGTTTCTACATATTCGGAAACAGCCCGCGGAGCGCCCCGGCGATGCGTTCGGCGAAGATGGCCATGTAGGGCTGCCCGTCGCAGCGGGAAAGGGCGGTGACGCCCCGGTGGTCGATGAAGAAAAGTTCGTCCATGCGCGGCAGGTCGTCGCGCCCGACGGGCGCTTCGGCCAGTTCCAGTCCGGCGGCGCGGATGCTCCTGACTGCAAGGCTGCGCCCGATGCTCGCTTCGCCCGGCGGGGCGTAGACCCGCCTGCCCCGGATGGCGAACAGCGCCGCTTCGTCGGCCGCCATAAGAGTCCCGTTGCGGTCGCAGCGTACGGCGACGCTCGCACCCTGCAACCCGGCGTATTGCCGTGCCAGCTCTACGGCGGCCTCGCGTGCCGAGGTGGGGGCGTCGAACAGCGGCGGTTCGTATTGCAGTGTCACGGCTTCGGGCATCAGGCTGCGCAGGTCGTAGCCGCGGTAGAGCGAAACGCCTTCGAATTCCAGCCGCAGGGAGCCCGATGCCGGCAGGACGAGCCGCACGAATTTCGAACGGTCGCTGCCGGGGGCTTCCCGTCCGGCCACCGCCGCGACGGCCGTCCCGACCTCCCGGGCGTCCTGTGGCCCCGGGCACCCGAAGAGCGTGCGCGACCAGCGGTCGAGTACGGCCAGGTGTTCCCGCAGGCAGAGGCATTCCCCGTCGAGGACATGTACGGTCTGGTATAGGTAGGCTTCCCGCATCAGAGCATGAAGATTTTGAGCAGCAGTTCGCGCAGCAGTTCGCCGTCCGATGCACCCCCGGCGTTCATGCCCTTGCTCTTGGCGTCGTATTCGCGCAGCAGGCCGAGGATGTTGAATACCTTGCGGTTGTCCCAGTTGGCGGCGTTCTGCTTGATCTCGCCGATGACGTAGACGTTGCTCTTCTTGAGGATGCGCATCAGCTCCGTGTCGGGCGGGAATGCGACCCCCTTGTGCCGCGAGAGCCAGCGGAGGTAGTTCACGACGAAGAGCTCCTTGAACTGCCCGAAAAGCGCCAGTACGGTGACCAGCAGCGGGTTGTCCTTGGGGTTGCGGGCGAAATGCTCCGCGATCGTCAGTGCCCGCGCCATGTCCCGGGTTGCCACGGCCTTGCACAGCTCGAAGTTGTTGTAGTCCTTCGAGATGCCGATGTTGGCCTCGATGTCGGCGTCGGTGATGCGCTTCGTGCCTTCGGGCAGCGAGACGACCAGTTTGCCCAGCTCGTTCGAGATTTTCGAAATGTCGGTGCCCAGGTGGTCGGTCAGCATCGACAGCGCCTTCGTGTCGATCGCCAACCCTTTCCCGGCGATGAATCGCTGGAGCCACGAGGCGATCTCGTAGTCGCGCGGACGCACCGACTCGAGCACCGCGCCGTTGGCGGCGCAACCCTTGTAGAAGGCCGAACGCCTGTCGGCGTTTTTCTCCTTGTGGCAGATTACGAGGATCGTCGTCGGCGACGGCTTCTGGGTGTAGAGCGAGAGCTTGTCCAGCCCGCGCAGCTGCTGCGCCTCCTTGAGGATGACGACCTGGTAGGATCCCATCATCGGCATCTGGCGGCAGAGGTTGATGACCTGCCCCGCCTCGGAGTCCCTGCCGTAGACGGTGAGCTGGTTGAAAGCCCGTTCGGCTTCGCCCAGCACGGTCGTGGCTATCTGCTCGGCGATGGCGTCGATGAAGTAGCTCTCTTCGCCCATGAGCAGGTAGATGGGGACGAACCGCCGTGCGGCGATCTGGCCGGCGAGTTGTTCGTATGCGGCGACGGAATCCTTGAATTTCAGTACGCTTTTAGCCATGTCAGACGATTTCTTTGGTGATACGCAGCACGTTCTCCGTGTCGGGCGTCAGGCGGTAGCGGTCGTCGATGCGGCGGCCGACGAGCCATACGATCTCGCCGCCCGACAGCAGTACGAACTGCCGCTGTTTTTCGGCCATCGAGACCTTGGCGTCGATCAAAAAATCGCTCACTTTCTTGCGCCCCGTCATGCCGAACGGCACGAAGGAGTCGCCTTCGCGCCAGCGGCGCAGCGTGAGCGGGAATTGCAAGCGGTCGGCATCGACCTGGGCGATATGCTCCGGTACGCCGAAATTCTTGATCGTGTCGATGTCCGTATATTCGAAGTAGAGCACCGAATTGCCGCAGTAGCTCCGCTGTGCGCCCCTTTCCACCTGCGTCATGCAGGCGTCGTCGGGGGTGATCGGCGCCACGACGATGGTGCCGCGGTCGACGTAGGCCACCCGTTCGCGCGAATAAAAGCGTCGCCCCGTCATATCGTGCCGGAGCGAATGGCAGAGCGAGTCGACGACGTCGCCCTTGAACCCGTAGGCCGAACTCAGCAACTCGTAAATCACGAACTCCTGCGGGAATGCCGGGTCGATGCGGTCGAGGTGGATCGTGTCGAACCCGTCCGCCGAAGTCACCGCCTCGCCGCGGATACGTTCGATGCCGTGGTTGATGAACAGCTGGGCATCGGTCAGGCGTGCCAGGTTGCGGCTCATGAGGCTCGTGAACTTGGGGTTGATCTCCCGGATGCGGGGGATCAGTCCGAGCCGGATCTTGTTGCGCAGGTATTTGGTCGAGCGGTTCGACGAATCCTCGCGGAACGGGATGCGGTTGGCTACGGCATATTCGAGGATCTCCTTGCGCGAAGCGAACATCAGCGGACGGATGATCCTGCCCACCTGCGTCGAGATGCCCGTCAGCCCGCGCAGCCCCGTGCCGCGCAGCAGGTTGATGAAGAACGTCTCGATCGAGTCGTCGGCATGGTGGGCGATCGCCACGGCCGTGTAGCCCTGCCCGCGGCTCAGGGTGTCGAACCACGCATAGCGCAGCCTGCGTGCCGCCATTTCCATCGACTCGCCCGTGCGCTCCATTTCGGCCGTGGTTTCGAACCGCTTGTTGTAAAACTCCACGCCGTACTTCTTCGCTTCCTCTTCCACCAGCACCTCGTCCTCTTCGCTCTCGGCGCCCCGCAGCTGGAAATTGCAGTGCGCCACGCCCACCGAATAGCCGCTGCGGGTGAAAAGCGACAGCATGACCATCGAATCCACGCCCCCCGAAACGGTCAGCAGGATGCGGTCGTCGTGCGTCGCCAGGTCATTCTCGGCGACATACCTCTGGAAAGCCTCTAAAAGTGCCATATTACAATATGTTGACTTCGGTGTCTATCTCTATGCCGAACTTTTCGTGTACGCGGGCCTGTACCATGCGGGCAAAATCGAGTATCTCGCCGCCCGTGGCGCCTCCCAGGTTCACCAATACCAGTGCCTGCCGTTCATGGATGCCTACCCGTCCGCTTCGGCAGCCTTTCAGCCCCGCCTTGTCGATGAGCCACCCGGCGGCGAGTTTGGCCTTGCCCGAAAGGGCGGCGGGGTAGAGCGGCATGTCTGGCCATTGGACGCGCAGCTGCTGCGCCACGGATTCGTCGACGACCGGGTTTTTGAAGAAGCTCCCGGCATTGCCCGTCACCTTCGGGTCGGGTAGTTTGGCGCGGCGGATGGCGCAGATTGCCTCGCGGATGTTGCGCAGCGTCGTGCCGCCGCGGGATTCGACTTCGCGCTCCACGTCGCCGTACCCCAGCCGGGGTTGCGGCGTACGCGAAAGGCGGATGTCCACCGCCGTGATGACGACACGTCCCCGCAGGTCGTGCTTGAAGATGCTTTCGCGGTAACCGAAACAGCAGTGCGCGGCGTCGAGCGTCATGCATTTGCAGTTTTCCACGCAGAACATGTGTACCCGCTCGATCGCGTCCTTCGCCTCGCAGCCGTAGGCGCCGATGTTCTGAACGGGCGCCGCCCCGGCCTTGCCCGGGATCAGCGAGAGGTTTTCGAGCCCCCACAATCCGCGCTGTACGGCCCACTCCACCAGGTCGTCCCATTCGACTCCGGCGTCGGCGCGCACGTGTACCGTGCCCCCCTCTTCGCCGAGCAGGGCGATCCGCTGCGAGACGGGGGTCAGCAGCAGCCCGTCGTAGTCCTGTGTGAAAAGTATGTTGTTGCCGCCGCTCAGGACGCTCCAGCGGTCGGGGATTCCGCCGCCGAAAATCGCGTGCAGATCCTCCTCGGTCTCGAATTCGACGAGCCGGGCGGCGTGCTGCTCGACGCCGAAACTGTTGCGTCCGCGCAGGCTGGTTTGGTGAAATTCTCGGATCATGATGTGCAAAGTTAGAAATTATTTCGTTATCTTTGAAGATAATTCCGATCCGACGAAAAACTAAAGACGATAGAACCATGTTTACCGAAAAAGATTTACAGCAGATCGAAAAACACGGGCTGACTCCCGACGCGGTCGAGCGCCAGCTGGAGAATTTCCGCCGCGGGTTCCCCTTCCTGAAGGTTGTGCGCGCCGCATCGCCCGGCGACGGGGTGATGGTCGTGGGCGACGCGGAGGCTGCCGCCGCCGTGGCGCGTTATGAACGGGAGGCCGACCGCCTGGGCATCGTGAAATTCGTGCCAGCCTCGGGTGCCGCGACCCGTATGTTCAAGGAGTTGTTCGAGTTCGTCAACGAGGGTAAGCGCGGCAAGGGCATCGACACGTTGCTGGACAATATCGGGCGCTTCGCCTTCTGGCCGGAACTCAAGGCCGTGCTGCCGCCCGATGTCGACGACAAGGCAACCGTGCGTGCCATCGTAAAGGACGGGCTCGGCTACGGGCAGAAGCCCAAGGGGCTGGTGACCTTCCATGCCTATCCCGAAGGGGCGCGCAAGGCGGTCGAGGAGCACCTGGTGGAGGGCGCGGTCTATGCCGCGGCCAGAGGCGTGGCCCGGATCCATTTCACCGTGTCGCCCGAGCACATCGCGGGCTTCGAAACCCTCCTGGCGGAAAAGGTACCCGTGTACGAACAGCGTTTCGGCATCCGTTACGACATCTCGTTCTCGGTGCAGAAACCTTCGACCGATACGATTGCCGTCAATCCCGACAACACCCCTTTCCGGCAGGAGGACGGCACGCTGCTGTTCCGTCCGGCGGGGCACGGCGCGTTGGTCGAGAACCTGAACGAAATCGACGCCGACCTGGTGTTCATCAAGAACATCGACAACGTGACGACCGATGCGCAGCGCGGCGATACGATCCGCTATAAAAAGGTATTGGCCGGCATCCTGCTGGATTTGCAGGATCGGGCTTTCGAGTACCTCAAAGCGCTCGAGGTGGGCGGTGCCGAGCTGGAGCCGATCGTGGAGTTCATCGAACAGCGTTTGTGCGTCAAACTGCCCGCCGACTATGATTCTGCCCTGTTGCGCGCCGTGCTCGACCGTCCGATCCGTGTCTGCGGCATGGTTCGCAATGAAGGCGAGCCGGGAGGCGGCCCGTTCTGGGCTTCGAACGCCGATGGCACGCAGTCGCTCCAGATCGCCGAGTCGAGCCAGATCGCACCCGCCGACCAGCCGCTGATGAAGGCCGCGACGCATTTCAATCCCGTAGACCTTGTGTGCGGCGTCCGGGATTCCAAGGGGCGCAAGTTCGACCTGCGGCGTTATACCGACCCTGCGACGGGCTTTATCTCGTCCAAGTCGAGCGGTGGCCGCGAATTGCGTGCGCAGGAGTTGCCCGGTTTGTGGAACGGCACGATGTCGCGGTGGAACACCATCTTCGTGGATGTGCCCATCACGACCTTCTCGCCCGTGAAAGTCGTGCAGGATTTGCTGCGTCCCCAGCACCAGTGACCCCTGTGCGAACCCGATAAGGCGGATGCCGCGTGAGCGGCGTCCGTTTTTTGTGGGGCTGCCGCCTTCCCGCGGGGCCGTCCGTTTTTTTACGGCGCCGGTGGGTTTTTACCGGACAGCTTGCGGCGTGCGGCGGGTTTCCCGGCCGTAAGACACTTCATTTCGCTTCGAAACTTCTTCTTTTTGTTCTTGAATTTTGTCAAAAAAGGACAAATTATTGCAGTGTGCCTCAGTTTTCTGATAATCTTTTATATATTTGTGTGCATATTTTGAAAAACGATAATCAAAACTAAATAACACTATGGAAAACAAACTTCAGGAGCTGACCAAAAAGCTCTACGACGAGGGGCTGGAGAAAGGCCGTGCCGAAGCCGACCGTCTGGTCGGGGAGGCTAAGAACGAGGCGGCGAAGATCGTCGCCGAAGCCCGTGCCCAGGCCGAGGAGATCGTCAAGAAGGCCCGTGACAAGGCCGAAGATGTCGAGAAGAACACGATGACCGAGATCGCACTCGCGGGCAAGCAGGCCGCTGCGAAGATCAAGTCGGAGATCGCTTCGATGATCGTGGCCAAGGCCACTGCGGCCGGGGTGAAGGAGGCTGCGCTCGATCCCGCATTCATCAAGGAGATGCTGCTGGCCGTGGCCGGGAACTGGAACGGTGCCGATGCGGGCAAGGTGGAACTGAAAGCCCTGCTGCCCGAGGCCGAGCGCACCAAGCTCGACGCGGCATTCGGCAAGAGCGCCCGGGAACTGCTCGCCGCCGGTATCGAAGTGGGCTATTCGAAGGAGGTGAAGAGCGGGTTCAAGGTAGGTGCCAAGGACGGCGGTTACTACATCTCGTTCTCCGATGCCGATTTCGACGCCTTGCTGGGCGAATACCTGCGCGAGAAAGTATCGGACATGCTTTTTAAGGCGTGACGCTATGTTCACGACGAATTATTATTGTCTGGTAGCCGGGCTGAAGGAGTATTCGCTCGATGCCGACACCAAGGGTTTCGATGCCAAGGCCATCGTCGGGGAGATCCTCGAAGGGGTGGACGGGGCCGATGCCGACGCGGTGCGGCTGTTGTACGGCTATTACGACTGTGAGAATATCGCTTCGCTGCGTGCGGGGCGCTCGGCGCACAATCCGCTGGGCAACTTCACACGCGAGGAGCTGGAAGAGGAGGTGAAGGCTCCCCGGCGCCTGCCGGCGCCCGTAGCCCGCGTATTGCGCGCCTTTGCCGACCCCGAAGGCGAGGATGCCGAGGAGGTCGATACGGCCGGGCGCTTCGAGACTGCGCTCTTCGGGGCCTACTACGATGCCTGCAGCCGCTCCCGGAGCCGCTTCCTGCGCGCATGGTCGGAATTCGACCGCAACCTGCGCAATGTGACGGCCGCCGTGACGGCCCGTGCGGCGGGGCGGCCCGTCGAGGAGGTGACCGTCGGCGGAGGCGACGTGGTCGAGCAGCTGGAGCGCAGCTCGGCTGCCGATTTCGGGCTGCGGGGCGAGTTGCCCTACATCGACGCCGTGATCGCTGCCGTGAACGACGAGGCCAACCTCGTGGAAAAGGAGCACAAGATCGACCTGATCCGCTGGAACGAAGCCGTGGAGCTGGCGACGTTCGACTATTTCGACATTAATTCCATCCTGTCGTACCTGTCGCGTGTCAACATCGTGGCGCGCTGGACGCAGCTCGATGCGGTGCGCGGACGCGAGATGTTCGAGCGCCTGATGGCCGAGCTGGATGGCAAAGGGCTGATAGAAAATAAACAATAGGATAATTCATGAAAACTACAGGACGTGTAAATGGTATCATCTCCAATATCGTGATCGTCAAGGCCGACGGAGCCGTGGGCCAAAACGAAATCTGTTACGTGTATACGGGGGATACCAAAATGATGGCCGAGGTCATCAAGGTCGTAGGCGACAGCGCCTATGTCCAGGTTTTTGACAGCACCCGGGGGCTGAAGATCGGCGACAGGGTCGAGTTCGAGGGGCATATGCTCGAAGTGACGCTCGCTCCGGGCCTCTTGTCGCGCAACTACGACGGTCTGCAGAACGACCTCGAAAAGATGGACGGCTTGTTCATCGCGCGCGGTTCGATCACCGACCCGGTCGATTTCTCGGCCGAATGGGAGTTCGCCCCGCTGGCGAAGGCGGGCGACAAGGTCTCGGCCGCATCGTGGCTGGGCGAGGTCAAGGAGCAGTGGGTGAGCCACAAGATCATGGTGCCTTTCACGATGACCGGCAATTATACGGTCAAGAGCATCGTTGCGGCCGGGAAATACAAGGTTACGGACACGGTTGCCGTGGTGACGGACGACGAAGGCCGGGAGCACGGGATCACGATGGTGCAGAAATGGCCGGTGAAGCAGGCCGTGCGCTGCTACGTCGAGAAGCCGCGCCCCTCGCGTGTGATGGAGACGGGCGTTCGTGCCATCGACACCTTCAATCCGATGGCCGAGGGCGGTACGGGTTTTATTCCCGGGCCTTTCGGTGCCGGCAAGACGGTGCTCCAGCACGCTATTTCGAAGCAGGCCGATGCCGATATCATCATCATGGTGGCATGTGGCGAGCGTGCCAACGAGGTGGTGGAGATCTTCAAGGAGTTCCCCGAGTTGATCGACCCCCGTACGGGGCACAACCTGATGGAGCGTACGATCATCGTCTGCAATACGTCGAACATGCCCGTTGCGGCGCGTGAGGCGTCGGTATATACGGGCATGACGATCGGCGAATACTACCGTGCCATGGGTCTCAAGGTGCTCGTGATGGCCGACTCGACGTCGCGCTGGGCACAGGCGCTGCGCGAGATGTCGAACCGCCTGGAGGAGCTTCCCGGACAGGACGCTTTCCCGATGGACCTTTCGGCGATCATCTCGAACTTCTACTCGCGGGCCGGCCTGGTGAAACTTACCAACGGGGAGACCGGTTCGGTGACCTTCCTCGGAACGGTGTCGCCCGCGGGCGGTAACCTCAAGGAGCCGGTGACCGAATCCACGAAGAAGGCGGCGCGTTGTTTCTACGCCCTTTCGCAGGGGCGCGCCGACTCGAAGCGCTACCCGTCCATCGACCCGCTGGATTCCTACTCGAAATATCTGGAATACCCCGAGATCCGCGAATACCTCGACGATCATATCGAGAAGGATTGGGTAGACCTCGTGTATGCCGGCAAGACCATCGTGCAGCGCGGCAAGGAGGCCAATGACCAGATCAACATCCTGGGTGATGACGGCGTGCCGGTGGAGTACCACGAACGTTTCTGGAAGTCGGAGCTGATCGACTTCGTGATCCTCCAGCAGGACGCTTTCGACGACATCGATGCCAACTGTCCGATCGAGCGCCAGAAGATGATGTATAAAATGGTGCTCGACATCTGCCGGAAGGATTTCGCCTTCGCCGATTTCGAAGAGTGCTCGCAGTTCTTCAAGGGTCTTATCAACCTCTTCCGCCAGATGAACTATTCGCAGTGGCAGTCGGAGAAGTTCAACGGCTACCTGAAGCAGATCGAGGAGTATGTGAGTGAAAAAACAAAATAAGCTTTAGACCATGACAACACGAGCTTTTCAGAAAATATATACCAAAATTGACAACATCACCAAGGCGACCGTGACCCTGCGGGCGCAGGGCGTCGGCAACGACGAGCTGGCCACCGTGGGCGGCAAGCTGGCGCAGGTGGTGAAAATCATGGGCGAGAACGTGACGTTGCAGGTTTTCGCAGGTACCGAGGGGCTGGCTACCGACTCGGAAGTGGTCTTCCACGGCGAACCTCCCAAGCTGCGCGTGTCGGACAACCTCGCGGGACGCTTCTTCAACGCCTACGGCGAACCGCTCGAAGGCGGTGAGATCGTCGAGGGCGAAGCCCGCGAGATCGGCGGCCCGACGGTAAACCCGTTCCGCCGTATCCAGCCTTCGGAGCTGATCGCCACGGGTATTGCCGGCATCGACCTGAACAACACGATCGTGACGGGGCAGAAGATCCCTTTCTTCGCCGACCCCGACCAGCCCTATAACGCCGTAATGGCCAACGTGGCGCTGCGTGCCAAAGCCGACAAGATCATCCTGGGCGGCATGGGACTCACCAACGACGACTTCCTCTATTTCAAGTCGGTGTTCGAGAATGCCGGTGCGCTCGACCGTATCGTGTCGTTCGTCAACACGACCGAGAACCCGCCCGTGGAGCGGCTGCTCGTCCCCGACATGGCGCTGACCGCCGCCGAGTACTTCGCGGTGGACAAGGGCGAGAAGGTACTCGTCCTGCTGACCGACATGACGCTCTATGCCGATGCGCTGGCCATCGTGTCGAACCGTATGGATCAGATCCCGTCGAAGGACTCGATGCCCGGTTCTCTCTACTCCGACCTGGCCAAGATCTACGAGAAGGCCGTGCAGCTGCCCAACGGCGGCTCGATCACGATCATTGCCGTGACGACCCTGTCGGGCGGCGACATCACGCACGCCATCCCCGACAACACGGGTTACATCACCGAGGGCCAGCTGTTCCTGAGGAACGATTCCGATACGGGCAAGGTCATCGTCGACCCGTTCCGTTCGCTGTCGCGTCTGAAGCAGCTCGTGATCGGCAAGAAGACCCGCGAAGACCATCCGCAGGTGATGAACGCCTGTGTGCGTCTGTACGCCGATGCCGCCAATGCCAAGACCAAGCTCGAGAACGGTTTCGACCTCTCGGACTACGATGAGCGTACGCTGAAGTTCGCATACGACTATTCGGAGAAACTCCTTTCGATCGACGTCAACATCGGCATCACCGAGATGCTCGACACGGCATGGGGGCTCTTTGCCAAATATTTCTCCAAGGAGGAAGTTGCGATCAAGGAGGAACTCATCAAAAAGTACTGGAAAGAAGCGTAAGGCACGATGGCAATCAAATTTCAATATAACAAGACCTCGCTCGGCGACCTCGGCAAACAGCTAAAAATGCGGCAGAAGGCGCTCCCTACGATCAAAAGTAAGGAGTCGGCCCTGCGCTCCGAGGTGAAGAAGGCGAAGGACTCCGCGGGCGATTACCGCCGTCGGCTCGATGCCCTGAAGGCCGAGTACGACTACATGGTATCGCTCTGGGGAGAGTTTGATTGTGACCTCTTGCGCATCGCTGATGTCGAACTTTCGGTACAGAAGATCGCGGGTGTGCGTACACCCGTCTTGCAGGACGTGAAATTCGAGGAGAAGCCCTACGACCTCTTCTCGTCGCCCGTATGGTTCGCCGACGGAATCGATATCCTCAAGCGCATGGCGCAGCTGGGAATCGAATTCGAGGTGTATAACCGCAAGATGGAGTTGCTGGATCACGCACGCCGTAAAACCACTCAGAAGGTGAACTTGTACGAAAAGGTGCAGATACCCGGGTACGAGGACGCCATACGTAAGATCAAACGCTTCATGGAAGACGAGGAGAACCTTTCCAAGTCGGCCCAGAAGATCGTGAAAACCAAACAGCAACAGGCCGGGGAGGGCGCGATGTTATGATAGCGAAAATGGCAAAATACGACTTTGTGCTCTATGCGGCCCAAAGTGAGGATTTTATCGAGAAGCTGCGCGAACTGGGCCTTGTCGACATCACGACGACGGGCTGGGAGCCTTCGGAAGAAGACCGGCAACTGCTGCTCGATATCGAGGGGCATGCGAAGGCCGCCGACTTCCTGCGGAATTTCCGTGCCGGGGAAGGTCGTTTCAAGGCCGGTGCGAAACCCTTCGCCTCGGGTGCCGAGGCCTATGAGCACTATGTCGCCGCACACCAGAAGGCCACGGCGCTCGCCGCCGAGATCGGACGCCTGGAGAAATCGGCCGACGAGCTGCGTCCGTGGGGCGAGTTCTCGCCCGAGCGTACGAAGGCGCTGGCTTCGCAGGGCATCGTGCTGCGCTATTTCTTCACCCCGAAGAGCAACTACGACAAGTTCGGGCCCGAGTGGTCGGAACGCTATACGCTTTCGCTGATCAACCGTACCGATTCTACGGCCTATTTCGTTGCCGTGACGGCCCCGGGCGAGGATGTGACGCTCGATGCGCAGGAGATGAAGGCTCCTTCGATGGACTTCCGCGAAGCGGAACGCCGTATCGCCGAGGCGGGGCAGGAATTGCGGGCACTCGACGCTGAATTCTCGCGCGTGGCGGCGTCGGAGAAGTTGCTTGCGGCGCACGCTGCGCAACTGAAGGAGCGCTTGCAGGGCGTGCGAGTGAAAGCCACGGCGCAGCAGGCCGCCGACGGTACGCTGGTCGTCATGGAGGGCTGGGCCGAGAAGGAGACCTCCGACAAGGTCGACGCCCTGTTGGAAGCGTATCCCAACGTCGTTTATCTCAAGGGAGACCCTACGCCTGAGGACGATACGCCCGTGAAGCTCAAGAATAATCGGTTCGCGCGCGTTTTCGAACTGGTGGGCGACATGTATGCCCGGCCGAAATACGGCACGATGGATCTCACGCCGTTCTTCGCCCCGTTCTATATGCTTTTCTTCGGCATCTGCCTGAACGACGCCGGCTACGGTGCCATTCTGGCGCTGCTGGGGGCGTGGATGCTCTCCAGGAACCGCAAGCCCGGCATGATGCGCCAGGCTGCGTGGTTCGCCACGCTGTGCGGCGTGATGACGATCCTCTTCGGGCTGCTGTGCGGTTCGTTCTTCGGCATCAACATGTCGGAATGGTTCCCGTCGATCCATTTCTTCGATTTCCAGGGCCAGTTCTTCTCGATCGCGCTGGCCATCGGCCTCGTGCAGATCATGTTCGGCATGGTGCTCAAGATCGTCATGATCTCGTCGACCGTCGGGTTCCGCTATTCGCTCGGTTCGCTGGGGTGGCTGCTGGTCATTTTGGGCGGGAGCCTTGCCGCCGGACTGCCGATGCTCAACTCCGGGTGGGTGATCCCGTTCTACACCACCTCCTCGCCCGCGTTCTATGCGACGCTCGGCGTGGGTGCGGTGCTGATGCTGTTCTTCAATTCGCCGGGTAAGAACCCGCTGCTGAATTTCGGGCTGGGATTGTGGGATACCTATAATAACCTTACGGGCATCCTCTCCGACGTGCTGTCGTATATCCGTCTGTTCGCCATCGGCCTCTCGGGCGGTATCCTCGCCACGGTGTTCAATGCGCTTGCCGCCGGGTTCGTGCCCGAAGGTTCGGGCATCGTCGTGCGGCTGCTGATCATGATCCCGATCCTGCTGATCGGCCACGGCATCAACCTCTTCATGTCGACCATTTCGTCGTTCGTGCACCCGATGCGTCTGACGTTCGTCGAGTTCTACAAAAACGCGGGCTTCGAAATGTCGATGCGTTCGTTCGAGCCCTTGCAGAAAATAGATAATTCGGAAAACAAATAACAACTAAAACAAATTAAAATTATGGAATCAACAACTGCAATTATTTTGGGCTATCTCGGCGTAGCGCTGATGGTAGGCCTTTCGGGCGTAGCGAGCTGTATCGGTACTTCGATCGCCGGTATGGCATCGGTAGGCGCCATGAAGAAAAACGGCGGGGCTTTCGGTAGTTACATGATCCTGTCGGCTATTCCCGGTTCGCAGGGCCTCTACGGTTTCGTGGGCTACTTCATCATCAAAGGGTTCCTCACGGATTCGATGACGATGTTACAGGGTGCCGCCATCTTCGGTGCCGGCCTGCTGACGGGGCTGGTCTGCCTCGCTTCGTCGTACTACCAGTCGAAGGTTTGCGCCAACGGTATCGCAGCCATCGGCAACGGCCACGATGTGATGGGTAAGACGCTTATCCTTGCGGCATTCCCCGAGTTGTACGCCATCCTTACGGTGGCTGCCGTGTTCCTGATCGCGGGCGCGATCTAAACGGCCGCAGCGGCAAATCGCTCCGCAGGGCGGGACATTCCGGTGTCCCGCCCTGCTTTTTTCAGGGGTGTGGCTTGAATTGTACTTTTATTGCATGAATTGATACTTGGCGAAACCTCGGGAATGTGTAATTTTGCATTGACTCGAAAGTTCCGGGCGATTGTTTTTCCGTCGGGATGGGACAGTTACAAGTTTTTAAGTGGTATAATTAGGGATTCAGGCCCGGCTGCACTTGCAGCCGGGCCTGGGTTTTTAGACTGGTTGGCGGGAACCGCCGTCTCCGGTCGGGCGGACAGGGATTCCTGTATTGCCGGGAACCCCCGCCTTATGCTTTTTCCTGTGGCCCTTCGGGCAGTTCGTCGACCTCCTGTTTGATCTGGGAGAGCTTCTCCTTGCGGTATACCTTGGGGGTGCAGCCGTATTTGGCGGCAAAGCACTTGAAGAATGTGCCCCGGTTGACGAAACCCGCCTTGTAGATGATCTCGTCGATGGAGAGCTTGGTCGAGGTGAGCAGCTGCTCGGCTTTGGCCAGCCGGTACTCCTTGATGATGTTGGTTGGGGTCTGGTTCAGGATGCCTTCCAGGCGGCGGTAGAGGTTGCGGATGCTTACGCCCATCTCGTCGGCGATGAATTTCGTCGAGATCTCCGTGTTGGAAATGTTGTCGTTGATGATCTTCAGCATCTTGTCGATGAACTCCTTGTCGTCCTGGTGGAGCATCTTGCCGTCGGAGAGTTCGAAGGCGCTGATCGACGATTTGTAATAGTCCTTGAGCGAGCGGTTACGTTTGAGCAACTGCTCGGTCACGGCCTTCAGGTATTCGACGTTGAAGGGTAGCGTCAGGCAGATGTCGGCACCGGATTCTACGCCTTTGATGCGTTCGTCGACCTGCTGTGCCGTCGAGAGCAGGATCACCGGGATATGCGAGGTCAGCTTGCCCTCCTTGATGAACTTGATGAGCGACAGGCAGTCCGATTTCTCCGAGAGCGCATCGCAGATGATGATGTCGGGGTGCATCTGTTTGAGCAGTTCGATCATCGCGTTCAGGCCGTCGGGCATTTTGATATTGTAGTCCGGGGCAAACAGCTCGGCCACGAAATTCATGATCTCCGAATCGTCGTTGACCACGAACATCGTCCGGCGGTTCTTGTCGAACGTGAATTCGCGTTGCGTGACGGTCGGCAGCGGCAGCCCGTAGTTCGTGTCGATCGGCACGATGTTGTCGTTCACGGACGTGTTCTCGGCGGTTACTTTCAGCCGCGGCAGCCGCACGGTGAACGTCGTCTGGGCATTGGGGGTACTTTCGACCGTGATCTGGCCGTGCATGCGGGTCACGATGCTGTGGCAGATCGCCAGCCGCAGGTCGCCCTGGAACGAAAGCCCTCGTTCGCTCTTGCGCTCGAAATAATCCAGCACGCGGTAACGGTCGAAAATGGCCTCGATGTCGTCGAGGTTGACCCCGATGCTGTCGTTCGCGGCCGATATGAACAGTTCCCCGTCGTCGTTGCGGATCGTCAGGCTCACCGAGCCGTTGTAGGGCGTGTGCTTGAATGCATTGGACAACAGTGTGTTGAGGATCGTAGAAAGCCCTTCCCGGTCGCTCGGCCATGCCAGGTTGCGCTCGATGTCCAGCTTGCAGTGGATGCTGTTCTGCTCGGAGTATTCGCCGAAGGTCTCGGCGATTCCCTGGGCGATTTCGGCCACGGGTACCAGCTCGATGTTTTCATTCTCATCGTTTTGCGAGGTGCGGATGCCGCGGAACTCGTGGAGCATGTAGATCAGGTCGTGGAGCTTCGACACGTTCTGCCGGATGGTCTGTGCGTATTTGAGGATGTAGGAGTCCGATTTACGGTATGTCATGATCTGCTGACAGGGCCCCGAGATCATCGTCAGCGGCATGGACAACTCCTGCGTGATGTTCGAGAAGAATCGCATTTTCGATTCGTAGACCTCCTCTTTGCGCCGGCTTTCGAGGCGTTGCAGCTGTTGGGCCTTGCGCTGCCGGTAACGGAGCAGGTAATAACGCAGGGTCATGGTGACGGCGGCCAGCGCCAGCAGCATGTAGAGCAGCTTTGCCAGGAATGTGGCGTACCATGCCGGTTTGAGGCGTATTTCCAGTGAATAGACCGGACTTGTCGCCCCGGTGATGTTATTGCGGTAGCGTACGTCGAGCCGGTAGGTGCCGGGCGGCAGGTCGGCGAAGGACAGCTTCGACGAAGTGCTCGTCCATTGGTCGCTGAACCCGTCCAGCCGCGTGTAATAGGTGTAGTTGCTGCCGTTGACGTAGTCGAGTGCCGATACCGTGATCTCGTAGATGCGCTGCCCGTGCCGCAGCGTCAGCGCGCCCTTGTCGGAGAGCAGGTTGCCGATGTTGTGCACCCCGTCGTTGAGGCGCACGTCGCGGAAGAGGATCGGCGGGTTGAACGACTGTTCCTCGAAGCCGGTTTCCTCGACGGTGACCAGCCCGTTGATGCCGCCGAAGAAGAGCAGCCCCGTCTGCGGGTCGGTGAAGTAGGCCCCGTCGCTGTATTCGATGGTGTTCAGGCCGTAGGAATATCCGTAGGTCACCACGTTGCCCGTGTGGGGCGTGTACTGCACCAGTCCTCGGTTGGTGCTCAGCCAGAGGTCGCCCTTGCGGTCGTCGAGGATGCCGTGCACGGTGTTGGTGATGCCCGGGATGAGCGTCGTGTCGCGTGCGACCTGTATCAGTCCGCCGCTCGTGCCGAACCAGAGGCTCTTGTCCTGGGTCTGGTGGATCGTGAAGATGTCGTTGACGATGGCGCTGCGGTTGTGGTCGAATTTGGCGATCTGGTGCGTATTCGTATGCGTGTTGTAGCGTACGGCCCCGCCTCCGCGGTTGCCGAACCACATGATCGAATCGTTCTGCTCGTAGAGGGCGAAGAAGAATTTTTTGACCTCCAGTTCCTCGTTGAAGTGGAGCCGCTTGACCTCGCGGATTTCAGGATGGGTCTGCGATCCGCCGAGCGTGATGCGGAATATACCGCAGCCTACCGAAGCCACCCACAGGGTGTCCGGCGCCGTCTCGCGCAGCGTGTGGATGAACCGCATCTCCTCGGGGACGCCGAGGCGGTGGATCCTCCGGTCGGCATAGGAGTAGTAGTTCAGCCCGTCGCCGTCGGTGCCGATCCACAGCAGGTTGCGGCTGCTTGCGGCGAAAGTGTAGACCGAGTTGTCCAGCAGATCGCTGTTGGCCGTGGTTTTCTGTTCGACATGGGCCGCGTCGAAGGTCTTTCTGTCGTAGAAGTTGGGGATGCGCAATAATCCTTCGCCCTTGGTTCCCACCCACAGGCTGCGTTCGTGGTCGACGTAGAGCGCACGCACGGGCTTCGAAAGGTTGTAGGGCAGGTCGTTGAAGGTGATCGAGCGGAAAGCCACCGCATTGCGCGTGTACTGGTAAAGCCCCTGCCCGTCGGTGCCGATCCATACGATCTCCTGCCGGGCATCGCGCAGCAGCGTCATGGCGCCGCAGGTGATGTTGATGTGCTCCGTGACGTATTTTACGCTGTTTTGGGGGGTGGTTTTCAGACGGACGACGCCGTTGGTGTTGAACGACACGAGGTAATCGTCTCCGTCGCTGATGATGCGGGACACCTGTCCCATGGCCGCCAGCTCCTCGCGCATATCCTTTATATATATGATCTGACGGCTTTTGATGTCGAACTCGTAGAACACTTTGTTCCGGTCGATGAAATAAACCCTGTTCCCTTCGCGGAATGCGAATTCCGGGAGCGAAGGCAGGGCTATCTGCTGTGTTTCGCCGAATCGGATGTCCCCCTGCCCGTCGGCGGGAATTTTCACCGGCATACAGAAAATACCCTTGCGTGAAAAGCTCCACAGGTTGCCCTCGTCGTCGAGCACCATCTCCAGAATGTCGGCATACCGCCCTTGCTGCATCGGCCTTGTGGGGGCGAATTCATGGCGCGTGCGGTCGTAGTAGCTGAATTTGTTGTCCTGCGTGATGACGATCACCTCGTCGCTGCTGCGGGTCACGATCCGGTACATTCCCTGGAAACAGGTGTGCGGTTCGACGTGCTTGCTGTCCGGATCGAACAGGTCGAGCCCGTAGTTCGTGCGGATCCAGAAAAGCGAGTCCGTCGTCACGGCGATCTCCTCGATGAGGTTGCCCGACAGGGGGGTGTATTCGCCCCAGTCGTTCGGGAAGAGGCGCATGCGTTCGCCGTCCCACATGTTCAGCCCGTCGCACGAACCGACCCAGATAAACCCGTGTTTATCCTGTGCCAGCGAGAGGATGGCGTTGTTCGATATGCCTTCGCGGCTCGATATCTGCCGCAGGTTGCTGGCTTGTGCCGCCGCACAGCACAGCAGGTGTATACAGACCAGGTAGATTATTCGTTTCATGGAGGGTTGCGGTTTGTGGAAATTTTATGTTGGTTGTGCAAATTTATGCAAATTTTTTCGTAAAAACAGACTAACCATTGTCATTTTGGGCATGAAAACAGACATATTTCTTACCTTTGTCTCCGGAAAATCCCCTCTGGAGCCTCTGTCCCGGCGGTGGGAGGTGGCAAAAACCGGAATATTTTGTGTTTGGCACGGATGTGTACTATTTCTTCATGGATACGGACTGCCGATCATTCCGGGTTTCCTAATTTTGTTAGCGGAAAACCTAAAAACCTTATTGCCCTATGAAAAAAATCGTACTCCTGTCGCTGGCTGTTTTCGCGGCGCTTTCGCTCTCAGCCCAGCAACCCCGCGACTGGGCGCAGTACGGGCGTTACGAACAGCAGAATGCCGCACTGGCGGGTGAATCCGTCGAAGTGGTCTTCATGGGCAATTCCATCACGGACAACTGGATCGGGGCCGATCCCGATTTCTTCGCCCGCAACGGCTTTGTCGACCGGGGTATCAGCGGCCAGACGACCGCCGAGATGCTCGCGCGTTTCCGCCGCGACGTCATCGACCTGAACCCGAAGGCCGTGGTGATCCTGGCCGGTATTAACGACATTGCGCAGAACAACGGCGCCATCAAACTCGAAAACGTCTTCGGCAACATCGTCTCGATGTGCGAACTGGCCAAATTCAACGGGATCCGCGTGGTGCTCTGCTCGGTGCTGCCCTGCGACCGGTTTTCGTGGCGCCCCGAGATCAAACCTGCGGAAGCCGTCGCGGAGCTCAATACGATGCTCAGACAGTACGCCGCCGAACATAAGATTCCCTATGTGGATTACCATGCGGCGTTCGACAACGGTTCCGGCGGCCTGGATGCCCGTTTCTCCCAGGACGGCTGTCATCCGACCCTGTACGGTTACACGCTCATGGAGCCGATGGTCGTCGAGGGGATCAACAAGGCCCTCCGTACGAAGCAGGCGCGGTATACCACCCCGACACCCAACGAATAACCGATAACAGATAATGAAGAAAACACTCCTCCTCACCGCTGCGGCAGTTGCCGCATGTGCTTTTGCCGCCTGTGACCGGACGTCGCCGAGCCGGGCCCGCAACCTCGACCGTGCCAAGGCAACGCTCGATTCGGTCTATGCTTATTATGGTGTCGCCGACCGCTGCCTGCTGCGCGAAAACTATCCGTTCAATGCCGGTTACAAGGCGGGGTACCTTGCCTCCGAAGACCAGGCGCGTCCGAATCCTTATTCCTACCTGTGGCCCTTCTCGGGAACGCTCTCGGCTGTGAATACGATCCTCGAGGAGGATGCCTCCTATCGCAGCGTGCTCGACAACCGCGTGCTGCCGGGGTTGGCCGAGTACCTCGATACGACGCGTATGCCGGCGGCTTATGCCTCCTATATCAATACGGCTCCGGCCTCGGATCGTTTCTACGACGACAACGTGTGGCTGGGCATCGACTTCTGCGATATCTACGAGGTTACGGGCGACAAGAAATACCTCGCTCAGGCCGAGATGATCTGGAAATTCATCGAGAGCGGCACGGACGATGTGCTGGGCGGCGGCATCTACTGGTGCGAACAGAAGAAATATTCGAAGAATACCTGTTCCAATGCACCGGGCACCGTCTATGCACTGAAACTCTATGCCGCGACGGGCGACAGCCGCTACCTCGAGCAGGGCAAACGGCTCTATGCCTGGACGAAGGAGCACCTGCTCGACACCGGGGACGGGCTCTATTTCGATAACGTGTCGCTCGACGGCAATATCGGCCGTGCGAAGTTCGCCTACAACAGCGGCCAGATGGTACAGGCGGGTGCCCTGCTTTACAAGGCTACGGGCGATGAAAGCTACCTGAAAGATGCGCAGCGCACGGCCGCCGCAAGCTACGATTATTTCTTCGAGGAATTCACGCCCGAGGGCGGTGAGGCATTCCGTATCATCCGCAAGGGCAACGTGTGGTTCTCGGCCGTGATGGTACGCGGGCTCGTCGAACTCTATCGCATCGACGGCAATGCCACCTATGTCGATGCCGTGCAGCGCAGTCTGGACTATGCGTGGGATCATGCGCGCGACGGGCACGGGCTTTTCGAAACCGATTTTACGGGCGCAGACAAACAGGCCGAGAAGTGGGTGCTCACGCAGGGTGCCATGGCCGAGATGTACGGCCGCATGTCCGGCGTCGGACTGAAATAATCCCTTTGCAGTACGGACATGCCCGGGCCTTACGAATAAAAGGAACCAGTGAAGAGATTTCTCGCCATAACGCTCTTGACGTGCTCGCTTGCCGCTTGCGGACGGTGCGGTGCGACCGCGCCCGGCCATCTCGGCCGTGCGAAGGCGACGCTCGATTCCATCTATAAATGGTACGGGGTGGACGGCAGTTTCCTGCTGCGCGAAAATCACCCTTTCGATGCGGACTACAAGGCCGGGTATTTGGCAAAAGGGCAGGCCGCCCCGAACCCCTATTCTTACCTGTGGCCTTTTTCGGGAACCCTGTCGGCTGCGACCGCGATCCTCGGGGCCGATCCCTCGTACCGCAGTGTGATCGACGGTCGCATACTGCCCGGGCTGGCACGGTATCTCGATACGACGCGTATGCCCGTGGCCTACGCCGCTTATGTCGATGCGGGAGCCGACCGTTTTTACGACGACAACCTGTGGCTGGGCATCGACCTTTGCGATATTTACGAGGCCACCGGCGACAGGAAGTACCTTGCCGAAGCGGAGCGGATATGGGAGTTCATCGGGAGCGGCATGGACGACGTGCTGGGTGGCGGCATCTACTGGTGCGAGCAGCATAAGGATTCGAAAAATACCTGTTCGAATGCCCCGGCCGCGGTTTATGCGCTCAAACTCTATGCCGCTACGGGCGAAAGGCACTACCTGGAACAGGGCAAAGCCCTCTATGCCTGGACGAAACGGTACTTGTCCGATCCCGGGGACGGCCTATACTATGACAACATGGCGCTCAACGGTACGCTCGTTAAGACCAAGTATTCTTGTAACAGCGGGCAGATGGTGCAGGCCGGTGCCCTGCTCCATAAGGCTACGGGGGACGAAAGCTACCTGAAAGACGCGCAACGAACCGCAGCGGCAAGCTACGGGTGCTTTTTTACCGGGTTCACGCCCGAAGACGGTACCCCGTTCCGGATTTTAGGCAAGGGTGACGTGTGGTTCTCCGCCGTGATGACACGCGGCTTCATCGAACTTTACCGGATTGACGGCAATGCCGAGTACCTCGAGGCCGTGCAGCGCAGCCTCGACCATGCGTGGGTGCATGCACGCGACGGGAAAGGGTTGTTCGGGGCGGATCTCACGGGCCGCGAGAAAGATTCCCGGAAATGGTTGCTGACGCAGGCCGGGATGGCCGAAATGTATGCCCGTATGGCAAACCTGAACTTGAAATAAACCGAAAAACCTATAACCTGATGAAACGAAAGATCCTCTTCACACTATTGGCCGCGGTGTTCGCCGCGGGGATCGCCTTTGCGGAAAAGTTGCCCGTGGCAAAGGCTGTCCGCCCTGAAAAAGAGTTGTATAAAACATTCGCTAATCCCGACGGGCGCCATCGTCCCTATGTGCGCTGGTGGTGGAACGGCGCCCGGGTGAACGAGCAGGAGATCCTGCGCGAGCTGGACGTGATGCGTGAGGCCGGAATCGGCGGTGTGGAGATCAACACCATCCAGTTCCCCGACCAGACCACCGATACGGTGGGGTGTGCTGCGCTGACATGGCTGAGCGACGAGTGGATCCGCATGGTCAACGTGGCTGCCGACGGCTGCCGTGAGCGCGGTATGGTCTGCGACATCATCGTCGGCTCGGGCTGGCCCTTCGGCGCAGAATACCTTGCGCCCGAGGAGCAGGTGCAGATGCTCTATCCCGTTACGGTCGATGTCAAGGGCGGGCGGTTTACCATCGGCCGCGACGAGGTGCTGGGAATGGCCAACGCCCATGTGGCCAATCCCCGCAGCAACCCGACCAAGGAGCTTATGTTCATCCGCCTGATGCCCAAGCATGTCGCCCATTTCACCGAGGGCGTTTCGTACGACGAACTGGCCGGCAATGATACCATCACGGTCGATGTCCCCGAGGGCGAATATGTCCTCTACTTTTTCGTGAAGCTGAACGGCTATTCGCGTGTTATCCTGGGGGCTCCGGGCGCCAGCGGGCCCGTGGTGAACCACCTCGACGGCAAGGCCGTGGAGCGTTACCTCGATAAATTTTCCGATGCGATGCATTTCACCCGCGGCAAACTCAAGGGGGAAATCCGCGCGGCGTTCTGCGACAGTTTCGAGCTGGAAGGCAACAACTGGACGCCCGGCATGTTCGCCGAGTTCGAGAAGCGTATGGGTTACTCGCTCTATCCGTTCCTGCCCTATGTGTTCCAGCGTACCGGAGCCATGGGCGAACCCGTCCGTGAGGCTTACGGCTGCAGTTTCTCGCCCGAAGTGACGCGCGACGTGATCGAGCGTGTCCGCCACGATTTCTGGCACGTGCAGATGCAGCTCTTCAAGGAGAACTTCATCGACGTATACAATGCGTGGTGCCATCGCAACGGGCTCAAGTCGCGCATCCAGGCCTACGGCCACCAGCTCCATCCCATCGAAACGTCGATGTATCTCGACATCCCCGAATGCGAATCGTGGATACACGACGGTATCGGCCGGGTGATGGAGCCCAACCAGTACCTTTCGGGACGCGGTTACAGCATGGTCAACAAGTTCGTCGCTTCGGGGGCGTTCCTGGCCAACCGCAACATCGTGAGCTGCGAAGAGCAGACCAACGTGGGCAATATCTTCCAGACCACGCTCGAGGAGGTCAAGGTGACGGGCGACCGCAGCAACCTTTCGGGCGTGAACCACTCGGTGCTCCACGGCTTCAATTACAGCCCCCGCCAGAAGGATTTCTTCGGCTGGATACAGTTCGGTACTTATTTCAACGAGAACAATACGTGGTGGCCTTATGTGCGTCCGTGGATGGATTACAAGGCGCGTGTCTCCGCCCTGTTGCAGAACAGCGTCTATCAGGCCGACATCGCCATCCTGCCGCCGCTCGAAGACCTCTGGTCGATCCACGGCATGCAGCGCGACCCCTATCCCGGCGTCACCTATCCCGCCTATGCCAACGACCTCTGGGAGGCCGTCCAGCAGAGCGGCAACGGCTGCGACTATGTCAGCGAGAAGGTCATCTGTCAGTCGTCTGTCTCCGGCGGTCAGCTCCGCTTCGGTTCGCGCAGCTACAAGACCCTGTTGCTGATGGAGGTCGAGAGCCTCGAACCCCGGACCGCTGCGCGCATCGCCGACTTCGTGGCGGCGGGCGGACGTGTGATCGCCATCGGGAAGCTGCCCCACAAGGGGCTCGGATTCCGCGATGCCGCGGCGAAGGATGCCCGTGTGAAGGCGATCATCGACCGTGTCGTGACGACCTGGCCCGACCGTTTTGTCCGTGTTGATGCCCCGCAGGGGGATATGCTCGGCTGGTACCGCACCTTGCAGGCGGAATACGGCCTGACCCCTTATGCGAAAATCTCCGACCCCGACCGTTTTATGATGATGAACTATTACAAGTCGGGCGACAAGGATATCTATTTCGTCGTCAACTCTTCGATCGAACGTTCCATGCAGACCCGGCTCGAATTCCCCGCCGAGGTGGCGGCCAAGCAGGCCTGGGTCTGGGATGCCGAGACGGGCGGGCGGCATATGCTCGACATGCGGAACGGTACGCTGGAGTTGTGCCTGACGCCTGCCGAGGCGAAATTCATCGTCTTCGAGAAAGACCGCGGCGGCCAAATGCTGCCCGCACCTGCACCCCGCAGCGCGAACCCCATTGCCCTCAACGGCATCTGGGATGTCAGGGCCACGCACCATGTGGATAAGAGTACCCGGGAATTCTCCCTGACCGACCTCGTGGATCTGCACAGCCTGCCGTTCCCCTGGTTGCAGAGCTTCGCCGGCACCATCGAATACACCCGCACGGTCGATGTCGAAGATCCGGCGGCCTACCATACGCTCGATGCCGGCCTTACGCATAACGGCATCACCGAACTTTTCGTCAACGGCGAGCCCGCGGGCATACGCTGGTACGGTGCACGTACGTTCGACGTAGCGGGCAAACTCCGTAAGGGCGCGAACGTCCTGACGATCCGTGTCACCACGGTGCTGACCAACTATGCCAAGGCCCGTGCCGCCGACACTCCGACGGCCGCCCGCTGGGAATGGGCGCAGCGGCTCAATAAGGAACTCGGCCTGCGCGGCCCCGTAACCCTGTACTGATAACTTAAAACCCTAATAAAGTAATTCTGTAAACGACTATGAAAAACAAAAACATCTCCCGGGCTTGCCTTGCTGCGGCCCTCGTCATGGCCGGTACGGTTTCGGCACACGCCTCGGCGCTCCGCAGCAGTGCTCCGGAAACCGAAGCCGCGGTTATGATTATGGACAATACGCGTATGGCCAGGCCCAAAGCGAAGATCGTAAAAGAATATGCCCCGACCAACCGTCCGGCCGAGTCCGAGCGTCTATTCCGCTCCGAGGCCGTCGAGGCCGAGATCGCGCGCATCAAGGGCGTGCTCTCCAATGCCAAGCTGGCCTGGATGTTCGAGAACTGTTTTCCCAACACGCTCGACACGACGGTGCGCTACCGCAAGGACGACAACGGCAAGGACGACACGGTGGTTTACACCGGAGACATCCATGCCATGTGGCTCCGTGACTCGGGTGCGCAGGTGTGGCCCTACCTCCAGCTGGCCAACAAGGACGAGCACCTGCGCAGTATGCTGGCCGGCGTGATCCGCCGCCAGTTCAAGTGCATCGAGCTCGATCCCTATGCCAATGCGTTCCTCGACCCCTACGACCCGAACCCCGACCATCAGTGGATGAGCGACCAGACCCAGATGCGCCCCGAACTGCACGAACGCAAGTGGGAGATCGACTCGTTGTGCTATCCGTTGCGCCTGGCCTATGAATACTGGCTGGTGACGGGCGACGATTCGGTGTTCGACGAACATTGGATGGCGGCCGTCAGAAACATTCTCAAGACGTTCCGTGAACAGCAGCGCAAGGAGGGTGTCGGCCCCTATACGTTCATGCGTGTGACCGACCGCCAGCTCGATACGGTCTGCAACATGGGCAAGGGCAATCCGGTGAATCCCGTCGGGCTGATCGCTTCTGTATTCCGTCCCTCGGACGATGCGACGACGTTCCTCTTTCTCGTGCCTTCGAATTTCTTTGCCGTGACTTCGCTGCGCAAGGCTGCCGAAATCCTGACCAAAGTCAACGGACAGGCCGCCTTGGCTGCCGAGTGCACCGAACTGGCTGCCGAGGTGGAGACTGCGCTCAAGAAATACGCCACCTACAACCATCCCGAATACGGGACGATCTACGCCTTCGAGGTCGACGGTTACGGCAACCGTTTCCTGATGGACGACGCCAACGTGCCGAGCCTGCTGGCGATGCCTTACCTGGGCGATATGGACGTGAACGATCCGATCTACCAGAATACCCGCCGCTTCGTGTGGAGCGAGGCGAACCCCTACTTCTTCCGCGGTTCGGCGGGCGAAGGCATCGGCGGCCCGCATATCGGTTACGACATGGCCTGGCCGATGAGCATCATGATGAAGGCCTTTACCTCGCAGGACGATGCCGAGATCAAGCGCTGCGTAGAGATGCTGATGACCACCGATGCCGGGACGGGCTTCATGCACGAGTCGTTCAATGTGAACGACTCGACGGATTTCACCCGCTCGTGGTTCGCTTGGCAGAACACGCTGTTCGGCGAGTTGATCCTCAAGCTGGTGAACGAGGGTAAGGTAGACCTGCTGAACTCGATTACGGTAAAATAACAGGTTCGTTTTTTTTCAGGAGGGCCGCGGGAATATCGCGGCTCTCCTGTCGTTTTTTTGCTATCTTTGTATCCGACCTAAATTATTATATTATGAAGAAACGACTTCTGGCATTGTTCTGCGCATTGGCTGTGGGCGGTGCCGTTACGGCCAAGACCGTCGGTGCGACGTCGCCCGGCGGAAACCTCCGCATGGAAATCGAGGTGGCTGACAAGATCAGTTATACCGTATGGAGCGGTGCCGACAAAGTCCTCGATGCCTGTACGTTGTCGCTGACCCTGGCAGACCGTACGCTGGGCGAGGCTCCCCGTCTGCGCAGCGTGAAACGCTCCTCGGCCGACGAGATGCTCGAACGCCGCAACCCGACCAAGGATGCCGTCGTCCGGAACTGTTATAATGCCGTACAACTCAGGTTCGCCGGCGACTACGCGGTGGAGTTCCGCCTTTTCGACGACGGCGTGGCCTACCGTTTCGTCACCTCGCTGCCCGGCGAGGTCGAGGTGCTCGGCGAAGAGTGCCGGCTGGGACTGCCCGCCGGAAGCGAGGCGTGGCTCTCCGAGGTGAACGGTTTCCGTTCGATGTACGAGGAGCCCTACACCCGTGTTGCGATGTCCGGGTATGCCCCTTCGGACAAGATGAGCTACCTGCCCGTGCTGGTCGGGATGCCGGGGGGCAAGAAGCTCCTGCTGGCTGAGTCCGATGTACGGGACTACCCCTGCATGTTCGTCAGGAGCGACGGACGGGGCGGTTTCGAATCGCTTTTTCCGCGCGTGCCGAAGGAGTACGGCCCCGATGGCGACCGCAGCCTGAAGGTGCTCTCCGAAGAACCCTATATTGCCAGGACGCAGGGGACGCGCACTTTCCCGTGGCGCCTTGCCGTCGTGGCCGAGGAGGATGCCGACCTGATCGAAAACGAACTGGTGTGGCTGCTGGCCGCTCCCGCTGCCGATACCGACTGGGAGTGGGTGAAGCCCGGACTGGTGAGCTGGGATTGGTGGAACGGCATGCGCCTGTCGGGGGTCGATTTCCGTGCCGGGCGCAATACGGAGTCCTATCGGTACTACATCGACTTCGCAGCCAAATACGGCGTTCCCTATATTATCATGGACGAAGGCTGGTCGGCATCGACGACCGACGTATTCCGTCCCAATCCCGACCTCGACCTGCCCGGCCTGATCGCCTACGGCAAGGAGCGCAACGTGCAGATCGTGCTGTGGCTGACATGGCTCGCCGTCGAGAAGGACATGGAACGCCTTTTCACGACGCTCGAAGAGTGGGGCATCCCGGGTGTGAAGATCGACTTCATGGATCGTAGCGACCAGTGGATGGTCAACTATTACGAGCGTGTGACCAAGTGTGCGGCCGATCATCATATCTTCGTCGACTGGCACGGCTCCTATACACCCAAGGGCCTTTTCCGCACCTATCCGAACCTGCTGACCTACGAGGCGGTGCTCGGCATGGAGCAAGGCGGCCGCTGCAAACCCGACAACAGCAATTACCTGCCTTTCATCCGCAATGCCGTCGGCCCCATGGACTTCACCCCGGGCGGGATGTTCTGCTCTCAGCCCGAGGATAACCGTTCGACGGGTTCGAACCCGATGGCCTCGGGGACGCGCGCTTACCAACTGGCACTTTACGTCGTCTTCGAAAGCCCGTTGCAGATGATGGCCGACAACCCAGTCTATTATTACCGCGAACATCCCTGCACGGAGTTCATCGCCTCGGTGCCTACGACCTGGGACGAGCTGCGCGTGCTGCGTGCACGGTGCGGCGAACAGGTCGTCATGGCGCGCCGCAAGGGCGACCGGTGGTTCATCGGGGGCATTACCAACAACCAGCCCTATTCCACCGAGGTCGCGCTCGATTTCCTGCCTGCCGGGCGCAGTTATACGATGACCTCGTTCGAGGACGGTGTGAATGCCGACCTGCAGGCCATGGATTACAAGAAACGTGAGCGGAAAGTCGATGCTTCGACCGTCGTGAAGATCGACATGGTTCGCAATGGCGGCTGGGCGGCCGTAATCGAATAGGCGTGCCCGGGCCGGAGTCCATCCGCGATCGGTAGGCGGACAGTGCCCGGATTTGCCGTAAAAAACGAAAGGAAATGCGTTATTCGCACTTCCTTTCGTTTTTTCGTTCCTGTGTTTTTCCTGGCGAGCCCGGGAGGGTTTCAGGCCTGCGGGGCATATTCCCGCATCCGGTACAGCTGGTCGCGCAGGCGAGGGGTGAAACCCGCCTCGCGGATGGCACCGCGGATGCCCTCGGCGTCGAAACGGTTGTGCGCTCCGGCCGAGGAGACGACGTTTTCCTCGATCATAATCGACCCCATGTCGTTGGCGCCGCTGTGCAGGGCGGCTTGTGCCGTGGCCTTGCCCATGGTGAGCCACGAGGCCTGGATGTTGCGGATATTGCACAATACAAGGCGGCTCACGGCGATGATGCGCAGGTATTCCAACGGAGAGAACCGTGTCGTTACCCCCTGGCGTTCCAATTCGGTGCCCGCCGACCGGAAGATCCACGGGATGAATGCGATGAACCCGTACTTTCCTTCGGGGCAGCGGGCCTGCAGGTCGCGGATACGCAGCAGGTGGTCTACACGCTGGTGCGGGGTCTCGACATGGCCGTACATCATCGTTGCCGAGGTCGGAAGGCCGAGGCAGTGCGCCTCGTGCATCACGTCGAGCCACTTTTCGACCGACGGCTTGGCGGGCGATATGGCCCTGCGTACGACGGGGTCGAGGATCTCGGCGCCGGCGCCCGGAAGCGAGTCGAGCCCGGCTGCCATCAGGCGGCGCAGGGTCTCCAGGGTCGTCAGGCCGCTGATGCGGGCGATGTGCGCCACCTCGGGCGCACCCAGCGCATGCAGCCGCAGCGTGGGGTAGAGCGCTTTCAGGTCGGAGAAAAGCCGCTCGTAGAAGTCAATGCGCAGTTGCGGATGCAGGCCGCCCTGCAACAGCAGCTGGTCGCCGCCAAGCTCCAGCGTACGGTCGATCTTCTCGCGGTATTCGGCCAGCGTGGTGACGAATGCCCGGTTTGTCTGGTGGGGCTTGCAGTGGAAATTGCAGAACCGGCAACCCGAGATGCAGACGTTGGTGATGTTGACATTGCGGTCGATCTGCCAAGTCACCACCTCCGGGTCGGGAACCACGGCGCGGCGCACCTCGTCGGCCACGAGCGCCAGCTCCTGCAACGGAGCCTGGTCGTAGAGCCGGTAGGCCTCCTCGCGTGAGAGCGGCTCCCTTCGCCGGCATTTGTCGTAGATGCGTTGCACGGCTATCGGTTTTTACGGCGGGTGCTGCGGCGTACCTTCGGGCCGTCCTCGCGGGGTGCGGGGGCCATGGGACGGCCGTTGTCTATCAGCAGCTCGAAATCGAGCTGGCGCTTCTGCAGGTCGGCACGTTTCACGCGGATGCGTACGGCGTCGCCCAGCGTCATGCGGCGGCCTGTCGAGCGGCCGACGATCTCGTAATTGGCTTCGTCGAACTGGAAGAAATCACCTTCGATGTCGCGCAGGAACGACATGCCCTCGATGTGGGTTTCGTCCAGCTCGACGTAGATGCCCCATTCGGTGAGCCCCGAAATGTGGCCGTCGAACTCCTCGCCGATGCGCTCCTTCATGAATTCGACCATCTTGTATTTGATCGAGGCGCGTTCGGCCTCGGAGGCGATCACTTCGCGTTCCGAAGCGCGGGCGCACAGATCTTCGAGCGTCGTCTTGTCTGCAGCCTTCTCGCCTGCGAGGTAACGCGCCAGCAGGCGGTGCACCATCATGTCGGGATAGCGGCGGATGGGCGACGTGAAATGCGTATAGTAGGGGAATGCAAGGCCGTAGTGGCCGATGTTGTCGGTCGTGTAAAAGGCTTTTGCCATCGAACGCACGGCCATCGTCGACACGGCGTTCTCCTCGGTCGAACCTTTGATTTGGGCGAAGAGCTTGTTCAGCTCCTTGGCCACGGCACGCCCGCTCGTAGCCTTGAAGATGTGCCCGAAGCGCAGGATGAACTGCCGGAAACGGTCGAGCTTCTCTTCGCTCGGCTTGTCGTGCACGCGGTAGACCATCGTGCGTTCCACGGTGCGCCCCTTGTCGGTCTTGCGCTTGCCGCAGAACTCAGCGACACGGCGGTTTGCCAGCAGCATGAACTCCTCGATCATCTGGTTCGATTCTTTCTGCTCCTTGAAATAGACGCCGATGGGCTTCCCAGCCTCGTCGAGCTGGAATTTCACCTCCTCGCGGTCGAAGCTGATGGCTCCGTTCTTGAAACGCTCCCTGCGCAACGCCTGTGCCAGTCGGTTGAGGGTCAGAACCTCTTCGGCGAAATCACCCCGGCCCGTCTCGATGATCTCCTGCGCCTCGGCATAGGTGAACCGGCGGTCGGAGTAGATCACCGTCCGTCCGAACCATTCGTCGAGTATCTCCAGCCCTTCGTTGATCGTGAATACCGCCGAGAAACAGAGGCTCGCCTCGTGCGGGCGCAGCGAGCAGAGCTCGTTCGACAACCGCTCGGGCAGCATCGGGACGGTGCGGTCTACCAGGTAGACCGACGTGCCGCGTTCTACGGCCTCGTCGTCGATCACCGAATGCGGGCGCACGTAGTGCGTCACGTCGGCGATATGCACGCCGATTTCCCATACGCCCTCCCCGACCTTGCGTACCGAAAGCGCGTCGTCGAAGTCCTTGGCGTCGGCCGGGTCGACCGTGAAGGTCGTCACATTGCGGAAATCGCGGCGCCGGGCGATCTCCTTGGCCGTAATCCGGCCGTCGATACCCTCCGCCGCCTGTTCGATCTCGGGCTCGAAGCGGTAGGGCAGTTCGTATTCGGCCAGGATGGCGTGCATCTCGGTGTCGTTGTTGCCCGCCATGCCCAGCCGCTCGATCAGCTCGCCCACGGGGCTCTTGCTCCCCTCGGCCCAGTCGGCTATGCGCACGACGACCTTTTCGCCGTCCTTCACGTCGGGGTACAGCCGTTTGGAGAGGTAGATGTCCATCGGCATACGGCGCGAATCCGCCCGTACGAATATCTGGTGCGCCCCTACTTCGGCGATGCCGACATAGGGTTTGCGGCTGCGTTCGACGATGCGTGTGATCTCGCCCTCCATCTTCCCGTCGCGGCCGCGGTGCATGACGACCACCTCCACGCGGTCGCCGTTCAGGGCGTTGGCCGTGTTGCGCTGGTTGACGAAGATATCTTTCTCCTCACCTTCGACGCGCACGTAGATCGACCCCGTGGCCGTCATGTCCGCCACGCCTTCGAAGTGGGGCAGGTGCTTGTGCGTGAGGCGGTATTTCTCGCGTGCGCACTCCTCGACGATGCCTTCGTCGTGCAGCCGTCCCAGGATCTCGAATGTTTCGCGGCGCCCCTCTTTCGTGGCGCCTCCCGAGGCCGAAGCCAGGTGCTTGAGTGAGAATTTATTGTTGGGGAACTCCCGGAAAAGGCTCAGGATGATTGCCGCCCTGTCGGTGTTCTTCGCACCCTTTTCCGGGCGCTTTTTTTGTGTTTGCTTTTTCATTTCTTCAGAATTTGCAGGGCAAGGCGCTTCATGAAGCCGATGCCCACGTTGATAGCCCCTTCATCGGGGTTGAATGTCGCCGTGTGAGGACGTCCTGCCGCGGCGCCTACGCCCAGCCGGTAGAACAGCGACGGATATTTGGTGCAGTAAAAGCCGAAATCCTCGGCCGTGGTGCGCAGCGGCAGCATTTCGACCTGCAGTTTCTCCTCGCGGGCCAGTGCCGCGGCCTGTTTCACGAGGTGTTCGTCGTTGACCACGCAGGGGTAGCCGTGGCTGATGTCGACGACGATCCGCACCCCCAGGCGCTTGTCGATCTCGGCGGCGATGTTGCGAATGCGCTGGTGGATGATTTCGCGCTCACGTTCGTCGAACGTGCGCAGCGTCCCCTCCAGGTAGACCTCGTCGGGGACGATGTTCGTGGCGCCTCCGGCCTCTACGCGGCCGATCGAGAGCACGCACTCCTCGTGGTTGAGCGCGATGAGCCGCGTCACGAACTCCGCGGCGGCCGCCACGGGGTCTTTCAGCTGCGGGCGCATGGCGCCGTGCCCGCCCGTGCCGTGTACCGAGAAGCGCAGTTCGTCGCTGGAGGCCATGTATTTCCCGGCGCGGAATCCCAGCGTCCCGACCTCCAGCTGCGGCTCGACGTGCTCGCCCACCACGGCACGTACCTCGTACCCTTCGAACGGGTTTTCGGCCAGTACCAGCGACGCCCCGCCCGGGTTGCACTCTTCGCCCGGCTGGAACAGCCCGAAGAGCGTGCCGCGGAAGTCGGGTTCGGCGGCGAGCTGCTGCAATACCCCGAAGAGTACAGCCGCGTGCATGTCGTGGCCGCAGGCGTGCATGACGCCGGGGTTGCACGACCGCCAGCCGATGTCGTTCTGTTCGGTGATCGGCAGGGCGTCGATGTCGGCGCGCAGCACTATGGCGCGGCGTTTGGGATCGGCTTTCCCGTGCCCTTCGATTCTGGCCAGTACGCCCGTCCGGGCGATGGGACGGTGTTCGATGCCCAGCTCCGTGAGCCGGTCGGCGATGAAGGCTGCCGTGGCGTGTTCCTTGAACGACAGTTCGGGGTGTGCATGCAGGTGGCGGCGGAATTCTGTGGGATTCATTTGTGTCGTTTAAAATATCGCTTTTGCAATCTTTATGATGTTGTCGGCCTTGCCCATCGGGTAGTAGTGCAGGACGGGGACGCCCGCCTCGACCAGCTCCCGGCTCTGGGCGACGGCCCACTCGGTGCCTACTTCGCGGACGGCTTTCGGGTCGTCCTTGTGGCGCAGCACCTCGCGCTCGAGTTCCTCGGGGATATGGCAGCCGAAGGTCCGGGGCAGCAGCGTCAGGTGGCGCACCGTCGATAACGGCTTGATGCCCGGGATGATCGGGACGGTGATGCCGGCCTCGCGGCACCGGCGTACGTAATCGAAGAACCGCGCGTTGTCGTAGAAGAGCTGCGTGACGACGTATTCCGCCCCGGCATCGACCTTCGCCTTGAGGCAGGCGATGTCGGCCTCGGGCGAGGCGGCTTCCTCGTGCATCTCCGGGTAACCCGCCACGCCGATCGAGAATTTCGAGTGGTGGCACTCCTCGACCTCGCCGTCGACGAACTGGCCGCGGTTCATGGCCGCGATCTGCCGCACGAGGTCAACGGCATGCGTATGTCCCTGCGGGTGGGGCATGAAGAACTTTTCGTTCTGCGACTTGTCGCCGCGCAGCGCCAGTACGTTGTGCAGGCCGAGGAAATCGAGGTCGATCAGCGCATCCTCGATGTCGTATTTCGACTGCCCGCCGCAGATCAGGTGCGGTACGACTTCGACGCCGTATTTCTTCTGGATGGCGGCCGAGATGCCCACCGTGCCGGGGCGGCGGCGTACGACGTGCCATTCGACGCTGCCATCGGGACGCACCGCCTGCTTGATGCCTTCGCGGTGGAACGTCACGTTGATGTAGGCCGGGTCGAATCCGATCAGCCGGTCGATGCTCTCGAAGACGCCGCCCATGCCGTCGCCCTTGAGCGGCGGCAGTAGTTCGAAGGCAAAGCGCGTGCGGCGTTGCTCGACGGCATTATTGATGATGTCTACGACATTCATGGGGTTCAGATATTATGCGGTATGAGTTTTTTTACCAGTTCGACATCCAGCCCGCGGCGCCGGGCGTAGTCGAGCAGCTGTTTGGTGTCGACCGTGCCGACCGAAAAGTAGTCCGCGTCGGCCAGCAGCAGTCCGCAGAGTGCCTCCCCGGGATCGACCATGTAATTTTCCGTGAGTTTCATGCCCGTGGTCAGTTCGGCCGCCAGCAGGTCGAAAACCTCGCGCTTGAGCGAGTGGTCGGGCGATGCGGGGTAACCGAACGCCATCCTGCGGCCGCGGTATTCGCCGCGGATGACCTGCCGGGGTGTAGGCGCTTCGCCGGTTTCGTAGCCCCACATCTGCCGCCGCACGAACGAGTGCACGGCTTCGGCGAACGCCTCGGTCAGTCGGTCGGCCAGCAGCTTGGCCATGATGGCGTTGTAGTCGTCGCCCCCGGCGCGGAATTTTTCGCACAGCTCCTTCAGCCCGATGCCCGCCGTCACGGCGAAGCAGCCGATCCAATCGCCTTCCGGGGCGATGAAATCCGCCAGCGAGAGGTTGTCCTGCCCGCGGGTCTGGTTGCGGAGCATCGCCAGGCGGTGTTCGCGGCCCTTGGGGTCTGTGATCCAGATGTCGTCGCCCTCGGAACGCGCCGGGAAGATGCCTACGGCGGCTTGCAGCGTGAGTAACCGCTCGTCGCGGATGCGTGCCAGCAGCGTTTGCGCGTCGGCGAATACCTTGCGGGCCTCCTCCCCCTTTTCGGGGTGGTCGAGGATCTCGGGGTAACGTCCCTTCAACCCCCATGCCGGGAAAAAGAAGTTCCAGTCGATGTAGGGCTCGGCATCGGCCACGTCGAAATCGGGGAAGACCATCCGTCCTGGGTGTGCCGGTACGACGGGACGGTGCGGTGTGGCGCCCTTGCGGGCTTTGCGCACCTCGACGATCGGGATCAGGTTGCGTGTGCGCTCGGCGCGCTCGTATTCGCTCCGCATGGCCTGCTGTCCGGCGCGGACTTTGTCGGCGTAAAGCGCCCCGTCGGGGCCGAGCAATTGTGCCAGTATCTGGCTGTTGCGGCTGGCGTTGGGCGAATGGACAACCACGCCCGCGTAGACCGGGGCGATCTTCACCGCCGTGTGCAGGTCGGAGGTCGTCGCCCCGCCGATAATGACCGGGATGCGCAGGGCGCGGCGTTCCAGCTCCTCGCAGACATGCGCCATCTCGTCGAGCGACGGGGTGATCAGCCCGCTCAGGCAGATGCAGTCGGCGCCCCACGCCACCGCCTCGTCGACTATTCGCTGCGACTCGACCATCACGCCCAGATCCTTTATTTCGTATCCGTTGCAGGCCATCACGACCGCCACGATATTCTTTCCGATGTCGTGCACGTCGCCTTTCACGGTGGCGATCAGCACCTTGCCCGCGCGGTTAGGTACCCCGGCCGCCCCCTGCTCGATGTAAGGCGTAAGCGCCGCCACGGCGCGCTTCATCACGCGGGCGGTCTTCACCACCTGCGGCAGGAACATCTTACCCTCGCCGAAGAGCGTCCCGACATGCTCCATGGCGGGCATCAGCAGCGTGTCGATCACGGCCATCGGGCTGCCCAGGGCTTCGTAGCCCTCCAGTGCATCTTGTTCGATGAAATCGGCCATGCCCTTGAGCATCGCATGGCCGATGCGCTCGCTGAGCGTCCCCGAGCGCCATGCGTCGGGAGCCTGGGGCTGCGTCTGGGCGACCGTGCGCACCTGCTGGGCATATTCGGTGAGCCGCTCTGCGGCGTCCGGGCGGCGGCAGAGGATCACGTCCTCGACCCGTTCGAGCAGTTCGGGCTCTATTTCGCTGTAAACCCGCACCATCTGCGGGTTGACGATGCCCATGTCCATCCCGGCGCGGATGGCGTGGTAGAGGAACGCCGAGTGCATCGCCTCGCGCACGGCGTTGTTGCCGCGGAAGGCGAACGAGAGGTTCGACACGCCGCCCGAGACCTTGGCATGGGGCAGGTTGTGCTTGATCCAGCGCGTGGCGTCGATAAAGGCTTTGGCATAGCTGTCGTGCTCGGGGATTCCCGTCGCCACGGCCAGCACGTTGGGGTCGAAGATGATGTCCTCGGCAGGGAATCTCGCATCGGTGAGCAGCTTGTAGGCGCGTCCGGCCACCTCGGTCTTACGTTCGTAGGTGTCGGCCTGTCCCCGCTCGTCGAAAAGCATCACCACGGCGGCCGCACCGTAGCGGTGTATCTCCTGCGCGCGGCGCAGGAATTCGGCTTCGCCCTCCTTGAGCGATATGGAGTTCACGACGGCCTTGCCCTGCGTGACCTGCAACCCGGCCACGAGCACCTCCCATTTCGACGAGTCGATCATCGTCGGCACGCGGGCTATCTCGGGTTCCGACGCCATCAGGTTGAGGAACGTGCGCATGGCCTCCGCCCCGTCGATCAGCCCGTCGTCCATGCAGACGTCGACGATCTGTGCCCCGGCGTCGACCTGGGCGCGGGCGACGGAGAGCGCCTCTTCGTAGTTGCCCTCGCGGATCAGCCGCGCGAACTTGGCCGAGCCTGCGACGTTGGTGCGTTCGCCGACGTTCACGAAATTGGCTTCGGGGACGATGCACAGCGGTTCGAGGCCGCTCAGCGTCGTGACATGTTTGGGTGCCGGCACGGGGCGCGGGGCGTAGTTCCCTGCGATCTTCGCCAGCTCGAAGATATGTGCCGGCGTGGTGCCGCAGCATCCGCCGACGATGTTTACCAGCCCGCGGCGCATGTATTCGCCGACGTCGCGGGCGAACATCTCGGGTGTTTCGTCGTAGCCGCCCATGACATTGGGGAGCCCGGCGTTGGGGTGTGCCGAGATGCGGAATTCGGCCACCGCGGCCAGCCGTTCGAGGTAGGGCATCAGCTGCCGGGCGCCGTAGGCGCAGTTGAAGCCGACGGAGAGGAGCCGCGCATGCGATACCGAGGCGTAGAAAGCCTCGACGGTCTGTCCCGAGAGGGTGCGGCCGCTGGCGTCGGCCAGCGTGCCCGAGATCATGACGGGGATTGCGCGTCCGAGCTGGGCGGCCAGCGTGTCGATGGCGTAGAGGGCGGCCTTGGCGTTGAGCGTGTCGAAAACGGTTTCGACCAGCAGGACATCCGCGCCGCCGTCCACGAGGCCGCGCGCCTGGTCGGTGTAGGCTTCGGCCAGCTGCGTGAAGGTCACCTCGCGGGCTGCGGGGTTCCCGACGTCGGCCGACATCGAGGCCGTGCGGTTGGTCGGGCCTATCGATCCCGCCACGAAGCGGGGCTTCTGCGGGTTGCGGGCCGTGAATTCGTCGGCTGCGCTGCGTGCCACCCCGGCCGCCGCACGCGAAATCTCATAGGCGTATGCCTCCAGCCCGTAGTCGGCCAGCGACACGGCGTTGGCGTTGAAAGAGTCGGTCTCGATGATGTCGGCGCCCGCCTGCAGGTATTTTACGTGTATTTCGCGCACCGCCTCGGGGCGTGTCACCGCCAGCAGGTCGTTGCATCCTTTGAGCAGTACGTTCCAGTCGCGGAACCGTTCGCCGCGGTAATCCTCCTCCGTGAATCCGTACTGCTGCACCATGGTGCCGAAGCCGCCGTCGAGCAGCAGGATGCGGGATTCGAGGGCCTTGTATAACTTGTGTGCCATTTACTTTCCGATGATTTCTATTTCGAAGAGTTTGCTCCAGTTCTTGCCTGTCACGAAGATGCGCTTCCCGGCAGCATCGTATGCGATGCCGTTCAGCACGTCGGTCGTGGGTGTGATCTCCTCGTCGGGCAGCAGCCCCGCCAGGTCTATGACCCCTTCGACGATGCCCGTCGCTGGGTCGATAATGACGATCTGGTCGGTGGTGTAGACGTTGGCCCACAACTTGCCGTCGATCCACTCCAGTTCGTTGAGGAAATTGATCGCCATGCCTTTGAGCGTCACCGTCGTGCGTTTCTCGCGTTTGAACGTCGCAGGGTCGAGCGTGTAGATATTGGCCGTGCCGTCCGACATGTAGAGCTTCTGCCCGTCGGTGGTCAGTCCCCAGCCTTCGCCGGGATAGCGGAACTCCTTGATTTTCTTGCCTGTTTTCAGGTCGTAGACATAGGCTTTGTTCGATTGCCACGTGAGCTGGTACAACTTGCCGTCGAGCAGCGTGATCCCTTCGCCGAAATCCTCCTGCGGCAGCCGTGCGAACACCTCCGTGCGCCCGGTTTCGAGGTCGAGGGTCTGCACGACCGATTCGCCGTGCTCTCCGGTGCCTTCCCACAGCAGGCCGTCGGCGAATTGCAGCCCCTGCGTGTAACTGGTCGTCGAGTGGGGGTGTACACTCCGTACGGCATATGTGTATTCTTTCGGCGCTGCCGGGGCTTCGGGGCGCTTGGCCCGCGCCTGGTTCCCGCCGCATGCTACCAGCAGTAGGCTGGATAACAGAACGCTTGCGAACTTTTCCATTTTCTCGTTTTACTTGGAGGCAAAGATACGAAAAACCCGGCATATGACGAATTTTTTATCGTTCATTGCACAATCGGTGCGGCGGCGGACGTCCGGGACAGCTCCGCAGCGCCTGTCCGTCCGGCAGGCAGTATTCCGGCCGGGTCTGCCGCCTGCCTGTCCGTCCATCCGCCGCTTGGCCCTTTGTCGGCTTGTCGCCTGCCAACCTTCCGCCTGCCCGCTGTTTCCCGCCGAACGGGCTGGTATACATATAATTTGGAAAAATTGTTGCTTTCTCGGTGAAAATCGCTATCTTTGCAACCCGATTTCGGAACGGAAAATAGGATAACAACAATATAGCAACCATTCATTATGAAGATCGTAAGAGAACAACGCGAAGAAAACAACTCGCTGCTCCGGGTGACGGTGGGCGAGGAGGATTACGGCCAGGCCGTCGAGAAGGAGCTGCGCGAGTACAAGCGCAAGGCCAACATCCCCGGCTTCCGTCCCGGCATGGTGCCCATGGGCCTTGTCAAGAAGATGTACGGCAAAGGCGTGCTGGCCGAGCAGTCGTACCGCACGGCGTCGAACGCCGTGTTCGAATATCTCCAGAAGGAGAAGATCGACTATCTGGGCGACGTGATCCCTTCGGAGGAGCAGGGCGATTTCGATTTCGAAAACGGCAAGGAGTTCGATTTCGTGTTCGAGATCGGCGAGGCTCCCGAGATCAAACTCGATCTTTCGGACAAGGATAAGGTGACCTACCACAAGATCAAGGTCGACAAGAAGATGCACGACGACTACCGTGCCAACTACCTGCGCCGTTTCGGCCGCCTGGTCGACGCCGACGAGGTGACCTCGGACGAGGCGCTGTCCGTAACGCTCGACAACGGCGAGATGAACGTTGCCGACGCTTACGTCGGGTTGATCTCGATGTCGGAGGAGGAGCGCAAGCCGTTCATCGGCAAGAAGGTGGGCTTCAAGACCACGGTCAACGTCAACGAACTTTACAAGAACCCGTCGCAGCGCGCTGCCGTGCTGCAGGTCAAGGAGGACGAGTTGGAGGGCATCAACCCCGAATTCTCGCTGGAAATCACCAAGATCCGCAAGTTCGCCGAACCGGAGCTGAACGAGGAGTTCTTTAAGATGGCATTCCCCGCAGGCGAGGTTACCGACCAGGCCGGGCTGGATAAGTTCATCGACGCGCAGATCGGGCAGGAGCTCCGCCGCGAAAGCGATTACCTCTTCACGCTCCAGCTGCGTGACTACCTCGTGAAGAAGGCCGCGCTGAAGATGCCCGAGAAATTCCTCAAGCGCTGGCTCTTTACCATCAACGAAGGCAAGTTCTCGATGGAGGATATCGACAAGGATTTCGACCAGTTCCTCAAGATGTTCACGTGGAACTACCTCCAGAAGCATTTCATCAAGCAGGACAACCTCTCCGTAACAAAGGAGGAGGCGCTCGCCGAGGCCAAGTCGCTGGCCGCCGCGCAGTTCGCTCAGTACGGGATGCCGTCGGCGCCCGAGGATATGCTCGCCGGCTATGCCGAGAAGATCCTCGCCGACAAGGATCAGGGCCAGAAGATTTACGAGAAGCTCTACGAAGCGAAGGTCGTCGAAGATGTGAAATCGAAGATCAAGGTGACGGAAAAAGCCGTATCTGCGGAGGATTTCGCTAAATTGGCTCAGGCACTTTAGTATTTGCGGAAAAAATCTTATCTTTGGACTTTGCAGGCGTGATGTTTGCAAAGTCCTTTTGTTTGTTTCAGCGCCTTTTCCGGTGGCGGCCGAAAGAACCGGATATATGAAAATTCTCCCTGTGCAAAGGGAGGTTCAGCGGGATTTTAATTATGGAATGCGGTGCGCGGAGGCGCCGTAATATGAGTCCGACGAGTTCCATGAGCGAAAATCCCGACATGCTTTGTAAAACCTGAATTCGCCGGGCTCGCTTTTGATATGTCAGAATTTGAAAAATACGCACGGAACCATTGCGGCATCAGTTCGCTGAAACTGCATGACTTCCAGTCGGTCAGCGCATCGTATGTATCGCCGACGATCATCGAGGAGCGCCAGTTGAACATCGCTACGATGGACGTCTTCTCGCGCCTGATGATGGATCGCATCATCTTCCTCGGCGCGCCGATCTACGACGACGCGGCCAATATCATCCAGGCACAGCTGCTCTTCCTCGAATCGGTCGATCCCGAAAAGGACATACAGATATATATTAATTCGCCCGGCGGGTCGGTTTCGGCCGGATTGGGTATTTACGACACCATGCAGCTCGTCAATTCCGACGTGGCGACCATCTGCACCGGACTGGCGGCCTCGATGGGCGCCGTGCTCCTGACCGCCGGCGCCAAGGGCAAACGCTCGGCGCTGCCCCATTCGCGGGTGATGATCCACCAGCCGCTGGGCGGGGCGCAGGGACAGGCGTCGGACATCGAGATCACGGCGCGTGAGATCATGAAGACCAAGCGCGAGCTGTACGAGATACTCGCGGCGCATTCGGGCGTTTCGGTCAGGAAGATCGAGAAGGACGCCGACCGCGATTACTGGCTTTCGGCCCGCGAGGCGAAGGAGTACGGGCTGATCGACGAGGTTCTTTCAAAACGTGGGAAGTGATGGCGCAGAATAAGAACAACAATAACCATCGGGGCGGAACGGGCGGCGACAGCTGCTCGTTCTGCGGTGCCAAGCGCGGGGATGTGGAGATCATGTTCCAGGGCATGGACGGTGCCAATATCTGCAACAAATGTATCGAGAACGGCTATAAGATCATCGTCGAGAACGACGTGGCCTCGGAGCAGCGGCGTGCCGCCGCGGCGCCCCTCAAGATGGAGGAGCTGCTCAAGCCGGCGCAGATCAAGGAATTCCTCGACCAGTATGTCATCGGACAGGACGACGCCAAGCGCTATATGGCGGTGGCGGTCTACAACCACTACAAACGGCTGCTTTACGCCCCCAAGGACGACGACATCGAGCTCGACAAGTCGAACATCATCCTCGTGGGGCCCACCGGTACGGGCAAGACGCTCATGGCACGCACGATCGCCAGGTTGCTCAAGGTGCCCTTCACGATCGTCGATGCCACCGTGCTGACCGAGGCGGGCTATGTGGGCGAGGATGTCGAGAGCATCCTTTCGCGGCTGCTGCAGGTCGCCGACTACAACGTGGCGCAGGCTGAGCGGGGCATCGTTTTCATCGACGAGATCGACAAGATCGCGCGCAAGGGCGACAACCCCTCGATTACGCGCGACGTCTCGGGCGAGGGCGTGCAGCAGGCGCTGCTGAAGATACTCGAAGGGACGGTGGTGAACGTACCGCCCCAGGGCGGGCGCAAACACCCCGAGCAGAAGTTCATCCAGGTCGACACGCGCAATGTCCTCTTCATCTGCGGGGGTGCGTTCGACGGCGTGGAGAAGAAGATTGCCCAGCGTCTGAACACCCGCGCCATGGGATACGGGCGCCTGAATGCCGACCGGATCGACCGCGGCAACCTGATGCAGTACATCACGCCGCAGGATCTCAAGTCCTTCGGGCTGATTCCCGAACTGGTGGGCCGTCTCCCGGTGCTGACCTACATGCAGCCGCTTTCGCGCGAGGCGCTGCGCTCGATCCTCACCGAGCCGAAGAATGCCATCGTCAAACAGTACAAGCGCCTGTTCGAGCTGGACGGCGTGAAGCTCTCGTTCGACGAGGCGGTGCTGGACTACATCGTCGACAAGGCCGTCGAATTCAAGCTCGGCGCCCGCGGCCTGCGCTCGATCTGCGAGGCGATCATGATGGATACGATGTTCGACATTCCCTCGACGGATGCGCGGAAATTTACCGTTGCTTTGCCTTATGCAAAGAAAAAGATAGAAAAAGCAAATATTTTGGAGTTAAAACAGGTTGGATAATATCTTTTTTATTACTTTTGCAGCGAGAACCCTAAGACAAAACCATAAAACCACAGACTGATATGTCATCTACCAATTCCAAACTGACCCGTGTGGCCGACAATATCCGTATCCTTTCGGCCGCCATGGTCGAGAAAGCCAAATCGGGGCATCCCGGCGGCGCCATGGGCGGTGCCGACTTCGTGACGGTGCTCTATACTGAGTTCCTGCGTTACGACCCCGACAACATGGCTTACCCCTACCGTGACCGTTTCTTCCTCGATCCGGGGCATATGTCGCCGATGCTCTACTCGGTGCTGTCGCTGGCGGGATACTATACGACCGAAGACCTGCAATCGCTGCGCCAGTGGGGCAGCGTGACGCCCGGCCACCCCGAGGTGGACGTGATGCGCGGAGTGGAGAATACCTCGGGCCCGCTCGGGCAGGGACATGCCATGGCGCTGGGCGCCGCCATCGCGGAGCGGTTCATGGCGGCCCGCTTCGGCGAGTGGATGGCGCACAAGACCTATGCCTACATCTCCGACGGCGCCGTCGAAGAGGAGATCTCGCAGGGCGTGGGACGCATCGCAGGGCATCTGGGGTTGAGCAACTTCATCATGTACTACGATTCGAACAACATCCAGCTCTCGACCAAGGTCGATGAGGTGGACACCGAGAACGTGGCCATGAAATACGAAGCCTGGGGCTGGAACGTACTGTCGGTCGACGGGCACAATATCAATGAAATCCGCGAGGCGCTCGTGGCGGCCAATTCCGAAACGGAACGCCCGACGCTCATCATCGGCCATACGGTTATGGGCAAGGGTGCCCGCACTACCGACGGCGGGAGTTTCGAGGACAAGGTATCGACCCACGGGCAGCCGCTTACGGCGGCAGGCGCCGATTTCGCCGCCACGGTGAAAAACCTCGGGGGCGATCCTGAAAACCCGTTCGCCGTGTTCGAAGAGAGCCGCGAGGCCTTTGCCGAGCGCCGCGAAGCGCTCCGTGCATGGGCTGCCCGCCAGGCCGGGGTCGAGAAGACGTGGCGCGGCGAGCACGGCGAGCTGGCCCGCAAGCTCGACATGTTCCTCTCGGGGCACCTGCCCGAGATCGACTACAAATCCATCGAGGTGAAGGCAGGCGTTGCGACGCGTGCGGCATCGGCCACGGTGCTGGGCGTCTTTGCCGAGAAGATCGAAAATATGATCGTGGCTTCGGCCGACCTCTCCAATTCGGACAAGACCGACGGCTTCCTCAAGAAGACCAAGGCCTTCACGAAGGGCGATTTCAGCGGCAAGTTCTTCCAGGCGGGCGTCTCGGAGCTGACGATGGCCTGCGTGGCGAACGGCATGGCGCTGCACGGGGGCGTGATCCCGGCCTGCGGCACCTTCTTTGTTTTTTCGGACTACATGAAACCCGCCGTGCGCCTTTCCGCGCTGATGCGCCTGCACGTGATCTATGTCTGGACACACGACTCGTTCCGCGTGGGCGAGGATGGCCCGACGCACCAGCCCGTCGAACATGAAGCCCAGATACGCCTGATGGAGCACCTGAAGAACCATCACGACGAGCGTTCGATGCTTGTGCTGCGTCCTGCCGACGGCGACGAGACGGTCATGGCCTGGAAGCTGGCCGTCGAGGAGCACCGCCCCGTGGCACTCGTGCTCTCGCGCCAGAACATCAAGACGCTGCCGGCATTGGGTACGAGCCGCCGCGAAGAGGCCGCGCAGGTTTCGAAGGGCGGTTACGTGGTGATGGATTCGGCTAAACCCGAGGTCGTCATGGTGGCTACCGGCTCGGAGGTCGCTACGCTTGTCGAAGGGGCCGAATTGCTTGCTGCCGAAGGTATTTCGGTGCGCGTGGTGAATGTCCCGAGCGAGGGCCTGTTCCGTGACCAGCCCAAATCCTATCAGGAGGGCATCCTGCCTGCCGGCGTCGTCCGCTACGGCCTGACATCGGGACTTCCGGTGAACCTGATGGGGCTTGTGGGCGAGAAGGGCATGATCCACGGCCTCGACCACTTCGGCTGGTCGGCTCCCTACACGGTGCTCGACGAGAAGTTCGGCTATAACGGTGCCACGGTGGCGGCCGAGGTCAAGAAGCTGCTCGGCAGATAATCGTCCGGGTTCCCTGCGCCGTAGAATGCGGGGAGCCGGATAAATACGTAATGAACAAGGCCCCGAAATCATATTCGGGGCCTTGTTTGCAAGGCCTTGCCAAGCCCGGATACCGTGGGCCAGAACCTCCCGCAGCAGGAATTGCACCTGCCGTTCCGTAAAAACGCTCCCCGGATTCAGCAAGGATCCGGGGAGCATTATATATATAATTAGGTGCCGCTGTATTACTGCATGTAGAGCGTGATCCGGTCGTAGTATTGCCCGTCGATGAAAAGTTCGCCTGTCAGCCTGCCCCGGCGGATGTATACGTTGCGCAGTTCGCGCGGGTAATCGGCCCGCCCGTAGCTGATGTAGATTTTGTCGTCGTAGGCGTCCCACTGGATATTGAGCGTGTCGAGGTAACGCCCCGTGTCGGCGTAGTGGAGTTCGTCGGTTCCGAAGCCGTCCGCCGAGAAATAAACGTAGCTGTCCAGCGGGGTGCGCCCGTCCTGATAGAAGCCCAGGTCGCCTGCCCAGACCCTTCCTGCGAGGGTGTCGTACAGGTCGTCATCGTCGTTGTCGCAGCCTGTGAAAGCCACGGCGGCGAACAGGAACAGTGCGGCGAGGAAAAATCTTTTCATATACAGTGTGTTAAGAATGATCTTCGGCAAAGGTAGGATTATTTTTGCATATTGTGAAAATCCTGCGTATCTTTGCAGTCCCGTCTGTCAAGCGGGAAAATGTGGAAAGATTTGACTGATTGCAACCACAATAAAAAATCGCTAAAACAGCTTATTTTTTATTCCAACAGCCAATTTTTCCCATTTTATACGTTTTATTTTTTTATTAACCGAGAGTATGTTTCCGCATACCGGCGGTCGTAGGTGCTTATGTTGCTGTGTGGCAGCATGGAAGTCCCCGCCGAGGCGGGGATTTAGGGGTGGGTCAGGCTTGCAGGCACGGCCGGAGGCCGTGAGTGGGCCACTCCGGAGCGACCGGACGGCGGAGGAACATAATCTCATAAATTAAATGTATACAATGGGCTTTTTGTTTACATCGGAATCGGTGTCCGAGGGACACCCCGATAAAGTTTCAGACCAGATTTCCGACGCTATCCTCGACGAATTCCTGCGCCGGGACGCAAATTCGAAGGTCGCTTGCGAGACGCTGTGCACCACCGGACTGGTGGTCGTGGCGGGCGAGGTGCGCTCGGATGCCTATGTCGACGTGCAGGGCGTGGCGCGCCGCGTCATCAACCGTATCGGCTATACCAAGAGCGAGTACCAGTTCGACTGCAATTCGTGCGGTATCCTGTCGGCCATCCACGAGCAGTCGTCCGACATCAACCAGGGCGTCGTACGTGCTGCCGAGGAAGACCAGGGCGCCGGCGACCAGGGTATCATGTTCGGCTATGCCTGCAACGAGACCCGCGAGATGATGCCCGCGACGCTGATCCTTTCGCATGTGATCCTCAAGGAACTGGCCGTCATCCGCCGCGAAGGCGAAGTGATGACCTATCTGCGTCCCGATTCCAAATCGCAGGTGACGATCGAGTACGACGAGCAGACGAACCGTCCGTTGCGCGTGCACACCATCGTAGTGTCGACGCAGCACGACGAATTCATCCAGCCCGGCGGGGGCCTTACGGAGAAGCAGGCCGAGGAACAGATGCAGGAGCGCATCCGCGAGGACGTGCGCACGATTCTCATCCCGCGCGTCAAAGCACGCCTGGAGCGTGCCGGCGACAAGCTGGCCGAACTGGTCGGCGACGACTACATCCTGCATGTGAACCCTACGGGCAAATTCGTGATCGGCGGCCCCCACGGAGATACCGGCCTCACGGGGCGCAAGATCATCGTCGATACCTACGGTGGCCGCGGCGCACACGGCGGAGGCGCCTTTTCTGGCAAGGACTCGTCGAAGGTAGACCGCTCGGCGGCCTATGCCGCCCGGCATATCGCCAAGAACCTGGTGGCGGCGGGCGTCGCCGACGAGGTGCTCGTCGAGTTGTCCTACGCCATCGGCATCGCGCAGCCGCTGTCGGTCTACGTCGACACCTACCGCTCGCCCCGTCCTGCGGCGCTGGAAGGGATGACCGACGGCGAGATCGCCCGCCGCATCGGCAAGCTTTTTGATCTGCGTCCCGCCGCGATCGTGAAACGCTTCGGGCTGAAGAACCCGATTTTCGAGGCTACGGCCTCCTACGGGCATTTCGGAAACCGGCCTTATACGCAGGTCGAAAAGGTCTGGGAGAACGGCCGCGAAGTGGAGCGCGAGATCGAATATTTCGGCTGGGAGAAGCTCGACGCGGTGGATTGCATCCGCAAAGAGTTCGGGCTGTAACGCTCCGGGACACGGCAGATCGGGACATTCGGCGCGGATGTCCCGATTTTTGTGTATTTCCGCATACTAACCGGACGTTTTCGTTCGTTTGTCCTACGAAATAAAAAATTTTAATAAGCCTATGGCGGAAGTTGCCTCTGATTAATTTATTGAACCAATTAGTGATTATGAAAAAGGCATTTTTAATTTTAGGAGTAGTTGCCGTGTCGGCCGCAGCAGGCGGATTTACGGCTTGGAAAGTTACCGCGCCCCGCGAGGGTTCGGTGCAATACATCGAGCGTGAGGTGGAACGTACGCCCGCGCTGGGAACACATTTTACATCGTACCAGGCCGAGCAGTACCCCGACCTGACGTACGCCGCCGAGAACGCGGTGAAAGCCGTCGTCAACATCGAGGCCGTGCAGCAGGTGGAGATGCCCCGGCGCCGGGGTTACGACCCGTTCCTGGAGTTCTTCGGTATCCCGCAGGGGTATGACGAAGGGCCGCAGTTCCGCGAGCAACGTGCCGGCGGTTCGGGTGTCATCATCTCCGAGGACGGCTATGTCGTCACCAACAACCACGTCGTGGACGGGGCCTCGAAGCTCAAGGTGAAGCTCAACGACGGCCGCACGTTCGAGGCCAAGCTCATGGGCAAGGACTCGGCGACCGACCTTGCGCTGCTGAAAATCGAGGCCGCCGACCTGCCGACCGTGCCGTTCGGTTCGTCGGACGCACTGCGCCTGGGCGAGTGGGTGCTGGCGATCGGTTCGCCTTTCGACCTGCAATCGACCATCACGGCCGGCATCGTGAGCGCCAAGGCGCGTAACCTGGGCGTGATTCCCAACGATTTCAGCATCGAGGCTTTCATCCAGACCGATGCCGCGGTGAACCCGGGCAATTCGGGCGGTGCGCTGGTCAATACGCACGGCGAACTGGTGGGTATCAACACGCTGATCAAATCGCAGACGGGCAGCTACGTGGGTTATTCGTTCGCCATCCCCGAGTCGATCGTCCGCAAGGTGGTCGTCGACCTGAAGGAGTACGGCATCGTGCAGCGTGCGCTGCTGGGAATCCGCTATGGCATTGTCGACCAGGACTTCATCGACAACATGGGTGAGGAGACCGGCATCAAGGAACTGGGCGGCGCCTATGTCAGCAGCGTCGTCGAAGGCGGTTCGGCTTCGGAGGCCGGTATCCGCAAGGGCGACGTCATCCTGGACATCGACGGCGTGAAGATCAACGACAATGCCACGCTCTCCGAGCAGATCGGTCGCCGCCGACCCAACGATAAGGTCAAATTATCGGTAAAAAGAGACGGCAAGGTGAAACAAATTGACGTTACTTTGCGTAATAAAGCAGGTAAAACGGAATTAATTACCAAAGAAGACGTCGATATGGTCGAGGTTCTCGGAGGTAAGTTCGCCGATGCGGGCGCCAAACTCTGCCGTGAGCTCGATATCAAGGGCGGCGTGCAGGTAGTCGGCATCAAGGCCGACGGAATTCTGGCCCGTGCCCGTGTTAAGCAGGGATTTGTGATTACCCACATCAACGACCGTCCGGTCTACTCGCTCTCCGACATGGAGCGCTTGACCGACAAGGTACGTTCGATCGACGGCATCTATCCCAACGGCCGTGCTGCAAGCTACGTGCTTGTGGAATAGCAGGACGACCCGGGCGGGTTTTGTTTGAGAAGCTAATTTTTTAGGAAGTTAAATAAGAACATGCGTCAATTAAAGATTACCAAGTCCATCACCAACCGCGAGAGCGCTTCGCTGGACAAGTACTTGCAGGAGATCGGCAAGGAGGAGCTCATCACGGTCGAAGAGGAGGTGGAACTCGCCCAACGGATCAAGAAAGGAGACCAGGAAGCCCTGGAAAAACTGACCAAAGCCAACCTGCGTTTCGTGGTCTCCGTAGCCAAACAATACCAGAACCAGGGACTGAGCCTTCCCGACCTGATCAACGAAGGCAACCTGGGACTTATCAAGGCTGCCGAGAAGTTCGACGAAACCCGCGGTTTCAAGTTTATTTCGTATGCCGTGTGGTGGATCCGCCAGTCGATCCTCCAGGCTCTGGCCGAGCAGTCGCGCATTGTGCGCCTGCCGTTGAACCAGGTGGGGTCGCTCAACAAGATCAACAAGGCGTTCGCCCGCTTCGAGCAGGAGCACGAGCGCACCCCGTCGCCCGAGGAACTGGCCACGGAGCTGGAGCTTCCGAAGGAGAAGGTGACGGACACACTGCGTGTTGCCGGCCGCCATGTCTCGGTGGATGCCCCGTTTGCTGACGGTGAGGACAACTCGCTGCTCGACGTACTGGTGAACCCCGATTCGCCCAACGCCGACAGGGGGCTGATCAACGAGTCGCTTTCGACCGAGGTCGACCGCGCGCTCGAGACCCTCACGGAGCGTGAGCGCGATATTATCAAGTATTTCTTCGGTATCGGGACGTCGGAGATGACCCTCGAGGAGATCGGCGAGAAATTCGATCTGACGCGCGAACGCGTGCGCCAGATCAAGGAGAAAGCGATCCGCCGTCTGCGCCACTCTTCGCGCTCGAAACTGCTGAAATCCTATCTTGGGTAAACGGTATTGTGGTCGTAAAATCCCGGACTAAATCAGTTAGTCCGGGATTTTTTTGTGCCTTTCGCTCCCCTTACAGTAACAATCCGAGTGTCAGCAGCAGGCCGAATAGCAGGATATTGCGTGATGTGGCGCCCAGAATGGCGTTCAGTTCGCGGCCGCTGCCGATCCGTACCATGCGTTGCCATGCGGCGACGTGCGACGGCAGGTAGAGCAGCAGCAGGAGTGCCGCCCATGTTTGCCCGCCGGAAAGTCCGTCTGAGAAAATCTTGCGGCCGAAAAATACGAGGCAGAGCGCAACGGCAGCAAATCCCAGCAACAGGTATAGGCGCTGTCCGGCACGTTTGCCAATCCGGACGACGAGCGTACGTTTGCCGTTGCGGGCATCCTGTTCGCAGTCGCGGTAGTTGTTGACCATCAGCAACGTGTCGATCACCAGGCCGCAGGCTGCCGATACGGCCGCTACCGGCCATGTCCAGCCGCCGCAAAGGACATAGTAGGTACAACCGACGGGGACGAACCCGAAGAAGAGCAGCACGAGTAGGTCGCCCCAGCCGTGGTAGGCCAACGGATAGGGCCCGGCCGTGTAGAGGAATGCGAAGAGGACGCAGGCGGCGCCGACGGCGATGAGCCACCAGCCCCCGTAGGCGATGAGCCCGCAGCCCGCGGCGCAGGCGGCGAGTGTGGTTGCGGCGATGCCCAGCCGCATGGACTTCGGGGTGATCCACCCCTGGGCGCAGGCGCGTTCAGGCCCGAGGCGGTCTTCCCCGTCGGATCCTTTCAGGTAATCCCACAGGTCGTTTATCAGGTTGGCGTCGATCTGCATCAGGAATGCGAATGCGAAGCAGAGTACCGCGGGCAAGAGGACGAACCCGCCGTCCGCCGCCGCAAGGCCGCAGCCCAGCATCACCGGGACGGCGGCTCCGGTCAGTGTCTTGGGACGTGCCGCAAGCAGCCATGCCCGCAGGGAATCGGTGCGTATCTCTTTTGTAGCCATCGTTTCGGTTTGTGGGCGTGGGGCTATCCCGGATTTACCATACGATGGGTTCCTGCCCCACGCTGAGGAGGTATTCGTTGGCGCGCGAGAAATGGCGGCAGCCGAAGAACCCGCGGTAGACCGACAGCGGCGAGGGATGCACGGCCTTGAGTATGCAGTTGCGCTGCGGGTCGGCGATGGCGCCTTTTTTCTGTGCATAGCTGCCCCAGAGCATGTAGACGATACCCTGCTTGCGCTGGGCGATGGCGCGTACCACGGCGTCGGTGAAGGTTTCCCACCCATGCCCGGCGTGCGAGGCTGCCTCGTGGGCGCGGACGGTCAGCACGGCGTTCAGGAGCAGTACCCCCTGCTCGGCCCAGCGGTCGAGGTTGCCCGTCGGGGGGATGGGTGTCCCGGTGTCGTCGGAAACCTCCTTGAAGATGTTTTGCAACGAGGGCGGGAACGGCACGCCGTCGCCTACCGAGAAGCAGAGCCCGTTGGCCTGCCCGGGGCCGTGGTAGGGATCCTGGCCGATGATGACGACTTTCAGTTTGTCGAAGGGGCATTTGTCGAAGGCCCGGAAGATATTGCTGCCGCGCGGGTAGATGCGGTGCGTGGCATATTCCTGCCGTACGAATTGCGTAAGGGCGGCGAAATAAGGTTTCTCGAATTCGGGAGAGAGCAGCTCTTTCCAGTCGGGGGCGATCTTTACATCCATGTTGCAAGGTGGTTAAAGTGGTGTAAATGTAGTAAAAAGTTGGCAGATTCCTGTTATCTTTGCACGAGGATATGAAGAAAGCATTTTTGTTTCTGGCGTTGTGCCTGCTCGGTGCAGGCCGCGCAGCGGCTGCGGAACCCGTCGACAGTGTCCGCAATGTGATTTATATGATCGGCGACGGCATGGGCCTGGCGCATGTTTCGATGCTCGCCGTCGAAGGCGGCTATGCCCCGACGGCTTTCGACCGGGCACAGGGTATTGCCCTGATCTCGACCTATTCGGCCAACAATCGGGTGACGGATTCCGCGGCTGCGGGGACGGCGCTGGCATGCGGGAGCAAGACGAATAACGGTACGTTGGGGCTGGATCCCCGGGGCGGGCGTCTGCAGTCGCTCATCGAGTGGGCGGTGGCCGAAGGGATGCCTGCGGGGATTGCCGTGAAATGTCATCTCCAGCATGCCACCCCTGCTGCGTTTTACGCGCATGTCCCGGATCGTGGCGACGAAAAGGCCATTACGCGCGACCTGCTGGCGAGCAATATCGACGTGCTCATAGGTGCCGGCAGGCGGCTCGAAAAGGAGTCCCCCGAGGGCGGTTCGTATCGTGATGCGTTCGGCCGCCGCGGCTATGCGGTCGTCGGTTCGCTCGAAGAGGCGGAGCCGGTTCGTGCGGGACGGTTGCTGTGTGCCGTGACCGATGAAAATATCCCGAAGACGATCCGGCGCGAAGATTACCTGCGCTGCGCCACGCAGAAGGCACTGGAAATACTCGCCCATAATGCCGATTCCGTCGGCCGCGGCTTTGTGCTGATGGTCGAGGGCTCGCTAATCGACGGTGCGTCGCACGGTAACGATGCGGAGAAGATACTGGCCGAAATGCGCGATTTCGAGCGTGCCGTGGCTGCGGCGATGGACTTTGCCGACCGCACGCCGGGGACGCTGGTCGTAGTGACGGCCGACCATGAAACCGGGGGGCTCGCCATCCCGAGCTGCGACGGTGATTTTACCCGTTCCGAGAGCGGTATCCGATATGTTTTCGGATCCAAAAGCCACACGGCGACCTACGTCCCCGTTTACCTTTATGGTACGGGTGCGGGGCATATTGCTGGAATAATGGACAACACGCAACTCGCCCGGCGGGTCATGGCGCTCCTCGGGAAGGAGTAGCCGTTTTTGTGCAGCGCGCCCGGTGCGGCCCCACCGGAAGGTCATGCCATTGTCCGGTGAACGGGGGCCGGGAATTACGCCCTGCCTGCACGGGTGATGCTGTTTCGGAGAATTGCTGCGCCGCCCGGCGGCAAACGGCTCCGGTTCCGCCCCGTATTAAATACAAACGGCGTCCACTGAACTCGGGGTGGACGCCGTTTGCTGCTTATGGTTGGTGCGATGCTTCGGAAAGCCTACTTTTTTTGGGTGCCATAGCCGACTACTACAATCTCTTCCATGTCCCCTTCCCGCTGTGCGGTGTCCTTGTCGCGGAGGATGCCTTCGGACGTATGGACAGCGAAGTCTACCGGCATGCAGAATTTTACGCGTACGGCCTCTCCGCGCTGTTTGCCGGGCGTCCATTTCGGGGATTTGCCGATGACGCGCAGTACCTCGTCCGCAAGGGATTTATCGGGCGATTTGAATATTTCAGCGTTGCCCACCGAGCCGTCCTTCTCGATGACGAACGTGACCAGGACTTTTCCGTAAATGTTTTTACCGAGGGCTTCCGCCGGATATCCCACGTTCATTTGTACCCACCGGCGAAACTCGCCGATATCGCCGCCGTTGAATTGCGGAGGGGTCTCCACCACCAGGAACGGCTCCTCCCCGGAACCTTTGGTTTCACTGGCCTTAGTGTCCTGTGCCGTAGCAGTTATTCTGAAATCAACGGGCAGCGTATATCTCACACGCACCTTTTCGCCGCGCTGTTCGCCCGGTTTCCATTTGGGCGAAGCTGCGACGACGCGCCGCGTCTCTTCCGAGAATGCCTTGCCCGGCGTCTGAAGTATCTGGATATTGCTTACCGAGCCGTCCTTTTCGACGACGAACGACAGTACGACACGTCCCTGCTCCCCGTTCCTGAATGCCTCGACCGGGTATTTCACATTCGCCTGCACCCACGTACGGAAGGTGTTCAGGTCGCCGTATCCGGGGTTGTCGCCCTCCTGCATCGGGAATAAGGGCATGGTTTCTGCGATCAGGAACGGCTGGTCGTCCTCCTTCTCGCCGGTTTCGCGGATGCTGCCGTCCTGCAGTTCGGCCTGTGCCGTGGCTCCCATTCTGAAATCTACGGGCAGGGTGTATTTCACGCGCACCTTCTGCCCCCGTTGTTCGCCGGGTGTCCATTTGGGCGATGCTTCGATTACGCGCAGCGCCTCAGCCGAGAGCGATCGGTCGGGTGTCTGGAGTATCTGCATATTGCTTACCGAACCGTCCTTTTCGACGACGAACGACAATATGACGCGCCCCTGGATATTGTTTTTGACGGCTTCGGCCGGATATTTCACATTTTCCTGCACCCATGCGCGGAAGGTGTTGAGGTCGCCGCCCCGGAACGAGGGCATCGTTTCTGCGATCAGGAAGGGCTGCTCGTTATCTTGCGCGAAGCTGCCGGTCATGGTCATGCCCTTCTGTTCCGATACGGCCGGTGCGGGGCTGTATCCTTTGGTCGTTATGATTACCACGCCGTTGCGGGCTTGTTGCCCGTAGGTCGCTATGGCGGCTTGGTCTTTGAGAATCGTTATGTTTTCGATGCGGTTCGGATCGAGCTTGTTTATGAAATCAGGGGCCACCTCGATCCCGTCGACCACCCAGAGCGGTTTGCCGGTCTGGGCCGAAAGTACCGGTGTCCCCGGGGTTTCGGATTCCAGCGGGATCCCGGCAAACTGACGGGCTGCCTCTCCGACCTCCAGCAGGTAGGGTTTGCAACCGACGTAGGTGACGGTGAGTATTGATCCCTGCGGGGCGGAGATTTCCGCATGTCCCGATTTATCGGTGACAACGCCCTTTTGCGTATCCTTTATCGTTATCACTGCTCCGGGCAGGGGTTCGCCGTCCTTAAGTACCGTTACAGCGACCTGTTTCTCGGTGGTTGCCGCTCCTTGGTTCGACGAGCTTGCGGCCCTGTTTTCAGTTCGGAGCAACACGACGACGGTGGCCTCCTTTTGGCTATGCTGCTTCGTATCGACCGTCGCCGGTTCGTAGCCGGGATAGCTTATCATGAGTTTGCTGCCGCCCGGGACGGCGATCTCGGCATGCCCGTCCGTATCGGTCACGGTGCCCTGCGTCGTGCCTACGACCTGTACGATGGCCCCGGAGAGCGCTCCTTTGTCCTTGCTCCGAACCTCTATCGACACGCTGCGTGTCTTGTCCTTTTTTTCATCTCCGGCATTCTGTGTTTCCAGCCCGGGGGCGGTTCCTATACCTGTGCCGGCTGTGGGAGCGACGATCACTGCGGCGCGCGTAGTGAACGAAAATGCGCACAGGAGCCCTATCAGGGCAGGCAGCGTACCTGCCAGCCGGAGCAGGCTGTGCCTGCCTTTTGTCTGCGTAGTCATCATTTTAAAGCGTTTTTTAGTAAGTGAGTTACGCAGCCCGTTGGCTATTTCCGGACTATAACCGAAAAGCTGCTTGAAGATCGTTTGCATGTATTCGGCCCTGTCGTAGCCGCTCGTGAGCACGTCGCTGTCGGCCTCGAATTCCTCGGCTTCGGTCAGCCGCCGTGCGGCTATCCATACGAAGGGGTTCCACCACAGGGCGGCTTTCATGGTTTCCATGACGATCCGCTCGAGGGAGTGGCGGTGGGCTATGTGGCTCGATTCGTGGGCCAGGATCGCTCCCATTTCCGCGGCGGGGGTTGCGGCCCATATGTAGATTGTGCGGAAGAACGAGAACGAAGCGATCTCCTGCTGCGTGCGCACGATCCTGTATTTGCCCGTGCGGGTGACCTCCGCGCCGCGCCGCAGGCGCCGGATACGGAATATCTGCCACAACATGATGCCGAGAATCAGGGTTGCACCTGCCAGGTAAAGCCCCAGGCACAGATGCCCGGGCGTGATGGCGTGCGCCTCGGCGTCGGGCAGCACTTCGGCCGTCCAGTCAGCGAGGTCGGGCGCAGTTACGGTCGGGGTCGCCACGATGACCTGCCCCGGCCATACGGGGATGCGTAGCAGGGGGATCAGTGCGGCTGCGGCCGTCGAGGCAAGCAGGTACAGGCGGCACCAACGGAATTTCACCCTGCGGTCGAGCAGGATGGTGTAGGCCGCTAACAGCACGCCGCTGCATGCGAGGACTTCGAGGGCATATATGGCCAGCGTTTTCATGGTCGTAAGGGCTTGGGGCGGAGCGGGCGATTATTTGCGGGCGTTCTGCATGATTTGGAGAATCTCCTCCATCTCCGTGACCGAGATGTCCTCATGGCGCGAGAAGAACGAAACCATCTGTGCCAGCGAGCCGTCGAAATAGGACGACAGTACCGACGACATGACCCCGCGTGCGTACTCTTCGCGGCTTACGGCCGGATAGTAGCGGTGGCTTTTGCCCTCGGACGTGTGGTTGACGAAACCTTTGTTTTCGAGGATTTTGAGGAAGGTTGCGACCGTGGTGTATTTCGGGCGGGGTTCTTTTGTCTGGGCGATGATTTCGTTGACCACCGCATCGCCCAGCCTCCAGAGTATCTGCATGATCTCCTCTTCGCCGCGTGTGAGTTCCGTTAATTTCTTGTCCATATCAAAAAGCGCTTTTTTAGTTCCTGTTGCAAGTTTACTACTAAATTTTTAGATATGCAAATTTTTCTTCTAAAAAATTAGTAGAATGATGCGGGAGGGGATCGTACCTATGTTTATAAGATAAGCATTTGATTGCGGAGTATGCAGCACTGGGTCGGGACGAGGCGTCGGGAGAGCCGGGGTAGGCGGGGACTGGAACGTGGAGGGCCTGATCCGGGGGCGTCGCAGGGAGGAGGCCGCGAAGGTATGGGAGAAATGGAAGCCGGAGGCGGATGGGGGCGTGACCGTATGACGGCCTGGAGGGTGGGCGGTGCCGGATCCATAGGCGGGGGCCGTGCGGAAGTGCGGGGAGGGTGGACGAAGCCGGGGTGGGCGGAGGCTGTGGTGTGGAGCCAGGGGTGCGGCTGGGGGCAGCAGGAGGACGGAGGATTAGCGGTTGCGGTAACCGGGGCCCGGATATGGAAATCCCCGCAGAGGGAGTGGGTGGATCGGGCAAATGACCCTACGCGGCAAAAAATGCAGGGTGCGTAAAGAGCCCCGGGTATGGGGTGAGGTGTCGAACCTTACCTATTCCTTACGGGCGTTGCGGCCGGAGCTATGCTTCTCCGTCCGGCGTACTAACCCTGCCGTGCCTCTTCGTTGTCCTTCTCCGCCTTCTCGTCCTCTTCCCAGTCGAACCACGGGAATTCGTGGCGCCCGGCGAGCGAAAAACGGGTATAGGTGATCGGGAGCCCCATTTCGAGGAACCGTTTTTCGTAGGCGGTCTTGACCGACAGTACCTCGTCGGCGTAGCCCGTGCCGTAGATGTCGGCGTTCGAGACTTCGCACGGCAGGCCGTAGCGGCGCACCACCTCGTTCGTATAGCCGAAAAGATGTTTCGAATCGGTCTTGAGGTTGATCCAACCGCCCGGGGACAGTATGCGGGCGTAATATCCGAGGAAAAGCGGCGAGGTGAGGCGTTTCTTCGCCCGGCGGCTCTTGAGTTGCGGGTCGGGGAAGGTGATCCATATCTCGTCGACCTCGCCCTCGGCGAACAGGCCGTTGATAAACTCGATGCGCGTGCGCAGGAACCCCACGTTGGGCATCCTGCGGTCGGTGGCGGTTTTGGCGCCCCGCCACATGCGTGCACCCTTGATGTCGATGCCGATGAAATTGCGCGACGGGTCACGCTCGGCCAGCGCTACGGTATATTCGCCCTTGCCGCAGCCCAATTCGAGTACGATCGGGTTGTCGTTATGGAAAAAGTCGCTGCGCCAATGCCCTTTGAGCGGGTGGTCGCAACGGAATACCTCGTCGAATTCGGGTTGTATGAAACAGTCGAAAGTCAGGTTCTCGCGGAACTTGCGGAGCTTGTCCTTGCCCATTGTTGTCTCTTATTCGCTTTTTACGATATTTATGCCGACGGCCTCGACGCCCTTCACCGGGCGGCCGGGTGTGACGGTTATGCAGTAGTCGCCCGTGCGGGCGAAACGGATGCGGCGGCGATAGGGGAGGTCGGCCTCGCGCGACAGGGCGGCCGGAGTGTGCGCGGCCGGGAGTGCGAGCCGGAAAGCCTCTTCGTGCCGGAGCGAATCGGGTGTGACGACTGCTATGCGTACCGTCAGCGTGTCTTCATCCATGCGGTCGTCGTAGCGCAGGAACAAATCCATGTCACGCAGCGTCGTCGTATCGGTGTTGGTGAAGACGATGGCGGCGGGGGCGTCCCAGCCCGAGGCATTCACATCGGTCACCGCGGCTCCGTGGGGTGACACGCAGCCTGCGGCAAAGGCCGCGGTGGAAAGGAGTACTGCCCGACGGACTTTCCGGAATGCGCTGCCCGTCCGATCCCGGTATGCGGTTGTGCCGGACGCTGCCCTGCCCGACCTCGGCGTATGGAACCCCGTTGGATCGGGTTTTGTTGCGCCGGTCTGGGGTGCGCGGGGTTCTGTCGTGCCGGTCAGCGTTGTGCCGGTCAGAGTTGTGCCGGGTTGTGTTGCACGGGGTTCTGTCGTGCTGGTCTGCGTTGTGCCGGGTTGTGTTGCGCAGGGTTCTGTCGTGCCGGTCTGTGTTGTGCCGGGTTGTGTCGTACAGGGCTGCATTGCGCCGGCCTGCGTGGCTGTGCTTCCCGGAATGCCGGCCGTCTGCCGAAGCGTTCCGGCTGCTGCGCGACGTGCCGCTATGTCACGTGCCCGTATCACCGCCTATTCGTTTGAACCCCCGTTGCTTCCGCTGCCGTTGTCTCTGCCCCCTTCGCGGCGTTTGCCTCCCGGACGGCGGCGGTTGCGGTTATTTCGCCTGTTGCCACCTTCGCGGCGTTCCCCGCCGTTTGTATTGCCCTCTGCGCCGTTGTTGCCTCCGTTGTTGCCGTTGCCATTGTTGCGGGGAGCTGCCTCATTGCGGTTCCCGTTGCGGCGGTCACCGCCGTTGCGGCCCTCCCCGTTATTCCGGTTCTCGTTGCTGCGGCCTTCCCCGTTACGGTTCTCCCCGTTGCGGGAACGGTCGCTGCGCCGCTGGCGGCGTTCGGGGCGCTCCTGCTGGGGCTGCTGCCCCGGCTGAGCCTGGCGGCGCTCCTGTCCTGTTTCCTGAGAAGGCTGTCCGTTCTGCCCCTCCTGCCCGTTCTGTTTGCCCCGGTTGCGGCCGCGCTTGTTGCGCCGTTTGGCCGAGTCGAAACGGGTGATGCTGTCCTCTTCGGAGCGGTAGGTCGGCTCCTCGGCTATCGGGCGGATGTCGTCGGCGTGCTGCAGCTGGTCGACCTTCTTGCCCGCACGGTTCAGCGCCATGATTTCGCGCACGCGCGACACGGGCAGCGTGGTGACATTGACCATCGCTTCCTTGCTCGACGAGAAGGTCATCGTGCCGGCGAGGATGTCGCTCTTGACGAGGAAATATTCGCCGTCGATGGCCTGCAACGGCTCACGCAGGCGCGGGAACTCCTTGCGGGCGTCGACATAGGTGTCGTATTCGTACATCATGCAGCATTTGAGCTTCGAGCACTGCCCGGCCAGTTTCTGGGGATTGAGCGAAATCTCCTGTGCACGGGCGGCACCCGTCGTGACGCTCGAGAAGCTCGACATCCACGATGCGCAGCACAGCTCGCGCCCGCAGGCACCCAGCCCGCCGATGCGCCCGGCTTCCTGGCGTGCGCCGATCTGCTTCATTTCGATGCGGATGTGGAACCGCTCGGCGAAGACCTTGATCAGTTCGCGGAAATCGACACGCTCGTCGGCGATATAGTAGAAAATAGCCTTGATCTTGTCCCCCTGGTACTCCACGTCGCCGATCTTCATGTTGAGTCCCATGTCGGCGGCAATCTGGCGCGAAGCGATCATCGTCTCGTGTTCGAGGGCAATGGCCTCCTGCCATTTCTCGATGTCGTAGGGTTTGGCCTTGCGGTAAACCTTCTTGAACTCGCCGTTGTAGGGGTTGAATCCCGTGCGGCGCATCTGGCGTGCTACCAGGTCGCCCGTGAGCGAAACGACGCCGATGTCGTGTCCGGGCGATGCCTCGACCGCCACGATGTCGCCCCGCTTGAGCTGCAGGTTGTTGGCGTTCTGGTAGAACGAGCGGCGCGTGTTCTTGAACCGCACCTCCACGATGTCGGTCGGGATATTCTCGGGGTACTCCTCGAGCCACGCCGTTTCGTGGAGCTTGAAACACCCGTCGCAGAGTTTCGCCTCGCACTCTGCGCCGCAATCGCAGAAACTGCATCCGCGGCCGACTTCGGGTTTACACTTTTTCGTATATTGTTTTTCGGTGTCCATTTGTGGGCATAATTTGCGTAAAGATACGAAATTTTTTTTAACCGGCGGCCACTATGCCTAAATCGTTGCCTCAATTGCCCAGGCGGAGCTTGCGGACGCTGCGCCGGATGCGGACGATCATCATCACGGCCGCGGCCGACAGGCCGAACGAGAAGCCGAGGAAAAGCCCCGTCGGACCCATGCCGAGCGTGAAGCCGAACAGGTAACCCACCGGCAGGTTCAGCAGCCAGTAAGATACGAAGGCGATCGGCATGATGATCTTCACGTCCTGTATGCCGCGCAGAATACCCACCGAAACATTCTGGATGCCGTCCGAAAGCTGGTAGAGCGCCGCGAAGACCAGCAGTTGCGAAGCGATGGCGATCACCTCGGGGTTGGTCGAGAAGAACGTCGGGATGATGTTGCGCATGGTGATGAAGACCAGCGCTGCAAAAGCGTTCCAGGCCAGTACCAGGTGGTACGATGCCTTGGCCGCCAGCGACAACTCCCCGATGTTGCGGGCACCGTAGCAGTGCGACACGCGGATGGTGGTGGCCGCACCGATCGACATGACGATCATGAAGGCGCAGTTGCCGATCGTGACGGCGATCTGGTTGGCGCTCATGGTCTCCTTGCCGAACCAGCCCATCATGATCCCCGTGCCGACGAACGCCGAGGCTTCGAGGAACATCTGCATCGAGATCGGAAGCCCCATGTGCAGCAGGTTCTTCACCGTGGCCCACGAATAGTTGCGGGGCGAGAACCCGTCGAGGTAGCCGCGGTATTTGTGGCGGTTGTAGAAGTAGCCGATCATCAGGATCGGGGCGATGATGCGTGAGAGCAGCGTACCCAGCCCGGCGCCTTCGGCACCCATCTCGGGAAGGCCGAAGCGGCCGTAGATGAACACCGCGTTGAAGCCGATGTTGGCCAGGTTGGCGATGATCGTCACGACCATCTCGACCTTGGTGTTGCCCACGCCTTCGAGGAATTGCTTGAAGGCGAAGAAGAGCATGACGAACGGCATGCTGAATACCAGCATCTTGTAGTAGGGAATGGCCATGTCGACGACCTCGACGGGCTGGCCGAGGTGGTACATGAGCGGGATGACGGCATATTGTACGGCGGCCATCGCGAACCCGAGCAGCGTGTAGAACAGGATGCCGTTTTGCAGCAGCCCGGCCGACTTCTCGCGGTCGCCCTGCGCGTAGAGTTCCCCCACGAGGGGCGTCATGCCCAGCGCGATGCCGATGGCGGCGATGAAAAGGATGAAGAACACCGCCCCGCCGAACGATACGGCGGCCAGCGGCACGGGGTCGTCGCCGCCGTAGCGGCCTACCATCAGGTTGTCGGCCACCTGCGTGAGGATCTGTCCCAATTGCGTCAGTACGACGGGCAGCGCCAGCCGCAGGTTGGACTTGTACTGGTCTTTGTATTTCGAGAAACTGTACATTCGGTTTTCCGGATTAGGGTGCAAAGATAGCTATTTATGTCCGGATTGCAATCCTCGGGCTGTCCCGGGATGAAAATCCGCCCGTTTCGGGGCGGATTCCATGCCTGGGGTCAGTACGGAAGCGTGATTTCGATGCAGCAGCCCGCGCGGTAGTCGGGGCATACGCGGATTGCGCCCCCGAGCCGTGTGACGATCAGGCGGCAGAGGTACAGGCCGATGCCCGACCCGGGTTTGAAAGAATCTACCTTGGTGAAGCGGTCGAACACCCATTCCTGCTTGTCCGGGGCGATGCCTATGCCGGTATCGGCCACGAGAATATGGAACCGACGTTCACGGTCGTCCTTTTCGCAGCAGACCGTGATGGAGCCCGTTGCGGTGAATTTGGCGGCGTTCTGCAACAGGTTGTCGATTACGCGCGTCATGTAGGTTTCATTGGTCGGGATGACGCAGGTGCCGCGACCCCCCCCCCTTGAGGATGTACTCTACCGACGGGTTTTGGGAAAGTTCACGCTGGATTTGCAGCCGCTCGGCACACAGCAGGCCGAGATCGGTTTCGGCGAGCGGCAGGGGCTCTTCGGAGCTGACGAGCCGCGACAGTTCGAGCATGTTCTCCAGCAGGGTGGTCAGCGCGGTCGTGCTGGCCCATATCTGTTCGCGGAATTCGCGCCGCGTATTGTGGTCGTGGTCGCCTTCGAGCAATAGATCCGAGAACCCGTTGATGGCGTTGAGCGGCGTGCGGATTTCGTGGCACATCGAGTTGATGAAGGCTGTTTTCATCTTTTCGCTCTCCATGGCGCGGCGGCTTTGGCGGGTTATCTCTTTGTTGGCGTCGATCAACTGCCGCCTGATCTGCTTCAGCCGTCGAACCATGGCGTACTGGTAGATACTCCAGCCGATGAGCAGCAACACCAGGATGCCGCCGGCAAGCAGGGCGATGAATCGTATGCGGCCGGTCAGCCGGGACTTTTCGAATTCCAATTGGTCGACGTCGAACAAGGTCTGCATTTCGGCAAGGCTGCTTTGCGCCTCTTCTACCCGCTTGTTGAAACGGATGTTGTTGGCTTCCCGCACCGCTCCGAGGGCTTTTTTATATTCCCCCATTGCCTCGTACAGGTAGGATTGCGTGGCATAGATAGGCGCGAAATCCGCTTTTATGCCTGCGCGTTTATAGGCGGTTATGGTCGAGTCGATGTAAGCCACGGCCCGTTCATTGTCGCCCATATACTGGTAATAGCGGGCACTTGTGCTGTATATTTCGGCCGTGTCGCATTTGGCGCGGGCCAGCTCCATGCATTTTTGGTAATAATCGCTTATCTTTTCTTCCGGGATCAGGTCGCGCAGGTAAACCATTTTGGCGTAGGCGCGCATCATGTAGCCCGTCGTGTCGCGGTGGGGCCGTTCGAAACGGTCGTCCATCGCCAGCCATTTGCGATGCAGGTCGATGCATTGCCCGATCTGCTCTTCGGCGCGCTTGTCTTTGCAGAGCATATAGAGGTCGGAGAGCTCGTCGTGGCAAATCTTTTCCAGGTGGAGCCGCTCTTCGAGCGGGTATTTCCTGAGTTTCTCCAGTGCCTGCTCCACATAGGGGATCGCCTTGGGGATGTTGCCGTAGGCTTCGGTCGAGATCGACGAAAAGTCGATGGCGAGGCCTGTCAGGAATTCCCATTCGATGCGCTCCTCGGGTGTGAGCTGATCGCGGTTTTTGCCTTTGAGTTCTTCCAGCGCACGCGTTACCGTTTCGATCGAATTGTTGTCGTTCATCTGTTTCCAGAGGTAGTACGCGTAAAGCGACGAACGGAACAGGGCGTGGCGGGAACCCGGGAGGATGCTGTCCGAGAGGGCGATGTATTTCTCGGCCCGCCGGGTGTCGCGGTCGGCGAATTTACGAACCAGAAAGTCCAGCGCATCTTTGCATCCGTAGGTATCCCCGGCCTTGTGTGCTTCGGCGAGTGCCGCTTCCCAATAGGGTGCGGCCAGTTCGAGGCTGTCGCCGCTCAGGTCGGCCAGCAGCACGTATATCCGTTCCCGCCCGGCAGCATCGTGTGTTTGCGGCAGGAGCGCAAGGAGGCTGTCGGCATGCGCCGATCCGGTGCATGCCGATATTGCGGCATACGGAAACAGGAACATGACAAGCCCTGACGCAAGGGCCTTTATGGAAAGCGGACGCATTTTTTTGTTGTGGAACGGTGCTGATTCCGTGCAAAAATAGTTAAAAAAATGGTCGGAATGATAATCCCGGCGTAAAAAATCAGGCGCGGACATAAAAAAAGACCGGATTCATTTCCGGCCTTTTTCAAAAGACAGATTGCGTGTCATGCCACGCGCAGTTTTACGCCGTGCGATTTGTCCGATTCGACGACGACCGTGTCGCCTTCGTGGAGTTTGCCGTCGATGATCAGCGTCGAAAGCGGTTCCTCGACATTGTCCATCAGCGTACGCTTGAGCGAGCGGACTCCGTAGCGCGATTCGTAGCCCATGGCCGCCAGGCGGCGTTTGGCGCCGTCGGTGATCTTCACCTTGTAGCCCAGGCGGCGCGTGCGTTCGAAGAGCCCCTGCAACTCCAGCTCGATGATACGCTCCACATCGCTCAGTTCCAGCGTGCGGAACAATACGATGTCGTCGATCCGGTTCAGGAACTCCGGGGCGAAGGTCTGCTCGAGAGCCTTGCGGTATTCGCACTGGGGCATTGCGGAGGCCGTGGCGCTCTTCGACACGGTGCTGTAACCTACCTGCACCGATTTCTTGACCACGTTGCGCGACCCGACGTTCGAGGTCATGATGATGATCGTGTTGCGGAAGTCCACCTTGCGGCCAGAACCGTCGGTGAGGTGCCCCTCGTCGAAGATCTGCAGCATTGAGTTGAAGACCTCGGGGTGCGCTTTCTCGATCTCGTCGAACAGGATCACGGCATAGGGCTGGCGGCGTACCGCCTCGGTGAGCTGTCCGCCCTCGCCGTAGCCGACATAACCCGGGGGCGAGCCGATCAGCCGGGCGACGTTGTGTTTCTCGCCGTATTCGCTCATGTCGATGCGGATCAGCCCGCGCTGTTCGTCGAAGAGCCATTTCGAAACCTCCTTGGCGAGCAGTGTCTTGCCCACCCCCGTGGGGCCGACGAAGAGGAATACCCCGATCGGGCGGTTCTCGTCCTTGAGCCCGGCCCGCGAGCGGCGGATCGTGCGCGAGATCTTTTCGACGGCCTCCTGCTGCCCTACGACACGCTGCGAAAGGTGCTGGCAGAGGGTTTGCAGGCGGGTCAGCTCTCCGCCCGAGATGCGCTCGGCGGGGATGCCCGTCATCGAGGTGATGACCTGCTGGATATGCTCGGCCGTGATCTCCACGGGGTTGGTTTCGAGCGACCGCTGCCATTCGTTGCGGCTTTCGCCCAGTTTCGAACGGAGTGCGATTTCGCGCAGGCGTGCCGAGGCGGCCTTTTCGTAGACCAGTTCTTTGACCGCCTCGCGGCGTTCGCGCCGCACTTGGTCGAGTGCGGTCTCCATCTGGCGCAGTTCGGCCGGTTCGCGCGCCGATTGCAGGTGTATGCGCGAGCCCGCCTCGTCCAGCACGTCGATCGCCTTGTCCGGGAAGAAGCGGTCGGTGATGTAGCGCCCGGTGAGTTCCACGCAGGCCTGCAACGCCTCTTCCGTATAGCGCACCTTGTGGTGCTGCTCGTAGTGGGGTGCGATGTTGCGCAGTATCTGGAGCGTCTGCTCGGGTGTCGTGGGCTCGACGACGACTTTCTGGAACCGGCGCTCGAGCGCCGAGTCGCTTTCGATGTTCTCGCGGTATTCGTCGAGCGTCGTGGCGCCGATGGTCTGCAGTTCGCCCCGGGCGAGTGCTGGTTTGAGGATGTTGGCCGTGTCGAGGCTGCCCTGCGTAGAACCGGCACCCACGATGGTGTGTATCTCGTCGATGAATATGATCGTGTCCTTGGCCTTGCGCAGTTCGTCGAGCAATTGCTGCATACGCTCCTCGAATTCGCCGCGGAACTTCGTGCCCGCCACGAGCGACGATACGTCGAGCGAGAAGAGCGTCTTGTCGGCGATGGTGTAGGGCACCTCGCCGCCTGCGATGCGCAGTGCCAGCCCTTCGATGATGGCGCTCTTGCCCACGCCCGCCTCGCCGATCAGGATCGGGTTGTTCTTCTTGCGGCGCGAGAGTATCTGGACTACGCGCTCGATCTCCTGCTCGCGCCCCACGACGGGGTCGATCTTGCCCTCGCGGGCCATCTGCGTGAGGTTTACGCCGAACTTGTCGAGCACGTGCGATGTGTTTTTCTCTTCGGGTTTGTTTTCCTCGCCGAAGTCGAGCATGTGTACCTGTATCTCCGTGCGGAAGTCGTCGCCGGCGGCGAATTTCTTGATGTCTTCGGATACGACTTCGCCCGTGATGCCGTACATTTCGAGTACGCGCGATGTCGCGGTCGAGCGGTCGCCGACGATGGCTCGCAGCGCGTGGGCTGTCGAGACACTCCGCACGGCGCCCGATACGGCGCACAGTTCATCGGTAAAGGTGCGGTAGAACTCTTCGGGGCCCGTCTTTTCGCGCAGCCTCGACCCCAATACCTCGCGTTCGATACGCAGGCGTACCTGGTAGAGCTCCCAGTCCTTCAGGCGGGAGGATAAAAGCTGGTAGGCGAGCGATCCCTCTTCGCGGAGCATCTCCAGCATGAGAAAATCCTTCAACGAGTGGTCGATTCCTGCCTTGGTCGTATTAAACGCCGCGCGGGCGATGATGCCCTCGAGCGTCTTTGAAATTTTTACTTGCATGTTGCGTCGTCATGAAATTTAATGTTCTAACTTTTGATTCTTCGCCTATCTAACGGCGTGTTATTGCCAAATATTATGTTAACTTGTTTGTCGGCATTTATTGCGTTGTCCCTGAGTGGATTGTGTGGGTGAAATTTTTGGCGTGCGATGCCGGAAACGGGTTTGGGTGTATTCTGAAAGGGTTTTCGGCCTTTTTCGCGGGGAAGAGACGCTCCCTCGGAAGGGTGTCGCGTGTAGTATGGAAAGGGTGCGCGGAGGCAGGATCGGTTCCCTGCGGCCGGTGTCGGAAAGAGCTCTTGCGGGGCGGGGTTCGCCGGCTTTGGTTTCCGGGGCTGCCTGCGGTGCCGGGCGGCTCTGTACCGGACGGCTTCATGTGCGGGGTATACCGGCTGCACCGGGATTTGCTGCCTGTTGCCGGCCGCAGCGCCGGGCGCGTTTCCTGTGGCGGAAGATGCCGTTTGCGCCGGGGATTGTTACTGCGGATGGGGGGCTTGCGGGCTGGGTATTCCGGTCGGTGGCCGGGTCGTGCGGGTCGGCGGTCGCCGCTGTCCGTACCGTGCGGTGTCGGGAGCGGTATTGACACGCTGAAACAGGGGCCGGCCGGTGCCGGGCGTCAGTTGCCGTTATACAATTATGATTCGGGATGTTTTATTTTTGATACGATGGCTGAAAGCCGTATCAATACCCTTCCGAAGCCGGATGTAATTTTTTTCCAAGATATTATCTCCTTGAAAAACAATTGTTATTGTAATTATCAAACGGGGCGTGTGCGTTTTTATTGTGCTGGCCTTGTTTATTTGTATTTTTAATTTTGTATTTTTGTGGAAAAGGCCCGTCCGGGGCTGTTGACAACCGACTTCAACCCGAAAAGAATATGAAACGGATCCTGATCCCTCTCCTGGCGCTCGCCGCCGCCATGACCTTTGCACAACCGCCGCGCCCGCTGCCACCGGGCTATCCCGACCGTTCGGGGAATATAGACCTCGAAAGGGGGTTTCGCACCCCGCCGGCAGGTTACGGCGAGGTGCCCTTCTATTGGTGGATCGGCGACACGCTGACGCGCGAACATCTCGCCTGGCAGCTCGACATGCTGGCCCGGAAACGGATCAGCAGCCTGCAGATCAACTATTGCCACACCGATACGGGCGGCATCACCTACGGCAGGACATTCCGTTCGAAGCCCGACCTCTTCACTCCGGCGTGGTGGGAGCTTTTCGGGTGGTTCATGACCGAGGCCGGCAAACGCGGTATGACCGTCAGCCTGAGCGACTATACGCTGGGCGTGGGGCAGGGCTCCTATGTGGACGAGATGCTGGCCGAAGACCCGACGCTCAACGGTTCGGAACTGCATTTCGACAGCCTGGAACTCGGCCGCGGGGAGCGTTTCTCGCGGGCTTATGCGCAGCGGCCGCTTTCGCTGAACGCTTACCCGCTCGATGCCCGGGGCCGGATCGACGGGGCGCCGGTCGACCTGTTGCCGGAAACGAGGCCCGACGGGGTCGAGTGGCAGAACCCCTGGCCGCGGGCCCTCGTGGCCGAAGTGAAGGCCGAGCGGCGCCTGCCTTCGCTCGATCCGATGCACCCTCGGGCGGGGCACAGTTACGTGCGGCACTTTTTCCAACGTTTTGCCGACCGTTTCCCCGGGGAATCGGAAACGGGGCTCAATTTCTTCTTCTCCGATGAGCTGAACTTCAACCTGCAGGGCAATATCTGGAACGATATTTTCCGCGACGAGTTCATGCGCCGCAAGGGATACGACATCCTGCCGCAGATCGACGCGCTGTTCGTCGACCTGGGTGACAGTTCGGTCAAGGTACGCATGGACTATAACGACGTGCGCGTGGCGCTGAGCGAGGAAAACTTCTTCATCCCCGTCTATGAGTGGCACCAGCGGCGCGGGCTGCTTTTCGGATGCGACCACGGCGGCCGTGGCCGCGACGTGGGCGAGTTCGGCGACTATTTCCGTACCCAGCGTTGGAACCAGGCTCCGGGTTGTGACCAGCCGATGTTGCAGAAGGACATTATTAAAAACAAGGTCGCCTCGTCGATCTCGCACCTCTACGAACGCCAGCGCGTCTGGCTCGAAGGTTTCCACAGCAGCGAGTGGTCGACCAACTCGGCGCAGCTGACCGATGCGATCTTCGCTAATTTCGCCATGGGGCAGAACCTGCTGAGCCTGCACGGGCTTTACTATACGACCATGGGGGGCTGGTGGGAGTGGGCGGCGCCCTGCAACCATTTCCATGAGCCTTACTGGGACGAGATGGACGGGTTGCTGGAGTGTACCGAGCGCCTAAGCTATATCCTGTCGCAGGGATACCACGTCGCCGACGTGGCGATCCTCTATCCCGTCGAGCCGGTGGTGGCCGGGTACGGCAACGAGGCTGTCGAAGCCGCCTTTGCCGCCGGGGAGGCGATCTACCGCGACGGCATCGACTTCGACTACATGGATTACGAATCGCTCGGCCGCGCCGAGGTGCGCGACGGCCGGTTGCATGTGGCAGGGGAGTCGTTCGGCGTGGTCGTGGTTCCCGCCATGCGGGCGATCCGCCACTCGTCGCTCGAAAAACTGCGCGACTTCGTCCGCGACGGCGGCATGGTCATCAATATCGGCCCGCTGCCGGAGGCCTCCGAAAAGGAGGGGCGCGGCGGCCGGGCGTTGACGGAACTGGTGGCGGATCTCTTCGGGGGCGGGCACGACCGGGTTTTCCGTATCGGCGACCCGGCGGATGCGATCGCACTCATCGGCCGCAATACGCAGCGCGATTTCACGCTGCTCCGTCCGGCCACGGATGTCGGGGCCCGTTCTGCCATGCATAAGGCGGAGGATCCGACCCCTTACGTCATGCACCGCCGCATCGGCGGCCGTGACCTCTTTGCGGTCTATAACGTCGGGCGGGGCGCAACGTGCCGTTTCCGTGCATGGGGAGCCGCGGAGCTGTGGGATCCCTGGACGGGCGGGAAACGCCCGCTGCGGGTCGCCGCCGTCACGGATGCCGGAACCGAGGTGGTGATGCCGCTGGAGCGTACGGACATGCAGCTGATCCTCTTCGACCCTTCCCGCGATGCGGAGGTCGGGGTGGAATCCGCCGGCGCGGGGGGCACGCAGCGGATCGACCTCGGCGGGGAGTGGGATTTCCGGCTGGAACCCTTGCTGGACAACCGTTTCGGCGATTACCAGTGGCCGGGGACGGACGAAAAGATCGGAGCCTGTATTTATGATGCCGAATACGAACGGCTCGGCGGCGAGGCTCGGAAAGGCCGCGGACGTTTCACCTTCGGGGAGCGGTTCATGCTGCTGGGAGCGGTACCCTCGTCGGTGGATGAACGGACGGTGCTGGACAACCTGCCCGGCACAGCGTCGGGCGTGGAGGCAGCCGGCGTGCGGTACGAGTGGCGGCCCTATGCGTTCTCATGGCGCTGGGGCGTCGAGGGCGACTTCGGGCATCAGGGCTGGCATGGCCTGAAGGCGGAGATGTACGACGATTTCATCCGCCTGGGTGCGACCGAACGGGCTTTCAACGGCATGGTTCGCAAGGCCGAGGCATCGGGAATGAAGGATTATTACCTCTACACCTGCGTGGATGCCCCGCGTGACGGGTTGTACGACGCCGAATGGGGCGGGATCCGCCCCGTGGGGTTCTATGTCGGCGGGGAACGACGCGAGCCTGCGGCACAGGTCGCCCTGAAGAAGGGCATCAACGAGATCGTGCTGCATTACGATTCGTTCGGCACGGCGCGGTTCGCCCTGCGTGACGGGAAGGCGGACATCGCGCCCGAGACGCTGGCCGAGGCCCCGTTGCGGATGAAGTTCCGCGGCGACCGGGCGCTGCTGCCGTTCGACAGCCGGAAGACGGCGGATACGCGGGCGCGGTTCACCTTCACGGCGGCGCCCGGACTGGAGGCGCTGGAATTCACGGCCTTTGGCCGGAAACCCGAAGTGCGTGCCGATGGCCGGAAATGCCGGGTCGCCGAGGTCGCACGCCGCAGCGACGGCGCCGTGACCTACCGTGCCGTGTTGCCCCAGCGTGCCGAACTTCCGGCGGAGGTGTCGCTGACGCTTACCGAAGAACGCGGGTATGCAGGCGGTGCGGCGATAGACGGCCCTGTGAAGCTGGTTTGCGGGGCGGGACGCTATACGGTCGGCGACTGGTGCCATAACGATGCCTTGCGTACTTATTCCGGTGCGGCGTGGTACGGCCGGGACTTTACGCTGACGAAGAAACCCGTGGGTCGTGTGACACTCGACCTGGGCGAGGTCGTCTCGACGGCCCGGGTGCTGGTCAACGGGCGAGAGGCCGGTTTGCGGCTGACGCCGCCCTGGCGTTTCGATGTGACCGGATTGTTGCAGAAAGGTGCCAACCGGATCGAAATCCGGGTTTGCAATACGACGGCCAATATCTTCCTCTCTTCGCCGACGGTCTACCGCGGCGATACGAAGGCCGGAATACTCGGCCCGGTGCGGATCGAGATTGCCGAATAATCCGCAGCCGGGTCGTCCCCGGGGTATTAAGGCAGGCGCCGCAATTTTGCGGCGCCTGCCTTATTTGGATGAAGCCCCGGCGTGGATTTTCCGGCGTATTTTCGGGCGGGCGTCTTCGGTACGGCTTCGTGGCGGATTCCCTGCGGACTTATTCCGCCAAACCCGTGGGGGCCATTGCGTACAGGGCGTCCGGGTGCCGGGCCGCCGTCATTCGGGGGCGTGCCCGACAGCGGATCGGGATTCCCTTGTTTCCGGGAGGGCTTCCGGAATGAACTCGGTTGCCGGTTTGTCTCCCGGTGCGGATTATTTCCGTGGCCACTCCCCGACCTCCATGTCGCGCATGTCGGCGCCGTCGATCACCAGCCGCACGGCAGTGCGGACTTTGTGGAAACCGTATTCGCCGGCTGCGCCCGGGTTGACATGCAGCAGGTCGTAAACCGGGTCGTAGACCACCTTGAGGATATGCGAATGCCCGGCGATGAAGAGTTTGGGATGCAGCGCCTGTATCTTTGTCGCTGCGCGCGGGGCGTAATGGCGCGGGTAGCCGCCGATATGGGTCATCAGCACCCGCACGCCCTCGCATTCGAATGCGAGGAAATCAGGGTAGACGCGGCGTGTGAGCCCTCCGTCGATGTTGCCCGAGACGGCGCGCAGGGGTTTGAACGACGCGATCGTGTCGGCCAGTTCGAGCGAGCCGATGTCGCCCGCATGCCAGATTTCGTCCATGTCCTTGAGGAATTCGCACAGCGTGTCGTCGAATGTCCCGTGGGTGTCGGATATGATGCCGATGCGTTTCATTTTATGGTCGTGATGCGGGTTGCCGTGCCGGGAATCGTGCGTATGCCGCGCGTGCCGCCGGAAATCTTCGATGTATTATTTATACTTGTCCTTCCACAACTCCTGCATGCGCTGGGCGATCTTCGCCTCGGTGGCATTCCCGGTGTTGGGTTCGTAGAATTTCGTCCCTGCGAGGCTTTCGGGCAGGAACTCCTGCTCGGCGAAATTGCCCGCGTAGTCGTGTGCATATTTATACCCTTTGCCGTAGCCTGCCTTGTCCATCAGCTTGGTCGGGGCGTTGCGCAGGTGCAGCGGCACGGGGCGGTTCGTGGTGTCGTGCTCGACCAGCGACATCGCCTTGTTGATGGCCGTATAGGCCGAGTTGCTCTTGGGGCTGGTGGCCAGGTAGATCGTCGTTTCGGCCAGCGTGATCCGCGCTTCGGGCATGCCGATCTTGTGTACCGTGTCGAAACAGGCATTGGCCAGCAGCAGCGCGTTGGGGTTCGCCAGCCCGATGTCCTCCGAGGCGAGGATCACCAGCCGCCGTGCGAGGAAGCGCGGCTCCTCGCCCCCGGCCAGCATACGTGCCAGGTAGTAGATTGCGGCATTGGGGTCGCTGCCCCGCACCGATTTGATGAAGGCCGAGATGACGTCGTAGTGCTGCTCGCCGTTCTTGTCGTAGAGGGCGATGTTCTGTTGCAGGCAGTCGGTGACGTACTGGTCGGTGATCGTCAGTTTGCCCTCCGTCGCCCCGGCCAGTATGTCGAGGATATTGAGCAGCTTGCGGGCGTCGCCACCCGAGAATTTGAACAATGCCCCCGTCTGCTTCACTTCGACCTGGCGTGCTTTGAGTTCCGTGTCGGTCGTCAGTGCCCGGTCGAGCAGCGTTTGCAGGTCTTTGTCCTCCAGCGATTTGAGAATGTAGACCTGACAGCGGCTCAGGAGCGGCGAGATCACCTCGAACGAAGGGTTTTCGGTCGTGGCGCCTATGAGTGTCACGACGCCCTGCTCGACGGCTCCCAGCAGCGAATCCTGCTGGCTTTTGTTGAAACGGTGGATTTCGTCGATGAACAGGAAGGGCGGCTTGGCGTCGAAAAAACGCTGTTTGCGGGCCGACTCGATCACCTCGCGCACGTCCTTGACGCCTGACGTGACGGCCGAGAGCGTGAAGAACGGACGGTCGAGCTGCGTGGCGACGATTTTCGCCAGCGTGGTTTTACCCACGCCCGGCGGGCCCCAAAGGATGAACGACGGCACGTTGCCCGTTTCGAAGAACTTGCGGAACACGCCGTTCTTACCCACGAGGTGCTCCTGCCCGATATATTCGTCTATCGTGCGGGGGCGCAGTCGTTCGGCTAATGGAGCTGACATGATCCGTGTCGTTTTATGATCCAAAAATAGGTATTTTTCCCGGAACAGGCAAATGCGGTGCCGTGGATGCAGGCAAAAAAAAAGTGCCGCCGTCAGGCGGCACCCTGTATCGCATGGAACCCGGCCGGGCGTTACTCTTCCGGCTTTACCAGCGAGAGGCACAGCTCGTCGAGCTGCGCCTGGTCGATGCAGCCCGGGGCGTCGAGCATCACATCGCGGCCCGCATTGTTCTTCGGGAAGGCGATGTAATCGCGGATCGAGTCCGAGCCGCCGAAGAGCGAGCACAGGCGGTCGAAGCCGAACGCAAGGCCCCCGTGGGGTGGTGCGCCGTATTTGAAGGCGTCCATCAGGAACCCGAAGCGCAGCTGGGCCTGTTCGGCCGTGAAGCCCAGTACCTCGAACATCTTGGCCTGCAACTTCGAGTCGTGGATACGGATCGAACCGCCGCCGATTTCGGTGCCGTTGCACACAAAGTCGTAGGCGTTGGCACGTACGCGGCCGGGGTCGCTGTCGATATACTGTACGTCCTCCGGCTTGGGCGAGGTGAACGGGTGGTGCATGGCGTAGTAGCGCTGCGTTTCGTCGTCCCACTCGAAGAGCGGGAAGTCCACGATCCAGAGCGGCGCGAACTTCTTCGGGTCGCGCAGTCCCAACTGCTGGGCCACTTCCAGACGCAGGGCGCAGAGCTGCGTCAGCGTTTTGAACTTCTTGCCGCAGAGGATGAAGACCATGTCCCCGGCCTTGGCGCCGCAGCGGCCGGCCATCTCCCGGATCTCGTCGGGCGTGTAGAACTTGTCGATCGACGATTTTACGCCCTCCTGTTCGACGCGGATCCAGATCAGCCCCTTGGCGCCGATCTGCTGGCGCTTGACGAACTCCGTGAGGGCGTCGATCTGCTTGCGCGTGTAGGCGGCGCAGCCCGTGGCGGCGAATCCCGTGACGTATTCTGCGTCGTCGAAGACCTGGAAGCCGTGGCCTTTCGCAAGGTCGGTGAGGTCGGCGAACTCCATGCCGAAGCGCAGGTCGGGTTTGTCCGAACCGTATTTCTCCATCGCCTCGATCCACGGCATACGGCGCAGCGGCTCAGCCAGTTCGATGCCCATTACCTCCCTGAACATGTGCTTGGCCCAGCGCTCGAAAATCTCCAGCACGTCTTCCTGCTCGACGAACGACATTTCGCAGTCGATCTGTGTGAACTCGGGCTGACGGTCGGCGCGCAGGTCTTCGTCGCGGAAGCAGCGCACGATCTGGAAATACTTGTCGTAGCCGGCGACCATCAGCAGCTGTTTGAGGGTCTGCGGCGACTGGGGCAGGGCGTAGAACTGGTTGGGGTTCATGCGGCTGGGGACGACGAAGTCGCGGGCGCCTTCGGGCGTCGAGTTGACCAGATAGGGGGTTTCGATCTCGAGGAAGCCTTCCGCGTCGAGGAAGCGGCGGATTTCCTGCGCCATCTTGTGCCGCAGGATCATGTTGCGCTGCAACGGCGGGCGGCGCAGGTCGAGGTAGCGGTATTTCATGCGCAGGTCGTCGCCGCCGTCCGAAACCTCTTCGATCGTGAACGGGGGAACTTCGGCCTCGTGGAGTATGGTCACCTTCTGGGCGGCGACCTCGATGTCGCCCGTCGCCATCCTGGGATTTTTCGATTGCCGTTCGATGACTTTACCGACCACCTGGATGACCCATTCGCGGCCCACGCAACATGCCGTTTGGCGGGCTTCGGCGGGCGAGTGCTCCTCGATGACGACCTGAGTGATGCCGTAGCGGTCGCGCAGGTCGATGAAGGTCATGGCGCCGAGGTTCCTCACTTTCTGCACCCATCCGGCGAGGGTGACGGTCTGGTTTACGTTTTCGGCTCTCAGGCAGCCGCACGTATGGGTTCTGTACATAGGGGTTTGTATTTTTTGTTTGTTTTGTCCTTGCAACCCGCAAAGTTAAATAAAAGAAGCGAAATACGGAACGCGGGCCGGGATTTTTATTTGGCGCGGGGCGTGCCGCGGCGGCTCCTGCGCGGGATAATCCGCCGCCGGACGAGGCCGTTTGTAAAAGTTTGTCTATTTTTGCGGAAAATACCCGAAATGGAAGAACAGCGGAAAACCGACGAAAAATTCATGCGCCTCGCACTAAACGAGGCCCGCAAAGCGTTAAATGAACAAGAGGTGCCGATCGGTGCGGTAGTCGTAGCCGACGGTGCGGTGGTGGGCCGTGGCCACAACCTTGTCGAAACGCTCTCCGATCCTACGGCCCATGCCGAGATGCAGGCCCTCACGGCCGCGGCGTCGACCCTCGGCGGCAAATACCTGCAAGGGTGTACGTTATATGTCACCGTCGAGCCGTGCATCATGTGCGCCGGAGCCATCGGCTGGGCACAGGTAGGGCGTGTGGTGTGGGGTGCCGACGATCCCAAGAAGGGTTACAGACGTTATTCCGAGGCGGTCTTCCATCCGAAAACGACGGTCGTGCGCGGCATCCTCGGCGGGGAATGCGAGGCATTGATGACCTCTTTTTTCGCCGGGTTACGCGATTAGGCCGCATTTAGATTTTGAAAAAAAGGAAAAAAAATATACTTTTGCATCCAACGTACCCGCAAACCGGGATGTATGAACTGAAAAACTTAAAAAACGAATAGGAGAATGAAAAAATTATTAGTATCGGTAATTGCGCTGTTCGGGGCCGTATCGCTCTCGGCGCAGGATGTTACGGCAATTTACAATGAGGCGGCGGCCGCTTTCGGAGCAAAGAATTTCACCGAGGCAGCTACCAAGTTCGAACAGGTCATCGATCAGGGCATGGACAACGAGAGTGCCGCTTCGATGGTGGCTACGGCAAAATCGACGCTGCCCAAATGCTATTTCATGCTGGGCGGCGGCGCGTTGAAGACCAAGAATTACGACGAGGCGCTGAAGAACTTCGAGAAATCGGCCGAGCTGGCCGAACTTTACGGCGACATGAACCAGATGGCCAAGTCGAACGGCTGGGTTGCCAAGATTTACCAGATACAGGGCGGCGACGCTTTCAATAATAAAGACTATGCCACCGCGTCGGAAATCTTCGCCAAGGGCTATGCCGCCGACCCCGACAACACGGGCATGGCGCTCAACCTGGCGATGAGCTATTGCGAAATGGCCATGAGCAGCGGCGATATGTCGCAGTACGAAAAGGGTATGGAAATCTACGAGGCCGTTGCTGCCAAGACGCACCCCAAATATGCCGAAGATGCTGCCAAGGCCAAGGAGGATATGGCGCTCTATACCAATAATATGGTTGCCAAGATGCAGGCTGCCAACGATTTCGACGGGATCATCAAGATGGCCGACGACCTGCTGGCCAAGAATCCCCAGAGCGCACTGGCGCAGAATGTCCGTCTGCAGGCTTATGCCAACAAGAAGGACTATGCCAAGGTTATCGAACTGGGACAGGCTGCTGCCGATGCTCAGACCGATCCGGCCGACAAGAGCCTGATGTACTACCTGCTGGGCGCCGCTTACAATGCCAAGGAGATGAAGCCGCAGGCAATCGCCGCCTTCAAGCAGGTGACCGACGGCCCGGCTGCCGAGAATGCCAAGGCTGCCCTGGCCGAACTTTCCAAGTAAACGGGGTAAGTGCCGATATGAAGCGGGTTCGTGAGAACCCGCTTTTTTTGTGCGGAATATGCCCCCCTCCTCGCGGAATCGGCTTTTTATTGCGGGCGGGCAGGAAACCGCGGTGTCCGGCGTTTGTTCCGGGCCGGGTTTTGCATTTCCGGCCGGGGCCTGGGTTTGCCCTAAGGTGGATGTGGAAGTCGTGCCGAATGCCCGGGTTGTTGTCGCGGCGGAAGCGCGGGGCGCCTGTCCTGCGTATGTGGGGACGGGTTATTCGGGGCCGGGGGTGCCGGCGATGTTGCTTCGGATGCGTGCCAGTCCGCTGCGGGTCAGCGGTGTCGTGCCCATACGGGCTTCGAATTCCGCTTCGTCCATCGCCAGCCACGCCTCGGCGTCCATCGCCAGCGGGTCGAACACGGGGTCGAAGGCCGGGTTGGTGTGCATCGGGGCCTTCTGGTTGTGGGGGCAACAACTCTGGCAGCGGTCGCAGCCGAAGATCCAGCCATCGAGGCCGATTCCTTCGGTGGACTCTTTCTCGATCGTGTGGCAGGAGATACAGCGTCCCGTGTCGATCACCTTCGGGGCGACGATGGCGCCCGTCGGGCAGCTTTCGATGCAATTGTGGCAGCGTCCGCAGCGCGACCCTTCGAACGGCGGGTCGTAGACGTCGGCATCGTCCGTGAGCAACAATTCGCCCAGCAGGACATAGGTGCCGAAACGGGGTGTCACCAGCAGCGACTGGCGGCCTATCCAGCCCAGCCCGGCCTCGACGGCCAGCTGTTTTTCGAGCAGCGGCGCCGTGTCGACGAACGCCCGCCCCGACAGATCGGGGCGGGAGGCGCGGAGTGCATCGAGCATCCGGCCGAGCATTCCCTTGATCGTCGTGTGGTAGTCGGCCGCACAGGCATAGGAAGCTACTTTCGTGCGGTGTCCGGGAGGGTAGCCCTCGCCTGCGCGGTTTTTGTAACTCACGGCGCAGACCACGGCCGTACGTGCGCCCTCTACCAGTTTGCGCGGGTCGGCGCGCTTCTCGACATTGCGCTCCATGTAGGCCAGCGACGACTGGTAGCCCTTGCCGAGCCATGCCCGCAGCATCGACTCGTTCTCGGCCAGGTGCCGGCACGGGGCCAGGCCGCATAGATCGAACCCCGCATCGGCGGCAAGTTTTTTGATGTACTGATGGTCGAGCATTTTATTATTTTGGTTCAAAAATAGTGATTTTTAACCGGAAATTAGTAATTTCGCCCCAAACTTTCGCGTTATTGAAACGTAGTTAAAACGAAACGTATTATGACCATCAATACACTTTACGAACTGGCCCGCAACAGCGTGGAGAAGTTCGCGTCGAAAGTCGCATTTTCGATGTTCGAAGGCGACGACGTGACTTATGCCGAGGTGGGCCGGCGTATCGAAAAAGTGCAGGAGATACTTACCTGTGCGGGGCTCCATGCCGGGGACAAGGTCGCCTTGCTCAGCAGCAACATGCCCAACTGGGGTGTATGCTATTTCGCCGTCACTTCGGCCGGTATGGTCGCCGTGCCGATCCTGCCCGATTTTTCGGGCGAGGAGCTCGACATGATCATCGCGCATTCCGAAGCCAAGGCCCTGCTCGTTTCCGACCGGCTCTTTACCAAACTCTCGAAACAGACCATCGAACGGCTGAACGTCGTGGTGCGCACCAAGAACCTGGGCGTCATCGCTCAGCGTGTCAAGGGGGAGGGCTCCATGGCCGTACCGAAGCCCGATGACCTGGCCGTGATCATCTATACGTCGGGTACGACCTCGAAACCCAAGGGGGTGATGCTGACCCACGCGGCACTCTGCGCCCAGGTCGGGATCTCGTCGAGCATCTTTCCCGTACTGCCCGACGACGTATTCCTCTCGGTGCTGCCGCTTTCGCACACCTACGAATGTTCCATAGGCATGATCTATCCCTTCTCGATGGGCGCCAGGGTGGTTTACCTCGACCGTCCGCCCACGGCCTCGGCGCTGATGCCGGCGCTGCGTGCCGTGCGTCCCTCGGTCATGCTGATCGTGCCGCTCATCATCGAGAAGATCTACCGCCACCAGGTGCTGGCCAAATTCAATTCCAACGGTTTCTGGCGTACGCTCTATAAGGTGGGATTCTTGCGCCGCTACCTCCACCGCGTCGCGGGCAAGAAACTGCTCAAGCTCTTCGGCGGGCGTCTGCGGTTCCTCGGCATCGGGGGTGCCAAACTCGACGGCGGTGCCGAAAAGTTCCTGCTGGAGGCGAAAGTCCCTTATGCCATCGGCTACGGGCTTACCGAGACCGCGCCGCTGCTGGCGGGCGCCGCACCTTCGCAGGTGCGCCTCGGCTCGACCGGGCCCCAGGCGCCGGGCGTACAGTTGCGCCTGGAGAATATCAACCCCGACACCCGGCAGGGCGAGGTCGTGGCGCTGACGCCCAGCGTCATGCTCGGGTATTTCAAGAACCCCGAGGCGACGAAGGAGGTCTTTACCGACGACGGCTGGTTCCGCACGGGCGACCTGGGCGAATTCGACAAGGACGGCTGGCTTTATATCAAGGGCCGCCTGAAGAACATGATCGTGGGCCCCGGCGGCGAGAACATCTATCCTGAGGATATCGAAACCGTACTCAATTCGCACGTATATATCGCCGATTCGATCGTCACCGAACAGGAGGGGCGCCTCGTGGCACTGGTGCATTTCAACCGCGACGAGATCGAGGCCATGGTCGACAACTGGCGTGAGGAGTGGGAAACCCAGAAGGAGGCCTGGGAGGCAAAGACCGAGCAGCTCAAGAAGGAGATCATGGATTTCGTGAACGCCAAGGTCAACCGCTTCTCGCGGATTTCGGAGGTGGTCGAGGAAAAGGATGATTTTGCAAAGACTCCGACGCACAAGATCAAACGGTTCCTGTATAACAGGAAAAAGGACGACGACAAACAGCAGCGGGAACAGCCTGACGGAGAACCTGAAACCAAATGACAAAACAACGCCCCTCTCCGGAGGGGCGTTGCTCATTCCCGCTCTATCAGGTCGAAAAATGCGCCGAGCGATATGCCGTAGTAGCGGCAGAGCCGGGCGAGGGTGCTTACCGTGATGTTGTATTTCTCGGTCTCGATCTTGCCGATATGGATGCCCGTGTCCTCGTAGACGGTCTCCTGGGAAACACCCTTTGCCGTACGCAGTTCCCTAAGCCGGTCTGCGATCTCCTTCAGTAATGTTATGTCCCGCCAAGGTTGTTTCATGTTAACAAAGAAACAAACCTCCCCAATATTTGGTAATGATTTATACATCATTGTCGGGAAATTTGCCTATCTTTGCCATCATACAGGAAACGGGCCAAAACGGCTTGGCAACTCACTGTACGGGATGAGGCGTCACTGAAAATGTGTACCCGTTGCTGCCGATACCGTTTTGACCGCAGGGAACCCACCGAGGCGGGGGTTCCCTGTCTTTTTACGGCGGGTGCCCGGGAACGGGGATGGGAGCGGCTGTTTCCGGCCGGAAGTCCCGACCCGTAATATATGAAAAGCCCCTCCGCAAAGGAGGGGCTTTCGTCTTTTGTCCCCGGTGGGGACTATTGCGCGGTGTCTTTGCGTGGGATAAGGGTCGTATCGACCTGGTGGGGCTTGTCGCCCACATCCACGAGGTTCTCCTCTTCGACTCCGAGCGAACGGTAATAGGCGTTGATCTCGCCGATGACTTCCTTGCGCCCGGCATATACGGCAAGGTAGTAGACGTCGCCCAGCTGGTCGAGTTTCTCGTCGATGATCGGCGACACCATGTCACCCTGCACGCCGTCGAAACGCAGGTAATATTCGATGTACTCGATCAGCGTCCTGGCGTATTCGCGCAGCAGGGCGTCGCCCTTGTCGGCCGCATCCTCCACGCCCATCGCCGAAGCGGCGTAGTACGCTTCGAGGAACGGATAGGTGTTGGAATCCGTGAAGCGTATCTGCGACGGGGGCAGCTTCGCAAGCCCCATGTCGAGCAGCTCGACGGCTTCCTGCGCGCGATCCTGCCGCAGCAGCTCCTTTGCCACGCGGGCAAAGGCATCGCGGGCGTGCGAGGCGCTCAGGTTGTATTGGATGAAATAATCGGCATATACCCTCGGGTCGGCGAGATTCCCGTAGCGGAATGTCTCCCTGAGCAGCGGCGCCGCATAATCCGCGTCGATGCGCCCGATTTCCCAGGGGTTTTGCACGGGAGTGAGGATCGGCACGAAACGGTAGGCGTAGCCGTCGAACTGGAGGTAATCCATCAGTCCGAAATCCTGCAATATGTAGACCTGCGTCATGTAGAGCGGGCGCTTCCAGTCGAAGTTGGCCAGCATGTCGAGGATCATGAGCTGCGTCTTGTCGATCGAGTTCTTCCGCAGGTTGATGTAGACCGTGTCGACCATCTGGGCGCGGTCTTTCTCGGCGACGATGCCCGAGGCGATGGCGTTCTCCTTGTTCACCGGCAGTGCGATGCGTTTGGTCGGGATGTAGTCGGTCATCGTCCCGTCCGAGAGCTTGATCTTGCTGCGCGGGTCTTCGCTGCGCACGAATTCGATCACGTCCTTGATGTCCACCGCGCGGTCGAAGCGGTTGTCCACCGGCACCCAGTCGTTGGTGAAGGTGTACTTGCTCTTGGGCAGTGAGAAAGGTACGCCCGGGGCGTCGTTGGCCTTGGTTTTCATCTCGTCGATGTACCATTCGCCGCCCAGGTAGGAGGTGTTCATGATACGCACGTCGGGGCGTACGCCGTAGATCTCCTGGTTGTTCCAGAGCGGGAACGTATCGTTGTCGCCGTAGTTGAGGATGATCGAGTTGGGCAGCGTCGACATCAGGTAGTTCCAGCCGATATCGCGCGCCATGTAACGGTGCGAACGGTCGTGGTCGTCCCAGTTCTGCGCCGCGAGGATCGTCGGCACGCCCATGCAGACCACCGTCGCCGCCACGGCGGCCGTGACGTTGTTGCGCCTGGTGAGCCATGCGACCAGGTCGCGGATGGCCAGTACGCCGAACCCGATCCATATGCAGAATGCGTAGAACGACCCTGCGTAGACGTAGTCGCGTTCACGCGGTTCGCCCGGCGAAGTGTTGAAATAGAAAACCAGCGCGATACCCGTCATGATGAAGAGCCACATGACGATCGAGAAATTCCGCTGGTCGCGGTTGAGCTGGTAGATCAGTCCGAGCAGCCCCAGCAGGAACGGCAGGAAATAGTAGGTGTTGCGGCCTTTGTTGTCGGCGATCTCCCGCGGCAGGTCGTCCTGCGGCCCGAGGTATTTCTCGTCGATCCACTTGATGCCCGACAGCCAGTTGCCGTCGGTGATCGTCACGCGGGTCGGCTGTATGTCGCTCTGGCGCCCTACGAAATTCCACAGGAAATAGCGCCAGTACATGTACGAGAGCTGGTAGTTGAAGAAATAGTTGAGGTTCTCGAGGAACGTCGGCTCGACGATCGTGCGCGGTTCGTACCCGTCGTCGTATACCTTCTTGGTGCCGAAGTCGAGCACTTCGCCCTGCATGGGGCGTCCCTGCGAGTCGCGGACGATTTCGCCCTTTTCGTCGCGCATGATCTCGGTTTTGGTGCGGTAGGCGGCCCATTGCTTGTACTCCTTCTCTCCTTTGCGCGCATCCCACATGCGGGGGAAGAAGTGGATGAATTCCGGGGCGTGGGTATATCCCGTGATGACCGATGCGGGCTTGTACTTGCCGTCCTCGTCGAGGTAGTAGAAATGCTTTTCCTTGTACCCTTCGGGCGGGGCCGAGTAGTAAGCGCCGAACAGCAGCGGCCGGTCGCCGTACTGGTCGCGGTTGAGCACCGACATCAGTGCGTGGGGGTTGTTGGGGTTGTTGCTGTTCATCGGCGGGTTGGCGGCGGCACGGATCGTCACCGAAGCGTAGGACGAGAACCCGATGAGGATCATGGTCGTCGAGAGCAGGATGATGTTCCACACGACCTTGCCTTTGCGGTGTGTGTACCACGAAGCCCAGCCCATGCCGCCGATCAGCGCCAGTGCGAAGAGCACCATGCCCGAGTTGACGGGCAGCCCCAGCGTGTTGACGAAGAAAAGGTCGAGCATCGCCCCGACGTAGACCGTGTAGGGGATGATGATGTTGTTGACGAAGATCAGGATGGCGCCCGCGATCAGCGTGGCGTAGACGATGCCCTTGAAGGTCACCTTCTCCGTCGTGCGGAAATAGTAGATGAACACCAGCGCCGGGATGGTCAGCAGGTTGAGGATGTGCACGCCGATCGACAGTCCCATCATGTAGGCGATCAGTACGATCCAGCGTGACGAGTGGGGCTGGTCGGCCTCCTCCTCCCATTTGAGCATCAGCCATACGACCAGCGCCGTGAACATCGACGAGAGGGCGTAGACCTCACCCTCGATGGCCGAGAACCAGAACGTATCGGTGAAGGTGTAGGCCAGGGCACCCACGATGCCTGCACCCAGGATAGCCCACACGTTGGCTCGGGTGAGCTGGCTGCCGTCGCGGGTCACGAGGCGCCGCGCCAGGTGTGTGATCGTCCAGAACAGGAACAGGATGCAGAATGCGCTGGCGATGGAGTTCATGCCGTTCACCGCCATGCCCACAAAGTCCGGGTTGCCGGCGGCGAAGAGCGTCGCCAGGCGCGCCAGCATCATGAACAGCGGGGCTCCGGGAGGGTGCCCGACTTCGAGTTTATAGGAGGTTGCAATGAATTCCGAGCAGTCCCAGAGGCTCGAAACCGGTTCCATCGTCATCAGGTATACCAGTGCGGCGATGGCAAAGACCGCCCAGCCGACGATGTTGTTCCAGCGTTTGAAGGATGTCATATTTTTTCGGTATGTTTCGCTTTATGTCCTGCAAAAGTAATCATTTAACGGCGAAATCCAATCAATATTACCTGCCGAAGGCGGAAAGTTGCTATTTTTACGTCTTGAAACAGAATGTTTTCAAACTGTTTTTGTATATTTGTTTGATGTGTCCGTGCGTCGGCCGTTGAAAATTGTAGAAACCCTTAAAATTCCGATAGAATGAAACGTTTCCTGCTTCTACTCGCTGCGGCGGGCCTTGCATGGGCTTGCGGTAAGGACGGGGCTGAAAACCCCGCTCCCAAACCCGCGGAAAATATTGAGATACCGGCTTCTGTGACCCCGCCCGTTTTCGACGAGCAGGGCGGCAATATGTCGCTGACGTTTACGGCGCATGAGGCGTGGCGTGCGAGCGTCGATGCGACGCGGGCATCCAACTGGTGTTCCGTTGCGCCCGAGTCGGGTGCTGCCGGCGCCGTTACGCTCACGGTCACGACGTTGCCCAATGATACACCCGATGAACGGAACGCGACGATCTTCCTCAAAGCGGGCACAACCACGAAGACGCTGTCCGTAACACAGAAGCAGCAGGACGCCCTGACCGTCACCTCATCGAAGTTCGAGGTGGGGGCCGGCACCGGCGAGATCGTGGTCGAATTGAAGGCGAATATCGATTTCGACTATAAAATCGGTGAGGAGTGTGCCGAATGGGTTTCGTATGTCGGTACCCGCGCCCTGAAGACCTCGCGGCTCATATTCCGCGTCGCAGCCAATGAGGAGTTGTCGGTGCGCGAGGGGAGTATCCTCCTGCGCAGCAGCCTCGGGGACGAACAGGTGAAGATTTACCAGCAGGGAGCCGATCCCGCACTGGTGCTGACCCAAAAGTCGTATACCGTGCCTGCCGCCGGCGAAACGATCAAAGTCGAATTGAACAGCAATGTCGATTATACGGTGCAGATGCCCGAAGCGGAATGGATAACCGAACCGGCCGCACGCGCCATGTCGACGCATACGCACTATTTCGTCGTCGCTGCCAACGACGAGTATGACGGCCGTACGGCTGAAATCGTCTTTACCGACAAGGCCAATAACCTCTCGGAAACGGTTACGGTCACGCAAGTGCAGAAAAATGCCGTCGTGCTGGCGGAATCCCGATACGAATTCGGTACGGACGGAGGCAAACTGGATTTCGATGTCCTGACCAATGTCGATTTGACGGTTGCGGTATCGGACGATGCGAAAAGCTGGATAACGCAGGTCACGACCCGCGGGCTGGAGCAAAAAACGCTGCATTTCGACATTGCGGCCTGTTCGCAGGAAACGGAACGTACCGGTACGATCAGTATCAGCGGCGGCGGTGTGACACAGACGGTGACGGTCGCGCAGGGCAGCTTGAAAGAGGTGCTCGAAAAGGAACGTGCGGCATTGGTTGCGCTGTACAATGCCACCGGCGGCGATAACTGGGCGAATAAGGCCAATTGGTGCTCGGACAGGTCGGTAAGCGAGTGGTACGGCGTGACAGTCGACGAACAGGGGCGGGTTTTAACATTAGTGTTAGAGAATAATAATTTGACCGGATCTATACCGGCTGAATTTTGTGAATTATCGAATATACAAGAAATAAATCTTTTGGGTAACCATTTGTCTGGTGTGATCCCCGCCGGGTTCGGCAACCTGTCCAAGTTAAGGGTATTGTGGCTTGAAGATAATATTTTTTCAGATATTTCTGCCATATTCGAATTGCAGAATATTCAGAATTTGCATATGTATCTGCCGGAAGGAAATATACCTGCTGAAATTGGAAATTTATCCAGTTTAACAGAGTTGTGGTTGTATGGAGAAAGTGTGACGGGCACGCTCCCAAGAGAGATCGGAAACCTTGTCAACCTGAAATATCTCGGCATAACTTGTTCCGGATTATCCGGATCGATTCCCGATGAATTGTACAATTGTACAAATCTGGAAACGCTAAGCATAAGGTGGTGTACAAGTTTAAGCGGGACGATCTCTCCCAAATTGGGACGACTCACACAACTGAAAGGCTTAGAGTTGAATAATAATAATTTAACAGGCCCTATCCCGGAGGAAATATGCAATTGCAGCCGATTGGTAAATATATTCTTACAAGAAAACAAGTTGACGGGTTCTATACCCGAAGGTTTGGGCAATCTCCCCGAACTTCGGCATTTTATTGCATTCAATAACAATTTGAGCGGAAACATTCCGGCTTCGATCCTTAACCACAGACTTTGGGATGTCGAGTGGGCGCTGATTACGGAGAATAACAACTTTAACATGGACGGTATCACTATCGATGCGGTAAACTTCTCGGTAACGGATATCGACGGCAACACGATTGATTCGAAAGAGGAATACGCCAAAAATAAATATACGATCCTGTTCCAGTTTTCACCCTATTTTGGGGATTTCACCGATATGAAATCCTTTATCGAGGACATATACGACAAGTATAAAGGGAAAGGCGTCGATGTAATAGGCTATTCGAGCGGACACCCGGGAGCTTCGGCAGACCTTGCGTCTATGAAAAAATATGTGGCGGATAACAAGATTCCATGGCGGAATATTTTATGGACGGAAACGAACTCGATCATCGGGCAGGAAAATGAACAATATCATCAGGATAGCGGCTTCGGCCCCTATTATCCTTACCATTCCTATCCGGCATATACGGTTGTAGATTCGGGCGGAAAAATCGTTTTCCATGATTTCAGCCTAAGCGGCCTGACCGGGTTATCCGCATTCTTAGCCGATCATACGGGCGGGTCGGGTGTGTACGAATCGTCGGATTATTCGAAAGACGGCGAAGTGACGGCGCTCCAGACGGCGACACGGGGGAACGGCATCAATATCGTACTGTTGGGCGATGCGTTCAGCGACCGCCTGGTCGCCGACGGCACCTACGACGGGACTATGCGCAAGGCGATGGAACATTTCTTCTCCGAAGAGCCTTACAAGTCGTTCCGCGACCTTTTCAATGTCTATGCGGTGAATGTCGTTTCGAAAAACGAAGTATACGGTTCCGGTGCGCAGACTGCGTTGGACGGATTTTTTGGCGACGGAACCCATGTCGGCGGCAACGATGACAAATGTAGGCAATACGCTATGAAAGTTCCGGGAATAACCTATGACAATATCGATGATGCGCTGATTATCGTGATGATGAACCGCACGTATTATGCCGGGACATGTTATATGTATTACCCCTCTTCGGGCGATTACGGACAGGGGTTGTCCATCGCTTATTTTCCCTTGGGTACCGATGACGGGATGTTCGGACAGTTGCTGCACCACGAGGCGGGAGGACACGGATTCCCGAAATTGGCGGATGAGTACGCCTACGAGGAATACGGGCAGATTCCCTGGAACGAGGTGCAGTCTGCAAAGCAACTGGAACCCTATGGATGGTGGAGAAATATCGACTTCACGGGGGATGTCTCGCAAGTCAAATGGAGCCGGTTTATCACCGATCCGCGCTATGCCGCCGAGGTATTGGGGGCTTACGAAGGGGCTGATACCTATTGGAGCGGGGTTTGGCGTCCGACCTACAACAGCATTATGCGCTATAATACGGGAGGGTTCAACGCTCCGAGCCGCGAGGCGATTTATTACCGGATCAACAAGTTGGCTTATGGAGACGCATGGGCCTATGATTACGAAACGTTTGTCGCCTGGGATGCCGTGAACCGTACCGGGAATGCGCCGATCATGCTGCGTACGCCGATGCGGAAGCCCCGGAATTTCGTTCCCTTGCATCCGCCTGTGGTCGTAAAGCGGTCGAGATAGGGAGAGGGCGGTGAGCCGCGCGGTGCGAAAATGTGAAAAGCCGGAGCATTGCTCCGGCTTTTCCATGTGGTGTGGCATGGCGGGCACGTTGCCCGGTGGTTACTTGCGGCCCGGCCTGAGGATGCCGGACAGCCAGTTGCCCATGCCGGACTTTTTTTTCTCCGGCGTCTGGGCTTTTCGGGGAACCTCGGGGCTTCCCGTTTCCCGTTTGTCCCGGGCGGGTTTAGGGCTTCCGGGTTTGCGCCCATCCTGTCCCCGTCCCGTGTTTGCGGCCGCTGCGTTTTGCCCGTCCGGCTTTTGCCCGCCCCGGTTGCGGTTGCGGCGGCGTGCCGGGCGTGCCGCGGCGTCCTTGTCCTGCGGCTGTTGCCCGTCCGGGGTCTGCTTGCCGCCGGTTCGTTGCCCCTGCGGTTTCGGGTCGCCGGGAGCCTGTCCCTGCGGTTTGCGCCTGCCCGGCCTCTGTCCGGCCTGACTTTGTGCGGGCTGTTTTTGTGCGGCTCGCTTTTCCTCCGCTTGCTTCTGCCCTCCGGTTTGTGCTGTATCCGGTTTTTTCCCGGCGGGCTTTTTCCGGCTGTTTTGTGCGGGAGCCAGTTCCCCGGAATCCGGGTCGAGTTCCAGCCCGGTCAGTTTGAGGATGTCTTTCAGCAGCGGGCGTTCCTCCTCCGAGCAAAAGGCGATGGCCTGTCCGTCGCGTCCGGCGCGTCCCGTGCGGCCGATGCGGTGGACATAGGTCTCGGGCACTTCCGGCAGGTCGTAGTTGATTACCAGCGGCAGTTCGCTGATGTCGATTCCCCGCGCGGCGATGTCGGTGGCGATCAGCACCCGGCAGGCCCCCGAGCGAAAGTCATTCATGGCGCGTTCGCGGGCGCCCTGCGACTTGTCTCCGTGGATGGCGCGTCCTTCGATGCCCGCTTTGGTGAGGATACGGGCAATGCGGTCGGCGCCGTGCTTGGTGCGCGAAAATACCAGCACCGAGCTCTCGGGGCGTTCGCGCAGCAGGGAGGCCAGCAGCGTCCGTTTTTCGGCCTTTTCGGCGAACAGGACGCTCTGGCGGATGGTCTCGACCACCGAGGCCGGGGGCGTCACGGTGACGTGCGCCGGGTTGCGGAGCATCGTATTGGCCAGTTTTACGATGTCGTCGGGCATCGTCGCCGAGAAGAAGAGCGTCTGCCGCTTTTCGGGCAGCAGCGGGAGGATTCGCCGGATGTCGTGGATGAAACCCATGTCGAGCATTCGGTCGGCTTCGTCGAGGACGAAGAAGCGGATGTCGGACAGCGAGACGTAACCCTGGCCGATCAGGTCGAGCAGGCGTCCCGGCGTGGCTACCAGCAGGTCGATGCCGCGTTGCAGCGCATCGACCTGCGGCCGCTGGTTGACGCCGCCGAAGATCACGCAGTGGCGGATGTCCGTGTAGCGGGCATAGTCGCGGCAGCATTCGTCGATCTGGATCGCCAGTTCGCGCGTCGGCGTGAGCACCAGCGCCTTGATCGTGCGCCGCCCTTTGGTGCGCGGCTCGGCCGAGAGCAGCTGGAGGATCGGCAGCGTGAAGGCCGCCGTCTTGCCCGTCCCGGTCTGGGCGCAGCCCAGCAGGTCGCGGCCTTCGAGTGCGGGCGGGATGGCCTGCTGCTGGATCGGAGTGGGGGTCGTGTAGCCTTTTTCGGCCACGGCACGCTTGAGTGGTTCTATCAGGTTCAGTTCCTGGAATGTCATTGCATATCGGTTTTGTCCCGGCGTCGTGCGCCGGATAATTCGGTGTTGATAATATACGGAGGGAAAAACGGGAAGCGTCAGACCAACGCGCACTATTATTGGCACAAAGGTACGATTAATTCCGCGATTCTGGTGCATCTCGATTAAATTTCTTATTTTTGCACAATAATTTTTTGCAATTTATGGAATCGAAACTCGTACTTTACAATACGCTCACCCGCCGCAAGGAGGTGTTCGAACCGCTGACTCCCGGCCGCGTGGGCATGTATGTCTGCGGCCCCACGGTCTACGGCGACCCGCACCTGGGGCACGCCCGGCCGGCGGTGACGTTCGACCTCATGTTCCGCTACCTGAAATCCTGCGGCTACAAGGTGCGTTACGTGCGCAACATAACGGATGTGGGGCACCTGGAGCACGACGCCGACGAGGGGGAGGACAAGATCGCCAAGAAGGCGCGCCTCGAGCAGCTGGAGCCGATGGAGGTGGCGCACTACTATACGGAGCGTTACCACCGTGCGATGGATGCGCTCAACGTCGAGACCCCGTCGATCGAACCCTATGCCTCGGGGCATATCATCGAGCAGATCGAGTTCGTCAAGAAGATCCTCGCCGACGGCTTCGCCTACGAGTCGAACGGCTCGGTCTATTTCGACGTGGAGAAATACAACGCCAAATATAATTACGGCAGGCTTTCGGGTCGTAACCTCGACGACATCATCGCCAACACGCGCGAGCTGGACGGGCAGGGCGACAAGCGCCACTCCTATGACTTCGCGCTGTGGAAGAAGGCGTCGCCCGAGCATATCATGCGCTGGCCTTCGCCGTGGGGAGAGGGGTTCCCCGGCTGGCATATGGAGTGCTCGGCGATGAGTACCCGCTACCTGGGCGAACGCTTCGACATCCACGGCGGCGGCATGGATCTGATGTTCCCGCACCACGAGTGCGAGATCGCGCAGTCGACCGCCGCGCTGGGGCACGATTCGGCACGTTACTGGGTGCACAACAACATGATCACGATCAACGGCCAGAAGATGGGCAAGTCGCTGGGCAACTTCATCACCCTCGAGGAGCTCTTCACCGGCAGCCATAAATTGCTGGCGCAGGCCTATTCGCCGATGACCATCCGCTTCTTCGTGTTGCAGGCGCAGTATCGCTCGACGCTCGATTTTTCGAACGAGGCCCTGCAGGCCGCCGAGAAGGGGCTCGACCGCCTGATGAAGGGCGTCGAAGCGCTCGGGAAGGTCAAGCCCGTCGAAACGTCGACTATCGATCCTTCCGAGTTGGAAAACCGTTGCCGCGCGGCGATGGACGATGACCTGAACTCGCCGATGGCCATTTCGGCGCTGTTCGACTGGGTGCGCATCATCAACCAGCTGGTCGACGGGCAGCAAAGCATCACGGCCGCCGACCTCGAAGAGCTGAAAGCCACGGTTTACCGTTACACGTTCGATATCCTCGGCCTGCGCGACGAGAAGGCCGCAGGTGCGGCTTCGGGGCGCGATTATGTGACCCCGCTGGTCGAGATGCTGCTCGACGAGCGCCTGAAAGCCCGTGCCGCAAAGGACTGGGCGGCTTCCGACCGCATCCGCGACGGGCTGGCCGCAGCCGGTATCCGTGTCAAAGACCGCAAGGACGGCAGCGACTGGGAACTGGAATAAGCGGAAAAAGGGAAGATCCGGATCCCGGGCGGAACTGTCGCCGCCGTGCGCGGACGGTCGGGGCGGGCGCCCCTGCGGGTGTGCCGCTGTGGCGGGATGGCCTTGTGCAGTATGCCGGGCGTGTCCCCGCTCCCGTTCCGGAGGTGCCTGCGTGCCGTAATCAAGGAATAGTTAGGTAGTTCGTCCGGCTTTCGCCCGGACAGAGTTGATAATATATGATATGTCTGCAACGATAAAAGGGGCGGCGACGGAGCTCGGGACGGAGCGTATCCGCAAGCTGCTCATGCAATATGCCGTGCCGGCGATCATCGCCATGACGGCTTCTTCGCTCTACAACATGGTCGACAGTATCTTCATCGGCCACGGGGTAGGGCCGTTGGCCATTTCGGGCCTTGCGCTGACCTTCCCGCTGATGAACCTCGCCGCGGCTTTCGGTTCGCTGGTGGGGGTGGGTGCTGCGACGCTGGTGTCCATGCGCCTCGGGCAGCGCGATTACGGGACGGCGCAGAACATCCTGGGGAACGTCGTGGTGCTGAACCTGATCATCGGCCTGGCGTTCGGGTTCGTAACACTGTTGTTGCTCGATCCGATCCTCTACTTCTTCGGGGCGAGCGAGGCGACGATCGGCTATGCCCGCGACTACATGTCGATCATCCTCATGGGGAACGTCATCACGCACATGTATCTGGGCCTGAACTCCGTGCTGCGGGCTTCGGGGCATCCGCGCAAGTCGATGTACGCCACCATCTATACGGTGGTCATCAACGCGGCGCTCGACCCGCTGTTCATCTACGGCTTCGGGTGGGGTATCCGCGGCGCGGCCATCGCCACGGTGCTGGCGCAGGTCATCGCGCTCATCTGGCAGTTCCACATCCTTTCGGACAAGAGCGAACTGCTCCATTTCCGGCGCGGCATCTACCGCCTGCGCCGGAAGATCGTGCGCGACATCCTGGCCATCGGCATGTCGCCGTTCCTGATGAACCTGGCGGCGTGTTTCATCGTCATCCTGATAAACAAGGGGCTCAAGCAATACGGCGGCGACCTGATGATCGGGGCCTACGGCATCGTCAACCGCCTGGCATTCTTCTTCGTGATGATCGTCATGGGCATCAACCAGGGGATGCAGCCCATTGCGGGTTATAACTTCGGTGCGCGGCAGTACGACCGTGTGCTGCGCGTGCTGCGGCTGACGATCATCGGTGCCACGTGCGTCACGGGCGCCGGGTTCCTGATGGGCGAGCTGGCGCCCCGGCTGGCGGTGTCGGCCTTTACGAACGATCCCGAGCTGATCCGCCTGGCGGTCGAGGGAATGCGCATTGTTTTCATCTGTTTCCCGATCATCGGGTTCCAGATGGTGGCTACCAACTTCTTCATGAGCATCGGCATGGCCGGCAAGGCGATCTTCCTGTCGCTTTCGCGCCAGCTGCTGTTCCTGATGCCGGGACTGATTTTCCTGCCCCATATTTTCGATGTCCATACCCGCTGGGACGGCAGTTGGGGCGTGTGGTGCGCGATGCCGCTGTCCGACCTGATGGCGTCGGCCGTAGCCTTCTTCATGCTGGTATACCAGTTGCGAAAATTCCGGGCGCAGATGGATGCGGCCCGTTCAACGAACCTCCAATAATGCCGATTATGGAAGATAAATTCGTCATCAACATCGGTCGCCAGCTGGGCAGCGGCGGCAAAGCCGTCGGCGAGGCCGTGGCACGCAGGCTCGGGATCGGGGTCTATGACAAACAGCTCATCAACCTGGCCGCCGAGCAGAGCGGCCTGTGTCCCGAAGTGTTCGAACGGGTCGACGAAAAGGAGTCGCGCAACCTCTTCTCGACGCTCGTCGCCTACCTGCGCTCGCCGTTCGTCGGAAGCGAATATGCCGGGGGCAACGTGCTCAGCAACGACGCCCTGTTCAAGATCCAGAGCGACGTGATCCGCGACATCGCCGCGCGCGAGTCGTGTGTTTTCGTCGGCCGCTGTGCCGACTACATCCTGCGCGACCATCCGCGGGCGGTGAATGTCTTTGTCGCGGCCGACCGTGCCGACCGTTGCGAGCGGCTCTGCCGCCAGTGCGGCATTACGCCCGGGGAGGCCGAGGCCCGGATGGATAGGGAGGATGCGCGGCGCGCGGCGTACTACAACTATTACAGCAGCGGTACGTGGGGCATGGCTTCGACCTACCACCTCTGCGTCGATTCGTCCGTGCTGGGGATCGACGGCACGGTGGATTTCGTGCTGGAGTTCGTGGAGCGCAAACTGGGGGTGAAACCCGGGGCGATTTAATTGTCAATACCGTAAATTTATGATACTTGCAGATCAGATAAAGGAGTTGGAGCAGCGCCGCGAGGCTTTGGAACGATGTCTGGGCATCGACCAGAAACGCATCGACCTGCGCAACGAGGAGGAAAAGACCCAGGAACCCGATTTCTGGGACGCGCCCGACAAGGCGCGCGAGCAGTTGCGCAAGGTCGCCGCCATCAAGGCGTGGGTCGACGACTACGATGCCGTGGCCAAGGATGTCGAAGACCTGGGGCTGATGCCCGATTTCGTGAAGGAAGGGGTCATGAGCGAGGCGGAGATGGACGATCATTACGCACAGACGCTCGAGCGTATCGAGACGCTCGAAATGCGCAACATGCTGCGCCGCGAAGAGGATAAGCTGGGGGCGATCATGGACATCAACGCCGGAGCCGGGGGTACCGAGGCGCTCGATTGGGCGTCGATGCTCCTGCGCATGTATACCCGCTGGGGCGAGGCGCACGGCTACAAGGTCAAGGTGCTCGACTACCAGGCCGGCGACGAGGTGGGCGTGAAATCCTGTACGCTGGAGTTCGAGGGCGAGTATGCCTACGGGTACCTCAAGAGCGAAAACGGCGTGCACCGTATGGTGCGCCTCTCGCCTTTCAATGCCAATAACAAACGCCAGACGACTTTCGCCTCGGTGTTCGTGTCGCCTGCCGTGGACGATACGATCGAGGTTACGGTCAACCCGTCGGACATCGAGTGGGATACGTTCCGTTCGAGCGGCGCCGGGGGGCAGAATGTCAACAAGGTCGAGACAGCCGTGCGCCTGCGCTACCACGGCAAGGATGCCGATACGGGCGAGCCGGTGGAGTTCCTGATCGAGAATATGGAAACCCGTTCGCAACTGATGAACCGCGAGAATGCCATGCGCATCCTCCGTTCGAAGCTCTACCAGCGGGAACTGGACAAGCGTATGGCCACGCAGCAGGCGCTCGAGGCTTCGAAGAAGAAGATCGAGTGGGGATCGCAGATCCGCTCCTATGTCTTCGACGACCGGCGTGTGAAAGACCATCGCACGGGCGTGCAGACCTCGGCTGTCGAGGCGGTGATGGACGGCGACCTGGATGCCTTCATCAAGGCCTACCTGATGGAATACGGCGCCGAGGCGTAGCTCCTCCGCGGCCGGTTCCGACAACCGGTTCGCGTACGGCCGGTATTTCCCGCAGGCCGCTCCGCATTGTATCGGGCGCCCGGTTCTTATTGCCCAGCCCACTTCTGCCGTGCCGCCGGCTCTTGTGTCCCGCCGCACCCGCTGCCGGGCGGAGGCAGGGCAGGCTGCCGGAGGATTCCCTGCGGGGGGGGGCGATATCCGGCGGGCAGGAAGCCCGGGCGTTATAAATTGTTATCTTTGCCGTATGAAGAAATTTGTCATCTCCCTGTTGTCCGTTATCTTCCTTTGCGCTGCGGCCACGGCGCAGGTATTGGTCGGTATGACCGACACGACGGCTTATTTCCCGCAGCTGGAAGGGCGGCGCGTGGCGGTGCTGGCCAACCATACGGCCGTCGCGCGGTTCTGCGCCGGTGCGCCGGGAGCTGCGGCGGACACTGCGGTTCGGTTGCCGGGGGCGGCGTCCGACGGGACGATACACCTGGTCGACCTGCTGCACGGTCGGGGCTTCGACGTGACCGGCATTTTCTCCCCCGAGCACGGGTTTCGCGGTACAGCCGACGCGGGCGAGCATGTCGCAAGTTCGGTGGATGCCGCGACCGGGATCCCGATCCGCTCGCTCTACGACGGGAATACGAAGCGCCCTTCGGACGAAGCCATGCGGTCGTTCGACGTACTGGTGGTCGACATGCAGGACGTGGGTCTGCGGTTCTATACCTACTATATCACGATGCTCCGTATGATGGACGCCTGTGCCGAATCCGGCCGCAGCGTCATCGTGCTCGACCGTCCCAACCCCAACGGGCACCACGTCGACGGCCCCGTGCTGGACATGAAATACAAATCGGGCGTCGGGGCGTTGCCGATCCCCGTGCTGCATGGCCTGACGATGGGCGAAATCGCCCGGATGGCCGTCGGCGAAGGCTGGGCCGCAAGCTGCGACCTGCAAGTCGTGCGTTGCCGCAATTATACGCACGACACTCCGTACGAGTTGCCCGTCGCCCCGTCGCCCAACCTGCCGACGCAACGGGCCGTCTACCTCTATCCTTCGGTGTGCCTCTTCGAAGGTACGGTCGTGAGCCTCGGGCGCGGTACGGATAAACCGTTCGAGGTTTACGGACATCCCGACATGACCGGCTGCCTGTTTTCGTTTACGCCCCGTCCGACTGCGGGAGCCAAACATCCGCCGCTCGAAGGCAGGCTCTGCCACGGCGTCGATTTGAGCCGGATGCCGCTCGGCGAAGCCCGGGCGGAGGGCCTGACCCTGAAGTATGTGATCGAAGCCTGCCGCAACCTGGGGCTGGGCGATAAGTTTTTTACGCCGATGTTCGAAAAGCTCATCGGCGTGGGGTATGTCCGTGAAATGATCCTTGCCGGAGCTTCGGAGGCCGAAATCCGAGCCCGCTGGGCGGACGACGTGCGGCGCTTCCGGAAGCTGCGCGGGTGCTACCTGCTTTACGAATAATCTGACAACCGCCCCGGATGATTCCGGGGCGGTTGTCAGATGAAAGCGGGATGGCCGGTGCTTGATTTGACGTGGAAATAGTGACGCCTGCTTCGTTGCAGCCGCCCCGCCGGATCGCCGCCTGCCCTCCCCTTTACGGGAAAAAGGATGCAGGTACTCTTTCCCCCGTAGGTCTTGCAAGGCCTGTTCGGAAAATACCCTCCCCCATGCCCAAACTCGCCGCCTGCCTTGCAACACGGACATCCATGTGGCGAGGGCGGAAACCGGCAGGCAAAATATTTCGGTTTCTATGCTTTCCGGTCTTTGTGATTATTACGGAATTTCCCGCGAAGAGTTTTTCAGGGGTGTCGGGTCGGCCGAATAAAAGCGTCCCTTTTGGGACGCTTTTTCGTTAAACGACCTCCGTGATCCGGTCGTCCTCGGTGACGGGCCGGATGACCCGGCACGGGTTGCCGAAGGCGATGACCCCGGCCGGGATGTCGCGCGTTACGACGCTGCCGGCGCCGATGACCGTGCCGTCGCCTATCGTCACGCCCTGCATGACCACGCAGTTGCCGCCGATCCAGACGTTGTCGCCGATGGTGATAGGAAGCGAGCGCATGACGCCCGCGTTGCGCTGGTCGGGCAGCAGGGCGTGCGTCACGGTGTAGATGCCCACGTTGGGGCCGATGAATACGTGGTTGCCGATGGTCACGGGCGCTTCGTCGAGGATCGTGAGGTTGAAATTCCCCGTAAAGTCCTCCCCGATTGAAATCTGCGACCCGAAATCGCAGTGGAACGGGCTGTGGATGCAGAATGTGCCGCCCGTGCGGCCGAACAACTGCCGGATGATCGCATTGCGTTCCTCCTCGCGGCTCGGGGGCAGGCTGTTGAACCGGAAGACCAGTTCTTCGCAGCGTTGCAGTGCCTCCCTGATCTGCGGCTTGCGGGCGTAGAGCCACATGCCGGTTTTCATCTTTTCAAGGTCGTCCATAATTTTATTTTTCGTAGTTGTTTATTTCTATGCCCTGTCGGACGCATTTTCCGGGTTTGCCGTGCCGCGTGGCTAACTCTCCTCCGGGAAGGGGAGGGCAGGCTTGCCAATGCGGCCACAGGCGGTGGGCAACAGCGGGCGGAAGCGAAAATCCGGGCCGGGGATTCCTGCTATGTCGCGTTGTATAATCCGCTCATTCCGAGCTGAAATATTCGTATGCCGCCCTGGAGACCGCAGCGGCGATGGCAGCATTTACGGCGTCGTTTTCTTCCGATTCGGTGACGAATACGGCGATGCAGTAGCGGCGTCCGTCGGGCAGGAGCACATAGCCGGCATCGTTGTCCGCAATGCGGATGCCTTCGGCCGTGCGGTCGGATGAGCCGGTCTTGTGTCCGATCACGGTTCCGGCTGGCAGCCCGGCTTTCAGTTTGTTCGTTCCCGTCGTTGCCTCGCACAACAACCGTTGCAGGAGAGCGTTGTACTCCCCTTTGAGCAGCCTGCCCTGCAGGAACAGGTCGAACAGTGTACAGACGGACGAAGGTCGTGCCTTGTTGACCCGCTGGTTCCCGATGCCGCGGTGCATCTCCTCCTCGCTGGCGGCGATGCGGATGCCGCCGATCCCCAGCGAACGGACGTAGGCCTCTACGGCTGCGGGGCCGCCTGCTTCCCGCAGCAGGATGTCGCAGGCGATATTGTCGCTCTCCGACACCGTGTAGCGGAGCAGCTGTCCGAGCGTCAGCGTGCCGCCGCCTGTGGGCAGCGAATCGCGCATCGGGCTGTATGTGCCGGGTAGGAGCAGGTCGGGCGTGATGCTGATCGGCTGCGTGAGCGGTGTGCCTTCGCGCTGCATGCGGTCGAGTACGGCCAGCGCCACGGGGAATTTGAAGACGCTCATCATCGGCAGCAGGGAGTCGTTTTGCGCGACTGTCTTCCCGTCGGGAGTGCGGATTGCGACCCCGACGAAGGCTTTGTGCCCCGACACGATTTCATCCAGCCGGGATTCGAATTGTCGTGTCGCCGTATCACAAGACGCTGCGAGAACCGACAGGCATAGGAGCAGGAGTTTTTTCATAGGCTGGCAGGGGATAAAAAAGCACACCTTTTCGGGGTGTGCTTTTTTTCGGATTTCTCCGCGTCGCTTATCCTTCGATGATAGCCTCGCTCGGGCAAACGCCGGCGCAGGTACCGCAGTCGATGCACTTATCGGGATCGATGACATAGATATCGCCGGCCGAGATCGCTTCGGTCGGGCACTCGCCGATGCAGGTGCCGCAGGCAACGCAGGAATCAGTGATTTTGTAAGCCATTGTGTTAAAAATTTATTGTTAAGGTGTGTGTTGTGTCCGGCAAATATAGGAACTTATTTGATAATATCAAAACCCGTATAGGGAATCAGCGCCTCGGGGATGCGGATGCCGTCGGGGGTCTGGAAATTCTCCAGCAGGGCGGCCACGATACGCGGCAATGCCAGCGACGAGCCGTTGAGCGTATGCGCCAGTTGCGTCTTCTTGTCGGCATCCTTGTAGCGGAGTTTCAGGCGGTTGGCCTGGAACGACTCGAAGTTCGACACGGAGGATACCTCCAGCCAGCGTTTCTGTGCCTCGGAATAGACCTCGAAATCGTAGGTCAGCGCCGAGGTGAACGACATGTCGCCGCCGCACAGGCGCAGGATGCGGTAGGGCAGCCCCAGCGACCTGACGATCGACTCCACGTGCGCCACCATGCCGTCCAGCGCTTCGTACGACGCTTCGGGCAGGCTCAGCTGCACGATCTCGACCTTGTCGAACTGGTGCAGGCGGTTCAGCCCGCGCACGTCCTTGCCGTACGAACCGGCTTCGCGGCGGAAGCAGGGGGTGTAGGCGGTCATCTTTACCGGGAAATCCTTTTCGTCGAGGATCACGTCGCGGTAGATATTCGTCACGGGCACTTCGGCCGTCGGGATCATGTAGAAATTGTCGGCCGTGGCGTGGTACATCTGCCCTTCCTTGTCGGGCAGCTGGCCCGTGCCGAAGCCCGAGGCTTCGTTGACCATGATCGGCGGTTCCACTTCGAGGTAGCCGGCCCGGGTGTTGCAGTCGAGGAAATAGTTGATCAGCGCACGCTGCAGACGGGCTCCCTTGCCTTTGTAGACGGGGAATCCGGCGCCCGTGAGTTTCACGCCCAGGTCGAAGTCGATGATGTCGTATTTGCGTGCCAGTTCCCAATGGGGCAGCGGGTTTTCGGGCAGTTGGGTATAGCTTTCGACCAGCTTCACGACGAGGTTATCCTCGGCGGTCTTGCCTTCGGGCACGATGTCGGCCGGGAAATTGGGCAGCGAGACGATCGCTGCCTGCAACTCCTCCTGCACGTCGTGCGATTCGGCCTGCAGGCGGTTGGATTTTTCCTTGAGGTCGGCGACGAAGCGCTTGCGCTCCTCGGCTTCGTCGCGGCGGCCCTGTCCCATCAGCGCCCCGATCTCCTTGGCGGCTTTGTTCTGCGCTGCCAGCGTATTGTCCAGTTCGGTCTGGATGGCCTTGCGGCGGTCGTCCAGCGTTTCGATCCTGGCGATGACCGGTGCGGCGTCCACTCCCTTCTTGGCGAGCTTGCGGATCGCGGCCTGCTTGTCATCGCGGATTTGCTTTATCGTAAGCATGGTATCCTGTGGTTTTTTGTGTATTCGTGTTTACAAACTGCAAAATTATAAAAAACACGCCAACTTGCACTCCTGTCGCTCTGTTTTTTGCCTGTTTCATGAAAAAACCGGGTTCCCGTCGTGTGCGGGAACCCGGTTTTCATAGGGTTGCGGAATCGGTCAGAGCCTGTGCAGTTCCAGGCCGGTGCGGAGTGTCTTGCCTGCGGCCTGTTTCCGGGCATCCCCGGCGGATGCCGGCGCCTGGGCTTTGGCGGCGGGCCTGATCGTCGTCGGAAGCAGGTCTTCGCTCAGCAGGTAGGTCGTGAACCGCTGTCCGTCCACTTCGATGGAATGCGTTTGTGCCGGGGCGGCGTTTGCCGTCGCGGACGCCTGTTTGAGCGGTACCATGCTGATGGCCGAATAGCTCCGCGAACCCACATATTCGCGCAGGTAGCTCGAACTGCTTGCCTGCGGCGTGCTGAAGAGCAGGAACATGTAGCTGTTGATGGCGTTCTTCGAGTAAGGACTTGCCGCCCAGTAGAGTTTGTCTCCGATGTAGCCGATGGCCAGGCTGTTGTCGCCCCAGTAAATCATCAGCCCGTCCGAGAACCCGAGGCGTGCGTAGTTCTGCCCGTATGTGCCGGCCGCCTGCGTCTCGACGATGAGCATGTGCTTCTCCTTGTCGTAGTATCCGTTCAGTTCGGGTGCGAAGTCGCGCATGTCGGACATGCCCTTGATGAGGACGTCGCGGTCGTTGACGCGCGTGATGTCGATACGGTAGTTGCCCTGCGTGTCGTTCGAACCGGCCGTTATGGTCGCCGTGGCATTGAATGCGCCCAGGAAGTCCGCCATGGTCTTCGTCTGGTCGAAATCCGAGGCGAAATAGCCCTGTGTCGAGCCGGTCTTCGATACGAACGCCGTATCGCCGAACGAGTTGGTCATCAGCAGGGCGAGAACATACGTGCTGCCCTGGTCGAGCGTGTTGAACGCCGTGGCGCGTCCTTCTTCCGAGTTGAGCTCGGCGATCATCTCCTCGGCGATGTCGTACCCGCGGTCAGCAGTGAGTTCTTCGAGGGTCATCCCGAGTGCCTCGCACAGGTAATCGGCGATGTCGGTCTTGACGCAGAGGTATTTCATCGTGGCCACGTTGCTTGTCTGCATCTCCCAGATGAGCGTGTTGTAGGGCGAGTAATTCAGGTTGTCAGTCGGTGCGTAGAACTTGAATTCGTTGACCTTGATTCCGTATTCTTTCTCCGGGTCGCACGTGAAGCGCTGCGAGTAGAGCTTGCACGGGTTGTCGATCGAGTCGTAGGCCAGCGCGACGGCGGTGTAGTTTCCCTTGGGGACGTTCCATACCGATGCGTCTTCGCTGTACAGCGTCACGGTGGGGACGACGCCCTCCAGCTTGTCGTCGATGAGCTGCTGGCGGATCTCGTCCTGACGCTGCGTGTCAGCCGTGATGTCGCCCTCCACGACCGAAGCCTTGTAGAACTTGGTGTAGCTGTTGGGCGAGAAGTAGAGCTTCGGGGCGCGGAACCCTGTGGCCGTGGTCTCGATGCCCTGGAACTCGATGTCCACGATCGGCGTCGTGTCGGGTTCGCTTTCGAAGACGAGTTTTTCGGTGCCCTGGCTGAAGTATCCCGACGACACATAGTAGATCAGGTAGAACGAGAAGGTGTCCTTACCGTCGAACGTGCAGGGGTAGGAGGCGTAGGCGCTCTCATTGCCCGTGTACTCGGCCATGTCGGCCACATAGACGTACTCGTTGTAGTTCGAGTTGAAATATCCGATCGACTGTCCCGGGACGGTGCAGGTGTTGTCGTCGTGGAGGATGAACTTGAACGCCACGCCGCTGGCCCAGTCCTTCAGGCGGAAGATGTTGGCTCCGACGGCCTTTTCCACCTCCAGCCCCGAGTCGCGTCCGGTGTAATAGAGCGAGTAGTGATAAGTGGCGAGTTGCTGCACCTGCCCGCCATCGCTGCCGATGCGCATGTAGGGCTCCCAGGTCAGCTCGTACGAAGCCGAAAGGGCCACCTTGTCGCTGAACTGCGAAACCTGCGCGCCGTCGTCGCCGGGGTTGACTTCACGTTTCGAGATCAGGAGCGTCGTTTTGTAGTTCGAGCCCATGATGAAATTCGATAGGTCGACCTCCACGGGGACGGTCACCGAGTATTTCCCGTCGGGGATGGTTACCTTGGATGGTACTTTGAACCGGGTGAGGTTGTTCAGGTCGCTGGTCTTCTGCGCCAGGTATACCGTATAGGAGCCTCGGTTGCCCGTGCGGGCTATCTGCACGTCGATGGTGCCGCTCTGGGTATCCTGTGCAAACTCCTTTTCGATGGACGACTGGATGAAGTGTATCTCCTTCGAGTCGTCCTTGTTGGGGTTGTAGTAGGTGCCTTCCTGCGTCTTGCTGCAGGCCGCGCTGAACAGCAGGAGTGCCACACCCAGATATTTCGATATGTTTTTCATAGTATGCATGGATTAATCACTTCTTAACAATGCGTTATCACGGGTTTTGGTCTTCCTCGTTGATATTCGGGTTGGCGTTGATCTCATCCTGCGGGATGGTCATCACCCAGTCGTACGTGTCGGCTTTGGTCAGGTCGACGTTGCGGCGGCTCATGCCCGAGAGGCACTCTTCCGAGAAGCCGTCGTCCGCACGGCGGTCGATGCCCTGTCCCAGGCGGCGGACGTCGAACAGGCGCCCGTATTCGCCCCAAAGCTCGATGCGGCGCTGGATGAGGATGTCCTCGAGTAACGATCCCGTCCATGTCGTGGTTGTGGCTCCCAGGTTCAGCCCGCTGCGGTTGTTGGCGTTGTAACGCGTGTCGCGTTCGGCCATGACCGTGTTCATCAGGTCGCGGGCGACCTGTACGTTGTTCGGCAGGTTCTCCGAGCGGAGCGCCGCCTCGGCCGCCGTGAAGTACATCTCCTCGACGCGCATGTAGATATAGTCACCCAGCCACGACGCGACGTTGCTGAACGCGAATTTCCTGCCTGCATAGGGGGCGTCCTTGTCATTGGGATCCCACCAGTCGCGGCGGACATCGGTCGGGTTCATGCGGTTGTAAAGCTGTTTGTTGATGACTTTGGCCGCCGATTTCGCATACTGGCCGTCCTGGTTGTCCATGTGGGCGAAGAAACTGGCATAACCGCCGGCCTGGTCTGCCACCTGGATGCCCGCTCCCCACATGACGTTGGAGCTGTTGAGCGAGTTCATGCCGCCCATCAGGTCGCTCTTGGTGCCGACCGCATAGCCGCCTTCGTCGATCACGCGCTTTGCGGCTGCATAGGCTCCGTCCCAGTCGCCTTCCACCAGGCAGGCGCGCGACTTGATGCCCAGCGCCACGTAGAGGGTGATGTGCGATTTGTTGCCCGTAGACAGCGAGCTCTCCCTGCCGGTTTCGAGGTAGCCGATCGCCTTGTCGATATCCTCGTCGATGAGGCCGTAGACCTGTTGCAGCGTAGCGCGCGGCTGTCCGCCGGTGTCGATCGAAGTGCCCGTGGTGTAGACCGGTACGCAGGCTTCCGTCCAGCGCTGGCGGCCGTTCATCGGGTCGTAAGGCGCACGCGAGAACCAGGTCGCCAGGTTCAGGTAGCAGAGTGCGCGGATGGCGTAGGCCTGTCCCACGACATAGGCCACGTCGGCCTGGCTGCCCTCCATCGCCGGGGCTGCGTCGATGATGTAGTTGACATTGGATATCCACCTGTAATTGGCGTACCATACGTCGTAGGAACGGAAGATCGAACTGGTGTAATTGGACTTCATGTTGTAGGTATGGTCGTGCCAGAACCAGCCGTTGCCCTGCGACTGCATGATCAGGTCGTCGGCCATGACGTCGAGCGCCAGGTTGTAGGCTGCGATGCCGAAACACTGGTGGGTATTGCCCGTCGTAGACCATCCGGCCGTCCACATCGAGCGGTAAACGCCGTTGACCGAAGTGATGGCCGTCGAAGCCGCCTTGAGCAACTCCTCGGCCGATCCCGAGTCGGTCGGGGAGAATTCGAGCATCGACTGGCTGCACGAACCCATCGTCAGCGTCACGAACGAAATAATGCTATAAAATATTTTTTTCATACTTGTTTCCTCCCTTGGTTAAAAGTTCAAATCGAGGCCGAAGGCGATCACCCGCGACGGGGCGTAGCTGTAAGCCACGTTTCCGGTGAAGTTGTACTGCGGATCCATGCCGTCCATGTGGTTGAACATGGCGATGTTGTCGAATGTGGCGTAGATGCGCAGCGACTCGATGTCCAGTTTGCCCAGCCAGCGCTTGGGCAGCGTGTAGCCGATCGTGATGTTCTTAATGGCGAAGTACGAGGCGCTGATGAGCGAGTTGTCCGAGGTGGCGTAGCTGCCGCCAACCTCGAGCATCGGCACGTCTGTCCGGTCGCCAGGTTTCTGCCAGCGGCGTTTGGCGTTCTTGTGCCAGTTGTTACCAGCGTACTGCACGTTCATCGTCCCGCTGTAAAGCCCGTCGTATACATACCCGCCGATCGAATAGGTCGTCAGGAACGAAAAGTCGATGTTCTTGAAGATCGTGAAGTTGGAACCGATGCTGCCGAAGAGCTTCGGCTCGCGGCTGCCGTGGTAATACTTGCTCAGCGAAGCCATCGAGACGTTGTCGGTGATGTATTCGTCGCAGCGTACGTTCGTCAGCTTGCCGTTGTCGTCGACCGACTGCGTCCAGTAGGCGTAGTAGAGCTGCTTGCCCGTTGCGGGGTCTACGCCCGCCGTCTTCGGAAGGTAGAACGTGTAGATCGGCTTGCCGACCTCGATCACGCGGAGCCCCGAGGTGATGACGTCCTGGCCGCCGGTCAGCCCCAGCACCTTGTTGCGGTTGAAGGAGCCCATGACCGTTGCGTCCCAGCGGAAATTGGGCTTGTCGAGCACCGTCCCGCGGATCGTGGCTTCGAGGCCCTGGTTGCGCATCGAACCCGCATTGGCGTTGTAGTTCTTGAACCCGGTGGAGAGTGCCATCGGGTACTCGAGCAGCATGTCGGTCGTCTTGCGGGTGTAGTATTCGACCGAAAGGGCGAGGCGGCCGTTGAACATCGTGGCTTCGATGCCCGTGTTCAGGTTGGCGTTCTTCTCCCAGGTGACGGACTTGTTCTCCAGGGTTTTACGCATGGCGCCGGCTTCCGAGGCGTTGGCCCAGGTGTAGTCGTAGTTTCCCTGCCAGGCGTAGTAGGTTCCCAGATTGTCGTTGCCCTGCACGCCGTACGATACTTTCAGCGTCAGGTTGTCCAGCCACGAGCGGGCACCCTCCATGAACTGCTCTTCGGAGATGCGCCACGATGCGCCGACCGACCAGAAATGTCCCCAGCGGTCGCTCTTGTAGAAACGCGACGAGCCGTCGGTACGCCAGCTGGCGTCGACGTAGTAGCGGTCTTTGTAACCGTAGTTGAGGCGCGAAAAATAGGACTCGATGGCCATGTTGTGCGAATAGCTGCTGTTCTGGGTCGTCGTCACCGCAGGGTCGAGCTCGTCGATGCCGTCCACGATGCCCGTCTTCTCGCCTTTGGCGTAGTTGTATTTGTAACGGTAGTATTCGTGGCCCAGCAGGGCGTTGACCGAGTGGTCTCCGAACGTGCGGTCGTAAGTGAGCAGCTGGTTGAACGTGTAGCTGATCGTGCGGGTATTGGTCTTGCCGATCATACCTCCCTGCGTCGCTGCGTTGCCGTGGTATTTGTTGTATACGACCGTACCCTGGTAGTCGTTGAAGTCGGTACCCATGTTGAGCGAGAACTTCAGTCCGTAGAGTTTGGCGTCCTCCCTGGTCGTGCCGAACGTGGCATAGGTACGGGCCGAAAGGGAGTTGCGCGTGTTGTAGGACTTGTTGTTGTAGAGCTCGGCCTTCGAGTTGAAACCCTGTGCCGAGGGGCGGTTGGCAAAGCCGTTATCGTCCTCCGAACCGTATTCGTACTGGCGGTTGCCGGACGCGTCCAGCACGTTGCTGCCGGCCATGTCCTTCAGGTAGACGGGATAGACGGGCGCCATGAACTGCGCCGTGTACCAGACGTTCGAGGTGCTTGTGTCGGTGAAGCTCAGGTAGTCCGATTCGCTGTGTGCGAAGTTGGCGTTCATGCCGATCTTGAACCAGTGCTTGGCCTGCGTATCGACGTTCACGCGTCCCGTGTAACGGTTGAAGTCGGTATTCTGGAGAATACCGTCCTCCTTGTAATAGCCCAGCGATACGAGGTAGTTCGAACGCTCCGACCCGCCGTTCACCGAGATGATGTGCTCGGTGCGTATGGCCGATTCGTCGCTGATTTCGTCCATCCAGTTCTCGTCCCACGCGGCCTTGGCGTCCGGGCGGATCCTGCCCGTCGTCTGGTCGATCAGCGTTTCCCACGTGTAGTTTTTGTAGGGGTTGTAATACTCGGGGTTTTTCAGCCCGCCGATCTGCTGGCCGAGGTTGTTCGCCGCATAGCGGCTGGCACCTTCGAAATCCATGCCCGTACCGTACTGGGCGCTGTTGCGCAGCGCTTCGTAGCTCATTTCGACGTAATCCTTCATGTTCACCAGGTCGTAACGGTTCAGTGCACGCGAGGCGATGCCGACGTTACCCTTGTACGATATGCGTACCCGGTCGTTTTTGCCCTTCTTGGTCGTGATGACGATCACGCCGTTGGCACCGCGCGATCCGTAGAGCGCACCGGCCGATGCGTCCTTGAGGACGGTCATCGACTCGATGTCGTTCGGGTTGAGCGAGCTCAGCGAGCCGTCGTAAGGCACGCCGTCCACGACGTAGAGCGGCGTGGATACGGCATTGATCGACCCGATGCCGCGTACGATGACCGAGGCGCCTTCGCCCGGCTGGCCGCCGCCCGAGGCCACCTGGACGCCGGCAACGGTACCTTCGAACGATTTGCTGATGTTGCCCACCACGCGCTTCTGCAACTCGTCGCCCTTGACTACGGCGGCCGAGCCGGTGAACGACTCCTTCTTGGCCGTGCCGTAGGCTACGACCATGACGCCTTCGATCTGGGCGGCGTCTTCCTGCATTGCGATGTCGACCTGGGTGCGGCCTGCGACCTGTACCTTGGCCGGTTTGTAGCCGATGTAGGAGATCAGGAGCGTGGCGTCGGACGGGACGTTGGAAAGCGTGTAGTGTCCCGTGACGTCCGTGCTGGCGCCCTGCGTAGTACCCTCTACGACGACATTGGCCCCGATGACGGGTTCGCCGTTGGCTCCGGTTACCATGCCGCTGACGGTGGCATTCTGCGCCGAGGCCGACGCCATGCACACAAGCGACACCATGCACCAGAGAATTGCTGCTATCTTGTTCATACGTGTACTCTTATTTTAAAATCTGCTTGTTGTGAATGATTGTCCAGAGGTCGCCTTCGGGACGTGCGTCTGCGGGCAGCGTGAAACTTTCCATCGGGAAGATGAACTTCCCGGGGTTGTCGATCGGCCTGCCGACGAGCGATCTGAGCGGTGCGGCGCTGCGGGTAGCCGCCTGCGTCGAGGCGTCGGGAGCCGCGTCGGTCGTCACCGAACCGTATTTGGTGAGGGCGTCGCCGACGCTGTTCTTTGCCGTGACCATGAACACATAGGTCGTCGAGGGCTTGATGCCGTTGCTCTGCTCGAAGACGATGGCGAAGCCGTTGCCGTTGATGTAGGGGATGAATTCGTCCTTGATGTCCGAACCGTACTCCTCAATCAGCTGCGGGTATTTCGACTCGGCAATCTCAGCGATGGCGGTCTGCGGAAAGATGGCGTATCGAGCCGAGGAAACGGATACGCCCTGCATGACTCCGGCGATGGTGTTGTGCGTCGGGCCGTAGTGCTCGTCCTTGACCGGCCGCGCCATGAACCAGGTGGCCGACGAGGTGCTGGTCTTCGTGGTGACGGAGTTGACGCAGAGCGTTTCGTCTCCGCCCGACGAGGTTGCCAGCGAGAGCAGCGTGTAGGACGTTCCCATGTTGGCCGCGGAAACCATGTTGTAGCCGGTGGTGCTGTTGACCATCGTGAGCAGGGATTCTTCCACCGGGTAGCTGTAATCGTCGTCCTTGAGGAATGCGGTGATGCTCTGCTTGTCGTTGGCATCGGGGAACACTTGGCTGAATAGCTTGGTCGTGAGCGTACGGTAACGGACGCTGGTCACGTCCTGACCCTGCCAGAGCGTCCATACGGAGTTCGTCCATCCGTAGCCGGTCAATCCGGCATAGGCGTTGGTGATGTAGAAGCTTTGCTTGAACCAGTCGCTGCCGCCGTAATTCGGGCCGTCGGAATAACCGTCGGACGTGGTCTTGAACTGCACGGACGAAAGTCCCCGCGTGATCTGTCCCTTGAGATTCATGCCGAAGGCGAACGCCACGTAGCTAAGTTCGGGCGTGAGTCCCTTGACCTGGATGGTCTGGGTACCCGACTTGAGCAGCGAGGCCATGGCCAGCTGGATGCTGATGCCCTGCTGCTGCGCGTATTCGAGTGCATACTCCTGATAGGCTGCGATGATCTCCTCGGGGGTGTTCTTGACGAAGAGCGTAGCCGGGATGACGTCGTAGAAATAAGTCTCGTCGCTCGACGCATAGACGTTGAACTCGACGGCATCCGAGATGACCAGGGTCGGGGCGATCAGGATCGCCGGTATGTCGTCGGCCGAGGTTCTGAAGGGCAGCTCGGCGGGCTCCGAGTTGGTGAAGCGCGTCGCATCGCCCGTCATGGCGCGGAGGCTGAACGTGTAGTCGCGGTCTTTCGACAGGTTGCCCAGCGTGACCATGCGGTCGGTGGTGGTGTAGGTCTCCCCGCCGATGGTATACTCGTAGAGTGCCGTCTCGGGGACTTCCGTCCATGTGATGAGCGTCTTCGAGGCATAGGCGCAGCCGAGCGTGATCTTCGGCTGGGGAAGCTGCTCGAGGTCGTCGGTCACTACGTGGACGTAGGTATAGGGCGATTCCGTATTTTCATCCGCGAATTTCGGGGTTGCCTTGACTGCGACGACATATTCTTTTTGGCGCTCCAGGTCGCCGAACGAGAGCTGGCAGGCATCGGTGGAGGTCTCTTCGCTGCCGTTGAACGTGTAGACGTAAGCGCCTGCACCCTCTACGGCCTCCCAGCGAATCTTGAAGCCCGTGGTGGTCAGCTCGCTGACAATAACCTGCGGCTGTGCGACGGGGGTTTTGCCGGACGCGTCGGCCACGTCGTCGTCCGACGAGCATGCACACAGTCCGAGAAGGCTTCCCGCGACCAGGGCCGCGTATCTGTAAAAGGTTTTCATATTTCTGTTTCTCTATTGCGTTAGTGAATATGTCATTCGACGGTCACTTCGACCGGCTTACGGATAGCGGCGCCGTCCGAAACGATGACCGTAGCCTCTCCTTTCCGGAGACCCTTGATCTGCATCACGCCGCCTTGGAGCGAGACTCCGATCACGCCGGGGGCGGAGACGGTGTAGCCCAGGATGTTGGCGGAGAGGAAATAGTCGCGCAGGTCGAGGCTCACCGTGGCACCGGCCGCTACTTTCTGTGCCGGGATGCTGTCCATTTTGGCGATGGTCAGCAGTAGTTTGTAGGTGTCGAGGCGCCCGATGCCCATCATGCCTTCGTATCCGGCGTAGTTGCCTGTGCAGAAGCGGTCTACGGGTTGCGTGCTGCTCAGCAATGCCTGGCGGAGCATCTCGCCCGTCAACCCTTTGCGCTTTTCGGCTCCGTAATAGTAGCTGATAGCCAGGGCGCAGGCTCCCGATACGTGCGGGCAGGCCATCGACGTGCCTTGGATGCCTTCATAGGCGGAGCCGCCGTCCGCAGCGACGCTCGTGCTGTAAACACCGCCGTAGGCGTTGCTGAGCATGAGGTCGCCGCCCGGTGCCGACATTGAAACCCATTTGCCGTAGTTGGTATAGTAGGAGGGGGTGCCGAGGTAACTCAGGGCTCCCACGCTCACTACATTGGCATCGGCGGCGGGGTAGCAGTTTTCGTTCGAGGCGTCGTTGCCTGCAGCGAAAACGACGATGCCGCCGGCCATCGGGCCCGTTTGGTTGCCGTTTTCATCCAGCCCTGCATATTTGTTGAAATACTGGATGGCGCGGGTCAGCGCTGAATAGGTGCCGTTCTTCCAGTCGGTTTCGGAGATTGTCCCTGCGGTGTATCCCCAACTGTTCTGGCAGATCACGGCGCCGTTGTCGGCCGCGTATTTGAATGCGCGGATCTGCCCCGAGAGGCCTGCGCCCGAGGAGCCCGATTCCGATTTGCCGAGTATCTCGCACGACATGATCTTCACGCCGTCGTTCCGGCCCGAGCCGCCCGCGATGCCGTTGACGCCGATGCCGTTGTTGTTGACCGCGGCGATCGTACCGGCCACGTGGGTGCCGTGCATGAGTTCCTGCGAGAAGTTCAGCTCGCCCGAATTGTTGGTGAAGTTGAACCCGTAGATGTCGTCGACGTAGCCGTTGCCGTCGTCGTCGATGCCGTTGCCTGGGATTTCGCCCGTGTTGACCCACATGTTGGCGGCCAGGTCTTCGTGGTCGTATTTCACGCCCTGGTCGATCACGGCGACGATCACGTCGGGATTGCCCGTCGCGAGCTGCCATGCGGCGTAGACGTTGGCATCGGCACCCATACGGGTCTGCTGCGCGTAGACGTTGCCCGTGTTGTTGTAGTGCCACTGCATGAGCTGTGCCCGCTTGTCCTCGTTGAAGGGGAACGGTATGTCGCGCACCTCGTCGCTGACGGCACGCGTCGGATCCGGATCCCCGGTCGGGGCGGGGGTGTGCATGTAATCCGACGCTACGGCCGGCAGCGAGTACTCGATGATGGCGATGTCCTTGCAGGCCGAAAGCATTCTGGCCATCTCGGACGTCGGGACGGACGGGTCGTATTGTGCATAATACCACAGATGCAACCCTTCCTTGCGGGTGCGTTCCTCGAAGCGTCCACCCGCCGGGAAAAGTCGTTCGAACCTGACGGTGCCGACCGATGTGAGCACCCGGTCGATCTCGTCGATGCCGCTGCCTGCCGGTACGGCGCCCGCGGCACGGGTCTTTTCTACGATGCCCGATGCTTCGTTCTTGAATTTGAGGATGATCTCGCCGTCGATGGCCGCCGAAGAGGCGTTTACGATGACGGGCCCCGCGGTGTCCTCACCGCCGTGGCTCCCCGTTTCTTCCTTGGCGCACGCTGCCAATGCGAGTACGGCTGCGGCCAGGAGTAGCGATTTAAATATATGTTTCATGAATAATCGTATTTTAATGTTTTACTCCTTTACGCAGCGTACCTGTGCCGAGTAAACATGCGCTCCGGTCTGGTAAATGGCCCAGTTGTCGTTGAAGTCCTGGCGGTAGCAGTCGGCGCTGGTCGTCACGGGGGTGGGCTGGCAAGTCCAGTAAAATGCCTGGCCGCCCGTGTAGTTGTGCGTCGTCTTGTTGATCGAAAGGTAATAGACGTTGCCGACCATCGGGTAGTAGTCGCCGGTGTTTTTCCAGCGGCGGCCACAGTCTTCGGCCTTGTTCCAGTCCCACTTGTCGCTCACCCCGTTCTCGTCGTAGTCCTCGACCGGGCCCCCGTTGCGCAGGCTCGTGTTGCCGCTGGGGATTCCCCAGAGGTTGCTGCCGGGAACCTTGTAACCTACGGGACAGGGGTCGAAGATGGTTTTCTCGGGGCCCCACAGGCCCGAGTGGGTCACCTTTTCGTCCTTGCTTGCGCAGTACCAGTTGTAGTGGTCGCTGTAATAGGGTTGCAGGTAGGTCATCGGGTTTTGGATCGCATTGGGGATATTTCCCGGGGGCGTGGTCAGCGGCAGCGTCGTCGCATTGAATATCCAGGAACCCGAGCCGTTGCCGACCTCATAGTTGGTTTCGTTGTAGGCCGGGATGTTGTTGCTGTCGGTATCCGCATGGTAGGCCGAACGCGCCGGCATGAAGGGGTCTTTGCGCCCCCACTGGTAGAACATGCCGCGGTTGTCTACGTCCATCGGCTCGTTGTTCAGCGCGCCGAGGTTGCGGTCCATGATCTGTGCCACCACTTCGTTGGCCGGGTTGATGTGGTCGTGCGCAGTGATTTGGTCGTCGCAGACCCAGATATGCCAACTCCAGAGGATATTGCCGTTGATGTCCTTCACGGCGATCACGGCGTTGCCCTGCGAGCGTCCGGTCGCAAAGGCCACATAACCCTCCTTGTAGACGGGCGCCCCGTCGATGATCTCGCGCGACATGGTCTTGTCCCCGTCGTTGCGCGACTCCCACAGCAGTTCTGCAGCCGCCACGCCGGATATTCCGGTGCCGTAGGCCGCGATGTAGTCGCTCCGGCCGTCGCCCTTGCCGTTGCCCTTGACCGAAGCGTCGAATTTATAGGCTTTGCCGGTGTGGGCGATGTAGCAGTTCGAAGTGCCTTCGGCGCTGAGGTTGATGCTCCGCTCGGCACGCTGGACGAGCGAAACGGTCGCACTGACCTGGTCGCCGTTTTTCTCGCCGCTGACGACGATGCTGCCCGTCAGCGTTTCGGGGCCGGCATTGATCGACGTCTCGACGGCCAGAGTATTGTCCTCCTTGCGGGTGACGATGAACCAGTCGCCCGTGCTGGTGTAATCCCAGGCCGCGGCATTTGTCGCCACGACGATCGAAACGCTTCCGCCGTCGGCGTCGAAGATCAGTTTGTCGCTCGACACCTCCACATAAGCCGGCCCGTCGGGGGTTTCCGGCCCGATCTTGGTGGTTTCGGTGCAGCCTGCCAGTAAAATCGTCAGCAGCACTGCGATGCAATATGATATGATATATTTCATGTTCTGAAGATTTTACGTGTTACTGTTTCCAGGCGTCGGGTATCTGGGCGTAGTCGCTCAGCTGCGTGCAGCCCTTGAAGCATCCTGCGGTGCTGGTGAGCGCCGTGAGGCCGGAAGCCGGATTGTTCTCCGTGGTACGGTCGTAGAGGTGGTATTTTATTCCGTTGACGATCGTATAGGGCGATTCCCCGCTCAGCGACGTACAGCCCGAAAAGGCGTTCGTAACACTCTTGAGTACGGTGCATTCGTCGAAGATGTCGACCGGGATGCCCTTGAGCGACGAGCAGTCGCGGAACATGCTTGTAATTCCGGTGAGCTTACCCGCGCTGACGAGAAGGTTTTCGCCGACCGTTTCCAATGCCGTGCAACCGTAGAATACCGAACCGAACGTCGTGCTGCCCGCGCAGTTGAAGACATTTGAGCCGACCTTGCGCAATCCGGTGCAATCGCGGAATATGCCGGTCCAGGTTGAGATCGTCGTATTCTCCCTGAACAGCCCGTCGGGGATCTCCTTCAGCGAGGTGCACTTCTCGAAGGCATACATGAAGGTGGTCGACGGGGCTTTCAGCCCGCTGAATGCATCGGGGGCGATGCTCTCCAGGCTCGTGCAGCCGCTGAACAGGTACGACAGCGTCTTGGTTTTGGTCGTCGTCCCGAACATCCGGGCTGGAACGGCTTTCAGCATCACGCAGTTCTGGAAACATTTGGTAAGCGTCGTTACGTCGGTGTTTTTCATGAACATCCCTTCGGGAATCGTTTCCAGAGCAGAACAGTCTATGAAGGCCTGGTCGAAAGTCGATGCCTTGGCCAGTCCGTCGAACATGCCTGCGGGGATGGCTTTCAGTGCCGGGCATTTCGAGAACAGGAGATCGCACTTGACCGCAGCCGTGCTCTCCCCGAAGAGTACGCCGACCTGCTGGAGAGCCGTGCAGCCTTCGAAGGCGTTGGAGTAAACCGTGACCTTGGAGTTCGCCGAGAAGAGGCCGTCGGGCAGCGAGGCGAGGTTTGCGCAGTTGGTGAATACCTTGCCGAATGCCGTGATCTCCGGGTTGCGGCTGAACAGTTCGGCCGGTACGGTTTTCAGCCCGGAGCCTGCGAAGAGGCTGGTCGCGGTCTTGAGAGCCGGCAATTGGGCAAAGAGGTCGCCCGGAACGCTTTCGAGTGCGGTGCAGTTCTCGAACAGGTTGCCGACGCTGGTGATCTTGGGGGCTCCGGCGAATGCGTCGGGCGATACGGTCTTCAGCTGGGTGCAGCCCTTGAACATCGAGGCGATGCTCGTACACGAGGTACAGCCGTTGATGATATTGCCGCCGATCTCTTCGAGTGCCGTACAGCCGGCGAACAGGCTCGAGAACGAGGTGACTTTGGTCAGCCCCCTGAACAGCCCTTCGGGGATGCTCTTCAGTGCGGAGCAATCCTGGAATGCGTTGGCGAACGAAGTGACGTTCGTATTGGTTGCGAAGAGGTCGGAAGGCAGTTTTGCCAGCGAGGTGCAACCCGAGAACGAGGCGCTGAATTGCGTGACTTTCGTGAAGCCGTCGAACAGTCCGGCCGGAATCTCGGTCAGCGAGGTGCAGCCCTTGAAAATGTTGTTGAATGCCGTGGTCGTGACGGTGTCGAACGCCCCGGTGTTCGAGAACAGTGCGCCCGGAATGCTTTGCAACTCGGAGCATCCGCTGAAACAGGTCATGAAGGTCGTCACCTTCGAGCATCCGGCGAAGAGCTCGGCCGGGATCGAGGTGATCTTCGTGGCGTTGAACGTGCTTCGGAAGTCCGTGCACTTCTTGTTGTTGGCGAAGAGCTTTGAAGGGATGGATTTCAGGCCCGAGCCCTGGAACGTATAGTAGAAACTGTCGCACTCGGGCTGGTTGGCAAAGATGTTTTCCGGGATGGTTTCGAGGGTGAGGATACCCGTGAATACCGAACTGAAGTCGTCGATCTTCGGGTTCTTGGCGAACAGTTTTTCCGGGACGGTCTTGAGCTTGGTGTTCGAGAAGCAAACCGTGACGTTGCTCAGTTCGGGGTTGTGTGCAAAGAAATCCTCGTCGACCTCTTCGAGCGACGTATATGCGAAGGCGTTTCGTACCGATTCGAGCTTCGCAGCCTTGTGGAACAGGTCGGCCGGAACTTTTTTGAGCTCATATGCGAACTGGAACATGCTTTCGGCTGTTTTCAGCTCGACGGCATGGTCGAGGAACCCGTCGGGGATTTCCTCCAGGATGTCGCAGTGGTTGAAGGCTTCGTAGAAAGTCGTGACCTGGGCGAACGCCTCGGTCTGATCCGTGGCCACTTTAGTCAGGAACGTGCACTGTTTCAGGGCCCCTGCCATCGACGTGAGCCCGGTGCGTCCCCAGTTGAATATTTCGGTGATCTGGTTGGTCTGGGCATAGTTGTAACCCAGATTGAGATTGGTGCTGTTGAGCGAGGGCACGGTGCCTTTGACCGAAACGACATAGTAGTCCGGATCGGTGTAGGTGTGCTGCGGGAACGCCGTGGTGACATTCTCCTCGATGGTGCCGTCGCCCCAGTCGATCGTGGCGTTGATCGCCTTGTCGAAGGGCAGGCGTGCCCGCAGGTCTACGGTACTTACGTTGAGCCCGATGATGAATGCATCGAAGTCGAAGCCCGTCTGGGAAACGGTGATCGTCTGTTCGGCCATGTTGGCCTTGCCGTCACCCGCCGTGATGGTGATCGTGGCGGAGCGCGAAGATGCATCGGGATTGATTATGGAGGAGACCTCCAGACCCTCTTCCGTGCGTTTTACAGTGAGCCAGTCACTGCCTTCGGTGAGGGTGTATTCCCATTCGAAATTGGATTCTACGCTGAGTTCCTTGGCTTTGGTGGGAGTGGCCGCGAACGGGACGGTTTTTAGCGATGTGCTGATGAATGCGGCTCGGTCCTGCGTGACGCGGATTGTTTCAGAGACCGGGTTTCCCCCCCCCTTGCCGGCAATCAGCTCGAAGGTAGTCTCCCTGTCTTCTATTTCTTCGTTGGGGTCGAGCGTAACCGTAACGTTCTTGCCGTCGCGTTCGACGAGCAGCCACGGGCAGGCCTTGGTTTCGTAAACCCAGTCTTCGTCGGTGGACAAAACCTCGAACGAGGCGGTCAGTTCGCCGCGTGCCGGAATCTGGAAGTTGTTTTCCGAAGCGGAGATTTCGAGCGTGCCGTAGGCATTTTGCGAAACGGTGATCGTCGCGGTTTTGTCGCCGGCCGTCACGGTGACCGTCGAGTTCTGCTTCTCTTCGACCTTGTTGCTTTCGCAGCTCAGGATAAGCTGGTCGGCCACGTCGTCTTTTTCGATGGTGAGCCATTCCGCGCCGGTGGCCGTGTATTTCCAAGCCACGTTGGTCTGGATATCTACGACGACCTCGCCGCCCAGGCTCTTGAAGCCGATGGCGGCATTGAGTCCGTCGGCCGGGATGAACCAGGTGTTCTTCGACGAAATGCCCAGTTCCGCGATGACTTCGGACGGTTCTTCGCCGGGTGTCGGATTGATATAGGTGATGGTATCCTCCGAGCAACCCATCATGCCGAGCATGGAAACTGCCAGTATGTAGATGAATTTTTTCATGCGTGTTGCTGTTTAATTGTTGATTTCGGGATAGACGGGGAAACTATCTGCCGGGGGCGTGACGGCTGCGGCAGCCCGGGTGATGTCCGTCGTGGCCGAAGGGTCGTCCCACTGCACGAGGTACATCGAGCCGGTGGCGTAGTAGACGTCGCTGAACGAAACGTATTGCTGCGACTGGTAGCCGATCAGGCCCAGGGTCGAGTAACCGCTGTCGAAGCCGCTCAGCAGGATTGCCTTGCGCATCTCTTCCGCATCGTCGTTGTAGCCTTCGCCCAGCGTACCGGTCAGCGAACCGCCGACGAACGAACCGGTGTTCATGTTGATCGTCATCAGGTAGTAAGTGCGGGTGACGGAGGGGGAGAGCTGTACCTGGAGGCAATTCTTGCCCAGTTCGATGGTCAGGGCCCCGGTCTGCTTGTCATAAGCTGCCTCGACCACCGTCCCTTTGACGAAAAGGTCTTTGATGTAGACGCTTTTGCGGTACTCCTTCTGTTCCACGGTGCAGAATGTCCCCGTTCCGCTCACGCCCAGGGGGGAGCCGCCGTAATACCAGTTCTGCGCGAAAAGCCCGTAGTATCCCAGGAGTTTGTAATAGCGATTCTCGGCATGTGAATCCTGTGCGAGCGTCACCTCGCACGATTTGGTGTCCTTGCCGTTGGACGAACTGACCGTCAGTGTCGCCGTGCGGTGTGCATCGGGGTTGCCCGAGGTCGAGAGCGTTACGGTGCTGTTGACCTTGTTGCAGTCGATCGACAGCCATTCGGCGTCACACGTTGCCGTCCATTCGCCGTTGGTTATGACCGTGAAGATGTAGTCTTCGCCTTCGGAATCGAACGAGATTTCCTTCGGGGCGGTGGTTGACAGGAGCACCGTTTCGAGCGCATAGGCCTGACGGACGTCGACCTCATGTTGGTCTGCGTCCGACTTTACGGTGATTTTCGCATTACGGATGTCGGGGGTGGCATTACTGCCCACGGAGATGGTCAGGTAGTCGCCCTCGGGATGCAGTGTCACCCAACCGTCAGGGCAGGTCGCCGTCCATTCCGAAGGGCTTGCTACCGAGATGGTGGTCGTTCCGCCTTCCGTGGCGAACGCGACACTACTTCGGGAGAGAACGATCACATCTGCGATCTCTTCCTTTGTCTTATCGTCGCAACTACTCGCTGCGAAGGCGATCAGACAGATCAATAGTGTAAAACATCTTCTCATAAATTATTAATTTTGGGTAAAGTGTATAATTTTGCCTGAGTGTTGGCGGGTGGACTTGTGTATTCTTGTAAAATATTGCATGTTTAATTTAAGGGAAGCCAAACGAACAGGCCTGCAATATAAGGAAAAAACAATAATAGTATGCTGAATGGGTGTAAAAACTTTTTAATTTTATCCGGGTTATGTGTCTTTGATCGGGGTGTTTGTGATGTAATATTTTGTCGTGTAAATATTTGCATTGTTTTAAGCCGGGTGCTTGGGGTGGGTTGTGTTGAGTTGTGAAATATTGACATGCTGTCTATTTTGTAACAGATATTTTTTTGTCATCATGCTGTGCCGGGGATAAAAACTATTTTTTCGGTGCCGCAAGTTTTTCGGGGCCGCAAGTCCGCATTTGTCGCGGATTTTGTTAATTTTGCAAAAAATAATGCGTTGAAATCCGTCGAACTACTCGCTCCCGCCAAAGATTTGCAGTCGGCCGTCGCCGCCGTGGACTACGGTGCCGATGCCGTGTATATCGGCGGGGCTAAGTTCGGAGCCCGTTATGCGGCGGGCAACAGCGCCGGCGAGATCGCCCGTGTGGTGGAATATGCCCACCGCTACGGAGTGCGGGTGCATGCCACGCTCAACACGCTGATCTACGACGACGAGCTGGAGGCCGCCGAGCGGCAGGCCCGCGAACTGATCGCGGCCGGGGTCGATGCGCTGATCGTGCAGGACATGGCGCTGCGGCGCATGAACCTGCCGGTCGAGTTGCATGCTTCGACGCAGATGTGCAATATGACACCTGCCCAGGCGCGTTTCCTGGGCGAGTGCGGGTTCGCCCGGGTGATCCTCGAACGGGCGCTTTCGCTCGGCGAAATACGGGACATCTGCGCTGCGACCGCGGCCGAGGTGGAATGTTTCGTCCACGGGGCGATCTGTGTCGGTTACAGCGGCCGCTGTTTCCTCTCACGGTCGGTGTCCGACCGCAGCGGCAACCGCGGGGCGTGCAGCCAGCCGTGCCGACTGACTTACGACCTGACCGACGGCCGGGGACGTACCTATATCGCCGGGAAACACCTGTTGTCGGTGCGCGACCTGAACCTTTCGGCGCATATCGGCGAGTTGCTCGACGCGGGCGTCACTTCGTTCAAGATCGAAGGGCGGCTCAAGGATGTCGGTTATATTAAGAACGTCGTGGCCTACTACCGCCGCAAGGTCGACGCGGCGCTGGCCGGGAGGCCGCATCTGCGGCGGGCTTCAGCCGGGGAGAGCATCCCGGATTTCACGCCCGATACGGCCAAGAGCTTCACGCGCGGAGAGTCGGAATATTTCTTCGCGGGCAAGCGGCCGGGCGTGGCGTCGTTCGATACGCCGAAGGCGGTGGGCGAGTATGTGGGCCGTGTGGTGTGGGTCGAAAAGAACAGGTTCCGTCTCGATCGGGGCGGTTTGCTCGCCGCGGGCGACGGCATCTGTTTCCTCACCGACCGGGGGTTCGCAGGTACCAATGTCAACGCCGCCGACGGCGACTGTGTGACGCCCAACCGCATGGAAGGTATTGTGCCCGGGACGGAGGTCTACCGCAATTACGACCACCGTTTCAACCAGCTCCTCGCCCGCAGCCGTACGCGCCGCGTGATCCCCGCCTCGGTGCTGGTCGAAGCGATGGCAGGGGGTGTCAGGTTCAGCTATACCGACTGTGAGGGGGTGACGGCTTCGGCCGCACGCAGCGTCGCCCTGGAAAGGGCTAAAAATGCCGCGGCCAATACCGCGGCATTGCGGACGCAGGCGGTGAAGGGCGGCGATACGGTTTTTGCCGTGCGCGGGGCCGAAGTGCGGGGCGGCGACTGGTTCGTCCCGGCGTCGCTGGCCGCGGAGTTGCGCCGCGACGGGCTCGATGCATTGTCGAAGGCCCGGTCGGAGCGCGGCATCGGACACCGGATACTGCCCGAAGGCAGGGCGGAATATCCTGCGGAATGCCTTTCGGCGGAGGAAAATGTCACCAACCGCCTCGCTGAGGCGTTTTACCGCGACCACGGGGTCGGGCAGATCGAACGGGGGTTGGATCTCGCGGCTTCGACGGCGGGGCGCCGCGTGATGCGTTCGGCCTACTGCATCCGCCGCGAGATCGGCGAGTGCCTGAAGGAGCATCCCCGCCTGCGGGGCGAACTGTGGCTCGAACGCGGCGGTTCGCGCTATCGGCTGGAGTTCGACTGCGACCGGTGCGAGATGAGCCTGGTGGACTGTACCAAGACGAAATTATGAAACCTAAACGATAACTCCATGATGAAAAAAACTCTTTTGATCCTTGCGGCAGCGCTTTCGGGCGTGTTGGCTGCCGGCGCCCAGACCGGGCGTGAATGGCAGGATCCTGCCGTCAATGAAATCAACCGCCTGCCGATGCGCTCGTCGTTCGCCGCGGGCGAGCGCCTGTCGCTCGACGGCGTATGGAAATTCCACTGGGTAGGCAACGCTTCGGAGCGTCCGTCCGGCATCGGGGCCGTCGACTACGACGATGCGGCGTGGGGCAGTATGCCCGTGCCGGGGATGTGGGAGCTGAACGGTTACGGCGACCCCGTCTATGTGAATATCGGCTATGCCTGGCGCGGCAATTTCAGGAACGATCCGCCCTATGTGCCCGATGCCGAGAACCATGTGGGTTCCTACCGGCGCACGTTCGACATCCCGGCATCGTGGGGCGGCAAGGACATCTTCCTTTCGATCGGTTCCGCCACGTCGAACGTCTATGTCTGGGTCAACGGACGTTTCGTCGGTTACAGCGAGGACAGCAAGCTGGCCGCGCAGTTCGACATCACGAAGTTCGTGAAGCCGGGCGAAAACCTCATCGCCCTGCAGATGTTCCGCTGGTCGGACGGCACCTACCTCGAAGACCAGGACTTCTGGCGCTTCGCGGGCATTGCCCGCGGCGTGGAGCTGACTGCCCGCGACAAGGCGCACCTCGAAGACGTGCGTATCACGCCCGTGCTGGATTCGGAATATAAGGACGCCACGCTGCGCGTCGAGGTGGAAACCACGCCCCGTGTGAAATCGGTCGGTCTGACGCTGCGCGATGCGGCGGGCGGTGTCGTGGCGGAACATCGATTGCAGCCTGCCGGCGGCAAAGGCGGGTATGTCTTCGAGGTTGCCGACCCGGCCAAATGGTCGGCCGAGACCCCGAACCTCTATACGCTCGAGATCGCCGTGTCGGACGGCAGGGGCGTGACCGAGACCGTAACGCAGCCCGTGGGCTTCCGTTCGGTGGAGATCAGGGACGCACAGTTGCTCGTGAACGGGCAGCCCGTGCTGATCAAGGGCGCCGACCGCCACGAGATGGATCCCGTCGGCGGCTATGTGGTGAGCCGCGAACGGATGATCGAGGATATCCGCATCATGAAAGAGATGAATATCAACGCCGTACGCACGAGCCACTATCCCAACGACCCGCAGTGGTACGAGCTGTGCGACCGCTACGGCATCTATGTCGTGGACGAGGCCAACGTCGAGTCGCACGGCATGGGCTACGGCGACAACACGCTGGCCAAGGTGCCGGCCTATGCGCAGGCGCACATGGAACGCAACCGGCGCATGGTGCTGCGCGACAAGAACCATCCTTCGGTCATCATCTGGTCGATGGGCAACGAGGCGGGCATGGGCCCCAACTTCGAGGCATGCTACCGTTGGATCAAGGAGTACGACCCTTCGCGTCCGGTGCATTACGAACGTGCCGTGTACGATCAGGACGGGGCCTTCACCGACATCATCTGCCCCATGTACTGGGGCTATGAACAATGCGAGAAATATGCTCGCAACAACCCCTCCAAACCGCTCATCCAGTGTGAATATGCCCATGCCATGGGGAATTCTCTGGGCGGCCTCGACCACTATTGGGAGCTGGTACGCAAATATCCCTCCTATCAGGGCGGTTTCATCTGGGACTTCGTCGACCAGGGGCTTGCCCGCTACGAGCCCGACGGCCGCGTGTCGTTCCTCTACGGCGGCGATTTCAACGACTACGATGCGACGGACAACTCGTTCAACTGCAACGGTATCATCGCCCCCGACCGCACGTGGCACCCCCATGCCTACGAGGTGCAGCGCCAGTACCAAAGCATCTGGACTACGCCCGTCGACCTTGCGCAGGGCAGGGTCGAGGTCTATAACGAAAATTTCTTCATCGGGCTGGATGCCTACGAAATGGAGTGGCAGCTGCTTGCCGACGGCCGTGTGGTGAAGGCCGGCCGCATCGGCGACCTCGATGTCGCCCCGCAGCAGCGCCGTGCGTATACGCTGGGATTCACTGCGGCTGATTTCTGCCCGCAGGCGAAGGAAATCCTGGTGAACGTGGCCTATAAACTCAAAGAGAAGCAGCCGCTGCTCGACATCGGCCATACGGCGGCCAGACAGCAGTTCGTCGTACGCGAGTACGACTGTAAGGCCGGTTTCGGCCTTGCGGCCTCGGCGCGTCCCGTAGAGGTGACCCGCTGGGAACGCGGTGCGCGTGTCGAAGGGGATACGTGGCAGGTGTTCTTCTCGCGCGACGGGTTCCTGGCGGCATACACGGTCGACGGCCGTGAGCTGATGGCCGAGGGCGCCGAACTGCGCCCGCAGTTCTGGCGTGCCCCGACCGAGAACGACCTCGGGGCGAGGCTGCACCAGCGTCAGGCCGTATGGAAGAACCCCGAACTGCGGCTTACGAAGTTCGACGCTGCGGTCGAGGACGGGGTGGCCGTCGTGGAGACCCTCTATGAACTGCCCGCCGTGAAAGCTACGCTGGCGCTGACCTACCGCATCAACGGTGCGGGCGAAATGGAGGTCACCGAGCGGATGACCGCCGACAAGACGGCCGAGGTGCCCAATCTGTTCCGCTTCGGCATGACGCTCACGATGCCGGCGCGTTACGACCGTGTGATTTATTACGGCCGCGGTGCGCACGAGAACTATGCCGACCGTCTTTCGTCGGCCGACCTGGGGCTTTACGAGCAGCGTGTGGCCGACCAGTACCACGATGAATATGTGCGTCCGCAGGAGTCCGGCACCAAGGGCGGCCTGCGCTGGTGGACGGTGGCCGACAGCGCCGGTACGGGGCTGACGATCCTCGCCGATGCACCGTTCTCGGCCTCGGCGCTGCCGTACGCCACGGCAGACCTCGATGTGTCGAATTTCCCGCCGCAGCAGCATTCCGGGACGCTCGTGGCACGCGATGCCACGTTCGTGAACTTTGACCTGCGGCAATCGGGCCTGGGCTGTATCGACAGCTGGGGCGCATTGCCCGAAGAGCAGTTCCGGGTGCCCTACGGCGATTATACGTTCCGCTTCATGCTGAAGCCGACGGTAAAGTAACCATAAGCATGCAAGGACAGTTGACACCCTCGTTCGGGGATTACGAACTGATCGACACGGGGGATTTCGAGAAGCTCGAACGCTTCGGGCAGTACGTCACCCGACGTCCCGAACCGCAGGCCATCTGGCGGCGCTCGCTCCCCGAGGGGGAGTGGCGCCGCATGGCCGACGCGGCCTTCCTGCGCGACGTGCGCAGCGACGAACGCGGCGAATGGCGCCTGCGCCCCGGCATGCCCCCGCGCTGGACGGTGGCCTACGAATACAAGGATATGGTACTCCGTATGCGCTTGGGACTCACGTCGTTCAAGCATGTCGGCATTTTCCCCGAACAGGCGGCCAACTGGAACTTCATCTACGATAATTGCCGGGCGCTGGCTTCGGGCGGGACGTTTCCTGCGGATATTTCCGGCGCGGCCGCGGCCGGGAGTCACCTGCCGGCACACGATGTTGCAGTGCCGTCAGGCGCCGGATCGGGCCGGGACGGGCACTCTGCCACCGGCCCGGGGCGTTGCGTCACGCCGCGCGTGCTGAACCTCTTTGCCTATACGGGCGGGGCGAGTCTCGCGGCATGTGCCGCAGGGGCGGATACGACGCATGTCGATTCGGTGAAGCAGGTTGTCACCTGGGCGCGCGAGAACATGGAGCTGAGCGGGTTGGACGGTATCCGGTGGATCGTCGAGGATGCGCTGAAATTCGTGCAGCGCGAAGTCCGCCGCGGCAACCGTTACCACGGCATCATCCTCGATCCCCCGGCCTACGGGCGGGGTGCCAACGGCGAGAAATGGATTCTCGAGGACAACATCTGCGAGATGCTCGAGTGCTGTGCCCGGTTGCTGGAGCCGCAGGGAGCGTTCCTCGTGCTGAACCTCTACTCGATGGGGCTTTCGTCCACGCTGGCCCGTACGGCCGTGCGGCAGGCGTTCGGTGCACCGCGTACGGAGCAGCACGGCGAGCTATGTTTTACCGACCGGGCGGGCAAGCAACTGCCGCTCGGTACGTACTACCGTTTTACACGTTAAAAACTTGGAACCATGAGTATTCTGATCGTATTGTTCGGCCTGCTGAGCGGCTGCCTGTTGTCCGTCCTGGTGGGCATCATCGGCAGCAGCCGGCGCATCGGCTTCGGGCTGGCATTCCTCGTGAGCCTGATCTTCACGCCGCTCGTGGGGCTTATCATCACCCTGCTGACCGACCCGTTGCCGTACGGCGGCCAGCGCTGGGGCTGTGTTGGCACGTTCGTGGCCATCCTCGGCCTGTTGTTCCTCTGCGCCTTCCTGATCCTGTTACTGGCCGGAGGCGCCGTCGTCGCCATGTTCTGATTTCCCGTAACGCCCCTCCAGCAGGAGGATCATGTTTTCGAGTTTCTCCTCGTGCTCTCCGAAAAACCAGTCGTCGAAGGCCCTGGGGATTACTCCGATCCAGTTTCGTACCGTTTTGTCGGCGAGCGTTTTCTCGAATCCTTCGCGGTAGGATGAATTCCAATGGAGATTCTCCATTTGGGAGGGTAGCATGGCCTGCATGCGCTGGTCGTAGTACAGCTGCATGTAGTCGTCGAACGCCGCGAGTTCCTTATAGCAGCGTAGCAGGTCGATGAGGGTCTGCTTGTCGGCGATATGGGAGGCGATGCCCGTCGTCTTGAGCATTTCCAACGCATCGCTCGACAGGCGGTAGGGCTTGCCCATGCCGCCGGTGATGTAGCGCGAATAGGTTTCGACCGTGTCGGACGGGAATCCTGCGAGCGAAAAATCCGCTTCCAGCAGGCGCCGTGCCACCCATTTGTCTTTGCTGTAAGTGTACTTGTAATCCCGGACGACCTGCAGGTTGTCGTGCAGTTCGGATGCGACGAGCTGCATGGCCTGCCGTACCTCCCGCTGTTTCGCAGCTTCGGTGATCCGGGCGGTCAGCCACAGGGTCAGCAGTACGCCGCCCGTGACGATCGAGAACTGGCGCGCGTAGTCGCCGATTTTCCACTTTTTGATCCGTTTTTTGAGGGGTTTCTTCATGGGTGCGGGGTTGTTTTCCTTCCGGGGATGCTCAGAATACGTAGTATATCAGGATGCCTGCCGCGGCCGAGAGGCAGATCAGCAGGATGGGGTTCACTTTTTTGACCGAGGCGACGAAGACGCCGCCGAACAGCGCCCAGCTCCAGCCGTCGATGAAGTTCTGTTCGTCGGGCGCTTTGCTGTGCGGGAACATCAGCAGCAGTGCGGCCGAGGCGATCATGCCGATCACCACGGGCCGCATCCCCTTCATGGCGCCTTCGACGATGGGGTTTTGCTTCAGGCGGAGGAAGAAGCGCGTGATGAGCAGCATCAGCGTGAGCGACGGCAGGCATACGGCAAACGTCGCCAGCGCCGCCCCCAGGATGCCGCACCACGCGTTGCCGGCCTGTGCCCCGACCGTATAACCCACATAGGTGGCCGAGTTGATGGCGATGGGCCCGGGCGTGATCTGCGAGACGGCCACGATGTCGGCGAATTCGGCATTGGTCATCCAGGCGTGCTGCACGACCACTTCGTTCTGGATGAGCGAGAGCATGGCGTAACCGCCTCCGAAGCCGAAGAACCCTATTTTCAGGTAGCTTACGAACAGTTGCCAGAAGATCATTTGCCTGCTTTTTTAGCGATGAATAATGTCCATGCGATGCCGATGGCGGCCGCTGCGATCAGGATATAGATCGGCGACCAGCCCAGGTACCATACGGCCAGCGCCGACGCGGCGATCACCGCGAATAGGGCCCAGTGCATCCCCCGCGCCAGCGAGATCACCGGCACGACGATCAGTGCCACCACGGCCGGGCGCATGCCTTTGAATGCGGCGTCCACAACGGGGTTGTGGCGGATGTCGGCAAACAGGAGCGCGATCGCGAGGATGATGACGAACGACGGCAGAACGCTGCCCAGCAGCGCCGCCACGGCACCTTTCAGCCCCCGCATCTTGTAGCCTACGAACACCGAGGTGTTGATGGCGATGGGGCCCGGGACGGATTGTGCGAGGGTCAGCAGGTCGAGGAACTCCTTGTGCTCGATCCAGCCGCGCTTGGCGATCAGCTCCTGCTCGATGAGCGGCAGCATGGCGTATCCCCCGCCGAAGGTGAAAAGCCCGATCTTGAAGAAGGAGGCGAAAATGGTACGAAGTCGTTGCATGTTTTCCGTGTTCTTTACTTAATCCGGCGTGTGCGGCGGCCCTGTCGCAGGGACGGGGTTCCGGGGGCGGCTATGCTCCCCGCCCGGCCGTTTTATTGTCCGGCGTTGGCCACCGACGCCATGACCGTGGCGACGACGGCTGCGGTTTCGGTGCGCAGGCGCTGCGTGCCGAGGGTGATCTCCTCGAATCCGTTGGCACGCGCGAAAGCGATCTCTGCGTCTGAGAAATCGCCTTCGGGGCCGATGAAGACCAGCGCCGCCTCGCCTTTGCGGAGCGTCGCGGGCAGGTAGATTTTGCCTGCGGGCGACAGCGCCGGGGCACAGTGGGCGATGAATTTCCGCCCCTCGAACGGCCTGGCTGCGGCCTCGCGGAACGGCGTAAGCGGGTGCAGTTCCGGGCGGTAGGCCTTGAGCGACTGTTTCATCGCCGCCGTGATGACCTTCCCCGCGCGTTCGGGTTTGAAGACGCGGCGTTCGCTGTGTTCCGTTTCGAGCGGGACGATGGCGCTGACCCCTACCTCGGTGGCCTTTTCGAGGAACCATTCGAAGCGGTCGGCGTTTTTGGTCGGCGCCACGGCCATCACCAGCCGGTAGGGGAGCGGTTCCCACTGCGCCTGTGTCGTGGTGACGCGAACCGTACATCGTTTCGGGTTGTCGTCGGTGATCTGGCAACAAAATAAATTGCCCCTTCCGTCAGTTATATGGAGGGTATCGCCGCGCCCCAGACGCAGCACGCGGACACAATGTTTCGACTCCTCTTCGCTCAGCGTATAGAGGGGCGGCGTGATGTCGGGGGCGTAAAAAAGTTGCATACCTATTATAAATTACTAACTTTGCATCACTATGCGGACGCATCGAAGGTGCTTCCGCCGTCGGCGATTGCAAAGTTACACAAAATAACACGATAGATGAAACGTATTGCAGGATTATTCACCACACTTTTACTGCTTATGACACTTGCGTCATGCGATTCCCGGAAAACAGCCGGGGAAAACCCGTTTTTCACCCAATGGGATACGCCGCACGGCGTGCCGCCGTTCGACAAGATCCTGCCCGAGCATTTCATGCCCGCCTTCGAACGCGGCATGTCGTTGCACGAGGCCGAAATCGACGCCATCACCTCGAACAAGGACGAGGCCACGTTCGAAAATACGATCCTTGCCTATGACAATGCTGGGCAGATGCTCGCGCAGGCCGAACTGGTGTTCGGCATGCTGTGTGCCGCCGAGACCAACGACCGCATGCAGGCTCTCCAGGAACAGGCGATGCCCCTGCTGGCCGCGCACAGGGACAAGATACGTCTCGACGACAAGCTCTTTGCCTGCGTGAAGGAGGTTTACGACCGGCGTGCGGCGCTGGGGCTCGACGCCGAGCAGATGCGTCTGTTGCAGAAGACCTATGACTCCTTCGTGCGCGCCGGGGCGTTGCTCGGCCCCGAGCAGAAGGCCCGCCTGAAAGAGATCAACGGGCAGCTGTCGCTCACGGCCGTGAAATTCGGGAACAACATCCTCGCCGAAAACAACAATTTCGTGCTCGAACTCAAGTCGGACGAACTCGACGGGCTGCCGGCAGGCATCCGCGACGCCGCCCGCGAGAAGGCCAGGCAGATGGGCAAGGGCGACAAGTGGGTCTTCACGCTCCACAAGCCCAGCCTGATCCCGCTGCTGACCTATTCCACCAGGCGCGACCTGCGCGAGAAGATCTATAAGGCTTATCTGAACCGTTGCAATAACGGCGACGAATACGACAACAAGCAGCTCATCAACGATTTCATCCGCCTGCGCACGGAGAAGGCTCACCTGCTGGGCTATCCCTCCTACGCCGCCTATGTCGTGGCGGACGAGATGGCCGGGACGACCGATGCCGTTTACGGCCTGCTCGACCAGATCTGGGAGCCGGCGCTCGAGCGCGCCAAGGGCGAGCTGTCCGAGATGGACACGCTCTTGCAGAAGGACATCCCCGGTGCCACCTTCGAATCGTGGGACTGGTGGTATTACGCCGAGAAGCTGCGTAAGCAGAACTATGCCCTCGACGAGGAGATGCTGCGTCCCTACTTCTCGCTCGAGAACGTGCAGGGCGGCATCTTCTACCTGGCCAACCGCCTCTACGGCATCACCTTCCAGCCGGTCGTCGTGCCGTTATACCATCCCGATGCAGTCGCCTACCAGGTGCTCGACGCCGACGGCTCGCACCTGGGCGTGCTCTATTTCGACTATTTCCCCCGCGACGGCAAGAGCCAGGGCGCCTGGTGCGGCAACTATGTCGAGCAGACCTATAAGGACGGCAAGCGCGTGGCTCCCGTGGTGAGCGTCGTCTGCAACTTCACGCGCCCGGTGGGCAATACGCCCGCGCTGCTGACGCTCGACGAGACGGAAACGCTCTTCCACGAATTCGGCCATGCGCTCCATTTCCTGTTCCACGACGTGAAATACCGCGGCCTTTCGGAGGTCGAGGGCGATTTCGTCGAACTGCCTTCGCAGGTCATGGAGAACTGGGCGTTCGAACCCGAGATGCTGAAGCATTATGCCGTGCATTACCGCACGGGCGAAGTGATCCCGAAATACCTGGTCGACAAACTCCGCAAGAGCGAACTCTTCAACCAGGGTTTCGCCACCACGGAACTGATCGCCGCGTCGCTTTCCGACATGGATATTCACTCGGTCACCGAATACGAACCGTTCGACCCGATGGCATTCGAGCGGCAGGCGCTCAACGAGAAACGCGGCCTGATCCCGCAGATCGAGCCCCGTTACCGTTACCCCTATTTCAGCCATATCTTCGACGGCGGCTACTCGGCAGGCTACTATTTCTATACCTGGGCCGAGGTGCTCGACAAGGATACGTTCGAAGCCTTCCGCGAGAGCGGCGACCTGTTCAACAAGAAGATCGCCGCCGATTTCCGCGCCAAGCTGCTTTCGCGCGGCGGTTCGGAGGACGGCATGTCGCTCTACCGGGCATTCCGCGGCGCCGATCCCGACAAGCGGGCGATGTTGCGCAGCCGCGGACTCTGGGACGAACCCGAGCCGGAACCCGCCGACGAAGGCGAAGCGCTCCTTCAGCCGGAAATACGGCAGGAATAGCCCCCATCCTTAAAATTAACCCAATATTTGCAATAACATGAAAAAAGCATTTATCATCATGACCTTTTCCGCGATGGCGGCCGGGTGTGCCGACAATTCGATCCCCAAGGCGCAGCTGCCCGAATTGGATACTTCGAACCCCTTGCTGGCCGAGTGGGATACGCCCCACCAGACCCCGCCGTTCTCCGAGATCGAACTCTCGGACTACGAGCCTGCGTTCGACGCGGCCATCGCCTGCTCACGTGCCGAGATCGACGCGATCGTCGGCAACCCCTCGAAGCCGACCTTCGGCAATACCATCGTGGCCCTGGAGCGCCACGGTGCGCTGCTGGATCGTATTTCGGGTATTTTCTTCAACCTGCTCGAAGCGGACACGTCCGACGAAATGCAGGAGATCGCACTGCGCGTGCAGCCCAAGCTGACCGAACTGTCGAACGACATCTCGCTCAACCCCGAGCTCTTCGCCCGCGTGAAGGCCGTCTACGGGAAACCCGGCCGCGGCCTCTCGAAAGAGGACAAGAAGCTGCTCGAGGATACCTATCAGAGTTTCGCACGCAATGGTGCCGCCCTGTCCGACGCGGACAAGGAGCTCTACCGCAAGTATTCGTCCGAGTTGTCGGCCGCGACGCTCCAATTCGGCCAGAACGCCCTGGCTGCGACCAATGCCTTCTCGATCAACATCACCGACCCGAAGGTCGTGGCCGAACTGCCGGACTTCGTGAAGGAGGGCATGGCCGCCGATGCCAAGGCGCGCGGTGAAAAGGGCTGGACGGTGACGTTGCAGGCACCGAGCTATGTGCCTTTCCTGACCTATTCGTCGAACCGTGCGCTCAAGGAGAAACTTTGGCGTGCCTACAATTCGCGCGCATTGGGCGGCGAGAACGACAATACGCCGGTCGTCAAACAGATTGCCAACCTGCGCCTGAAGATCGCCAACCTGCTGGGCTATAAATGCTATGCCGACTACGTGCTCGAACGCCGCATGGCCGAGAACACCCCGACGGTCATGGCCTTCCTCGACGAGCTGCTCTCCCAGACCAAGGCCTATGCCGACCAGGACTATAAGACCGTCGCCGACTATGCCGCTTCGCTCGGGTTCAAAGGCCAGCTCATGCCGTGGGACTGGGGTTATTACAACGAGAAGTACAAGCACGAGAAATATGCGCTCAACGACGAGCTGGTGAAACCTTATTTCAAACTCGAAAACGTCCGCAAGGGCGTCTTCATGCTCGCCAACAAGCTCTACGGGCTGAACTTCACGCCCAACGACAAGATCGAGGTGTACCATCCCGACGTGACGGCCTACGACGTGACCGACCAGGACGGCCGTTTCATGGCGGTACTCTACCTCGATTTCTTCCCCCGCGAATCGAAGCGTTCCGGGGCCTGGATGACCGAGTTCCGGGGCACGAAGATCGTCGACGGCAAGGAGACCCGTCCGCTGGTGTCGCTGGTGATGAACTTCACCAAGCCTACCGAAACGGCCCCTTCGCTGCTGACCTTCGACGAGGTGGAAACCTTCCTCCACGAGTTCGGCCACTCGCTCCACGGTATGCTGGGCGAGGGCAAGTACGAGTCGCAGACCGGAACGAGCGTTTACCGCGACTTCGTGGAGCTGCCTTCGCAGATCATGGAGAACTGGGCTACTGAGAAGGAGTTCCTCGATCTGTGGGCCGTGCATTACCAGACGGGCGAACCGATCCCGGCCGAGGTGGTCGACCGCATCGTCGCCGCGCAGAATTACCTGGCGGCCTATTCCAACGTGCGCCAGCTTTCGTTCGGCATGACCGATATGGCATGGCATACGATCACCGAGCCTTTCGAGGGCGACGTCGAGCAGTTCGAGGTCGCGTCGATGGCTCCGACGCAGGTGCTGCCCGTCGTTCCCGGTACGGCCATGGCCCCGGCATTCGGACATATCTTCTCGGGCGGCTATGCCGCGGGGTATTACGGCTACAAGTGGGCCGAGGTGCTGGAGGCGGATGCCTTCTCGCTCTTCAAGGAGAAGGGCATCTTCAACCGCGAGGTCTCCGGCTCGTTCCGTGAGAATATCCTTTCGAAGGGCGGTACCGAGCATCCGATGGAACTCTACGTGCGCTTCCGCGGCCACAAACCCGAAACCAGGGCGCTGATCGAGAAAATGGGGCTCGGCAAATAACCGCATTCCCATACCCGATAAAAAAAGGGAACCTCCGGCCGGAGGTTCCCTTTTATGGTGCATTTCTTTTGCCCGGAAATGTTCCTAATGATGAATATTTTGCTAAATTTGCGGTTGGGATTGAGAATTTTATTACGCTAATACACACTTGCACTATGCCTCTGGAAAAACTTAATGCGGCACTGATCGGTGCTATACAAAATAGTACCCCGGAATACACCAATGCGGCGACCGTTCTGACAGACAAGCTCAATATCGGCCGCGAGGCGGCTTACCGCCGGCTGCGCGGCGAAGTGCCTTTCACCTTCGGGGAGGCGGGCGTACTTTCGGCGCAGATGAATTTTTCGCTCGACCGTACGGTCGGGGCCGTGGATTTCGGGAATGTGCTTTTCCGGTTGAGTTTCAGCGATTACCATACGGCGCTCGAAGATTATACGGGGGTTATAGATCAGGATACCCTTTTTTACCGCGAGATTTCGTCCGATGCCGATGCCGAACAGGCCATCGCCGGAAATTCGTTTCCGCGTATGATCTATATGCGCTATGAAAAGCTGACGACGTTCAAACTCTTCAAATGGCTCTACCAGCAGGGGCTTGTCGGCGCTCCGGCTGTCAAATATGAGGATATGAAGGCGCCGGAGGTGTTGTTGCAGAGTTACCGTGACCTGGTGCACGAGGCGCAGCTGATGCCGGCCACGACGCTGGTGTTCGACCGCAGCTGTACCAAACGGTGGGCAAACGCCATCGGTGCGTTTCGCAACATGCACCTGATCACGGACGAAAGCGTCGAAGTGCTGAAAGCCGAGCTCTTGCAGATGCTCGACGAACTGGAAGAGATTTGCGCTTCCGGGCAGTTCCGCAGCGGGCGGCCGGTGTCGGTCTATATTTCGGATATGGATATCGAAGCCACCTATTGCTACCTGTCGGCCCGGCATTACCGGGCGAGCTGCATAGATGCCTTCTCGATCAATTCGCTGCGCAGCGCTGATCCGCACATGTTCGAGCATATGAAACGCTGGATTATGTCCCTTAGCCGGTTCGCGTCGTTGATATCGTGTAGCGGGGAATTGCAGCGGATCCATTTCTTCAAGCGGCAGCGTGCTATCGTGGCAGAATTGGAAAGGGAGGGCTTAGAACCCTCCCCCGAAGTCTTCCAGGAATAAACGGAACCTTGCGTCTAGCTCCTTGGTGTCTATCCTGTGCTTCAAATCCTGACGGATTTTCCACTTGCGTCACTTTTGCGGGTGTAACCCGCCCCTTGCACAATCCCACTTGAATTCTTCATATCTCCTGTGCAATACAAAAGTAGGGTACGGCGCCGGGTAAAACAAGACGGAAAACGGGTATCGGTGCATATTGATTGTCTGATTTTGATACCTGTTTTTCAGTACGGCTCGGATTTTGAAAATGAATTTTCAGGTGTGGATGGTATTGCTGAAACCCGAATAAGCCCGGTTTATTTGTTTCGTAATTCGAAACAAGCTGTTCGAGGGACAAGCGTGGGGAAGAATGAAAAAAGCGAGGAAACTTCCTCGCTTTTTCAGTTGAGCTACCTGGATTCGAACCAAGAATAACAGGACCAGAATCTGTTGTGTTA